>OHBC01000015.1_pt1 | contig 209614 bp, 180 predicted proteins | sample 1577331 | NCBI WGS metagenome assembly OHBC01 (sample SAMEA3879570, study PRJEB24766) | human gut metagenome | biome: human-associated habitat; feature: feces | place: USA | collected 1985/1987
CAAGAAAAAACCTCCTTTCTGCCCTTAGTGGGCGTTGAATATGGATTTTGCCAATGTGCCGGATTTGAATAGGGAAAAACAGAGGATAACCGTATAGGCGGCAAGGGAAAATACCGCGCTGTGCAGATTGTCTGCGATTATCATATCGTTTACCAGTACGGCGTAAATACCGACACATATCATAATGAGGAAGCCTTGAAAACCAAGAGCGAACAGCCCTTTTAGGTAGTTGTTCCCAATCTGTCCCCATTCTCTGTTGGTCATGGTCGCAAATGGAATAGGCGATACCGAACAGTAAAGGTAAATCTCTATCATTCTGCCGTAGAGGATAACGGTTATCAGTACGGACATGATTTTCATGCAAAGGCTCACAAGGCTTGTTTCAAGCACAAGTAAGAGCAGTTCGGGGATTTCCATATCTTCAAGCCCTTCCTGCATGGCGGCAAGGGCTTCGGCAACGTCGATATTCGTATCGCCGCCGATAACCCCCGCTGCGCCGGAAACGATATGCTGCGCCATATCAAAAACCGCCATTGTGATGTTGAACGTGTTGGTTACGATAAACACCGCGACAAAGGCTTTGAATATCCACTTAAAGAACATGAATGTTTCTATGTCGTGCATATTGTTCTTTTCCGTTACCATGCTGATAAGCTCGTAGCATAGGACATAGGTAATGACAAGCCCCGCAATCGGGACGATTACATTTTCAGAAAGGGTCTGTATCATATTGAAAATGTTTGCGTTCCAACCCTGCGGGGTCTGTCCTACCTCGTTTGCGATAGTTCCGACTTTTTCGTTTACGTCCCCGAACATAGTTGACAGATTACCGTTTATCGCTCCGATAAGGATTTCCTTTATCCATTCGTTAATCGCGTCAAGTATGCTCTGCATAGGCAGCTACCCGCGCTTAACCGAACAAGCCGGAAAGCAGAGGTACAAGGATAGTGCCGATAAGGGCAACGCCTCCGCCCGCCATGAGCTGTTTAATGCCCTGTGATTTTGCTCCCGGATTATCATTTCCGTAGCCCTCCAAGAGATTGATAACGCCCCAAATGCCAAGTCCTGCTCCAAGAGCGATAACCAAAGTCTGTAATACGCCGATTGCGCTGTTGAAAAATTCCATAAAACTCCTTTCTGCCGCAAATGCGGCTTGCCCTATAAAAGGGCATAAAAAACGGCGGTCAGTTTTCAAACTGCCGCGGTCATAAGTCCCCGCGCTGTGTAAGTGTCTGCCGCGCGGCGGTATTCAGTTGTCAGTGTGGGCGATAGGAATTTTTGTAGGGGCGCGTATCATGCAAGTTGTCTTTTTCTTTGTTACTGCGTCAATTCCTCCTTTCTTTTCAGCCGGGAACACACATTTTTCGTCATTCCAAAAGATAGCTCCTACGCTGCATATACTCGGTAACGTAAAGGGTCTGTTCCCCTCCGCGTTCCTGCAAATACTCCCGCAGAGCGTTTTCTGCATTTTCTATCATCTTTGTAAAATAATGTTCACGACGTATATCATCAGTTTTTGTTTTCTGTCTGCTCATAGTATAACCTCCCGTAAAATCAAAGTTCCCGCCGCACCCGTTTCTGCTCATACAGGGCTTCACACCGTTTCACAAACTGCTGGATAGCTGCCTGCCGTTGCTGTTCCCGTCGCTCGGCAATGAAAACAAGCCCGTTTATGGCTTCTGTGATTTTCTTATCTTTTTTCTTCTGCATACGTCTATTCATGGTCGGTGTCCTCCTGCAAATCTGCTTCGCTGATTTCGTAATAGTCAAAGGGTTCGTCCGGCTTTACAAGGGCGGGTCTGCGCCTTAAATGCTTTTCCATATCAAAGGTATTTTTCTTGTCATAGTCGGAAAGATATTTATAGTTGGGGTGCTTTGTAATGTCGTACTTATCGGAAAAGAACGGGCGCACCCCTCTAAGCTGTAAAATACATTTCCCGCCGTCCATAACCGCAATTTCATCTTCCGTCATAAGCTGCTTGCCTAACTTCTGATAGTTCAGCCCATGCGATACCTCGCGCCCCCGGTTCTCGGAAGTGTTGAAGCTGTCAATGGTTTCTTTCCCCAAGATTTCCGACATTTCTTTGAGGGTGGTTTTCTCCTTGCCGCCCAAGAAAAGGGTGGTGTCGCAGTTGCCGACTATGGTATCGGCGTTGTCCTTATAGATTGCTTTTAACTGGCTTTGCGACTGCAAGATAATCGACGCGGAGATTTCCCGGCTTCGTATGGTGGCTATGAGCTTTTCAAACTTCGGTATCTGCCCGATATTTGCAAACTCGTCTAACAGACAGCGTACATGGACGGGCAGCCTGCCGCCGTATTCATCATCTGCCTTGTCGCAAAGAAGATTGAAAAGCTGCGTGTAAAGAATACTCACAACAAAGTTAAAGGTATCGTCGGTGTCGGAAATGATAACAAACAGGGCGGTCTTGCGGTCGCCTATGGTGTCAAGCTCTATTTCGTCGGTTTCCATAAGGTCGCGCAGCTCCTTAATGTCAAAAGGGGCAAGCCGCGCACCGCAGGAAATGAGGATAGAGCTTCGTGTCTTTCCCGCAGATAACAGGAATTTCTTGTACTGCCGGACGGCAAAGTGTTCCGGGTCTTTTTCCTCCAACCGTTCAAACATGAGGTCAACGGGGGACTGAAATTCCGGGTCGTCCTCGCGGGCTTCACTGGCATTTATCATTTCAAGCAGCGTCGTGAAGTTCTTTTCTTCCTCCGGGGCTTCGTACCAAATGTAGCCGATAAGGGCGCAGTAAAAGAGCCGTTCCGATTTTACCCAAAAATCCTCCCCGGCTTTTTCCCCGTCCCCTTTGGTGTTAGCAATCAAGGTATTTACCAGTTTCAAAATGTCTTTTTCGCTGCGGATATAGGCAAAGGGATTGTAACGCATGGATTTCTTAAAATTTATCGTGTTCAGCACCTTTATCCGATACCCGCCGCGCTGTAAGAGCTTCCCACACTCGACTAAAACCGTACCTTTCGGGTCGGTTACAACGTAGCTTGAGTGCATTTGCATTAAGTTGGGCTTCACAAAAAATCTCGTCTTTCCGCTGCCGCTTCCCCCGATAACAAGGATATTTTTATTCCTTGCATACTTCGGCTGCTTCGGGCGGCTGTTCATGGTAAGCCGTTCCGTCTGTGTCAGCAGCACGTTATTCTGAAATACCGGGTCGGTATAGGGCTTTATATCTTCGGCGTTGCCCCAACGGGCAGAACCGTATTCGATACCTTTTCGATATTTCTTTGCGTTCTTGCCTTTGAAGTACACCATAAGCCGGATAAGGACAGCCCCCACAATACCGATAAGCAAATCCATAGGGACAAGGCTCGGAAGCGGGTTTGCAAAGGCAGCGGAAAAGCCGTCTGCAAGGGAAAGCACCTTGCCGGAAAGGTCAGCCCCCGGAGAGAACCGCACCGCCTGTCCGATTTTATCAAAGAGATAGACAAAGAGCAGATAGGGGGCATTTAGGATAAGCAGCTTTTTAAGTTCCGGCTTCATAGCGATACCTCCCTGTCTTTTTTCTTCACTTTGTCCCTCTGTGCGTTCAGAGCTGCAGCCTTGTCTTTCAGAGTGGAAAGCAGCTTGCGGATAGAGGGCTTTTTATCCCTGCCTAATTTCTTTGCGGTAAATTCCCGAAACGCTTCGGTCATAACGTCAATATCCTTGCCCTTAAAAGACACAAGATAGGTCGGCGGCTTGCCGTTCTCAATCTTCTTGACGTTGTAATCAAGCCCGTTTTTCCTTGCGATAGGGTCAAAGGCTTTGATATTTTGGTCGGTAATCTCAATGTTGGAAACCTTTTCTCCCGGCTTCATAAGCTGCCGCATAGTGATTTTCCCATGCGGGGCTTTGGTTAGCTGCCCTTTGCCTTTGGCAAGCAGGGCTTTCATAGCCTTTTGCAGCACTTCGGCTGTCAGCTTAGATGTTTTGATTGCTAAAGACACAACTTTTTCGTTGACTTCATCTTGCATGAAATCCCTCCTTTCATGGTTTTGTTAGGGTGGTGTGCCGCTTCGGGGCATAAAAATAAGGCGTACATTTTTCATGCCGCCTTTAGATACGCACCCGCAGCCCGTTCAAATCCGAAGCCCTTACACCCACAAGATACCAGTTGTCCCCGTACTCCATGCGGGTCGGCTTCCATTTGCCGCGTACAAACACTTCAAGGCAATCCCCACAATGCAATCCTCCGTAGTAGTCGTTAAGGTCAAAGCGAATGTCGTAACGGTCTGCCGTTTCATCAAAAATCAAAGCTCCTGTTTTCTGTGTCATAATAAAATCCTCCTTTGGTTTTACAGGCTTTCGCCCTCATTGTAGGTGTAATCGGGTATGCCCTTGCTTCTTGCCGACTGGATAGTACGCCCGCCGTACATATCGTGATTGACAAGGGCGGTGTAATAGCTGTCAATGGTGTTTGGGGCATTGAACAGTACCGCTTTCAGATATTGCTTGATGTTGCGGATTTTCGTTGTGTTCTCTTTCATGCAGTCAAAGACAAATTCAATGTGGCTGCTGTTGAGCTTCATAAACTTTGCTTTGACAAGCTCTGCCGGGTAATCGTCCCCGGCGATACGGATTGTCTTTCGTTTGGTGCAGACCGTTTCAAGGATAAGGGACACAATCTCGTCCAAGCGTTCCCTGTCAATGTCGGTATGCTTGATAAAATGCTCATATTCGATATTGTCCTTGATGATTTCCTCATACACACTGTATGCGTCTGCCGCTTCCGTTCCTTTCCGTTCCGGCTCTGCCGTTTCTTCCCTCAAAGGAGAGGGGTTAGGGGAAAGGATAGGAATGGAATGGTTACTTGATAAATCCGTATTTGATTTTTCTTTTTTTGATAAGTCAGTCTTTTGTATATCTTTATTTAATTGCATTGGATTTTCCAACGTAGGTTTTTCCTGCGTAGGATTTTCCAATGTTGGATTTTCCAATGTAGGTAAATCCAAGTTAGGCGGCTGCTCATAGATGATGTAATCAGCTCCCCGCAAACGTCCTTTCTTGTCGCGTTCCCTTGAACGCTGAATATATCCGGTTCTTTCAAGCTCCCGGACAGCTTCGCGGATAGCGTCGATTTTTTCCCGGTTGATATAGGACAGTCCCGCAAGGGTATAGTCCCAATCCTCCGGCAAGGACAGCATTTGCGATAACAGCCCTTTTGCCTTTAGGGTCAGCTCCTTGTTGCGTAAATGGTGGTTGCTCATAACCGTATATCCTGTGTTTCTCTCCACGTGGAAAACTGCCATAGCTTCATCAACTCCTTTGCTGCATATTTGTTACGCAGTAGAACAGCGATTTTGAGGGTTTAGGTATCAATCCCTTACTGTGTGAAAACCGCACCCGCAAAGCCTTATGTAGCAAAGCTCTTTTTGCCCCTACTGCGTAACATGAGGGTAAAAAAATAGCGGCGTTCCTTGTTTCACGGTTGGGATAAGGTAACGCCGCCAGTGCGGTGCTATATGAAATTGTGTGATTGCCGACGTGCCGCGCCGCCAGTGCGTCGCGTTTGTATTGGGTTGTTTCATGCTCGCAAGATGTTCCGGCATATCAAGGCGCAATCCGTTAAAAGTAGTAAATTGGTAGTAAAATCAATCTGAAATCCTGCGAATGTGCTTGTATTTCAAGGTTTTTTCGGGATAATCAAAATTTTAAGATGAAAATTTATCTTTATCCATTGAGGAAATCCGTGCTTATAATACAATTGCTGTGAGATTTCATCAGTTTGATGAAAATAAGATTATATGGAATACGGATATTGTTGTGAATTTTTCCACACATATTTTCTCTATCAAATTAGACAGGGAAACAACTGTTGATACAATTAGTTTCATTCCCAAATTCAAACCGCCGATTCTTGTTAATATGCTGCTGGAAAGGGGATATATAGGAACTGATAAGGACATGCCCATAAGTGATAAGCCGATTTTCATTAATAAAGATAACTATAAAGTAATAGAAAATATTATATGCAGAAATGTTGTATATTCGATGCCTGTGATCTATGTAACGAAACTATGGGGGAATTATCCTTTAAGAGTTCAGGACTTAGCATATAAATTGCGCGGTGTTGCACATGTTCTTGCGGAGGATGATGCAGATGTGTCAAAGATTCTCAGAGAAAGCTGCGATGGGATGAATTCACATCATGGAAGTATCGGCATTTATTACCCAAGCAGTTCGGCATTGAATAAAATAATTAGCACCAAAAACTATGAAGAACGGGAGGAAGTACTGATAGAGCGCGTAGTAAATATTGTATGCAGATATGTTAATCAACAGGCTAGGGACAGGATGATGACCTGGGAGGGCGTTCAGAATGAATTGCTGAAATTACGTTATGTAAGAGCTAAAGAAAAGAAAGAAAAAGCGGAGAGCGAAGTATCTGAGATTTATGATAGTTTTGGAGAGGAACTCGAAGAAAAGGAACATACCATTGAAGAGTTAAATAATCGAGTTATGGCACTGCAGGCAGAAAACCAGGGACTTAGAGCAAAATATGATCAGATTACAGAAATTCCTCTGTTATACTACGGCACGGAAGATGAATTATTTGAGGGGGAAATAAAAGATCAGATACTGGGAATGCTTAGTAATCAACTGAAGAATGTAAAAAAGAAGACTCGAAAGGAAGATATATTACAGGACATTTTGAAATCTAATAAGTCAACAGATGCTTTAAATAAAAAACAAGCAGAGATTAAACGTATATTAAAAGGTTATACGAAGGTAGATGATCATTTAAAAAGGGAGTTAAAAACATATGGTTTTACCATTACAAAAGATGGGGGACATTATAAGCTCACATATAAAGGGGACTCCAGATATTTGTTTACGTTATCAGCATCAGGAAGTGACAGCCAGCATGGAGGTGGGAATCTTGCGGCGGAGATTATTCAGGATATGCTTTAATAAGGCTTCAGAGATTACTCAGAGGTAAAAAGGAGATTTGATGATTTTTCTCGGAGAAAAATTATTTGGATGAGACTTTAAGGTATTAGCGAAAATATTGAATGTTTGTATACACAGCAAAAGAAAGGAGCCATACATATGGCAAAAGGAATCAAAGTACGGGTGTGGGGAGATTATGCTCTTTTTTCGCGGCCGGAGATGAAGGTAGAACGGTGCACCTACGATGTGATGACACCCTCTGCCGCCCGGGGCATATTGGAGGCAATCTACTGGCATCCTGGCCTCAGATGGAAAATTGACAGGATTTATGTCAAGAAGCCCATTCGCTTTACCAGCGTCAGAAGAAATGAGGTGAAAAGCAAGCTGTCTGCGTCTAATGCTCTTTCCGTTTACAATGGAGCGAAAAAGGATCTCTACATCAGCACGAAAGCCGATATTGTTCAGAGGGCGTCACTGATTTTAAAGGATGTAGAATACGTGATAGAAGCCCATTTCGAGATGACGCAGGATGCCAATGAAACAGACAACCCGGGAAAGTTTAAGGACATTGTAACCAGAAGACTCAATAGAGGGGAGTGTTTTCATATGCCCTATTTTGGATGCAGGGAGTTTCCTGCCTACTTTGCTCCCTGCGAGGAGGAAGTAATTTCCACTGCCTATGAGGGGGAGGAGGAAAGAGATTTGGGATATATGCTTTATGATATGGACTATTCCGATCTGAAAAATATCCAGCCCATGTTTTTCAGGGCCGTATTAAGGCGGGGAGTGCTGGATGTAAAAGACTGTGAGGTGGTACGGTGATTTTACAGGAGCTTGTAAAGTATTATGAAAGGCTGGCAGAGCAGGGGAAAGTATCAAAACCAGGCTGGTGCAGCGCAAAGGTATCATACTGCCTGGATCTGAGACCGGACGGGACAGTGGCCAGAGTGATTTCCTGTTTGAAAGAGGAAGAACGCGGTAAAAAAAAGGTTCTGGTTCCCCAGGATTTTACTGTGCCGGCCATGGTTTCCCGTTCCTCAGGCATTGCCCCGAATTTTCTCTGTGACAATTCTAAATACCTTCTGGGAATAGACAAAAATGGTTCGGGAAAGCGGCTCAGGGAGTGCTTTGAGGCAGCTAAGAACAGACATCTGGAAATTCTCGACGGCGTTTCCGGAGAAGCCGCAGAGGCTGTCTGTGCGTTTTTTAAGAGCTGGAACCCGGATAAGGCAGTGGAAAATCCTGTGATTAGTGAAAAGTGGGAGGAGCTTACAGCTGGTGGAAACCTTATCTTTTCCGTTGGGATGGATGAAGCCCAGAAGGATGAAAGTATCCGGTGCGCCTGGGAAGAAAGCCAGAATAAAAAGGGAGCAGGGGAAGAAAAAGCCGGGGTTTGCCTTGTGACAGGAAAGAGGACAGAGATCGCAAGAATTCACAATACGATCAAGGGAGTTTCGGGTGCACAGTCCAGCGGTGCGGCTCTGGTATCCTTCAATGCAGATTCATTTACTTCCTACGGGAAGGAACAGAGCTACAATGCACCAGTGGGAATCTATGCGGCCTTCGCCTATACGACGGCTCTCAATTATCTTCTGTCCCAGCGCAGATATGTGTTCCAGTTGGGAGATGCGACTGTGATTTTCTGGTCTGAGAGCGGAGAAGAAGACTACCAGCAGGCGTTCTGGATGGGAATAGAGGCCAGAGAGGACGATCAGGAAAAGCTCAGGGAGCTGTTGGAGGCGATGCAGAAGGGCAGACCGGTGGCGGTAGATGACATTTCTCTGAATCCCGAGCAGAGTTTCTGCGTCCTGGGATTGTCGCCGAATGCTGCGCGGCTGTCTGTGCGTTTTTTCTATAAGGACAGCTTTGGCAGTATTCTTACCAATCTGAAACGTCACTATGAACAGATGGAGATTGTCCGGCCTTCCTGGGACGGAACAGAATATCTGAGTGCAGGAAGGATGCTGTATGAAACGGCTAATCAGAAGTCCCGCGACAAAAAAGCGCCGCCGAATATGGCCGCTGCCGTTTTTGAATCGATTCTGTCGGGAGAGAAATACCCGGAAAGCCTTTACTCCAACGTGCTCATACGAATACGGGCCGAGAGCGGTGCAGGAAAAGTGACAAGGGGACGGGCTGCTATTATTAAGGCCTATCTCATACGAAATAAAGAGGAACGACTGATAAAGGAGGGAACATTTGTGAGGGTAAATGAGTCCTGCGTTGACACAGCTTATGTGCTGGGACGCATATTTGCAGTGCTGGAGGAAATTCAGGAGAAGGCGAATCCAGGCCTGAACAGCACAATTAAAGACAGATATTTTAATGCTGCCTGCTCCAGGCCGCAGCTGATTTTTCCCACGCTTTTCAAGCTGGAGAGCAGCCATATCAGAAAGCTGGAAGACGGAGCTGCTATTTACTATGAGAGACAGCTTACAGAACTTCAAGGGATGCTCCAGGCGGAGAAGGAAGAAAACGCTATAAGGGAAAAGGCGAAATCCTACCCGGCCAGCCTGAACCTGGAAGAACAGGGAGCGTTTATTCTGGGGTATTATCACCAGGTACAGAAAAGATATACGAAAAAGGAGGATAAATAGATGAGCGAGGCAATTAAAAACAGATATGAGTTCGTGGTATTATTCGACGTGGAAAACGGAAATCCAAACGGAGATCCAGATGCAGGCAATATGCCGAGAATCGATCCGGAGAGTAATTTTGGACTGGTGACGGATGTGTGCCTGAAGAGGAAAATACGAAATTATGTGGAAACAGTAAAAGAGGGGGAGGAAGGATATGGAATTTATATCAGAGAAGATGTGCCTCTCAACACAAGTGACAAGAAGGCATTATCCTATATCGGAGTCGAAGATTTGAGCGATAAGGGGCTTAAGGAATTAAAGAAAAATGATCCGGAAGCGGACAAAAAAATCAGAGATTTTATGTGCCGGAATTTCTTTGACATTCGGACCTTCGGGGCAGTCATGACGACCTTTGTGAAGGCATCTTTAAACTGCGGGCAGGTGAGGGGACCTGTGCAGATTGGTTTTGCCAGAAGCATTGACCCGATTGTGAGTCAGGAGCTCACCATAACCAGAGTGGCGATTACCACAGAGGAGGACTCGCTGAATAAAAAGACGGAGATGGGAAGAAAAAATATTGTCCCATATGGCCTGTACCGGGCAGAGGGATTTATCTCTGCAAACCTGGCTAGAAAGGTGACAGGATTTTCAGAGGAAGACCTGGAACTTTTGTGGGAAGCGATTATCAATATGTTTGAGCACGATCATTCCGCAGCAAGAGGGAAAATGGCCGTCCGCAGGCTGATTGTGTTTAAACACAGCAGGGAGCTGGGAGACTGCCCGTCGTACAAACTGTTTGATGCTGTTGAGGTAAAGAGAAAGGAAGGGGTGGAATTTGCAAGGCAGTATTCAGATTATGAGATAGCAATTCACAGAGAGCAGATTCCGGAAAGCGTTGAAGTGATGGACAAGATTTAACGCACTTTTTCAGAGGGACTGAAAATAGCCTGTATGGCTTATACATACCTGTACATATTGCACATATAGTCCAAAGCAGGAGGCGGCAGAGGAAAAAAGCGGTATGTCCTCTGCCGCGGAGAGGGGAAGGCAGTAAAACGATGGAATACAGAGAAGAGGATTATCTGATGATTTCCGGGATTCAGCATTTTAGATTCTGCAGAAGACAGTGGGCAATCATCCATATAGAGAAGCAGTGGGAGGAAAATGTCCATACTGTAACTGGAGAATTGATGCACAGGAAGACCCATGATCCCTATCTGGCAGAAAAGAGAAGAGATGTTCTGATCAGCAGAGCCCTTCCGGTACATTCCCGGTCACTGGGGGTGAGCGGAGAGTGTGATACGGTGGAATTCAGAAAATCAGAGAATGGAGTCAAGCTGCATGGCCACAGGGATCTCTATGAAATTTATCCGGTAGAATATAAGAAGGGAAGCCCGAAAATTACAGAGGAGGACCGCCTTCAGCTTACCGCTCAGGCCATGTGCCTGGAGGAAATGTTTTCTGTAAATATTGCTGAGGGGGCTATTTTTTACGGGGAAACAAGAAAACGGGAGGCTGTGACGTTTACAGATGAGCTGCGAACAGAAGTGAAGGAAATGTTTGAGGAAATGCATCAGTATTACAATCGCGGTTACACTCCGAAGGTTAAATGGAGCAAAAGCTGCAATGGCTGCTCTTTGAAGGACATCTGTCTGCCAAAGCTGGGAAAGGCACAGTCAGTAAAAGCATATATCAGCCAGGCAGTTGGGGAGGAAGAATGAGAAGGCTTTTAAATACATTGTATGTCACATCAGAGGACAGCTATCTGGCTCTGGATGGAGAGAATATTGTGGTACTTACAGGTGAACAGGAGGCTGGCAGGCTTCCGCTTCATACGCTCGAATCGGTGATTTCCTTTGGATACCGGGGTACAAGCCCTGCCCTTATGGGAGCGTGTGCAGAGCGGGGAATCTCTCTTTGCTATCTGACGCCCCAGGGTAAATTTCTGGCAAGGGTAAGCGGGAAAGTTAAGGGCAATGTACTGCTGAGACAAAGGCAGTTTGAGAGCAGCAGAAATGATGAGGAGAGCCTTGCAATTGCGAAAAACTGCATGATTGGAAAGGTACATAATGCCAGATGGGTGCTGGAGAGAGCCATAAGAGATCACGGAATGCAGATAGATGCAAAAAAGGTGAAAGAAGTATCCCTGCACTTAAAGGAGAGTCTGAAATGCATAGAAAGAAGCAAGACAAAGGAAGAGCTGAGAGGTCATGAGGGAGAGGCGGCTGCGGCGTATTTCGGCGTATTTGATGAGCTGATCCTTCAGCAGAAAAAAGAGTTTTTCTTTCAAGGGCGCAGCAAAAGGCCGCCTATGGATAATGTCAATGCACTGCTGTCCTTCGTCTACACACTTCTTGCCAATATGATTTCTTCGGCTCTCGAGTGTGTGGGCCTTGATCCCTATGTAGGGTATTTTCATACGGATCGTCCGGGAAGGGCATCTCTGTCCTTTGACATAATAGAGGAGTTCCGGCCGGCGCTGGCAGATCGCTTTGTATTGTCGCTGATTAATAAAAAGCTCGTAAACGGAAAAGGGTTTAAGAAGAAAGAGAACGGAGCGGTTATTATGACGGATGATACAAAACGGATTGTACTGACAGAGTGGCAGAACAGGAAAAAAGAGACACTTACACATCCGTTTCTTAAGGAAAAAATAGAATGGGGAATGGCACCTTACGTCCAGGCATTGCTTCTGGCCAGATATCTGAGAGGAGATTTGGATGGTTATCCGCCTTTTTTATGGAAGTAGGGCATAGGATAGGAAGAAGAAAGCGAACCTGAGAGAAATACAGTAAACACGGCGATGGGAAAACGAGTATGGAAACGTATGAGTGAAAAAGTGAAAAAAACGTGGGAAGCCTTAAGGAGGGAGAATGCTTGTATTAATTACTTATGATGTCAACACAGAAACACCGGAGGGAAAAGCAAGACTGAGAAAAGTGGCAAAACAGTGCGTCAATTACGGAAGGAGAGTCCAGAACTCCGTATTTGAGTGCATTCTGGACAGCGCCCAGTGCGTAAAACTGAAATGTGAACTGGAAGAGCTGGTAGATAAGCAGACAGACAGCCTCCGTTTTTATTATCTGGGAAATAATTATAAAACCAAGGTAGAACATATTGGAGTAGAGAGGGGGACGCCCGCAGATTCTGTATTGATTTTCTAGTGCGAATAACAGTTACACATAAAATTCCCTGGAGATTCGCACCGAAAAAACTGCACAAAAAATTATGAAATGGACAGGATAGAGGGAAAAATGGCCTGTAATAATAAATTATGAATGAAAAAATGTGCAAACTGCTGAAAATCGCACAAGATATTTGGGCAGTTTTGCCGTCGCTCCCCTCGCGGGAGCGTGGATTGAAATATTTAAAAAATGAGATAATAAATTTGCCAAATAGTCGCTCCCCTCGCGGGAGCGTGGATTGAAATATTATTACCGGCTACCAGGCAGGTAGTCGCTGGCCGGTCGCTCCCCTCGCGGGAGCGTGGATTGAAATCAATCTCTTTGTTGTTCATATCCTCATCCCTTCCTTGTCGCTCCCCTCGCGGGAGCGTGGATTGAAATAAGCAAGTCACTGTGGCTGTCATTTTCTCCCTGGTCGCTCCCCTCGCGGGAGCGTGGATTGAAATTCTGGACATCAAAATCCAGTTCAATTCTTTTTGGTCGCTCCCCTCGCGGGAGCGTGGATTGAAATCGCTTCCAGCAATGGCACAGAATGAGCTTTTGACGTCGCTCCCCTCGCGGGAGCGTGGATTGAAATACGACTTTTGTAAAATATCTTAGCGAACTCTTTAGCCGTCGCTCCCCTCGCGGGAGCGTGGATTGAAATTGGAAAACAACAACAGCAACACCCGCGCAATCCTTGTCGCTCCCCTCGCGGGAGCGTGGATTGAAATTCGTTTTACTGATTAAGGCAATTAGCCTTTCAGACCCGTCGCTCCCCTCGCGGGAGCGTGGATTGAAATCCAGAAAACGAACTTCATTATTTTGACGGAACAAGTCGCTCCCCTCGCGGGAGCGTGGATTGAAATACAAAAAGAATTTATGAAAATGACCCCATCAAACCGTCGCTCCCCTCGCGGGAGCGTGGATTGAAATCTTACTCATGCAAATCATAATTTTACCACTGAAATGTCGCTCCCCTCGCGGGAGCGTGGATTGAAATCTCTTTTCCGCCAGTTCCGACGTCGGAACAATCAGCGTCGCTCCCCTCGCGGGAGCGTGGATTGAAATCGCCTGTCCCTGCTCCGTCATCGTCTCAATCTCCGTCGCTCCCCTCGCGGGAGCGTGGATTGAAATCAAACAAGGCGGTGGACAATCTACCGCCTTACAGTCGCTCCCCTCGCGGGAGCGTGGATTGAAATTTTTTCTGCAATACCAGAAGCCATATCGCTGAGCATAGTCGCTCCCCTCGCGGGAGCGTGGATTGAAATCCAAATCCAGACAACGCAAGAACCTGAGACGCCGTCGCTCCCCTCGCGGGAGCGTGGATTGAAATACTGTCCTGTACGGTCACACACCGGATCAGGGCATCGTCGCTCCCCTCGCGGGAGCGTGGATTGAAATCTTCATCTCCCGGTTCAAGATCTTAAATTTTCCCGTCGCTCCCCTCGCGGGAGCGTGGATTGAAATACATGTCCGTTTAGAAGCTCTTCATCACTGTTTTGTCGCTCCCCTCGCGGGAGCGCGGATTGAAATCAGTGCCGATGATACTATTATAGCACATTTTCGCGTCGCTCCCATTCGCGGGAGCGTGGATTGAAGTTCTGTATTTTCATTACCATTATATCAATTTAATATGTCAGTCATCTAAAAAATATATTTTACAGGTGTCTAATAATCAGTGTAATATATGAAGTATAGGTAAAAAATTACAACCGACAGGAGGCAATTTCATGAAAGAAAACCATAGCTTAGAAATGATTGGAATTCAGAATACCACAGGCAAGGTTCACTACAATTTAAGCCCTGCCCGTCTGGTAGAGGAGGCTCTTCGCCGCGGTGAAGGTGTGTTAACAGATACAGGTGCTCTTTCTGTTACTACAGGCAAATACACAGGACGTTCACCAAAAGACAAATTCATCGTGGACACAAAGGACGTTCATGATAAGATTGCCTGGGGAGATGTAAATGTTGCTATCTCTGAGGATGCCTACCAGTCAATTAAAAATAAAATGTTTGCATATCTGGCTGACAAGGAATTATACGTATTCCAGGGTTTTGCAGGAGCTGACAAGAAGTACACCAGAAAGTTCATGGTTGTCAATGAACTTGCAAGCCAGAACCTGTTCATTCATCAGTTACTGATCAGACCGACAGCTGAGGAGCTGGAAAATTACGGCGCATCTGATTTTACCATCGTTGCAGCTCCTGGCTTTACCTGCGATCCGGCTGTAGACGGGACAAATTCCGAGGCAGCTATCATTGTCAACTTCCAGGACAAGATGGTACTGATTGCCGGTTCCAAGTATTCCGGAGAGATCAAGAAATCCGTATTCTCCGTAATGAACTATCTGATGCCGGTTGAGGAGAATGTACTCCCGATGCACTGCTCTGCCAACATGGATCCTGAGACCCATGAGACAGCTGTATTCTTCGGTCTCTCCGGAACAGGAAAGACAACTCTCTCCGCCGATCCTGGAAGAAAGCTCATCGGTGACGACGAGCACGGCTGGTCTGACAACGGCGTATTCAACTTCGAGGGCGGCTGCTATGCAAAGTGCATCAATCTGGATCCGAAGAATGAGCCGGAGATTTACAATGCTATCCGTTTCGGAAGCGAGGTGGAGAACGTAGTTCTGGATCCGGAAACAAGAAAGCCGGATTATGATGATGACTCTATCACGGAGAATACCCGTGTGGGCTACCCGATCACCTACATTGACAATGCTCAGATTCCGGGAGAGGGAGGAATTCCGAAGGTTGTTATCTTCCTGACAGCTGATGCGTTCGGCGTACTTCCGCCAATCTCCAGACTGGACGAGAATGCGGCAATGTATCACTTTGTGACAGGATTTACCTCCAAGTTAGCCGGTACAGAGCGCGGAATCAAGGAGCCGCAGCCGACATTCAGCACACTGTTTGGCGAGCCGTTCATGCCTCTCGATCCGTCTGTATATGCAGAGATGTTAGGTGAGAGAATTAAAAAGTACAACACAAAGGTTTACCTTGTAAATACAGGCTGGACAGGCGGTCCTTACGGAGTGGGAAGCAGAATGAAGCTGTCCTACACGAGAGCCATGGTAACAGCAGCATTAAACGGAGAGCTGGAGAAGGCTGAGTACAAACACGACGATGTATTTAATGTAGACGTGCCCCAGTCCTGCCCAGGTGCTCCGGCAGAGATTATGAATCCGAGAGACACATGGGCTGATAAGGCAGCTTATGATGAGGCAGCTGCCAAGCTGGCTAAGATGTTCAAGGATAACTTTGACAAGAAGTACCCGAATATGCCGGAAGAGATCAAGAATGCCGGCCCGAGAGCTTAATAAAAGGTACTGGCGCCGCAGGCTCCGGTTTAGGCAGGAGAAGAGCGCAGAGAAATATTGAGCAGTAAAGCCCATATAAGGCAGACATAAAAAACAGCAGGACAAGCTGAAGAGAAAGCTGCTGCAGGATGCAGAATCCGGCAGGAATCGTTTCGGAAGATTATTCCGGTTCACGATCCTGCCAGGGCATCGGCAGCAGCTTTTTTGTTGTATGGAAAGACCGTGTTGTTTTAAAAGACAGAAGCCCTGATTCCGACAGAGCAGAAAGGGCTCCTCCGGGGATGGGATGTGCAGCCGGCCAGATAAGAACTGCTGCCCGGCAGCTGTGCCGGTCATGTCCTGAAATACGCTATTTTATCTGATATAAGGTCTCTGGGGAACATGTACTTTTCTCAATCTTCCCTGCAGAGCAGCTTAGCCAGCTGGCAGGCGCACGGGTTCAGGGAACGGCTGGTATCCTCCACGAGACAGATAGAGCGGAGGGGGATTTTCTCATCCAGAGGAATTTGAACCACCTTTCCGCTTTCCAGGTCTTCTTTGGCCAGGTTTTCTGAGACAAAGCCGATTCCCAGGTTATTGCGGATCAGGGGAAGAAGCTGGTCGGCAGTAGCTGCTTCGACGTCTGGAAGAAGCGTAAGTCCCAGACTCTGATAAAACGTATGGTAAAACTCATACGTTTTGGTAGACTTTCCCAGGCAGACCAGGGGATAATCGGTCAGCTCCGCCAGGCGCCGCCTGCTGCCAGATAAAAACGCATAGTTGCTGCCGCCCACCAGGATTTCACGAAACTGCTTCAATGGAGTTTCGCGAAACGGAGGGGAAGTGTCGGAAGGAGAGGTGACAACTGCGAAGTCTACCAGCCCCTTTTTGAGAGCAGACACAGCCTGAGGCGTGGAAAAGTTTGCAATGCGGATGTGTACTCCCGGAAACAGGGTGCGAAATTCACTGAGCCTGGACAGCAGAAGCTCGTGGAGAGCCGTCTCGCTGGCGCCGATGCTCACAGTTCCATCCTGTATGCTTTTTCCGCGGCCCAGTTCTGACTCTGCCATCTGAAGCTGCTTGTAGGCGATGGAAACGTGGTGAAACAGACGATCTCCTTCCGGCGTCAGAGAAACTCCCCGGTTGGAGCGGATAAACAGACGGCAGCCAAGCTGATTCTCCAGATTGTTCATAGAACGCGTAATATTGGGCTGGTTGTTCATCAGAATATTGGCGGCCTGGGTAAAGCTCTTGTACTTTGCCACATAATAGAAAATACGGTAGTAATCGTAGTTGATTTCCATGGCTTCTCCTTATCTGCACAATTCTTATATCAAAATGATATATCGAAGATATCCGATTGATTTGATGTTCCTAATTATACCTGAAAGAATGGGAGAAGTAAAGACAGGGTGAAGGGAGAAAAAGCCGAAAAAGAGCAGGCTCTGGCTTACGCCGCCTGCTCCTCCTGGGCCTTTCTTACAAGGCTTGAAACATCTCTGAGAATTTCAAGGTGGACAGAGAGAGGAAGATGGTCGACTGTCATCTCTCTGAGCTTTGTGGTTCCGTCTACGCCGCCGGCTTCTATGACGCGGCGAAGCATTTCCGTCTCCTGGGCCTCGCTGGGAAGAAGGAAGGCTCCTGTTTCCATGGAAAGCAGTGCCGCTGCTCCGATTCCCCACCAGTTAGACACGCCTCCGGCCAGCACGCAGTCGGCAGAAGCGGCGGTACAGATGATTTCTCCGCAGGGAACAAAGGACTCGATTTCTTTTCGGAAGGCGCCCATTCCCATCTCATTTCCGCCGTCTCCGATGGAGAGGGTACGGATATTTCTCCGGGCAGCCAGCTCCAGAAAACAGTCGGCGTCGGCTGTCATGAAGTCAATAATCTCACCGCGCATATTGTGATAATGGCCGTCTGCCGCCTTTCCGGGCCGTTCTAAGGTGATCACGTGGGTAGGGCAGAGGGTGTCGAGAAGCTGCTCGGAAAAGGCGCGGGTTCCTGTTTCCGGAAGTACGGTGACAGGCACGTCGGGACAGCGTACGGAGAGAGCTGCCTTAACTAATTCGGACGAGTGCGCGTCCGTTGCCACTGTGACCTGGCATCCGTTTGCTTTCAGGGCAAAAGCAAGATCGGCGGATCCCAGAGGTCCGTCCGTCTCCCCGATCACGGACCCGTCAGGACAGAGAACCGGAAAGCCCGTAAGGATCAGGGCGCGTCTTGCGCAGAAAAGCTCTTTGGCTGCCAGTGATAAGGGGGACGGCGGAAGAGAGCCAAGCAGGCCGCGTCCGCCAAAATCCTGCTTCATTACTGCATCCAGCTTGTCAAAAAAATTCATATGAAATCCTCCCATTATGAGGGCTTTTTACCTGTTTCCGGGTTCAGACCCGGTTGGAACAAATAAAAAAAGCCACTCCTCCTGTTCAGATTCATGGCTCTTATTTACGATGGGAACATCCGGGCAGGAGTCCCGATAAATAAAAGAATCCGTATGCTTTTTTTCAGTCCTATCTTAACGCGTTTCCTCCCTCCTGTCAAGTTAAAAGACGGCTCCGTTTCAAAAATCCAGGCGATTCTGAAATTTTGCTTGAAGGAAGAAAACTGCCTGCTTATAATAGTAACAATGGATGGCGAAAAGATGCCAAAACAGAGCCGTCTGCCTCAAAAAAGAAGGCATTCCGGCAGACTGGTTTTTCAGGAAAATGACAGGGAGAACAAAGCTATGCAATACGGAAAAGGTACAATATTAGTGGTGGGCCAGGCCAAGCCCAGCAGAGAGGATGCGATCTACAGCCTCCACGGGGAATTTTACATCAGCCTGGTGCTGGAAAAGGAGAGCGGGAAAATTCTGAATGTGGAGTGCAACACCATTCTTCATGTGACGAGTGATTTTGTGGCAGAGATGTTCATTGGAAAGAGTCTCAGGACAGATCTGGAGCTGCTGGAGGGAGAGATCAGAAGCCGCTATTTTGCCATGACCCAGAAACCGCTGATTGCCTGCATGAAGGACGCATACAACCGGTATATGATGGTTCTGGAAAAGGAAAGACGCCTGTAGATCCTCGCAGACTCAGAGCGGACAGAGAAAATAGATCTGTATTTTTTCATTCGTTTCTGATATAACTATACGTGCCCTGAAACTGGAAGGTGCCAAGAGACGGCGCCTGCTCTGGATTTCTTTGCAGGAAACAAAAAAATTTAGGAAAAGTGAGGGATTGTTCGGTGAAGGAAAGAGACGGACAGCATGTAAGCGAAGCGAAATGGAAGGCTCCCCTGGATGAGGCCGGGGAGAAGCGCCATCTGAAAAACTGCCTCTCAGTGATTGAGGAGAATATTTCTCTCTATAAAAAGAAGGAGAGAGATTATCAGCGGGAGGTAAAGGAACTGTACCAGTCGGTGAAAAAGGGGGAAGGTGACTCCTACGGCCTTCTGGTTGCCGGGCGCAATATTCTGGAACACACCCAGAATGCGCTCAGAAAAAACAGAGCTGCGCTGAAAAAAGCCTACTTCGGGCGCATTGACTATGAGGACAGAACCTTTGGCGTCAATGAAACCTGTTATATTGGAAAAAACGGCATCACAAAGAATCAGACGGATGTGGTCATCGTGGACTGGCGCGCTCCGGCTGCCAATGTCTACTATGAAAATGAGCTGGGAGAGGGCAGCTATGACGTTCCCGGAAGCGGCTCTGTGGAAATCTGTCTGGACAGGAAGAGAACCTACGATATAGACGGAGATATGCTCCTGGGATTTTACGATGACGATGTGGCTGCCAATGACGAGCTTCTGGTTAAATATCTCTCTCAGAACAAGGAGGCTGTTCTGGGCGACATTATCGCGACTATTCAGAGAGAGCAGAATGAAATTATCAGGGATATACCTTATAAAAATATCATTGTCCAGGGAGTTGCGGGAAGCGGAAAAACTACAGTTGCCCTTCACCGCATTTCCTATCTGCTCTACAACTATGACAAGGAATACAAGCCGTCGGAGTTCTGCATTGTCGGAAGCAGTGATATGCTGCTCAACTATATAAACAGCGGTCTTCCGGAGCTGGATGTAAACCATGTGCGCCAGATGAGAATGGATGTGTTTATCCCCTATCTGATGGGAAAAGCGTGGAAAAAGAAATATATTCTGACGGAAGACAGGGAGGATGCTCCGGCCAAAAGCCACCTGTCCTTTATAAGGAAGCTGGATCAGTTTCTGGATACATGGAGGGAGCGCTCTCTGAACCTTGGGGACATCAGAGACCAGACGCTGGGCATGGTATTTACAGAGGAAAACCTGAGAGAAACGGCAGAGAGAAATGAGGGACTCTCCCTTTATCAGCTGGAAAAGCTCTTAAATGCCAGAATTGCGTCAAGAATCCGCTTTCTCTGTACGGGAAAGGATGAGAATTTCAGGAAGGAAAAGCTGGCAGAGTATAAAAAATATTTCGACTCATCCAGACATAAATGGACGGAAATGCAGATCTACCTGGAATTTCTCGGCCTGCTTGCGGAGGAAGGCTCTGCCGGCATTTCAGAGGAGACGAAGGAGGCTGTGAAAAAAGGGCGGTTTGACCTGTATGATGCGGCTGCCATTGCCCTGATATGGAAACGGATTCTGGCAAAAAAGGAGACGGATGAGTTCAGCCAGATCATCATTGACGAGGCCCAGGATTTCGGAGAGACGGTGTACTATGTGATCCGCCGTCTGCTGCCGGGCTGCTACTTCACCATTATGGGCGATGTCTCCCAGAATATCCGCTATGAGACGGGAATGAACGACTGGGAGGGGCTTAAGGAAGCCATGTTTGAGAAGGAGAACGACAGCTTTTACCTGCTGGCCAAGAGTTACCGGAATACGATAGAGATTTCCGGTCAGGCCGGACTGGTTCTGGAGCATGCATCCCAGGGCGCCTATAAGATCCAGCCGGTGATCCGGCACGGCCGTCCGGTAGAGGACAGAACGGCACATCAGGAGCCTGAAAAGGCGCTGAGAGTGGCGGTGGAGGAGGTTAAGAGCCGCGGCTATGAAACCATTGCCGTTATCTGCCGGTGCGAGGAAGAGGCAGAAGAGGTGAGAATGCTGCTGGGACTCGAAAAGACTGCGCCGGGAGAGTTTAAAAACGGCGTTATGGTGCTCCCTGTGACTCTGACGAAGGGATTGGAGTTTGACGCGGTAATTCTCTGGAAGCCGGATGAGGAGCATTATGGCGTAAACAAAAAGGACGCCAAACTTTTGTATGTGGCAATCACCCGCGCCCTTCACGAGCTCTGGCTGGTGGGCGATCGGGAAAAAAGTCCTCTGTTTGAGGGAAGGGAAGCATAGCTTCCATGTGAAATGGCGCATCAGCCATCGGTGAAAAAAATAAGTGACGCATCCACACAGACAGCCGTCTGGATGCGTCACTTTTCTCTTTTTTAGAAAACCTGGGGCAGGGATTTCTCCTGCTCTTTCCTACTCCTTGCCGTTCCAGCAGTAAGTACAGAGTTTACATGGGGAAATGCCGATGGATTCCACCAGATCGTCGAGGCGGTGGAACTGGAGTGTGGTAAAGTTTAATTTCTTTCGGATTTCCTCTACCATGGCCTTGTAGTTTTCACTGTCCGGGTTAGCATAATCGGCCAGTGTTTCCTCAGAGACGTCGTCCCCCTCCCGCTCACGGATGATCCGTCGTGTGATTAAATCCAGCTCTGAGTTGGAGCGGGAAAAATTCAGGTATTTGCAGCCAAACAGAAGCGGAGGACAGGCGGGACGAATATGTACCTCCTTGGCGCCGCTCTGGTAGAGAAACTCTGTGGTCTCCCCCAGCTGTGTACCGCGGACGATGGAGTCGTCAATGAGAAGAAGACTCTTGTCGCGGATCAGGGCGTCTACGGGAATCAGCTTCATGCGGGCGATCAGATTTCTCTGGTTCTGGCTTGTAGGCATGAAGGAACGAGGCCAGGTTGGCGTATATTTAATGAAAGGACGGGCAAATGGGATGCCGGATTCATTGGCATAGCCGATGGCATGTGCGATACCGGAGTCCGGAATGCCTGCAACCAGATCAGATTTGGAGTGATCGCGTCTGGCAAGCATTTTTCCGCAGGTATAGCGCATGGCCTCCACATTGACTCCCTCATAGGTGGAGGTAGGATAGCCGTAGTAAACCCAGAGGAAGGAACAGATTTTCATCTCCTCCCGCGGTGCGCTCAGCGTTTCGATTCCCTCCGGAGTCATAAATACAATCTCGCCGGGGCCTAACTCGTGGCAGTCCTTGTAGCCGAGGTTAATGTAGGCAAAGCTCTCGAAGGATACGCAGAAAGCGCCCTCCTTCTTTCCGATCATGGCCGGAGTTCTTCCAAGCCTGTCTCTGGAAACGTAGATGCCCTCCGGGGTCAGAAGCAGGATTGTCATGGAACCCTGAATCCTCTCCTGTGCATACAGAAGGCCGTCTACAATGGAATCCTTCTGGTTGATGATGGCGGCGACCAGCTCGGTGGCATTGATCTTTCCGCCGCTCATCTCAAGAAAATGAATATGGCCCTTTTCATAGGACTCCTCGATCAGTTCCTGCTCATTTGTTATTTTGCCCACTGTGGTGATGGCATAGCTGCCCAGGTGGGACTGAATTAAAAGCGGCTGCGGTTCCATATCGGAAATACAGCCAATGCCCATATTTCCCGTCAGTTCGTCCACATCTCGCTCAAATTTCGTTCGGAACGGGGAATTTTCGATATTGTGAATGGAACGGTTGAAGCCGTCAGGCCCGTAGACGGCCATTCCGCCGCGTCTGGTCCCAAGATGAGAATGATAGTCTACTCCGAAGAATAAATCCAAAGTGCAGTTTGTTTTTGAGGTTACACCAAAAAATCCGCCCATTTTTTCCTTCCTTTCAATCTGTGTAATTCAGTTGTTTTTTCTGACGCCATACAGCGCAAAAGTCAACTCTATCTTAGCATATATTAGGTAAAATGGACAATAGGATTCATTTATTATAAATATTAATAAAAACAAAGGGGTTTCGTGATAAAGGGGTTGGTGTTTTTCATAAAATTAGGTATAATGGCTGTACGGCAGGAAATGCTTTTCAGACTCATCAGAATAGAAAGAGGAAGAAACTATGAGGATCAAATACAGAACAGGAAAATTTCTGGCTGCCATGGTCTGTGCGGCAGCCCTGTGTACATGGGGAGGCACAGCCTCCTTTGCGGCAGAAGTGTCAGGGCCGGCATCTGACACGGAGATAGCGGAGAACTCAAAAGAGCAGGCTCAGCCAATGGGGCCTGGGATGGAAAGTGCACAGTCCGCAGAAAGCAGTCAGCCAGAAAACGGAGCCCAGACAGAAGGCGGCGGCCAGGCAGGAGATACGCTGCAGACAGAGGGCGGTCAGACGGGAGGCGCAGCTCAGACAGGGGATGGGGCTCAGACAGAGGGAAGCAGCCAGGAAGGAGATGGAGCTCAGGGAGAAACAGCCGGTCAGGCAGACGGGATGGTGATGAGCAATGGCCGTCTTCTGGATCCGTCCAGACCCATGGTTGCCCTTACCTTTGACGACGGACCGTATGCCCCGGTGGGAAACAGGATTATGGACTGTATGGAAAAGTATAATGGAAGGGGCACCTTCTTTGTAGTAGGAAACCGCGTCAATTCCTTCCAGGAGGAACTGCGCCGGATGCAGGCAGCCGGCCACGAGATAGCAAATCACAGCTACAGCCATAAGTACCTGCAGAAGCTGGGAGCTGAGCAGATAAGAAATGAGGTGGAAGGCTGCAATCAGGCAGTGGCTGCCGTCACCGGCGTATCGCCGGCCCTGATGCGCCTGCCGGGCGGAAGCTACAATGCAGCTGTACTGGCCAATATTCACCAGCCGATTATCCTGTGGAACATTGACACAAGGGACTGGGCCACAAAAAACGCAGCTCAGACAGCTGCAGCTGTAATCGGCAAAGTAAAGGATGGAGATATTGTGCTGATGCATGAGCTGTATTCGTCTACGGCTCAGGCGGTGGAGCAGATAGCTCCGGCTCTCACCGGGCAGGGCTTCCAGCTTGTGACAGTGAGCGAGCTGATACAGTTTCGGGGCGGAGCGGCTCCCGGAGTTATTTCCTACAGCTTTCCTCCGGCTTAGGGCTTTTACGAAACGGAGAGGAAACGCAGGCGTATTGGGTGTGAGAGAAAGGAAGGGATTTCGATGGAATACAGAAAATTCGGAGATAAGTATGTGGTTCGTCTGGATAAGGGGGAGGAGATTGTATACAGTCTCTTAAAGCTCTGTGCCTGGAAGGATATCAAGGTAGCCCAGGTGACTGGAATTGGAGCAGTGGGGGAGGTAACGGCAGGCCTGTTCGACACGGAGAAGAAGGAGTTTATCTCCCACACCTGGATAGGCGATATGGAGATAACTGCTCTGACCGGCAATATCACAACAAAGGAACAGAAGCCTTACGAGCATCTCCATATCACTGTGGCCGGCAGGGACGGTATGGCCAGAGGCGGACACCTGAAGCGCGCGGTGGTCAGCGCCACAGCGGAGCTGTTTCTGACTGTGGCGGACGGAACCGTGGAGAGGGAGATGAGTGATGAAATCGGGATTAATCTGATGAAATTTTAGAAAAGCAGTCCGGGTAAGGGAGCGGATATGCTCAGTCAAACAGATCCCGGACATTTTCTTCATTGAAATAGCGGATACGCTTCAGCGGAATTTTAGCTGCCCGGAAGGCATTGTCCTTAAAACGGTCTCTTTTTCTGGCATCTTCTGTATCGTGGCTCCGGTCATCCAGCTCCACCGCAAACAGGACGTTCAGGTTTCTGTCACAGATGACAAAATCCACATGCTTCTGAGATATTTTGCCGAAATACCGGAAAAAATGGCGGCGGTTTGTCACGTCCATGAGATCTTTCAGGCCAACCTTAGGGCAGATCAGGAGCTTTCGGGCATCTGCTTCGCGCTTCAAAATCCGGTAAAACGAGTACTCTCTTTTGGTGAGAATCGGCTTGGCCTTATAGGGATAGTGCCTGCGGCTGCCCAAAAAGAGGAAAAGGACCAAAAGAACTGCGGCCGCCGCAGCGGCCAGAAAGAAAATTTTTGAAGTATCCATAGGTTCTCCTTTGTGTTCCGGCGCAATAGAACGCCCGGGCTGAAGCGGTGAGAGCTGAAACCGGGATGTGCACTCGCCGCAGTAGTGTTTTGGCTCCCTTCGGGCGCCAGCGGCTCGGCGCAGGTATAATAACCGCTCTGCGGCTATTATACCATAAATTAAAACTCCGGGACAGACGGAAGGGGAAATTATTTGCGGTTTTCGGACAGGGATGATATAATTTCCTGAAAAATGGAGCACAGGGAGGCGAGCGGGATGGTGAAAACAGTTGGAATTGTCAGCCTGTCCAGCGGAATGCTAGGGGAGGCTTTTGTCAGACATGAGCTGAGGCTTGGAATCAGGCGGCTGGAACAATACGGGCTGGAAGTCCGGTTTATGGAACATGCAAAAAAAGGAATTGATTATATCAGGGAACATCCGGAAAAGCGGGCCGAGGATCTGCTTGCGGCGTTTCGCGATCCGGCGATCGATATGATTCTGTGCGCCATAGGGGGCGATGACACCTACAGGCTCCTCCCTTATCTGTTTGAGCATGATGAGCTGAAGAGGGCAGTCGGGGATAAGATCTTTCTCGGTTTTTCAGATTCCACTATGAATCACTTTATGCTGAACAAAATGGGGCTTAAAACCTTTTACGGCCAGTCTTTTCTCACGGATGTCTGTGAGCTGGAGCCCGAGATGCTCCCCTATACCAGACAGTATTTTGAAGAGCTGATTGAAACGGGGCAAATCAAGGAGATCAGTCCCAGCAGGGTATGGTATGAGAGCAGAAAAGATTTTGGGGAGGAGCAGATGGGAGTCCGATTAAAACAGCATCCCGACAGAGGATTTGAGCTGCTGCAGGGAAACGCTGTCTTTTCAGGGAAAATTCTCGGCGGATGCCTCGATACCATATTTGACATGTTCGACGGGGGAAGGTATGCAGATTCGCCAAAGCTCTGCACACGGTACGGTCTGTTTCCGGCAGCCAGTGAGTGGAAGGGAAAAATTCTGTTCCTGGAGACAAGCGAGGAAAAGATGACGCCGGAGAAGTATCAGAGAGCAGTCACTGCATTAAAGGATACCGGAGTGTTCGGGGCAGTGAGCGGAGTGATAGTCGGAAAACCCATGGACGAGACATATTATGAAGCATATAAGCGGATTCTGGCTGAATGTATAGACAATCCGCTTCTTCCGGTGGTGTACAATGTCAATGCAGGCCACGCCCTTCCCCGCTGCATCATCCCCTTTGGAGTGGATGCGGTCGTGGATGCGGAAAGCCAGAAAATCACTTTTGGGGAAAGGCGGCTTTGAGGGAACCTGAATGTACATCTTTTGGCGGCCGTGCTGTCCTCAAAAACGGCTTCGCTGTTCAGGCGGAAGCGTGTGTTTTAAGGATTGCTATTTTTTATCTGGAAGATTATAATAGCTCTATAATTTCATTTGTGCTGTAAGCGTTTTTTTGCGCTGTAGTTGCCAAAAGGAAACTATTGAAGGGAAGTGGTAAAATGCAGGCAGCAAAGGAACTGCCGGCCTGTCCGGTAGAAACGACGCTCATGTTAATCGGAGATAAATGGAAGGTTCTCATTCTGCGGGATTTAATGCCCGGAACAAAGCGGTTCGGGGAATTGAAAAGATCCATTGGCAGCGTATCCCAGAAAGTGCTGACTGCACAGCTGAGGGATATGGAGGAAAAAGGGCTGGTGAGCCGCCGCGTCTATGCAGAAGTTCCGCCGCGGGTGGAGTACAGCCTGACTGAGCTGGGCCGCAGCCTGAAACCGATTCTGGATGCTATGTGGATATGGGGAGAAGGATATCAGGCGAAAAGCAAAGGTTCAGAGGCACAGTAAGGCGCAGTAAGAGCTGTTTCAGCTTCCGTTTCGCCTGTCTCTTTTGCAGGCAGAAATCCGGGGAAATGCTGGTCTGTCTATTGACATTCCCGAAAGGGTCAGATAAGATCAGATAGGCAGAATCTGCTGTCCGGCTGTGACAATGGAAGGAAACGGGAGAGCAGATCAGGAAAACGCCGGCAGACAAAAGAGATATCTGCTGATGACAGAAATCAGGAGGAGGAGTAATGGAAAACGAAGCATTTTTAAAAGAACTTCTGGATGCCGTGACTGTTTCAGGCGCCATCAGTCTGGGAAGCCAGGCGGTAAAGCGGGAGATGGAGGGCTGTGCAGACGAGGTGATCACAGACATTCTCGACGACACGATCGCAGTGCTCAACCCGCAGGCCGAGAAAAGAATTCTCGTGACAGCCCATCTGGATGAAATCGGCCTTGTGATCACGACAGCGGATGAGAACGGGTACTTATATGCGATTGACAGGGGAGGAGTGATTCCACAGACTTATCCGGGACACAGAGTCCAGATTCACACAGAGAAAGGCATTGTGAAAGGCGTTGTAAACGGAGCGAGGGAGCTGTGCAGAAAGGAAAAGCTGGAGGTGACAGACCTGGCCATCGACATAGGAGCCGGTTCTAAAAAAGAGGCTCTGGAGCTTGTAAGGCCCGGCGATACCGTTACCTTTGACGCTGGCTTTGAAAAGCTCTCTGGGGGCAGATTTGCAGGCCGTGCGCTGGATGACCGCCTGGGCGTATTCATCATCATGGAAGCATTCAAGCGGGCTAAGGCAGCAGGCGCTAAAAACGGGCTCTACTGCGCTGCCACAGCGGGAGAGGAGACGACGAAAAACGGCGCCTACTTTACTGCGGGAAGGGTGAAGCCGGATCTGGCCATTGTGGTGGATGTTACCTACTGTACGGATTATCCCTTTGGATATACAGAAAAGGATGCCGGAGCGGTAAGGCTCGGCGCAGGTCCGGTGCTGTGCCACAGCCCGATCGTTGCGGAGTCTCTTAACCGCAGGGCTCAGGAGATAGCAGACAGGAGAGGAATCCCTGTCCAGTACGAGGTAGCCAGCCGTTTAAGCTATACAGACGCCGATAAAATCCACTTTGAAAACGGCGGCACCCCGACACTTCTGGTGTCCATCCCTCTGCGCTACATGCATTCTCCGTCTGAGATTGCAGATGAGAAGGATGTGGAAGGCTGCATCAGCCTGATAGCCGGTCTTCTGGAAGAAATGTAGTGGGGGAAAAAAAGAGAAGTTTTATTGTTCCAGCGAAGTCACAATAAAACTTCTCTTTTTTTCTGAGGTGTAGCGAAGTTATAAGAAGACTTCTCTTTTTTTTCTGGGGAAGGGGGTAGGAGGGCTGTAAAGAGAAAAGATTTCCGCCCAAGAGAGTAGCCCGGCGTCTGTCCGCCCTTGTACTCCGTACTCCCCCAAAAGAAAAAGACAGGATATTTTGTGACTTTTCTGGAACAAAATATCCTGTCTTTTTCTTAAACACTTATTCTTTGACAGCTCCGCCCATAACGCCTGCTACGAACTGCTTCTGGAATACCATGAAGATAAACAGGATCGGCAGGGTAGCGATAGCAGTTGCAAGCAGGATGACCGCGAAATCCTTATTGGTCGGGTTTCCGTCAAGAACTGCCAGAGCAACAGGGAAGTTGTACATATCTTTTGTCTCGAGTACGATTAACGGCCACATGAAGTTGTTCCACATGCTTGTAAACATATAGATAACCAGGGCGCTTAAGGCCGGCTTCACGTTTGGAAGCACAATCCGGCAGAAGATGCCGAATTCGCTGTAGCCGTCGATTCTGGCCGCCTCCACCAGGGCGGTGGGGAAGTTCATCATGTTCTGCCGCATCAGGAAAATACCGAAGGCGTTGGCCAGAGCAGGCAGGATGACAGCCGGATAAGTATTTGTCATATTGACAGAGACGAACAGCTGGAACAGCGGAACGTACATAACCTGAGGAGGAATCATCATGGAGATCATGATGAAGCCGAAAATCAGGCCCTTGCCCTTGAAGTCAAACTTCGCAAGCACATATCCTGCGGAAGAGTAGAGAATCAGGGCAAGCAGAGTAAAGATAACAGATATAAAAATTGTGTTAAAAGCCACCCGGAAAATATCCATCTTCTCAATCAGGATGGAGAAGTTATGGGCGAGCATCGTGCCTGGAAAAAGCTTAGGCGGTGCAGCCAGAATTTCCTGGTTCGTATTTGTGCCGCTCACAAACATAAAGTAAAACGGAAACAGAGAAAGGAAGGCTGCCACTATTAAAAAGATATAAATCGATAATTTTTTAATCATGTCAATCCTCCTTATTCATTCGGAACTGCACCCAGGACAGAAGGCCAATAATGATAACCATGACATAGCCAAGGGCAGAGGCGAAACCAAACTTCAGGAATTTGAAACCATTGTCATAGAGATACTCACCTAATGTAATGGTCGCATAGTTGGGACCTCCCTGTGTCAGGATGTACGGCTCATCGAAGAGCTGTAAAGTACCAATTGTGGATGTAATTGTAGTAAATAAAATGATCGGCTTGATGGCAGGAATAGTGATGTAGCGAAGCTGCTGCCAGAAGTTTGCGCCGTCCAGCGAAGCAGACTCATACATTTCCGTGGGAATTGCCTGGATGCCTGCAAGCAGGATAATCATATTATATCCCACCCATCTCCAGGTGATGGAGATGATAATAGAAGCTCTTGCCGGCCATGCGGAATAAACCCACTGAACCTTTTCACCGCCGAAAAACTCAATTACATAGTTGATTAAACCATGATCCGTGTTAAACAGAACCTTAAACACCAGTGCGTAAGCTACCAGAGAAGTGATGGTAGGAAGGAACGTAGCCATCCTGAAGAAACCTCTTCCCCGGATAAACTTCTGCTCGATGAGAACAGCGAGCAGAAGTGCGAGGCTAATCATAACCGGAACCTGAATAATCAAGTAGAAAAATGTATTAAACAGAGATTTGTAAAATACAGGATCCTTAAAAAGTTCAATATAGTTTCCTAACCCTATGAAGGTGTATGTACCGCCCGAAAACTCCATAAAACTGAGATAGAAGGAGTATATAATCGGATAAATCATGAAAAGGCCGAAAATAATAATGGTAGGCAGCAGCATCCCATAGGGGAAAAACTTTGTTTTTTTGCGTGTTTTCATATCAGCCTCCTGCTATATCTGAGGGGGAAATTATTTCCCGAATTTTGAAACGAGATCGTTCTGGAGCTCATCGAGAACAGAAGCAGGATCCTGACCCTCCAGATATACCTTTGCGCATGCAGAGCCTGCGGCCTTCATAGCCTCGTTATAGTTTTCTGTATAGTTGACAGCCGGAACCTTCTGTCCAAGCTCAATGAAGATTTCATAGATATTCTGTCCGCCGAAGAACTCATCAGCCTCGCTGAATGCAGGATCTTCATAAACAGGAATGTAAGCAGGGAATAATCCGTAATTTACAAAACCGTCTACAAGAAGCTCAGGATCAGTCATGGCAAACTGGATAAACTCTTTTGCGATATCTGCATTCGGGGAAGCTGACGGAACCATTAAGTCTCCGCCGCCGTTTGTAGAACCGGTCGGCTCATCTCCCGGGAATACAGGAAGGCTGATAACACCCCACTTGCCGGACTGCTCCGGTCCCTTATCCTTGATGGTACCCATCATCCATACGGCCTCAGGAATCGTGGCAACGCTTTCATTAACAACTACGCCTTCATACTCGGCCCAGTCTGTATAGTTTAAGGCAATGCCGGAATCGTAAATTTTCTTTGCCATTTCCATGCACTCAAGAGCCTCAGGAGAATTTACTACTGTGTTGCCCTCTGCGTCAAAATAGCCAGCTCCCTTTTCTGTTAAAAGAAGACGCCAGAAGTTAGATCCGTTCGGTGCGATCGGAAGCATCTTCACAGGCTCTCCGGAAGGTGTCTTGCAGGTTTCAGTTACTTTCTTGCCAGCCTCGATGAAATCGTCCCAGGTTTTAATATCTTCTGGATTTACACCGGCCTGCTCAAAATAGTCTCTTCTGTAGAAAAGGGCAACAGGGCCTGCATCCCATGGCATTCCGACAATTTTGTCATTGACGGTAACCTCACCCATCTTTACAGGAAGAAAGTCGTCAGGATTTACGATGTCGCTTAAATCTGAGAATCCGTCAGGATATTTGGAAGCGAAGCCGCTTACCTGCTCTCCCTCAAGATAGACGATATCCGCCAGTCCCTTACCGGTGGACAGGGTAGTTGCCAGCTTCGTGTAAACCTGCTCAGTTCCCATCTCCTCAAACTGGAACTGAACGTCCGGGTGTGTTTCCTGGAACTTCTCAGCAGAAGCCTGAAGCTGCTTTAAGGCTACGTCCCATGCCCATACGGTGATGGTGTTGTCGCTTTCAGCCTCTTTGCTGCCGCCTCCGCCTCCGCAGCCTGTGAGGGAAAGAGCTGCGATCATGGAAAGTGCTGTTGCAGATGCAATCAGTTTCATTTTTTTCATACGTGCTACCTCCTAAAATTTTACTAATAGATAATCACCATCATTGAAAACTCAAAGATGATTCATCGAATGTGATTTATATAAAATCACTAAAAGTAAGTAAATAATAAGCCTTATTATATAAAAAGTCAATAGGTTTAATAAAAAAATATGGTAAAAATAATGAGTAAAATGTTTGACTTTTACTAAAAACAACTATATAATTAACTTAAAAAAGCAACATAATTGACAAGCAAGAAACATGCCATTTAGTAAAAATTACCGTTACGGTGATGGAAACTCTATGGCGGCAGAACTCAGATACGCACCGATACGGTGATAAAAAATGCTGAATCAGGAGGTATGAATGTTATGCAGATGAGAGCAAAGAAAAGGTGGGAGGATCAGACGCTTTCGGGGATTGGGCGGCTTAAGGCCCGTGCCTCTTTTTTTACTGACTCCGCGGAGCGCGTTTCCTTAAATGGAAACTGGGCGTTTAAATATCTGACTGCGCCGGAGTACAGCCCTCAGGGGTTTGAGAGAGGGGACTACGACACAGCGGACTGGGATTCGATTGAAGTACCGTCCTGCTGGCAGTTAAAGGGATACGATCACATGCACTACACGGACGTGCTGTATCTTTTCCCTCTGACCCCGCCCTATGTTCCGACGGAGAACCCGACAGGAATTTACAAGAGGAACTTCGAGATTTCCAGGGAGTGGCTGGAGAATCAGACGATTCTGCGCTTCGAGGGGGTGGACAGCGCCTATGATGTCTGGGTGAACGGAGCCCATGTAGGCTACAGCAAGGTATCCCGCCTTCCTGCAGAGTTTAACATCTCTTCCTATATTAAAGAGGGAGAGAACCATGTGGCAGTGCGCGTGTACAAGTGGTCCGACGGAACATATCTGGAGGATCAGGATATGTGGTGGTTCAGCGGAATCTACCGGAATGTATCGCTGCTCAATGTGCCGGTACACCGGATTGAGGACTGCCGCGTTCATGCAGATCTGGACGATACTTACACAAAGGGCTGTCTGGAAGCAGATGTCCGCCTTTCCTGTGAATCAGGTACCCTTGAATGGAGCCTGACTGATCGGGAGGGCCATGAGGCGGCAGCCGGCAGCGTGCCCGCCGCAGGCCAGGTAAAGATTTCAGCTGAGCTTGAGAACGTACATACATGGACAGCGGAAACGCCTTACCTCTATACCCTGAATCTCTCTCTCAAAGACGGACAGCAGGAGCACAGAGTCAGCATCCGCACAGGCTTCAGACGGATTGAGGTAAAGGGAAATGTGTTCACAGTCAATGGAAAGGCCATCCTCATCAATGGCGTCAACCATCACGACTACTCACCAGAGGGCGGAAGAACGGTGGATCCTGAGGTGATGAGACAGGACATTATCCTGATGAAACAGAACAATATCAATGCAGTGCGGTTTTCCCACTATCCGTCCATCGAGGCGATCTACGACTACTGCGACGAGTACGGACTGTATGTGATTGATGAGGCGGATCTGGAATGCCATGGTTTTGAGTGGGCTCATGTATACGACATGATCACCGACAATCCTGAGTGGGAAACAGCCTATGTGGACAGAGCTGTGCGCATGGTGGCCAGGGACTACAACCATCCGTCCATCATCATGTGGTCTCTGGGAAATGAGTCCTGTTTTGGAGTGAACTTTAAGAAGGAAGCTGAGGCGATCCGCGCTATGGACTCCTCACGTCTGATCCACTATGAGGGCGATTTCGAGGCGGAGATCACAGATGTCTACTCTACCATGTACACAAGGCTCAAGGGATTGAAGGAGATTGGGGAGACGAAGATCAAGCACAACCGCCCCCACGTCCACTGCGAGTACAGCCACGCCATGGGAAATGGCCCGGGATGCCTTGCCGACTATCAGGAACTCTACCGTACTTATGACAGGCTCCAGGGAGGCTTTATCTGGGAGTGGTACGACCATGGAATTAAAACGGTGGATGAAAACGGAACCGTCACCTACAAATACGGCGGAAATTACGGCGACTTCCCGACCAACGGAAACTTCTGCATCGACGGCCTTCTGATGCCTGACCGCACGCCGTCTCCGGGACTTGTGGAGTACAAGCAGGTAATCTGCCCGGTATCCATTAAAAAACTGGGAGATTCCGGGGATCTCTATGCAGTGAAAAACTACTATGACTTTAAGACCCTGGAGGGAATCCGCCTGGACTGCACCGTGACAGACGGAACAGATACTCTGGCCCAGTTTACAGTTGACGGGCTCAACACAGAGCCGGGAAAAGAAGAAATCGTGACGATTCCTCACACCAGCCTTGACCTGAAAGACAACAGAGATTATTATTTAAATATCTGCGTAAAGGAAAAGGAGGCTACCTCCTATGCGCCTGCAGGCCATGAGCTGGGTCTGTACCAGTTTGCACTGCCTGAGAAGAGGACGGTATGCACGCCAAGGATGGCAGGAGCTGTCCGCATAGCACAGACTGATACAGCAGTTACGGCAGAGTGCAGCGGAACGGAGTTTGTGTTTGATAAAGTTCACGGCAGCCTCACTTCCATGAAGCGGGGAGGAGAGGAGCTCTTAGTGAAAGGTCCCTCTCTCACCGTAGATCGGGCTGACATTGACAACGATATGTACAAAGTGGATGACTGGAAGAATAAATACTTTATCTCCAGAGGTATGGAGGAGTTAGAGTATATGACCGTCAGGGAGCTGGAAGGAAAGGCCGAGATCTACATTCAGAAATATTTCGGCTGCTACAACCAGGCCTGGGGCTTCAGACTTGCTTACGTCTACACAGTGTACGGAGACGGAAGCATGGATGTGAGCCTGAACGGCAAGGCGATCCGCAATCCGGAGTTCGAGCCGGAATTCCTGCCGCGCATCGGCGTAGAGCTTGCGGTAAACCGGGCATTTGACACGGTTTCCTGGTATGGAATGGGCCCGGGAGAAAATTACTGTGATTCCAGACAGGCGGCCGTGATGGGTGTCTACAGGACGACAGTAGAGGGAATGCACACAAATTATGTGAAACCTCAGGAGAACGGACACCGGGAGGATGTCAGATGGCTTGCCCTGTCAGGAAACGAGAGCGGAATTCTCATTAAGGCCCGTGAGAGTTTTGGCATCAATGTGCACGATTACTCCACGGAGGCTCTGAGAAATGCAGCTCATCCCTGTGAGATCAGGAAAGAGGATGCGGTGATTATCAATCTTGATTACAGACACTCCGGCCTGGGAAGCAATTCCTGCGGGCAGGAGCAGACAGACAGCTGCAAGACAGGAATTGAGGATTTCTCCATGGGATTCTCAATCCAGGCCGCTGCAAAGCAGGAGGCTGAGGGACTGGCATTCGTCAGACACTGTTAGAAGAAAGCTGTACTCCGGTTCGGGATACGCCTGCAGGCAGCAGGAAATAAAACATCTTAAGGAAGAGAAGAATTACATATGGCAACAATCAGGGATATAGCAGAGAAGGCGCAGGTTTCCATCAGCACAGTCTCAAGAGTGCTGAATTACGATGAAACGCTGAGCGTCAATGCGGCGACAAAAAAGAGAATATTTGAGATGGCTGAGGAGCTGGAGTACAGAAGCAAAAATCAGAAAAAGCGCAAGAAAAAACTGTCCCTCCTTCTGATTAACTACTACTCGCTGGAGGGGGAGGTGGAAGATCCCTACTACATCTCCGTGCGCATCGCCATAGAGCGCCGGGCGGCAAAGCTGGGCTACAGGCTTACCAGCATATCGAGAGGGGATGAGTTCCGCCAGACAGGATTTGACGGAGTGCTCTGTCTGGGAACTTTTGAGGAGGAGGAGATCCGGCGGATCGACGCTCTGGGTCTCCCCACCGTCTTCGTGGACAGCAATCCGGACGATACGAAGTATGATTCCATCGCCTTTGAGCTTCGAAGGGAGTCCAGAAGGATTCTGAATTATCTCTGGGACTGCGGTCACAGAAAGATCGGCTTTATCGGCGGCAATGATACGGAAGGCACAGGGCTGGAGGAAAACCCCGACAAAAGAACCCTGGAATACCGTCTCTTTATGGAAGAGAAGGGAGTCTACCGACCGGAATATGAGCGGATTGGCACCTTCACATCCAGAATGGGCAATCACTTCATGAATGAGCTGATGGCGCTTCCGGATCCGCCCACTGCCGTTTTCGTGGCAAATGATTCTCTGGCCATCGGCTGCCTGAACGCCATCAGCCAGGCTGGAAAGCGCTGTCCGAAGGACTACAGTGTGGTGGGATTTAATGACATTCCGACAGCCAAATATATGGTTCCGCCTCTCACAACCATGCGTCTGTACATGGATTTTATGGGGGAGAGGGCAGTGGATCTGCTGAGCGACCGGATTTTTACCAAACGCGAGCTGCCCATGCAGATCACGCTGCCGGCTAAACTGATGATCCGGGAGAGCGTGCGCTGCCTTGACGGCAAAGAAAAGTAAAACGGATTCGTTGTTATAACGAAAAAACGAAATCATCCCGGGCTGCAGGCAGAACATTTTCGTCATTTTGCCTGAAAATACATGTCAACCGGGAATGCAACGTCAAAACGACGAAAAAGGCAGCCTGTTTTTGTGGGCTGTGACATGGAAAAAGCGGCCGGAATTTTGTATACTCTGACCAGCAGGAACAGGTGGGAAGACGGCCTGAATATGTAAAAAAAGAAAAGGAGAAACGCTATGTCAACAGTTAAGTTAGAGCACATCTGCAAAAAATATCCCAATGGCTTTGAGGCTGTAAAGGATTTTAACCTTGAGATTGGCGATAAGGAGTTTATCATCTTCGTAGGCCCCTCCGGCTGCGGAAAGTCCACAACCCTCCGTATGATTGCAGGACTCGAGGAAATTTCCGGAGGCGATCTGTACATTGATGACAAGCGGATGAATGATGTGGAGCCGAAGGACAGGGATATTGCCATGGTATTCCAGAATTACGCGCTCTATCCCCATATGACCGTGTACGACAACATGGCATTCGGACTGAAGATCAGAAAGGTGTCTAAGGAAGAAATTGACAAGAAGGTTCATGAGGCAGCCAGAATTCTGGATCTGGAGCATCTCCTCGACAGAAAGCCCAAGGCTCTCTCCGGCGGACAGAGACAGCGTGTTGCCATGGGACGCGCCATTGTCAGAAATCCGAAGGTATTCCTGATGGACGAGCCCCTTTCCAATCTGGATGCAAAGCTGAGAGGACAGATGCGTATTGAGATCTCCAAGCTCCACCAGAAGCTGGGAACAACGATTATCTATGTAACACATGACCAGACCGAGGCCATGACGCTGGGAACCAGAATCGTTGTTATGAAGGACGGAGTGGTTCAGCAGGTGGATACGCCGGAAAATCTTTACGACAGACCAGGAAACAAGTTCGTTGCCGGATTCATCGGAGCGCCTCAGATGAATATGGTGGATGCAGATGTAAAGGAGAACGGCGGCAGTGTAGTGCTGGAGTTCTGCGGACAGAGCATTACCCTGGACGCAAAGAGAGCGGCTGTCTTAAAGGAGAAGGGTTACATCGGCAAGAAGATTACTCTGGGAATCCGTCCGGAGGATCTGCACGACGAGACAGACATTGAGCGTGCAAACAAGGATGCCTGCCTCCATGCAACCATCCGCGTATACGAGATGCTGGGAGCTGAAACCTTCCTGTACTTCGATATGGACAGTGCAACCTGGACGGCAAGAGTAAATCCTTCTGTCCGTGTAAAACCGGGCGACAGCGTTAACCTGTATATGGATACAGAGAAACTGCATGCCTTTGACATTGAAACAGAGAACGCAATTTTTAATTAACAGCGCAGGAAAGAGGCGCGCGCAGGCGTGCGCCTTGCAAGCGCAGGGGGAGGATGCCGCCGGGGAGGCGGTGTCCTCTTTTGCGGTTTTGCGTCTGCCATAAAAATTCACCTCTTTGTCCCTTTTCTCATAGTATAAGGTAAAGCTGGACGAACCAGCTTGATGAATGAGGAGGATATTTTTATGGGAATTATAAATGCAAATAAGAGGGTGAGTGAGGAAAGAATTGAGTGCGGCGGAACCGTTAAGGTAACCCTGTCACTGGCAGCCTGTCCCTGTATCGGCAAGGAATCTCATGACATTGTATTTGCAATCGACCGTTCCGCGAAAATGGAAGGGTCGGCTCTTGAGGCTGCGAAAAAGGGGATCAAGGCCTTTATTGAGACTCTGGAGAGAGAGTCTGCACAGCCGGAGGGATATGCAGGAGAAAAGAGAGTGGGGCTTGTGAGCTTCTCTGATACTGCAACCGTGAACTCTATGCTTTCTCCTGTTGTGGAGCAGGCGGCAAGGGCGGCAGAGGGACTGACTGCCGGCGGAAAATCCAACCCGGCAGAGGCGATCCGGGCAGCTGTGAAGCTGCTGGATATGAAAACGCCTGGTGAAAAAATGCTTTTCCTGATTACAGACGGGCAGACGCCGTTCAGGAGTCAGACTGACAGCGCAGCTGCTGAGGCCAGACAGGCGGGAGTTACTGTTTACTGTATCGGAATTGCCGCCCCTGACGGGGTAAACCGGGAAGCACTCCGCTCGTGGGCTTCAGGGCCGTCCGATTCCCATATCATCGAGATTCGGGAGCTGGGTGAAGCCCAGACAGCATTTGAGCGCCTTATGAAAAATGGCTGCAGGCACGGGGCCACAAAGATTGTAATTAACGAGGAAGTAAACAGCGACTTTGCCATTACGAGCATTCTGACACCGACCAAGGGAACGGCCACCATGATCAACACGACCACACTCCAGTGGAAGATTGACAGTCTGGGCTGCCGCAAATGTGAGGGGGCGGTTCTGGAGTTTTATATCAGAGACGTGTCCCAGGAAGGAGGCCGGAAATTCGTCAACCACTGCATCAGATACTGCGATGCAGAGGGAAATGAAGTGTCATTCCCGAATCCATGTGTTCACGTGGAGTGCTGCGGGGAGGTAAGGCCCGATCACTGTCCTGAGGCAGTGGATTTCACAATCGACGGATGTCAGGACGTGGAGGTAGTAGATGTGGGGAGAATCTGCCAGGAAGGACTTGGAAGAATCGTAGAGCTGAATGCAACTGTCAGAAACGTATGCCCCGGAAAGAGGACCGCGCTGGCAGCCATTCTCACCGAAATCGGCATGAACGGAGAAGAGTGCGAGCGCGGAATGAAAATTTTTACAATCCCGGCACAGAATGGAAAAAAATGCTGTGATATCCAGGTGAAGGGAATCCGGTTTGTACTCCCGGAAGATCTGAATGACTGCGGAGGGTGTTCGATATGCAGAAAGAGAAGGCTGAGAGCCAGACTGATTGCCCACAGCATTGACAGCGGGTTTAGCTACGGTGATACAGAGACAAACAGGGGAGGCGGATGCCGGGAAAGCCTTCTGGATTAGAAGAGCCAGGCAGGATAAAAAAACAGAGGTACAGGCAGGAGGAAAAGGTTGAATTCAAACAGCACATTTCAAACGACACTGGAAGAAATAAAGAAAATAACAGGGATAGAGCTGATGCTGCTGCGGCCGGGAGGGGGGATGACGGCGTTCACCTGCCCTCCCGGCAGGGAGGATACTGAACGGGCGGAACAGTTTGCCGCCTCAGGCGCAGATTTTCAGAGTTTTGGAGAGCTCTGCTTGGTAAAGGTTGCTGACAGAGGAAAGACAGAATTTGTTCTGGCTGGACGGGGAAGCGGAGATGTTCTCACCTGTCTGCGCCTGGCAGCTCTCCAGATTTCAGGTCTAATCCGCTTCCAGAAAGACAGGTTTGACAGGGAAAACTTTATAAAGCGTGTGGTTCTCGGACACCTTCTCCCGGTCGATGTGGACGATCAGGCAAAACGGTTTCGGCTGGACGGCAGAGTGTCAAGAACAGTATTTCTGATAGAGACCAGAGAGGACGGCGGGGATTCGGACGTGATTCTTCAAATTCTTCGCCCCCTCTACGGGGAAACGGCAGGCGGCTTTCTGTTTAAAACAGCCCACAGAAGGTATGCCTATGTCAGAACCATGCGGGAGGGGGAGACCACAGAGAGGCTGGAGGAGATAGGGCGCAATATCGTCGACGTGATCAATACGGAGGGGATGCAGGATGCCTGTCTCTCCTTTGGGACTCCTACCAAAAAGCTGAGCGGACTTTCCGAATCCTACAGAGAGGCCTGTCTGGCAATGAGAATCGGGCGTATCTTCAGCAGGGAAAGCCATGTGGTGGCCTACGACCGGCTGGGGATGGGGAGGCTGATTTACAGCCTCCCTATGCCTCTGTGCAGGAAGTTTCTGGACGAGGTATTTGCCTGTGCAGGGCCCGACGAGCTGGACGAGGAAGCTCTGATGACGATCCGTCAGTTCTTTGACGACTCCTTAAACATTGCAGAAACGGCCAGACATCTCTATATTCACAGAAATACTCTGGTTTACCGGCTGGACAAGCTGCAGAAACTGCTGGGACTGAATATCAGAAATTTTGAGGACGCCATGCTGCTGAGGCTGGGACTTATGGTGCACGAGTATGTGAAGGAGAAGGCGGAAAATATTGACGAAGAGGACATATAAAAACGCACCGCAGCGGCTGTACATGCCTGAATGAGGGAAAGCAAAAGACAACTGCAGGGATTAGAGGAAAGAAAATGAGGGAAAAACGATGATAGAGCGTATTTTTGACACAGACAATGGATTCTGGCAGACGGTCGGAAGGGTGGGCGACCTGATTCTTCTGACGCTTCTGACCTTTGTCTGCTGCATTCCGGTTATCACAGCAGGGGCATCCCTGTGCGCCATGCACTATGTGTGCTTTAAGATGATGGAAAACGACAACAGCAGTACAATAAAAAATTTTTTTCACAGCTTCAGACAGAATCTAGCCCAGGGAGCTGTCATGACCCTGATTATGGGGGCGGCCGGATTCCTGCTCTGGTATGACGGATGGTTTCTCCGGCAGATCTCCGGCACGCCGCTTGGGAGCGGAATCCTGTTCTTTGCAGGCTGGGCGCTTTATATTTACCTGCTGTTTGTCTATGTTGTGCTGTTTTTGTATCTGTTTCCGCTCCAGGCGAGGTTTTACAACCCTCTCGCCGTGACGTTTAAAAACGCAGTGATAGCCGGATTTAAAAATCTTCCGAAGACGGTGATGATGCTCATCGGTGATGGATGCGTATTTCTGATCATAGTTCTCTGCTTTGTCTATTTTCCGCAGATAGCCTTCCTTCCGCCTCTCATTGCTCTGCCCCTCTGTGCCTGGTACAATGCCTGGGTACTCAGAGGACTGCTGGGGCTTGTTCCTGGAAAGCTTGACCTGCCTGTGCCGGACGGCGGCGATGTTAAAGAGCCGAAGACCCGGGAGCAGAGAGAGGATGAAAAGTAGGGGGAGGGAGAAATAAATGAACCATTCATCAGCAGAAGAATACAAGAAAGCCAGGCGTGCGGGGCTTAAGGCGTTTCGGGAGGCAGCCGGAAAGGGAAAGTATCCCTATCTGCCGGCTCTGGACGAGATGCTCGCCCACACAAAGACAGCGGGAAGAATACCCATAGGTGTGTTTGAGATTCCCCTTTCCCGGGTGACGGGCACAAAGACGGCAGCCCGCTCGGAGAGCTTTGCATGCAATTTTATGCCGATACTGTCGGAAAAGACAGAGTTTTCCAGCAAATGGGAGCAGCTCTATATGGCTCAGCTTTCAGAGGGAATCCGCGACCCCATTAAAGTCTACGAGTATATGAACCATTTCTATGTCCGGGAGGGAAATAAGCGGGCCAGCGTCATGAAGTATGTGGGGGCCGCGGGAATTACAGCCGAGATTATCCGCATTCTGCCTAGGAGGGACGGAAAGAAGGAGACGGAAGCCTTTTATCAGTATGCGGAATTTAACCGCGTGACAGGAATTTTTGATCTTCTCTTTTCAGAGCCGGAGTCCTACCGGAGACTGGCAGACTGGTTCGACGAGGATCTGGTGAGCAACTGGAAGGAGGCCCATGTGAGGGAGCTTCGCGCTGCCTTTGCCCGGTTCTGCAGCTGTTATCAGAAAAAGGCGGGAAAAGAGGAGCTGAGCGAGGAGAGCGATGCATTCATAACCTATCTGCAGATTTTTGGCTACGGCGGTCTTCTGGAGGAGAGCGACGGGGAGATCCGGGCCAGGATTGAGAGGGTATGGCAGGAGCTGGAGCTTGCAAAGAAGGAAAAAAAGGTGGCCCTTATCGAAGATGAGGAGGTGGTGGAACGGGACGGAAAGCGCGAGAGGGACAGGGGAGGCCTCTTCGGCTATCTGCTCCCCGGCGCAGAGCAGAAGAAGGAGTTCCGCGTCGCCTTTATCAACGACAAGGAGCCGGAAACCTCAGCCTGGGCCTATGGGCATGAGCTGGGCTGGCAGGCTCTGAAGGCAAAGTACGGAAACCGAATATCCGTTTCAGTGTTTAATAACTGCGGCAGCGAAGAGGCGGTCAAAGATGCGCTGGCAAAGGCGGTGCTCCAGAAAAACGACATGATCTTTACCACCTCTGCGCAGATGCGCAGCCAGGCTCTGGAGGCCGCGGTCAACCATCCGGAGGTAAAGATCCTGAACTGTTCGGTCAATGCTTCCTACCGCTCCATCAGAAGCTATTATGCGAGAATGTATGAGGCCAAATTTATCCTTGGCATGATCGCCGCATCCATGGCTGAGGACAGCCGGATCGCTTATGTGGCAGACTATCCCGTTTACGGCGCCGTGGCGAATATCAATGCCTTTGCCATCGGAGCCCAGATGATCCGGCCTGATGCAAAGGTTTACCTGAAATGGTCAAACCTTAAGAAAACCGGGTGGAAGAGGGAGATCCGAAAGGGCAGATTTTCGATTGTATCCGGCCCGGATCTCAAGCTGCCCGCAGAGGAGAGCCGCATGTTCGGCCTTCTGAGGTACAACCGGAAAAAGGAAGTATTTGAAAATCTGGCCATGCCGTTTATCGACTGGGGAAGGTATTACTCCCTGCTTGTGGACTCTGTGATGGATGGGAATTTTAACTCAAAGGAGATCACAGGCAGCGGAAGGGCTGTCAACTATTTCCTTGGAATGTCTGCCGGCGTAGTGAGCGTCCTTCTCTCATCCAGAATCCCCTACGGGACGAAAAAAATGATTGATCTGTTTGAGAAGGAGATTGTGCAGGGGAATCTGTCGCCTTTTGACGGGGAGATACGCACCAGAAAGGGAAAGCTGAAAGGAGAGGGAAGCGGTCCCCTGAGCGCTTTTCAGATCGTCAAGATGGACTGGCTCAATGAAAATGTAGTCGGGCGGATCCCTTCAGTGGACGAATTCAAGGATGATGCAAGAGCATTTCTGGAGGCTCTGGGAGTAGAGGTGGAGGAGCCGGAGGAGACAGACGGAAATGATGCGGCACAGAGCCGGGAGGCAGGAAGGAGCAAAAATAATGAGGGTTCTGATTATCGCGGATGAGGAGTCCAGGGCGCTTTATGATCACTATGACAGTTCCAGGCTGCGGGATGTGGACCTGATCCTCTCCTGCGGGGATCTGAGCGCCTCCTACCTGGAATTTCTTGTGACAATGGGACATGCCCCTGTGGTCTACATTATGGGAAACCATGACGACCGGTTCCGCGCACATCCGCCGGAGGGCTGCATCTGCGTGGAGGAGCGGGTGTTCAACTATAAGGGGCTTCGCATTGCCGGGCTGGGGGGAAGCCTGCGGTACAAGCCGGACGGCATTTACATGTACACGGAGGAGGAGCAGAAAAAGAGAGTCCAGAAGCTGAAGCGTCAGATTCAGAAATACCACGGGATCGACGTATTCCTGACCCATGCCCCTGCCAGGGGGCTGGGGGACGGAGAGGATTTCCCTCACCGGGGCTTTGAATGTTTTCACGAGATCCTGGACGAGTTCCACCCAAAATATATGTTTCACGGACACCAGCATCTGAATTACGGCTCTGGGACCAGAGAAAACAGAAAGAACGATACGAGAATTATCAACGGCTATCAGTCCTGCAGGGTGGAGATCGGGCCGGAGGAATACCCGGCTGAGTATGAAAATACGGGTTCTCTGATTTTTGATCTCTACAATAAGCTGAAGCGGCAGGGAAAGCAGTAAAAGCTCCGGGGCATCTCCTTTGAATCCCCTCTTGCCGCCAACTGCATTTTGTGATAGACTAAAACAAGTTTGAACATTCATTTCGGCCGCTTCTGCGCCGCAGACGGAGTATGATGTCCGTGGGCAGAAGGGAAGAAAGATAAGGTACTACGGGCAGTGAGGGTTCAGACTGCGCTAGGAAGTAGAAAGGCCCCAGGGCCGGACAGAGGAGGAAGACATAAGTATGAGCAAAAAGCGTTCAATCGAGACAACGTGTATTCAGGGAGGATGGCAGCCGGAAAACGGAGAGGCAAGAATCCTTCCGATTTACCAGAGCACGACATTTAAGTATTCCACCAGCGAACAGATGGGACGTCTTTTCGATCTGGAAGAGAACGGATACTTTTACACCAGGCTTGCCAACCCGACGAATGATACAGTGGCAAACAAGATCTGCGAGATGGAGGGCGGCGTGGCTGCTATGCTGACTTCTTCCGGACAGGCGGCAAACTTCTACTCTGTATTCAATATCTGCTCGGCAGGAGATCATTTTATCTGCGCAGCTACCGTTTACGGGGGTACCTCAAACCTCTTCACTGTCACTATGAAAAAAATGGGCATTGACGTAACACTGGTGGATCCGGATGCCTCTGAGGAGGAGCTGGATGCTGCCTTCCGCCCCAATACCAAATGCGTTTTCGGCGAGTCCATCGCCAATCCGGCTCTGGTGGTGCTGGACATTGAGAAGTTCGCCAAGGCGGCTCACAGCCACGGCGTTCCGCTGATCATCGACAACACCTTTGCCACGCCGATCAACTGCCGTCCCTTTGAGTGGGGAGCCGATATTGTCACCCACTCTACCACGAAATATATGGACGGCCACGCCATGACTGTGGGCGGCTGTATCGTGGACAGCGGAAATTTCGACTGGGAGGCTCACAAGGACAAGTTCCCGGGCCTTACCACCCCGGATGCCTCCTACCATGGAATTATCTATACGGAGAAATTCGGAAAAGGCGCATATATTACAAAGGCTACCGCACAGGTGATGAGGGACCTGGGTTCCATTCAGGCTCCGATGAATGCCTTCCTGCTGAATATCGGCCTGGAGACGCTTCACCTGAGAATGCCGCGCCACTGTGAAAATGCCTTAAAGGTGGCTGAATACTTAAAATCCAGAGAGGACGTGGCCTGGGTCAATTATCCGGGGCTTGAAGGAGACAAGTATTACGAGCTGGCGAAAAAATATATGCCAGGCGGAACGTGCGGCGTAATCTCCTTCGGGTTAAAGGGAGGAAGAGAGGCAGCATCTGTCTTCATGGATAAATTAAAGCTGGCAGCGATTGTGACACATGTGGCTGATGCGCGCACCTGCGTCCTGCATCCGGCCAGCCATACACACCGCCAGCTTACAGACGAGCAGCTTGTGGAGGCGGGAGTGGATCCGGCTATGATCCGCTTCAGTGTAGGCATTGAAAATGCAGACGATATTATTGAGGATATTCGCCAGGCTCTTGAGGACTAGGAGGGGAGCAGGGAGAAAATCTCAGCTGAGGATATGAGAAGTAAGGCAGAGAGAACGGGGAGCGGCTTGAAGGCGCGCCCCGTTCCTTTGAATTTCCGCACAGGAAGGGCCTGAGGGGAAAGGCGGATATACAGGAGAAAAGAAAGATGAAAAAGAGAAAAAAACTGCTGAGAATCGTGTTTGGAAGAACGACCTTTGTGGTTCTGTTCCTGCTGATTCAGGTGGCTGTCCTGCTTTTGGGAATTTCGTGGCTGGAAGATTATACGCTCTATTTCTATGGAGCTTCGGTGATTCTGAGCGCAGTGGTTCTGATCTATATCATCAGCGCAGATGAGAGCAGTACCATCAAGCTGTCATGGGTAGTGCCTATCCTGGTGTTTCCTGTGTTCGGAGTTCTGTTTTATCTGTTTGTGAAGCTGCAGGTGGGTACCAAACTGATAGGGCTCAGGCTCCAGGTGACGGCAGCCGAGACAGCTCCCTATCTGAAACAGGATGAGGCCACGGCACTGCGCTTTAATGAGATAAGCTCCAGCCAGGGAAATCTGGTGAAGTATATGAACCGGTATGCCGGCGTTCCCGTATATGCCGACACGGCTGCCAAGTATTTTCCTCTCGGAGAGGACATGTTCGAGGAGATGAAGCGGGAGCTGAAACAGGCTGAGCACTTTATCTTTATGGAATATTTTATTGTGGAGCGGGGAGAGATGTGGAACAGTCTTCTGGAAATCCTGGAGGAGAAGGTGAAGGAGGGAGTGGAAGTCCGGGTTATGTACGACGGCATGTGCTGCCTGATGCTGCTTCCCTATGCCTACCCCAAGACGCTTCGGGAGAAAGGAATCAAGTGCAAGATGTTTTCTCCTATCCGTCCGGCTCTGTCCACCCATCAGAACAACAGGGATCACCGGAAAATCTGTGTGATTGACGGCCATACGGCTTTTACGGGAGGCGTAAACCTGGCTGACGAATACATCAACAGGAAGGAGCGGTTTGGTCACTGGAAGGATACGGCCGTCATGCTGAAGGGCGAGGCGGTGACAGGATTTACGATGATGTTTCTGCAGATGTGGAATGTGACGGAGTGGGAGAAAGAAGATTATGATCGTTACCTGAGGAAGCCTGAGTACGAATTTTTGCCGAATCTCGACCGTTCCGGCTTCGTCATCCCCTATGGCGACAGCCCTCTTGACAAAGAGAATGTGGGAGAGCAGGTGTACCTGGATATACTGGGGCATGCCAAGAGGTATGTGCACATTATGACGCCGTATCTGATTCTGGATGACCAGATGATCAATGCCCTGCAGTATTCGGCCAAGAGAGGCGTGGAAACCGTGATTATTATGCCTCATATACCAGATAAGAAGTCGGCCTACCTGCTGGCCCGCTCCTATTATGAGGAGCTTCTGAGAGCCGGGGTGAGAATCTATGAGTACACGCCTGGTTTTGTACATGCGAAAGTTTTCACCTCCGATGATGAGAAAGCTGTGGTGGGAACTATCAATCTGGACTTCAGAAGCCTTTACCTTCATTTTGAGTGCGCTGCCTACTTCTACAAGCATCCGGTAGTGGCTGAGGTGGAGACGGATTTTAAACGTACTCTGGAAAAATGCAGGGAGATCACAATAGCTGACTGCCATAGCTACCCGTTTATCAAGAGGTTTGCGGGAAAGGCCCTGAGGCTGGCTGCACCTCTGATGTAGAGCCATGAACCAAATGCCGCCCCGCCTCATAGTATGGCGGTGAGGGCCCGCAGGGAGCCGGGCGGCATATGAAGGAAATGAAAGACTGGAGAGCTTAGAGGAAGATGACAATGACAGAAGGAGCACTGGTACTGGAGGGAGGATCCCTGCGCAGCATGTTCACCGCCGGGGTCCTGGACGTACTGACAGAAGAAAAGATTGTGATGTCCTATGTAAACGGAGTATCTGCCGGGACAATGGCCGGCATGAACTACATTACCGGACAGAAAGGGAGGATGCTTCGGATTAATGAGGAGTTTCTCCACGATAAGCGGTACATGGGGATGAGAAGCCTGCTCAAAAACAGGCTGGTCTTTAACTTTGATTTTGTCTTTGGGGAGCTGTCTGAACAGCTGATTCCCTTTGATTACCAGGCATTTTTTGCCTCGCCTCAGAAATTCGAGGCGGTTGCCACCAGATGCAGGACGGGAAAACCGGAGTTTTTCGAGAAAAGCCGTTGCGGGGAGATGATAAAGGCAGTGCAGGCTTCCGCCAGCATGCCGCTTCTGTCGCGGATGGTGACAGTGAACCACAGAAAGTATCTGGACGGCGGAATTTCCCTTCCCATCGCCTATCAGAGGGCCATGGACCTGGGGTATGAAAAAGTGGTTCTCGTGCTTACGAGAAACAAAGGATACAGAAAAAAGCCCCTGAGCCGGATGACTATCCGCGCCTATGAGCGCTATTTTGCGCCTCTGCCAAAACTTCTGGATTCCCTCTATGAGGTGCCGGAGCGCTATAACCGGATGCAGGAGGAAATTGACCGGCTGGAGGAAACTGGGAGAATCTTTGTGATCCGGCCGGAGCAGCCGGTGCGCGTCTCCAGGCTTGAGCAGAATCTCGGAAAGCTGCGGGCCCTTCACAGAGAAGGGATCGAGACGGCAAAAAAGAGGCTTCCTGCGCTCCGCGCCTACCTGGAAATCGGCTGAGCCCTTGGCTGAAAAGTCCGTCAGACCAGAAAAGGCGATTTTACAGCCTGTCTCTGGTTGCCGTTCCCGGCTGTTCATGCTACAATCAGTGTATAGTGTGAACAGGAGGAAGGACGTATGAAATATATTGATATGCACTGTGATACCCTTACACGTCTCTACGATCTTGGGGCGGAAAATACAGGGGAATCACTGAGAAAAAACAGCGGCCATCTGGATTTGGAGAGGATGAGGGCTGGGGAAGCGCTTATTCAGTGCTTTGCGATTTTTACGAATCTGAAAACCCAGCCGGATCCCTACAGATACAGTATGGCCGTTTGTGATCTGTTCTGGAGGGAGATGGAAAAAAACAGGGATGTGATTTCTCCGGTCCGGTCGGCTGAGGATCTTTTAAAAAACGAGAGACAGGGGAAGATGTCCGCCCTTCTGACTATAGAGGAGGGAGCAGTGTGCCGGGGAGAGACAGAGATTTTACGGGAATTTTACGAAAGGGGAGCCAGGATGATGACTCTGACCTGGAATTACCCCAACGATCTGGCCTGGCCCAACAGGATTGACTTTGAGAGAGGAATCATGGAGCCGGAGACAGAGAAGGGGCTGACTAAAAAGGGCATCGCTTTTCTGGAGGAGATGGAGAGACTGGGAATGATTATCGATGTGTCGCACCTGGGAGATGCGGGCTTTTTTGAGGTGGCAGAGCACACGAAAAGACCTTTTATCGCCAGCCACTCCAATGCCAGGGGGGCGGCTGGCAATGTGAGGAATCTGACAGATGAGATGATACGTCTCCTGGCTGATCGGGGAGGGGTTATGGGAATCAATTTCTGTCCGGCCTTTTTAAGTGCCAGCCAGTCTATGCAAAAAGGGGGCGGACAGAGCTTTGTGAGGGATATGGTGTCACAGATGAAATATATCAGGAATGTGGGAGGAATTGAGTGCATCGGCCTTGGATCAGATTTTGACGGCATCACGGGAGAACTGGAAGTGGATTCGCCGGCGGCCTTTTGGAAAATTGCAGATGAGATGCACCGCCAGGGATTTGCGGCTTCTGAGATCGAGGCGGTGTTTTACAGGAACGCCAGACGCGTTTTTACAGAAATTTTACATTAAGCTGTGAGCGGACTTTACATAGAACTGATATAGTTAGAACATACTTTTTACAATAGATTTTACAATAAAAGTTTTACAATAGGGGAGAAAAATCATGTCCATATCAGATTTGGGGATGCTGTTTCAATTTGCCGGAGGCCTTGGGATGTTCCTCTACGGAATGGCAACCATGGCCGACGGCCTTCAGAGAACTGCCGGCAGCCGTATGCAGCACATGCTGGGAGTCCTCACAAATAACCGGCTGCTTGGAGTGCTTGCCGGAGCAATCGTGACCGCCATTATCCAGAGCAGCTCTGCCACTACGGTTATGGTAGTGGGATTTGTAAATGCAGGGCTCATCAATCTGCTCCAGGCCACTGGAATTATTATGGGTGCCAATATCGGCACCACGATCACCAGCTGGATTGTATCCATGAGCGAGTGGGGGGAGGTGCTGAAACCGGAATTTTTTGCTCCGTTTTTATTTTTCATCGGAGCTTTCCTTGTGATGTTCACGAAAAGCCACAAAAAGAAGGAGGGCGGTGAGATCCTGATAGGGTTTGCCCTTCTGTTTATCGGCCTTTCCTTCATGTCCTCATCCATTGAGCCCTACAGGGATGCGCCTGTTTTTTCTCAGGCCTTCCAGACCCTTGGACAGAATCCTCTCCTGGGGGTTCTCGTGGGTCTTGTGGTAACCGCTATTATCCAGAGCAGCTCCGCATCTGTGGGAATCCTTCAGACTCTGGCGCTGAACGGGATGGTAAACTGGCAGTCAGCCGTATTTATTACCCTGGGCCAGAATATCGGAACCTGTGTCACGGCTCTGCTCTCCTCAGTGGGAGCCAGCCGTACGGCAAAAAGGGCGGCAGTGATTCATCTGCTGTTTAATGTATTCGGAACGATCCTCTTTGGAACGATCATGTTTATTGTGTTCCTCCTGAACCCGTCCTTTGCGGCTTCCAGTGCGGACAGTGTGGGGATCTCGATTTTTCACACCATTTTCAATGTGTCCAACACGATTATCCTGTTCCCGTTTGCAGGGCTTCTCGTAAAGACCGCCTGCGCCATTGTCAAGGAAAAGAAGAGTGAGCGGACCGAGGACGATGTGGAGACAGATATTCTGCGCCATCTGGACGACAGACTGTTAGAGTCTCCGTCTTTTGCCATTGACACGGCTGAGAAGGAAGTTATCAATATGGGAAAGGTTGCCATCGCTAACCTTAAGATTGCCACGGCAGCCCTGACAGACAGGAACGAGGCCTTCTGCAACGAGGTTTTTGAAAATGAGAAAAAGCTGAACCATCTGGATACGGTTCTCACAGACTACCTGGTTAAGATCAACAATCTTTCCCTGAACGACAGCCAGCACCTGCTGGTAAAGAATCTGTTCTACACAATCGGAGATATTGAGCGTATCGGCGATCACGCGGAAAATCTGGCAGAGCTGGCCCAGACAGTCATCAGAACAGGCAGTCCCTTCTCAGAGAGCGGGGAGGAGGATTTAAAGAAGATTTCCGGAGCAGCCCTGCAGTCTGTCGAGACGGCTGTGGAATCCAGAGAACACAAGGAACTTTCAAAAGTACGCCAGGCCGCACGGTATGAGGAGGCGGTGGACAGCCTTGAGGAAGAGTTAAAGGAGCTTCACATGGAGCGTCTTTCCAACCGGGAATGCAGCACCGAGAGCGGAGTGATCTTCCTCGATGCTATCAGCAACTACGAGAGAATTGCCGATCATGCCAGAAATATTGCAGGCTATGTGAAAGAGGAGATACAGTAAAATGAAGCACCTGATTTATGTGACAGAAGACGACGAAAATATCAGAAACCTGATCTGCGTGGCGCTGGAGAGCTTTGGATACCAGACGCGCTCATTCGAAACAGCTGAGGAGGCTCTGGAAGCGGTGAAGGAGGCCCAGGGGGATCTCCCCTCCCTCTTTGTCTTTGACTGGATGCTGCCGGGAATGGACGGGATGGCTGCAGTGGGAAAACTCAAGGCTGCTGCAGAGACAAAGAAAATTCCCGTTATGATGCTGACGGCCAAGGACAGCGAGCTGGATGTGGTGGCAGGACTGGACGGGGGAGCAGACGACTATATGACAAAGCCCTTTGGAATTCTGGAGTTTTCTGCGCGTATCAGGAACCTGCTGAAACGTTTCAGCGACGACAAGCAGGAGGGAAAAAACCTGTCTGTGGGAGATATTTCCATCGATCTGGAGAAACGGGAGGTCAGGATGCGCGGCCAGGAGGTGGAGCTCACCCTGAAGGAATACGAGCTTCTCTGCTATCTGATGGAAAATACCAGCAGAGTTGTGACAAGGGAGGAGCTCCTCGATCGAATCTGGGGCTATGATTATGACGGAGAGACGAGAACGCTCGACATGCATATTAAGACTCTCAGGCAGAAGCTGGGGGAGGCAGGACACAGTATAAAGACGGTCCGGGGCGTTGGGTACCGGATCAGCTGATGGCAGACTGCAGAAGTGCGGGAAAATCGGGGGAAAGACAGAATGAAAACGGCGATATTCAGAAAATTTATTCAGCTTCTCATAATGGCTCTGGCACTGAACAGCGTGATTCTCTACATAGTGACGAGCAGCGTAATCCTGAAAAACAGCAGGGAAGATATGGAATTCACTCTGGAAACCATGGACAGCGCCCTGGAGTATGAGGGAGATCTGAAGGCTCAGGCAGAGAAATTTACGAGGGCCGCCAGTCTGAACAACAGCCGTCTGACGATCATCCGGCCCGACGGCGTGGTCGAGGCTGACACTGGGGTAAGGGATGCATCAGAGCTGGACAACCACATGCAGAGGGAGGAGATTCAGGAAGCCCTGCAGGATGGGGTGGGAGACGCAAGACGCCGCTCCAAAACCCTGGGACAGGAAATGCTCTATGTAGCTATTCAGTCCTCTTACTCAGACTGTATTCTCAGACTGGCAGTTCCCTATACGGGAATGAGGGAGTATACGATCATGCTTCTTCCGGCTATTCTTCTGAGCTTTACGGTTGCCCTCATAGGCTCTGTGCTGGAGGCGGATCGGTTTTCCCAGTCCATCACCAAGCCCCTTCTGGAAATATCCAGAGAGATGATAAAGGTGAACGGAGATTACACGGATTTTCATTTTGAAAAATGCGAATACCCGGAGATCAATGTGATCGCGGACACAACGACCCGTATGTCGACAAATGTTCGGGAGTATCTCAACCGCCTGGAACAGGAAAAGCAGATTCGCCAGGAGTTTTTCAGCAATGCGTCCCATGAGCTGAAAACGCCGATCACCTCCATCCGCGGGTATGTGGAGCTTCTGGACACTCCCATGGCTGACAATGCGGAAATGCGGAAGGATTTCCTTAGCAGGATCAAGAAAGAGGCAGTCCGCATGACTCGTCTGATTGACGATATTCTCATGATTTCCCGCCTGGAGTCGGGGGGAGCGCAGGCGGAGCTTAAAGATATCCGTACCCTGGAAATTGCCAGGGAGGCAGCTTCCTCTGTGGAGGGGATGGCCAAAGAGAGGCGGATTCAGGTGGAGACAGATGCAGATGACTTCCTGATCTGTGCCGATGCAAGGCAGATGGAAGAACTGTTTACAAACCTGCTCAGCAATGCGGTCAAATACAATCTGGACGGGGGAAGGGTGTGGCTTTCCCTGAAAAAAGAGCGGAAGGATATGGTTCTGATCGTTTCAGACAACGGAGTGGGAATTCCGAAGGAGAGCCTTGGGCGGATTTTCGAGCGTTTCTACCGGGTGGACAAGGGAAGAAGCCGCAAGCAGGGCGGCACGGGTCTCGGCCTTTCCATTGTAAAACACATTGTGAATTTTTATCACGGTACTGTTAAGGTTGTCTCCAGTCAGGAGGAGGGAAAGAGAGGCACCAGCTTTATTGTGCGGCTTCCCATCGCAAAAGAATAGACAGGGAGAGGGAAGAAAGTTTTTGGCTTCACAGCAACAGCAGCTGCCAAAAGATTTCTTCCCTTTTTTGCCAGAGCTGACCCGGCAGATTTATCAGGTGTAAGAACTTCGTCTGAACTTTTCGGGATTTTTTATGGTTTGTACCGGGGATTTTCAGGATATGAGATCCCGGACGGCTGCAGAGGGGCGGGCAAAATCTGAGGCCGTGGGGCAGGTACATAAAACCTGTTGTTATTTTACACAAAAACAGGCACCTGAAATTATGCAAAATGCTGATTTTGTGCTTTAACGCGTTGATTTCGTGGGATATTAAAGAAATAAAATTGACGCGGCGGAAAATGTGTAGTAAGATTGCGGTAAACCTGAAAACGAAAAAAGAATTCTGGAGAAAAGAAACTGGGAATGCCAGTTGGAATGGAGGAGATGTTATGAGAAAAACAGGAAAAATGCTTGCGGCGGCCATGGCGGGAGTGATGGCTCTTTCTATGGCGGGCTGTTCGGGAAATACAGGTTCAGGCACAGAGAGCGGCAGCGCTGCCCCGGAGACGAAGCAGGAGGCGTCGTCTGAGGGCAAGGCAGGGGAAGGAGCCTCTGATTCAGGTGAGGAGTTCAAGATTGGCGTGCTTCAGCTCACCCAGCATACGGCCCTTGACAAAGTAAACGAAGGCTTTGTAGCAGCCATTGAGGATTCAGGGCTCAACGTGCAGCTCGATCAGCAGAATGCTTCCGGAGATCAGTCTGCCTGCCAGACGATTGCGCAGATGCTGGTGGACAGCGGAAACGATCTGATCTTTGCCATTGCGACTCCTGCGGCACAGGCTGTGGCAGGAATGACGGACGAGATCCCGATTGTGGTCAGCGCAGTGACAGATCCGGCAGAGTCGGGTCTTGTGGAATCCAACGAAAAGCCAAACTGCAACGTGACAGGAACCTCCGATCTGACTCCCGTAAAGGCCCAGATCGATCTGCTCCAGAAGCTCCTGCCCGATGCCAGGACAGTGGGAATCCTCTACAGCAGCGCAGAGGCCAACTCCGAGATTCAGGCAGAGATGGCAAAGGAGGCTTTAGAGGAGGCGGGAATCCAGTACAAGGATTACACAGTTTCCAGCACCAATGAGATCCAGACTGTGGTGGAGTCCATGATAGGAAATGTGGATGCTATCTACACGCCAACGGATAATACTATTGCTTCCGGATATGCGACGGTAGCCATGATTGCCAATGAGAACAAGATCCCGACGATCTGCGGAGAGAGCGGTCAGGTGGATGAGGGCGGCCTTGTCACCTACGGAGTGGATTACTATGAGCTGGGCTATATGGCAGGCGAGCAGGCAGTTGACATCCTTGCAAACGGGGCAGACATTGCTTCCATGCCGATTGAATACATGGACAATGCAGACTGTGAACTGAAGATTAACGAGGACACGGCTGCAGAGCTTGGAATCGATATGTCTGTGCTGGAGGAAGAGTAGTATGGCAGGTATTCTCTCATCCCTTCAGGGAGCGGTGGGACAGGGCATTCTGTGGGGAATCATGGTTCTTGGAATTTATATTACCTTCCGCCTGATGGACATTGCGGATTTAACCGTAGACGGCAGCTTCGCTCTGGGAGGGAGCGTCTGCGCAGCCATGGTGGTAGATAAGGGGATGAATCCGGTGGCGGCCCTCGTTATCTGCCTGATTGCCGGAATGATTGCCGGAGCGGTGACGGGAATTCTGCATACGGTGTTTGAGATACCGGCGATTCTGGCGGGAATCCTCACTCAGATTTCTCTCTGGTCGGTAAACCTGAAGGTCATGGGAAAGAGCAACATGAACCTGGGAAAGGCAGAAACGCCGTTCTCCTGGCTGAAGGAGACTCTGGGGATCAGCCAGAGCCAGTCCATGATTCTGGCAGGACTGGTAGTGACGGTATTAGTCATTGTGTTCCTCTACTGGTTTTTCGGTACAGAGCTGGGAAGCGCCATGAGGGCAACCGGAAACAACGAGGATATGGTGCGGGCTCTGGGGGGCAACACAAACCGCTACAAGCTGCTGGCCCTGACGGTGAGCAATGGCCTGGTGGGCCTTTCAGGCGGCCTTGTCTGCCAAGGACAGGGATATGCGGATATCCAGATGGGAACAGGAGCCATTGTCATCGGCCTGGCGGCCATTATTATCGGAGAGGTGCTTCTCGGAAGGCTGGTGCCGTTCTACTGGAAGCTGATCGCCGTGGTGGCAGGCTCTGTTATCTACCAGATTATCAGGGCTGTCGTTCTGAGACTCGGCTTTGACTCGGACAATATGAAAGCCCTCACAGCCATTATCGTGGTGGTCGCTCTGGCGATCCCCGTCCTGATGGCCAGATACAGGCAGAAAATGGCCTACACGGAAGGAGGAGAGGAAGAGTGCTGACCATCACAAAGGTGAGAAAGACCTTCAACAAAGGGACAATCAATGAAAAAAAGGCCTTGAACGGCATAGATCTCCATCTGGACGAGGGAGATTTCTGTACAATCATCGGCGGCAACGGAGCCGGAAAATCTACTATGCTCAATATGATTGCCGGCGTCTATCCCATTGACTGCGGAAAGATCGTGATTGACGGGGTGAATATTTCCAGGGAGCCGGAGTTTCGGCGGGCCAAATATATCGGCCGCGTGTTTCAGGATCCCATGAGAGGGACGGCGGCCAACATGGAAATTCAGGAAAATCTGGCTCTGGCCTACCGCAGAGGGCAGAAGAGAGGCCTTGGCTGGGGGATCAGGAGCCGTGAGAAGGAGCTCTACCGAGAGCTTCTGGCTCAGCTCGGTCTGGGACTTGAGGACCGGATGACAAGCAAGGTGGGACTTCTTTCCGGCGGACAGAGGCAGGCTCTCACCCTTCTTATGGCTACGCTTCAGAGGCCAAAGCTCCTTCTTCTGGATGAGCACACAGCGGCCCTGGATCCCAAGACGGCGGCCAAGGTGCTGGAGCTGACAGAGCAGATGGTGGCAGGTCAGAAGCTGACTGCCATGATGGTAACCCACAATATGAAGGATGCCATCCACATCGGAAACCGCCTGATTATGATGCATGAGGGAAAGATTATCTACAATGTGGCGGGAGAAGAAAAGAAACATTTAAAGGTAGAGGACCTGTTGAGGAAGTTTGAGCAGGCCAGCGGCGGCGAGTTCGCAAATGACAGGATGATGCTGGCCAGATAGGGAATGGGAAGGCGCAGAAAAACTGCAGCAGATGAAAGACATTCGAAGGATTAAAGCGCAAAAGGCAGGTCTTACAGGCAGCGGCGGCCGGAAACCACGCAGAGGAAAAGATGCGGGGGTTTCCGGCCGCCCTTGTTTTGACGTTCCCGGACCTGTCTTTGTCCGCTCCGAATCTTTTGAGGAAAAAGAATCACTGCCGGGATGCAGGAGGGAAAAATCCTCCTCTTTTTTGTTGGCAACAGGCCGGATTAATGATATAATCATACGCAGCAATCTGCCCTGTGAGTGCAGGGAAAAGAAAAACCGTGGACCAATTTGAGACAGGAACGGAGAATATAAATGAATGATAAACAGGATTTGGAAAATTTAGAGGAAACAATCCAGGAGGAGTCAGGAAAGCCGGAGGAGTCAGGAAAGCTGGGGGATGCAGCAGGCGGCGGCAGTGCAGCAGACATCCATGAGCAGGAAAGCAGCACAGACGAGCTGGATCTGGACACTCTGGTTCTGGAGGATCTGGATCTGGAGGGAGAAGAGGAGACGGCCCCTAACGGCGGCCGGCCGGAGCGCCGTATTTTCAAACGTCCTGCAGAGGAGGATTTGGGCGGTCAGTCCTCAGAGAGCAGCGCCGGCATCCTTCAGAGCATGGACCGCAGCATCAGTAAGAAAAATAAAAAACGCAGGGGACTGTATCGGGAGTATGCCCTCATCGGGATTGCGGCTGTCGTGATCCTGGCGGGAATTCTGTTTGCAGGAAGCCGCCTTCTGGGAAAGAGAGAGGGTCAGGTGGTAAACCCAGGGGGAAATGCTGCAGAGGAGACTCTCTCGCAGGAGGAGATAAAAAAAGTGGAGGAGCAGGCACTGAAAGAGGCAGTGATTGCATCCTACCAGAACCTGGGTATGGTTCAGGTAACCGGTTACCTGAATGTCAGAGAGACGGCCAGCACAGACGCCGATGTAATCGGCAAGCTCCAGGACGGCGGAGCCTGCGAGATCCTGGATGATTCCACAGAGGGCTGGTATCATATTTCCTCCGGCGGGATTGAGGGATATATCAGCTCGGAGTATGTGCTGACCGGAGAAGAGGCAAAGAAGAAAGCCATGGAGGAGGTTGCGCTCCGGGCTACAATTACCGCAGACTCGCTGAATATCAGGAAAGAGCCCAGCACAGAGTCCGATGTGGTGGGACAGGCCCTTGAAAATGAGCGGTATCTGGTGGAAAGTCAGGAGGACGGATGGATTAAGATCTCAAACGGATATATCTCTGCCGACTATGCGACAGTTGCCTATGATCTCAATGAGGCCAGAAAGCTGGATATGAAATCCATGGTTTTAAACCTCTATGATCACCTGGGAATTTCCAGCGTGGACAGCTATCTGAACATCCGCAAGGAGCCCAGCGAGGACGGCGAGATCATCGGCAAGATGACCAGCAAATCAGCCGGTGAAATCCTGGAAACCACAGAGGACGGAAAATGGCATAAGATCAAATCCGGCCCCGTCACGGGCTATGTGAGCGCCGACTACATTCTCACAGGCCAGGCGGCGAAGGATGAGGCTTTAAAGGTGGCGGAGCTGATGGCCATCGTCTCCACAGACCGCCTGAATGTCAGGGAACAGCCGTCTCAGGATTCTAAAATCTGGACGCAGATTTCCAACAACGAGAGATATCCTGTCACAGAGCAGTTAGACGGCTGGGTGGGAATCGAGCTGGATACCTCCACAGCCTATGTTTCCACTGACTATGTGGATGTGCGCTATGCGCTGCCGGAGGCAGTCAAGTTCAGCCCTCTGGACGGAAACCAGTCCCTGAGAAACAAGATGGTAAACTACGGGCTGCAGTTTGTGGGAAACCGCTATGTGTGGGGCGGAAACGATCCCCATACGGGAGCCGACTGCTCTGGCTTCGTAAAGTATGTCTACAGCCATGTGGCGGGAATTACGCTTCCGAGAACCTCAAGGGAGCAGGCAAGACAGGGCACGCCCATCAAGTCTTCCCAGATGAGGCCCGGAGACCTGATTTTTTATGCAAACAGCGGAGGAACTGTCAACCACGTGGCCATGTACATCGGAAACGGCCAGATTGTCCACGCAGCCAGCAGGAGGAGCGGAATCAAGATTTCCACCTGGAATTACAGAACTCCGTACCGCATTGTGAATATGCTGGGAGACTGATTCCGTGGGGAGACTGAGCCTGTGCCGTCTGTTTTGCGGTAAGATGCCGGAAAGACAGCGGCGTTTATAATAAATTTATTTTTTTACAGTCGCTTTTATCGACAAGATATGATATAATTCCCTGTAGATGTTTTGAGATTGTAATAATTTCGTAACATATTAAAAAACAGAAGCAGCGCTTCTGGCCTTTCGCGCAGGATTGGCCGCGAGATGGCTCGATAGTCAAGACTACAGTAAATGGAGCGATAAGAATGGGAATTAACAAACCGGATGACTACGCTGCCAGGCTGAAGAAAGCCAGGAGGAAAAGAAACGGAAAAGATCCGTTTAAATACTTTCTGATTGCAGCGGGATGTGTGATTGTGATCCTGCTCATTGTGCTGGCAGGCAAGATTGCAAAAGGAGGAAGGATTGAGCTGGGGACGAGACGCTCGGCTGACAGTTCGAACATTGAGGGAGTCTTCGAGAGCGCGGGGACGGATGAAACAGAGGCCGCAGCTTTAGAGGGCGAGCTGATGGAGGAGGACGAGGAGCAGAAGAAAATTGACGAGCAGAAGGCCTCCGTCGTAGAGTCCTACGAAAATCTGGGAATTGTCCAGGTAACCGGCTATCTGAATATGCGGGAGAGCCCGGATCAGAATGCGGACATTATCGGAAAACTGCTGGACGGAAGCGCCTGCGAGATTCTGGATGATTCCACAGAAGGATGGTATCAGGTTACTTCCGGCGGGCTGACCGGGTACATCAGCTCTGAATATGTGCTGACCGGGGAGGAGGCGAAGACAGCGGCCTTTGATCTGGTAGACGAGATGGCCGTGATCACGGCAGATAAGCTGAACGTGAGAAGCGAGCCGAATCAGGATGCTCAGGTGCTGGAACAGGTGCTGAGAAATGAGCGCTACACCATAGAGGAGGAGCAGGACGGGTGGATCAAGATTCCGGCCGGCTATATTTCCTCCGAGTATGTGCAGCAGCGGTATGCCCTCAATGAGGCGAGAAAGCTGGATCTGCGCACCATGGTTCTGAATATGTATGACAACATTGGTATTTCCAATGTGAACAATTATCTGAATATCAGACAGGAGCCGAAGGAGGACGGAAAGATCATCGGTAAGATGACAAGCAAATCCGCCGGTGAAATCCTGGAGACCACGGAGGACGGAAAATGGTACAAGATTAAATCCGGCCCGGTAACAGGATATGTAAGCTCCGAGTACATTCTCACAGGACAGGCTGCCAAGGATGAGGCCCTGCAGGAGGCCAAACTGATGGCCATTGTCTCCACAGACAGACTGAATGCCAGAACAGAGCCGACGACGGACGCCCCCATCTGGACCCAGATTTCCAACAGTGAGAGGTATAATGTATTAAGCCAGCAGGACGGCTGGGTGGAAATCGAGCTGGATACAACCTCCGCCTACGTGGCGACTGAATATGTGGATGTGCGCTATGCATTAAACGAAGCCATTGAATTCACTCCTATGGAGGAGAGCTCGGGAAGCTCCGGAGGCAAGGGAAGCTCCGGCACAGGCAGCTCGGGAAGCAAGGGAGGTTCCAGTTCAGGCACTACTTCCTCAAAGAGAACACAGATTGCCAACTATGCAACTCAGTTCCTGGGAAATCCATATGTATGGGGAGGCACCAGCCTTACAAACGGCGCCGACTGTTCCGGATTTACCATGGCGGTTATGTCACACTTCGGTGTCAGCCTGCCGCACCACTCCGGTTCACAGGCAAGCTGCGGAAGAGCGATCTCTTCCTCGGAAAAGAGACCGGGCGATCTGATCTTCTACACTGACAGCAGCGGAACGATCAACCATGTAGCTCTTTATATCGGCAATGGACAGGTAGTCCATGCATCCAACCCGAGCAGCGGAATCAAGATCTCCAACTGGAATTACCGCACGCCTGCAAAGATTGTCAACGTGCTTGGAGACTAAAGGAAAAGAAGCTGAGAGAGAAGACAGGCAGCAGAGCGGCAAAAGACGCAAAGCTGAAAGAGAATATGCAGAAAAGAGAGAAGCCGGAGCTTTTTTAGCTCCGGCTTCTTCAGTTACGGCAGACGGTTTCTTAATAATGCCTGACCTGTGCAGCGCTCTGAATAGCCTGGATGACGGGGGCTGCCTCAGGGGAGAGCAGGTAGCGCAGAGTGGTTTCCGGCACAAGGCTCTGAAGCTCTTGAAACCGGCCTTCCTTGATCAGGCTCCTGACCTGGGATGCGCTCACAGGAGCCCCTTCGCTTTCCAGGCGGGGCAGGATCACAAGGCGGCAGCCTTTTCCCGCCTTTTCCTGACACCGTGATTCCTCCAGAAGAACCTCGTTGTAGATTCCGGTTACATGGCTGAGGGGTTCATCTCCTACGAAGCGGACAGAAATGGAGAGAGCATCGGCGATAGAGGAAAACAGCTCTGCGTCAAGCCTGGCGTGGGAACGTATGGCACTCTCCTCGTCCTGCAGAAAATAGGAGGGAAAGGTGGCGTTTGAGATCAGATAGCTGCCTGTGGAATGAAAGATCACATTGCCCAGGCGGGAGCATCCCTCCTTTACCAGCCGGTACCGGACAGAAAAGGGGAAGAGGGACACATCCTCTGACACTACAAACACATGCAGGACGCCGCAGGAGGAGCTGGCCTGCTTAAGCAGATACTGATGCCCCAGCGTAAAGGGGTTGGCATTCAGGACAACGGCTCCGGCGGGCAGCTGCTCTCCAGGCTTCTGAAAAGCCTGCGTCTGTGCCGGAAGATCCGCGAGGGCTTCCTTTGTCTCCCTGACCAGATTCTCCAGATAGCCCTTAAAGCCGCTGCGCCGGTTTTCCATAAACACGGCCTCCCCTCCGGCCCGTGCAATTTCGTAAAAGCCAAGGCTCTCAAAAAAGGCGGCTTTGCTGTACTTTGTGTATAAAAAAAGGCGGATGTTCCCCCTTCTGTACTGATAATCCACAAGGTGGGTGACAAGCTGGTTTAACAGCCCCTCTCCCTGAAATGCGGAATCCACCGCCATGCAGCGCAGTGTGCTGCCGAAGCAGGCTCCTGCGGCTGCCAGGTGATAGTCCTCATCATAGAGCCCGGCAATGTAGTCAAGATTTTTATCTCTCCGAATCCCCTCTTTTTGCAGCAGAGAGTCGAACTGAGCCAGAGCACGGCTGTCTGTCTGGCGGATTTCGCTGATCTGGTATTCTGCCATGGTTATCTCCCTTCTTTAAAGCTGTTTCTTCCTATTATATCGGAATCTTCTGAAAAGATCGAATATGAAAATTCCTATGCCTCCCATAAGAAAAGCTGCAGTATACCTGACGTCATATGGGAATAAAAAAAACTCTGCGGGGAAGAATAATCCGGAAAAGCTGAGGCAGCAGAAGTCTCGCTTCAGCTTAGAAGGCTGAGAGGAAAAAGGATGCTGTAATTGAAAAACAGGCCAGCTCCATTCAGCTGAAGAAAACAAAAATGGAGGGATGGAAATGGACTACTTAAACGAGAGGGAAACTATCTGCCTGCCGGGCAGAAAAGAGGGCAGAGAGAGGATGCGGGCGCAGGATTCGTCCGTTTCAGATTCAGAGGAGAGGAGCAGCCTGGACGAACAGCTGAAAACAGAGGAGGAGCGGATACAGGAAACGGGGCAGGTGCTCTTAATCGACAACAGGAGAAAGAACAGGATTCACCTGCTCTCTGTGATAGGGGAGATCGAGGGACATGAGAATCTGTCCAGCAATACGAAGACTACGAAGTACGAGCATATTCTGCCAAAGCTTGCGGAGATTGAGGATGACGATCAGGTGGACGGGATGCTGATCCTGATCAACACGGTGGGAGGGGATGTGAGCTGCGGCCTGGCTCTGGCGGAGATGATCGCATCTCTCAGCCGGCCTACGGTGTCCCTGGTCATCGGGGACAGCCATTCCATCGGAGTGCCCCTGGCTGTGGCTTCCGACTATTCCTTTATTGTGCCTACGGGAACCATGATGATCCATCCGGTTCGGATGACGGGTATGGTCATCGGAGCAGTTCAGACCTATGACTATTTTGAGATGATACAGGATCGGATTCTGAGCTTTGTGTCAGAGCATGCAAGGATTGCCTATGACCAGCTGAAAGGGCTGATGCTGAACACGAAGATGCTGACCAAGGATCTGGGAACAGTCCTGGTGGGCGAGGAGGCAGTGAAGGAAGGACTGATCGATGAGGTTGGAGGAATCCATGAAGCATTGACAAAATTGAATGAATTAATTGAAAAAAAGAAAAAATTTTAATGCGTTGCATTTTCGCCTAAATTTATGTATACTTATTTAAGCGTGTGAGCATTCACAGAAGAGAGCCGCAGGAAATTGGCTCGGTTTCCCGAAAATGCTGCAGTCTGGAGCAGAGGGAAATGATAAAGAAATAGAATCTGGAGGCTTAGATAAGTGGCAGGTACGAGCAGGAAACGACAGGAGACATCAGAAAGTCCAAGATCGAGAGCGAAAAACAGCAGAGGGCGGGCGGGATCGTCCGGCCGGGAAAGCTCTGCAAAAACAGATAGAAAGACAGGAAAGAAAACAGGAGGGCGCGCAGCCAGGGGCTCTTCCTCCAAAACAGACTCAGGTGCCAGGGGGACAAGCCGCCGAAAGGGAGCGCAGCAGGAACCGGAGGAAAACAGTTTTATTGTGACAGAAGTGGCGATTATCGCTGTATTTGCGGTATCGGTGCTTCTGTTTTTGAGCAATTTTCACCTTTGCGGCGTGGTGGGCGATTTCTGCCGGGAGGCCATGTTGGGAATATTCGGAAAGCTGGGGTATGTGTTCCCCGTCCTTCTGTGCGTGGGAAGCTGTTTTTATGCTTCCAACAGGGGAAACAGGAGAGCCGCGATCAAGCTGGCGGCCTCCGTGCTGACCTTAGTTGCCCTCTGCGGTCTGGCCCAGATGATCTTTGGCGGAGGCTACGCAAAAGAGCTGGGACTTCTCGACTATTTTAAGCAGGATGCAGTTTCAGGAAAGGGCGGCGGCCTTGTGGGAGGCGCCCTTGTTCTGCTGCTGGGGTCTACGGTGGGAACCATCGGCGCATACCTTATTCTGCTGGTTCTGTTTGCCATCGGCGTGGTGTGCATTACGGAGAAATCCCTGGTGGGAGCTGTGAAAAAGGGAAGCGGGCGTGCCTACAGGTATGCGAGAGATGATATGGACCGCCGTCTGGAGCTCTATGAGGAAAGACGGGAGGAGCGCAGGGAAGAGCGCAGGCGCATGAGGGAGGAGAAGGCCCGGGGCATTGACCTGGATGCCGTTACCCTCACAGGCTATCCGGAGCATATGGACTACGGCGGTGATCAGGAAGAGGAGTACGAAGGACGGGCAGACAGATACAGCCCTGAATATGAAGAGGAATATGACTCTGAATACGGCCGAGGCTATGAAGAGGAGCCGGAGGATTACATCCTGGAGCCGGAGGAACGGGAACCTTTAGATTCAGCCGATATTTTCCGGGGAAGTATTACCATGCCGGGGCAGCAGGCGGACAGGCCGGCAGCTTTCGGCGGAGTGGAGGCCTTCTCGGAGAAGAACGGAAAGCCGGACAGAGAGACAGACTCTTACATACAGGAGGAAGAGAAGGAAAACGCCTTCAGGCCGCTAAAAGGCAGCGAAAGACAGGAGGCCTGGGAAGACAGAGAGGATATTCCGTCCTTTGAACCAGAAGAGAAAACGCGCCCCGGCCATGAGGAGTCCGGAGAGAGAAAGGAAGCCAGTTCAAGGCCTCTGATGAGCCGGAGAAAGGATTCTCCTCATGCCAGGGAATTATTTAAGGAGATGCAGGAAAACGAGGCGGAGAATTTCCAGGATGATACAGTCACTTCATACCCGGATGCCCGTTATCAGGACACTCCGGCCAGAGAGGAAGCGCTTTTAAAGAGTATCTATGCAGACAGAGACACCAGAACCTTCGCTGAGATGAGTATTGCGGACGATACCCTATATTCCGGCGGGGAGGATGTCTGCTACGAACCGATAGACGAAGAACCGGAAAGCAGCAGAGAAGAGGAGACAGACTTTGACAGCGGGGATCTGGCCGGAAGGGATGCGCTCTTCGCTGTCCGGGATCATCTGAGCCGGGAGAACGAAGAGGCGAAGTCTGACGGGGCCGCGCCGCAGCCACGCACTACCTTTTTCATTCCGGAGGAAGCAGAGCCGGTGGTTACGGCATCCGGCAAGGTGATAGAGACAGACACAGAGGAGATCCGAAAAACCATCGAAAAGAAGCGGGCGGAATACAGCCGCATCCCGGATGAAGAACTGAGTGTCCGGGAGCAGATGGATCGCAGAAAGAGCAGGGAAGCTGCGGCGCCGCCAAAGAAAGAGCCGGAGAAAAAGCCGTATGTCTTTCCTCCGCTTGATCTCTTAAAGAAGGGAAAACCCCTGGCGGGACGCTCCGAGCAGGTGTATAAGGATACCGCTATCAAGCTGCAGCAGACCCTGAGAAACTTCGGCGTCGGTGTTACAGTTACCAATATCAGCTGCGGGCCGGCTGTCACCAGATATGAGCTGCACCCGGAACAGGGTGTTAAGGTCAGCAAGATCGTGTCCCTGTCCGACGACATCAAGCTCAACCTGGCTGCCGCGGACATCCGAATCGAGGCTCCCATTCCGGGCAAGGCGGCAGTGGGAATTGAGGTTCCGAACAAGGAAACGGAAACAGTGCTTTTAAGAGATCTTCTGGAATCAGAGGAATTCAAGCGGGCGTCCTCCAAGCTGTCCTTTGCAGTGGGAAAAGACATTGCGGGGCAGACAGTTGTGACCGATATTGCAAAAATGCCTCACCTCCTGATCGCGGGAGCCACAGGCTCCGGTAAGTCCGTCTGCATCAATACGCTGATTATGAGCGTGATCTATAAGGCGGATCCGGAGGATGTGAAGCTGATCATGATCGACCCGAAGGTGGTGGAGTTAAGCGTATACAATGGAATCCCCCACCTTCTGATTCCGGTAGTCACAGACCCGAAGAAGGCCTCCGGCGCCCTCAACTGGGCAGTGGCCGAGATGACAGAGCGCTACCAGAAATTTGCAAAGTACAATGTCCGTGACCTGAAGGGCTACAATGAAAAAATCAAATCCATTGAGGATATTGAGGACGAAAACAAGCCGAAAAAGCTGCCGCAGATTATCATTATCGTGGATGAGCTTGCCGATCTGATGATGGTGGCTCCGGGAGAGGTGGAGGATGCCATCTGCCGTCTGGCCCAGCTTGCAAGGGCAGCCGGAATCCACCTGGTAATCGCTACCCAGAGACCGTCTGTCAATGTCATCACCGGACTGATCAAGGCAAACATTCCGTCAAGAATTGCCTTTTCTGTGTCCTCCGGCGTGGATTCCAGGACGATCATCGATATGAACGGGGCCGAGAAGCTCCTGGGGAAGGGCGATATGCTCTTCTATCCTCAGGGAATCCAGAAGCCTCAGCGTGTCCAGGGCGCCTTTGTATCTGACCAGGAGGTCTCCAGAGTTGTGGAGTTTCTGGCAGAGCAGGGGATGACTACAGAGTACGATCCCGAGGTGGAAAAGAAGATGAATGCTCCGGCAGCCGGGGCAGGGCCTGACGGCGCAAATGACAGAGATGCCTATTTTGAGCAGGCGGCCAGGTTTATTATTGAGAAGGACAAGGCTTCCATCGGAATGCTTCAGAGGATGTTAAAGATCGGATTTAACCGGGCGGCCCGCATCATGGATCAGCTGGCTGAGGCCGGAGTAGTGGGAGAGGATGAAGGCACGAAGCCGCGGAAGGTTCTGATGAGCATGGAGCAGTTCGAGGAGCTCCTGGAGCAGGGCTACTAGGTTTATAGAATATCATTCACACGTGCGCCTTATGAGGCATTCCCGCGTATGATAAAAAGGGAGGAAAAAAGATGTTTTGCGACTGGTTAAAGGAACTGAAATATGAGCTGGTTCAGGGAGAGCTGGATGTGCCGGCAGAGGATGTGGTCTACGATTCCAGGAAGGCCGGAAAGGATACGGTTTTTGTCTGCATGAAGGGGACCAATGTGGATTCTCACGACTTCATCCCCGATGTTCTGAAGGCAGGGACAAAGATCCTGGTGGTTGAGAGGGAGGTTTCTGAAATTCCGGAGGATGTGACGGTTATTCGGGTGGAGAACGGACGGAATGCCCTGGCTCTCCTCTCAGCCGCCCGCTTTGGCTATCCGGCAGGGAAGATGGTCACCATCGGTGTGACGGGCACAAAGGGAAAAACTACCACTACCTACATGATTAAATCCATTCTGGAGGCCTGCGGAAAAAAGGTGGGTCTGATCGGCACAAACGGGGCAGTGATCGGAGACAAACACTATGCCACAAAAAATACCACCCCTGAGTCCTATCTGCTGGAGCAGTATTTCGATGAGATGGTGAAGGCCGGCTGTGAATACATGGTGATGGAGGTCTCCTCACAGAGCTATCTGATGCACCGGGTGGACGGCCTGACCTTCGACTACGGCCTGTTCTTAAATATCTCCAATGATCATATCGGTCCGGGAGAGCACGCAGATTTTGAGGAGTACCTTCACTATAAGAAGCAGCTCTTAAAGAACTGCAAGACGGCCATTGTCAATGAGGATGACGAGCATTTTGAGGAGATCATAAGGGGAGCCCAGGCCAAAATCCACACCTTTTCCCTTGAGCGGCCGGCAGACTTTGAGGCTTCCGGCATCCGCTATGTGTCGGGAAGCGACTTTGTGGGCCTTGTGTTCCAGGTGATGGGAAATTATGAGATGGAGGTCAAGGTGAACGTGCCGGGACGCTTTAATGCAGCCAACGCCCTGGCATCCGTTGCCCTGTGCAGCTTCTTAGATCTTCCGAAGGCGAAGGTGGCCCATGGGCTTGAGCATTTAAAGATTGACGGCAGGATGGAGATCGTCTACAAGTCCTCCAAGATGACGGTGATTGTGGACTACGCCCACAACGCAGTCAGCATGGAGAGCCTGCTTAAAACCCTCCGGGATTATAAGCCGAAACGCCTGGTCTGCGTCTTCGGATGCGGCGGAAACCGGGCCAAGGAGAGGCGGTATTCCATGGGGGAGATCGGCGGAAATCTGGCAGATTTCTGCATTATCACAGAGGACAATTCCAGATATGAGGATGTGAATGACATCCTGACGGATATTAAGGTAGGGCTTTCCATGACAAGCGGAACGTATATCGAGATCCCGGACAGGAGAAGGGCCATTGAATTTGCCATCTCCCATGCCCATGACGGGGATATGATCGCCATTATCGGAAAGGGACACGAGGACTACCAGGAGATCCGGGGTGTCCGCTATCCCTTCTTAGACAGGCAGGTAGTGCTGGAGACGGTTGAGAAGCTGGGACTGTAGGCGGATTTATGAGGCTCTGCCCGGAAACCCGGCAGAGTCTTTACAGGTTATGATACAGGATGGTAGAAGCGATGCAGAATATATTTGTCAGAGATGCGGTGAAGGCCAGCCACGGACGGCTGCTTTCCGGAGATGCAGACGCACAGCTTGCTTACATAAGCATAGATTCCCGCACAGCCGGAAAGAAGGCTCTGTTCGTTCCGCTGATCGGGGAGAAGCAGGACGGCCACCGCTTTATTATGGCGGCCCTTGAGCAGGGGGCGGCTGCCGTATTTACTTCAGAACACAGCGAGGAATCCGAGGAGGTGAAGGCTGCAGCCAAAAGGTGGCCCGGGGCAGCCTTTATCCAGGTGGATGATACAAGGAGGGCTCTACAGGAGCTGGGAGCCTATATCAGGAGCCGCCTGACGATTCCGTTAGTGGGAATCACAGGAAGCGTCGGCAAGACAACAACCAGGGAGATGGTGGCAGCGGCTCTCTCTGCGGGTTTTCACGTGTTTAAGACCCCTGCCAATCACAACAGCCAGGTGGGAGTGCCTCTCACCCTCTCCCAGATCTCAGACACAGACGAGATCGGAGTTCTGGAGCTTGGCATGAGCGAGCCGGGAGAGATGACGGTGATTGCCCAGATTGCCGCGGTAGATATGGCTGTGATTACAAACGTGGGGGTAACCCATATTGAAAATCTCGGCACTCGGGAAAATATCCTCAGGGAAAAGCTGAAGATCCAGGACGGCATGAGGGCAGACGGCCCTGTTTTCCTGAATGGGGACAATGATCTGCTGAGCATAAGCAGGGCCAGGGAGGGCCATAAAACCGTGTATTTCGGAACGGGAGAGAATGCCGACTACCGGGCAGTGGACATCAGGCTGGAGCGGGGCTGCCCGTCTTTTACCATGGTTCACGGTGAGCGCCGCATTCCCGTCACCCTCTCTGTTATGGGAGAGCACAATGTTCTGAACGCCCTGGCAGCTCTGTCTGTGGCGGACTATAACGGAGTTCCCCTGGAGGCCGCGGCGGAAAAGCTCAGGGAGTTTACCGGCTTTAAAAACCGCCAGCAGATCAGGGAAAAGCAGGGGATCACGGTCATCGACGATACCTACAACGCAAGCCCCGATTCCATGAAGGCGGCCCTTCGCGTGCTGTCCTCCTTCGGGCAGGCCAGGCGCAGGGTGGCTGTGCTGGCCGATATGAAGGAGCTTGGACCCGACGAGAGAAGGTTCCACCGGGAGGTGGGAGAGTTTCTGGCCGGGGAGAAGGTGGAGCTTCTCGTCACCTTCGGAGAGCTGGCCGGGGAGATCGGTGAGGGAGCCAGGGAGAGAAGGCCCTCTCTCCAAACGGCAGCCTTTACGGACAGGGAAAAGATGACAGATTTCTTAAAGAGGGAGCTATCTGCCGGGGACTGCGTTCTCTTTAAAGGCTCCAACAGCATGAAACTGGGAGAGACGGCTCTTCTCTTTTACGGGGAGAATGACGGCGGCAGACAGCAGACGGAAGGCTGATGAGCATATGAAGCACACCTTCGCAAACATTATCATCGATATTTCCCATGAAAAGGTAGACCGCACCTTTCAGTACATCATCCCGGATCAGCTTAAGTCCCTTGTCAGGGCCGGCGTCCAGGTGGAAATCCCTTTCGGAAAGGGAAATTCTATCCGCCGGGGGTTTGTGGTGGAGGTGACGGACACACCGGAATTTGATATTTCGCGGATGAAGGAGATAGCTGGGGTTTCGGCTGACCGATTGTCAGTCCAATCCCAGCTAATTGAGCTTGCCTGGGAGATGAAGCGCCTCTACGGCGCCACCATGAATCAGACCCTGAAAACCGTGCTTCCGGTAAAGCAGAAGATTAAGGCCAGAGAAAAGCGGACCATTCGCTGCCTGCTTTCGAAGGAAGAGCTTTTAAGAGCCCTCTCCGAGGCCAGAAAAAAGAGCTACCGCGCCCGCATCCGCCTCTATGAGGCCTTTCTGGAGGAGCCGGAGATTCCGGCGCAGGTGCTGGAAAACCAGTTAAATATAACTGCGTCCTCCCTGAAGCCTCTGATTGAGAAGGGGGTGGTGGAGGTGGTGAGGGAGGAAATCAGCAGAAATCCCGTAGAGGGAGAAGGGACTTCCTCCAATATCCTGCCTTTAAACGAAGAACAGAAAAGAGCCGTGGAGGAATTCTGGGGTTCCTACCGGGAAAGACACGGGGACTGTCAGGCGCCGTCAGAGGGCCGGGAGAAAACGTGGCTGCTCTATGGAATTACAGGAAGCGGCAAGACGGAAGTGTATATGGAAATGCTGTCGAGAGTTCTTGCCATGGGGCGGCAGGCCATTGTGCTCATACCGGAGATTGCCCTGACCTACCAGACGGTTATGCGGTTTTACCGGAGGTTCGGCAGCAGGATCTCCATTATCAATTCCAGACTGTCCCAGGGAGAGCGGTATGATCAGTGGGAGAGGGCCATGAAGGGAGAGGTGGACATTATGATCGGCCCCCGCTCGGCTCTCTTCACCCCCTTTTCCAACCTGGGACTGATTATCATTGACGAGGAGCACGAGGGGGCCTATAAGAGTGAAACCATGCCCCGCTACCATGCCAGGGAGGTGGCCGGACTGCGCGCCCGCCTTTGCGGAGCAGATGTGGTGTTAGGCTCCGCAACCCCTTCTGTGGAATCCTTTACGAGGGCTCTCCAGGGAGAGTACGGGCTTTTAAGGCTTACCAGGCGGGCGGCAGAAAACAGCCGCCTGCCGCAGGTGGAGACGGTGGATCTGCGGGAGGAGCTGAAAGCAGGGAACAAGACCATGTTCAGCAGGCGGCTGACAGAGCTGATGGAGGACAGGCTTGGCCGCGGGGAACAGATGATGCTTTTTATGAACCGGAGAGGCTACTCAAACTTTGTGTCCTGCCGCTCCTGCGGGGAGGCCGTCAAATGTCCTCACTGCGATGTGTCGCTGACCCTTCACAATAACGGAAGGCTCTGCTGCCACTACTGCGGCTACTCCGTTCCCATGCCTGAGAAATGCCCGTCCTGCGGCTCTCCCTATATCGCCGGCTTTGGTACGGGAACTCAGAAGCTGGAGGAGATGACAAAGAGACTGTTTCCGGGGGCAAAGGTACTCAGAATGGATGCAGATACCACGTCAAAAAAGGGAGGCCATGAAGAGATTCTCTCGGCCTTTGCCGGCGGAGAGGCTGATATTCTGATCGGAACCCAGATGATTGTGAAGGGCCACGATTTCAGGAATGTGACCCTGGTGGGAATCATGGCGGCGGATCTGTCCCTGAACACGCCGGACTACCGCTGCGCCGAGCGCACCTTTCAGCTTCTGGTGCAGGCGGCCGGGAGGGCCGGACGGGGAGAGCGGGGAGGAAATGTGGTAATCCAGACCTACAGTCCGGACCACTACAGTATTGAGGCGGCGGCCAGACAGGATTACGAGGCCTTCTACCGCAGGGAGATTGCCTACAGGAGAATGATGAATTATCCGCCTGTCTGCCGGATGTCGGCAGTTCTCTTTGCAGCCAGGGACGAGGCGCTCCTTGAAGCCTTCACAGAGGCAGCTCTAAGCAGGGCCGAAGAGATTCTCTCCCGCCGCCGGGTGCCGTTCCAGCTGATCGGCCCGGTCAACGCGCCGGTTTACAAAGTTAATGATATATACAGAAAAATTTTATATATTAAGAGTCAAAGTTATGATATAATGGCCGCAGAGCGGCATTATATCTGCGCCGAGCCGCCGGCGCCCGAAGGGAGCCTGAACACTCCTGCGGCGAGTGCGCATCCCTCGGAGAGATACATATCCGAAGGATATGACGGGATGGACGTTTGCGGACAGAGGCCGTCTGAGCCTGTGTACGGCGAAATCGGCGGGATACGGGAATGTATGGATTCCCTGCAGAAATCAAATCCCCGGTTCAGCTCCGTGTCCGTACAGTATGATGTATGGTAGGATCTATGTTCCAGACAAGATTCAGATAAGATAAAGCAGAAAAAGGAGAGAGTTAAGATATGGCAATCAGAGAAATCAGAACCATTGGCGATGAAATCCTCAGAAAAGAGTGCAAGCCGGTAAAGGAGATGACCCCCCATACGGCAGAGCTTATCGAGGATATGTTTGACACCATGTACGAGGCAAACGGCGTAGGACTTGCGGCTGTGCAGGTCGGCGTCAGGAAGCAGATTGTGGTCATTGATGTGGAGGACGGAAATCAGTATGTGCTGATTAACCCGGAGATCCTCGAGACGTCAGGAAGCCAGACAGGGCCTGAGGGCTGTCTGAGTGTTCCAGGAAAATCCGGCACCGTCACAAGGCCTGACTATGTGAAGGTGAAGGCTCTCAATGAAAAGATGGAGGAGTTTGTGCTGGAGGGAGAGGGACTGCTTGCAAGAGCCATCTGCCACGAATGCGATCACCTCTATGGAGTCCTCTATGTGGACAAGGTAGAGGGAGAGCTTGAGGATGTAAATGCAGATTTCGAGGAAGAATAAAGCAGAGGCAGGACGGGGAAAATCCCGGACGAAACCTGACAGAAGGCTAAGGAGTTGGTAAGCTTATGAAACTTGTATATATGGGAACGCCGGACTTTGCAGTTCCCCCCCTTACGGCGCTGGTAGAGGCGGGACATGAGGTGGCGGCTGTGGTGACACAGCCCGACAAGCCAAAGGGCAGAGGAAAGGCAGTCCTGATGACTCCCGTGAAGGAGAAGGCTCTCTCCTACGGGATTCCGGTCTACCAGCCGGCGAGGGTAAAGAAAGACGAAGAATTTTTAAAGACGCTCAGAGAGATAAACCCGGACGCCATCGTGGTGGCTGCCTTCGGGCAGATTCTGCCAAAGGAGATCCTGGAGCTTCCGAAATATGGCTGTGTCAATATCCACGCATCTCTGCTCCCCAAATACAGAGGAGCGGCCCCGATTCAGTGGGCGGTGATTGACGGCGAAAAGGAGAGCGGCATTACCACCATGATGATGGATGTAGGCCTTGACACAGGCGATATGCTGGACCGGACAGTGATTCCCTTGGCGGAGGATGAGACGGGAGGAAGCCTGTTTGAAAAGCTCTCCAGGGCAGGAGGGCCGCTGATCTTAAAAACTCTCGAAGCCCTGGAAAACGGAACGGCTGTCCGCACGAAGCAGCCTGAGGAGGGGGCGACCTACGCAGGCATGCTTGACAAGTCCCTGGGCAATATTGACTGGACGCAGAGCGCGGCAAAAATTGAGCGCCTGATCCGCGGGCTGAATCCGTGGCCCAGCGCTTATACAGGCTACAAGGGAAAAACCATGAAGCTGTGGGCCGCTGATGTGCTGAAAGGGACATTTGAGGGAGTTCCCGGAGAGATTATAAAGGTGGAAAAGGAGCGCTTTCTCGTCAGGACGGGAGATGGCGCTCTGGCAGTAAAGGAGCTTCAGCTCGAGGGCAAGAAGCGCATGGACGCGGCGTCCTTCCTTCGGGGATTTTCCTTAGAAGAAGGGGAGATCCTCTGTCAGGGATAAATTTTGAGCCATAGGGGAAAATGAGTAGAAAGCTGGGAAAGCAGGGCCGCAGGCGGCAGTAAATGATTTAGTTGAGAAAAGGAGTCTTTCATCTATGTACTATGGTTATGGGTATTACCCGTTTTTTGATCCGACAATGATACTGGTTTTAATTGGCGTAATCCTCTCGCTGGCGGCTTCGGCCAAGGTCAAAAGCACCTTTGCCAGGTATTCGAAGGTGCGCTCCATGACAGGGATGACGGGAGCGGAGGCGGCCCAGAGGCTTTTAAACAGCCAGGGGATTTACGATGTGACAGTCCGCCGCGTGCCGGGAAGCCTGTCGGATCACTATGATCCCCGGACCAAAACGGTGAATCTGTCAGATGACGTCTACAGCTCCACCTCAGTGGCAGCTATCGGAGTCGCAGCCCATGAGTGCGGTCATGCCATTCAGCATGCAGTCGGCTACGCCCCCTTAAATTTCAGAAGCGCGCTGGTGCCGATTGCCAATTTCGGCTCACAGATTTCCTGGCCGCTGATTTTGATTGGAATCCTTATCGGAGGCTTTGGTTCCCCCATCGTCCAGCTGGGAATTATCCTGTTTTCGCTGGCAGTTCTGTTTCAGCTTGTCACACTTCCGGTTGAGTTCAACGCATCCTCCAGGGCAGTCAGGCTGCTGGACTCCACAGGGATTCTTTCCGGAAATGAGGTGGACGGGACAAGACGCGTTCTGGGAGCGGCTGCCCTGACCTATGTTGCGGCAGCGGCAGGTTCGATTCTCCAACTTCTGCGCCTTATCATACTGTTTGGAGGAAGAAGAAATAATGACTAGACCGGGAAGCAGGAAGCCGGAAAACGGAAAGCAGAGAGAAGGGAAGAAGGCCGGGAGCCTTCAGAGAATGCCGGATGCAAGGGAGATTGCCGCTGACATTCTCATGGAGGTGCTGGAAAAGAAACAGTACAGCCACATGGTTCTCCTGAATGCTCTGAAAAAATATCAGTATCTGGAAAAGCAGGAGCGCTCCTTTATCAAGAGAGTGGTAGACGGGACGCTGGAGCGGCTGATGCAGATAGACTTTATCATTGAGTCATTTTCAAGCACCCCTCTGCGTAAGATGAAACCGACCGTGCGCACGATCCTCAGGATGGGGGTGTACCAGATCTGCTACATGGACCGGGTTCCGGATTCGGCGGCCTGCAATGAGGCGGTGAAGCTGACAGTAAAAAGAGGCTTCTCAGGTCTTAAGGGCTTTGTAAACGGAGTTCTCAGGAATATTGCCCGGAAGAAAGAGGAGATAAGCTGGCCGGACGACAGCGTCAGATACTGTCTGCCCCAGTGGATTCTCGGCCAGTGGGAGCCGGAATACGGCAGGAAGGCTGTTCAGGTGATGGCGGAGAGCTTCCTGAGAGAGAGACCTCTCACAGTGAGGATGAATCTGAACCAGGCCCCCAGGGAGGAAATTTTGGAATCTTTGAGGGAACAGGGGGTGGAGGTCATTGAGAGCGGCTACTCAGATCAGGTGGTATTCTTAAAAAATGTGGATTATCTGGAAGGGCTGGACGCCTTTGCAGACGGCTTTCTGCAGGTGCAGGATCTCAGCTCCTCCCTGGCCGGGGACGCGGCAGGGGTTAAGGAGGGCAGCCATGTCATTGACGTCTGCGGAGCTCCGGGAGGGAAAAGCCTTCATATCGCGGAGCTTTTGAACGGTACAGGGATGGTGGAGGTCCGGGACCTGAGTGAGTCAAAGATTGCGCTGGTGGAGGATAATATCCGCCGCTCCGGACTTTTCAACATAGAGGCCAGGGTTCAGGATGCCCTGGAATTTGACAGAGATTCTGAGGAGACAGCGGATCTGCTTATTGCGGATCTGCCCTGCTCCGGACTTGGAATTATGGGCCGCAAGCCGGACATCCGCTACAATATGACCAGGGAGCAGACCCTTGCCCTGGCCGGGCTTCAGAGGGAGATCCTGTCGGTTGTCTGGCGCTATGTCAAGCCGGGCGGGACGATGGTCTACAGCACCTGTACCATTGACCGGGCGGAAAATGAGGAAAATGCGGCCTGGATACTGGAAAATCTGCCCTTTGAGCCGGTGGATCTGACGGGGCGGATCGGGGAGGAGCTGGCAAAAACCCTCTGCCGCGATACGAGAAAAGAGGGATATGTGCAGCTTCTTCCTGGGTTTTACCCGGGAGACGGCTTTTTTATCTCCGTATTCAGGCGGAAGGAAGAGGGCAGGTAAACGGCAGGACTTAAGGCCTGCCGCATTTAGACGGACAGAGGACAGGTAGAAAAGATGAGTGAGAACAGGAAGGAAATTTTAGCAGAAGGATTTCTGACAGAAGGACAAAAAAACGAAAAACAGGAGTCTGAAGGCAGAACGGTTTCAGAGACAGATATCAAGTCCATGACGCTTCCGGAGCTGGAAGCGTATCTGAAGGAGATGGGAGAGAAGCCCTTTCGGGCAAAGCAGCTCTACCAGTGGATGCATGTCAAGCTGGCAGCCTCCTTTGACGAGATGACGAACCTCTCCAAGGGACTGAGGGAGACGCTTGGAAGGCAGTGCTTTTACGCCTCACTGACGCCGGTGGATGTGCGTATCTCGGCTGTGGACGGAACCAGAAAATACCTGTTTGAGCTCTCTGACGGAAACGTGATCGAGAGCGTGCTGATGCGCTATAAGCATGGGAACTCTGTCTGTATTTCCTCTCAGGTGGGCTGCCGGATGGGCTGCTGCTTCTGTGCGTCAACCCTTGACGGCCTGGAGAGAAATCTGAAGCCTTCCGAGATGCTTGAACAGATCTACAGGATACAGAGGGATACGGGAGAGCGGGTTTCCAATGTGGTAGTGATGGGCTCAGGAGAGCCTATGGACAATTACGACAATCTGATTCGCTTCATCCATCTTCTGACTGATGAGAATGGTCTGAATATCAGCCAGAGAAATGTGACGGTTTCCACCTGCGGCATTGTGCCGCGCATCCGCCAGTTTGCCGAGGAGGGGCTGCAGGTGACTCTGGCCCTGTCTCTTCACGCGCCGAACGACGAGGTGCGAAAGACCCTGATGCCAGTGGCAAAGAGCTATGCCCTCCGGGATGTGCTGGATGCCTGTCATTACTATTTTGAGAAGACCGGCAGAAGACTGACCTTCGAGTACAGCCTTGTAAAGGGTGTCAACGACAACCTGGAAGAGGCCAGGGCTCTGGCAGAGCTTATAAAAGACCAGCACGGCCACGTAAACCTGATTCCGGTAAACCCGATCAAGGAGAGAGATTATAAGCAGTCTGACCGGAAGGCCATAGAGGACTTTAAGAATTATCTGGAAAGGCGGGGCATCAATGTGACCGTGCGCCGAGAGATGGGCCGCGACATTGACGGGGCCTGCGGGCAGCTTCGCAAAAGTTATATTGAGAAGGAAAGGACGTAAGGAAGATGAAAGCCTGCGCTTTGACGGACATCGGGCGGGTGCGGTCAGTGAATCAGGATTCGCGCTTTGCCACAACGGAACCGATTGGACCACTTTCAAATTTGTTTATCGTTGCAGACGGCATGGGCGGCCACAGGGCCGGCGACCGCGCATCCAGGCTTCTCATTGACAGCCTGACGGATTACATAGGAAACTGCGGCGACCAGACGGCGGTGGCGGCTTTAAATAACGGCATTGCCGAGGCCAACCGGAAAATCTATGAGGCAGCTGCGGCAGACCAGAGCTTAAGCGGAATGGGAACTACTCTGGTGGCAGCTACCATAGAGGGGTCTACCCTCTATGTGGCCAACGTGGGGGACAGCCGTCTCTACCTGATTGAGAGAGAGGGGATCCGCCAGGTAACACGGGATCACTCCTATGTGGAGGAGATGGTTTCCCTGGGGCAGATGAACCGGGGAAGCGCCGCGTACAGAGAACAGAAAAATATTATCACGAGGGCAGTGGGAATTGCAGACCATGTGGATGTGGACTTTTTTGAGGTGAGCCTGAAGGCGGGAGATTATATTCTCCTGTGCTCTGATGGGCTTTCCAACATGGTGGACAATTCTGCCATTTTCCGTCTGGTGCTCCTTCCCGGCCCTCTTGAGAGCAAGGCCAGAGCGCTTATTGCGTTAGCCAATCAGAACGGGGGAAAGGACAACATTGCAGTGGTCCTGATCGATCCCCAGATAAGTGAGGTGGACGGATTATGATGCTTAGACCGGGAATGTACCTTCAGGATCGATATGAGATTCTTGAACAGATTGGATCCGGCGGAATGTCAGAGGTCTACCGGGCGAAGTGCCACAAGCTCAACAGGCTGGTGGCCATCAAGGTTTTAAAAGAAGAATTCAGTTCCGACGCAGGCTTTGTGAAGAAGTTCAAGATGGAAGCCCAGGCGGCGGCAGGACTCTCCCATCCGAATATTGTGAGTGTCTATGACGTTGTGGACGAGGGAAGCATCCATTACATTGTCATGGAGCTGATTGAGGGGATCACCTTAAAAAGCTATATTACGAAAAAGGGAAGGCTCGGCTCCAAGGAGGCCATCGGGATTGCGCTCCAGGTGGCTCAGGGAATTGCAGCCGCCCACGATCAGCATATTGTCCACCGGGACATCAAGCCTCAGAATATGATTATCTCCAGGGACGGGAAGGTAAAGGTGGCAGATTTCGGCATTGCCAGGGCTGTCACCACCCAGACCATCGGGGCGACGGCTGTGGGCTCTGTGCACTATATCTCGCCGGAGCAGGCGAGAGGAGGCTTCAGCGATTCCAGAACGGATATTTACTCTCTTGGAATTACCATGTATGAGATGGTGACGGGAACCGTTCCCTTCGACGGAGACAATACGGTGAGCATAGCGCTGGCCCATCTGGAACAGCCCATCACCCCGCCTTCCAGGCTGAATCCCGAGGTACCGGTAAGCCTGGAGCGCATTATCATGAAATGTACCCAGAAGAAGCCGGAAAAGCGGTATGCAGATGTCTATGAGCTGATCTCCGATCTGCGCCATGCCCTTGTGGACCCAGACGACGACTTCGTGGCTCAGGAGCCGGAGGTGGATACCTCCTCGCCTACGATGGTGATCTCCGGGGATGAGCTGAGCCAGATTAAGAGCGCGCCCAGGCGCAGTACCGGCCCCATTGTCATGAGCGGCCAGAGCAACAGTCTCCGGGATGTGCCGGGTTCCGGCGGGCAGCATGAGAGAAGAGGCGACAGGGAGCATGGCTATGACAGAAGGAAGGAGCCGGAAAGCGGCCGCGAACTGAAACACAGCGGCTATGATAAGAATTATGACAGAGATTACGAGCGGGGGCACTTCGGCGGCTACGGACGCCAGGATGCTGCGGAGAACGGAAGGGACCTGGACTATGACTATGAGGAGGACTACGGCTATGACAGGGGCCGCAGCTCAGGCTACGGCGGTTCCGGCTCCAGCCGGACTTTGGGAGGCAAAAAGGGCGGCAGAGGAGGAAAAAGCGCAGATGTAAACCCCCAGATTGAAAAACTGCTCACCACGGTCGGCGTGGCAGTGGCCATCATTATCGTGGCAGTGCTGGTTGTGATCTTTGCAAAGCTTGGTGGGATTTTTAATTCCGGTTCCCACACAGAGCTGACGCTTCCGGCGGTGGAGTCCGGCGAAAGCGATTCAGGGCTTAAGGACACGGAAACAAGGGTTCCGGACTTCGTTGGAATGACAGAGAATGAGGCGGAGGAGAAGGCGAAGGAGGGCCATCTGAAGCTGAGCTACAGCTATACTGCGTCGGAAGAGGAGAAGAAAGGGCTCGTGGTGGAGCAGAAGACAGAAGAGGGCACTGTGGTGGATAAGCAGTCCACAATCAGAGTTGTCGTAGGTGAGGGCGGAATGGAGTCCTCCACAGAGGAAGAGACAGATGCGTCACAGATCGATCTGACTGCCCTGGGACTTGAGGCTCTGGATGGAACAAATGCCAAAAACCTTCTTGAAGCCAAAGGCCTTAAGGTATCGCTTCAGTCTGAAAACAGCGACACCATCATAAAGGATCAGGTGATCCGGTACGAGCCGACGAGTGCCTCTCCCGGAAGCGAGATCCGTCTGTATGTAAGCTCAGGCCCTGCTGTTACTATGGTGCCGGTGCCTGATCTGACCGGAAAAACAGAGGAGGAGGCGGCACAGCTTCTGGAAGCGGCAGGCCTTACAGTAGCGCCGAAGGAGCAGATTCTCACACAGAAGAGTGATACGGTTTCCAGGGGAAAGATCATCAGCCAGATTCCGCTGAAGGATGAGGAGGTGCCTGAGGGAAGCGCAGTCAGCTATGTTGTAAGTATAGGCAAGGGGACAAAGTATGTGGCCATTGTCAATGACGATTATCCCCTTAAGGACAATTTCGGCCCGGGAGGCGCTTCCACCACAATCACGGTTGAGATTGTTATGGTGCAGACGGTAAATGGACAGAAGAGAACGACGACAGTTATGGACGCCAGGGAGATGAAGGGAGACGTCACGCTTCCGGTACATTATCAGCTTACAGGAGAGGACGGAGTTCTCACAGGAGAGCTTCAGATCCGCGATGTGACAAACGACAGAGTGCTGAAGACTTATCCTCTGGAATTTATGGAGGTAGACGCATAGGGATGACAGGAAAGATAATCAAGGGAATTGCCGGCTTTTACTATGTCCATGACGGACAGGGGAGAGTCTATGAATGCAAGGCAAAGGGTGTGTTCCGAAACAGGAAGATCAAGCCGCTAGTCGGAGATAATGTGGAGTTTGAGATTCTCGATGACAGGGAGGCAACGGGAAATATTGTCTCAGTCCTGGAACGAAAAAATTCCCTGATCCGCCCCGCAGTCTCCAATGTGGATCAGGCGCTTGTGGTCTTTGCGATCACGGAGCCTATGCCAAACCTCAATCTGCTGGACCGCTTTCTTGTGATGATGGAGCGCCAGCAGATACCGGCTGTTATCTGCTTTAATAAAATTGATCTCTCCTCGGAGGAGGAGATGGAGAAACTGCGGGCTATTTATGGCCCGGCCGGGTATGAGATCCACTTTATCAGCACCTACGAAGAGGCCGGGCTGAAGGAGATCCATGAGCTGATCCGCCACAAGACAACGGTTCTGGCAGGGCCGTCGGGGGTGGGAAAATCCTCCCTGACGAATTTCATTCAGCCTAATGCCTGCATGGAGACAGGCGTGGTCAGCGAAAAGATCAAGAGGGGAAAACACACTACCCGTCACTGCGAGCTGTTTTTCGTGGAGGAAAACACGTACATGATGGACACGCCGGGATTCAGCTCCATGTATATTGAGGACATAAAGCCGGAGGAGCTGAAGGAATATTTCCCGGAATTTGCCGCAGAGGAGGATGGCTGCCGTTTTCTGGGCTGCGTCCACGTGGGAGAGCGGGTGTGCGGAGTGAAGGAGGCAGTGAAGGCCGGACGGATCAGCCGCAGCCGCTATGACAATTACCTGCTTTTGTATAAGGAGCTGAAGGATAAAAGGAGATATTAGACTATGATACGATTAGCACCGTCAATTTTGGGAGCGGATTTTTCACATCTGGGGGAGCAGATTCAGACTGTAGATGAGGCCGGAGCCCAGTATATTCATCTGGATGTGATGGATGGGGCCTTTGTGCCCAGCATTTCCTTCGGAATGCCTGTGATCCAGAGACTTCGCCCGCTGACAGAGAGAGTGTTCGACGTCCACATGATGGTGGAGGAGCCGGGCCGCTATGTGGAGGATATGAAAAAGGCGGGGGCCGATCTGATCTGTGTGCACCAGGAGGCCTGCTGTCACCTGGATCGGACAGTGAACCAGATTAAGGAGCTGGGCCTGAAGGCCGCTGTGGCTCTGAACCCGGCTACCCCTGTGTCCACCCTCTCCTGCATTCTGGGAGAGATCGACATGGCGCTTATTATGTCGGTAAACCCGGGATTCGGAGGTCAGAAATTCATCCCCTATACTCTGGAAAAGGTGAGAGAGCTCCGCAGAATGAGCGATGAGAGGGGACTTGACCTGGATATTCAGGTGGACGGCGGCGTGGGCCTTGACAATGTGCGCCAGGTGATTGAGGCGGGCGCCAATGTGATTGTGGCAGGCTCCGCAGTTTTTAAGGGAGATGCGGCTGCAAACACCAGGGCATTTCTGGAAATTTTCAGGGAGTACGACTGATCCGAAAGATTTGGTAAGCTGTGCCCAAGCGGCTGCAAAAAGAGCAGGAGAATGAAAGACAGAGGAAGAGTGAAAGACATCGAACGAGTGAAGGACAGCGGGAAGAGAGAAGGAATACGCGTGGCAGATTCAGAGAATACTAAGAAGAAAAGCCTGGCAGCGCCGGAGTCTGGGATGCAGGATTTTCCGGAAAGGGAAAGCGGGGCTCAGGCAAAAGACAGCGCCTTGGATGAAACATGTCTCATCCTCACCGGAGGCAGCATGGATCTGGCGTTTGCCAGACAGTTTATCGCTGCACGCAGATACGGCTGTGTGATCGCGGTGGACGCAGGCCTCGAGAGAGCCTCGGCTCTGGGCATTACGCCGGATGAGATTGTAGGGGATCTGGACACCGTGGATCGCCGTCTGTTTGAGAGCTACCGGCAGCAGCCGGAGGTGGAGCTTGAGATTCACCGGCCGGAAAAGGACGAAACGGATACGGAGCTGGCTCTCTGGATGGCAAAGCGGAAGGGATTTACCAGGATAGACATTCTGGGCGCCCTGGGCGGGAGGATGGATCACGCCCTGGGAAATATTCAGCTTCTTTTCCAGACCTTTGTGGATGGAATCAGAGCGGAAATCTACGACGAAAGGAACAGAATCTATCTGGCAGGCCCCGGCTGCACACCGTTTTTCAGGGACAGGATTTACGGCAAATATATTTCCTTTCTCCCTCTGACTGAGTCGGTGGAGGGAATCACCCTTAAGGGCTTTAAGTATCCACTCTCAGACAGGGATATCCGGATCGGCACAAGTCTGTGCATCAGCAATGAGCTGGCAGAAGAGGAGGGAACTCTCTTCTTCCGGAAGGGGATCCTGATCTGTGTGGAGAGCCATGATTAAAAAGCTTCTGACCATCATGAGGGAGCGTTCCGGCTGACAGAATTTCTGCAAAAACTGACCTCTTATAAAAACTGAAAACTGCATGTTTGAATAGGTACAGACCTGTGATAAGATACAGATTATCAGTGAAAGGAATGCCGGAGCCCGGCAGCTGTTCCGGAGACGGGAACAGCCGGGGAACCGGCTGACAGGAGGGACAGAAATTATGAACAGAAAAAATGACACAGCCTACAAAATTGCGATGACGGGGCTCATGGCAGCCCTCTCCTATGTGGTGTTCACCTTTGGCCAGATTCGTCTGACGCTTCCGGGAGGCGACGCCACATCCATCCATCTGGGAAATGCGGTCTGCGTGCTGGGAGCGCTTCTCATCGGCGGATTCTACGGAGGGCTGGGAGGAGCTATCGGCATGACCATTGGAGATCTCTTTGACCCGGTCTACGTGGTGTATGCGCCGAAGACCTTTATCCTGAAGCTCTGCATCGGCCTCATCACAGGCTTTGTGGCGCACCGGATAGGAAAAATAACTGCCAGCACCGATCGCAGGCATATATTGAAATACGTTATTCTGGCATCAGCGGCAGGCCTGATTTTTAATGTGATTGCGGATCCGCTGTTTGGCTATTACTATAAGCTGCTGATTATCGGAAAGCCGGCCGCAGAGCTGGCTCTCGTCTGGAATGTGGCCTCCACATCCATCAATGCGGTTGTTTCCGCTGTGGCTTCTGTTTTCATCTATATGGCTGCCCGCCCGGTGCTCAGAACCTCAGGCCTTCTCTTAAGGCTTTCATAAGGAGTACGAGATGAACGAGACAGGACAGAAAAAAATTGCAATGATTAATTCTATGGCAGGATATGGCCGCTGTTCCCTTACAGCGGCTATTCCTGTGATCAGCGCTCTGGGAATCCAGTGCTGCCCGGTGGTCACTTCCATTTTGTCCAATCACACCGGATATCAGAGCTGTTATTTTGATGATTATACAGAGCGGATGGTGCCCTATATTGATGAGTGGAAGAAGCAGGGCTTTGCCTTCGACAGCATTGCCACAGGATTTTTGGGCTCTGTCAGGCAGGTGCAGATTGTGGCAGATTTTATCAGCCACTTTAAACAGGAGGGAACGAAGCTTCTTGTGGACCCGGTGCTGGGGGACAATGGGAGCCTTTATTGCACCTGTACGCCGGAACTCTGTGAGGAGATGCGGGAACTTATCCAGTATGCAGATGTGATTACGCCGAATCTGACGGAAGCCTGCATTCTCACAGAAACTCCCTGGAGGGAGAAGGGGTGGAGCAGACGGGAGCTCTCCGACCTGGCTTACAAACTCCTGTTTATGGGGCCCGGAGCCGTGGTGCTGACCGGCGTTGAGAAGGGGCATTCCATTCTGAACGTGGTTCTCGAGAAAGGCCGGGAGCCGGTATTCTTAAGCTCCAAGTATGTGGAGAGCCGCAGGCATGGAACCGGGGATGTGTTCTCCGCCGTGACAGCTGCCCTGATGGTCAGAGGTTTCCCTCTTACGGAATGTGTGAAGAAGGCCGCCTCCTTTACACGAAAGTGTGTGGAGCGGTCAGAGGAGCTTCAGATTCCCGAGAAAGAGGGCCTGTGTATTGAGGAGTGTCTGCCGTCCCTACTGCGCATGGCAGGGCAGCGGACGAAAGGGTAGCTGCCCGGCGGGAGGCTGAACCGCTGTCAAAAAGCAGGGAAAAGGGGAAAATAGTCTTTTCATAAAAAGAAAACTGTAGTATAATCGAGGACAGTTCTATGAAAACAGAGGCGGCTTCTCAGAACCGCCGCAGGAGGAAAATATGTTAGATTTAAGATTTGTCAGAGAAAATCCTGAGATTGTAAAGCAGAACATCAGGAATAAATTTCAGGACAGCAAGCTGCCGTTAGTGGACGAGGTGATTGCCCTGGATGCGGAAAACCGCGCTGCCAAGAAGGAGGCAGACGATCTGCGCGCAGGAAAGAACAAGATTGCAAAACAGATCGGAGCCATGATGGCTCAGGGAAAGAAAGAGGAGGCCGAGGAGCTCAAAAAGAAGGTGGGCGAGGACGCGGCACGTCTGGCTGAGCTTGAGGAGAAGGAGAAGGAGCTCTCCGAGAGAATCACAAAGATCATGATGACGATCCCGAACATTATCGATCCGTCTGTTCCGATCGGAAAGGATGACAGCGAGAATGTGGAGGTTCAGAAGTACGGCGAGCCGGTTGTGCCGGATTTTGAGATTCCATACCATACAGAGATTATGGAGCGCTTCAACGGAATCGATCTGGACAGCGCCAGAAAGGTTGCCGGAAACGGCTTTTACTACCTGATGGGGGATATTGCAAGACTCCACTCTGCCGTGATCTCCTACGCAAGGGATTTCATGATCGACAGAGGCTTCACCTACTGCGTTCCGCCTTTCATGATCCGCAGCAATGTGGTGACAGGCGTTATGAGCTTTGCAGAGATGGATGCCATGATGTATAAGATCGAGGGAGAGGATCTCTACCTGATCGGAACCAGCGAGCACTCCATGATCGGAAAGTTTATCGACACGGTTCTGAAGGAGGAAGAGCTTCCAAAGACGCTGACAAGCTATTCCCCATGCTTCAGAAAGGAGAAGGGCGCTCACGGAATCGAGGAGAGAGGCGTATACAGAATCCATCAGTTTGAAAAGCAGGAGATGATCGTTGTCTGCAAGCCGGAGGACAGCAAGATGTGGTTTGACAGGCTGTGGCAGAATACTGTCGATCTGTTCCGCTCTCTGGATATTCCAGTGCGGACACTGGAGTGCTGCTCCGGCGATCTGGCTGATCTGAAGGTGAAATCCGTGGATGTGGAGGCATGGTCCCCAAGACAGAAGAAATACTTTGAGGTGGGAAGCTGCTCCAACCTGGGAGACGCTCAGGCGCGCAGGTTAAAGATCCGTGTAAACGGAGAGAACGGCAAATACTTTGCCCACACTCTGAATAATACGGTAGTGGCTCCGCCGCGTATGCTGATTGCATTCCTGGAGAACAATCTGCAGGCTGACGGTTCTGTGAGAATCCCGGAGGTTTTAAGACCGTACATGGGCGGAAAGACAGAGCTGAGATAAGACATTACAATTCGATACAAACATTAGGAGGACTGTCCGGAGTGAAGCTTCGGCAGTCCTTTTCGGCGTAAAACTGGCTGAATCCAGGCTGAACTTTGCCTGAATCAGATATTTCAAAAAATAAGGCCCCCAAAAAAATAACTAAACTTAAACAAGGGAAATTCAGAAAATGAGGAAAATATATGAAAGCGTGTCTTGAATTTTTCAAAAAAGAAACGGTTCTCTGCTGCGCGGCTGTCCTGGCCCTGGCATCCATGGCCTTCGTACCGCCGGACGCGGTGTACCTGTCCTACCCGGACTACAGGACTCTGGCTCTCCTGTTCTGTCTGATGGCGGTGGTGGGAGGCTTCCAGTCCATCGGAGTCTTCACCCTCCTTGGCCAGAAGCTCCTGGCCGGGGCAGGGAACGTGAGGAGGCTTTCCTCTGTGCTGGTGTTTCTGTGCTTCTTTTCCAGCATGATCATCACAAACGATGTGGCGCTTATCACCTTCGTACCCTTCACCATTCTGGTGTTCCGGATGACGGGAAAGGAGAAAAACCTGTTAAAGATCACGGTACTGGAAACCATCGCGGCCAATCTGGGAAGCATGGCCACGCCGGTGGGAAACCCGCAGAATCTGTACCTGTACTCCATCTCCGGCATCTCCATGAGCGAGTTTCTGGGGGCGGTGCTCCCCTACACGGTTCTGGCGGCAGCCCTGCTCTGCGCCGTTCTCTTTTTTGAAAAGAAGGAGAGAATCCGGGTGGAGGTGAGCATGGGGGCCCTGAATCTTCCGGTAAAGATCTTCTTTCGCCGGCTGGGGCTGTATCTGGGACTTCTGATTCTCTGCTTCCTTGTAGTCTTTCGGGTGCTTCCCTACCTGCCGGTTCTTGGTGTCGTGGCCGCGGCCGTGTACCTGTGCGACCGGAAAATTTTGAAGGAGATCGACTATATGCTCCTTCTGACCTTTCTCTGCTTCTTCGTATTCATCGGAAATGTAAAGCGCATTGACCAGGTGAGCTCCCTTCTGATGTCCATGATCCAGGGCAGGGAGCTCCTCACAGGCATTCTGGCCAGCCAGATTATCAGCAACGTGCCTGCGGCTATTTTGCTCTCCGGGTTTACGGAGCAGATTGTGCCTCTGCTCACTGCAGTGAATCTGGGAGGGCTCGGGACGCTGATTGCTTCCCTGGCAAGTCTGATTACATACAAGTTTTATACGAGAGAATTTGCGCAGCAGAAGGGAGAGTTTCTGAAGGTATTTACCAAGTGGAATGTGATATTTCTGGCGGCGCTTACGGCGGCAGCTTTTCTGATAGGGCTTATGGCTGGGTAAGCTGTCCTGCCTGCCGGCATTTTCGGATATTAATCTATTTATATCTCAATGCTGCCTTCTCATCTCAATGCTGCCCTCTCAGCGGCCCGCCGCAATGGGGGCAGAATGAGCAGCCGCCGGAGTGTCCTAAAAAGCAGCCGCAATGGGGACAGCGGTTGAAAACGGCGATAAAAACAATGGCAGCCAGTAATTCAAAGATGGCAGCGATAACCAGCCAAAGCAGTTTCAGCCAGCAGCCCAAAAGAATCAGTATAATTCCCAGCGCCCAGGAAATCCAGGAGATGATACACACATATTTTAACGGAATTTTTCTCATAATTTTCTCCTTCAAATTTCAGTGATTCACTTTTGTATGAGGCTGCCGGTCCGCCGGCGGATAGGAAGTGATTTTCCAGGCAAACCGTTCGGAGAGGAAGCCTCTTTCTGCGTTCAATATGATTGCGTTTCTGCTTTTCTGTCTCTTAGCATACCACACTCTGTAAAAAAAATCATTCCCCCTTGCACTGATTTTTTTGCGGGCCCCGGGGCTCCCCTCCTGCAGGGACTGCTGACTGCTTGACCGTTTCCGTCCCTCTGTGCTAAAATTCCATATACAGCCGCGGCGCAAAGGAAAGGAACGGCATGAGAAAGATACAGCATAAGGAAGAAACAGCATAAGAAAGAAACGACAGCCGCAGGAAGGGCGCCGCTTACATTTGGGAGGAAGCAGATGGAACGAGATCTGACGAAGGGAAATATTGTGTTTACGCTGGCAGGCTTCAGTCTTCCGCTGATTTTGAGCGGAGTGCTGCAGCAGCTCTACAACTGGGCGGATGCCTTCATTGTGGGAAATATTGAGGGGGAGCTGGCGCTGGCCGCAGTGGGAGCCACGGGAACCATCACAAATCTGTTTGTTATGGTGATCACCGGACTGACGCTGGGACTTTCCATTCTGGCGGCCCAGAAGTACGGGAGAGGGGAGCGGGAGTCCCTGAGGAGGATTCTCTCCACCTTCTCCATTGTCCTGGGGGTTCTCTTTCTTCTGACTGCCGCCGCAGGGCTTTGGCTCTCAGACGGGATTCTCCGGCTGCTCCACACGCCGGAGGATATTTTCGATATTTCAGAGGGGTATCTTCGGATTATTCTCACGGGAATTCCTTTTATCACCATCTACAACGTGTATTCTGCCGTCCTGAGAGGCCTTGGCGACAGCCGGGCACCGTTTTTGTCTGTGCTGGTGTCAGCGGCGGCCAATGTGATCTTAGATCTGGCCTTTGTGGGAGGACTCAGGATGGGAGCGCCGGGAGCTGCCGCTGCCACGGTTATCTCACAGGCTCTGATGACTGTGTTCATTGTGTGCTATGCCGGCAGGAAATATGAGATTCTGCGCTTTTCCAGGGAAGAGAAGCTGGTGGATAAAAAGATTCTTGTGCAGGGATTCCAGCTGGGACTGCCGCCGGCAATCCAGTCCAGTGTCAACTCCTGCGGAAACCTGCTGCTGCAGAATTTTATGAACAGCTTCGGCACCCAGACGGTGGCTGCCATCACAACTGCCTACCGGGTAGATTCCATCCTTCTGCTTCCCATCATCAATCTCGGCTCCGGTATTTCCACTGTGACAGCCCAGAATATGGGGGCCGGAAACAGAGCCCGCGCAAAGAAGGTGCTTTTTGCAGGCTCCGTCATGATGCTCTGCGTGTCCATCTGCCTGACTTTTCTGATCCTTTCTGCGGGAGGGCCTCTGATTGCCCTGTTCGGTGTGACAGAGGAGTCCACGGCCATCGGGGCGTCCTTTTTCAGGAGTATTGCAGGCTTCTACACTGTCTACGGCTTTGCCATGGCTTTCCGGGGATTTCTGGAAGGCTGCGGGGATGTACTGTATTCAAGTATTGCAGGCATAGCAGCCCTGGCTTCGAGAATTCTCATCTCTTACCTGTGCGTTTCCGTCTGGGGAAATATGGTGATTGCCTATGCAGAGGGAATTTCCTGGATTCTGCTTCTCGCCCTCTATTTGGTTCGTTTCCTGTGGAAGCAGAGGAAGCCCTGTGGCAGAAGGGAAGAAACAGAGCGATAAACAGCAAAAGAGCAGACGAGGTTTCGGGAAGGAACTTCGTCTGCTCTGTTTTTTGCCTGACAGGAAAGCACCTGCTTTACAGCCGCGCCCGGCTTTCCCATTGATTAAAGCTCTGTGAAATGGTTGCTCGGCTCGGCGATCAGGGAATAGTTGGTGTGGTAGATGACAAAGCCTGGGGCGGCTCCGGCCACCTTTTTGATATTTTTTTTCTGAATGTAGTCGATCTCCACCTTCTCATTTTCCCGTCCCTTGGAGTAGAAGGCTGCCAGAGCCCCGGCCTCCTCAAATACCCGGTCAGGGAGCTCTCTGCCCTCGCTCTTTACGATGACATGGGAACCGGGGATCCCCTTTGCGTGGAACCACCAGTCGTTTCCCGTGGCGAACTTAAAGGTCAGCTCTTCATTCTGGTAATTGTTCTTTCCCACATAGATGTGGAAGCCGTCGGAGGAGAGGTAGTGGAAGGGACGGCTTGTGATTTTTTGCTTTTTCATGTTGGGGCCGTGTTTTTTTATGAAGCCGTATTCGGTCAGCTCCATCTTGATCTGCGTCAGATCCTCCTCCTTCAGAGCGATGTCCAGGGAGGCGCTGATGGATTCCAGATGGTCGATCTCCCGCTTCGTCTCCTGTATGAGCTCCGTCAGTGCCTCAAAGGTGCGCTTCTGCTTATTGTACTTCTCAAAATATTTTCTGGCGTTCTCCTGAGCCGTTTTCGTCTCATCCAGAGGGATCCTTATGGTCTCATTTGTGTAGTAGTTGAGACAGGACAGCTCCTTTTCCCCGCCGGACAGCTCATAGCCGTAGGTGTTTAAGAGTTCCCCGTAAATGCGGAATTTATCCCGCTTTTCCGTATCCTTCAGCTGCTTTTGCTGAAGATCGTACTTTTTGTAGTTTCGCTCCAGGGCGGTCTGGACGATGCGCCTGAGATCAGAGGATTTCTGGCGGATTCTGGTGATGGTGCTCCTGGAAGCGTAGTAGGTTTCAAGCACCTGGCTCATGGAAGGATACTCTCTGAGGGAAAATCCCGGCGCCAGAGCTGTAAAGGGCAGGGCAGAGAATTCGGAAGGCTCGTCTCCCTTAAAGAGAATGCAGGGGGAGAACTGTCCCTCCTTCACAGAATCCATGGCAAGCGCAATGGTATGGCTCAGATGGATCTGCTCTGCCTCAGACAGGTCAGCAGCGGGGACGGAGGAGTCAATGCTTGCCAGATGACAGAATTCCTCTGCCATTACGGGGCTGATTCCTGTCAGGCGGCAGTAAACGGCCTTTCCCACAGGACCGGCAAACTCTGAGAGGGCGGCCCGGATCTCCTCCTCGTCCACGGCCAGGGGATTGAGCTTGTCGGTGGTCTGGGGAATAAAATATTCTCTGCCCGGCAGAACCTCCCGCACGGAGCTTACCTGGGCAGAGATATGCTTAATGCTGTCGATAATGACCCCGTCCATGGTGCAGAAAATGATGTTGCTGTGTTTTCCCATCAGCTCTACCATGAGCCTCTTGCGGCAGAGATCTCCCATCTCGTCCAGATGTTCAATTTCAAATTCAATGACCCTCTCAAGTCCCGGCTGGGTCACAGAGACAATACGCCCGTTTCCGATGTGCTTTCTCAAAAGCATGCAGAAATTCGGGGCTGTGAGAGGGCTGTTCTTATTCCCGTCCGTCAGGTATGCCAGAGGAAGGCTTGCGTTGACAGACAGAAGCAGTCTGTAGTTTTCTCTGTTATTTTTTATGGTAAATAAAAGTTCGTCCTTTTCCGGCTGGGCAATCTTGGCGATCTTTCCGCCGGCAATGGTGCGGTTAAACTCATGCACCAAAGATGCGATGACAATTCCGTCAAATGCCATAAAAGAGTCTCCTTTCCGTTTCGTTTATAGCTGTTTTACTGTGCCGGATCACTTTTTAGAGCCTGGAAGCTTTCCTCCCCGGGATCCGAAAGGCGAAGGAGGAAGACGGCGAGGGCCAGCAGATCCGCACACCCTCCGGGGCTGATGTTCCTGGAGATAAAATCACGGTTCAGCTGTGCCAGTCTGCAAAGCCCGTCCTCTGCAAACACGCCGCCGCCGGACAGAAAGGCGGCAGCCTCCTCACGAACGTAGGCGGCAGCCTCAGGGCCTCCCCGGTGAAGCACGTTGGTGTCTTCTGCCCGGGCCATCAGGTGAAGAAGGGTCTGGAGTCTTACAAGATTCCACTTCCCGTCCAGTCCGCTGTCAGAAAGAGAGCCGCGGTCCGGCTGTGAGACTCTGTCCGAAAGGGAGAGGGAAGGCTTTGGAAAGGGACGCAGAAGCCCTGCATACGCGGCCGCACCTGTAAGAGCGGGGCAGGCAATCTGACTGAGAGAAGGAAAGCCGTCAGCTGCCTCTCCCCGGATACCCCGGCAGCCGTATTTCAGATAGAGCCGTTCCCCGTGGGAGAGACAAAGGAGGTCTTCCCCTCTGCTTTCTGCCCTCTTATTCAGCGCCTCAAAGTCTCTTTCTGTCTCCTCCCTGCAGAGCCCTCCTGCCAGGGAGAGAAGGTTCGGGACAGAAAGGTCCCACTCTCCTGAAGCAGATGGAGGAAGCTGCCCGGAAATCCTCTCTGAGAGCTGCCTGCCGTACTGATATCCGGCTGCAGCCGCCAGAAGTCCCATGGAGAAGATCATTCCTTTGTGGGTATTGACTCCGCCTGTAGCCCGGAACATGGCTTTCTCTGCCTGCAGCCCTGTTCTGCGGATGCGCCCAAACAGGAGGGAGGGATCCTCACAGTGCAGTCCCTCAGAAGCCATTTCCCGGATATAGGGGACGACGGCCTCTGTGCTGTCAAGAAAGGTCTGAAAACACATGTCCCTGTGGGAGCCGTTGTCACGGAGATCCACAAGACCTGGCTTGGGAGTGGCTGAAACCTCGTCAATGAGGGCCATCCTGGCAGACTGGAGAATGCGGTTCAGAAAGCTGTCCTCGAGAATGAGCCGTCTGACGCAGGCCGTCAGCTCTTCTAGCGAGTGGCGGCGGCTTCTGGCGCAGGCCTGGGCCGGCTCTGAGCAGAGGAGGCAGCGGCGCCCGGGAAGTCCGATGTCCTCCCTGGAAACCTTGCTTCGGTCTGTCCGGATGATGTCGATGTCATAGAGTCTTCCGGCCGGCTCTGCCTCCTCCACTGCCGAGGTAATGCGCTTTAGCTCCTCCGGTGTCCTGTCTGCGCAGAAGATCAGCTCAAGTCCTGTGTGTTCCTCTATGCTCTCCTGTGACAGGATGGAGATCCCGGCGTCAGAGAGGGCCTGCTTCACAGCCTGCACACCCCGCTCAAAAAAGCCGGGAACCCCGCGAAACACCTTGACAGGCCCCGGTATGTTCAGGGTAAAGCTCACTACCGGGAGGCCGTACAGGCCGATGAGTCTTTCCTGGACGGCGGCCCTCCGCTCTCTGGCATTCATCATATCCTCGACGGTAACTTCATAAAAGCGGAGTGTTTTCTCCGCGCTTGTATGGTCTGTTTTCATAAAATCTCCTGAAAGTGAAAGATGCGGGAAATACCCGCCCGTTAAGATCAATCTCCCCTATTATAATGAAACTTTCAGAGAAGTACAACCTTTTTCCGGCTGCTTTTGTGCGGGCGCGGATAGGATTTTCCCTATGTGCTTCATAGGCCTTTATGTATTTGCCCTTAGGAAAGGCCGGTGATACCATAGCAGTATCAGATACAGCGAAAACTGTACAGATTGGCTCTGCAAAGGAGGAAATGCCATGAAAATTGAGAGAGCAGCAGTTGCCGGAACCCTGGAGTCCAGCGACGCGCAGATTACAGTAGAACCGGGAACGGAAGGAATTGAGCTGACCATTGAGAGCAGCGTGATTCATCAGTTTGGAAAGCAGATCAGGGCAGTGGTTCTGGAAACCCTGGAACGGCTGGAGGTGACAAACGCCCGCGTGACGGTAGTAGATAAGGGGGCCTTAGACTGTACCCTCAAGGCCAGGGTAGAGTGCGCCGTATACCGGGCAAACGGTATTTCGGAAAATCTTCCATGGGGAGGTGTGATCCGGTAATGAGTCATCCGAATAAAAAACGCCTGAGGCGTTCCATGATGTTTTTAAACTGCCAGAAGCCGGGACTTATCAAGGATCCGTACATTTACGGCCCTGATTCCATTATGCTGGATCTGGAGGACGCAGTGGCGGAAAACCAGAAGGACGCGGCCAGGTATTCCCTGTTTCACGCCCTGAAGGAGATCGACTACCGCGGTGTGGAGCGGGTCGTCCGCATTAATGGACTGGACACTCCCCACTGGAAGGAAGATATCCGCGTCTGCGTGGCCGGAGGGGCTGACACGATCCGGATTGCCAAGACAGAGCGGGCAGAGGACGTCCGGGCAGTGGAGGAGCATGTGCTGGCGGCAGAGAGAGAATTTGGACGGCCGGAGGGCAGCACCCTTCTGATGGCCGCTCTGGAATCCTGCAGGGGTGTGCTGAATGCCCTGGAGATCTGCGAGGCTTCCGACCGCCTGATCGGAATTGCCCTGTCCGGCGGCGATTACACAAAGGATCTGCAGACAGTGATCACCGGCACGGGCGTGGAACTTATGGGGGCCAGACAGCACATGATCATGGCCGCCCGGGCTGCAGGCGTCCAGTGCTTTGACACCGTATTCACGAACCTGGACGATATGGAAGGGTTTGCAAGGGAGACGGAGATGATTAAGCGCATGGGCTTTGACGGGAAATCGCTGGTCAATCCGCGGCAGATAGCAGTCGTTCACCAGATTTTTACTCCGACCCAGAAAGAGATCATCTTTGCCGAAAAGGTAGTCAGGGAGATTGACGAGAAGAAGGCAAAGGGAATCGGCGTGTTTACCGTTGACGGAAAGATGATAGACATTGCCTTCTATGACGGGGCAAGGAGGACTCTGGCCCTGGCAAAGGCGTCAGGCGTTTATGAGGGGGATTTGTAAGATGATCAATAAAGCAGGCAGAGAGATACCGGAAGAAATCTTAAAGGCTACTGGAAAGAAGCCCTTTGAAGGCGCATATGCCTACGACAATTATGAGTACAAAAAAGCGGCTCCTACAGTGCGGGCCCTGTCAGATCCGAAGCGGTCGAAGATGGTGGACTCCATCCGTGAGGCCCTGGAAAAATGCGGGCTTCGTGACAATATGACACTTTCCTTTCACCATCATTTCCGTGAAGGCGACTATGTGCTGAACATGGTCATGGAAGAGGTTCACCGGATGGGAGTAAAGGGCATCACCATCTGCGCCAGCTCCATGGGTAAGGCCAATGATGCGATTGTGCCCTACATCGAGGACGGGACGGTGACAGGCATTCAGTCCTCCGGCGTGCGGGGAAAAATCGGACAGGCCATATCTTCGGGAAAGCTCAGAGATCTGGCGATTATGCGCTCCCACGGCGGCCGTGTGCGGGCCATTGAGTCCGGCGAGGTGCACATTGACATTGCCTTCATCGGCGCGCCCACCTGCGATGAGTACGGAAACTGCAGGCCAAACGGGGGAAAGAGCGACTGCGGCGTGCTTTCCTATGCCATGGTGGACGCCCAGTATGCGGACAAGGTTGTGGCAGTTACAGACTGTCTGGTGCCCTTCCCAAACATTCCGGCCAGCATTTCCATGACAAATGTGGACTATGTCTGCGTGGTGGATGCCATTGGAAATCCGGCTAAGATCGCCACGGGAGCGGCCAAGCCCACCACAGATGTGAGAAAGCTGATGATGGCCGACTACTGCACCCAGTTTGTCATCCACACGCCCTATTTCAGGGACGGCTTTTCCTATCAGACGGGAGTGGGGGGAGCGTCCATCGCCTCCACGATTTCTCTGGGAAAAATCATGGAGGAGAGAGGGATCACCATGGGCCTGGGCCTGGGAGGAATTACAACCCCCATGTGTGAGCTTCTGGAAAAGGGGCTCATAAAGACGCTGGTGGACACCCAGGACTTTGATCTGGGAGCCATCGAGTCCATCAAGAAAAACCCGAACCATGTGGAGATCTCCGCGTCTGAGTATGCCAATCCCTTTAACAAGGGGGCCTATGTCAACAAGCTGGATTTTGTGATCCTGGCTGCCCTTGAGGTGGATGTGAATTTCAACTGCAACGTGGTGACCGGCTCCGACGGAGTCATCACAGGGGCCCAGGGAGGACATCCCGATACGGCAGCAGGGGCCAAGTGCACCATTGTCATCACTCCTCTTTTACAGGGCAGAATACCGGCTGTCTGCACGGATGTGACGACGGTTACGACTCCCGGGGAAACGGTGGATGTGGTAATCACTGATTACGGAATTGCCATTAACCCAAGGCGCCAGGATCTCATCGACTGCATGAGGGAGAGCAGGGTAAAGCTGCCGTTCTGCACCATCGAGGAGCTGCGGGACAGAGCCTACGCCATCACCGGAAAGCCGGAGCCGGTTCAGTTTGACCACCGTGTGGTGGGAATTATCGAGAGCCGTGACGGCACTATTATGGATGTGGTGAGAAAGGTTAAAGAATTTGAATTTTAAACAGAATTTGAATTATAAATAAATATAAATAAAGAAGATAAGAAGGTACGTCCAGGGCCAGAGCCTGAGGACAGAAGCCTGAAAGAGGGCATTCCCCGGAAAGGGCGGAGTTTATCTCCCAATTTTCGAGGGAGTGCTTTTCTGCTTTCCGGCTTTTTCCAGTCCGTCTCTTTTTCCAGTCCGTCTCTTTTGCCAGTTCGTTTCTTTTACCAGTCCGTCTTTTTTTCCAGTTCGTTTCTTTTTCAGTCCGTCTGAAAAAATTTCTGCAGTTTTTCCGGAAACATTTCCGGAAAAGTTTCCCGGAACGCTCCTGGCCGGGACGTTCAGACTGCAGAAACAGTGCCGGGCTTTGAGTCCTGGACTTCCTGCTCCCTCTTTACGCAGGAGAGAAGGATCCCGATGAAATCACGCATATATTTCGTCAGGTACAGTTCTTTTTTGTGGCAGATATAGCAGTGCCGCTCCGTCGCGGAGTTTAAAACGGGATAGATGCTTGCCTGGCATCCGGACGCTCTGATGTCGTCGAGATAGCTTCTGGAACAGAGCATCACGGCGCCGCAGGCCAGGCACACCTTCTTTTCCACCTCAATGCTGCCGGTTTCCAGCAGGATCTTCGGATGGATGCCGCTTGCGATAAACAGACTGTCCTGAATGGTCCGCACGTTGTGGCCCGGCTTATTGGAGATAAAACGCTCGTGTCCGGCCTCGGTGATGGAGATGGGGGTTCCGCTTGGAATCCGCTTTGCCAGATCAGTTGTCCCTGCGGCCAGAAGCACCAGCTCCTCGCTCTCCAGCAGGTGGTAGGAAAGCTCCTCACGTCGGGCCACAGTTGTCATACAGGCCAGATCCACGCTTCCGTTCAGAACCAGATCCTCCATGCGGCTGGAGCCCTGTTCCAGAATTTCGATGTCCACATGGGGGTATTTCTCAAAAAAAGGAGGGAGGGCCAGGGGCAGAAGCTGCATCCCCCTCTGGACCGGAATGCCGAACCGGATTTTTCCGTGCTCCTCCGTCCTTATTTCCTCGATTTCCCTTTCCAGATTCTGCTGGATGGCGAGGATCTGCTTGGCGGCCTCCACGTATTTTTCCCCGGCCGGAGTGAGAGAGATAGGATCTGTGGAGCGGTTAAAGACCGGGGCTCCCAGGTTTGTCTCGGCCAGCTTCACCACCTGGCTCAGGGAGGGCTGGGAGATAAAAAGCTTCTTCGCCGCTGCGGTGATGCTGCCCTCCTGCAATATGGTCATAATGTACTGTGCGTGCTTCAGATTCACGAAAGCCTCCTTTGAATGTCTGACGGTTTCCTTATCTTTGCTGTTTCAGCATTGTATTTATCATACTATCTTACGGGCAAAATTACAATGGGATGCCGGCTGATGACAGCGCCCTCCTGATTTATTGTTGACTAGATTTTTTATATGGATTATAATACCATTATCTATGGACAAAGGAAGGTACAGCCATGTTAAGAAGTATGACGGGTTTCGGACGCTGCGAGATCACTACGGAAGAGTACAGAATTTCCGTAGAAATGAAGGCGGTGAACCACCGTTATCTGGATCTGGGCATCAAGATGCCCAAGAAGTTCAACTATTTTGAGGCCTCAATCCGAAGCCTGCTCAAGCAGTACATTCAGAGGGGCAAGGTAGATTTATTTATTACCTATGAGGACTACACAGAAGAGAAGATGGCTCTCAAGTACAACCGTTCCCTGGCATCCGAATACATGGAGTACTTTGCAAAAATGGCAGAGCAGTTTCACATCGAAAATGACATAACGGTTTCCGATCTGGCCAGATACCCGGATGTGCTGGTGATGGAGCAGGTCCCTGAGGATGAGGAACATATGTGGGCGATTCTTAAGGGAGCGGTCGAGGAGGCAGCATCACGGTTTGTGGAGACGAGGGTCACAGAAGGGGAAAATCTGAAGGCAGATCTTCTGGGAAAACTTGACTATATGGACAGACTTGTGGCGGAGATAGAAGAGAGATCTCCGAAGATTGTAGCTGAATACCGCGCGAAGCTGGAGGATAAGGTGAAGGAGCTTCTTCAGGGCTCAGCTATCGATGAGGCGAGAATTGCCACGGAGGTGACGATCTTTGCAGACAAGATCTGTACGGATGAGGAGACGGTGCGCTTAAAAAGCCACATTGAGGCGACAAGGGCAGAGCTTCTTTCCGGAGGCAGTGTGGGCCGGAAGCTGGATTTCATCGCCCAGGAGATGAACCGGGAGGCAAACACCATACTCTCCAAGGCCAACGATCTGGAGGTTTCCGACAGGGCCATTGCCCTTAAGACAGAGATCGAAAAGGTCAGGGAGCAGATTCAGAACATTGAATAGAGAAGCCCCAAAAAGGCTTTAACCATAAAGAACAGACAGGAGAGTTGCTATGGACAATCAGGGATCATTAGTGGTAGTGTCCGGCTTTTCAGGCGCGGGCAAGGGAACTGTGATGAAGGCGCTCATTTCCAGATATGATAATTATGCGCTGTCCGTTTCCGCCACTACCAGGGCTCCCAGAGAGGGAGAGACGGACGGGAAAGAGTATTTCTTCAAAACGCACCAGGCCTTTGAGGACATGATTGAGCGGGATGAGCTGATTGAGTACGCCCAGTATGTGAATAATTATTACGGGACTCCGAAGGAGTATGTATTTTCCAATATCCAGGCAGGAAAGGACGTGCTGCTGGAGATTGAGATTCAGGGTGCTCTGAAGGTGAAGGAAAAATTCCCGGAGACGATGCTTGTGTTCATCATGCCGCCGAGTGCAGAGGAGTTAAAGAGACGGCTGATCGGACGGGGTACAGAGGATATGGACACCATCAACGCCCGCTTGAAGAGAGCCGGGGAGGAAGCTGAGGATATTCCAAAGTACGACTATGTCATTGTGAATGACACAGTTGACCGCTGTGTGGAGGAACTTCACACCCTCATCCAGAGTCAGAGGGCGCGGGTGGGAAACCACAGGGAGTTTATCAGCAGAGTCCAGAAGGATGTAAAGCATCTCACATCGGATGAGGGCTGAGAAGAAGAGTCCCGGCCCTGGGCCTGACTTTCGGTTATTCAGAGAGACAGCAGTAATCTATATAAAATAAACAGTATGAAACAGTAAAAGGAGTATGATAATTATGATGTTAAAACCATCCTATACCGACCTGATGGAGGTTGTAAACAGCGGAGTGGAGGAGGGCGCTGATCCGATTATCCAGAGCCGCTATTCTATCGTGATTGCCACGGCAAAGCGTGCCAGACAGCTTATTGCCAAGGAGGATCCGTCTATTGCATCTGCCAGCAGAAAGCCTCTGTCTGTTGCCATCGATGAGCTTTACAATTCCAAGGTAAAGATTGTCAGCGAGGACGACAGCTCTGAGGATGATATTCAATTCTAAGGAAAAGAGGGCCGTCTCATGGCTTCAGGTCGTGAGATGGCGTTTTTACTATGGGAAAAGTTTCTGGAAAAGTTTCCCTAGGAACCTATCAAACAGAATCAGGAGATGAACTATGAAAATACTTTGTGTTTCCCTTGGCTGCGACAAAAACCTGGTGGACACGGAAATGATGCTGGGCCTGTTAAACAGGGACGGCTACACGTTTACAGACGATGAAAATGAGGCGGATGTTATCCTCATCAATACCTGCTGCTTTATCAACGACGCCAAGGAGGAAAGCGTGAACACGATCCTGGAGATGGCGGAGCTTAAAAAGAAGGGCAGATGCAAAGCTCTGATCGTCACAGGATGCATGGCTCAGAGATATAAGGAGGAGATCATGCAGGAGATACCGGAGGTGGATGGAATTCTGGGAACCTCCACCTACGATGAGATTTCCAATGTGCTGAAAAAAGCTCTCTCCGGAGAGGAGCACATTTCCTGCTTCCACGAGCTTACGGCTCTCCCTGATGTGAAGGCGAAGCGGCTTGTCACCACAGGAGGCCACTACGCCTTTCTGAAGATTGCGGAGGGCTGCGATAAATACTGCACCTACTGCATTATCCCGTCCCTTCGCGGACCCTACAGGAGCGTTCCCATGGAACGGCTCATTGAGCAGGCCAGGGAGCTTACAGAGCAGGGGGTGAGGGAGCTGATTCTGGTGGCCCAGGAGACGACGCTCTACGGTGTGGATCTCTACGGGAAGAAGATGCTTCCCGAGCTTTTAAGGCAGCTGGCAGCGATTGACGGGCTTTACTGGATCAGAATCCAGTACTGCTATCCGGAAGAGATTACAGAGGAGCTCATTGAGACTATCCGCACAGAGGAAAAAATCTGTCACTATCTGGACATTCCGATTCAGCACGCCAGCGACCGGATCTTAAAGAAAATGAACCGCAAAACCACGATGGAGGAGCTGAAACGAAACATTGCCCGTTTAAGAGAGGCGATCCCGGACATTGCTCTTCGGACTACCCTGATCGCAGGCTTCCCGGGAGAGACCAAAGAGGATCACGAGCTCCTCATGGACTTTGTGGACGAGATGGAGTTTGAACGGCTGGGCGTGTTTGCCTACTCGGCTGAGGAGGATACGCCGGCGGCATCCTTCCCCGATCAGGTCCCCCAGGAGATAAAGGAGGAACGGCGGGACGCTCTCATGGAGCTTCAGCAGGAGATTGCCTTTGAAAAGTCAGAGCGCATGGTAGGCCGCATTCTCGATGTGATGATAGAGGGAAAGGTGGCCGATGAAAACGCCTATGTGGGAAGAACCTACATGGATGCCCCGAATGTGGACGGACTTATCTTTGTAAATACCGACGAGCCCCTGATGTCAGGAGATTTCTGCAAGGTCAGAGTCACAGGAGCCCTTGATTATGATTTGATAGGAGAGATGTGCTATGAATCTGCCAAATAAATTAACTGTACTGCGTGTGATTATGATTCCGTTTTTTGTATTTTTCCTTCTGTGGGAAGGAGGGCAGAACCAGACCTTCCGCCTGATCTCCCTGGCTATTTTCATTGTGGCCAGCCTGACGGATCTTCTGGACGGAAAGATTGCGAGAAAATATAACCTGGTGACAAATTTTGGCAAATTTATGGATCCGCTGGCGGACAAGCTGTTAGTCTGCTCCGCCCTTATCTGCCTGATTGAGCTGGGAGAGCTCCCGGCCTGGATGGTCATTATCATTATCAGCCGCGAGTTTATCATCAGCGGCTTCCGTCTGGTGGCTTCCGACAACGGAGTGGTGATTGCGGCAAGCTACTGGGGCAAGTTTAAGACTACCTTCCAGATGATTGCGGTGGTGCTTCTGATTCTGGACATTCCGTCTCTCGCTCTGCTGACAACGCTCTGCGTGTGGATTGCCCTTGCGCTCACCATCATCTCTCTGGTGGACTACATTGTGAAGAACCATAAGGTTCTGACAGAAGGGAGCATATAAATATGGTTGTAGAGCTGGTATCTGTGGGGACAGAACTGCTGCTGGGAAATATCGTGAATACTAATGCCAGGTATCTGTCCGAGAAATGCGCTATGCTGGGACTGAACGTCTACTATCAGACAACGGTAGGGGACAACGAGGAGCGCCTCTCCGAGGTCATCAGGACTGCCCTGAACCGCTCGGATATTGTGGTTTTAAACGGCGGCCTGGGACCTACCGAAGATGATCTGACGAAGGAGACCTGCGCAAAGGTGATGGGACTTCCCCTCGTGAAGGATGCGCACACGGAGGAGAGGCTAAAGGAGTATTACCGGGGAAGGAAAAAAGAGGAGCTGCCTGACAGCAACTGGAAGCAGGCCCTGATCCCCGAGGGGGCAGTGGTGTTTGACAATGAGAACGGCACGGCTCCCGGACTGGTAGTTGAAAAGGATGGAAAGACGGCAATTCTTCTGCCTGGCCCTCCGGGAGAGCTGTATCCGATGGTGGAAAAGCAGCTCTGTCCTTATCTTCAGAATAAGAACTCAGATGTGATCCTCTCTCAGATGATTAAAATCTGCGGCTACGGGGAGAGCAAGGTGGAGGAGATGATCCTCGACTTAATTGACAAGCAGACGAATCCCACTCTTGCGACGTATGCAAAGCTCAAGGAGGTTCATCTGAGGGTGACGGCCAGGGCTGCCTCTGAGGAGGAGGCGAAAAAGCTCCTGAAGCCGGTGGTGAAGGAGATTAAAAAGAGATTCGGCGATGCAGTCTACACGACAGATGAGAATGAGACACTTCAGGATGCGGTGGTAAAGCTTCTGAAGAAGCACGAGCTTACAGTGACCACCGCTGAGTCCTGTACAGGCGGTCTTCTGGCGGGAACTCTGGTAAGTGTGCCGGGCGTTTCCGACGTGTTCAAGGAGGGCTTTGTCACCTATTCCAATAAGGCCAAGAGAAGACACCTCGACGTCAGCAAGAGCACGCTCAGAAAGTATGGGGCGGTCAGCGCCCAGACGGCCAAGGAGATGGCCAAGGGAGGCGTATTTGCCACAGATGCGGACGTGTGCGTGGCCATAACGGGGCTTGCAGGGCCTGACGGGGCGACTCCGGAAAAGCCGGTGGGCCTTGTCTATATTGCCTGCTACATGAATGACAAGGTGCAGGTGGAGGAATTCCATTTTAAGGGCAACCGTCAGAAAATCAGGGAACAGTCGGTGGTACAGGCTCTGGATCTGCTGAGAAGATCGATTCTGGCGTTTTCCTAAAACCCTTTGACTCTCATACCCGTCCATATTGCAAGCTGCGATGAAGCCGCTTTCCTAGGAGCAAAACGAGGCTCCCTGAATGGTCCTGGACTGAGAACGGCACAAGCCTATGGGAGGAATCAAGACGATGCAGTTTTATGAGCGCTTATACACAGGAGAACGGGCGGAGGGAAAGCGTTTCACAATCCTTCAGAACCTGCGCCGGAAAAAAATTCAGCTTGGTGTATATGTTATAACACCTGCGTCAGGCGGAAATAATCTACTTGATATTTACCACTGCTCTGAGATTTTCCGGCCCTGGTATGAAAAAGAGGATCTCCTGATTGTGGGGATTGCTCTCGGATATGACGACGCCTGTCTGCTGGCCGGTCAGATAGTAAATGAGGTCTACAGGGCTACGGGAGGCTTTGATGTAAAGCAGTATCTGCTGAAAAATGTGCGGTAGGTGGGAAACATGCTTCATATTGTATTTCTAATCCTGAAAATCATTTTATTTCTCATACTTGCCGTGCTTGGGCTTCTGTTAGCCATTGCCCTTGCCGTGCTTCTGGTTCCCATCCGCTACCGGGCAGAAGCGTCGCTGCATGGGGAAATCCATGCCAGGGGGCGTATTTCCTGGCTGTTTCGCCTGATCAGCCTCTCTTTTTCATACCAAAACCGCCCCGAGGGGGACGAGGAGGGACTGAAGACAGAAGTAAGGCTTCTGGGCTTCCGGCTTTTTAAGAGAAAAGAGGAAAAAGGGAAAGACGAAGAAAAAGAGGCAAAAGAAAAGGAAACCGAGAGAACAGAGACTCAGGAAAAAGAGATTCCGGAAAAAAAGGCTCCGGAAAAAGAAACGCCGGAAAAAGTGAGGGGAGCGATGGATGCCGGAGAACCTGTGACAGCTCTGGAGGACAGAATAGACCCCGTTGGACCTGGAGACCAGGAGGAAGGCCTGCCCGGGGAATCCCCAATTTTCGAGGCGCCTTCAGAGATTCCCGTAAAGAAGGCTTCCCGGGAGCGCGGCAGCGTTCCTCCAAAACCGCCGGAGAAGAAGCCGGAAAACCATTCAGAGGACAGCTGGCGGGAAGGCGGCAGCCCAGGCGGACCCGGAAGCCGCCTGCTCGCCTGGGCCGGCAGGATTGTGTCCAGGCTGAGACAGAAGAAGAACCGGATGGCGAAAGTTCTCCGGAAATTCAGGCGCAGGCTTTATGAGCTGGCCCGAAAGAAAGAGAGGCTGACAGCTCTGCTGCAGGACGAGGAAAACAGGAAGACAGCGGGGCTGATTCTAAGGAGCGCCAAACGTCTGCTGCGCCGTCTTCTGCCAAGACTCCGAGGAGAGCTGAGCTTCGGTGTGGAGGATCCCTATCTGATGGGAAAGATCCTGACGGTTCTGGCGGTGTTCTATCCTCTGTACGGAAAAACCTTTGTACTGACGCCTGTATTTGATGAAAACAGGCTGGAGGGAGAGTTCTCCCTGAAGGGAGGGCTGCGCCTCGGCTCATTTGCAGCCTTTGGGCTCAGGATATTACTTGACAAAAATTTCAGGCGTCTGCTAAGACAGTTCCTGAGAGAAGGAGGAATATAAGAGAATGGCAGATAATCAGTTTTCGTCCACCGTGGAGGCCCTGTTTAAGGGTATGGACAGTTTTGTAACTACAAAAACCGTAGTAGGCGAGGCAGTAAAGATCGATGATGCGATTATTCTGCCGTTAGTGGATGTGTCCTGTGGGATGGCTGCAGGAGCGTTTAATCAGTCGTCCAAAAATAACGGAGCAGGGGGAATGAGCGCAAAGATCAGCCCCAGCGCAGTTCTCGTGATACAGAACGGAGTGACTAAGCTGGTCAATGTAAAGCATCAGGATGCAGTCACGAAAATCATTGACATGGTTCCTGACTTTGTGAACCGCTTTGCGGGAGGACCGTCTCAGGAGGCAGTGAAGAGGGCAGAGAAGATGGCTTCCTCCTTCGAGACCGGGGATGAAAGTGCGGAGAAGCAGCCGTAGAGACTCAGGAAAGGCGAAGGAAAAGAAGCGAAGGAAAAATACAAAGGAAAAAACAGGAAATGTTCAAATTCTGGTGTCCGCCTGTTTGAAAGTTTCCTGTTATTTTTTTGTCAAAAAACAAAGGAGACAGCGGAGAAAAGAGGGGAGGAGAGAGAAGCTTTGAACTGAAAACTGCCTGTTCAAGCAAAAAACATTCCAAATTGTAGAAACAGAGGGAGAATTGCAGAAAAAATAAAATCTTTTCATAATTTTAACAGCATAATCGAGGGAGTTCGCAAAAACTGAAAACATATATAAAAAAAACAAAAATAGAACCAGAAGTATAACAAAAAATAGCAATGTTTCACAAAAAAAACAAGACAATTCATGACGCGTATGATATAATAATAACAAATTAATGATTGTATCACACCGCATGAGCAAAATGACGGGGTGATAGATCAGAGATAAACTTCATATTTTATAAAAAGGGGGAAAGATAAACGTATGGAGTTATTTAACAAAATCCTTTTGGGTACAAACGACATACTGACAGGCTATGTCCTGTTGGTGGCACTGGTAGGCGGCGGAATCTGGTTTACCATCCAGACCGGCTTTGTTCAGTTCCGTGAGTTTGGAAACGGCTGGCGCAGAGTGTTCGGAGGCCTTTTCAAGAAGAAGGATAAAAGCGCAGGGGGAAACAACGGTATTTCTTCCTTCCAGGCTCTGACCACAGCGATTGCAGCTCAGGTAGGTACAGGAAATCTGGCCGGAGCAGCTACAGCGATTGCAGCCGGAGGTCCCGGCGCTATCTTCTGGATGTGGGTTTCTGCAGTTCTCGGTATGGCCACAATTTTCTGCGAGGCCACTCTTGCACAGGTATACAGAACTACAGGCCCTGACGGAAAGCCTACAGGCGGTCCGGTATACTACATCAAAGCAGCCTTTACAGGAACCTTTGGTAAAGTACTTGCCGGAATCTTTGCGGTTCTGATTACCCTGGCACTCGGACTGTTCGGAAATGCTGTTCAGGCGAATTCCATTACAGACGCTTTCCACACCGCATTTTTCTCAGGCGTAGGCAGCTTCACCTTATTTGGACAGCAGATCCCCTATGACAAGATTATTGTGGGAATTCTTCTTGCAATTGTTGCATGGATGATCTTCGGCGGCGGTATTTCACGTATCGCACAGATCACTGAGAAGCTGGTTCCGATTATGGCATGCTTCTACTTAGCAGGCGGACTGATCATCGTTCTCATGAACTTCCAGAATATTCCTTACATGTTTGCTTCCATTATTGAAGGCGCATTTAACCCGCGTGCAGTATGCGGCGGCGCTTTCGGTGTAGCCATGAAAGAGGCAGTGAAGAAGGGTGTTGCCAGAGGCCTTTTCTCCAACGAGGCCGGTATGGGTTCCACACCTAACGCACATGCACAGGCGAATGTTGCACATCCGTGTCAGCAGGGCCAGGTGGCAATCGTTTCCGTATTTATCGATACAATCCTTGTATTAAACATGACTGCATTCGTTATTATCGGAACAAAGATGCTGGAGCCAGGCTCCCCGGCATATGTGGACGGGAAGCTGTTGGATGGCATCGCACTGACACAGACTGCATTTAATTCTGCATTCGGTTCCTTCGGTTCCATCTTTATTGCTATCTGCATGCTGTTTTTCGCATTTTCCACAATCCTTGGATGGTATTTCTTCGGTGAAACGAATGTGAAGTACCTCTTTGGCGAGAAGGCGGTAAAGCCATACATTGCTTTTGTATGCCTGTTCATCGTTCTGGGATCCCTGATGAAGGTTTCAACTATCTGGAACATGTCCGACTGCTTCAACTCCCTGATGGTAGTGCCGAACGTGATCGGTCTGTTCGCTCTGACAGGAGTGGTTAAGAAGACTTACAAGGACTATAGAACCAACTTCCTGCCAAACCATCCTGAGGATGAGAGCAGGTAGGCGGGATTCTGCTCAGGAAAGCTGAAAAAAGTTCAGGCAGAAGTTCTGTACATAGAGAATGAAAAGCTCAGACAGACAGAGGCCGGGCGAAAGATTTTCGTCCGGCCTCTGCTGCTGTCACAGGAAGCGCAGAAAGAACAGAGAATATGGCGTACGCACCTGCATACTATATAGTATGCAGGATTTTTCTGCATCAGGAGGACTTTCATGAAGCGCTTGTGCGGATTAATTTTATTTTCCATGGGAGCCGGAATGACGCTGATTCTGATCTTTCCCAAGAGCTTTTTCTGGGTATGTGTGACAGTAGTATGTCTGGTTATTGGCTATAATCTGTTCTGCGGTTAAATAAAATGAGAGGGGGGAGAACCCTTTCGGAACGGCGGGCCTGCAGGCTGCAGGGAAAGGGCAGGAGTCTGACAGACAGGAGACACTCTGTTCCGGGACAGCTGCATGGAGAGGCGCCGCAAAATATAAAAGAGGAGATAAAATCCGAGTGATTTTATCTCCTCTTTTATACGCTGAGCCGCACAGGAATTATGCTCTCTCAACTAAACCGGATCTTAAGCAAGAAGTACATACATACATCTTCTGAGCTCCGCCGTTTACTTTAACTTTAACAGACTTAACATTTGCTTTCCACATTTTGTTAGATCTTCTATGGGAATGACTTACTGCATTACCAAAGTGAGCAGCTCTTTCACAGATTGCACATTTAGCCATGGTTGCACCTCCTCTACCGTTCATCGGATTTTGCGTAAAAATCCACAACAACTGTATAATAGCAGAAAGACACCAAATTTGCAAGTGAAAAATAAAAATTTGTTTCTTTTTTATTGAAAATAAGTTATAATCACTAATAGCCGGGCAGGGTGCCTGCCGGGGGCGGAACCTCAAAAAAGAATGGAGGCTGGGCTATGAAGGGACATATTGACAACAGATTTGGCTCGATTCAGATTGAACCGGAAGTGATCGCGCTGTATGCAGGTACAACGGCTGTAGAGTGCTTTGGTATTGTAGGAATGGCGGCTGTCAGCGTAAAGGACGGATTTGCAAGGCTTTTAAAAAGAGAGAGCCTGACTAAGGGCATCAATGTGGCAATCCGTGAAAATGTCATCAGCATTGATTTTCATGTAATTGTATCCTATGGTGTCAGCATTCTGGCTGTAGCGGACAATCTGATGGAGAGTGTGAAATATAAAGTAGAGGATCTGACCGGAATGACGGTAGAGCAGATCAACGTATACGTCGAGGGCGTGCGGGTGATTGACTGATTGTAAGGAGGATAGTGCCTGTGGGTATGAATTATATGGATGCCGAGGCCTTGAAACAGGCGTTTCTGGCAGGAGCAGAGGCGCTGGAGGCCAGGAAAGAATGGATCAATGAGCTGAATGTGTTTCCCGTGCCGGACGGTGATACAGGAACGAATATGGCAATGACGATTCTGTCGGCTGCCAGAGAGGTGGCAGCGATTGAGAACCCTGACATGGAGCTTCTGGCGAAGGCTATTTCATCCGGTTCCCTTCGGGGGGCCAGAGGAAATTCAGGGGTGATTCTGTCGCAGCTTTTGAGAGGATTTACCAGGGAAATCTCGGCCTGTGAGACCATTGACACAGAATGTCTTGCCAGAGCGTTCAGAAGGGGGACAGAAACGGCCTACAAGGCGGTTATGAAACCCAAGGAGGGAACGATTCTGACGGTGGCCAGAGGGATGGCCGACAGGGCGCAGGAGCTTGCGCCGCAGATTGACGATATCCTTGAGTTTGCCGGACGCGTCATCGAGCACGGAGATTACGTGCTGAGCCAGACGCCGGAGATGCTCCCGGTGCTGAAACAGGCGGGAGTAGTGGATTCCGGCGGCCAGGGGCTGATGCAGCTTGCCAAGGGATGTGTGGATGGCCTGAGGGGGAGCGTTCCTCTAAAGGACTCTTTCGGGGATGGCTCAGGAGAGAAGAGCAGTGTTTACGGGGCCTCAGAGGCCTCTTACAGGGAGAGAAAGCCGGGAGCTTCGGGAACTTCAGAAGCGCCTGTGCAGGAGGAATCCACCATCAAATTTGGCTACTGTACGGAGTTTATCATCAATCTGGAAGGTGAATTTGGAGAGGCACAGGAGAAAGATTTTAAACAGTATCTGGAATCCATCGGAGACTCTTTGGTGGTGGTGGCCGACGAGGAGCTGGTGAAGGTGCATGTGCACACGAACGATCCGGGACTGGCTGTCCAGAAGGGCCTCTCCTTTGGCTCCCTCTCGCGGATTAAGATTGACAATATGCGGGAAGAGCATGAGGAACGGCTGATCCGGGACGCAGAGCGCCTTACGAAGGAGCAGAAGGAGAGAGAAGAAAAGGAGAAGACTGAGCCCCGCCGGCCGGCGGGATTCGTCGCCGTCTGCGCCGGAGAAGGGCTGACTGAAATCTTCAGAGGCATCGGGGCTGATTGGGTGATTGAGGGAGGTCAGACCATGAATCCCAGCACGGAAGATATTCAGAAAGCTGTGGAACAGGTCAATGCGGAAAATGTCTACATTCTCCCCAACAACAAAAATATTATTCTGGCAGCGGAGCAGGCCGCAGGTCTTGTCTCTGACCGGAAGGCAGTGGTGGTTCCGTCGAAGACGGTTCCCCAGGGAATCACGGCTTTAATTAATTTTGCCCCGGATCTCCCTGTAAAGGAGAACCTGGAAATAATGGGACAGGAGATGGGCCGGGTCAGGACGGGACAGATTACCTATGCGGTGAGAAATACCTCCATCGAAGGAAAAGAGATCGGCGAGGGGGATATTATAGGGCTTGGCGACGGCGGGCTTCTTGCTTCGGGCGCAAGTGTAACGCAGACGGCTCTTGACACGCTGGAGGCCATGGTGGACGGAGAATCTGAGCTTATCACCATCTACTACGGCGAGAGCGTAAAACAGGAGGATGCGGACACCCTGCTGGCTTCTGCAAAGGAGCGGTTCGGGAACTGCGAGATAGAGCTTCATTACGGCGGTCAGCCCGTCTACTATTATATAATTTCTGTGGAATAGAGAAGCCGGAAACGGCAGAGAGAAAAGATTTCCAGCCTGTTATACGCTGCGCAGCAAAAGGCAGCAGAAAGCAAGGGAGGCCCCAGTGTCTGAAAACAGATGCCGGGGCCTGTTCTGCCGGAAGGAAACGCGTGCTGGAAAGGTGAGGGGACAGGATATGGACAGACAGCCGTTGACGGCAATTAAGGGAGTCGGTGAAAAGACAGCCGGACTCTTTTCAAAGCTGAATGTAACCAATGTGGAGGAACTGCTGCACTATTATCCCAGGGCGTATGACGCCTTCAGAGAGCCGCAGCCTGTTAAAAGCCTTGTGCCGGAAACCACAGCTGCGGTGGAGGGGGTCCTCACAAAAACAGCAGACGTGGTCAGATTCAGCCATCTGCAGGTGACTATGGTGCATTTGAGGGATGAGACGGGAACCGTACAGCTCAACTGGTATAATATGCCCTTTCTGCGCTCCACCCTGAAGGCAGGGGAGCGGTTCGTGTTCAGGGGAAAGGTGGCAAAGAAGAGAGGAAAGCTGGTGATGGAGCAGCCGGAGATATACCGGCCGGCTCAGTACAGCGCCCTTGTGCATTCCATGCAGCCGGTGTACGGCCAGACAAAGGGGCTTGGAAATAAGACCATCGCAAAGGCAGTGGCCCAGGCCCTCTCTGAGAGAGAGCTGGAGAGGGATTACATGCCTGAACGGCTCAGGGAAAAGTACGAGCTTGCAGAGTACAACTTTGCTCTGGAACATATCCACTTCCCGAAAGATGAGGCGGAGCTTTTGTTTTCCAGAAAACGCCTGGTATTTGACGAATTTTTCATGTTCCTTCTCTCTGTCAGACTTCTGAAGGAGAAGAAGGCTGACACCAAGAGCCTGTATGTGATGGAGCCCAGGCCTGAGGTGCAGAGGCTGAAGGACAGCCTTCCCTACAGTCTCACAAAGGCTCAGGAGAAGGTTTTAAAAGAGGTGTACGCGGATCTGTCAGGGGGCCAGGTGATGAACCGGCTGGTGCAGGGAGATGTGGGCTCCGGAAAGACGATTATCGCGATCCTGGCTCTTTTGCAGGCGGCATACAACGGGTATCAGGGAGCGCTGATGGTGCCGACGGAGGTGCTGGCAAGGCAGCATCTGGAATCCATGGAGGAACTGTTTGCCGCCCACGGCATAGAGAAGAAAGCGATCCTTCTGACCGGTTCCATGACGGCAAAGGAAAAGCGCATGGCCTACCAGAAAATCGAGAGCCACGAGGCGGACATTATTGTGGGAACTCATGCGCTGATCCAGGAGAAGGTCATCTATGACAAGCTGGCTCTCGTCATTACAGATGAGCAGCACCGCTTCGGTGTCGCCCAGAGGGAAATGCTGGGGAACAAGGGAACGGAACCCCACGTCCTGGTCATGAGCGCAACTCCCATTCCGAGGACGTTAGCCATCATCATCTACGGCGATCTGGATATTTCCATTATCGATGAGCTTCCGGCCAACAGAAAACCCATCAAAAACTGCGTGGTGGGCACGGACTACAGGAAGAACGCCTACCGGTTTATCGAGCGGGAGGCGGCGGCAGGCCGCCAGGCCTATGTCATCTGTCCCATGGTGGAACCCAGTGAGATGATAGAGGCGGAAAATGTGGTGGACTACACAAAAAAGCTCAGAGAAAACCTGCCGGAGTCTGTGAGGGTCGAGTACCTGCACGGAAAAATGAAGCCCAAGGAGAAAAATCTGCTGATGGAGCAGTTTGCCGAAGGTGAGATCCAGGTGCTGGTGTCCACAACAGTCATCGAGGTTGGAATCAACGTGCCCAACGCCACTGTTATGATGATTGAGAATGCAGAGCGGTTCGGCCTGGCCCAGCTTCACCAGCTCAGGGGCCGTGTGGGAAGGGGAAAAGAGCAGTCCTACTGCATTATGGTAAACGCTTCCTCAGACGAGGGCATTCAGAAGCGGCTGGAGATCTTAAACAAGTCAAACGACGGATTTTTCATTGCCTCCGAGGATCTCAAGCTGAGAGGGCCTGGAGACATCTTCGGAATCCGCCAGAGCGGAGAGCTGGAATTTAAGCTGGGAGACATTTTCACAGACGCGGATCTGTTAAAAACCGTGTCGGAGGAGGTCAGGGAGATTCTTGACGCGGATCCGGATCTGTCCGGAGAGGAGAACAGAGAGCTTGGAAAGCGCCTGGGAGAATACCTGGAGGAGAGCTACAGCCGGCTGAACCTGTAGCCGGAAAAAGGTGACAAACGAAAGCGGAGGGAAAGAAAATTTGATGGAAAAGAAGGAAGAGAGAGAAGCTGGAAAATCAGTAAAAATCGGCCTGGTGTGCTGTTCCAACGGCCTTTCGGAGAGCTTTAAGCCTGCTTTTCAGGAGCTTCTCTCTGTCCTAAAGGGCGCAGGGGCAGAGCCGGTCTGCGGAAAGTTCCTGTTTGCCGGCCGGAAGGGAGGCGCCGCGGGCACAGCCAGGGAGAGAGCCGGGGAGCTGACGGACCTGTACTGCGACCCGTCCATCAGGGCTGTCTTCGACCTGTCCGGCGGCGACTATGCAAATGAGATCCTGCCCTGGCTCGACTACGGGGCAATTAAGAGAGCTAAAGAGGATAAGCTCCTGTTTGGATACAGCGATCTGACCTGTGTACTCAACGCTGTCTATACCAAAACGGGACGCAGGTGCGGCCTCTACCAGTTAAGAAACATTCTACGGCCGGAGGGAAGAGGACAGCTGGAGGCCCTTGTGTCTTCCCTGCGGCCGGAAAATGCAGGGAGTACCAGGGAAAGCTTTGAGAAAACGATCCTGACCCGGAAGCCCCGCTCCCTGTGGGAGCTGTCCTGCCGCTTTGTGCAGGGAAGCGCCCTGGAGGGGACTGCTGTGGGGGGAAATATCCGATGCTTTCTGAAACTTTCAGGCACCCCCTATTTTCCAGATCTGGAAGGGAAGATTCTGATCCTGGAGGCCAACAGCGGGAGGGCAGACCGGATCACGGCCTGTGTGGCACAGCTCTCTCAGATGGGAGCCTTTGAAAAAATCAGGGGAATCCTTTTAGGAACCTTTTCAGAACTGGAGCGGGAGGAAGGCCCCCAGGCCGCAGAGAGGCTGGTTCTTCCCTTTGCGGGGCAGCTGCCTGTGGCAGTCACCAGAGAGATCGGCCACGGGGCAGACGCCAGGTGTGCCCTGATAGGGGGACTGATTAGAACGGCTGAGAATGGCTGAGAGCGGAAAAGACAGTAAGACTCAGATATAAAATCTGCAAAAGAGCACAAAAATACGGACAGGGGGATGATTCGTCATCCCCCTGTCCGGTATAAAGCAATGCCTGATAAATGGCGTTTCCCTATCTGTTTGCCTCGTTGTATCTTCTGATCAGGTTCTGAATCTTCTCTGTAGAAGTCAAGGCATTCTCAAGGGAAGCATTGTGATTTAAGGAATTGATAATAGCTGCGATAAACTTGCTCATATCAGCCTCTACATACCACTCCCTCTTTAAGAGCTCCGGTGTTCTGTAGTTTAAGTTGGTTGTGATAACGCAGTCAATGTATTCCTTGTTGTAGAAATCGTCAAACTTCTCAAGGCCGTTGGTGAAAAGACCGAAGGTGCAGCAGATGAGCACGCGGGCTGCCTTTCTGTCCTTTAAAGCCTTGGCTGTGTCGAGCATGCTCTCGCCGGAGGAGATCATATCGTCAATGATCAGAACCGTCTTTCCCTCCACGGAGGAGCCGAGGAATTCGTGGGCCACAATCGGGTTTCTTCCGTTTACGATCTTGGAGTAGTCGCGGCGCTTATAGAACATACCCATATCAACTCCCAGGTTGTTTGCCAGGTAAACTGCACGGTTCATGGCGCCCTCATCAGGGCTGATGACCATCAGGTGCTCCTTGTCAATCTTAAGAGTCTTGTCGTGTTTGAAGATTGCCTTCACAAACTGGTAGGTGGGCATGAAATTGTCGAAGCCGTTGAGCGGGATGGCGTTCTGCACTCTCGGATCGTGGGCATCGAAGGTGATAAAATTCTCAACGCCCATGTTTACAAGCTCCTCCAGCATCATAGCACAGTCTAAGGACTCCCGGGAGGTTCTCTTGTGCTGTCTGCCCTCATATAAAAATGGCATAACCACGTTGACGCGGTGGGCAGTGGAAGCAGTGGCGCCGATGATTCGCTTCAGATCCTGGAAGTGATCATCCGGGGACATATGGTTGGTAAAGCCGCTGATATTGTAAGTCAGGCTGTAGTTGGTCACATCCACCATGGCATAGATGTCTGTTCCGCGTACAGATTCATGGACAGCGCCCTTTGCCTCTCCGCTTCCGAAGCGGGGACAGGAGCAGCTTAACAGATAGGAATCTGCATCATAGCCGCGGAACTGCAGATTTTCCTGCCTTTTTTTCAGCTCCTCGGCATCATTGCGGCGGAAATTGATAATGTGGTCATTGACCTTTGCAGCCAGATCACGGCAGCTCTCCAGAGCAGCGATTTTTAAAGGTGCTACCGGAAGCCGGTCCTTAAATACATAGTCATTCGACATAAAAAATTCCTCCATTTATCAGACAGGTTGTCCTGTCAGCAATCTTTGCACCATGTTTATACCATTTTTAGACACAAATCGTCAATAGGAAACGAAGAATTTCCCTGAAAAAGACAAGGAAAAGGCTGCCCGGCGCCCAAGCCGGTTCTTTACAAACCCAGACAATATTGATATGATAAAGAAAGTGATGCGGCAGCAGGACTTTACGGATGCAGGTTTGCACGGAAAACCTGCCGCTTTCTGAAAATCCTGAAGGATGAATTTTATAAAAATCAGAAGGGCAGATACAGAGGAATGAAGAAAAAAGGCCATTTGATCAAATCCGTCGATCCGGGTTCCATCGCCGAGGAGCTGGAACTGGAGGCGGGAGACAGCGTTCTCACCATCGACGGCGAGGAGATTGAGGATATTTTTGACTATGAATACATGATAAACAGCGAGTGCATCACCATGGTGGTGAGGAAGAAAAACGGCGAGGAGTGGGAGCTTGATATTGAGAATAACTACGAGGATCTGGGGCTGAACTTTGAAAACGGCCTGATGAGCGAGTACCGCTCCTGCCACAATAAATGTATTTTCTGCTTCATTGACCAGATGCCGCCCGGGATGAGGGAGACCCTGTATTTTAAAGATGATGACTCCAGGCTTTCCTTTCTGCAGGGAAATTACATTACACTGACGAATATGAAGGACAAGGATTTCGAGAGGATTATCCGGTTCCATCTGGCTCCCATCAATATCTCCGTGCAGACCATGAATCCCAAGCTTCGCTGCCGGATGCTCAACAACCGGTTTGCAGGGGAGGCACTGAAAAAGATAGACCGGCTCTATGAGGCCGGCATCCCCATGAACGGACAGATCGTGCTCTGCAAGGGGGTCAATGACGGCAGAGAGCTGGATTTTTCCATCCGGGAGCTGACCAGATATATTCCCTACATGCAGAGCGTGTCTGTGGTGCCGGTGGGACTTTCCCGGTACCGGGAGGGACTTTATCCGCTGGAGCCCTTTACGCCGGAGGAGTGCGGGCAGGCCATTGATCTGATCGAGAGCTGGCAGAGGAAGATTTATGAGGAGCACGGAATCCACTTTATCCACGCCAGCGACGAGTTCTACATGCAGGCAGGCAGACCGCTTCCGGAGGCAGAGCGGTATGACGGTTATATTCAGCTGGAAAACGGCGTGGGCATGATCCGCCTGATGACGGAGGAGGTAAGGGAAGCCCTTTCCTCTCTCCCTGAGGAGGGGACAGAAGAATGGCGCCAGCTCAATAAAGAGGAGGAGATTTCCATTGCCACAGGACTTCTGCCCTATCCATATATTAAGGAATACACAGAGCAGATAACGGCCAGATTTAAGGGAAAGAAGGTCCATGTCTACGGAATCAGGAACGACTTTTTCGGAGAGCTTATTACGGTGGCAGGGCTTATCACAGCCCGGGATCTCATCGCCCAGCTGAAGGGAAAGGCGCTTGGAAGCCGCCTGCTCCTGCCGGAAGCCATGTTCAGAAGCGGCGAGGAGGTATTCTTGGATGATCTCACCAGGGAGGATGTACAAAACGCTTTACAAGTACCGGTGAATATTGTAAAATCAAGCGGGCGCGATTTCGTAAATGCTGTCCTTGCCCCGGCCGGGGAGGAACAGAACCTGCCTGCTCACGGGCCTTATGAGCTGGACTCGCTGGAAGGGATGTAGGGACGGAACGCTCCATGAAGAGGACAGGCGGCAGGAGACTGCCGAGGGAACAGAGAGTACGGGACTGCTTTCTGCCGGGCGAAAAAGGCGTTAAGCGGGAGCAGAACCCTTGATGGAGGAATGAATATGAGCAGGAAGAAACCAGTCGTAGCCGTGGTAGGACGTCCGAATGTGGGAAAATCCACCTTGTTTAACGTCCTGGCCGGCGAGATGATTTCCATTGTAAAGGATACGCCGGGCGTGACCAGGGATCGCATCTATGCGGACTGCACCTGGCTTGACAAGGCGTTTACGCTGATCGATACAGGAGGAATTGAGCCGGATTCCAGGGATATTATCCTGGCACAGATGAGAGAGCAGGCGGAGATTGCCATCGCCACAGCCGATGTGATTATCTTTATCGTAGATGTGCGCCAGGGGCTCACGGATTCAGATTCCAAGGTGGCGGACATGCTGAGAAAATCCAGAAAGCCGGTGATCCTGGCTGTCAACAAGGTGGACAGCTTTGCAAAATTCGGAAATGACGTGTACGAATTTTATAACCTGGGAATCGGAGATCCGATTCCGATCTCCGCAGCATCCAGACTTGGGCTCGGAGAACTTCTTGACGCCGTGGTGGCTCATTTCCCGGAGGACACGGGGGAAGAGGAGGATGACGACAGGCCGAGAATTGCCATCGTGGGAAAACCCAATGTGGGCAAGTCATCCATCGTCAATAAGCTGCTGGGAGAAAACCGGGTTATTGTGTCAAACATCGCCGGAACCACCCGGGACGCCGTGGACACGGAGATTGTCCACAACGGCACAGAGTATGTGTTTATCGACACCGCAGGACTCAGAAGGAAGAATAAGATCAAGGAGGAGCTGGAGCGCTACAGCATCATCCGCACGGTGACGGCGGTGGAGAGGGCCGATGTGGTTCTGGTGGTCATTGACGCCACGGAGGGTGTGACGGAGCAGGATGCAAAGATTGCGGGAATTGCCCACGACCGGGGGAAGGGCATTATCATTGTGGTAAACAAGTGGGATGCCATTGAAAAAAATGACAAGACCATCTATGAGTATACGAATAAAATCAAGACGATTCTCTCCTTTGTGCCCTATGCGGAGTATGTGTTTGTCTCCGCACAGACGGGACAGAGATTAAATAAGCTCTATGACCTGATCGACATGGTGAGGGAGAACCAGACCATGAGAATCCAGACAGGTGTTCTCAATGAGATTATGACAGAGGCAGTGGCTCTCCAGCAGCCGCCGTCCGACAAGGGAAAGAGGCTGAAGCTCTACTACATGACCCAGGTGGCTGTAAAGCCGCCGACCTTCGTCGTGTTTGTGAATGACAAGGAGCTGATGCATTTTTCATACACCAGATATCTTGAGAACCGCATAAGGGATGCCTTCGGCTTCCGCGGAACGGCTCTTAAATTTATTATCCGCGAGAGGAAGGGAAAGGAGCAGTAGGAGATGATGGAACGGCTTGTCTGTTTGGGAATTGGGTATGCCTTCGGGCTGATCCAGTCGGGGTACCTGTACGGAAGGTCTAAGGGGCTTGACATCCGCCAGTATGGAAGCGGAAACGCAGGCTCCACCAATGTGCTTCGTGTCATGGGGAAAAAAGCAGGAGCGATCGTATTTTTCGGGGATTTTTTCAAGGCAGTGTTTGCCATGGCTCTGGCCCAGCTGCTGTTCGGCCGCGGAGACGGGGCCGTAAACAGTTCCCTCTGGGCTCTGTATGCAGGCCTTGGGGTGACGCTCGGACACAATTTCCCGTTTTATCTGAAATTCAGAGGCGGCAAGGGAATTGCCTGCATGGCGGGAATTCTCACCTTTATGGATTTTCGCATTATGCTCACCTGCCTGGTTGTGTTCGGGGTGACGGTGGGCATCACAAGATATGTGTCCCTGGGCTCCATTCTGGTGGCGGTTATCTTTTTTGCAGAGCTTGTGATTTTTGGAAGCCAGGGAAGCTACCGGGTGGCGGAAGGCTGTTTTCCAGAGTTCTGCGTTCTGGGAGGCATCCTCATGGTGATGGCCATCTGGCGCCACAGGGCAAATATCAAACGCCTTCTGACAGGCACGGAGAATAAGCTGGGGGCCTCAAAAAAACAGGCCGGACAGCAGTAAGAGACAGAAGAAAACAGGCGCAGCAGCCGAAAGGAAGGGGTAGAAAGAATGACATCAATCGGCGTGATCGGGGCCGGAACGTGGGGAACTGCGCTGGCCGTACTGTTACATAACAATGGGCACCAGGTGGAGATCTGGTCAGCTCTTCCGGAGGAGATCGAGGAGATGGGGCGGACGCGCCGCCACAAAAACCTCCCGGAGACTGTCATACCACAGGAAATTTCTCTGACTGCTGATTTAGAGCAGGGTATGGGAGGGAAGGATGTGCTGATCATGGCAGTGCCCTCTGTGTTTGTGCGCCAGACAGCGGCCAGAATGCGGCTTTTTCTGAGAAAGGGGCAGATTGTGGTGGACGTGGCCAAAGGTATTGAGGACGCTACCCTGATGACTCTTTCCCAGGTGATTGAGGAGGAACTCCCGGAGGCCGAGGTGGCGATTTTATCCGGTCCCAGCCATGCGGAGGAGGTAAGCCGGGGACTTCCGACGACCTGTGTGGTAGGCGCCCACCGGAGAGAAACGGCGGAGTATCTCCAGTCCGTCTTCATGAGCCCTGTCTTTCGCGTTTACACAAGCCCGGATATCCTGGGCATCGAGATAGGAGCTGCCTTAAAGAATGTAATCGCCCTGGCCGCGGGCATTGCCGACGGTCTCGGATACGGCGACAACACCAAGGCAGCGCTGATAACCAGGGGAATCGCGGAGATCACACGCTTGGGAGTGCGGATGGGCGGAAGGGAGCAGACCTTTTTCGGCCTTTCCGGAATCGGAGATCTGATTGTTACCTGCGCCAGTATGCACAGCCGCAACCGCCGGGCAGGCATCCTGATTGGAAAGGGATATACCATGGAGGAAGCCATGAAAGAGGTGCAGATGGTGGTGGAGGGCGTGTACTCTGCCAGAGCTGCCAGAGCGCTGGCAGAAAAGTACGGCGAGGATATGCCCATTGTGGAACAGGTGAACCAGGTGCTGTTTGAGGGAAAAGCGGCAAAGGCAGCAGTGGGGGATCTGATGCTCAGGGACAAGCGGATTGAAAACAGCCTGCTGCCCTGGGATTAGCAGATAAATTTAACGCGGTCTCTGACCGCGTTTGTTTTTCTCCAAAAACCATCTGTAGCTATTCTGCGGACAGACAGATGATTTGACACCATTATAATCTATTCCGATATAAGCTATAACCTGAAGTGATGAATTTTCAGGAAAACAGCAAAAAAAACGACTTTTTTTGACGAAATCGTGAAAACTATCACATTTTTGTATTGACTTTTGAAAAAGGGAAAATTATAATGGCGTCAATCAAAAAACATTAGCGAATTGTTAATGAAAGGTCTGGAGGAGATAGTATGAAAAAAAGATTACTCAGTTTAGGACTGGCAGCCATGATGGCGCTGTCACTGGCAGGATGCGGAGGCTCTGGAAGTGCGGGAAGCTCCGACAGCACCGGTGCAGAGGAGGCCAAGACAGAGGAAAAGGGAGCGGCGGGAGAAGTATTCGTCCTCGGCGGCATTGGGCCGCTGACAGGTTCTGCAGCTGCCTACGGAGAATCTGTCAAAAACGGAATCGAGCTGGCTGTCAATGAGATCAATGAGGCAGGCGGTATCAATGGATATCAGGTAGAGTATTACTTCGAAGATGATGAGAACGACGCCGAGAAGGCAGTAAATGCCTATAATACATTAAAGGATAAGGGAATTCAGATGCTGGTCGGAACTGTAACTTCCAAACCGTGTATTGCGGTAGGAGCAGAGTCCGCAGTGGATAATATGTTCCAGCTCACTCCGTCCGGTTCAGCCGTTCAGTGTGTGGAGAATGACAATGTATTCCGCGTATGCTTCTCTGACCCGGATCAGGGAAAGAAATCTGCCGAGTATATTGCAGAGCATGGCCTCGCCACAAAGATTGCCATTATCTACGACAGCTCCAGCGAGTACTCTGACGGAATCCGCGAATCCTTCGTGACAACGGCTGAGGAAAAGGGACTTGAGATTGTGGCCAGCGAGGCCTTTACCGCAGACAGCAACACGGACTTTTCCGTACAGCTTGACAAGGCCAAGGAGGCAGGCGCAGAGCTGGTATTCCTTCCGATCTACTACCAGGAGGCCTCCACTATTTTAAAGCAGGCTGATGACAAGGACTTCCATCCGCAGTTCTTCGGATGTGACGGAATGGATGGAATCTTAAGCGTAGAAAATTTTGATCCGGCTCTGGCAGAAGGCTTAATGCTTTTAACACCATTCACCGTGGATGAGGAGGGAAGCCAGGATTTCGTTAAAGCCTACGAGGAGGCATACGGAATTGAGCCTCTTCAGTTCGGTGCAGGCGCATATGACAGCGTATACGCAATCAAGGCTGCCGCTGAGAAGGCAGGACTCACACCGGATATGGATATCTCCGATATGTGTGAGGCTATGAAGACCGCTATGACAGAGATCACGGTGGACGGACTGACCGGAGAGGGAATGACATGGAATGCAGCCGGAGAGCCGGATAAGGCTCCAAAGGCCGCCAAGATTGTAAACGGTGTTTATGAGATGATGGACTAATCAAACCGGAGAGGCTTGGCTCACCGGAAAGACCGCATAAAACAGAGGGCTGCTGCAGCAGAAAATGCGGCAGCCCTGTTTTGTGGTATAATGTCCGCAGAGCGGACATTATACCTGCGCCGAGCCGCTGGCGCCCGAAGGGAGCCAAAACACTACTGCGGCGAGTGCGCATCCCTCGGAGAGAATATCATATCCGAAGGAGATGGTATAATAGCGAGGAAAGCGCATGCCATGCTTGCATGAGCATGCATCTGACGAGCAGTTCCATCGGGATGTCAGTCGGGATGGAACCGAAGAAAACGTTTCACACGTATATCTCCAGACAAAATATAGAAGAAAAAGAGGTGCAGGAAGATGATTAATTTTCTCTCCTATCTGATTAACGGCATCAGCCTGGGCAGTGTTTACGCCATCATCGCCCTGGGCTATACCATGGTTTACGGTATAGCGAAGATGCTGAATTTTGCCCACGGCGATATCATCATGGTGGGCGGCTTTACAACCTTTACGGTGGTCAGCACCATGGGCGGCTCCCCGCTTCTGGGAGTCCTGGCAGCTGTGGTAGTCTGCACTGTTCTCGGTGTGACAGTAGAGAGGGTGGCTTACAGGCCTCTGCGCGGGGCCTCTCCGCTGGCAGTTCTGATTACAGCTATCGGCGTCAGCTACCTGCTTCAGAATGTGGCGCTCTTAATTTTCGGCTCCAACGCCCGCCAGTTTACCTCTGTTGTGAATGTGCCGCCGTTAAAGCTGGCCGGAGGAGCCCTCTCCATTTCCGGCGTCACCATTGTCACCATTGCTGCCTGTATTATCATTATGATCGGCCTGATGCTCTTTATCAACAAGACGAAGATCGGTCAGGCTATGCTGGCTGTATCGGAAGACAGAGGGGCGGCCACTCTGATGGGTATTAATGTAAACGGAACGATCGCTGTCACCTTCGCCATCGGTTCTGCCCTGGCGGCTATTGCAGGCGTACTGCTCTGTTCCGCCTATCCGTCCCTGACTCCCTACACCGGTTCCATGCCGGGTATCAAGGCCTTTGTGGCAGCAGTATTCGGCGGCATCGGCTCCATACCGGGCGCTCTGATCGGAGGAGTGCTTTTAGGAGTGATTGAGAATCTGGCGAAGGCGTATATTTCCTCCCAGCTCTCAGATGCCATTGTATTCTCCGTGCTGATTATCGTCCTTCTGGTACGTCCGACGGGAATTCTGGGCAAAAAAATCAGTGAGAAAGTGTAGGTGCAGGCCATGAATATCAAAACATACAGAAAAAAAACGCTGGTTCAGAATGCCGTCACATACGGCATTGTTCTCGCCTGTTTCATTCTGGTGCAGATTCTGACGGCAACAGGAGGGATGACAAGCCTCTTAAAGGGAATTCTTGTGCCGCTTTGCACTTATGTAATCCTGGCAGTTTCCCTGAACCTGACGGTGGGAATTCTGGGCGAGCTGAGCCTTGGACACGCGGGATTTATGTGCGTGGGTGCCTTTTCCGGAGCCTTCTTCACAAACGCCATGATGAAGACATTTGGCATTGCCAAGAACGATGATATGGCAATTCTCGGCCTGTTTATCGTTGCCATTGTCATCGGGGCGGCTGTGGCGGCTGTATTCGGCATTCTGATAGGAATTCCGGTTCTCCGCTTAAAGGGAGACTACCTTGCCATTGTCACCCTTGCCTTCGGAGAGATTATCAAAAACCTGATCAACGCTCTGTTTGTAGGAATCGACAGCAGGGGAATCCATTTTTCTCTGAAGGATGCAGCTTCCCTGAATCTGGAGGAGGGAGGCGAGGTAATCATAAAGGGAGCCCAGGGAATTTCGGGCACCCCGAAGGCGGCTACCTTTACAATCGGAATCATCCTCGTGCTGCTCACGCTATTCATTGTTCAGAACCTGATTCATTCACGGACCGGCCGCGCCATCATGGCGATTCGCGACAACAGGATAGCAGCGGAATCTGTGGGAATCAATATTACAAAGTATAAGCTTCTGGCTTTCTCCGTATCTGCGGCTCTGGCGGGAGTGGCAGGAGTGCTCTATGCTCATAACCTGGCTACTCTGGCTGCCACGCCAAAGGCCTTCGGCTACAACATGTCCATTATGATTCTTGTGTTCGTGGTGCTTGGCGGAATCGGAAATATCCGCGGCTCCATTATCGCTGCTGTGATTCTGACGCTGCTGCCGGAGCTTCTGAGAGGTCTCAGCAGCTACAGAATGCTGATTTACGCGATTGTCCTGATTGTCATGATGCTTTTGAATTCCAGTCCGAAAGCGATTGAGATAAGAAGCCGCATCATCGAATCAATCCGGGGCAGGAAGAAAAAAGAGCAGGCGAAGGAGGCGTAATTATGGCAATGCTGGAAGTGAAAAATTTGAGTATCTCCTTCGGTGGACTGAAGGCGGTGGATGACTTTAACATCACCATCGAGAAGGGACAGCTCTACGGCCTCATCGGCCCAAACGGAGCTGGAAAGACAACCGTGTTCAACCTGCTGACGGGAGTGTACAAGCCGGACGGCGGTATCATTCTGTTAGATGGGGCGAATATCGCCGGGAAGAAGAATATTGAGATCAACCGAGCAGGGATTGCCAGAACTTTTCAGAACATCCGTCTCTTCAAGGAGCTGAGCGTGCTTGACAATGTAAAGGTCGGGCTTCACAACCACCACCCATATGGGACTTTGACAGGCATTTTCCGCCTTCCCAAGTACAGGAGGGTGGAGCGCGAGATGGATGAGCAGGCTCTGGAACTGTTAAAGGTATTCGGGCTGGACGGTGAGTTCGCAGTCAAGGCCTCAAATCTTCCCTATGGAAAGCAGAGAAAGCTGGAGATTGCCAGAGCTCTGGCCACAGAGCCGAAGCTCCTTCTTCTCGATGAACCTGCGGCAGGCATGAACCCCAATGAGACAAAGGAACTGATGGATACCATCCAGTTTGTCCGTGACAATTTTGACATGACGATTCTCCTGATTGAGCATGATATGAAGCTTGTATCAGGGATCTGCGAGCGCCTGACAGTGCTGAATTTCGGCCATGTGCTTACAGAGGGGCCGACGGGAGAGGTGTTAAATAACCCTGAGGTTATCAAAGCCTACCTGGGCGAATAGCGCAAAGGGCAGACGCCTTCGCGGAAGGGAAGCTCTCAGCTTGCAGCAGGGATTTTGCTGCTTTGGAAGAGAATAGGATTAAGTTTGAGATATTAGGAGGTCAGAGTCATGGCAATGCTGGAAGTAAAGGATTTAAGTGTCTATTACGGCGTAATCCAGGCCCTTAAGGGAATCTCCTTTGAGGTGGAGGAGGGGGACGTCATCGCCCTGATCGGAGCCAACGGCGCCGGAAAGACGACGACGCTTCACGCCCTTACGGGACTGATCCCGGTGAAATCAGGAAGCATTGTATTCGAGGGAAAGGAAATCACAAAGGTACCGGGCTATAAGCTGGTATCCATGGGAATCGCCCATGTGCCGGAGGGCCGGCGGGTGTTTGCCCAGCTGACAGTGCTGCAGAACCTGAAAATGGGAGCATTTACGAGAAATAACAGGCAGGAAAGCGAGGAGACCATTAAAAGGATCTATCAGCGCTTTCCGAGGCTTGAAGAGAGGAAGAATCAGCTTGCGGGAACGCTCTCCGGCGGTGAGCAGCAGATGCTGGCCATGGGGCGCGCCCTCATGTCCCACCCCAGGCTGCTTGTCATGGATGAGCCCTCCATGGGACTTTCTCCCCTGTATGTAAATGAGATTTTCGAGATTATCCAGGAAATCAGCAAAGAGGGGACAACGGTTCTTCTGGTGGAGCAGAACGCAAAGAAAGCTCTCTCCATTGCCAATAAGGCATATGTGCTGGAAACGGGAAAGATCGTTCTCAGAGGAGATGCAAAAGAGCTGATGAATAACGATCAGGTGAAGAAGGCGTATCTGAGCGAATAGCGGACAAAATCCGTGCTGGCAAAGATGGCTGTAAGGGATGCTGCCGGGGACGGGATGTCCGCGGTTTAACAAAGAAAGCAAAAATCAAAATACTGAAAACCGCCGGGCAGCAGGAGATATGGCTGTGCGGCGGTTTTTTCTGTCCAGCCTTTGTATGGCGCCGAAATTTGAAGCAGCTACATCAAAATATTCAGAAAAAAGAAACCGCCCCGGGGCGATGGTAAACCAGGAAAAAGGCGGAGCATGAAACGGGGCTTTGAAACGTCATGTCTATGACGCCCTCCTGGTGCATATACTGTACCAGCACAGCAAGGGGGTAATAATATGGACAGTTTTAATGTATACAGCGATATTAAGGCCCGCACGGGCGGAGAAATCTACATAGGCGTGGTGGGGCCCGTGCGCACGGGAAAATCCACGTTTATCAAGCGCTTTATGGAGCAGATGGTTCTCCCTGGCATGGAGGATGAGCATGTGAGAGAACGCACCAGGGATGAGCTGCCCCAGAGTGCGGCGGGAAAAACCATTATGACCACAGAACCCAAGTTTATTCCCAAGGAGGCGGTACAGATTCCGCTGGGAGAAGGGATTGACGCCAAAGTCAGACTGATTGACTGTGTAGGATTTATGGTGGAGGGAGCAGCAGGGCACATTGAAAACGACGCGGAGCGTCTGGTGAAGACGCCCTGGTTCGATTATGAGATTCCCTTTACCCAGGCAGCAGAGCTGGGAACCAGAAAAGTCATTACCGATCACTCCACTATCGGACTTGTTATCACAACCGACGGCTCCTTCGGAGAGATAAAAAGGCAGAACTATACAGCGGCGGAGGAAAAGACTGTAAAGGAGCTGAAAAACTTAAATAAGCCCTTCCTGATTCTGCTCAATTCCATGCGCCCCTACTCAGATGAGACAAAGCAGCTGGCCTCGGAGCTTGAGAAAAAATACGGAGTGCAGGTTATGCCGGTCAACTGCGAACAGCTGAAAAAAGAGGACATTCGCAGAATTATGGAGGAGGTTCTCACAGAGTTTCCAGTGTCGGAGCTCGACTTTTCCATCCCCAAATGGCTGGAAATTCTGCCTCAGGATCACTGGCTGAAGGCTCACGTCATCCAGGCGGTAAAGGAGATTCTTAAAAAGACCAGCCATATGAAAGATGTGCAGGGAGAGCTGCTGACTGCCCCTGACGAGTCCATCAGGCGCATGAAGGTGACCGGTATGAAGATGGCGGACGGAAGTGTTTCCGTGGAGATCGATGTGGATGACGGGTGCTATTACCAGATTTTAAGCGACTATGTGGGGGTGCCCATTGACGGCGAGTACAGACTGATGCAGACCTTAAAGCGCCTGGCCGCCATGGAGAGAGAGTACGAGAAGGTAGGGGACGCACTGAGCCAGGCGCGGCTGAAGGGATACGGGGTGGTGACGCCGGATCGCTCTGAGATTGTGCTTGATGAGCCCCAGATTATCCGCCATGGAAATAAGTACGGTGTAAAAATGAAAGCCCAGGCCCCGTCTCTCAATCTGATCAAGGCTCATATAGAGACGGAGATTGCTCCCATTGTGGGGAGTGAAAAGCAGGCGGCGGATCTGATCGACTATATCAAGGCCAACGCTAAAGAAAGCGAGGACGGTCTCTGGAACACAAATATTTTCGGAAAAAGCGTGGAGCAGATCGTGAGTGACGGCATTCAGGCTAAGATATCCCAGATGACCGAGGATTGCCAGATGAAGCTTCAGGACACGCTGCAGAAAATAATTAATGACAGCAACGGAGGAATGATTTGCATAATTATCTGAAATAAGTTATAATATCTAGGAAAACACAGGATAATGTGAAAAAAGACGGACAAACAGACGTATTGCATCTGAGTAAAAGAGGAAAACAGGCGGCTTTTGTCTGGATTTTTCGCAGAAAAGGCCCAGAATGAAGGCGGTATGCGGCCGGAGGGGGGCGGTACTGGCAAAACGCAGCGGGCAGAAAGACAGGAGAGGGTTATATGAGACTGACATTTATCGGAGCCGATCATGAAGTTACAGGGAGCTGCCATTATCTGGAGGCCTGCGGGCTGAATATTCTCATTGACTGCGGAATGGAGCAGGGCTCCAACAAGTACCAGAATCAGGAACTGCCAGTCAGCTATGCGGATATTGATTACGTGCTTGTAACGCATTCCCACATTGACCATGTGGGAATGCTGCCGTTTATCTTTGCGAGAGGTTTCTCGGGCCAGATTATGGCTTCTCGTGCTACCTGCGATCTGTGCAATATTATGCTGAAGGACTGCGCCCATATCCAGGAGTCAGAGGCAGAGTGGAAGAACAGGAAGGCAAAGAGGGCCGGCCGTCCTCAGGAGCCGCCTCTCTACACGATGAATGATGCAGAGGGAGTTCTGAAGCACTTTGTGCCCTGCGAGTACAATGAGATTATAAGACTTTCGGAGGGGGTGGAGATCCGGTTTACGGATGCAGGCCACCTGCTGGGCTCTGCATTTATTGAGGTGTGGCTGACGGAAGACGGATGCTCCAAAAAGATTGTATTTTCCGGCGACATCGGAAATATGAACAAGCCTCTGATCCGCAATCCTCAATACATTGCCCAGGCAGATTATGTGGTGATGGAGAGCACCTACGGGGACAGGCTCCACCGCCATTCGGCTGAGCATATCGAGGAATTTGCCAGGGTGATTCAGGAGACTCTGGACCGGGGAGGAAATGTGGTAATCCCTGCCTTCGCTGTGGGGCGTACCCAGGAGGTGCTCTACTATATCAGGAGGATCAAGGAGGAGGGACTGGTGACAGGACACGGCGATTTTGACGTGTACGTGGACAGCCCTCTGGCTGTGGAAGCTACCCAGGTGTTCAAGAAAAATATGCTGGACTGCTACAATGAGGAGACAAAAGCTCTTGTGAAAAAGGGGATCAATCCCATTGCTTTTAAGGGTCTTAAGCTGTCTGTCAGCAGCCAGGAGTCCATCGCCATCAACTTTGACGATAAGCCCAAGGTTATCATCTCTGCTGCCGGCATGTGCGATGCCGGGCGAATCCGCCACCATCTGAAGCACAACCTCTGGAGGCCGGAATGTACGATCCTGTTTGCCGGCTACCAGGCAGTGGGAACTCTGGGGCGCAGCATTATTGAAGGGAAAAAGGAGGTTAAACTGTTCGGCGAAACCATTGACGTGGAGGCCCATATTGAGAAGATTGAGGGTATCAGCGGGCACGCGGATCAGAAAGGTCTTCTTACATTTATCAACAGTTTTATGGAGAAGCCGAAACAGGTATTTGTGGTTCACGGCGATGATGAGGTCTGCACTCACTTTGCCGAGAAGCTGGAAAAAGAGTACGGGCTCAATGCCTTCGCCCCGTTCAGCGGAACGGTCTATAATCTGGCTGAAGGAAAATTTGAGACAATCACAGAGGGTGTTCCGATCCGCAGGGAGGAGGAGAGAGAGACATCCAAGAGAGCGGCCGGTGTATTCGGAAGACTTCTGGCTGCTGTGGATCGCCTCCGCCGTGTTGCCATGGACAATGAGGGCGGGGCAAATAAGGATCTGGCAAAATTTGCAGATCAGATCAATTCCCTCTGCGACAAGTGGGATCGCTAGCCTTCCAAAAAAGAAACGGACAGAGAGGACAGACATGTGAAAGTGGAAATTTACACAGATGGAGCCGCCAGGGGAAACCCGGACGGGCCAGGCGGTTTTGGAACCGTCCTTCACTATACAGACACCAGGGGACAGCTCCACGTGAAGGAACTGTCGGCAGGGTACAGGCGGACAACCAACAACCGTATGGAACTGATGGCGGCTATAGCCGGGCTGGAAGCGCTGAACCGTCCCTGCCAGGTGGAGCTTTATTCAGACTCAAAATACCTGGTGGACGCTTTTAACCAGCACTGGATTGACGGATGGATAAAGAAAGGCTGGAAGAGGGGAAAAAACGAACCGGTTAAAAATGTAGATCTCTGGAAGCGCCTCCTGGCTGCAGCCAGTCCCCATAAGATCACATTTATCTGGGTAAAAGGGCACAACGGGCACCCGGAAAATGAAAGGTGTGACTTCCTTGCAACCTCTGCTGCAGACGGGGAAAACCTTCTGACAGATCCAGGGGTATTATAGGCGAAAAAGACGGGAAAACAGACTGAAAAGTGCCGGGAGCCAGAGGGCTCTGAACAGGAAACAGCGGAATAATTTACAGTTAAGGCAGGCCGGCATTGCAGATGCCGGCCTGAGTCAGCTGCAGGAAAATATTAATTATATCTTACAATATATTACGTCTTTCTTCTGCTTCTTTTCTTTCAGCACCATTTATGATATGGTATTTATATCAAAGTGTGCAAAGGAATGGCTCAGATTGAAAAATAGAGAATTTATCATTACCGTCCTTTTGATCTGCGCGTTCGGCTTTTTTGTAACCTTCCATGTGAGACGATTTGTATCCGGAGGAGAAGAGATCGGACAGCCTGGTGAGTATACAGCCCAGGAATACACCGCTGAAGAGTTTGAGGTACAGAAAGAAGGGGCTGAGGCAGAAGCAGATCCTGCAGAAAACAGCCTGCCGCCGACAGGAAGGGCTGCAGACGAGGCAGACGGCCCGGATACTTCTTCCACTGCATCTTACTCTGACGGAATAGGGCCGGCGAAAGCACAGAACAGCGCCCCGGAGCCAGAGGCTGCCGGAACTAAAGGAAAAGAGCAGACAGGAGATAAGACAGGAAAGGATACTCAAGCTGCCAAGAATAGCGAGATTTCCGGGACTTCCGGTGAGCAGGCCCAAGCAGGAGGAGAGACTGGGAAAAACACATCAGAAAAAGGAAACTCAAAGTCCGCGTTAAATAACGGTGCAGCGCCATATAAAGAGGAATCCGGGAAGGCGCCGGAGAGCGGCTTATCTGCCGGGATACTTCAGACAGAGAACCCTTTGGCAGGCAAAGTTCAGGAGAATGAAAAGAAAGATAGCTCCGCACAGACGGAGCTGACCGGAAAAAATCAAAAGACAGAAGCTTCTTCAAAGGGACAGACGGGACAGACAGAGGCAGGCCCCGGGAGCACCCCTTTTTCCCTTCAGGCCGATAACAGTCAGTCCAGGGGGAAGGAGAGCTCTGCCGGAGGAGCAGCTTCGGATAAGGCTGACGCCAGGCTTCGATCCGTACCCAAAGCCGCAGCGCTTTCGGGGAGAGAAGGGACGGAGGCAGCAGCTCAGCCGGGAGGACAGACAGAAGCAGCCGGCTCAGCATCCCGAAATGCAGATGGCACTGCCTCAGATACAAAGGCAGCCTCCGAGGGAACAAAGGAGGAGATGACAGAACAGGACTACCGCCAGGAATTAGCAGATATTGAGGTACTGGTGGAGCAGCTGAAAAATTCCAGAGCAGATACGAGCACATGGTCATACCTGAATATGGCGGATTATGAGCTGAAGCTCTGGGATGATGAACTGAATGTGATCTATAAGGATATTATGAGCCGTCTCGATACCGAGGAGGCGGAGAAACTGAAAAAGGAAGAGAGGACATGGATTCGGCAGAAAGATGAGGATGCCAGAAAGGCGGCTTCCCGGTATAAGGGAGGAACCCTGGAGGGATTGGAGCACACGGCATCTCTTGCCAAATCTACCAGGGAGAGAGCCTATGCTCTTTTAGACTCCTATGGAAGCTGTCTCCCCCAGGAGGAGACGCAGTGACGCCGCAGAACGGCACAGGCACAGCTGTTTTGGAGAAGGAAACAGAGCAGCTTTGCCTGTGCCGTTCTGCTTAACAGCTTTTTTCATGAACGCCGCCCCTTTCTCCCACCTGCACCTTGAAAAACCGTTCTTCATGTGATAGGATATACCAATGGATAAAAATATTACTTAAATGTAACAGGCAGGAGGAAACAACGTGGAAAGATACGGTGTAAACGAACTGAGAAAGATGTTCCTGGAATTCTTTGAGAGCAAGGGACATCTGGCGATGAAGAGCTTTTCTCTGGTTCCGCATAATGATAACAGCTTGCTGCTCATCAATTCCGGTATGGCGCCCCTTAAGCCATACTTTACAGGCCAGGAAATTCCGCCGAGAAAACGTGTGACGACATGTCAGAAATGCATCCGCACAGGAGATATTGAGAATATCGGAAAGACAGCCCGCCACGGCACGTTTTTCGAGATGCTCGGAAACTTCTCCTTCGGAGATTACTTTAAGACAGAGGCGATTCACTGGTCCTGGGAATTCCTGACAGAGGTTGTAGGACTGGATCCTGACCGCCTCTACCCATCTGTATACCAGGATGACGATGAGGCCTTCGATATCTGGAACAAGGAGATGGGAATTCCGGCAGAGCGCATTTTCCGCTTCGGCAAGGAGGACAACTTCTGGGAGCACGGCGCAGGCCCCTGTGGTCCATGTTCTGAGATCTATTACGACCGCGGCGAGAAATACGGCTGCGGAAAGCCGGGATGTACCGTAGGATGCGACTGTGACCGCTACATCGAGGTGTGGAACAACGTATTCACCCAGTTTGACAATGACGGCCATGGCCATTACACAGAGCTGGAGCACAAGAATATCGATACCGGAATGGGCCTGGAGCGTCTGGCAGTTATCGTTCAGGACGTGGACTCCCTGTTTACGATTGATACAAACAAGGCTCTCCTTGACCGCGTCTGCGCCCTGGCAGGAAAGGAGTATCAGAAGGATCACGAGACAGATGTGTCTCTGAGAATCGTGACGGATCATATCAAGTCCTGCACCTTCATGATCTCCGACGGAATCATGCCTTCCAACGAGGGACGGGGCTATGTACTCAGAAGGCTGTTAAGACGTGCGGCCCGTCACGGAAGAAAGTTAGGAATCGAGGGCAAGTTCCTGGCAGAGCTTTCCAGAACCGTCATCGAGCTTTCCAAGGACGGATACCCGGAGCTGGATGAAAAAAAGGCTATGATCTTCAAAGTCCTTACTGAGGAGGAAGATAAGTTCAACAAGACCATCGACCAGGGACTCTCCATTTTAAATGAGATGGAGTCTGAGATGGCAAAGAAGGGCGAGAAAGTACTCTCCGGCGAGAACGCGTTCAAGCTCTATGACACCTACGGCTTCCCGGTGGATCTGACCAAGGAGATTCTGGAGGAGAGAGACCTCTCCGTAGACGAGGAGGGCTTTGCTGCCTGCATGAAGAAGCAGAAGGATGCGGCCAGGGCAGCCAGAAAGACCACAAACTATATGGGAGCAGACGTGACGGTTTACCAGTCCATCGATCCGGCTGTCACCACAGAGTTTGTGGGGTACGACAGGCTGGTGCATGAGTCTGAGATCACCGTACTCACCACGGAGGACGAGCTGGTGGAGGCTCTGACGGACGGACAGAACGGAACGATTATTGTGAAGGAAACCCCCTTCTACGCCACCATGGGCGGACAGCAGGCAGATATCGGCGTGATCTCCACAGAGAACGGCACCTTTGAGGTAAAGGATACAATCAAGCTCCAGGGAGGCAAGGTAGGCCATGTGGGAACTGTCACAAAGGGAATGTTCAAGGTAGGCGATCAGGTGACGCTCACCGTGAATAAGGAGAACAGAGAGCTCACGGCCAGAAACCACTCTGCCACACACCTGCTTCACAAGGCCCTGCGCACGGTTCTCGGCACTCACGTAGAGCAGGCGGGCTCCCTTGTGACAAAAGACAGACTCCGTTTTGACTTTACCCATTTCTCCGCTATGACTCCTGATGAGATTGCGGCAGTTGAAAAAATGGTAAATGATGAGATTGCGGCTTCCCTTCCGGTTGTAACGGATATTATGAGCCTTGAGGAAGCGAAAAAGACAGGGGCTATGGCGCTGTTCGGAGAAAAGTACGGCGAGAGTGTGCGCGTGGTAAGGATGGGAGACTTCTCCACCGAGCTGTGCGGCGGAACTCATGTGCCGAACACCAGCACAATCTCTGCATTCAAGATCGTATCCGAGGCGGGGATTGCAGCCGGCGTAAGGCGTATTGAGGCGCTGACCAGCACAGGGCTTATGGATTACTATCATGAGATGGAGCAGGAGCTTCACGAGGCTGCCAAGCTTGTGAAGAGCACACCGGCCGCCCTTCACGACAAGCTGCAGGCGATGCTCGATGAGCTGAAGGCCCTTCACTCTGAGAACGAGAAGTTAAAGAGCAGGCTGGCCAATGACTCCCTCGGCGACGTTTTAAACCAGGTAAAGGAGATAAACGGCGTGAAGCTCCTGGCAGTCAGGGTGGACGGCGTTGACATGAACGGTCTGAGAAACCTGGGCGATCAGCTCAAGGAGAAGCTGGGCGAGGGCATGGTTGTCATTGCCTCCGTCCAGGACGGAAAGGTGAACCTGATGGCCTCCGCTACGGAGGGAGCCCAGAAGAAGGGCGCTCATGCAGGAAACCTGATCAAAGCCATCGCTTCTCTGGTGGGCGGCGGTGGCGGCGGACGCCCCAACATGGCTCAGGCCGGCGGAAAGAACCCGGCCGGCGTGGAGGATGCCCTCAGAAAGGCTGAGGAGGTAATCGCAGAGCAGGTGAAATAGCCGCTCTGCAGGAGATGCTTCTGGCGCCGAACCGACAAAATATAAATAAATTTTCAAATTTTGTAAAAATCCTGTTGACGAATACGGGATTTGTGGTATAATCATAACAGTGCTAAAAAAATGCCCAAACAGTTGTATTAATATGCACTTATTACACAACTGAAGGGAGGTTAGGTGTGAGCTATGTCAAATGTAATCGTTAAAGATAACGAAAGCTTAGACAGCGCTTTACGCAGATTCAAAAGAAACTGTGCAAAGGCTGGCATTCAGCAGGAGATTCGCAAGAGAGAGCATTACGAGAAACCAAGCGTTAGACGTAAGAAGAAATCCGAAGCTGCTAGAAAACGCAAATACAATTAATCAAGACAAAATTCCCGGCTGTCTATCGGCCGGGAATTTTTTATGGCAGGAAACTTTGTTTCCTGCTTCCCCTGTCTTTGAACCGGGTCAGGCATAAGAAGCCTGGCTTTTTTCATATATTGGGTATGAAGATCGGGAAAGGCGGCGTTTGCTTGTTTGACAGGCAGAAACGGGCTGTGGTGTCGGCGCTGAGCCTGCCGGAGGATGTCATGCTCGGCGACATGCTTCTGACCTTTACAGGCAGCAGAGGCGCTCTGGTAGAGAACTACAGGAGCATTATTCTGTATACAGATACGGTACTGAAGCTCCAGGGGAAAAACGGCCGCCTCACCATAGAGGGAAAGCGCCTTCGGATTACCTACTTTGACAGGGAGCAGCTTCTTCTGTCCGGGGCGATCCGGTCGGCAGTATTTGAACCGCTGTAAGGGAGGGAGCAGATGAATGCGTGGAGGCATTACCGGGAAGGGGCGGTGAAGGTGAGGCTGCAGGGGCTTTCGCCGGAGCGCTTTTTTAACCTCTGCGGCCAGGGAGAGGTGGAGATCTGGAAGATTTCATGCGCTGGCGCGGAATATGAATTTTATATGACTGTCAGGGGATTTTTCTCCTGCCGCCCCTTTGTGAGGAAGTCCGGTGTGAGGCTTAAAATCCTTGAAAAAACGGGACTTCCCTTTTTTTTATACAGAAACAGGAAAAGAGGGCTGTGGGCCCTTGGCTTTCTATTGTTTTTTCTGCTTCTCTATCTCCTCTCCCTGTTTGTGTGGGAGATTGATTTCCAGGGAAATCTGCGCCACTCGGACAATGAGCTGATGCACTATCTGGAAACAGAGGAGATCCGCTGCGGAATGCGAAAAAAACAGGTGGACTGCGAGTGGCTGGAAGGCCAGATTCGGAACAATTTTCCCGACATTACCTGGGTTTCTGCCCGGGTGGAGGGGACCAGGCTCTACATCCATGTGAAGGAAAACCAGGTGGTGCTGACGGTTCCAAAAAAAGATGAAACGCCCTGCGATCTGGTGGCAGATGCAGGGGGAGAGATTCTTTCCATGGTAGTGAGAAGCGGGACGCCTGCGGCAAGGCCCGGCGACGTGGTGGAACCGGGGCAGGTGCTTGTGAGCGGCAGGCTGTCCATCACCGACGACTCCGGACAGGTGGTATCGGAGCGGATGGTGCGGTCAGACGCTGATATTATTCTGAGAAGAGAGAGGACAGAGGAGAAGGAGATCTCCCTGTGGCATAAAAAACGGATATTTACCGGCAGACAGAGAAGGGGGCTGTTTGTCCAGGCGTTTGGGAAGGATTTTACGCTTCTGATGCCGGATTTTGAGGAGAGGGAATGGAGCTATACCGCCCAGACCTTTCAGGCCAGGATCGGGAAGAATTTTTACCTGCCGTTTTTTGGCGGGACGATCAGGGCAGATGAGCAGGTCAGCTACTGGACAAAATATACGGAGGAAGAGCTCTCGGCTATGGCCGAGGAATACAGGAGGGAGACGGAGGCAAAATTAATAGAAAAGGGGGTACAAATTATTGAAAATAATGTTACAATACTAGATAATGATTCAGCCTGTCTGTTTCGCCTGGAAATGATCACGGAGGAACCGGCAGGCAGTCCCGCGCCGATTGAGACGGGAATGGAACAGGAGCAGCCCTCAGAAGGGGAGTCTTAATAATCAGGCGGCCCTCTGCTTTCTGCTCTTCCTGCCCGGCGGGGGAAGGTGAAATATGGCTAAAGGAGAAGAGAGACAGAAAATGAGTGTGATGGAAACCATTATCGATATCCCCATGGAGCATGAGCGGAATGTCTGCGGACAGTTTGACGTATACCTGAAAAAAATAGAGCGTACCCTCCATGTGACGATGATAGCCAGGGACGGAGCCCTGAAGATCATCGGGCCGGAGCACGCCATCCGGCAGGCAAAGAGCGTGTTTAACAACCTGCTGGAGCTTTCAAGGCGGGGGAATGCGATCACAGAGCAGAATGTAGACTATGCACTCTCTCTGTCCTTTACGGAGAATGATGATAAAATTCTGGAAATTGATAAGGATATTATCTGCCGTACGATCAACGGAAAACCCGTAAAGCCAAAAACCCTGGGGCAGAAGCAGTATGTGGACCTGATTCGGAAGAAGATGATCGTATTCGGCATCGGCCCTGCCGGAACGGGAAAGACGTATCTGGCCATGGCCATGGCGATCCAGGCCTTTAAAAACGGGGAGGTAAACCGGATCATCCTGACCCGCCCTGCCATCGAGGCGGGAGAGCGGCTGGGATTTCTGCCGGGGGATCTGCAGAGCAAGATCGACCCGTACCTGCGCCCCCTTTACGACGCCCTGTATCAGATTATGGGAGCGGAAAGCTACATGCACAATTCAGAAAAGGGGCTCATTGAGGTGGCTCCCTTAGCCTACATGAGAGGCCGCACCCTGGATAATGCCTTTATTATCCTGGATGAGGCACAGAACACGACGCCGGCTCAGATGAAAATGTTTCTGACCCGTATTGGCTTTGGTTCCAAGGTCATTGTGACGGGAGATCAGTCCCAGAAGGATCTTCCGGCCGGGGCCGCGTCAGGTCTTGACACAGCGATCCGCGTCCTGAAGGGGATTGACGATATCGGCTTCTGCTACCTGACCAGCGGTGACGTGGTGCGCCATCCTCTGGTGCAGAAGATTGTGGAGGCCTATGATGCCTATGAGAAAAAAGAGCAGAGGGCTGACCGCCAGAAGGAAAAAGAGCGGGAGAAAAAGTCCGGCCGTCTTACCTTAAACAGGGGCAGGCTTGCCGAAGTGAAAAAAGGCAGAAAAAAGTAGGGGCGGATACGGACGAGGAAGAGAGGATATACCATGACGATTCAAATTGAGTACGAGGCAGAGAAAAAGCTGAACCTGCCATATGAGACGATTATCAGGGAGGTTGTGCTTGCCGCGCTGGACTATGAGGCCTGTCCCTATGAGGCGGAGGTCAATGTGCTCCTGACAGATGATGAGGAGATTCACCGGATCAACCGGGAGTTCAGGGGCATCGACCGGGCCACGGATGTGCTGTCGTTTCCCATGGCTGACTATGAACAGCCGGCAGAGTTTGAGAAGCTGGAAGAACGGCCGGAGGATTACTTCAACCCGGAAACGGGAGAGCTGCTTTTAGGCGATATTGTCATCTCAGTAGATAAGGTGGAGGAGCAGGCAGAAAAATACGGCCACTCAGAGGCCAGGGAGCTGGCCTTCCTGACTGCCCACAGCATGCTGCACCTGTTCGGGTATGATCACATGGAGGAGGAAGAGCGCCTGGTGATGGAGAAGAAGCAGGAAGCGATCCTCAGCCTTAAAGGCTACACGAGATAGGCGGGCCTGTTTATGAGAAGGAAAAACGCAGGGAAAAGGCAGAAAGATCACAGGCCGGAAAAGACCGTCCTCACAGTGGAGGATATTCAGGCTGTCCTCGAAAGCCAGTCTGGCAGCAGTCGGCAGAAAGTACAGCACAGCCGGCCGGAGCAGGGAACAGCTGCCCTTCGGGGAAACGGGGATATGCGGCGCCCCGGCTCAGGCGCCTATGGGACAGGCAGCTCCAGGGGAAGGAGAGAACCTCCGGGCGGTCCCATGCAGGAGAGGCGGCAGAAGGCCGGGCCGGCTGCCAGGCAGAGGGAAGATGGCTTCTCCATGGAGGAGGGGCGAAGCCGCCTCTTTTCAGAGCCGCGCCGCAGCCGCGGAAAGGGCCAGGCCCACGCAGGGCGTCCGATGTCTTCAGAGGGCAGAAGTGAGCGGGAACTAAGGCCCTCTGAGCGGGCCAGGCAGGCAGAGGGCTTGCGAAGACGGCCGGAGACGGGAGAAAAGAGGGGGAGAGAGGCTTCCAGAATGGCGTCTGCCCGCCCGAAGTCCCGCACCGGAAGCTTTGTAGTTCAGGGAACTATTCTGGCAGCTGCCGGAATCATTGTGCGCCTGATCGGTCTTCTCTACCGGATCCCGATGACGAATATCATAGGCGATGAGGGAATGGGCTACTATTCCACTGCCTTTAATGTCTACAATATTGTGCTGATCCTGTCCTCCTACAGTCTTCCGTTAGCTGTCTCCAAGCTGGTGTCGGCGAGGCTTGCAAAGGGAGAGTTCAGGAATGCGTCAAGGGTACTCTGTGCCGCTCTGGTCTACGCCACCTGCGCCGGCGGCCTGGCCTGCGGCGTGGTCTGGCATTTCGGCAGCTTTTTTGCGGGTACAGTCTTTAAAACGCCGTTCTGCGTCTATGCCCTCAGGACGCTGGCCCCGACGATCTGGATTATGGCCTATCTGGGGGTTCTGAGGGGATATTTTCAGGGCCACGGCACTATGATTCCCACTGCTGTTTCCCAGATATTTGAGCAGATTGTAAACGCTGCTATCAGCGTGACAGCGGCAGGCGTACTCTTTAAGGTGGGCCTGGATTCCAACCGGGTATTTGAGACAACCGGCTACCCGGAGGCTTTCGGGGCTGCAGGAGGCACCATAGGAACCGGAGCAGGAGCCCTGACTGCGCTTTTGTTTATGCTGTTTCTCTTCGCCGTATACCGTCCCTTTATGAAGAAAAAGATCCGCAGGGACAGGCAGGGCAGCAGAGAATCCTACGGACATATTTCAGGTGTCTTTTTTATGACAGTGATGCCTGTTATTCTGAGCTCCGCCGTCTACAATATCAATGCGGTGCTGGACAACAGCATTATGGCTTACGGGATGGACGCCCTGGGAAGGGGAGAGGAGTTCCTGGCTCTCTGGGGCATCTACAACAACAAGTACCTTCTCCTGGTGCATGTGCCGTTAGCCATGGCAAATGCCCTGTCCTCCTCCCTGATTCCTTCTCTGGCGGCGGCAGTGGCCAGAAAGCAGAGGGGGGAAGCGGCCAGAAAGACGGGAATGGCTATCCGTTTTTCCATGGTGATTGCCATTCCGGCGGCTGTGGGCCTTACGGTACTGGCAGAGCCGGTAAACCGCCTGCTGTTTCATAGCGGTGATACGGCCGAGGCGGTGAGAATGATGGTGTGGGGGTCCTCCGCCATCGTCTTCCTGTCTCTCTCCACTGTGATGAATGCGATTCTGCAGGGACTGGGTCATATGAATCTTCCGGTCAGACATGCGGCAGCAGCCCTGGTGCTCCATGTGGCGGCCCTCTATGTGATGCTGATGGGCCTTCACTGGGGAATTTACAGCGTCCTTTTTGCCAATATTCTGTTTGCAGTGATTATCTGCCTGCTCAACTGGCTCTCCATCCGGAGGATTCTCCATTACCGCCAGGAGCTTAAGAGAACTTTCATCATTCCATTGGCCGCCTCTGCCGTCATGGGTGCTGCGGCCTATGGCTGCTACCAGGGGCTTTCCCGCCTTTTTGGAGGCAGTGGAATTGCAACTGTGGGAGCTGTTTTGGCGGGTGTCTTAGTCTACGGCATCCTGCTGTTGAAAATTGGCGGGGTGGATGCGCAGGAACTTCAGACAATGCCCGGAGGCACCAGGATTCTGAAAACCGCCAGGAAGCTCAGAATTCTCCAGTAAAATCAGGGACGTCTTATCTTCTTTTACTGTGAGAAAACAATTTTCCGGCATTTTTCGCCTGCAGGCGTTTAAAAAAGTCCCTCTTGACGATACTATTCGTTAAGGAGGGACTTTTTCCATGAAACGGTATTATTATATAGCTGTAATTGCTGCTGCCGCGCTTCTCATCGGCGGAATCGGCGCGGGAGTGTTCCTGCTCTCTAAAAGGCCTGAGCCGGTCAGCCCGGTTCCCGGAGCAGTTCTGGAATCGGAAACTGTGACGCAGGAGCATGAGGCGGACAGCAGCGGGCGGGAGTCAGAAAAAGATCAGACAGGAGCCGGAAAGGCTTACGGGGACCAGTCCGGGGGCGGGATGGCAGCCGGACTGCCCGGAAGTCTTGTAAAGGCGCAGCAGGCAGAGGGCCGGATATCGGAAGACAGTTTAAGCCAGGCGGGGACGCCTGGAATGGAGAGGGAGACAGGAGAGGAATACTGTCTGGTGTCTGAAAATGGATTTCTCCTGGTATTTGCCAAGGACAGAAGCTCCGTCTTTCTGGATACTCATATGCCTCTGGCAGAATTTCCGCTGGCAGAGCAGGAGCGTCTTTTAGACGGAATCTGGTTCTCATCCATGATCGAGGTACTCAACTACCTGGAATCTTTTACGAGCTAGGAGAATACAGCCGGCATGGGTTTTCAGAGCCTTGGCTGCCGATTTTGGTATGCAGCTGCGAGAGAACTGCGCCTGGTGCTCCGGGCGCGGTCTTTTCCGCATGCATGGGCGCTTGGGCCTGAAGGTTGAAGATTCTGAAGGCCCTGCCGGTGCCGTATGCGGCAGGACAGATAGAGGAGGGAGGACAGGAGCACGAACAGAGAAGTCTGAACTGCCGGATTGCACTTTTTTACAGGTTCATGTATACTTAACCATTATCCCGCCACGGCCGGGCAGCCCCGGAGAGAAAAGCGGCCGGAGAAAGTTATCTCCGGTTTGGCGTTCCGGTTCTGCAGCTTTTAAGCCGGGAAGGGAAACAAGGACAGGAGAATTGTCATGAAGAAACACGTACTTATCATAGGCGGCGGAGCCTCCGGGATGGCGGCTGCGATTTTTGGAGCCAGGCAGGGCGCTGAGGTAACGATTCTGGAACACATGGATCGGGTTGGAAAGAAAATTCTTTCTACAGGCAATGGAAAATGCAATCTGACCAACCGCCGTATGGAACCTGGCTGCTATCGCTGCAGCGTGCCGGAATTTCCCATGGAGGTGCTCAGCCGGTTTGGGGAAGAGGACACGGAGGCTTTTTTTGAAGATCTCGGCATTGTGCTGAAGGACAGAAACGGGTATCTCTATCCGGCTTCCGGACAGGCCTCGTCGGTGCTGGATGCCCTGAGGGCGGAACTTTCTCTTCGGGGTGTGGCTGTGGTCACAGAATGCGGACCCGTACATATCGAGGCGCCGAAAGGTCCGGCAGAAAAGTGGAGAGTGACCTGCGAGAGAGGGGCATTTTTTTCGGATGCCCTGATTCTTGCCGCCGGCTCTAAAGCGGCGCCGGCCACCGGATCAGACGGAAGCGGATATAAGCTGGCAAAAAAGCTGGGACACAGGATCCTCACTCCTCTGCCGGCACTGGTGCAGCTTCGGTGCAGGGAGCCGTTTTTTAAGCAGATAGCGGGGGTCAGAACCGACGTCCAGGTGAAAATTCTGGCAGAGGGGGAGGAGCTGGCCTCTGACTGCGGGGAGCTTCAGCTGACGGACTACGGAATTTCCGGAATCCCTGTGTTTCAGGTGAGCCGGTTCGCCGCCCGGGCGCTTTACGAAAAAAAGCAGGTTACGGCAGTGATCGATTTCTGTCCGGATATGGGAAAAAAAGAAACAGGCCGTTTCCTCAGGGAGAGGAGAGAGCTTCTGGCAGAGCGGAGCGGGGAAGGCTTTTTTAACGGATGGTTAAATAAGAAGCTGGCCCTTCTGTTTCTGCGCATGGCAGGTATCCGTCCTGAGCGCCAGACGGAGAGCTTTACGGAGCGGGAGCTTTCGGCTCTGGCCCGGCTTCTTAAAGAATTTGAAACAGAGGTTGTGTCCACCAATCCCTTTGAAAACGCCCAGGTGTGCTGCGGGGGAGTGGATGTACGGGACATAAACCCTTACACGATGGAATCAAAAATAAAGAAAGGCCTTTATCTGACAGGAGAGCTGTTGGATGTAGATGGTATCTGCGGAGGATATAATCTGCAATGGGCGTGGAGCACCGGTGCGGTGGCCGGAATCCACGCAGGGACAATGGGATGATACGGATCAATCAGCTAAAGCTGCCGGTGAATCACAAAAGACAGGATCTGCAGAAGAAAGCGGCAAAGCTGCTGCGTCAGCCGGAGACAAGGATTCGCTCTCTCCATATCCGGCGCCAGTCCATTGATGCGAGAAAGAAGGGAGAACTCCTCTATATCTACGCGGTGGACGTGGAGTTTGAGGGAGATGAGGAGTCTGCTGTGAGGCGGGCAAAAAATGTCAATATTACCATATCAAAGGAGAAACGCTACCAGTTTCCGGAGGCGGGCAGGGAGGCACCGAGACTGAAGGAGCGCCCGGTGATTATCGGCTGCGGCCCTGCGGGACTGTTCTGCGGCCTGATGCTTGCCAGGGCCGGCTACCGCCCTGTGATTTTAGAGAGGGGAGCCGACGTGGATACAAGGACGGCCCAGGTGAAACGGTTCTGGGAGGAGGGAATCCTCGACCCTGAATCCAACGTACAGTTTGGAGAGGGAGGAGCAGGAACATTTTCTGACGGAAAGCTGAATACTCTGGTAAAGGATGTTTCCGGCAGAAATGGGGAGGTGCTCAGAATTCTGACTGAGGCAGGGGCAGACCCTTCCATACTCTACTCCAGCAAGCCCCATGTGGGAACTGATGTGCTGGCCCGGGTGGTGAAGCATATCCGGACGGAGATCACATCCCTGGGAGGGGAGGTGCGCTTTCAGACGAAGGCAGCAGATCTTGGCATCCGCGGAGGAAAGGCTGCTTTCGTTGAGACAGAACATCCTGTGCGGGGAAGAGAGGTGATTCCGGCCGAGGCGGTTGTCCTGGCAGTGGGGCACAGCGCCCGTGACACCTTTGAGGTTCTGTATAAGAAGGGGATTGAGATGGAAGCCAAAGCCTTTGCTGTGGGACTTCGCATCCAGCACCCCCAAAAGCAGATCAATCTCGCCCAGTACGGCATGGAGGAGCCGGGAGAGCTCGGAGCCGCTCCCTACAAGGTGACGAGACAGACATCAAACGGCCGCGGCGTCTACTCCTTCTGTATGTGCCCCGGCGGCTATGTGGTCAACGCGTCCTCGGAGCCGGGAAGGCTTGCAGTCAACGGCATGAGCTATCACAGCAGGGAGGGAGTGAATGCAAACAGCGCTCTGATTGTGACCGTTACGGCGGATGATTTCCCGGAGGCCACGGCCATGGGGGGAATCGCCTTCCAGAGGCAGCTGGAAGAGGCGGCCTTCAGGGCCGGAGGCGGAAATATTCCGGTACAGCTTTACGGCGATTTCAGGGACGGCAGGGTAAGCCGATCTTTTGGGGATGTAGAGCCGGCCTTTATGGGAGGAACCGCCTTTGCAGACCTCAATCAGGTGCTTCCTGCCGCCCTCTGTGCCTCCCTCAGGGAGGGCATGGAGGCCTTCGGAAAAATGATCCGCGGCTTTGACCGGCCGGACGCTATTCTGGCAGGCGTAGAGAGCAGAACCTCCTCCCCGCTGCGCATCGGCAGAGGGGAAACTCTGGAGGGAAGCATTGGAGGGCTCTATCCCTGCGGGGAGGGGGCCGGATATGCGGGAGGCATCACTTCGGCGGCTATGGACGGAATTAAGGTGGCGGAAGCCATTGTCAGGCGCTTTCAGAGGCCGGAGAACTGATGGGCTCTGAAAAAGAATTTGACGAACCGCGCCGTTTGGTGTAAACTTTCAGAAAATGCTTCGGCATATTTCGAAACGCAGGATGGAGCAGCGCAGAAAGGGGATAAGAGGATGACGGCAGAGAGAGAAGCACTGAGAGAGAAAAAGAGGATTGTGATTAAGATTGGATCATCGTCCCTGACGCACCCGGAGACTGGAGATCTGAACCTTCAGAAAATTGAAAAGCTGGTTCGGGTAATCAGTGATCTGCGGGGACAGGGAAAGGAGGTAGTTCTGGTTTCCTCAGGTGCGATTGCAGCGGGACGGCAGGCCCTGGGTTTTACGGAGCGGCCAAGGAAGATTTCTGAAAAGCAGGCCTTTGCGGCTGTGGGTCAGGCCAGGCTGATGATGGTTTATCAGAAGCTCTTCGCCGAGTACAACCAGACGGCAGCTCAGATCCTTATGACGAAGAACACCATGACCAACGAGGAATCCCGCTTTAACGCGAGAAATACGTTTGACGAGCTTTTAAAGCTGGGGACTGTGCCGATTGTCAATGAGAATGACACGGTATCCACCTATGAGATTCAGTTCGGAGACAACGACCGCCTATCAGCCCTTGTTTCGGCGCTGATAGGAGCTGATGTTCTCCTTCTTCTGTCTGATATTGACGGACTTTACACAGACGATCCCAACAAGAACCCGAAGGCCCAGTTTATTCCGGTCGTGAGGGAGCTGACTCCGGAGCTCTTAGCCATGGGAAAGGGCGCGGGCAGCAGCGTAGGCACCGGAGGAATGTCCGCCAAGCTCATGGCAGCCCAGATTGCCATGGGAAGCGGTTCAGACATGGTGATTGCCAATGCGCAGCGCCTGGATGTGATCTATGAGATCCTGGGCGGAGAAGACAGGGGAACTCTGTTTGTAGAAAAAAAGGATGAAAATTTCAGTCTGAGTGACTACCTGGAAAACCGGTAACAGGCGGAAGAAAAAAGATAAAATGCAATAACAGCAGGAGATGACAAAGATGAATCAGGAAAAAATAGACAGGATTAATGCCCTCTACCACAAAAGCCAGTCTGTAGGGCTTTCACCGGAGGAGCAGGAGGAGCAGGCCGCTCTGAGAAAAGAGTATATAGAGGCGATTCGGAAAAATCTTCGCGGAACCTTAAACAGCATTCAGATTAAGGAAAAGGACGGAAGCATCACCGATCTCGGCAGGAAATACGGAGATGTGGGAACGGTAAAGAGCTGAGAAAACGGGAAAAGAACACAGGGAAAGGCTATGGAAAGACGGAAACTATCTGTTCACCTGCCCGCTCTTTCAGGGCTTTCAAAGGGGGAACTGCGAAGCAGGATACTGTCTGCCCGGAAAGCACTGAACGGGGAGGAGCGCCTTGTCTGGGACAGCAGGATCCGGAAGCGCCTGTTGGCTCTGCCGGAGATTCTGGAGGCGGATACCGTATACTGCTATGCGGATGTGAGGAATGAAGCGGGCACTGAGCTTCTCATCAGAGACCTCCTTTCAAGGGGAGTCCGCGTGGCGCTTCCGAGAGTGGAAGGGAAGAAAATGTTCTTTTACTATATCGGGGGGCCTGATGATATAGAGCCTGGCTTTATGAATATCCCGGAACCGGGCCCTGCCTGCCGTCCGGCAGAGAAGCAGACTGCGCCGGTTATTGTTCCGGGACTTGTTTTTGGAAGAGATTTTTTCAGGATTGGCTATGGCGGAGGCTTCTACGACCGGTTTTTCGAGAGGGAGCCTGTGCACTGGAAGGCAGCCATCTGCTATGAGTTTCAGCTGACAGATGCGGTTTTATCCGAGGAACACGATGTGAGGATGGACTGCATCGTCACACCGGACAGATGCCTGAAAAGAAAATAGGGGGACGGAAAGAGAAAGGAGAGGCAAAGGATGCTGATTGAAACTGGAAAGAAGGCAAAGGCGGCCGCGAGGCTTTTAAATAATCTGGGCTCAACGGAAAAAAACAGAGGACTTCTGGCGGCGGCCCAGTCTCTTTTGGAGGGAGAGGAGGAGATCCTTGCGGCCAACCAGGACGATGTGATCCGCGCGGCGGAAAACGGTATGAGCCAGGGCCTGATCGATCGTCTGGAACTGAATCCGGCCCGCCTGTCGGCTATGGTGGAGGGAATCCGCCAGATTGCAGGGCTGGAGGATCCAATCGGGGAGGTAATCTCCATGAAGCCCCGCCCAAACGGACTTTTAATCGGACAGAAGAGAGTTCCCCTGGGCGTTGTTGGAATCATCTATGAGGCGAGGCCGAATGTGACGGCCGATGCCTTCGGACTGTGCTTTAAGACGGGAAACGCTGTGATCCTCAAAGGCGGCAGTGATGCCCTCTGTTCCAACCAGGCCATCGTAAAATGGCTGAGAAAGGGACTTTCAGAGGCCGGACTTCCCGCGGACGCGGTTCAGCTTATCACAGACACCGACAGGGAGGTCACAAGGCAGTTTATGCGTCTGAATGAGTATGTGGACGTCCTGATTCCCAGAGGCGGGGCAGGATTAATACGGACTGTGGTGGAGAACAGCACGGTTCCTGTTATCGAGACCGGGACGGGCAACTGCCACATCTATGTGGATGAGAGTGCGGATCTTAATATGGCTCTGGATATTATTTTTAATGCAAAGACACAGCGGATCGGCGTGTGCAACGCCTGCGAGTCGCTGGTGGTACACAAGGGGATCGCAGAGGAGTTTCTGCCGAGGCTGAAGGAGAGGCTGGACAGGAAGCAGGTAGAAATCCGGGCAGACCGGGAGGCCAGGACCATTATGCCGGAGTGGAAGGAGGCTGAGCCGGAGGACTGGGGCAGGGAGTATCTGGATTACATCCTCTCTCTGAAGCTGGTAGATTCCTTAGACGAGGCCATTGAACACATCAACACGTATAATACAGGACACTCTGAAGCGATTGTCACAAGGGACTATGAACATGCTCAGCGGTTTTTAAATGAGATCGATGCGGCGGCCGTGTATGTGAATGCCTCCACCCGGTTTACGGACGGCTTTGAATTCGGCTTTGGAGCAGAGATTGGAATCAGCACCCAGAAGCTCCACGCCAGAGGGCCCATGGGGCTTAAGGAACTTACGACGACAAAGTATATCATCTACGGGAACGGACAGATCAGGGAGTAGGAACAAAAAACGGGAGACAGACGATCAGAAATCCGAACAGTATTTGAAACGGCCGGAGCGCTTCTGCCTTTGCAAAAAAGGCAGAAAGGATTACCGGCCGTTTTGCTGTCTTTTTGCAAAGGAACAGCCGATCTGTTATAATTCTGTAAGAAATTAACAGATTTTTTGGTATTTCCATTGGCAGGCATTTATGTTATAATCTGTAGATGCTGGCCAGGTCTGGAGGAAAACGTCCATTCTGCTGCCAGGACGCCCCAGGATAAGGGGCGGAACTTTGATACGGAAAGGAACCTGTGAATGGATTTAAAAAATATAACATACACGGAGGGATGGAACCTTGCCCCGTCTGCGGAGCCGGAGCGCCAGAATTATTTTATGGAGCGCTGCCGGGAGGCTGTGGAAGCCTGGAAGGCGGAGGAGGGAAAGGAAGCTGTCACCTTCCACATTGAGACTTTCGGCTGCCAGATGAACGCTCACGATTCAGAAAAGCTGGAGGGGATTCTTCTGGAGGCGGGCTTTGTAAAGACAGATACGGAGGAGGCCGATCTGGTCCTCTATAATACCTGTACAGTCCGCGAAAATGCAAATCAGAGGGTATATGGCCGTCTGGGCTATCTGAACAGCCTGAAAAAGAAAAATCCCCGCATGCTCATCGGCCTTTGCGGCTGCATGATGCAGGAAGATCAGGTGGTTGAAAAAATCAAGAAGACGTACCGCTTTGTGGATGTGATTTTCGGAACCCACAATATCTACAAGCTGGCAGAACTTCTGTTTGCCCGCCTGCACACGGGAAAGATGGTTATCGACATCTGGAAGGATACAGACAAGATTGTGGAGGATCTTCCCAGCGAGAGAAAATATCCGTTTAAATCGGGAGTCAACATCATGTTCGGCTGCAACAACTTCTGCAGCTACTGTATTGTTCCCTATGTGAGAGGCAGGGAGCGCAGCAGAAGGCCGGAGGATATCATAAAGGAGATTGAAGGCCTGGTGGCAGACGGCGTGGTGGAGGTGATGCTCCTTGGCCAGAATGTGAATTCCTACGGGAAGAATCTGCCGGAGCCCATTACCTTTGCAGAGCTTCTGCGCCGGGTGGAGCAGATCGAAGGGCTTGAGCGAATCCGTTTTATGACGTCCCATCCCAAGGATCTGTCAGATGAGCTGATAGAGGTGATGCGTGATTCCAAAAAGATCTGCCGCCATCTTCATCTGCCGCTTCAGTCGGGCAGCAGCCGGATCCTGGGACAGATGAACCGAAGATACACAAAGGAGCAGTATCTGGCGCTGGCAGAAAAGATTAAGACAGCTATCCCTGACATCTCCCTGACCACGGATATTATTGTGGGATTTCCCGGGGAAACGAAGGAGGACTTCGAGGAAACCCTGGATGTGGTGAGAAAGGTGCGCTATGACAGCGCCTTTACCTTCATCTACTCAAAGCGCACGGGAACTCCGGCGGCGGTGATGGAAAACCAGGTGCCGGAGGACGTGATTAAGGAGCGGTTTGACCGTCTGTTAAGTGAGGTGCAGAGAATCTCAAATGAGATCAGCGGAAGGGATGTCCACACCGTTCAGAAAGTTCTCGTGGAGGAGCCTGACACCCACGCGGAAGGGATGGTGACCGGAAGACTGTCCAACAACATTATTGTCCATTTTGAGGGCAGCAGGGAGCTGATTGGAAAAATCGTGGATGTCTATTTGGAAGAATCAAAGGGTTTTTATTATATGGGAAAATTATGTAACCGTTAAGGAGGATATACATATGAAAAAGCGAAACTTAAGAGCCGCCGCGCTTCTTCTGGCAGCAGCCATGACAGTAGGGGGAGGAAGCACAGCCTTTGCCGCAGAGGAGACTGCTACCGGTCCAGGACTGGAAATCGAGCGGAAAGAGCAGCAGAATCAGGGTGCGCCGTCGGGAGCAGAGGAAGGCGGCCAGAATGCCGGCGGACAGGGTGCAGAAACTCCTGCCGATCAGGGGCAGACGGGGACAGACGGGACGGCACCTTCCGATACGGGCCAAGAGACGCAGCAGCAGGAGCAGGCCTCCACAGCCCCCTATGTCAGCGTATCCTACACTCAGGGAGTGGGCACAGAGGTGACAAATCTGTCCATGACCCTCAATAACTACAACGGAATCGGCGGGGTATCCTACCGCCCATATGTAAACAACGGCGGATTTATCTGGTGGAATCACGACGGAGGCCCCTCCGGCGGCACAGAGGCTTCTACTTACGTGGAGGCCGTCGAGATTGTCCTCACCGGAGACGCAGAGAGAGACTATGATATTTACTACTGCGTTACTTCCAGCGGACAGGGAAAGATGGGCTGGGCCAAGAACGGGGAGATAGCGGGTACCAGCAATCTGGGCGAGCACCTGGTCAGCATTGAGGTGATGCTTGTGCCGAAGGGACAGCCGGGACCTGTCTCTGTTGCAGGCCGTTACTTAAATGAACTGACTAATTACATCAGGATTGCGCCTGAGGGCAGCACGATGACAAACCAGGATGGAACGCCGTACAATGGCTGGGTTTCCTACGACCATGAAAAGTTCTACTTTAAGGATGGAAAATCAGTTTCCGGCTGGCAGTATATCGACGGCCTGAAATTCTACTTTGAGCCGTCCGGCCGTCTGGTGCAGGATGTGGACAGCCTGATCGGCAAGCAGAGCAGCTATGTGATCAAGGTAAATAAAGCGCTTAACTGCTCTACCATCTATGCAAAGGATGGAGACAACGGCTATATTATCCCGGTTAAGGCTATGCTGACCTCTGTGGGCGATGACACGCCGCTTGGAACCTTCAAGACACCGGAGAAGTACAGATGGAGACTTATGGTAAATGACACCTACACTCAGTGGGCTACAAGAATTACCCAGGGCTTCCTGTTCCACTCCATCACCTATGCGGAGCCGGATATTTACAAGCTCAACACAGAAGGATACAATGGGCTGGGCGTTTCCCGTTCTCTGGGATGCGTGCGCCTGACCTGCGAAAATGCCAAGTGGGTGTATGACAACTGCGCACTTGGAACTACAGTTGAGATTTACGAGGATTCAAATGTGGCTTCTCCATTTGACAAGCCGGATCTGATTCCTATCTCAAACAGCCAGAACTGGGATCCGACGGACCCGTCCATTCAGCGCTAGCCCATCTGTGCGGAAGATTAGACAGAGAAACCATAAAGAGAATGAAATAAGAAAAGCTGCGGCCCGGCCTCCCTGTAAGGGACGGCCGGGCGGCGGCCGTTATACTATAGAGAAGATAGAAGAGAGGACAGACAGTGGCACAATTATCACCAATGATGACTCATTATCTGGAAACGAAAAAACAGTATCCCGACTGCATCCTTTTTTACAGGCTGGGCGATTTCTACGAGATGTTCTTCGAGGACGCCAAGACGGCCTCAAGGGAGCTTGAGATCACCCTGACCGGCAAGGAGTGCGGTCTGGAGGAGCGCGCCCCCATGTGCGGAGTTCCCTATCACGCGGTGGAAAGCTACCTGAACAAGCTGGTGCAGAAGGGGTATAAGGTGGCCATCGCCGAGCAGATGGAGGATCCAAAGACAGCCAAGGGCCTTGTAAAGCGGGAGGTTATCCGCGTGGTGACGCCCGGAACGATCACGAATTCCCAGGCCCTTGAGGAGTCAAAGAATAATTACCTGATGGGAATTGTGTATATGGACGGGATGTTCGGCATCTCATCTGTTGACATCAGTACAGGAGATTATCTGGTGACAGAGGTAAAGTCGGAGCGGACGCTTCTCGACGAGATATTCAAGTTTGCCCCGTCGGAGATTATCTGCAATGAAGCGTTTTATATGTCCGGTGTCGACCTGGAGGAGCTGAAGAACCGCTTGCATGTGGTGGTGACGGCCCTTGAAAACAGGTTCTTTTCTGATGATTCCTGCCGGAGACTCCTCAGGGAGCACTTCCATGTAAACCACCTGGACGGACTGGGGCTTTCCGAGTACGAGGCCGGGACTATCGCAGCCGGAGCCGTGCTCTCCTATCTCTATGAAACCCAGAAGAGCACCCTCGATCATCTGACTGCCATCACACCTTACACCACAGGGCAGTATATGATGCTTGACACCTCCACCAGAAGAAATCTGGAGCTGACGGAGACCCTCCGGGAGAAGCAGAAGAGAGGGACGCTGCTCTGGGTGCTGGATAAGACGAAGACGGCCATGGGAGCCAGGATGCTGCGCTCCTTCGTGGAGCAGCCGCTGATTGACAGGGAAGGAATCCTTGCAAGGCAGAATGCCATTGAGGAGCTGAATATGAATTATATTTCCAGGGAGGAGATGGCAGAGTACCTGAACGCCATTTACGACCTGGAACGGCTGATTGGCCGGATCAGCTACAAGACGGCCAATCCGAGGGACCTGATTGCCTTTAAAAATTCCCTTGCCATGCTGCCGCACATCAAGAAAATTTTAGGGGAGTTTGGAGCAGACCTGCTGCGGGAGGTGGATTCCGGCATGGACACCCTGGAGGAGCTGACGGCGCTGATTGAACATGCAATTGTGGACGATCCGCCGATCTCTGTCCGGGATGGAGGCATCATCAAGGACGGCTACAGCGAGGAGGCTGACCGGCTGCGCCATGCCAAGACAGAGGGGAAGGACTGGCTGGCTGCTCTGGAGGCCGAGGAGAGGGAGAAGACGGGAATTAAAAATCTGAAAATCAAGTTCAACAAGGTGTTCGGCTACTATTTTGAGGTGACGAACTCCTTTAAGGACCAGGTGCCTGACCACTTTGTGCGCCGGCAGACCCTCACCAATGCGGAGCGCTTTACCACAGACCGGCTGAAGGAGCTGGAGGGGACCATTCTGGGAGCGGAAGACAGGCTGTTTTCCCTGGAATACGATCTGTTCTGCCAGGTCAGGGACACGGCAGGAGCCCAGGTGGAAAAGATTCAGCAGACGGCCAAGGCCATCGCCCTTCTGGATGTGCTGATCTCTCTGTCCACAGTGGCCACCAGGCACAATTATGTGAAGCCAAAGATCAATGAGAGGGGAGTCATCCACATTAAGAACGGCCGCCACCCGGTGGTGGAGCAGATGATGCGGGATGACATGTTTGTGTCCAATGACACCTATCTGGACAACGGGAAGAACCGCATTTCCATTATCACCGGGCCGAATATGGCCGGAAAGTCCACCTATATGAGGCAGACTGCTCTGATCACACTGATGGCTCAGATTGGCAGCTTTGTGCCTGCAGACGAGGCCAACATCGGTCTCTGCGACCGGATTTTCACCAGAGTGGGAGCCTCAGACGATCTGGCTTCGGGACAGAGTACCTTTATGGTGGAGATGACGGAAGTGGCCAACATCCTCCGCAATGCCACGAGAAACAGCCTTCTGATCCTGGATGAGATCGGAAGGGGAACCAGCACCTTCGACGGCCTGTCCATCGCCTGGGCGGTGGTGGAGTATATCAGCAACACGAAGACGCTGGGTGCCAAGACACTGTTCGCCACCCACTACCATGAGCTGACGGAGCTGGAGGGCGCCATAAGCGGCGTCAACAATTACTGTATCGCGGTGAAGGAGCAGGGGGACAATATTGTGTTCCTGCGAAAGATCGTAAAGGGAGGGGCAGACAAGAGCTACGGCATCCAGGTGGCCAAGCTGGCCGGTGTTCCGGAACAGGTGATCACAAGGGCCAAGGAGCTGGTGGAGGAGCTGTCTGACGCGGATATTACGGCGAGGGCCAAGGAGATTGCGTCCGGCAGCCGTACCGTACAGCCGAAAAAGAGTGTGGAGAGGCCGGACGAAGTGGATCTTCAGCAGATGTCCATCTTTGACACCGTGCGGGAGGAGGATATCATCAGGGAGCTGATGGAGATCGATATCAGCCGCCTGTCTCCGGTGGAGGCTCTGGTGACTCTTGACAAGTTCCAGTCACGGCTTAAAAACCGATGGGAAGCAGATAAATAGGCAGGAGGCCGGCGGCCGGCCGTCTGTCAGTTGCGAGCAAGGAGGAAGAGGGATTGGCAAATATCAGGGTACTTGACCAGAATACGATCAACCAGATTGCGGCGGGAGAGGTGATTGAGCGGCCTGCCTCTGTGGTGAAGGAGCTTTTGGAAAACGCCATTGACGCCAGGGCTACGGCGGTGACCATTGAAATCAAGGAAGGGGGAATCGGCCTGATCCGGGTGACAGACAACGGCTGCGGCATTCCAAGGGAGGAGATTCCCACCGCCTTTCTGCGCCACGCCACCAGCAAAATCAGGACGGTGGAGGATCTGTTTACCGTGGCCTCCTTGGGCTTTCGGGGCGAGGCGCTGTCCAGCATCGCCTCCGTGGCTCAGGTGGAGCTGATCACAAAGACAGAGGACAGCATGTCCGGGACAAGGTACTGCATCGACGGAGGGGAGGAGAAGAGCATTGAGGAGGTGGGGGCACCGGAGGGAACAACCTTTTTGGTGAGAAACCTTTTCTACAATACGCCGGCCAGAAGGAAGTTTTTAAAAACGCCGGCCACGGAAGGGGCCCACATTGCGGATCTGGTAGAGAAGATTTCCCTCTCCCACCCGGAGGTTTCCATCCGTTTTATCCAGAACGGGCAGAGCCGCCTGCATACCTCGGGAAACCACAGCCTGAGAGACATTATCTATACCATCTACGGAAGGGAGATCGCCTCAAATCTACTCCCTGTGGATATGGGGGAGGATCCGGTGCGTGTGACAGGCTTTATCGGAAAGCCACTGATTGCCAGGGGAAACAGAAATTTTGAAAATTATTTTATCAACGGCAGGTACATTAAGAGCAGCCTCATAAACAAGGCCATCGAGGATGCCTATAAGCCGTTTATGATGCAGCATAAGTATCCTTTTACCATGCTGCATTTTGCCATCGAGTCCTCCTTCCTGGATGTCAACGTACATCCGGCCAAAATGGAGCTTCGCTTCCGCGACGGGGAGATGATCTACAAAATGGTCTACCACACGGTGTCTATGGCCCTGGCAGGAAGGGAGCTGATCCCGGAGGTAGGGATTGGCTCTGAGAGGATAGAGAGGGGAGAGAACAGGTCGCAGGAGCTGTCCGGGAAGACCGGTTCAGGTCCGGCAGGATACGGAGAAAACCGTCCGGCTCTGAAGCCGGTGCGCTTTGACCGGCCGGAGCCCTTTGAGAGGAAGAGAAAGGCCCTTCTCTCTCCGGAAATTCCAATAGAAAGGGAAGCGCTCCGGCAGGACAGTCAGCCGGATAAAAACCCAGGGACAGAGTCTGGAGGGCCCGCAAGGGAAGATGTGCCCCAAAAGGATATGGAAAAAAATACGGAAAAGAATATGGAAAGGGATACAGAAAAGGCACGGCCCCTTCCGGGAAGCGGACTTATCAGGGAAAATACTTCAGCATACGGTTCTCACCTTTCAGAGGCAGGAAAAGGCCCCGGGATGGGAATGATCCATGCTCCTGCAAAAGAGCAGGAATCGCTTGGGGTGCGTTCCCCGGGGGCTTCTGATGAGGATGAGAGCGGGAGAGCTGCCAGGGTGCAGGCTGCTAAGGCTAAGGGGCAGCAGGATGGGCAGGACGGCGGAGGGAATCCGGAAGTCTCAGGGCAGCCGGAGCAGCTCAGCCTGTTTGAGCCTAAGCTTCTGAGCCGGGAGGCCAGGGAGGAACACCGGATCATCGGCCAGCTGTTTGACACCTACTGGCTGGTAGAGTACAGGGACAGCCTGTATATTATCGACCAGCATGCGGCCCACGAGAAGGTTCTGTACGAAAAGACAGTGGCTTCTCTGAAGAGCCGGGAATACACCTCCCAGATGATTAACCCTCCTATCATTCTCACCCTGAACAGCAGTGAGAAACTCCTCTTAGAAAAATATATGGAGCATTTTACGGGAATCGGCTTTGAGATAGAACCCTTTGGCGGCAGGGAGTATGCAGTGCGGGCGGTCCCTGCAAACCTCTTTTCCATCGCCAAAAAGGAGCTTCTCATGGAGATGATAGACGGACTGTCTGACGAGATGGACAGGGGAAATTCCGATCTGCTCAATGAGAAGATCGCCAGCATGAGCTGCAAGGCGGCTGTCAAGGGAAACCACCGTTTATCTGAGGCGGAGGCCAGGGCCCTGATCGACGAGCTTCTGGAGCTGGAAAATCCCTATGCCTGCCCTCACGGCCGGCCCACGATCATCTCTATGAGCCGCTATGAGCTGGAAAAGAAATTTAAGCGGATAGTATAGGGTATTGAGTGAGACAGTGAATGAGCCTGCCTGCGGCGCAGGCGGGAAAGGAGATTTAAGACATGGAACAGAAACGTCCTCTTATTATTATCACAGGTCCTACGGCGTCGGGAAAGACGGCTCTCTCCATTGAGCTGGCCAAGAGAATCGGGGGAGAGATTATAAGCGCAGATTCCATGCAGGTCTACCGCCATATGGACATCGGATCCGCCAAAGTGACAGAGGAGGAGATGGATGGAGTTCCCCATCATCTGATCGATGTGCTGGAGCCGTCGGAGGACTTCAATGTAGTGAAGTTTCAGTCCATGGCGAAAAAGGCCATGGAAGAAATTTACAGCCACGGGCATATTCCTATTGTGGCAGGAGGAACCGGATTTTACATTCAGGCTCTCCTCTATGACATCGACTTCACAGAGACAGACGAGAGCACAGAAATCAGGAGAGAGCTGGAGCAGACCGCCAGGGAGAAGGGACCTAGGGCTCTCCATGAACTGCTGCGGGAGGTGGATCCCGAGTCTGCAGATGCGATACATGAAAATAATGTAAAAAGGGTGATCCGGGCCATCGAATTTTATCGGCAGACCGGGCGGAAGATCTCGGAACGCAACAGGGAAGAAAGGCAAAAGTTTTCGCCCTATGAGTTTTTATATTATGTAATTGACCTGCCCCGCCCAGTTCTCTACAGCCGGATCGACGAGCGGGTAAGCCGGATGCTTGAAGCAGGACTGGTGGAGGAAGTAAAAACTCTCAGAGACATGGGCTATACCAGGGATATGGTTTCCATGCAGGGACTGGGGTACAAGGAAATTCTGGACTATCTGAACGGAGAGTGCTCTCTTGACGAGGCCGTTTATATTATAAAGCGGGATACCCGCCACTTCGCCAAACGGCAGATTACCTGGTTTAAGAGAGAGAGAGACGTGAGATGGCTGAATCTGGAGGCCTTTGGAAACGACAGGGAGCGAATGCTTAAAGCGGTGCTTGACGACTGCCGCAGGACCTTTCCACACAGGCAGATCCGTTCTGCTGACAGGAAAAATGAGGAAGGAACAGAGCAGGACAAGGGAAAGATAGAATAAGATAAGGCAGAAAGGAATACAAAATGGAATTAACGGGAATGTATGAAAAACTCGGAATCAGCAGAGAGGTGCTTGAGTTCGGAAAAAAGATAGAGGAGAGCTTAAGAGAGCGGTTCAGGGCGATCGACGAGAATGCGGAGTTTAACCAGCTCAAGGTAATTTCCGCCATGCAGGAGAACAGGCTGAGCGATATCCACTTTTCGGGAACTACGGGATACGGCTACAATGATCTGGGAAGGGAAACGCTGGAAAAGGTATACGCCAGCGTATTCCATACAGAGGATGCTCTGGTGCGCCCGCAGATTACCTGCGGAACCCATGCTCTTTACACTGCGCTGGCAGGAAACCTTCGCCCAGGCGATGAGCTGCTCTCCCCTGTGGGAAAGCCCTACGACACCCTGGAGGAAGTAATTGGGATCAGAAAATCCAACGGCTCTCTCCGGGAATACGGCATCACCTACAGACAGGTAGATCTCCTGCCGGACGGCAGCTTTGACTTTGAGGGCATCCGTGAGGCCATAAATGACAGGACGAAGCTGGTGACCATCCAGCGCTCCAAGGGATATGCGACCAGACCCACGCTGTCTGTAGCCCGCATCGGGGAGCTGATCTCTTTTGTGAAGAGCATAAAGCCGGATGTTATCTGTATGGTTGACAACTGCTATGGAGAGTTTGTGGAGACCATCGAGCCCAGTGATGTGGGAGCAGACATGGTGGTAGGCTCTCTGATCAAAAATCCAGGAGGCGGCCTGGCTCCTATCGGCGGCTATATTGCGGGTACGAAGGAGTGTGTTGAGAATGCCTCCTACCGTCTGGGGGCACCTGGACTTGGAAGAGAGGTTGGGGCCAGCCTCGGCGTGAACCAGTCTCTGTTCCAGGGACTCTTCCTGGCTCCGACTGTTACTGCAGGCGCTCTCAAGGGGGCAATTTTTGCTGCGGCCATCTACGAGAAGCTGGGCTTTGACGTGGTTCCAAACAGCACTGAGTCCCGTCATGACATTATCCAGGCAGTTACCTTCGGAAAGCCGGAGGGCGTGATCGCCTTCTGTGAGGGCATCCAGGCGGCAGCTCCTGTGGACAGCTTTGTGACGCCGGAGCCGTGGGATATGCCGGGATATGATTCCCAGGTAATTATGGCTGCCGGAGCCTTTATCCAGGGCTCTTCCATCGAACTTTCCGCAGACGGCCCCATTAAGCCGCCGTATTCCGTATTCTTCCAGGGCGGTCTGACCTGGTACCATGCAAAGCTGGGAATCCTCATGTCACTTCAGAGGCTGATTGACGCAGGAATTACGACAATTTAGCGGGAGAATCGGGAAAATTTTTCCACTTTTTTAAGAAATGTTTTAGAAAAAAATAGAAATTCTCATATATACACACCGCAGTGATTATGTTAAAATAGGTGGGATAGAGATGCTGTTTCGTCCGGCCGCTGTATCTGCGGTGTGTACGTGTGCAGGAGGCTTATCTATGGGCAGAGCGAAAAATTTTTGGATTCTTCTTTTACTTTTAATGGCGGGGATTGTGCTGGGAGGCTTTATCGGTGAGGTGGCGTCCGGCTTTCCTGCCCTTGCCTGGCTGAATTTCGGGGAATCCTTTGGAGTGAAGGAGCCGATTGTGCTGAACTTCGGAATCCTTGTCATCACCTTCGGCCTTACGATCCGCATTACCATGGCCAGCATCATTGGCGTAGCAGTCGCCATCATAGCCTACCGTCTGCTTTGACGGGAGGCATTCTGTCAGTCCCGTTGTACCTGGAGAGGCACGAGCAGAAAGGAGTGGCAGATATGGACTATCAAACCATGAAAGAAATTCCGGGGCCGGACAGGCCCTATGAGAGATGTGAGCGTCTGGGGCCTGAAGCTCTGACAGACGCGGAACTTCTCTCTATTATTATCCGCACAGGAGCCAGAGGAGAGCATTCCCTCTCTCTGGCCCAGAGAATTCTAGCCTTAAATGAACCCCAGGGGATTTTAGGGCTCCTGCACCTGACGCTGCCGGAGCTTATGGCGGTGAAGGGAATCGGCAGGGTGAAGGGGCTTCAGCTTCTGTGCATCGGCGAGCTTTCCAGGCGCATCTGGAAAACCCTTGCGCAGAAAGAAATCAAGTCTTTTGACGGCCCGGAATCCATCGCCGCCTTCTATATGGAAGATATGCGCCATATGGAACAGGAAGAGCTTCATCTTATGATGTTTAATACGAAAAATATGCTGATACGGGAATCGTGCCTGTTTCGCGGGACAGTCAATGCCTCTGTGGCCTCAGCCAGAGAGATTTTCATTGAGGCCCTGCGGTACCATGCTGTCCGTCTGGCCCTTGTCCACAATCATCCGAGCGGGGATCCGTCCCCCAGCGGGGAGGACATCAGACTGACACGCCAGGTGGCCCAGGCAGGGGAACTTCTGGGAGTTACCCTGCTTGATCATGTCATTATCGGGGACAATTCCTACTTCAGCTTTAAAGAACGGGGAATTATATAAAATATGAAGAACAGCAAGTATATTCTGGCGGGACTGTCTTTATTCTGTATTGTGCTGATCGCCGTCACATCCATCAACAACAGCATTCTGGCTCCTCTGAGAACCGGTGTGGGTTATGTGCTGGTTCCCTTCCAGTCGGGAGTCAACGCCGTCGGGACGAGCCTTTACAACGGTATCCGGGATCTTTCCACGCTGCGGGAGGCTCAGGCGGAGAATGAGGATCTGAAAAACCGCGTGGCAGAGCTTACAGAGGAAAACAACAGGCTTCAGGCTGAACAGTATGAGCTGGAAAGGCTGAGAGAGCTCTATGAGCTTGACCAGGACTATATGCAGTATGAAAAAGTAGCGGCCAGAGTAATCGCCAAGGATTCAGGAAACTGGTTTCAGATATTCCGGATTAACAAAGGAGCCGACGACGGGATCAGGGAGAATATGAATGTGATCGCCGGAGGCGGCCTGGTGGGCATTGTCACCGACGTTGGCGCCAATTATGCCACTGTCCGCTCTATCATTGACGATTCCAGCCGCGTCAGCTGCATGTCCATGCGCTCCGGAGACAACTGCATTGTCAGCGGAGATCTGACGCTTTATAAAGAAGGGCTTCTCGGTCTTGACCACGTAAAGAAGGAAGCTGATATTCAGGAGGGCGATAAAATTGTCACATCCAATATCAGCGATGTGTTCCTGCCGGGAATCCTGGTGGGCTACGCCAAGGAGCTTACCACTGATTCCAACAATGTGACAAAATCGGGAGAGATTGTACCGGTAGCCCAGTTCGACAATCTCCAGGAGGTGCTTGTCATCACACAGCTCAAGGACGGCGGTGAGGAGTAATATGAGCAGAAACAGCATAAGGAAAATTTTAATCAATATTATCCTTCTGATCCTGGCCTTTACCATCCAGATCTGTGTGTTCCCTCAGATTGGTTTTCTGTCGGCGGCGCCGAACCTGCTTCTGATTCTGGTATTTACCAATGGGTTTATTGACGGAAAGGGAGCCGGTATCTGCTATGGCCTGGTGGCAGGGCTGTTCATGGATCTGTTTTACAGCGGCCCCTTTGGCTTCTATACCCTGTTTTTCATCAATGTGGGATATATCAATGGAGTTTTTACAAAATACTACTACGAGGACTACATCACGCTGCCTCTTATTTTAAGTATTACCAATGATCTGGCCTACAACATGTACATCTACGTGTTCCGCTTCCTGATCAGGGCCAGACTGGATTTCCTCTATTATTTTAAGGAGATTATGATTCCCGAGATCATTTTTACCACTGTGACCACACTGCTGGTTTACCGGTTCTTCCTCTTTATAAGCAGAAAGCTGGAAGAGCGGATGCAAAGGAGAGATTCTACCATTGTTTAATGATTTACTTGAATATTTAAAGGAACTGGTAAAAAAGACAGTTACCTCCCGGCTTTTCGTCATTTCCCTGGTGTTCCTGCTGCTGTACGGAATACTGGTTGGGCGCCTGTTTGTGCTTCAGATTGTGCGGGGCGAAGAGTATCAGGCTGAATATATAGAGCTGACCGAAAAGGTAATCAAAACGGACAGCACAAGAGGTAATATCTACGACAGGAACGGCAATGTGCTGGCTTACAATGAGCTGGCCTACAACGTGACTGTGCAGGACATCGGCGCCCTGGAGGACAGCAATGCCTGGAACCTCATGCTCTGGGAGCTGGTGGAAATACTGAACGAACACGGAGAGACAGTGGAGGGCAGCCTGGAAATCGCCGTCGACGCAGAGGGAAATGTATCCTACACATCGGCGTCCGAGGCAGCCAGAAAGCGGTTTCTGCGGGATCTGTACGGACTGAGGAGCGTGGACGAGCTGGACGATCAGGAAGGAGAGCATCCATCGAGTGTCACGGCAGAAGAACTTTTGCGGGGACAGATGGAAACCTACGATCTCGATGAGGTGAAGGATGAAGACGGAAATCCCGTGGAGATTCCTCTCAGCACGGCTGTCCAGATAGTAAACATCCGATACACCATGAGGTTTACCAGCTACCAGAAGTACAATGCGACGACAGTGGCAGAGAATATCAGCGATGAAACCATGGCTGACATCATGGAGCACAAGGCCGATTTGCCAGGCGTGGACATTGAGGAGTCTACCATCCGCGTTTACAATGACGCCATCTACTTTGCCCCTGTCATAGGATACACAGGAAAGGTCACGTCTGATGGCCTGGAGGAACTGAAAAAACAGAGCGACGACTATGAGCTGAATGACGTGGCCGGACGTACGGGAATTGAGGCGTCCATGGAACTGGATCTGAAGGGAAAGAAAGGCTCTCAGACGATCTATGTGGATAACCTGGGAAAGGTGATTGAAACGGCCAATGTGGTGGAGCCGACTGCCGGAAACGATGTCTGGCTGTCCCTTGACCGGGACCTCCAGAAGGGTATCTACCATATTATCGAAAAGCAGCTTGCCGGTATCCTCACGAATGTTATCGTGAACCAGGAGCCGGATCAGATCAACAATGTGGATGCCTCCGAGATCAAGCTGCCTGTCAAGGATGCCTATTTCCAGCTGATAAACAACAATGTGCTCTCCTTTCATGCGTTTGCCTCCGAAGAGGCCTCCGATACGGAACGGCAGATAAATGCCAAGTTCGAGAGCGCAAAGGCGAGGATAGAAAACGAGCTGAGAAACGAGCTGACCAGCAGTTCGGCAGCTCCCATGAATGCACTGACAGAAGAGATGCAGTCGTATATGCAGTATATTTACACGCTCCTCTCCTCCGACTCAGAGGGTATCATCATGACCTCTGAGATCGACACAAAGAGCGAGGAGTATGAATCCTGGAGAGCGGGAAATATGAGCCTTCGGGATTACCTGTACTATGGAATTGCCAGCAACTGGATTGATACCACAAAGCTCGATATAGAGAGCCGGTATTCCAGCGCGGACGATGTGTACAGTGTTCTGGTGGAGCGCATCTTCGAGCTTCTCCAGGACAACGACGCTTTCTCCAAGAGGATTTACCGGTACCTGATCTACAATGATGTGGTGACAGGAAAAGAGCTCTGCCTTGCCCTCTACGACCAGGGGGTGCTGGCCTACGATGAGGCCCAGGTGGCGGCCCTCAGACAGGGGGATTCCAATTACACCTATTCCTTTATGATGGAAAAAATCAGGAATATTGAGCTCACTCCGGCACAGCTGGCTCTGGATCCCTGCACTGCGTCCTGCGTGGTGACAGATGTTCACACGGGAAAGGTGCTGTCCCTTGTCACCTACCCGGGCTATGACAACAACCGGATTAACAATGTGGATTATTTCGCCCAGGTAAACAGCGATCTCTCAGGTCCGCTGAGAAACAACGCCACCACAACGCTGAAGGCGCCAGGCTCCACCTTTAAGCCGATCACCGCCATTGCGGGGCTTGAGGAGAAAACGATCAATCTTTCTGACATCATTGTGTGTGACGGTGTATACAAGGAAATCAGTATTCCCCTTAAGTGTACAGGCCACCACGGACCTTTGAATGTGGTGGGAGGCATTGCCAACTCCTGCAACGTATTTTTCGGAGAGCTGGCTCACAGGCTTTCCACAGATGCTGCCGGAAATTACAGGCCGGAACAGGGGCTGGAGATTCTGAAAAAATATGCATCCATGTTTGGCCTGGACCATACCTCCGGAATCGAGATTTTCGAGTCAGAGCCTCAGATCAGCGATATGGATCCGGAGCGTTCTGCCATTGGACAGGGCACCCATGCCTTTGCCAATGTACAGCTTGCCCGCTATGTGACAGCCCTTGCCAACAGGGGAAACGTGTTTGAGCTGAGCCTTCTGTCCAAGGAGACAAGCTCAAATGGGGATCTGGTGAAGGAATTTGCGCCTGAAGTCTATCAGCAGTTAGATATTTCCCAGGAAACCTGGGACGCAGTATTCCAGGGAATGAGAGGAGTGGTGACGAGAAGCGCCAGGTTCCAGGATCTTCCTGTGAATATTGCAGGCAAGACAGGTACAGCTCAGGAGGTAAAGACAAGGGGAAACCACGCGTTCTTCATTTCCTTCGGGCCTTATGAGAACCCGGAGATCAGTGTGGCTGTAAACATTCCAAACGGATATACCTCAGCCAACGCAGCCCTTCTTGCCAAGTATGTGTACCGCTATTATTACGGATACATGAGTCTTGACGAGATTATGAGCTCCGGAGCGCTGAATGCTTCCATGGAGAAGATTAACGGAGAATAGGATAAAATGGCGGCGGTTCAGCCAGACGATGGATGCGGAAGGCTGGACCGCTGTACATCTGACAGGATGTCTGCTGCCAGACGAGAAGCTGCTGCAATCAGACAAAACAGATGGGAGATGACGCGGAGGATGCACAGCACAGTAGTGATTAAGGGAAGCCAGGCCGGAATGACGGTTATTTTGGATCCTGACGTTCCGTTTGAAAAACTGTTGGAGGATATTGCAAAAAAATTTAAGGACAGCGCCAGATTCTGGGGAGCTGTCCAGATTACTCTGACTCTGGAAGGCAGAAGGCTTACTCCACGGGAGGAGCTCGCAGTGGTGCAGGCTATCACTGACAATTCCCAGATCGAAATCCTCTGCCTTCTCGATACAGACGCCAACCGGATTGCCCGCTGTGAAAAGGCTCTGACTGAGCGTCTGATGGAGCTGTCCTCCCAGACAGGCCAGTTTTACAAGGGAGACTTGAAGCGGGGAGATGTATTGGAGTCAGAGGCGAGCATTGTGGTGATCGGGGATGTAAATCACGGGGCCAGGGTGATCGCAAAAGGGAATATTGTCATCCTGGGTTCCCTGCACGGAAGTGCCTACGCCGGAGCTGCCGGAAATGCTTCTGCAGTAGTTATGGCTATGGAGATGGTTCCGATGCAGGTGAGGATCGCCGATTTTTCCACCCTCCCGGAAGATAAGGGAAAGAAGCTGGGAAAGGGGCCGGTCATAGCCTCTGCCCAGGATGACAGTATCATTGTCAGACCAATTAGAAAAAGTTTCTTAAATTACTTAAATTTTATTTAATGCTGGAAACTTTGGCAATTTTGGGGTAAAATATAGATGTAAACTGAATACAGGAGGATATAAAGCCATGAGTGAAGTCATTGTGATTACCTCGGGAAAAGGCGGTGTAGGCAAGACGACCACCTCCGCAAATGTGGGAACAGGCCTTGCCATGCTGGGAAAGCGGGTAGTGCTGATTGATACAGATATCGGCCTTCGCAACCTGGACGTGGTGATGGGACTGGAAAACCGCATTGTCTACAATCTCGTAGACGTGGTGGAGGGAAACTGTCGGATGAAGCAGGCACTGATAAAAGACAAAAGATATCCTAACCTGTTTTTACTGCCGTCTGCCCAGACGCGGGACAAGTCGTCCGTAAATCCTGGACAGATGGTAAAGCTGGTCAGCTCCCTGAGAGGAGAGTTTGACTACATACTGCTTGACTGCCCGGCCGGCATTGAACAGGGCTTTAAAAATGCCGTTGCAGGTGCAGACAGGGCCATCGTGGTGACAACACCCGAGGTGTCCGCTATCCGTGACGCAGACCGGATTATCGGTCTTCTGGAGGCGGACGAGATGAAACGCATCGATCTGGTTATCAACCGAATACGCATGGACATGGTGCGCAGAGGCGATATGATGTCAGTGGACGATGTGATGGACATTCTCTCGGTGCCTGTAATCGGAACCATCCCGGACGACGAGGACATTGTGATTTCCACCAATCAGGGGGAACCTTTGGCCGGGACGAACAGCTTCGCCGGACAGGCATATTTAAACATCTGCAAGAGAATACTGGGAGAATCGGTACCATTCCTGAACTTCGACAACAGCCGGAATCTCTGGTCCAAAATTACCTGCCTGCTTAAGCGGGCGTAAGGAGGGCTGACTGGATGATCATTTTCAGGCTGCTTGGCAGAAGCAATTCAGGTGAAATAGCGAGAAAGCGTCTGAAGCTTCTTCTGGTGTCTGACCGGGCAGGCTGCTCTCCCGAAGTTTTGGAGATGATACGCACAGACCTGCTCCATGCTGTATCCAGATACATGGAAGTGAAGGAGGAGGACGTCACTGTACAGATGATGAGAACCTTGCCGGACGGTAGGAATGTTCCGGCGCTCTGCGCTACCATACCGGTTCATGACATTAATCAGAACAAGGAAACCTTTACAGCATGATATTCAACTACAATCTGAGAAATTACAACTTCCGCATCGTGCTCTACATGCTTTTTCTGAGCATTGCGGGAATTCTGGTGTTAAGAAGCGCCAGCGGCGGAGATTCATCGGTAGTCGGAAAGCAGATTATGGGCGTGGCGCTTTCGTTCACAGCCTCCATTATCATTTCGTTTATTGACTACCACAAAATCTTCCGGTTCAACATTTTAATCTATGTGGGCTGTGTTGTCCTGTTAATCGCAGTTTTGATTGCAGGCCACAATTCCCACGGAGCAACACGATGGCTGAACATTTTCGGATTTACCGTTCAGCCATCGGAATTTTTGAAAGTAGGACTGATTATTGTTCTCTCCTGGTATGCAGCCAAAAACCAGGAGAGAATCAATAAGCCGTCTGTGCTGGGCACGGCGGTGCTGCTTGTGGCATTTCCCGTGGGACTCGTTCTGGCTCAGCCAAACCTGTCCACCAGCATTGTAATTACGATACCGCTTATTTTTATAATTTACGCTGCAGGATTGAGCTACAAATGGATCGGCGGGGTACTGGCGGTGGGAATTCCTGCCGGCGGGCTGTTCCTTTATCTGGCTCAGTACGGCATTGTACCATTCCTTCATCAGTATCAGGCTCAGCGAATTCTGGCCAAGATTTTCCATGGCAGCGCCCAGTATGCGGACGCAAACAGCCAGCAGGACAAATCCATCATGGCCATCGGCTCCGGACAGCTCTGGGGCAAGGGCCTTAACAATGTGGGCGTCGGTTCTGTAAAAAGCGGAAACTTTGTGGCAGAGGATCAGACAGACTTTATTTTTGCCGTTATCGGTGAGGAGCTGGGATTTGTGGGAAGCATGGTGATTATATCTGTGCTGGCCCTTCTGGTCTTTGAATGCCTGCTTACTGCAAGCCGTGCAAAAGACATGGGCGGACGCCTGGTCTGCATTGGAATTGCGGTTCTCATCGGCTTTCAGGGCTTTGCCAATATTGCCGTAGCCACGGGAATTTTTCCCAACACGGGACTTCCGCTTCCCTTTATCAGTTCCGGCATCAGTTCGCTTTTAAGCATATTTATCGGTATGGGAATTGTACTAAATATTGGACTTCAGAGAAAAAGCAACAATAATTAAGGAGGTAGCTCAGTATGAATATAGGGTTGGTAGCGCATGATTCCAAAAAAAAGCTGATGCAGAATTTCTGTATCGCTTACAGAGGTATTTTAAGCAGGCATTCCCTTTACGCTACAGGAACAACGGGAAGGCTGATTGAGGAGGTTACAAATTTAAACGTATACAAGTATCTTCCGGGACATCTGGGAGGCACCCAGCAGTTAAGCTCACAGATCGAGCACGATCAGATGGATCTCGTAATTTTCCTTCGCGATCCGTCCACGGCCAAATCCCATGAGCCGGATGTAAACAACGTGGTTATGATCTGTGATATGTACAACATTCCCGTTGCCACAAATCTGGCCACAGCGGAGCTCCTGATCAAATCTCTTGAGAGAGGTGATCTGGAATGGCGCGAGATGTACAGATAATTTTTTACAGCAGACAGGTTTTTGCCAGAGCAGGAGTGTAATGACTTGAAGCACTTATTAAAGTCCGATTATAGAAAAAAAAGAGTTAGCCGTCTGTTTACCCTTATCCTCATCTGCAGTGCCGCAGTTCTCCTTTCAGGCTGTTCAGGCAGCTCGCTGGAGGAGACGTACTCTTTTGCCGACAGGTCGGGGAATATGGGGGTATCGGAGGGCTCAGCCTCACTGGCCCCGCTATTTGCCTCTGCTCTCTGTGTCGTTGACGGGGAGACAAAAGATGCAGGTACAGAGCTGACTGCTGAGGCTGGAGCGCTGTTTAATATTACAGACGGAACGGTCCTCTACAGCAAAAATGTCTTTGAGGAACTGTATCCTGCCAGTATTACGAAGGTGATGACTGCCATCTTGGCCATTGAAGAAGGAGAGCTTTCCGATGAAGTGACTGTAACCCAGGATGCCGTGATCACAGAAGCTGGGGCTTCTCTTGCAGGGATCAAGCCAGGGGATACGCTGACGATGGAGCAGCTCCTGTATGGTCTTATGATCCCCTCGGGAAATGATGCGGCAAATGCCATAGCAGTACATATGTCAGGCAGCTTGGAATCCTTTGCTGAGCGCATGAATGAGAAGGCCAGGGAGCTGGGAGCCACCCACACTCATTTTAAAAATCCCAATGGACTCACCGATCCGGAGCACTACACCACGGCCTATGATCTCTATCTGATTTTTAACGAGGCTCTCAAATTGCCGAAATTCAGGGAGGTTATCGGAGCGGATTCCTACACGGCATCCTACAGGGATGCAGACGGGAATACGGTTTCAAAGACCTGGAAAGTGGGAAACTGGTATCAGAATGGGGAAGAGAAGGCTCCTCAGGGGGTTACCGTCTTGGGAGGAAAAACAGGAACCACTCAGGCCGCCGGCTACTGCCTGATCATGGCCGAGAGGGACGAAAGCGGCAGGGAATATATATCCGTTGTGCTGAAAGCTGAGAACCGTCAGGGACTTTACGATACCATGACAAATATAATTACTAAAATTGTCGATTAGTGATTGCGTTTTTTAGACATTTATACTATAATTGGAGATATAATAAAAGAGTTTTTATACAAATTAAATAAAGTCCAAGGAGGAGATTTGATATGGTTCAGATTATTGCGGGAAACAAGGGAAAAGGCAAAACAAAATACCTGCTTGATATGGCTAACACAGCAGTAAAGGAATCTACAGGTTCCATCGTCTATCTTGACAAAAGCTCCAAGCATATGTATGAGCTGAACAACAAAATCCGTTTAATCAATGTGAATGAGTACCCCATCACTTCAAGTGAGGGCTTCATCGGCTTCATCTGCGGTATCATTTCACAGGATCATGACTTAGAGCAGATGTACTTTGACAGCTTTCTGAAGCTGGCTTCCTTAGAGGGGGAGAGTATCGAAGAAACCTTTAAGACTTTGCAGGACATCAGCGAAAAATATCATCTTACATTTGTGCTCAGCGTATCTGTTGATGCGGATCATCTGCCGGAGTGCGCAAAATCAAGTGTAGTTGTTTCATTATAAAACATAATAATCAGAAAACAATTTGATAGCATAATTTTTGCTAATTTAGCTCAGAAAAGAAAGTACATGTCATCCGGACAATCCGGGAATATTACAGAATACAGGGTACAAAGGAAAAGGGAGTGCTGCCGATGCAGCACTCCCTTTAGTTGGAATCTGAGGACGTCCGGAGTAAGCATGAATATTCATGTACAGGGACAGGCGGATAATCTGGTCTGAGCCTCAGAGCAGGAGTCTGAGCTGTTGCGGGACAGAGGCTTATTTCCTGAATTGTCTTGAACTTTTTTCCGATTCCTTTTATAATACATAGGGAAAGGAGCACGGTTCATATCATGGCCAAGACAAAAAAGGTAGTACCGTACAGACGACCAAGAAATAACTTTAATATAGGCACATTGATCTTTCTCCTCATATTTATCTACATGGCTTATTCTGTCATCAAATATGTAGGCAGGGATAAGATTCAGTTTTATGAGGTAGTGGAGGGGAGCATTGTCAATGATAAAACATATACGGGTCTGATACTGAGAGATGAAGCGGTGAAAACCGCGGAGCAGTCCGGATATGTCAATTACTACATACGGGAGGGCAAGCGGGCCGCTGCAGGTTCCCGAATCTACTCGCTGGATGAAACGGGAGAGCTGGAGAAATACCTGGAAGAGAGTCAGGAAGAGGGACAGGCTTTTTCAGACGAAAATCTGTCTTCCATCAAGAAGCGGCTCAGTTCTCTGTGCCTGTCTTATGATGATTCCGATTTTTCCTCCGTCTATGATGAAAAATATTCTCTTGATGCCTCTGTGGCAGAGCTTGTAAATTTCAATGCGCTGGAAGATCTGGACGCTGAGCTTCAGGCCAGAGGAATCAACTTTAAACAGATATACAGCGATCAGGCAGGAATCATCTCCTACGCCATTGACTCCTATGAGGGGATGGCGCCCACAGATGTGACGTCTGACTCTTTCAAGAAGGAGAACTATAAAAAGGCAGTGGGGCAGGCCGGACAGCTTGTGGAGGCCGGAACGCCGATTTACAAGATTGTCACCTCGGAGAACTGGTCCCTTCTGTTTCCGCTGAGCGAGGAGGACAAGGCGGAGTATGCGGACAAGGAGACTCTGAAGGTCAAGTTTACCGGAAACGGCCTGACACTGTCGGGCAGCTACTCTCAGATTACCGGATCTGACGGCGGGTCCTACGGAAAACTCGATTTTAGCAAATTTATGGTTCAGTTTGTGTCTGACCGTTTTGTGGATTTCGAGGTAATTTCGGAGGAGGAGGACGGGCTCAAGATTCCGGCGACAGCCGTAACTACGAAAGACTTTTTTACAATTCCTGTGGACTTTATTGCCGCCGGAGGCGACGGCGATGTGACGCAGACCGGCTTTTACAGGGAAGTATATTCTGACAGCGGCGAGGCTTCTATTGTATTTACACCGGCGGAGATTTACTATGCTACGGACGAATACTACTACGTGAATTCCGGCGAGGAAGGGGAATTTAAAAATGGAGATTACATCGTAAAGCAGGATTCCAGTGAGCGATACCAGATCGGCGCCACAGCTCCTCTGGAGGGCGTCTACAATATAAATAAGGGCTATGCAGTGTTTAAGAGAATTGAGAAGCTGTCCGGAAACGGAGAGTATTTCACCATTGCAAAGGGAACAGACTACGGCCTTTCTGTCTATGATCACATTGTTCTGGATGCCTCCATGGTTAATGAGGGCATGATCATCTATGAATAGAAAGGATTCATAAAATTCTGAATAAACATTTGGGAGATGAGTGTATGATAAGAGAAAATCTGGAAGAGGTAAGAGAGAGAATACGGCTTGCCTGTGAGAGAAGCGGCAGGAGAGTGGAGGATGTGACTCTGATCTCTGTGAGCAAGACAAAGCCGGTGGAAATGCTTCAGGAGGCCTATGAGGCCGGATCCAGGGACTTTGGAGAGAACCATGTCCAGGAGATCCTTGAAAAGCACGGACAGATGCCCGAGGACGTCAGGTGGCACATGATTGGACACCTCCAGAAAAACAAGGTACGCCAGGTCATTGACAAGGTAGTTCTGATCCACTCTGTGGATACGGTAGGGCTTGCAGAGCAGATCGAAAAGGAGGCTGCCAAGAGGGATCTCGACATCGATATCCTCCTGGAGGTCAATGTGGCCGGAGAGGAGAGCAAATTCGGATTCTGCCCGGAGGAGGTAGAGGAGGCTGTCAGAAAAATCTCCCTGCTGCCCCATGTCCATATTAAGGGGCTTATGACAATTGCTCCATTTGTAGTGAATTCGGAGGATAATCGGGAAGTATTTAAAAAATTATACAATTTATATGTTGACATAAGGGGGAAAAACATTGATAATGTTAGTATGAGTGTGCTGTCCATGGGAATGACTGGCGACTATGAGGTTGCCATCGAGGAGGGCGCAACCATGATTAGAGTCGGCACCGGAATTTTCGGAGCCAGGACAAGGAATGGAGAGAGCAGAGCATGAGTATTTTGAACAAGATTATGGATACGATGCGATTAAATGAACCAGATACCGATGAGGATGACGGATACTTCGACGAGGAATACGAGGAGGAGAAGCCGGCCCGCAGACGTTTATTTAATAAACAGCACAGCGAAGACTATGCTTACGAGGAGGAGCCGGAGCAGAAGCCGAGATTTCTTTCAAGGCCTTCCTCCAACAACAAGGTGGTGCCCATGCGCCGGGGAATGGAAGTATCTCTGATCAAGCCGGTTTCCATGGAGGATTCCCACGAGATTTGCGACTGCCTGCTGGAAGGAAAGGCTGTAGTCCTGAACATGGAGGGCATACATATGGAAGTCGCACAGAGGATCATTGATTTTACCTGCGGGGCAACTTATTCCATGAACGGAAACCTTCAGAAGATTTCCAACTATATTTTTATTGCCACACCAGAAACTGTAGAGCTGTCCGGTGACTTTCGCGAGCTCCTCTCAGGGACGTCGACAGGCGGAAATATGAACATTGCCGGACTTAATTTTCACTTATAAGGAACATGGATAAAGAAGAGCAGTTACTGAAAAAAAGGATTATGGAGCTGGCAGCTCTCTGTTACCAGCGAGATATTCCGTCATATACCGATTTTCTGAATCTGAATGAACAGACAGTTTTTCACTCCATCGAGCAGAGCCTGCCGCCTGTGCGTTATCTCATAACAGGCGGCTATGAACCGGCAGAGCGGAAGATTGTCTGTTTTCTGCCGTCCTATGAGGAGGATGCAACAAACCTGCCGATCAGTATCCTGAAGGTGGAGCCGGTCAATGCCCGGTTTGCCGAGGGGCTTACTCACAGAGATTACCTGGGAGCTTTAATGAACCTGGGAATCGAGCGTGGTATGGTGGGGGACATTGTGATCAATGAGGACGGCTGTTTTATTTTCTGCCTGGAGCGGATGGCAGAGTATATATCCGGAGAACTTAGACAGGTCAGGCGTACCAGCGTTTCATGCACAGCGGTTCCTGCTTTCTCCTGCAGAGTAGAACAGAAATTTGAGGAGATCCGGGGAAGCATCGCATCGCCGAGACTTGACAACGTGCTTTCTCTGGTTTATCACACATCCAGGACAAAGATCCTTCCCTACATTCAGGGAGAGAAAGTATTTGTGGACGGAAAGCTGGCCGTCTCTCCTTCCATGCAGCTAAAGGGAGGAGAAATTGTGTCTGTGCGCGGCCTGGGCAAATTTCTGTTCACGGGAACAGAGAATGAGACACGAAAGGGAAGGATCTTTGCAGCCGTCAGAAGATACTGCTGACCAGAGGAGAGCCTTACAAAGCAGACGGCATAAGCAGGCAGAGGGACAGTGGACAGAAATAATTTAGCGATTGTTCAGTCAAAAATACAGAAAGGGCCGGCCAGCTCCAGGGGAAGAGAAGAAAGGAATTTGCTTTCCCGCTAAGGGCTGCCGGTAATGGAACAGTGAAGAAATGGCAAACAGAATGACAGTACAAATGAATGGAAACCCGGTTTATGATATTGTTCTGGAACAGGATTTTCAAGCCCTTCCGGCAGAGCTTGAAAAGCTGAATCTGCAGTCCAGAAAAATCTGCATTGTGACAGATTCCAATGTCGCCTCCCTCTATCTGGAGGAGGTGAAGCGTCTGATGGAACCCTGCTGCCGCCAGGTCATTTCCTTCGTCTTTCCTGCAGGGGAGGAAAACAAAAATCTGGATACGGTGAGAAACCTCTATGAAACGCTGATTCTTGGAAAGTTTGACAGGAATGACATGCTGGCGGCCCTGGGCGGCGGCGTGGTGGGAGATCTCTGCGGATTTGCCGCTGCAACCTATCTCAGAGGAGTCTCTTTCATTCAGCTTCCCACTACGCTGCTCTCTCAGGTAGACAGCAGCATTGGCGGAAAGACAGGGGTTGACTTTGACGCATATAAAAATATGGTTGGAGCCTTCCACATGCCGCGTCTGGTCTATGAAAATATCGGAAGCCTTAAAACCCTTCCGGCAGAGCAGTTTTCTGCCGGCATGGGCGAGGTAATCAAGCATGGCCTGATCCAGTCCAAAGCCTACTATGAGTGGATCCTTTCCCACAGAGAAGAAATCCGCAGCATGGAGATGGGGACGCTGGAAGAGCTGGTAGTGGAGAGCAACCACATTAAGCGCCGCGTGGTAGAACGTGATCCGGAGGAGAAAGGTGACCGGATGCTTTTAAACTTCGGCCACACTCTGGGCCATGCCATAGAAAAGCTGAAAAATTTTGAGCTTCTTCACGGGGAATGTGTTGCGCTGGGCTCCATCGCAGGTATGTACATCTCAGCGAAAAGAGGCCTTCTCCCAACGGAGGAGATTGACCGCTTTTGCGATGCCCTTTCCTGGTTTGGCCTTAAAACATCCACAGACGGCCTTGACCGGGATGAGGTGATCGCTGCAACAGCCAATGACAAAAAGATGGATTCGGGCGTGATCCGCTTTATTCTTCTGAGAGAGATTGGACAGGCATTTGTGGACCGCACGGTGACGCGGGAGGAGATGGCTGAGGCCCTTGAGCTGATCTTAAGGTAAATTCATCTTAAGGAAAAACGCAGAGCGACGGCGTCTATGATAAATATACAGGGAGATTATAATTATGAATCAGAAAGCCAGACAGCTTATCTTTTTTGTAGCCGGCCTTATTGTGAGCATAGGCTTCGACCAGTGGACGAAGGCTCTGGCAGTTGCAAAGCTGAAGGGAAAAGAGCCTTTTGTGCTGATTGACGGAGTGTTTGAATTTTATTATTCTGAAAACAGGGGAGCTGCATTCGGGATTATGCAGGGAAAACAGATTCTGTTTTTTATTATTACAGCTGCAGTGCTTCTTGTGGTCATTTTGGCTCTGGTGAGGATGCCGGCTTCCAGGAGGTATCTTCCTCTGACTGCCTGCCTTTTCCTGCTGGCTTCAGGCGCAGTCGGCAATATGATTGACCGTGTCAGCCAGGGCTATGTGGTGGATTTCCTCTACTTTAAGCTCATCGATTTTCCGATTTTCAATGTGGCTGACTGCTATGTGGTGATCGCTACGTTTCTGCTGATCATCCTGGCATTTTTTGTCTATTCGGAGGAGGAGCTTTCCTTCCTGTCATCGAAGAAGGGAAGGGCAGACTCTGTTTAAGGAGCCCGCGGCTGCCGCAGGGGCCGTTAAAAGGCCAGGAACCGAACGGGCCGGGAAGAGAAGGCCAGGAAAAAACTATGAGAAAGAGGCCGCAGCAAAAGTCGGTGCAGGGCAGGCTGCAGAAGACAGCATACAGGCCGCTGCCTCTGAGAGGAGGAAAACAGCTTGAGACAGAGCTATGTGGTGCCGGCTGAGGCTCAGGGAGTGAGAATTGATAAATTTCTGTCAGAAGCCTGTGACGGGCTGTCCCGGTCATATCTGCAGAAGCTGCTGAAATCAGAGCTTGTGGAGGTGGACAAACGGACGGTCAAAAACAGCTATAAACTGTCTGCCGGAGAGAGGATTGAATTTGAGGTGCCGGAGGCGGCAGAGCCGGAAATTAAGGCGGAGGATATCCCCCTTGACATTATCTATGAGGATTCAGACATTATCCTGGTCAATAAGCCCAAGGGAATGGTCGTCCATCCGGCTGCGGGTCACTACAGCCAGACTCTGGTAAACGGGCTGATGTATCACTGCCGGAACGGGCTTTCCGGGATCAACGGCGTTTTGAGGCCAGGTATCGTCCATCGGATTGATATGGACACCACAGGCGTCCTGATTGTCTGCAAGAATGATTTTGCCCACAATGCAATAGCAGAACAGCTCAAAGTGCACTCCATCACCAGAAAATATTTTGCCATTGTCCACGGGGTAATCCAGGAGGACGAGGGGACGGTAGACGCCCCCATAGGACGGCATCCGGTGGATCGGAAAAAAATGAGTATTAACCGGAAAAACGGAAAAGAGGCTGTCACCCACTACCGGGTGCTGGAACGGTTCCGCCAGTTTACCTACGTGGAATGTCAGCTTGAAACGGGGAGGACACACCAGATCCGCGTCCATATGGCAAGCATCGGCCATCCGCTCTTAGGGGACAGCGTCTACGGCCCGTCCAAGAGCCCTTTTAAGCTGCAGGGTCAGACACTTCACGCAGGAGTGCTCGGCATTGTCCATCCGAGAACCGGAAACTATATGGAATTTTCAGCCCCTCTTCCGGAATATTTTTCCGAGCTTTTGGATAAGCTCAGAAAAATCGGATAAGCTCAGTCAGAAAAATCTAATCTTCCTTCTGGTTCCGACAGAGCTTTTATGTGCACAATTTATGAAAATTTGTCTAATAGCACATAAATATTTTTTATATGCAAAAAAAGGATGACTTTTCGGAAAATTTGCGTTATACTATCAGTATAAATAGCATAATTATAGTAGTCGGGCAGAAGGGAGTGTGTTATTATGAAACATAATCTTGTGATTACAATAGGACGTGAAAGCGGAAGTGCAGGCCGCCATATCGGCCAGCTGCTGGCCAATGACCTGGGTGTTAAGTGCTATGACAAGGAGCTGCTGACACTTGCGGCAAAGCACAGCGGACTCTGCGAAGAGCTTTTTAAATCACACGATGAAAAGCCTACAAACAGCTTTCTCTATTCTCTGATTATGGATTCCTATTCCGTCGGATATTCGGGAGGCGGTTATCTTGATATGCCTTTAAATCAGAAGGTTTTTCTGGCACAGTTCGATGCGATTAAGAAGCTGGCCGAGGAAGAATCCTGCGTGATCGTGGGCCGCTGCGCTGACTATGCGCTTGCCGACTATCCAGGAATGGTTTCTGTGTTTATCTGCGGAAATGAGGAAGATAAAATCCGCCATCTGATGGAGCGGCACAATATAGAGCGCTCAAAGGCAAAAGAAATTATGATTAAGACGGATAAAAGGCGTTCCAGCTATTACAATTACTATTCCAGCAAGCGCTGGGGAGACTGCAAGAGCTATGATCTGTGCATCAACAGCAGTGCCGTTGGCTATGAAGGGGCAGTGAAGATTATTAAGGCATTTGCAGAGACAAAGATGGAGTATCGGAAAAATAAACCGTCAGAGAAATAAAACAGCTAAATCAAATAACAGCTAAATAAAACAGCTTTATAACCGCTGTTAAGAAGAGCCGCAGGCTGAGCATTGTTTCAATGATTTTCAGCCTGCGGCTCTTTGCTGTGTACGATAAAAGTATGGGCTGGCTTGGCCGTTTTACGAATGGAGCGCATTCAAAGTTCTGCCTATATCGCCTTCAATGCAAATGGCCTGCCTCTGAATCTCTTTCGGGCAGTAGGCTTCTGAAAGATTTACACAGGCATAGGCGGCCTTTGGATTCTGACAGGTCATCCTCCAAAAAGGATATTTGATGATAGACGGCGTGTTGCCGCCTACGCCCAATTCCAAATAGAGAATATGCATTCTTTCATGGCGGCGAAGAAAATCTTCATAGCGCTTAGCGGCCCTGTGCCAGCCTTCATCTTCGACAAAAGTCATATCTGCCCGCAGATTCATAGACATAGGCGCTCCGCATACGGGGCAGTGGGGCACTAATTCACCGGGCACTTTCATGTCCTTTTGTTCGGTCAGCATCCTTTTGACAACGGCTTCGTTGTCGTAGGTCTTCTGGCTGCAGGGTCTGGAACACTGCCAAAGGCCATAATCGCCCTGTGTGTAGAACAGCCTGTGCTTATCAAATCCGGCCTTCTGGAAACAGTGGTCTACATTGGTAGTCAGCACGAAATAGTCCTTGTCCCGCACCAGCCTCAGAAGATCGCCGTATACAGGTTTTGGCGCGTCCAGATAGCGGTTGATGTAGATATACCGGCTCCAGTATGCCCAGTGTTCCTCTAAAGTTTCAAAGGGATAGAAGCCGCCGGAATACATATCGCGGAAACCATACTTTTGAATGAAGTCCCCAAAATATTTTTCAAAGCGTTCTCCTGTATAAGTAAAGCCGGCAGAGGTGGAAAGTCCAGCACCGGCGCCGATGATAACTGCATCTGCAGTATCCAGTTGGTGTTTCAGCCGCGATATTTTATCATAACAGACGTTTGTAGATTTCATAGTCGCTGTCTTTGAAAACATTGAAGATCACCTCGATTCTGTATGAATTCTGCTGCTGCCATGTCCTGACTGTCTGTATGGCAATCTCTGCCGCCAGTTCATTTGGAAAATGAAATTCGCCAGTGGATATACAGCAAAATGCCACGCTCTGCAAACCGTAAGATGCCGCCAATTCTAAACAAGAGCGATAGCAGCCTGCCAGCAGTTCACAGTCTGTCTTTGTGACGGTTCCGTAGATGATGGGCCCCACGGTGTGCAGCACATAGCGGCAAGGCAGATTGTAGGCTTTCGTGATTTTTGCCTTGCCTGTGGCTTCTTCTTTCCTCTGTCCAGCCATAATGCGGGCACACTCCATACGGAGCTGTGTGCCTGCGTAAGTGTGAATAGCGTTGTCAATGCAGCCGTGACAGGGAACAAAACAGCCCAGCATCCGGCTGTTCGCCGCATTTACAATGGCGTCAGCGGCAAGGGTGGTGATATCGCCCTGCCAGAGATATATCCCCGGCTGTACCGGCGTTAGATTCTCCGGTTCTGTAACGCCCCGCTCTGCAAGCCGTTCCTGCAGATAGGCGTCCTGCACTTTCAAAAATTCTTCACTGGCTGGTACAGGCGGCCGCACATTCATCAGGCTTCGCAAAAGGCGACGCTTATCCGGCTGTCCGGCAGGAATCTCTCTATTTTTATATTCCTCGTTTTCGTTCAGCAAGCAGCGGATAAGGAAGTCAAGCCGCTGTCCCTGGGTAATTGGCTGTGTCATGGGGACTGCCTCCTTTCGACTGCCCCTGCGGGACAGATTTCAAAGCAGTTCCCGCAGTGCAGGCAGTGTTCCTGTTCAATCGTGACGGGCTTTTGTGTAATATCAATGCATTTCTGCGGACATTTCGAGTAGCACAGTTTGCAGCCGATACATTTATCTGTCACAAAGTAGCCAGTTTCCTTTGCCTGTGCGCCCCCCGAAAGAAAAACTGGCCCGGTCTATGGGCTGTTTAGAAAGGTCGAACCATTCGCCACCCCCCTCGTAGATTTTGAACACAGTGAGAGCGCTGCGGGAGGGTATATCGGGATAGATTTTCTCCATGTACAGATTTTTACGGAACAAGTCAGGCAATTTATCCGGGCCGATTTCTTTTGCCTTGCCCTGCACTGATACGGCCACGCAGGAAAGGGGATCTTCTCCCTTCATGGCAGTAAAGGCGATATTTTCATTGGCTTTCAAGCGGTCATAAAAGTTCTTCCCTTTTGCGGTCAGAGAATAGAGGCCGCTTTCATTATAGTCCATGATGTCGATGGCGCAGGTGACGGGCCGCCCCTGGCTGTCCACAGTGGCAAATACGGAAGAATGGATTTTGCCCTTTAATATCGGGGCAAGCCGTTTATAAAGCGGTATGGTGGCAAGGCTGATACCGATTCCTTTCAGTAAACTGAACGGAAACGCGCTGAACAGCACAACATCGAGTTTCGTCCTGATGAAGGGAATAAACTGGCCAAAAGAAGCAATCAGCTGGTCCAACGGCATGAACGCTTCAAATACGGGAAGCAGAATAAAATAGTTGACGATGGCTGCTGTGATTCCCATTACGCCGCTGGCCGCCAGACAGGCAATGATCGCTGTCCTTTTTGTCTTATGCAGTTTATAGATAAGGCCCGCAGATACGACAAAACTGCTCCCAATGATAAAATTGGCAAGTTCACCGATACCGCCAGTGGAAGAAGTTAATAGCTGCAAGGCATTTTTGACAAATTCGATCAATATGCCAGACACAGGGCCGTATGCAAAGGCGCCGATCAGCGCGGGCAAGTCCGATAAATCCATTCGTGCAAAGGCTGGAGATAAAGGAACAGGGAATTCAAAAAAGGCAGACACAAAAGAAACAGCAGAGAGCACGGCACTCACTGCGAGCATACGCACATTCTGAATCGACGTTCTTTTTTGCGCGGCAATCGTTTTCATGATTCTCCTATTGAGATATGATTTAGATTAGGAACAATCCCCACAAGGTTTGATTCCTGCGGGGCTGCTCCTGTCATATCTTCTCTCATCCGGACTATTACCGTCGGCAACGGGATTTCACCGTTTCGGCTGCTGATGCAGTTCGCAGACTATCACTGCCGGTCAGGGATTCCACCTTGCCCCGAAGATAGTTGGAAAGCTCTTCTTACAGGTCATACTCCTTAGGCGGATTGCCGGAGAAGTCGGCGATCACAGCGTGAGCGTTCTTCAGGTAGAGCACCTCGAAGATCGGGTTGGCCGCCTCACCATACTGTCCCTTGACAATGGGGTTCCGGATGCACATCTCTTTGGCGGCCATGTTGTTCTCGAAAACGGCCTCGCCGTTCAGACGGATCCACGCATAAGCCGGACTGGAAACAGAAATCTCAATATTGGGATTGGCCTGCATATCCTTGTAGACTTCCTTGGTGCTGTTGGTGCAGAACCACAGCCTGCCATCCAGCTCACCGGCAAACATGAAGGGGCGGCACTTGGCCTTTCCGTCACGGCCTACGGTAGCCAGATACTGTACGGGATTTTCCTGTAAAAATTTAACAACTTCGTTCATGATGAATACCTCCTGTGTTTTCTTATGAGCTTATTGTAATCTCCTTTGTGCGGACTGTGAAGTACGCACAATATTGTGGCATAGTTACCTGTTTGTAACCATGAAAGCCTGACGTTCTGATTCAAAAATTTTGTGATTTGTGATTGATATGGAAAGAGCGTTCGTGATATGTTATTAGTACAGGTTATTTTCAGTTAAGTTTTACAGATGGGAGACAGGCGAAACGCCGAAATACAGATATGACCAATCAGCTCAGAACATACATAGCAGCTGCCGCTGCCCTGGCGGCGGCCTCGATTTTGCCAGTTAAAATTTCACAATATACGGACATCAGCGGACTTGCCGCTTTTGAGGAAAATGAAGGCGGAGAGGATGAGAAAAAAAATTTAAAAGAGGAGGCTGTGGTGAGAAAGGCAGGTGCTGAAGCCGGCCTCAGAATAGATGGAAGGAATACGAAAGTGTTCACAGACACAGGTGCCAAAGAAACGGGTGTTTTAAAGAAGGCTGCCTGGTACTGTCAGGAGTTTCTGAAACACCTTCAGTCGTCGAATATGGGAGCCGGATACACCCCGTCTGCCCTCAGTCTGAATCTGGCATATCTCTTTTCACAGCCAGGGAATGCAGCGGGGATGGAGAATCTGATGTTTCAGGAGATACAGAGAGGGCTCTGCCTGCTCAATCCGTCCCATCACCTTCAGTCTCTGGGCGGAAAGCTTTTTGAAAAGCTGAATGAGAAGGAACAGGAGTGGATGTACAGAATTTACCATGATTTGAACCAGCTTCCATACAGGACGAGCATCCATCTGCAGTTTTTAGACGGAGATGCCCAGGCAGATGAAAGCTATACCAACTCACAGGAAATTTTGTCCTTAGCCAGTGTTTATGCCTATTACCACTCCTGGGATGACTATGAAGCAACAGAAGACTATGCCTTTAAATTGTGGGAGCTTTCTCACCAGTATGATATTTCTGTAGGCTCTGTCTATTACTGCGGCGGCTGTGAAGAGGAGGAGAGCGGGGAAACAGAAAGTGTGCCTAAGAGAGAGGTGCTTCCAGAAAATGAAACTCTGAATCAGGAAAAAGCTGCAGAGATTTCAGCTGAAGGGCAGGCAGTGCAGATGCCCTCCGGGCCGGCTTCCGATCCAAAAGCTCAGACAGACGAAGGGGCGGCGAAGGCGGTAGAAAACCATACGGCAAGTACAGACAGCAGAGAACAGAGCGGAGAAACTGTAAGCAAAGAAAATACAGACAATGAAGCAGACAGCGAAGCTGCAGGAAATGCAGTAAAAAATGGAAACAGCCAAAATATGGATACTTCAGTAAAAAGCGAGAACAGCCAAAATGGGGATGTTTCGGTAAAAAATGAGAACAGCCAAGGTACAGGAGTTTCAGTAAAAACCGAATACAGCGAGAAGACAGGTAATGCAGAGGGAGAAAAGATAAATCGTCAGCAGATACCTGACATCAGCCAGGAAATGGCACAGCAGGCTTCGGCGGGACAGGAGACGGGAGACGGAGAGAACTTTTCAGGGTGCCCCGGACATGTGGACGTCACAGTAACTGTCCGTATCAACGGCCTTGACGAAAAGAACAATCTTTTTTTGCTGGCTCAGGGCATACAGGAGACAGAAGCTGCAGAGGAGGAGAGCCCGGAAGATGCCGTTTATTCTGCCATGGCAGAGACTCTGATTTGGCCGGGGTGGAATGACGATACCATGAAGGCGGCGTGTGCCCTGGCTGACCAGGATTGGGAGGCACAGTTCGGCTTTACCCGCCCGGCAGTGTCCTTTGGAAAGACGCTTACGAGACAGGAATATGAAACGTATATGAGCCTCCTGCCTGATGAGCTGTCGGCGGAGAGAAAGTCCCTGATAGCTTTTGCGCTGGATTCCGTGGGAAAGGTTCCATATTACTATGGAGGAAAACCGGCCTGCCCTGGATTTGGCGGAAACAACTTCTTTTCGCTGACATCTCCGGACACAATGGGGCGCACCTTAAAAGGCCTCGACTGTTCCGGATGGATCAACTGGGTTTACTGGTCGGTTCTGGGCTCCCCGATTACAAGTGCAGGCACCAGCAGTCTGGCCGAGAGCGGAAGAGCAGTCACAAAGGAGGAGCTGAAGCCGGGAGATATTGCAGTTATATCAGGAGATGATGCCCATGTTGTCATGTTTCTGGGATGGGATGAGGCGACGGGGGATATGATATGTATCCACGAGAGCGCCGGAAATACCAATAACGTGACAGTAAGTCATACGAACAGGGAATGGACTGATTACCGGAGTTTAGTGGAATAGGGATAATGGTTTGAAATAGAGCAAAAAGATGAACCTGTTGCTTTTGTCCAAACTGTTCTGGAAGGCCGGAACCTGATGCCGAAGAAAATCAGATAAAAAAACTTTTCCCCTGGGGCATGGCTACAGGGGATTTTTATAGATTATCAATGATTCAGATATATCATCATTAGTTCACCCAGCTGGACCTGCATAGCACAGCAGCACATGAAAACCAGAATCACCGATAAAAAACCGGAAAACACCTTGCCAAACAGTAGAACCACCTCCATCTATAACTATTCGTGAAAGAATAGTTTATCGAATAGTTTGTGCGAAAAAGCGGTTTATACAGCTCTTTTGCCTTTCACCGGTTCCTGTTTGCCTTTACAAGGCCCATACAGCTTTATCATTTCAACCAATCGCCCAGTCCGTGCCTTGTTTATTTAAACTCTGCCGGCTGTTATAAAATGCTTTGCATTGTCTGCTGTTTATTTTACATTATGAATCATTTGATTATTTTAATTGTTTGACCTTTTCCCTTTTCATTTTCTGTTTCGTGTACGACTTGTCCCCCTTTGCACCTATTTGCATGTTCCACTCCATACCTGTCATCTAATGTTCTCTGTGACAAAGCTGGTTAACGCTTCTGAAATCTTACCTTAGAGTTCTTCCCGTGGCTAATGTAGGCTATATTGATCGTTTTAATTGTTAATTAAATAACAAGAAGGCAATAAAGAATTGCCGTTTCCAATCCCTCCGATAAGTTCTCTCAGCGATAAGATTAATAAAAAATAAGATGAATAAAATCAGGAAAATAAAGATAAATACAAGCTGTTCCTGTAAAGTCAGTCCATTTCCAGTCTGTGTTTTAGAACCGCTGCAGCCCGGCAGAATATTTTGACTTTTCAGTTTTGCAGAGAATCGTTCTTATGTTATAATGAACAGTGGATAAACGAACGGTAAATAAAAACAACTATTTCAATACCCAGACACTGAAGATACAGGAGAATTTATGAAGTTACAACGACTGTTGAGCCTGACGCGTCAGGCTTTGGATGACTATGGAATGATTGAATCAGGTGACAAAATTGCTGTGGGGCTTTCTGGAGGTAAAGACAGCCTCGCTTTGCTGTATGCGCTGAAGCATATTCAGAAATTCTATCCGAAGTCCTTTGATTTATGTGCTATAACTGTTGACTTGGGATTTGGAAACTTTAATCTGGAGGCAGCTCAGGAGTTCTGCTCTTCTCTCTGTGTTCCCTACACAATTGTCCCTACAGAAATCAGCCAGGTGGTGTTTGAGACCAGGAAGGAATCGAATCCCTGTGCGCTCTGTGCGAAAATGAGGAAGGGGGCCCTCAATCAGGCTGCAAAAAATTTGGGCTGCAATAAAATTGCGTATGCTCACCACAGAGACGATCTGATTGACACAATGCTGCTTTCTCTGATCTACGAGGGGCGGTTTCACTCATTTTCTCCGAAAACCTATCTGGACAGAATGGATTTATTCGTTATCAGACCTTTTCTATACATCCCGGAAGCGGATATTATAGGATTTAAAAACCGTTACAGCCTTCCGGTATGCAAAAACCCCTGTCCGGTTGACGGGAAAACCAAGAGGGAGTATGTGAAGCAGCTGATTAAAACCATTAACATGGAGGCATCTGGCGTCAAAGACAGACTGTTCCACGCTATTATAACGGGAAACATTCCGGGGTGGCCAGAAAGAAGCCGCTGAGAGTACTTATTTGGAGGGATTAGAAATGGCAAATCTTTCATACCATGAGCAGGAAACCATTGAAAATACGAAAAAACTGAGAAAACTGATAGGGGAGCTTCCGCCCTTCTGCGCTGACTTTTTCCGGGGGATTGAGCCGAGAACCTCCTCCCGCACCAGGATTGCATATGCCTACGATTTAAGCATTTTTTTTGACTTTCTCTGCCAGACAAATCCCCTTTGGAAAGATCGGGATAAGCGCGACTTTACAGTGGACGTATTGGATCAGATTGGCGTCATGGATTTAGAGGAATACCTGGAATTTCTGAAATGCCATTCCACTGAAAATAAAGAGGATTTAGTCAATACAGAGAGAGGCCTGACGAGGAAAATGTCCTCGCTGAAGAGCTTCTACAACTATTTTTTCAGAAATGAGAGAATTAAGACAAATCCAGCGGCACTGGTAAAGCTGCCGAAACTCCATGAGAAGGAGATCATCCGGCTGGAAATCGACGAGGTAGCCCGCCTGTTAGACCTGGTTGAGGACGGCCAGGAGCTTACAGAAAGGCAGAAGGCATACCATGAGAAGACGAAAATCAGGGATCTGGCCCTTATGACCCTTTTGCTGGGAACAGGAATCCGCGTGTCTGAATGTATCGGGCTGAATCTGAATGACGTGGATTTCAATGTGGACGGAATCCGCATACACAGAAAAGGCGGTAAGGAGGTTATCATCTATTTCGGAGACGAGGTGGAGCAGGCGCTCAGAGCCTACCTGGAAGAGCGGAAAAAAATGATACCGGCGCCAGGGAACGAGGAGGCACTGTTCCTCTCCATGCAGAAAAAGAGGATGAATGTGAGAAGCGTTGAAAATCTGGTCAAAAAGTATTCACGGATTGTCACTCCTCTGAAAAAGATCACCCCCCATAAACTGAGAAGCACGTACGGAACGAATCTTTACCGGGAGACAGGCGATATTTACCTGGTAGCCGACGTTCTGGGCCACGCAGATGTCAACACAACGAAGAAACATTATGCAGCCCTCGAGGATGAACGCCGAAGAAGTGCCCGGAATAAGGTAAAGCTTAGAGAAAACTGATTAAAGAGCATACTGTCTCCGGCGTCGGAATTTTCCCAGGGCTTCTGAAAAAGGGAATACAGTACAGCCTGTTTGATGGGTAATCTGCTTTGGCAGCTCTCAGCAGGCTGTCTTCCGGTTATTTTCTGTTCTTCTATTTCAGCTCTAAATCATAGTAGTAAACGGTCAGATAGTTCCCCGCGTGTATGGTATCATCTGAGAGGGAGTTCATCTGTCTTAAATCATGGACGTACTCTGCTGTACTTTTTCCCGAATGTGTTTTATAGCTTTCTGCTATGCTCCAAAGGCTGTCTCCCTCCTGGATTCGGATGCTGGTGTAGTATTTGTGATAGGGACTGGTCTTTTCCTGCGCCTGAGAGTGGAGCAGATTCATTCCGGTAAAAAATGCGCAGATAAGCAGAACGGCGAGGACCGCCACTGCTGTTCTTCTACTGAATACGGAATCTTTCTGTACCTTTGAAATGTTTTGTCTTCTGCTCTGACCTTTCATAAAAATAATCTCCTTTATCCTGTGTGTTTCACCTAAACAGCAGATACACAAAGGGAACTTATGTTCCCGAACACGTGTTCTTTCTTGTAACTGTATTATATTACCCGAACATGCGTTTGTCAATGGGATTTAAAAAAATCGAACAAAAGTTTGCTTTTTTTAAAGATTTATGCTAATATAGTATTATCAGGGGCAGAATACTCTTTTTGCCAATACCTACGGGAGGTTTTACTATGTCACAGGAGAAAATTACACCAAAACAGCAGGAAATTTTAGAATATATTAAAGAAACGATTTTAAAGAAGGGATATCCGCCGGCTGTGCGAGAGATCTGTGAGGCTGTCAAGCTCAAATCCACATCATCCGTTCACTCCCATCTGGAAACCCTTGAGAAGAACGGATATATCCGCCGCGATCCCACGAAACCGAGGACCATTGAAATCATCGATGACTGCTTCAACCTTGCCCGCCGAGAGGTTGTGAATGTGCCGCTGATCGGCACAGTAGCTGCCGGAACTCCTCTTCTGGCACAGGAAAATATCGAAACTTACTTTCCAATCCCGTCAGAGCTTCTCCCCAATAAAGAAATTTTTATGCTCAAAGTAAAGGGCGACAGTATGATCGAGGCAGGAATTTTTAACGGGGATCAGATTCTTGTGGAAAAGACGAATACAGCCGAAAACGGGGAAATTGTGGTAGCTCTGCTGGATGATTCCGCCACAGTGAAACGCTTCTACCGGGAGGACGGCTACTATAGACTGCAGCCTGAAAATGCTTCTATGGAGCCTATTTTTGTGGATGAGGTTCAGATTCTCGGAAAAGTGATTGGGCTGTTCAGAATGATGATGTAATAGATTTGGACCAATAGAACTGCACAAACGGAATTATGAAACTGCGCAAACGAAATTGCATGCATCGGACTGCATACATCTCAGAGGCCCGGAATGAAAACACGGCTGTTTTCATTCCGGGCCTCTGCATTTCCGGTATTCTTACAGTTCGTCAACGCTTTCGAGCATTTTCCCATCCCGCCAGATTCTCTCCAGATCATAGAAAAGGCGATCCTCCCGTGAGAAAATGTGGACGATAATATCGCCGTAATCCATCAGAATCCAGTTAGCCGTGCTGTAGCCCTCTATCTGGCGCGGTTCAAAACCAGCCTTAAACAGCTCTTCCTCCACGTTGTCCGCCATGGCCTGAACCTGGCTGACATTGGAGCCACCGGCGATAATAAAATAGTCAGCCAGAATGGAAACGCCCTGGATGTCGATAATCTTTACGTCCTCACCCTTCTTATCTTCAAGAGCCTTTACGGCCAGCTTTACCATATCTTTTGATTGACTCATCTGTTTATTTACTCTCCTCTTTCTTCTCTTTATAATAATGATACGCTTTCTGTGTCATTGTGTCCGTATAAGAGCCGGATGATTCGAGATAATGAAGCGTTCCCTCCATTATCTGAAACAGTGCCTCGTCCAGATCTTCAAAGGCGAGACGGCGAATTTCGGGAAGTGCCTCCACCTTGTTCCGGCGCGGCTCGATGTAGTCTGCAATATATAAAATTTTGTCCAACAGGCTCATCTCAGGTTTTCCTGTAGTGTGACAGGCAATGGCACTCAAAATCTCCGGATCTGTCACCCCATATCTGTGCTCTGCCAGAAAAGCCCCGAGCTTTGCATGGATAACGGAAGGGGCCTGAAGCTCTCCCTCTGTCAGTTCAAGGCCGTATTTTCTGCATTTTTCTATGATCGCAGTGTTGTCGTAGCATTTTGCACAGTCGTGGAGAATCCCTGCCAGCTCTGCCCGGTCCAGATCAAAGCCGTATTTCATGGCAAGAGCCATGCAGGTAAAAGAAACGCTCAGGGAATGCTCATACCTTCCAGGCTTCAGTCTGGATGCCAGATCCTCCCGGATGCTTAAAATTTTACTGTTCATATTCGGCGCCCCCTTCAGTATAGACAGTGAGGAAGTGTCTCACCGTTTCGGCTGTCGCCACTGTCTTTCATCGAGATATAAATTTTTCTGTCTGATAAACTGCTCCACAGGTTCCGGGATATAGGCGGAGACAGATTCTCCGCGGCGTATCATAGCGCGCAGATGCTCTGACGACACATTCATCCTCCTGGAGTGGAGCCGGCAGATCCTCGCATCGTATTTTGCGGAAAGGTACCGGATCTGGCTGTCCAGAGGCTGATCGTCGTGACCGCAGGAGCGGTCTGCAGCTAAAATGACGGCGAGCTTCATCACAAGCTCTGGATGATACCATTTTTCTATGTCAAAGATGGAATCTGCTCCCACAATAAAATAAAACTCTGTGTCGGGATACTCTTCTTTCAGAAGGCGGAGGGTGTCAGCCGTATAGGTGTTTCCATCCTTTCTGCGAAGCTCGAAATCGGAGCAGGAAAAAAACGGCGTGCGCTCCACTGCCAGATTCACCATTTCAAGGCGCAGGGCAGCAGGAGTGATCCCGTGATCTTTTTTGTGGGGCGGCTGTCTGGACGGCATATACCAGACACAGTCCAGATCATATTCTTCATATGCCTGCTTCCCAAGCATCAGATGGCCTGAATGGATGGGATCAAAGGTTCCGCCCATAATACCTATCTTCTTCACTTTCAGTCAGGCCTCCCTTCCCGGACAGTTCAGCCTTACGGAAGAACGATCTTTCTCTTTTTTTCATCTTTAGCCGGCTTATAGAGAACGATTTTCTTTCCGATTACCTGAACCACCTCAGAATGAGTGCGCTCAGCCAGCACGGCGGCAACGGATTTTCCATCGTCCAGACAGTTTTTAAGAATGCTCAGCTTAATCAGTTCTCTCGCCTCCAGGGCCTCTGCCACTGCAGCGGTGAGCTCAGGAGTTACACTGGATTTTCCAATCTGGAAAATCGGATCTATTGTCATAGCCAGCCCTTTTAAATAGGCTCTCTGTTTACTTGTCATATCTATTCCCCTATCAGCCGGCAGCGGCATCGCAGGACGGAAGATCCTCCTGCCGCCGCGGCTGTCTCTGTATATCACATAATTTCTTTAACGGTTCTTTATAGAAGTTCCATTTACGAATATTGTCTCTATTTATAATAATCAAATTCCAGGCCGTACATGCGGACTGTATCGCCCTCCTCGATGCCGGCCTCCTCAAGCTCTGTCAGAATACCGGAGTCCTTCAGGAATTTCTGGAAGAACTGGAAGCCCTTCTCGGAGTCCAGGTTTGTATATCCCAGCATCTTCTCAATCTTCGGCCCCTCAACCACATAGACGCCGTCCTCATTCTTCTCAACGGTGTACGGCAGATTTTCAGCCTGATACTGGTATTCAAACTCTTTTTCAAAAATAACAGGGGCCTGATCCACTGTTTTCAGCAGCTCGTTTACGTGGTAGAGAAGCTCCTTCACGCCCTGGCCGCTGACAGCAGAGATGGCAAATACCTGGATTCCCTCCGGCTCAAAGGCCTTTTTCAGGCGCTCTACGGGGTTCTCCTCCCCGCTTTCCGGATCCACGTAGATGGCGTCAATCTTATTGGCGGCGATGACCTGCGGACGCTTCAGAAGCTCCGGATTATAGGCCCGCAGCTCTTCGTTGATAGCCTTAATATCGGCCACCGGATCCCGTCCTTCTGTGGATGCGGCGTCCACCACATGGACGAGAACCTTTGTCCTCTCAATATGCTTTAAGAAAGAGTAGCCAAGGCCCACGCCCTGGGAGGCTCCCTCGATAAGGCCCGGAATATCCGCCATCACAAAGCCCTGCCCCTCGCTTAAGTCCACAACTCCCAGGTGGGGGTTCAGGGTTGTGAAGTGGTAGTTTGCAATTTTGGGTCTGGCGTTGGATACACGGGAGAGAAGGGTGGATTTTCCCACATTGGGGAAGCCCACAAGTCCCACGTCGGCGATCACCTTTAATTCAAGCTGAACCCAGAGCTCCTGGGCCGGCTGTCCCGGCTGAGCATATTTGGGAACCTGCATGGTAGACGTGGCAAAATGCATATTGCCAAGGCCGCCCTTTCCGCCCTTTAAGATCACTTCCCGCCGGTTGTCGCCGGACATATCGGCGATCACCTTTCCGGACTCAAAATCCTTGATTACAGTTCCTTCGGGAACCTTGATGATTATATCCTCACCGTCTGCTCCATGGCAGCGGCGTTTCCCGCCCGGCTCACCGTCCTGTGCCGCATACTTGCGGACATGGCGGAAGTCTGTCAGCGTGTTGAGACCGTCGTCAACCTCGAAGATTACGTCTCCGCCTCTTCCGCCGTCTCCGCCGTCAGGGCCACCGGCAGCCACATACAGTTCACGCCTGAAGCTTACATGGCCATCTCCGCCTTTTCCGGATCTGATATATACTTTTGCGCTGTCGGCAAACATAATAACACCTGTTCCTTTCGCTGTTTGTTTTCACATATCCAAAAAACAGCCCCATACGATGAGGTATGGAGCTGTTTTAATTACTCGTTAATTGCTCTTGGGTAAACAGAAACCTGCTTCTTGTCTCTGCCCTTTCTCTCAAATCTAACAACGCCGTCAACCTTAGCGAATAATGTATCATCTCCACCGCGGCCTACGTTGACACCTGGATGAATCTTTGTACCACGCTGTCTGTAAAGAATGTTTCCAGCTAATACAAACTGTCCATCTGCTCTCTTGGCTCCCAGTCTCTTGGACTCGGAATCACGGCCGTTCTTTGTAGAACCAACACCTTTTTTGTGAGCGAATAACTGAAGGTTCATTTTAAACATCACTTACACCTCCTCAAACCGGATTTTAATATATTGTTCTCCGTAGGTTTCAGCAATATTCCGGAGTCCCAGAATAAGCGAATCCATAAGGAGTTTCGATTCTGCGCTGATATTGCCGGTAAAGGAAAATTCAAATGCTCCGCTCTCCTCCTCCACACTCCCGTCAAATCCGTCGTCCGTAAACTGTTCAACAGAATTTGCCATGTTGAGTGCGAGAGCCGACACGGAAGCACAGATAATATCTCTGCCGTAATCGTCATATCCTGCGTGGCCCTTTAACTGGATTCCACGGCAGTTCCCATCAGAATCTTTGAATACGTTTACTCTTATCATCTCTGATTAAGCGTTGATCTTTTCAATCTTAACCTGTGTGAAGAGCTGTCTGTGACCGTTCTTCTTGTGATAGCCAGTCTTGCTCTTGTACTTGTAAACGATAACTTTTTTGCCTTTACCCTCTTTTACTACAGTTGCGGAAACTGTTGCACCGTCAACGGTCGGGCATCCGATCTTTAACTCACCGTTGTTTACGGCAAGAACCTGATCAAAGGTAACTGTCTCGCCAGCACCTGCACCAAGTTTCTCAACTTTAATGATATCGCCCTCGGCTACTTTGTACTGCTTACCACCTGTTGCAATAATTGCGTACATATGGCACCTCCTCTTATCATTACTCGCCAGTTTCGGCGCCGGACGGATTGAAAATCACCGGACTTGTCAGCCTCGCTGTGCGGCATACTATAGTATAATAGCATTGTTTTTGCGTGTTGTCAACCATGTTGATGGGAGAAATATGAAAAAATTGTAACAGTTCAGCCATATATCTTCTTGCCCGCTTGAAGCGGACAAGAAGCGTCTGGCGTCCGCCCTATGAAGATTAGGACAGGAAAACTCTTATGAAAGCACGCTTTCAACGCATTTTCCTGTCCTAATCTTCGCATGGCTGAACTGTTACGAGAAATTACAGCAGTTTTTTAGAGCAGTTTTGACTGCTGACAAAGGACAGGGGGCCGGACTGGGTTCTAGGGAACGATCCTCAGATGGCTGTAGTCAGCTGCCGAGTCATCTAACTCTGTCACAATGCGGTTGTAGCGGAAAAACCAGTCTGTATTTCTGGCTCCTGTGTAAGCGGCAGCCTGGCTGACAGAGGCGCCTCCTCTCAGCATCATGGCAATCCCCAGTGTGCGCAGGTCATTCATGGTAAAGGCGGGGATTTTGCAGGCCAGACAGGCCTCTCTCAGCCGCATCTGAAGGGAACGGACCGTCAGAGGGCGGCCGTACTTATTGAGAAGAAGGCTCTGCTCCCTGTTCTCCTCTCCTGCCGGACGCCCCGCAGTGAGCAGGCGTATGATTTCTGCCGCATCCTCAGGAACCTTGACGATCCGGCTTCTGACGCCAGTACTGCCTGAGCTTTTACGGCTGTCTGATACGGGAAGGCGAAGCCCTGTTCTCCCATGGGCATCAAGGAAAAACATGGATCGTCGAAGACTCACGAGCTCCTGAACCGTGAGGGCGCAGCGCAGAGCCAGGGTAACGGCTGTGAAGGTGGTCAAGTCATTGGTTTCCCTGAGCCAGCCGAGGACACAGTTTATTGCCTCAAAGGACGGGAGGGATTCCATGGAAAACTCCATCTCCTCGGAAGAGGAACTGAGAGAGGAAAAAAGCCCGGTATAGACCGGCATCAGGCCGTACTGTTCGGCGTGCTCGTCCAGAAAGCGTGCAAAGGCCCGGTATACCCTGAGATTGTAGTGAAGGGATGTTTCTTTGGCAGGCGAAGGGACTGAAGGCTCTGCGGGCTTTGAAGATGCTGCATCATTTGCAGAACCTTGAGATTTCAGATCGGACGACTGAAAATATTCCAAAATATGCTCAGGGCGAAGTTCAAAGAAGCTGCACCCGGCGCTGTTGCAGAGGGAGGCGATTGCGTACAGGTACTCTCTCCTGGTTCTCTCTTTTTTAAAACGGGAGCTGTAGGCCGAAAAAGCCGAGAGAAACAGCGGGGAGAAATAGGGGCTGAGGGACTGTAGGGATTCTTCATTCTTCTTATCCATAAAGCGGCTGGCCTCCTTTCTGATATCTTAAGTGATTCTAACTGATAATCTGCTCGTCTCTCAAGTTGGTTAAATAGTTATCAATAAACTGTATAAAAATTCATAAATTATACAGGAAATATACAGTATTGCCGTATACAGGAGTACTGTTATGCAGCGGGAGTCTATAATGTAAAATGAGTATCTGTCGTAGGTGATATTTTTTGTTAGTGTGGAGGGAAGAAGGGTTTTGCTTTTTGAGAGAAGGCGGAGGGAAAAGTAAATAATTATAAAAAACGATTTCATAGGGCGAAAATTTTTTCATATTCCTTTTTCATGTTCTCTTTTTTTCTTTACTTTTTCTTATCCAAGACGTTCATGGCGCCGTTTATTGCGTTCTTGCCAACGGAGATACAACTTCTCTTTTAACTTCTTTTGACTTTCTGTTCTTTTTAGCTCCCTTCTATCTTCTTTAATCTTCTTCCTCTTTTATCCTCTTTCTGTCCCCTCTCCCCTTCATCCCTTTGGCTGTTTAATTCTGATTTATTCTTTCAATTCTTTTCTTTTAGCTGCTGCCGGCTCCTTAGCTCTCTTACCTGCTCTGCGAGGGGCCGTCTGATCTTTTTCCTTGTGATTTCTACCAGCCCCAGCTTCGTCATCTCTACCAGCACAGTCTTTACAGGGTCCCGAAGAAGCTCCAGTTCCAGAAGCCTCATTAATTCCTTCTTATCCTCATCGGCATCCATATCAATGAAGTCTACTATGATAATGCCGGAGAGGTTCCGAAGCTGCATCTGCCGGGCAATCTCCACTGCCGCCTCCCGGTTGATCCTGAGAATCGTCTCAGCCTGCGTCTTTTTCCCCGCATATTTTCCTGTATTTACATCAATTACGGTGAGAGCCTCTGTTGGCTCTATGACAAGATAGCCCCCTGATTTGAGCCACACGTGTTTTCCCAGCGCCTGCTCCATGGCAGTGTCCAGGCTGTAGAGCTTGGCAAGGGGGACCATAGTATCCTCATAGAAGGACAGCTTCTCCAGATCCTCTCTCTGATTCTCCTCCATATAAGTCCTGAGTGCGTCATAACAGTCTCTGTCGTCTGTCACAATCGCTTCCAGATTCTCCGCGTAGGTATCCCGGATACTGTTCACATAAGAAGGCTCGGATGAAGACAAAAGGCTGTAGCAGGTACGCCAGCCGGCTGTGGCAAAAAGGCGGCTTTTCCGCTCCTTCAGAAGCTCAAGCTCCCTGAGGATGCTCTGTATGTCTGCCTCTCTCGCGTTTGTCCTCACAATGATGCCGAAGCTGTCGTCCTTTTTCTCCTCCAGAATTTTCTTCAGACTTTCTTTCCAGGCTCCGTCCCTGATTTTTCCGGAAAAGCCTATCTGGTTTTTTCCAAGGGTCAGCACCAGATATTTTCCTGTAAAATTCAGGTTTGAGGTGAGCACCGGATCCTTGGTCTTTACGGCATCCCGTTCTACCTGGACGATAATTTCATCCCCCGCCTTCGGCAGACGCTCTTTTGCCCTGACAGGGAAGCCATCGGACTTTTTCATCCACCCTTCCTCAGTCCCATTCTCCTCGCCTTCTGTTTTTTTCCGGTTTCCCGCCTGTGCGGCAGCTATCTCATCAGTAAACAGGTGCCTTTTATTTTCCTTCAGGCTGTAGTAGCCTATCTGCCCGCTGCCCAGATCCACAAAGGCAGAATTAATATTTTTTACAATATTTTTTACCTTTCCGATATAGATATTCCCCAGGATTCCCCGGGAATCTGCCGGTTCCAGATTCAGAGAACGGCACTTGCCGTCCTCGGTAAGTGCCGTGAGAATCTGACCGTTCCATCTCGTAATCAGAAGCTTATTTGATTTCCTCTCCATAGTCCTCCAGAGCCACGAACCTGTGGCCGTTCTCATCTCCCTGATCGCCGTAAACTTCTTCCCTCTGAATCTGGAAGGCAAACGGCGGGTACTCCTGCCCCATGGACTCAAAGTAGGCGCCTATCACCTGCTCCGGCCGCACGTTGGCTGTACTTCCAGCAGAGATCTTCATAAAGATGCTCCCTGCTCCTGTTTTTCCTGAGCCATTGTCAATAGTATAGTCATAGATATAGGGCTTCAGATCCATCTCCTTTGTTCCCTTTTTCGTCTTTTTCACAACCTCGATGGAATCTCTCTTTAAAAACTCTGCCAGTCCGTCCCAGAACGCCTTCTCATCCTCCGGCTCATAGCCCTCCTTAAACCACATGGTATAGTCGGCTGCCGCCACCAGAGCCATGGCGTTTTTGGCAGAATCCGGAAGTCTCCGGTAGGACGTCACCGTGATCCCCTCCACATTGACAGCATTAATCCGGCGAACCATCTCTTCTGAGCTGTCTGTGTCAAGCACCTCAATATCCATGTACTCTCCATTGCTGGTGAGTCCCACGCCCAGAGGAGCGGCAAAGGACATGATCTGGTGAGGGCTGAATCCCTCGCTGTAGCGGATATTTACGTCAGCCCGGCGCATGACCTTCTGGAAATACCGCATAATGTCCAGGTGGCCGATAAATTTTACAGCGCCCTGCTTCCTGAATTTAATTCTTATTTTCATAGCAGACGCCTCCCTTATACTTTAATGCACCGCAGGCAGAACATTTCTGGCGGCAGTTCGGTGTAACCGTCTCATTCATGGCCTGGTTCCACTCCCTCTTTAAAAACTCCTTTGTCACTCCGGCGTCAATGAAATCCCAGGGGAATACCTCGTCCAGGGAGCGCTCCCTGAGGGTATAGAAATCCGGATCCACGCCGCAGGTTTCAAAGGCCTTCATCCATACGTCATTCTTAAAGCTCTCCGACCAGGAATCATAGAGGGCCCCATTCCGGTAGGCCTCCTCAATGACTGCTGCCACCTTTCTGTCTCCGCGGGCCATGACGCCCTCAAGGACCGTCACATCTGCCTCATGCCAGTTGTAGCGCAGGCTCTTGTGATTCAGCATGGACTTCATCCTGTCATTTACTATATGAGCCTTTTCCAGATACTGCTCCTTTGTAAACATCGTAGCCCACTGGAACGGGGTGAACGGCTTTGGCACAAAGAAGGAGGTGCTGGACACGACCTGCACCTTTCCGACTCTCTGATCCTTCGGAACTTTATAGTACTCCTCAGCCACCTTCTCAGCCAGCTCGGCAATCCCCTCCATGTCCTCCTTCGTCTCCGTCGGAAGGCCCAGCATGAAATAGAGCTTCACCCGGTTCCATCCCCCAAGGAAGGCATCGTGGGAGCCGCGGAGAATATCCTCCTCTGTCAGCCCCTTGTTAATGACATTTCTAAGCCTCTGGGAGCCTGCCTCCGGCGCGAACGTAAGGCTGCTCTTCTTCACATCCTGCACCTTGCTCATCACGTCCAGGGAGAAAGCGTCGATTCTTAAAGACGGCAGGGATACATTGACTCCTTTTCCGTCAAATTCATCGATGAGAAAGTTCACAAGGCCCTCCAGCTGCGTGTGGTCGCTGGAGCTTAAAGAGCTCAGGGAGATCTCCTCATGGCCGGTATTTTTTAACATCTTATAGGCCAGATCTTTTAAGTATTCAAGGTTCCTCTCCCTCACCGGGCGGTACACCATTCCCGCCTGGCAGAACCGGCAGCCGCGGATGCAGCCGCGCATGATCTCAAGCACCACCCTGTCCTGGGTAGCCTTGATAAACGGAACCACCGGTTTTTCCGGATAATACGTATCGCTCATTTCCATCACAAGCTGCTTTGACACCGTCTCCTTAGCATGGGGGTTGTTTGGAACCATCCGGTCTATGGTTCCGTCCTCCTTGTAGAATACATCGTAGAAGGCCGGCACATAGATGCCCGGGATCTCGGCCGCCATCTCCAGGAACTCTCTCCTGCTGCCGCCGTTTCTCTTGTTTTCCTTATACCGATCCAGAAGGTCAAAATACACCACCTCTCCCTCGCCCATGTAGAACAGGTCGAAGAACTCGGCAATCGGCTCCGGGTTGTAGGTACAGGGGCCTCCGCCGATGACAATGGGATCCTCCTCTGTCCTGTCGGCTGCGTGAAGCGGGATCTGGGACAGCTCCAGCACCTGGAGAATATTGGTGTAGCACATTTCATACTGAATCGTAATTCCGAGGAAATCGAACTCCTTTATCGGGTCCTGGGATTCCACGGCAAACAGAGGAATCTGCTTCTCCCTCATAATCCGGTCCAGATCAAGCCACGGGGAATACACCCGCTCGCAGTATACGTCCTCTCTTCGGTTGAACATATCATAGAGGATCTGGATGCCTAAGTGGGACATTCCGATTTCGTACACGTCCGGAAAGCACATGGCAAAGCGTACATCCACCTTTTTCGGGTCCTTCATTACCGAATTCACTTCGCCGCCGATATACCGGGCCGGCTGCTGGATGGACAGCAAAATTTCATCACTTAAAGCTAGTTTTCTCATAAAAATTTCCTTTTCTATTGTGTATTATACATAAAAATCCAAGTTGCATTCACGCAGTTGTCTGTTTAAAAAAGAACAGGGAGCGCGTGAGCTCTTTTGTTTTTCCATATCACACAACACAATCCGACACAATACAATACGGAGTATAATTATAAGTGTTTTTCCTGAATTAGGCAACCACCATTTCAGTAATAATCAGCCAGTTGACACGGTTCAGCCAAAAAGGCTGCCTTCCCTGTATCACGCCCGCTTTTGTCTTTGATATTCTGCATACCACCCTGCAAACCGATCAAGGCCTTCCCGGAGTCTGGTAAAAGACACAGCTCCAAATTCTTTTTCATATTCTGACATATCGGCATAGGTCTGATATACATCTCCCGGCTGCATGGGAAGATACTCTCTCTCTGTATCTTTTTTAATTACCCCGTGCCTCTTCAGGCTTTCTTCCAGAAGGCAGACAAAATCCTCCAACTTTTCCGGATGACTGTTTCCGATATTGAAAATCCGAAATGGGACGCAGCCGTTTTCAGACTTCGGAGGGTGGCCGGATATTTTCAGGATACATCCGACCACGTCATCAACATAAGTAAAATCTCTCCGCATATCTCCATAATTATAGAGCGTAATGGGAATTCCCTTAACCATCCTCTCGGTAAACTTAAAATACGCCATATCCGGGCGTCCAAAAGGCCCGTACACTGTGAAAAAACGCAGGCCTGTAGCCGGGATTTTATACAGTCTGCTGTAGGCTCTTGCCAGAAGCTCGCCGGATTTCTTTGTTGCAGCATAGAGACTCGCGGGCGAATCTGTTTTGTCATCCACGCTGTACGGAATCTTTTGGTTATCCCCGTATACCGAGGAGCTGGAGGCAAATACAAGATGCAAAGGCTCTCCCTTTTCCCGAAGCGAACGGCAGGCTTCAAGAATATTAAAAAAACCAGCAATATTCGTTCTAATATACTCCTTCGGGTGATCGACAGAATACCTGACACCTGCCTGAGCAGCCAGATGGAGCACAAGTGAAGGTTTGTAATCTTCAAAAATCTGTGCAACCGCTTTCTCATCGGCCACATCAGCCTGTATAAACAGAAAACTGCTGCTTCCCCCTGCCTTCCGCTGTTTTTTCTGTTCTTCTTCTGCCAGAAACAGTCTTTCTCTTTTCAGAGCCGGATCATAGTAATCATTCAGATTGTCAATTCCGACTATCCGCACAGCCTTTCCTTTTTCTCTGAGCATTGCCATCGTAAGATGAAAGCCGATAAAGCCGGCCGCACCTGTTATTAAAACCGTCTGCTCAGCTCCCGATTCCTTCATATTCAACCCCCGCTTCCTCCATCTTTCTTCTGTCATAAATATTTCTTCCGTCCAATACCATAGGATTTCGCATGTATTCTGCAAACATTTTCGGTGCAATCTCCTGAAATTCCGGCCACTCAGTGAAAATAAAGCAGACATCCGCCTCCAAAAGCGCCTCTTTCCACCCGGACACGAGAGAAAGACGTCCATTCGCATCGCCTTCGCTTTTACAGAATTCCCGAAACTGGTTTCCGGCAGCCGGATCATATACCTTTATACTGGCGCCTTCTTTCAGAAGCTGCCTGATATTATCTATAGCAGGGGCCTCTCTCAGATCATCGGTTCCCGGCTTAAAGGCCACACCGAGAACGGCTGCATGGACTCCGCAGAATGTCATCAGTTTTTCTTTCGCCTTTTTCAGAAGTCTTGTTTTCTGGTTTTCATTGACGCGGATCGCAGCATCCACAGTCTGGAGGCTGCACCCCTGTTCTTTGGCAAGCCTGTCAAGAGCCTTTGTGTCTTTTGGAAAGCAGGAGCCTCCGTATCCGATTCCAGCCTTCAGAAACCTGGCTCCAATTCTGTCGTCAAAGGCCATGGCTCTCTCGATTTCTTTTATATCAGCTCCCAGAACCTCGCACAGATTTGCAAGTTCATTCATATAGGAGATTTTAAGTGCCAGAAAGTTATTGCAGGCGTACTTCGTCATCTCTGCCGATCTGCGGCTCATAGACACAATGGGAATGTCAAAGCTCTGGTAGACACGGCGCAGAGTTTCCTCGGCCTTTCTGCTCTGGGTGCCTATGACAATCCTCTGAGCCTTCAGCGTATCCCGTACTGCCGAGCCCTGAGCCAGAAACTCCGGATTAGACGCCACCTCTATGTCTACTCCGTGGCTTTTATACGCGCGGATCAGCCGTTCAACTCTGTCATTCGTTCCCACGGGAACCGTTGATTTTACTACTACAAGGCAATCCCTCTGTGCATGCTCCGCAATCTGCCGTGCTGCTGCCGCGATATAGGAAAGATCCGCGGAGCCGTCCGGAAGCTGAGGCGTTCCCACCCCTATGAAGATAACCTCAGCACTGCCGTAAGCCAGAGAAGGATCGCAGGTACAGTAAAGTCTCCCTTCCCTCATATTTTTTTGCATCAGCTCCTCGAGTCCCTCTTCAAAGACCGGAGAATGGCCTGCTCTGATCTGATTTATTTTTTCTGCGTTGGTATCAAAGCAGGTAACCTGATGCCCCTTTTCTGCAAAACATACTGCGGCAACCAATCCTACATACCCTGCTCCCGCCACTGAAATTTTCATGCTTTTGCCTCCCCTGGCAAGCGGTTCTTTTTTGCCGCTTTTTTTCCAAAAACAGTCTGTTCCATCAGCAGTTCCCATTTCCTGCAGATTTTTTCTGAAGAGAATGCTGTTCTTACCTTTTCTGCCTGTGTTCCCAGCCTTTCCGCATACTCCGGATTCTTTATCAGACGAAGCATGGCTTCTGTCAGTTTTTTTCTGTTTTCGACGGGAACCAGCAGTCCGTTTTCTCCATTGCGGATTACAAGCCTGGCGCCTCCCGCAGGGCAGTCAGTACAGATACAGGGCAGCCCCAGGGCCATCGCTTCCAGCATGGAATTTGAGATCCCTTCGTAATCCGATGAAGATACAAACATGAAGGCATCTTTTATTCTTTCGTGAATATCCGGAGCAAACGGAAAAATTCTGATCCTTTCAGAGCAGGGAAGGGCAGCCGCCCGTTCCATAAGCTGCTTTTTCTCCGGACCGTCTCCGTAAATATGGAGTTCAAACGCTTTTTCCTCTTTTGAAACTTCAGAAAACGCATCTATCAGCAGGTTCAGATTCTTTTGAGACTCCAGCCGGCAGAAATTTACTATCACCTTTCTTCTCTCCCCGCAGTGAGGTGCGGGCAGATCCTGCCTGACCGGATTAGGAATAAGGAAACCTTTTCTCTGAATCCCTTTCGGAAAATATTGCTTTTCTTCCTCTGTCTGAAATACGACGGCATCTGCGCCTGAAAAAAATGTTCTACACTGCAGATACAGCCAGGGCCTTCCTCTGTACTCAGCTTTCGGATCAATCCTCTGGGAGAGAATCAGTTTTCCGCCGAAGAATTTCCTGTAAAGCCAGGTATAGTCATAGCCCCGGTGGAGAGCCGCAGTCACCTGCACTCTGTTAGCCTTACAGTATGCACAGTACGCCTTCCACCGTTTTAAATGGCGGAGGAAAAAGTTTCCAGAGTCCGGAAGGCACAGGACTTTCACTCCCGGATAAACAGGGTAGGCGCCGTCAGGTTTGTAGCAGAGAATCCCCACCTGGTGGCCCCTGCGGCTCAGATATTCCGCCAGTGTAACCGTTACCCGCTCGGCGCCTCCCTTTCCCGTCTTGTAAACGATAAAAACAATATTCACTCCACTTCCCCCTTTCGGACGGTTTGTTGCCGCCATTCCTTATTCGGCCGCCTGCAGACTGACTTTTAAATCCAGAAGCAGATTCGCCGGTACGTCTTATAGTCTCCTGAAAGCAGCGCCCGGTGAAGCCTCCTGAGCGCCCGGCTGTTCTCCTGTCTGTCCTCTTTTGGAAATTCCTGTTTCACCGCATCTGACGTCAGAATAAAAATTTCTCTCTTCATTTTCTCGGGAAGGATGGCCTGCCGCTGAAAATTCATGGCTATCTGCCGGAGATAGTAATTTCTGTACTGGGATGTTTTTTCAATCCCTAATTTTCTCCTGTCCTCCGCCATTCTGAAAGTGATCCAGGTGCTGTCCACACACCTGTAATCAGATTTTGCCGTCTGGCTCCGGCTTTTTTCTCTGATTCTGTAGTAATACACCGGCTCAGAAACACACTGTATCTCACCTGCCATGGGAAGCAGAAGATGCTTTACAATACTGTCCTCATACAGATTCCCCTCCGGGAACTGGACCCGCTCAAAAAGCCTCGAATGGTAAACCTTCGCACAGGCAATTCCGTAGAGATCGTAAATATTTTTCGGCCTTCCGTCTTCCAGCCGATTTTTCGTGATTCTTCCTGTATTTTCGTGATAATAGGAAAAATTTCCCACCACCACATCAGCGCCCGTCTGTATGGCCCGTTTCATCAGGCGTTCCACCATAAGCGCGTCTACAAAGTCATCTGAATCCACAAAGCAGAGATAGGAGGCTTGTGCGCTGTCAATTCCTCTGTTTCTCGCGGCAGACGGACCTCTGTTTTCCTGATGAATCACTGAAATTTTTTCGTCCTGAAGAAAGCAGGCGATTTTTTCAAAGCTCCGGTCGGTAGTGCCGTCGTCCACCAGAATGATCTGATATGGGATCTCTGTTTTCTGGTTTACCAGGGATTCTACGCACTGGTAAAGGTAACTCTCTGCCTGGTAGACCGGCACGATGATAGCCAGGTCAAATCTGTCATGGACGAAGCCGGCTCTGCTTTTTTCCCTGACAGCCGTGCTCCCCCTGTCAGGCGCCAGCTTTCTCAGTTCACCGGTTGAGACAGACGGCCTATGCTTTCCAGGTGACGGCAGGCAGGGCAGAGCAAGCATCAGCTTGTTTATGCCTGTTTTTCTTGAAAGCGCTGTCAGCAATCTTCCCACCCTATCACCTCCTGATTTTCATTGACGAGGTCTTCTCAAACTCTCTCTCCCGGAATTTTATCTCCCGGATCCGACAGTATCTGGGGAGAGTCTTATTGACTGCCTCAACGCAGGCTTTTGCCTCTTTGCGGATTTCCTCCTGATTTTCTCCGATGTCTGACGGACTGCCGCAGTAAAGCTCCCCGCAGATTTTTCCATTTTCTTCATACACCACGGCCTCTCTGATCCACGGGCACAGCAGAAGTTTTTGTTCCAGCTCCTCAGGGCTGACATTCTCCCCGTTGCCCAGAATGATCAGGTTCTTTTTTCTCCCGCTTATAAAGAGGAAGCCCTCCTCATCCACCCGTCCCACATCTCCTGTAGCCAGCCATCCATCCGTGAGGGACAGGCCTGAATCATCCTGCGCATTGAGATAACCGGGGGTTACATTCCTTCCTTTAATGAGAATCTCCCCCTCCTCAATTTTCACCTGATTCCAGGGAGCTACACGCCCCACAGAGCCCTCCTTCCAGCTTTCCGGATCCGTGACAAGACCTGCCGTTTCTGTCAGTCCGTACCGGCTGAAGATTTCTATCCCCAGATCCACACACTGCTGTTCCAGGCTTTTTTCAAGAAAAGCTCCGACGCTGTAAATTCTTTTTACCTCCGTTTTTAAATATCGTTCTAATTCCTTATCTTTTTTCCCTCTGAAAAGGAGCGTTTCCAGCATAGCCGGAACCAGGAGCATGGTATCCGGCCTCATGAGCCTGACTGTCCCCAGGAACTCTTTCATACTCGGACAGATGCAGAGCGCTTTTCCGCTGTCAAAATCGTGGAGAGCTGCAGCGATCCCGCCGATATGGTGCAGAGGCATGCAGAGCAGCATTTTCCCCCTTGTTTCGTGTAGAGGCTCCACCGATGATGCCAGGAGGTTTCCCTGTGTCAGGATTACTGCCTTGCTCCTTCCTCCCGTCCCGGAAGAAAACAGAATGCACGCCTCTGCATCTTCCCCTGTGTATGGAAGTTCCGGCGTGCTTCCTGGTGTACCGTGGATTCCCGCGTATTCAGAAAGCTCTTCCAGAGCCTGTACAGGCACAGGAAAGGAAAGGACCCGTTCCCTGTTCTCCGCATCTGCCAGAACCACAGCTCCCTCTGTCTCCCGCACCTGCTGTTCAAGTATCGCTTCATCCAGATCCCTATTCAGCAAAACTGCCGTATTGCCGGAGCCAATGACAGCCCAAAGTCCGATAAGATAAGCATAGCTGTTCTGCCCCAGAAGGCAGATCCGCTTCCCCCCACCCTGCGGAAAAAGAGAAGCTGCCGCTTCTATCTCACAGACGAACTGTCGGAAGGATTTCTGTTTCATTGTTCCGTCTTCCTCATACATGACCGCAGTTTCTTCTCCCCTGCGCTCTCTCCAGCTGTTCAGCCTCTCCTTAAATGTCATGTTTCATCCTCCATTTGTCTGATAAGTTCCCTGCCAATCTGATCCGCGATCATTCTCTGGCCCTCACGGTTGGGGTGCAAGGCCTTTCCTGTCTCTTCATCCAAATCAACCATATACTGAGGGGTATCCTCATTGATCCCGCAGCTTCCGGAATCCAGAACTTTTACTCCGCAGGCATCCGCCGTCCTTCTGATTTCCTCATTCATCATTTGGCTCCACTCTTCTCCGATGCCGGGCGGGGCATAATACGTCAGAAGATAAATCTCTGCCTTCGGGTAGAGTTCTTTCAGACGATTCACCAGCCTGCAGTATGCGTCAAAAAATTCCTCCCTGGAAACATCCCGAAGAGAATCATTCCCCCCCAGCCAGGAAAAAATCACATCCGGTTCCTGATTTTCCTTTCGCAGAAGCTCTGGTCTTTTCTCATAGTATTCATCTGAAAAGCCATCGATTTCCAGATGCGTGACGCCTGAGCTGCCGCTGGCGTTCACTTCACAGAGATTCATGCCAAACTGACGGGCCGTCCGGTACCACCACATATCCGTTACATCTACATTCCTTCCATCATATTTGGAATAGTAAGGAATGCATTCTTTAGGAATATATCCTCCATAGGCACTTACACTGTCAGCGATCACAGAGAGATTTTTACCTTTCAGCGGAGTATTCTCGCACTCTTTTTGCCGGCCCTTCACCTGAATGTCAATATCTTCCTGCTCTGCAGCAGATACACTGACATGGAACTGCACTGTCCCGTCCGGAATTTCCGTTTTCCAGGTTCCCTCACCTGTTTCCCAGCGTCCAAGAACATTACCCTCCCCGTCGACAGCCCCTATAAGATGGCTTTCCTCTGCAGGAAACCTGATTTTCACCTGCTCCGGAATATTTCCCTGCTCATTCAGGCAGAGCACATAATTATCCCAGTCCCCGGATTTTACTTTTTCAGTCCTGCCGTCTTCTCCGAGGGCAAAATGAAACCCTTCCTGCACCTCATACAGAGCAGGCAGCCATCCTTCATCTATGGTTCCCCTTTCCCCGGAGACGCACCCGAACAATGCCAGAATCGTTACCAGCGCCGACAGGTATGCAGCAAGCCGTTTCAAAGCTGTTTTTTTTCTCATCTTTTTTTCCCTTTCCATCTCATATTCCAGTTTTTAAGCACAATACAGCCCAAGAAGATAAAAAGACCTCTTAATACCAGCAGCAGCGCATACTTTGCGTAAATCCCCGGAAGCGGAAGTCTGAATACCCATTCCCACTGGAAAACGAGCATATCGATGGCGTGAAGGCACATAACCCAAAGGGAATAGCGCCCGATTGTCAGGAACGGACTCCAGAAGGCTGACGAGCAGTCAAACAGGAAAAAGCCTGCTTCTATTGCCAAAAAACTTCCGGCAAGAACGATCGCCAGCTCCAGGATCCACAGCTTCCAGATATTCTCATAAAATTTTGCATCTCCCACTAATGTTCCGATGCAGTAAACTGCCAGACAGACTCCATAGATCTTAACACTGTAATCCTTAAACAGAAGTTTGTGCTTCTTTAACAGCCATCCGCAGTACAGAAAAGCCGTACAGCACATACTCTGGGGAATGCAGAAGGGAAAACGGATATCCGTCCATCCAAGAGCCATCCCCGCCGCGCAGCACAGAAGAACCGCCGCCGCCGTTTTTCCCCCTCCTCCCAGTTTCATAAACAGCTCCAGAAGAAGCCAGCTGTTAAACATGGCGATAAGATACCATAAGACCTGAATGGAGGATATCTGAATTCCTCCTACAGTCATATTGGAGGAAGCTGCCAGCAGAAAACCGGCAGCAGTCGAAAGAATATCTGTGGAAAAAACAGGATGTCCGCTCACTATATTCTTTATGCACAGAAGACAGACCGCAGCGGCTCCGGAGTAGGCATAGGGTTTCAGAAGATTTCTGGCCTGCTGAAAAAAACTTTTTTTCCACGGGGAAGGCCGAAAGGAATAACCGCTTATCAGAAACAGTAAAGCCAGACCGCAGGATGAGGTTTTCATCAGCCCTCTCACAAACAAAGGATACTGAAAGCCAGGAGTACACTTTTCTGCAATATAAATACTGTGAATGCAGACGATCAGGATCATTACGATTCCTTTATGTATGTCGAACATTCCAATGGAATTTTTCTTAATTTTCCGTTCCATGCTCTTCCTCCCCCATAAGCGAAAGAACCGCCTGATAATTTCTCCTGCAGTTCAGCCGATCTCTGAACTGAAAAAACTTTTCAGCCCTGCTTTTATAAGGTTCATTTGAGAAACCGTCTGACAGAGCCTCCTTAAGCCTTAGGAACAATTCCTCTCTTGTCCCGCACACAGGTCCAAATCCGTCCTTCTCAAAAGAAAAATATCCTTCTTTCAAATGCTTCCTTCTGTATTCTTCCCTGTCAAACTGGTAATAAATCAGCGGCTTTCCCATATATGCAAAGTCAAAAAACACACTTGAAAAATCTGTAATCAAAATGTCTGCCTGTATCAGCAGCTCCTGGACATCTGCCATATCCCGGCTGAGAATTTTTACCCGTTCGGAAGAGGCTTTGAAATAGGGTACGAATCTCTGCATCCGGTTATGCGGATAAAATAAAAGCTCGTCATCCTGTTTTCCGAGAAGCGAAAGGATCTCCCTGTCCTCCAGAATTTCCTGAATTTTTCTGAACCAGAGGCTTTTTTTCACCTGACTGACGCTCATCTCATCCAGCCCGAACCGCCAGGTCGGCATAAGCAGCACCGTTCTTCCTCTCTTTTTTTTCTCATGAGTTAAGGGAAGGCTGTCATATCGGCACAGGCCCAGAAGACGTACCACTCCCTCCGGATGGCCGAAGGTATTCTTCACAAACTCGTATTCTCTCACAGCAGAGCAGACGAACAGAGCAGGCGAGGTGTTCTTTCTGTAATAAAACGGCATTGGCTCCTTTATGATACCGTGCTGCAGAAGGACTCTCTTCCCTCTGATTTTTCCCTTTTTCTCATACTTCAGAAACAGATACAGGTCTGGAGAATACCCTACAATGTGGGTACTGGAAAGAGATTTGTCAAGGGTGTTTTCTCCAAACAATCACATTCATCCCCGTGGAAACAACACATAACCGGTTTTCCATGGGGTATTTTTCGTAAATTTCACAATCTTTACCTTTCTGCCAATCCATCAATCTATGGATACGTTATCAGTTTGCCCTTTATCTTTGCATACTCTGCTAAATTGCTTAGAGTTTTCGCAAAACCGATCATATCTGATTCTTTTAATGCACAAATAACGGATTCACAGGTATCGATCCATTCCTTTGTCTGCTTTATTTGTTCATCTGAAATATAATGAAAGGCAGGCACGGAAATTACTTCTGCCGCCAATGATTTAGCCGCGGCAAAGTCTATATCGTTTTCCCATAGGATTCCAGTTACAAACGCTTTTCTTTCACGCTGTAATCTCCGAAATACGCTGGTTCCGGTGCCATTTCCTGCAATGACAAAAATCTCAGGTTTCTCCTGCACCGATGGCAGTTCCAAATCGCCGGTCAGTTCATCATAAGAGCCGGTTGTCATCTGATAAAGCTGAGGAATATATCCTTGGGTAAAGATTTCTTCGGGCGTCCCAAACCGGTCGATTCGATCCCCCTGTACGCAAGCAATCTTGTCCGAGATACGCCCGGCAAGGTCAAGTTCATGTAGCGACATAAGCACTGTCAGATTCCGCTTTCTGGACATCTCCTGCAAAATAGATAAGAACTCCAGTTTGTAACGGATATCCAGGAAAGAAGTCGGTTCATCCAAAACGATCACATCAGGCTGCTGGCATAGTGCTCTTGCCAGCATAACCCGCTGCTTTTGCCCGTCACTGATTTTATTGAAATCTCGGTTGGCCAGCTCCGTTATGCGCACCAGCTCCATGGATTCACGCACGATCTTCCAATCTTCTTGGGATAGAATGCCGAATTTCCCCGTATAAGGATATCGGCCGGTTGCCACAACATCTTCACAATTCATCATCTCAGGATTGACCCGTTCGGTCAATACAACAGACAGCCTTTGCGCCATTTCTTTTCCCGGCATTTTCTCCGCCTGTTGTCCGTCTAACCAAACAACACCGCATACGGGTGGCAACTGCTGGATAATGCTGCGTAAAATTGTTGTTTTTCCCGCACCATTTGGCCCAATTAAAGTAACAATTTCGCCCCTATTTATTTCAAGCTGAATATTGCGGATGAGCGGTATACCATTATAACCAACAGTTAAATCTTTTGTATATAGATAGCCATGATTCATTCCCGATTACCCCATCTTTTCTCTTTTCCGGCGTAGCATAATGTAGATAACCACCGGAGCGCCCAAAATTGCAGTTACCGTGCTGATCGACAACTCGGTGGGAGTAAATACTGTTCTTGCCAGCAAATCGCAGAACAGGCAGAATGACGCACCTCCTAAGAAGCAAGCTGGAATCATTAAAATCGGCTGTGTTGTACCAAACAAGCCTTTGACCAGGTGAGGAACAGCGATTCCGACAAAGGATACCGGTCCGGCAAATGCAGTCACGCAGGCTGAAAGGATACTGGACAGGATAACCAGTACAATACGGAAACGTGATACATTAAGCCCCATATTCTGCGCATAGGCTTCGCCCATCTGATAGGCACTGATGGGTTTGGATAACAGAAACACAAAAAATGTCGTAATAAACACTACGATTGCCATAACTTTTACATTGTCCCAGTTAATCCCCGAGAAACTGCCCAGAGACCAATTGTGAAGATTTACAATATCTGCATCATTTGCAAATGTAACAACAAAATCAGTCACGGCAGAACAGATATAGCCGATCATGACACCGCTGACGATGAGCATTGCCATCTGATTAATGACTTTAGACATTAAGATAACAAATCCCATACATAACATGGAACCGGTAAAGGCCGCAAGAATCATCAGCCATGAACCGAGCTGAATCGAAAATTGCAGGGACGCTACCATCACCAGTGCTACAACCAGCTTTGCACCGGATGAAACGCCCAGAGTAAACGGAGTAGCAATCGGATTATGAAAAAAGGTTTGCAACAAGTATCCAGATAATGCGAGGGCTCCACCTAAAATCACCGCTGCAAATGCTCTTGGCGCACGAACCTGCGTTACAATTTCCTCGTAGGTTTCATCCGTGCTGATTCCTTGAAGAATTTTAGGAATCTCAAAAAATGGAATCCTAACACTTCCGATACACAGGTTCATAATCAAGAACAAAAGCAGAAGCACGAACAAAACGACAAATGCAGTAAAATATCTCTTTTTCTTCATCTGTCTATATTACTCCAGCTTGTAAATATAGGTAAGACTTTGATCGTTTCCTTGCAGCATATTATAGATATCCGCAATGATGGTACCAAGTTCCATAGTGGACTGGTAAATGTTCTTGGTCGTACAATAGACATGTCCGTTTTGCACGGCCTTGAAGTTCTCTAAAAGCTGACTTTTCGTTAATAATTCATCCCGAGATTTGAGTTCCCCGTCTACTGTACTGTTATAGATGATATAGTCGGCATCCTTTGCCAGTGCATAAAAAGCTTCCATCTCCATGCTCATGGTGGAAGATTTACTTTCATCATCGGGATCTTGTTCCAAAATATAGGTTCCTCCAGCCATTTCAATCATCTTCGCCAGATAATCGGACGGTCTGCGTACGTTAGCCTCGCCATTGGTTGTGATATAAAAAAATGCAACTGTTTTTCCGGTAGGCTGTGCTCCGCTGACAGACTCAAACGCCTGTTTTTCTGCATTGAACGCTGACTCAGCAGCTTCCTGCTGTCCGGTCAGCAATCCATAGAGTTTTACCCATTCTGTTCTGCCGAGAGGGTGAGACTCATAACTGGAATAATCCACCAAAACCGGGATTCCAAACTTCTCCAGCTGTTCCTTCACTTCGGGCGTATGAAAAATCATAGTGTTCTCAATCGCCAAGCTGCAATTCTCATCAATGAGGTGCTCATAATCCGGAGCGGAATATTTGCCAGCATATAGAATATTTCCAGCTTCCATTGCCGCACGCACTGGTTCAATATACCAGCCATCGCTTTTCAGCGCACTGAAACGGATCGTATCCAACGCATCCATCGAAACAAACATATCCATCACAGCCGAGGCAACTAAATAAATGTTTTGGATCGGTTGGTGCAGCTGCACAATGTTTTCATCCAAACCGGATGGCTCTGGTTTTCCCTCTGGGATTACCAGATACTGCGTACCATTGGAGATGGTAATAAGCGCATATCCATCATTGTAATAGTCCACTGCAAATTCCTCAGCATAATCGAGAGGCATACTGTGATCGAAGGTTAAATCCGGACTGATATCAGTATTACGTGTTTCCAGCAAATCAGCTTCAGAAGGTGAACCGCAGGAGGATACAGTAAATATGAGGATAAAACACAATAAAACTACTGCCATTTTTCTCATTTTATTTGCTCCTCCGTTTCTTATGAATCCCCAAAAAGGAGATAATTACGACTATGGCAATTACAATTACCGTTCCTGCAACCATAGCCATCATTTCAAAAGATGTGTCTTGTTTTATGGTGTCTTGGAGGAAGGTTAATGTATATTCGATTTCATGTGGTGTGCTCATTGCTGTGGTATTCGCAACGACCGCTATTGGCATATCAAAATCTATAATCGGAAGTTCAAAAGTGGAATTTCCAGTCTCCTGGAGTGGTTTAAAAGTTTTATTTTCTACATTCATGTAGTCATAGTTCGGGCTGCTCCATTCAATCTGAACATAACCCTTTCCACCCCGTACAGTCATAATTGCCGGAGATGTAATAGTCGCCCGTCCGCTTCCACCCTCCAGTATGACTTCTATGGAATATTCACCATCCTCCAGATCAACCGTTGCTGCTTCCGCAGATGCTGAGGCAGGAAATACCATAATGGATGTGATACACATCACCATCAATAGCCCAAGACAAAATTTTTTCACCAGATAGGGAAATATGCTTCTCCTCATATTCGTCCTCCTCTCCAGATACAAATCTGTCCCTGCCGTTAAGAGCAGGGACAGAGCATGGTTTATTCAAGTTTTTCTGGGTTCGATACAATTACCTCATGATCGTACCACTTTCCCTTTGTACCGATTAGCGCAAGGTTAAACGGCTCGTCCAGAACCGGAACTGGAACATCAAAACCGTTGACCTCTTCGCTTATTCCATCCTCATAAGTTACGGTATCCACAGTAGGCTGCAAAAGTTCTGCCCCATCTTTCTGGGCATCCTCTGCGGTGCCTGGGAAAAGATTGACAATATTCTGAGAGGTAAGCGAAATGTGAATGGTCATTTTACCGTCCTGAACCGTCAGCTTTCCTTTACCATCGCATGTCTCGTTGACACGGAACATGCTGCTGTCCGTTTCAAAATCAGCAGAATAGATGCCATCTTCCAGAGTTGTTTGTTGTTCCTGCGAAACAGCTGGAGGGCTGGAGCCGTCCTGAGCAGATGTATCCGTCTGATTGCTGCACCCAACGGCGAAAACAGCGACCAAAGCAGCCATACACAGGAGTATCGTTCTTTTTTTCATGCTCGATCTGTTCCTTTATTGATTGATTACAGCACCAGTATGTGCAACATATAGCTCCTGAATGGCTGGAATCTGACCGAGGCCTGCAATCTGAGTATCAACGCTCTCAAAAGCGCCGGATGCGTTGAACATACTCTTCCAGGAATCAGCATCATCGCCTGCCATATCATTGTTTGCATGGTCACCTGCAACGACCATCAGAGGACGAAGGATGACTCTTGTATAGCCTGCTTCTTTCACACGTTCCATAACGGCTTCACATGCAGTTTCTTCCGGTTCTCCCTCGACAGTACCGATGAACACATTATCATAGCCAAGGGCCTCCATCTGCGCCTGCATCTGGCTGTAAGATACCTTTGCCGTATGGGAAGTCCCATGCCCCAAAAACACAAATGCGATACCGTCCGCCTTTGCTTCATCCAGAGTCTGGTATCCAGCTGCCTTAACAGCTTCTGCGGTAACGGCCTCTGCAACAGCCTTTTTATCTTCGTTGATTACGGTTGCATCGGTACCGACATCGCCCAGAAGAGGAGCGGCGATCTGAACCGATTCAAATTTATCCTGATAAGATTCTACTGTTTCAGCCAGCTCATCATACTCCGCACCATACATCAGATGGGTAGGCTGAATCACCAAGTTCTTAACACCATTTTCTACCGCACGGTCAAGCGCCTGCTGGACGTTATCGATCTTTTCTCCATCACGAGCCTGCACATGATTGATAATGATCTGGGCGGTAAATGCTCTTCTGACCGACCAGTCCGGATAGGCTTCCTGCAAAGCGTCCTCAATGCTCTTGATGTCAGCAACACGGCTGTCATTAAAAGAGGTTCCGAAGCTGACTACGAGCAGTTCATTTTCGCCGATTTCATCACCGTTGCGGGGATCATCTTTAGAAGCATCTCCAGTATCCCGTCCAAAATAGTCTGGATCTGCAAATTCGCCGGAAACCAATTCCTTTTGGGCATCCGTCAGGGCATCCCAAGCAGCCTTTGCAGCCTCACATTGTTCATCCGTGTTTTCGTTTCGTTCTTGCACATAGATTGCGTCAATCAGCTTGGCCACCTCATCAGCAGCAGCTTGATCGTCAGAGACTGGATTGGTAGAAGACACCTCTCCTAAGTTGTCTGATGTCTCACTTTCCTGAGAACCGCAGGCAGCAAGAGATGTTGCAATGCACATCGCAAGCAGGAGTGCTACAAATTTTTTCATGTTCTTCATTTTACTTTCCTCCATTGATTTATATCTTTTTGTGGTTTAAGCCACGAAAAAGCAGTAGTAAAATGGAGAAAAGTATGCTAAAGATATGCCAAAAAAGAAAGCAGCAGTCATACATGACTGCTGCTGCCGTTTTTTCGCAACAAAATAGCCCATTTCTCCATAACTCGAGAGCAAATAGACTTTAACAATCTGAGCAGGTCTCCTGACTTGCGTATCATAAGCATTCCGCACAGCCTTCTCAGAATCAACTCCCAATGACCGACTTTCGTCATGTGCGGTGCCTCCGCGCATACAGTGGCGGTACCGTTCCGGATTCCAACCGGATTCACTATTCTCCATCAACACTATACGAAATTGATGGCACTCAGATATCATATTTACTTAGTATAAAAATATCATAGTAATGCATATTTGTCAAGCAACTAACAGACGACAAAAATTCTTATTAGTAAAACTTCAATATATTTTATAACATCAATTAGCGCTCTTGTTCCTTACGCTTTTCCTTGCTGGGAATCATCTGTTCCTTCTGCGCCTGCCGCACCATCCTCCGCACAGCTTGCCGCTCCATATCTTCATGCAGCATCCGGGAAACCGCCTTTTTACTGTCAAACATCAAAAGCGGGCTGTACTTCTCGCCGTAAACCTGCTGTGCCCGGTTCTCCGCTTCCTGCTCCTTGCCGGGGCGGATTGCCTGTTTTGTTTCGTAGAGCTGCACTGGATCGAAGCCTTGCGCCTGCTCCCGAAGTCCGGCATACTCGTTCAGGGCAGCGTCCAGTTCGGCGGAATATTTTTGTTCCTGTCCTTCCAACCGTTTCAGACTCTGCTCCATGGCTGCAATGTCCTTGGGAAATTTATCGGCAGCATCTTCCTCAGAATATGCCAGCGACACCAGAAGCAGATTTTTCTCCGAACGCAGTTCCTCCAAATCCTCTGTCAGAGCCGCAATCTTAGCCGCCAGCTCCCGGTGCCGGAATACATGGACAGCAGAAAGTGCCTTTTTCTCGGAGAGCAGGCTGCGGCGTTCTTTTGTCTTATCCTGGATGTCCTTTGTCAGCTGATTGTACTGCGTGAGGGCAGGGCGAAGCGTATTCAGCGAAGTGTTCAGACGCTCCTTGCCCTTGCGGAGATACCCCAGCTGATAACAGAACAGCAGCAGATTTTTACGCAGATTCTCCATGGCCTCAGCAAGCGCCGGGAGGGTG
>OHBC01000018.1_pt1 | contig 194229 bp, 209 predicted proteins | sample 1577331 | NCBI WGS metagenome assembly OHBC01 (sample SAMEA3879570, study PRJEB24766) | human gut metagenome | biome: human-associated habitat; feature: feces | place: USA | collected 1985/1987
CCGTGAAATGGACAATGTTTGTAAAGCCCTGCCGTGCGGCGAACTCCTCCAACATTGCCTTTTGATTGGATATGGAATTGCTCTCACGCTGTTGGTCATCATCTTTGCCAAAGTCATCACGGCTCAGTCGTTCGTACAGAGCTGTGATTTTCTCGTTTTTTCTCATAACTTGCGCTCCTTTCTTCGGTTTTAGGTTATGTGTTCTAAGAGACTTCCTAACCGCTTGATTAAGAAGTCTTTTAGAGCATACAACACCGGCAGCGAGCTTATATTTCTTATATTGACGCAGGGCAAAATGATCCGGGTCTTTCTGTTCCAGCGCGTCAAAGAGAAGGTCAACGGCATTTTTGAACGACTCATCATCCTCACGGACTTCCATTGCGTTCAGCATTTCTACCAGTGTGGCAAAATTCTGTTCGTTTGCCGGAGCCTCATAATAGATATATCCGATCAGTGCCGTATAGAGCAGGGTTTCTGCCTTGACCCAGAAATCGTCTCCGGCTTTTCCTTCGCCTTTGGTATTGGCGATTAGGGTAGTGACGATCTTCAGAATATCTTTCTCGGAATGAATGTAGGCGAACGGGTTAAAGTGCATACTTTTCTGGAAATTGATCGTATTGAATACCCGTATTTTATAGGACTCATAGATGATCTTTCCTTTTTCATTACGCACAGGCTTTCCGTCCTTGTCCAGCTTTGGTGTGCCTCGCTGCAACATCTTTCCGCATTCCACAAGGACTGTACCTTTCGGATCGGTGACGACGTAGGAACTGTGCATTTGCATCAGATTGGGCTTGATGAAAAAGCGCGTTTTTCCCGAACCTGATCCTCCGACTACCAGTACATTTTTATTTCTTGCATTGGCCGGATTTTTGGGCCTTCCGTTTAACATCAGTCCTTCACTTTGGGTAAGAATGATATTGTTTTCCGGATTTGGGTCCATAAACGGGGCAATATCGGCTTTATTTCCCCATCTTGCAGAACCATATTCCACATTTTTGCGGTATTTCTTAGCGTCTTTCCCTCTAAGATAGACTGCCAGCCGCATAATGGCTGCACCGCAGAAACCGATCAGCCAGTCCATTGCCGCCCCCGGCCACATACTCTGAAACGCAAGGGCAAAGCCTTCGGACAGTCCTAACAGCTTTTGGGAAGCGTCTGCTCCGGGAGCCAGCCGCACCGCTTCGCCCAGCTTGGCAAATACCAGAAGGAACAGAACATAAGGCAGATGGAGAATGACCTGTTTTTTCAATGTTTCTGCATCAATCTTCATCGTTCCGGTCCTCCGTGTTCTTTGTTCTTTACACGGTCACGGCCAAGCGACTGTGCCAGTTCTTTGAACTTATGAAGCTGTATAAGCAGCGACGGTCTGGTGCTGCGTGTAAGGTCTTTCTTTGTATATTCCTTAAAAGCTGCCGTCAGTGCATCCGCCTGGTTTGCCTTGAAATATACCGTCCATTTTGGGGGATCGGTCCCAAGTTCCTTTTCTATATGGTAGCGTACCTGATGTTTTCTGGCATACCGTTCAAAAGAGCGGATTCGCCCTGAAACTTCAATGGTATTGGCTCCGGGGTCTTTATAAGTCAGCCGCTTCATGCTGTTGCGCCCGACTTTTGGCATTGTGCGTTCCTGTTCCATCTTTTGGAGTACCGCAGCAATAGCCGCACGCAGTACCCGCCCTGACAGTTTTGCTGCCTGTATAGAAACAGAAACCGTTCGTTGTTCGAGTTCTTCCTGCAAGAGCATCCTCCTTTCTGATAAAATCGGTATTTATAATATGGAAATAACTTTTTACCGGCTTTCCCCAAGAACCTGCTGTCGGGAAGCGTGTTCAAAGGCTTTTGCTGCCTGATCGACCTGAATTTTAGCATGTTTCAAAAGCGTCTTGATGATCGTAGCCGGGCGTTCCTGTTCCTCCAGATGATCGACCATCCCTTTGCACTCATCCGGGAGGTATGCCGCCATATCTTTCAACACATCGGAAAAGTTACCCATAAAGCCCCAGCAGCTATCCGACAGCTCCCCGTTTTTATAAAGCTCAAACCCATAACATTCGCCACGCAGATAGGAATCATAAGCGGCGACTTCGCTGCGCATCAGTGCGTCCGCTTTCTGCCGGATGGCGCCGGTCATCTTGTCAGCGTCAAATTCCTTTAGGGCATCTTCTTTGGAAACATAGATCCAGCCGACCTGTCCGCTGTCCCATTCTGCATGAGGAGCCCTGCCTGAGAAACTTTCTGTACTCATGGCAAGACCTGAGTGGTCGTAGAGATAGAGGGGGAGCATCAGATACTTTTCCGAAATTACTTTCTGCATTGCTTCATCGATCGCCCGTTCCTCTGTCTTTGGTCCATGCCGGAAACGGCTGCTTACAATGTTTACCATCCGTTCATAGCGTTTCATGCCGGCTTCATCATGTCCTACGGTATCTAAATACATTTCCCGCAGGAAGTCATCTTTGTCCATATGGTTGTGATGGTCGCCCAGCGCATAGCGGGGATGAAAGCATACCATCGTCCCAAAATGTTCATCTACCTCACGGGGAGAGATCAGAATATCGTCCGGCTGCACCATAAGGGCATAAGGTTCATTTACTGCCATTAACATAATTGGCTCCTTTCTTTCTACAAATCCGGGCCGGAATGGTGCATCATCGGTTTTTCCCGGTGCTCATTGGTTGCAGGCTGCTTGACTGCAATGATCTCGCCGGCAAGCCTTGCAAATTTTTCAGGGTACTTAAACTGCTCCCCATATTTCTCCATCAGATCCGGGGAAAGGTCTGTAAAATTTTCCTCGCCAAGACCAACGATCAGAAAATTCCCGGACACAATATCATAGATGTGGCCGTCATCGTCAAAGAGAGCTCGGTTCAAAGGCAGCCCCATCAGCTTGCCTTCTTCATTGCAGATCAGAGCCACCGGGTCCTCATACGGATAGACCGCCTGAATATCTCCGCCCACTGCCGCCTGCAAGGATTTCAGACCACTTTCGATCTCCGCAGCATAAGGGGACTTGCCCGGCTCTACCATTAACACTTTCATAATTGTATATCCTCCTTCTTTTTCATTGCCGTACCGGGAGTGGTTGGCGTTTTTTCCTGAGTTTTTGCCACAGAGAGCTTCCCCAGGACGGAAGGCTTCTCCTGGTTTTCGGGTGTAAAAATACCGCCCTCCGAAACCTCGGCGGCGGCATGTTCCGTTTTGGCCTGTTCCAGTCCTTCAACCGTATAGCCAGGTAAAAGAGTACCGTGAACCATAAAATGGTGCTCATATTCTTTCGGGATCGGCGGGGAAATTTCCGTGAATAAATGGGAATAGGCTTTCTTTCGCCCGTCCAGGTATTTTATGGCTGCGTTCTTATCTGTATATCGTTTCTGGTTTTGTCCGGCAATCTTTGCTCCATATCCCTGCTTCGGGGAATGAATACGGACTTCCCATGTCACATACCAGGCAATCGGAACACTCTGTTTGGTTTCTCTGTCATATTTCGTATCTTCCCAAATACTGCAGGTCATCTGATAGACCCGGTTGCTGATTTTCTGATCCGCCCTCCAGTTATCGGTGTCTTTCCACTGGTTGCCGGTATGTTCAATCTCCGGTGTACGAAGATATTCCAAAGCCCGGTTGATCGTCTGTGTTGCCGCTGCCTGCTGTTCCCATTGTTTTGCAGCAGCCACCACGATTTCATAGGCTTTCTGCTCCCCGTCGATACTTCCCTGGCGCATGGCTTCCAGGCTATCTATTCCCATTGTGATCAGAGTAGAAATATCCACATTTTCACAAACTACGCTGTGTTCAATTTTAAGCTCTGATCCCGGCGTCAAGTGGTCGCCATACCGGTAGGCATGATAATCTTTATTTTCTTCCAAAATGCTGTTCACCTCCTGCTATATTTCCGGCTCGTGGTTTTTTCTGGAAAACGTCTGTGCCGGTGATTTTTTATCTGCCGGCCTGTTTGCCGCAAGCTGATCCATCACGGAAGGACGGCCGACGCCGAACATGGATAGCTGCCCGTCCGCCGCCTCACGAAGTTCAGAAACAGAGAGGGGAAGCGTTACATCGGCATGGGTCAATAGCTGTTCCCGTTTCAAATCCTGAATGATCTCGTCAAAAACAGCGTTGATTGCACGGCGTTCTTCCCCCACAGGGAAGGCTTTCAATACCTCCATTTCTCCGTCTTTACCGGAAACCAGGGTAAGGGCACAGTCGGCATGGCCTGCCAGATAATCCGATGTGTAGGGCAGTTTGTCCTTGATATAACAGGCAAAGGCTCTGGCTGTCATTTCCACATTGCTGTCCCAATAACCGCCGTCTTTTTCACATTCTTTTCCCATGCGTACCGAATTACGGTAAAAATCAGTTTCCGTCCGTCCAATCTGCGGAGCTTCCTGCGCCTGCATCCCGGAAAGCATACGCTCAAAAATTTCCAGCCGTTCCCGTTCACTTTTGGGAATTACCCGGCCGGTAACATTCTTCTTAAATGCGCTGATCTGTTCCACAGAGCCGGGTTCGCCGGACAAAAATGCTTCCCGCAAGACTGCGTAGGTTTCCATCTGTTCCTCATTGCCATACCGTTTCAGGGAGGCAAGAACCGAGGAATCCAGCCAGCTTGCCGCATTTTTCCGGGTGCGTTCTGTTTGTGCTTCCGTGCGCTTTGCTGCCTGTTCCGGTGTTTCCGGTTTATACTTCATGGTGTCAATGAGTTTTTGGAACGGCGCATAGAGGTGGGGCTGTTCTGACAGCATCCCTTTTGCTCTCATCTTTGTACCAAGATAATCGTCAAGTCCATGCCACCATTCATGTGCCAGGGAACCGGCCCCGTGCATTTTTGTAAGATTGATGACTGTACGCAAAGGTTCATAATGAGCTGCAGCATTGCCGCTGCCTCTTGCACCAAAAGCGATAGCAAGTGTTCCCTGATAAGCAATATCTTTATCGCTGATCTTAAGGGCTGACGCCAGATCCTTTAGTGCTTCAAATCCCATGTTAAGGGAGGTCTGCCGGTCGTTCTGGTTCATCCAGTTTCCAAACTCACCGCCGCGGAACCCAAAGGTATCAAGATAATGCTGTCCGGTGATCTCCACGCCATTCCGATAATCCGGTCCGGTACGTTTGACATGGGCAAGCTGTGGAGGGACAAAACGGATCTTTCCGTTTTTGTTCCTGCCTTTGGCAAGTTCCTGCACCCATTTCAGGGCAGCTTCTTTGGTCCCAAAATTGGTCCGCAGGATCGAATAGCCTTTTGTCACATAGTAGGTACCGGGTTTCCAGTCCCCATTTTTAGAATAGGTCTGTTTCCCGTCGTTGAAGTGGATCGCATAACCTTTCGGTATTTTCTGCTCTTTGGAAACACAAAACTGTTCCTTTTTTGCTTCCTGAGTAAAGTTGCGCTCAAAATATTCAGCTGAGCGGATCAGCATGGTATTGGACAATTTGTTTGTGATCACGGGATTGTCCTGTCCCTTTTTCGTTGCCCGGTAATGGATTCCGCTTCCCCAGCCCTGTACCTTTTCTAAATATCCATTGTCAACGAAAAAGCGGTCATAGGCTCTCACAGCATCCTCCACAGTACGGACATCTGAAAGCACTGTCTGCAATTCCCGGACTGTTTTTATATATTCCTTTTGTCTCGCGGTCCGTTTTTCCGGGGTGTCATCCGTGCGGTAATACTGAGGGGAAGCGTTTAAGCCGTCTCTTGCTTTTTTAATAAAATAGACCACGCCAAGAGGAATCCCTTCCTCCAGCATGGCTGCATAGTCCGGCTTTTTCCAAACATTATCCTTTTTCACAAATTTTTCGGCTTCGCGCTCATTCATGGCTTCCAGATCATCTGCATACAGCCCGCGGTCTTTCCACAGGTCTTTTTTCGCACCGCCGATCTTTTCGCCGAAATCTTCATGCACTCCTGCCAATCTTCATCACCTCCAGTCAGTGTAAAATTCTTATCGCTCCGGGGCAGGGCGGCGTTCTTCGTTTTTGTGAAGTTGTGGGAGGTTTCCTGTGAGCCGGTCAGTTTCCCTGCGGATCAGTTTGTCCAGAGCGCCTAAATCCTCCGGTGCAATGGCAAACTCCCGGTAATTTTCATACCACAGGCCCGTAGAGATTGCCGCGATGGGCGCAATTTTCTCCGAACCGGATGGAAGAAGGCGATACACAGGGGCTTCGTCATAAAGAAGCATCTGCTTTGCCGTTCCCTGTGGTATGCGGTACTTATCCATATCCGGGTTCTGGGCTGCCTCCATATATTGCATATTCAGGCGTTCTTCTAAATCCTGGGGCATATAACGAAATGCCTGATCCATCCACTGTCTGAACATCGTGGAATAGTGGTACTGCCATTCCGTAACTTGATTCGGGGCATAAGAAAATCCCCAACTTTTCAGAGCATCTTTTTCGTAAAGCTCCATTTCAGTCCATTCTTTCAGGCTGACCGTAGCCGCTGAACCATCTTTGCGTTCAATATTGACGCCGCAGGGATAGAGGATATTTCTTTTTATATCCTGCCGCAGCGTGTCTAAATCCATCATCAGGACATCTCCGTACAAGTGACCGCCCTCGCTCCGATCCGTATGAAACAGGAAAGCCCTCGCTCCGATGAACTCCGTTGTTAAGATCATTTGATGAAGATCCGCCGTAGAACAATAAGCAAATAAGGCGTCGGAAAGCCACATGTGATTTTTTCCCATGATGGCAATGGAATCAGCCCCGGTATTTGTTGCCAGAGAACGCATATTGAATTCGCATTCTCTAAGAAAATCTCCGGCAAAAATATGGAGTTCATACGCAAAGACGGATAAGTCTGTATCGCGGATCAAATGAATCTGCGGTAGTGGTTCCTGATTCAATCAAATTCCTCCTTTCATGTGAAGCAGCTCTTTGACCTGCTCATTTTCCGCAAACGGCTGGCTATCTGTCCCCGCCATTTAATCAATCCCTCCCATCTGCCGGTAGCTGCCCGCCGGCAATCTTGCCGACAATCTCCGGACCGGTTTCATAAATCTGCATGAGGCGTTTTGCTGTGCCGCAAGGCTGTGCAGCTCCGCTGGTCCAAAGACGCACTGTGGATGGGGCAACATTCATCAAAAGCGCAAAGCCCTTTTCGTTCATGTCCAGCTTTTTCATCAGCGATTTAACCATATCGGGGCCGTAGTCTGGACACCGGGAAGCCTCGGCAATCATCTGCAAAGCGGTATTTTCAATTTTTTTCATTTTCAAATCCTCCTGTTATTTGTTTTCCAGCCTTATGCCGGGGCAAAGCTGATCTGGTTGTGTTTCATCCTTTTGGCAAAGTCCGGCATCGAATAATTTACCCCGTCAATTTCTGCATGGGTGTCATCCAGACGATGACAAACAGCAAAGTGCCTGTCCCCGTTTCCATAGAACAGGCAGAGTAAACCATTGTCGGGAATGGAAAACAGCGCTTTTCCGGCGCTGTCTGTAAAGCAGATATGTTGAGATCCATTCATGTTGAAATCCTCCCTAAATTGAAACAGCCGCCTCTTTTGGGCGGCGTTGGTGCTGGCTGGTTTGCAGTTGTTCCCGAACCAGCAGCAATTTCTCATTGTAATCTTTTCCCATCCGGGGAGGGTTGACACTTACCCGGATATGACGGAAACGTTTATCCTCGTGAAGCATGGTCTTGATTTTCCGGGCATTGACAAATCCGGCAAGGTCGTGGTCCATATAAAGGGTAACACGCCGTATCTCCGGGTGGCGTTCCAGGAAAGAAGTCAGCGCCACATGGGAAGTACCGCCCAAAGACAAGCGATAACCATTCCATTTCCATCCCTCCAGCTCTTGAAGTGTCGCATGGGAAAGCGCATCAATAGGAGCTTCAAAGACTGCCACATGCCGGCTGCCCGGACTTTGCGGGGGATAACAAAAGTTATATCCTTTGTCGCTGCCATAGACATCCTTTTTGAGATTGCCGCTGATACTGCGCATACAGGCAAACTTCGCTTTCCCGGAATCATCTTTCCCAACAAACACACAAACCGGTTCTCCATGATACCGGGCTTCGTAAAAAATCCCGGCTTGTAAACACTGGCGAATGACTTCTGAGCTGATCCCCCGTTTCTGCAAATAGAAGACCGCAGCGGTCGCGCAACGTCTGGCCCAGGGGAGAGCGAATGTTTTCTTTTCCGGCTCTTTTGATACCTGTATTTCTGCCGTACTTCGGTAAGCCGGTTCCTGTGGGATTTCGCCACCTACCAGAGCATGAACCGCATCCACAAGACCATATCCCCGAATCTGGATCAGGTAGTCCAGCGCATTGATACTCCGTCCGCGGCTGTTCCAGTACCAGTACCTTTTCCCGGTCACATATACCAGACTGTCATGCTCCTTATGCCGGAAATTAGGTCCATCCTGTTTCAGCACGCCGGGTTCATGGAATTGCAGGTAAGTAAACAAGTCAGCTTCCCGCGCTGCCTGAATCTGTTCTTTGGTTACGCCGGGCATAGTACCGGCACAGTGTTTCTTTTCATTGTGCTTTGCCTCCTTCCTGTGATGAAATGAAAAAAGACACCCAAAGGTGCCTAACAGCCGTACAGGTCGTGATTGACCTCGGCACGGTAATAGCTGTCCATTGTAGCCGGGGCATTATACAGCGCCGCCAGCAGATACGCTTTGATGTTTCCGACCTTCGTTGTGTTCTTGTCGATACAGTCAAAGACATACTCTAAGTGGCCGGAATTGATCTTCAGGAACCGGCTCTTGACGATTTCCCTCGGAAAATCATCTCCGGCAATGCGAATGTAAGGGCGTTTCGACAAAATCACTTCAAGCATAAGTTCAAGGGCTTCATCCAAACGTTCCCTGCCATACCGTAAGACCAGTAAGTCATATTCAATATTTTCTTTGATGATTTCACGATAGGCTTCTATCAGCTCTATCCGATCCATCCCATCCGTGCGGTTTGCCGCTTCCGGCTCTGCCGGATAGATTGATGGATAAGTTATTGATTTATCTTTTTTTGATTTTTTTGTTTTTAATGGATTAGTATTTAATTGTGCCGGATTTTCCTGTTCAGGTTCCGCCTGTTTAGGTTTTGCCTGTTCTGGTTTTACCTGTCTTGGATTTTCCCGTTTAGGTGAAAGCCCTGTGTTTTCGGTACTTACAGGCTGCTCATGGATCGTATATTCAATGTCTCCCAACTGCCCGTTATCATAGCGGAGGCGCTGTCTGGTGAGATAACCATGCCGCTCCAGTTCCTTCAGGGCAGTAGTGATAGAATCCACACCATCCTTGCAGATATGGGCGAGTCCCTTTGTGGTATAATCCCAATCTTCCGGCAGCGACAACATAAGTGATAAAAGCCCCTTTGCCTTTAAGGACAACTCCGTATTGCGCAGATGGTGATTGCTCATTATCGTAAAGTCCTTTGTTTTCTCTACACGGAATACTGCCATTGTACCGCCTCCTTTCTTCGACTATTCCGTTACAAGGCATGATCCCTGCGGTCATAATGGAGATGACCGTCAGAGACCTTCGCATGGTTTTTCAGTTTCACTTCGCCCCGTTCCTGGCTCTCTAAAAATTTCTGATAGCCGGCATCTGTAAGGAACAAGCGCATCTTATCGCCTTTGTCGCCAACAGGGGAATCGTAAGACAATACATCAAAGACGATCATGTGCTTTACTTCTGGATCAAAGCGTTCAAGTGCCATGATGTCATGCCCCTTCAATTTTTCTGCCCCTGATTGTTGTCTGGCCTCGGCGATCTTTTCTCCAATCGTCCGGGCTGGATAGGGCAGACGGTAATTCTTCTGAATATCTTTTACCAAGTCCATGCACTCTGCATTTGACAGAACACGAAGTTTTGCCATAAGACCTTCTGCCGCCTCCCGCTGTTCGGAATTATTTGAATACCGCACGGTCATATAAAGTTCATTCAGGATCTTTGTCTGATAATCGCCCTCCACTTGAAAGAGCAGCTTTTTTTCCATTTCGTTTAATTCCATGTGGATCTCCTTTCTCTCGAAAATGAGTATGAAAAAAGGGCGTCCACCTATAAAAGTGAAACGCCCACGGCAACCAGCGGTCAGACATAAAGCCGGACCGCTGGCACTATTAAATTTTGTCGTTAATAAAACAGCCTCCTTTTTTCTTTATAGTTTTCGTCAATTTTCAACTTGGAAAAGGAATTGAATAAAAGACGACAAACGCTCAAACCCCTTGAAAATAAAGGCTTTTTCTGTTTGTCGTTATTATACCGTAACGGCACAGCCACATCAGTCTGCTGATTGATATGGGATTTTCGGCAGTGGCGATTGCAGATCGTGTAGGACACGAAAGCATTGACATCACTTATCAGTATGCTCATCTGTTCCCGTCCAAGCAGACGGAAATGGCAGATAGATTAGATGACGTAGGGAAAGGAGAGTTTGAAAATGTCAGCTAAAAACAGAGATAACAAAAACCGTTGGAGAAACATCACGGTGGGATTCCGGGTATCACCCGAAGAAAATGAACTCATCAATAAGGCAGTTGCTTTATCAGGACTGCCAAAGCAGGAATACTGCTACCGCCGCTGCCTGAATCAGGAGATTGTGGTACAGGGCAACCCGAGAGTGTATAAGGCACTCAGAACGGAGCTTGCAGAAGTTCTTACAGAATTAAAGCGGATTGAAGCCGGAAACAGCGTGGATGAGGAGCTGCTGAATGTGATTGAGTTGATTGCCATTATTCTTGGCGGTCTGAAAGGAGAGGATGAGAATGGAAAATAAAAAAGAAAAGACTGCCCCGGATGTATCTGTTGGCGCAGATACGGAGCAGCCACTTTTCAAAAACACTACCAGTAGTATATCCGAGTATGAGGGAAATATCAAGAGTTTTGAGGAAATGCAGCGAGAAATGCAGTTGAGCTTAGACCCATCCTATCTCAAAACTGTTTCCATGAACGAGCTGTTTGATACGCAGTATGGGAGCAAGCAGCCGTTGATTGACGGTCTGCTTTATCCCGGAACTTATATCTTTGCAGGTTCGCCAAAACTGGGAAAGAGCTTTCTGATGGCACAGCTTGCCTATCATGTCAGCACAGGAACACCGCTCTGGAATTATACAACCCGGAAAGGAACGGTGCTGTACCTTGCTCTGGAGGATGATTACCGCCGTTTGCAGGAGCGTTTGTACCGGATGTTTGGAACAGAGAGTACGGATAATCTTTACTTCTCTGTTTCTGCCAAACAGCTTGGAAAAGGACTGGATGAACAGCTTACAAGATTTGTGGCAGAGCATACGGACACGAAGCTGATTATCATTGATACGCTTCAGAAAGTGCGTGAGGTTGGAGGAGATAATTACAGTTATGCCAATGATTATCAGATTATGGCGAGACTCAAAAGTTTTGCGGATGCTCACTGCCTTTGTATGCTGCTCGTACACCACACACGAAAGCAGAATGCGGATGATAAGTTTGACATGATTTCCGGAACAAGTGGACTACTGGGAGCGGCAGACGGAGCCTTTCTCCTTCAGAAAGAAAAGCGGACGGGCAATGCAGCAACGATGGAGGTATCCGGCAGAGATCAGCAAGACCAGAAGTTATATCTGGTTCGCAATACAGAAACCCTGTTGTGGGATTTACAGAGGGCAGAAACGGAATTGTGGAAAGAACCGCCGGAGCCTTTGTTGGATGAGATAGCGGAACTGATTCTGAAAGAAAATTCTTATTGGGAAGGTTCTGCAACAGAGCTGGCATCGTTGGTCAAGGTTGAAGTTCAGCCTCATGTGATTACAAGAAAATTGAATGTTCTTGCAGGAAGAATGTATGCAGAGCATGGGATTTATTTTAGAAGCGAGCGTACCCATGAGGGACGAAAACTGAGGTTCTGGAAAGACGTTACAGACAAAGCGTGACAGTTCGTGACGGTTGTGACGGTATTTTTGACAGCGGAGCCGGTATCAAAATAACCGTCACTGCTGTCACATACCGTCACGGAAAGGATGGATGGAATGAAAAATGTGCAAATATCACAGGAATTATTCATGCAGTTACTTCGGTTTCATTTAATGGAGGATGTAGATTGCGAGAACGAAATCAAACAGGAATTAGAGAAAAAACTGGACAAGATGGTAATGCGTGACCTGTATGGAAAGTTCAAAACTGCTCCGACAGAGGAAGAACGGGAGCAGGCGAGAAAAGAATATCTGGACAGGCGTGGAGTGCCGGAGAGTTTTCGATGGTAATTTTTCCTTGATGATAAGGACAGGAGCGTGGCACGCCCCTGTATATAGCAGACAAGAGAAAATTTGGAAAGGAGAACCGTGTAATGAGAGAAGGAAGATTAGGTTACAACTGTGAAAATGGCAGATATGGATTGCTGTCCATGGACTTATGGGTAGATACAGGCTTTCACTGCGGAGAGTGCATGGAAGTGCTGGTGGATGATAAGTGGGTAAAGACCAGAATGGAGATGAATCCAGCAATGGAATGGTATCTGGTGGGAACACCGTATTGCGGCGATCTGGAGTACGTCCGGGCAAGAATACCGGAGTGATCTAAAAAGAAAAACAGCCCGGATACGGGCATATAAAATGGGCGGATACGCCCAAGATGAAAAGCATAAGCCAGGCAGCTACGGCTGACCAAAGCACTTACAAAAGCCCTCGGCGTTTGAGAGCGAAATACACCCATCGCACAAATCTGACGATTTATGCTCAGCGTATTTCGCCCTGCCGGGAGCTGTGCCGCCGATAGGCGGATAAGTTCGTAAACAGGTGCCTATGCACCTACTCACAGCAAAGCAGGCGAGAACCGGAAAGGAGAATGCTTATAGGCAGACATTCATTTATCAGACAAAGCAAGCTGTCCGATGTGGCAGGGAGAATAGATTATATTTCCAATCCGAAACGACAGGAGCATTTATATGCGACCTACCAGACGGATGGAGTAACACAGGAGTTCTGGAAGAATCTTGCCAGAGAGAATCAGTTGGATTTTAAGGCAAGCGGAACAACCGGAACATGTATTGAAGGGCGTGAATTTATCATTGCACTTCCAGAGCGTTTTGTAGAGTACGAGCCTGATGATGTGGTCAGACTTTTTACAGACAGCTTTCATAAAAGATATGATGTGGAATGCAGTGCAGCACTTCATCACAATAAGAAAATGACCAATTATCACATTCATCTGGTATTCAGTGAGCGGAAAATCCTGGAGCATCCCGAAGTGAAAATTGCTACCAGAAATATGTTTTATGATGAACAGGGCAAGCATAGACGGACGAAAAAAGAAATTTTAGATGAGCAGGGAAACATCCGGACAGGGTGCAGCATTATCCCAAAAGGAGAAGTCTACGAAAGCCATATCTTCACGAAGAAAGAGGAGTGGTTTAAGAGCAAAGCATTTACAAGAGAAGTCAAAGAAATGTTCACGGAGATCATCAACTGTCATGTGAAAGAAGAATCAGAAAAGCTGTCTGTTTTTCAGCAGGGCGGTGTGTATCTGGCAACGAAGAAAATCGGGAAGAACAACCCGAAGGAAGCTGAGATACGAGCCGACAATGCAGCAAGGCAGGAATGGAACCGGACAGTGGATGTAGCATTGGTGGAAGGTGTCCCGGAAGAAGATATTCTGAAAGTAAAGCAGGAAGAAATCACAGCCAAAACGGTACAATCTATAAGGACACACGGCTGGCTGCCAGATAGGCTCCGACAGATTATCCGTGGGGCGAAAGACATTTTGCAGGAGATGATTTTCAAATTTAAGCTGCCGCCGAAGCCAGTACCGAAGATTGATTTGCAGGAATGGAATGATATGTGGATATTGATGGAGACGATCCAGAAGCAGTCACAGGAAATGAAACACACACAGCAGGAGATTTCTTCTCTGAAGAAACAGCTTTCCGAAACAAAGGGATTTTTCAAAGGAAAAGAACGGAAGTCTTTAGAAAGTAAAATTGAACAGGCAGAGAAGCAGGAGATGCGGATACACACGGATATGGAGCAGAACGTAAAACAGGCAGGTTATCCAGATGTTCAGTCCTTTACAAAGGCGTATCACAAATCAGAGGAGCTGGTCAGGGAATATAACAAGGAGCTGCGGGAGTGGAAAAATCAGACAGCACAGAAAAAAGAACAGACATCAGAACCGCCGACAAAGGCAAGTGTGTTGAAAAAACTGCACAGCTATCAGCAGGAAGGCAGACAGCAGCCGAAGCGGTCAACAAAGAAGAAGTTCAAGGATATGGAGCGATAAGAAAGGTGGAACAGATTATGAAGAAAACAATTTTTGAAGAAATGGGCGGCACTTATATCAGATATGGGGATTATTTTATCCCCTGCCTTACCTTGCCGAAGGAGGAAGAACAGAGATTTGTTGGTGTATGGGGACAAAGACATTTGAAGTATTTGAAGGAATACCGTAGGAATGTATATCTTGATTTGCTCATGAGTGGCAGACTGAACAGCTATCTGGCAGATATAGAGGAACAGGCACAAGAGCGATTTGAAGGGATCATAGAGCAGATGAAGCAGGCACAGGGAATCACAGAGCAGATGAAAGCAGAAAATGCCTGGGAATGGGTAGGTAGAATGAATAACATACAGGCGTGTGCGAGGGAGATTGTGGATAGAGAACTTATTTATCAATAATAAAATGAAAATGATTTCCAAATTATATTGACAAAAGGAAATAATATGATAAAATGAAAAAGGTTTTCAAATTGAAAGGTGAGGTGATGGATTTGGCGAAAGCACCCTATAAGACAAAGCAAATGACCGAATTACTTACCTTTTTGAAATCAGTTCAAGGCAGCCATGTTACCGTAAATGACATTTGTGAATATTTTCAGACAAAGGGGATATCCATTGGAACCACAACTGTTTATCGCCATCTGGAAAAAATGGTCGGAGAAGGTCTGGTTGCTAAATATGTTGTAGACGGAACCAGTAGTGCCTGTTTTGAATATATAGGCAGCCATGAAAAAGAAAATCAGATGATATGCTATCATTGTAAATGTGAAAAATGTGGAAAGCTAATTCACTTGCAGTGTAATGAAGTGGAAAGTCTGAAACAACATATGATGGAACATCATGGTTTTGAGATGGATTCTCTGCGTACCGTATTTTATGGAATATGCAGTGAATGCAAGAAAACACAAAATTAAAAACACAGTGTGATTGTGGGAAAGGAGAAACAAATGAATACGAAGAAAAAAAGAGTATTTTCAATGGCAGTATGCATTTTATTCTTATTTGTTACATTTGCTTCTCTTTTCTATATTGTAAAAGAAGAAAATCATCACTGTACAGGCGAAGACTGTCCGATTTGTGCCAATATTCATCAGGCAGAGCAGACATTAAAAAACATAGGGAACGGTGCAATTACGATTGTGACCGTAAATCCTGTGTGTATATTGTTTGCATTATTGATAGTAGGTCAGTTTTTACTTGTTTCTGATACATCTCTTGTAAGTCAAAAGGTAAGACTAAACAATTGAATAAAACTTTTTTATAAGGCGGAAAGGGTAGTCCTAAGGGTGTACCTTTCTGTTTTTGTACCCTTTTTTAGAAAAGTTAAGATAAAAACGGAGGTTTTATTCAATGAAAAAATATATTTCTATTCTTTTAGCGGCAGTTATGGCAGTGTGCTGTCTTTCTGCTTGCGGTCAAAATAATTCCAATACCAATACACAGGCAAAAGATAATAATGATAAGCAGGTTAAAGTTGTTACAACCATATTTCCAGAATATGACTGGGTGAAAGAGATTGCAGGAGATGAAGTATCTAACATGGATCTTACGATGCTTCTTGACAATGGAGTAGATTTGCATAGTTATCAGCCTACTGCGGATGATATTATGAAAATTTCTGATTGTGACCTTTTTATTTATGTTGGCGGGGAGTCAGATGCATGGGTAGAAGATGCATTAAAGGAAGCTGTTAATAAAGACATGAAAGTCATAAATTTATTAGATGTGCTTGGAAGCAGTGTAAAAGAAGAAGAGGTTGTTGAAGGCATGGAAGCAGAGGAAGAAGAGGAGAAAGATGGAGCCGAGGAAGAACCAGAATACGACGAGCATGTATGGCTTTCTTTAAGAAATGCAAAAGTTCTTTGCAAGGCAATCGCTGATGATCTTGCTGAAATAGATACTGAAAATGCGGATACTTATCAGAAAAATGAAAAGGCTTATACAGATAAACTGGATGAACTGGATAAGAAGTATCAGGAAACAGTAGATTCAGCTTCACAGAAAACACTGTTATTTGGGGACAGATTTCCGTTCCGATATATGGTAGATGATTATGGATTAAATTATTATGCAGCTTTTGTTGGATGCTCAGCGGAGACAGAAGCCAGCTTTGAAACAATTACATTTTTAGCAGGAAAGACAGATGAACTTGGATTGAAAAATATTATGACAATCGAAAAGTCTGACCAGAAAATTGCGAAAACAATTATTGAGAATACCAAAGAAAAAAATCAGGGTATTTTAACATTAGATTCTATGCAGTCAACGACATCTGATGATGTGAAAAAAGGAGCGACTTATTTTTCAATTATGGAAAATAACTTAAATGTTTTGCAGGAGGCATTGCAGTAGGAGGAGCTATGGAACAGATTATCTGTCAAAATCTGGCGATTGGATATGATGGCAGAGTGCTGCTGCAAGATATCAACTTTTCTGTGAAAGATGGAGATTATCTTTGCATAATCGGAGAAAATGGCTCTGGTAAATCAACCTTGATGAGAACATTGCTAAACTTGCAACAGCCCATTCATGGAAAGATCACGTTTGAATTTGGAGTAAAGAGCGATGAAATCGGATATTTACCACAGCAGACGATAATACAAAGAGATTTTCCAGCATCCGTGAGAGAGATTATTCTCTCCGGATGCCAAAATCGTGTGGGCATGCGACCATTTTATAATAAGTCAGAGAAAAAACGTGCAAGTGAAATGATGGAAAAGTTGCAGATTACAAATCTTAAAAGCCGATGCTATCGGGAATTATCAGGAGGACAGCAACAGAGGGTTTTGCTTGCAAGGGCATTATGTGCAACCAGAAAAATATTATTATTAGATGAACCGGTATCTGGTCTTGATCCGAAAGTAACGGATGAGATGTATCGTATTGTTGAAAAAATAAACAGGGAAGATAAGATTACGATTATTATGATTTCTCACGATATAAAAGCAGCCATGAAATATGCCAGCCATATTTTACACATTGGAGAAAAAGTATTTTATGGAACGAAGCAGGAATATGAGAGAATGAGAGAAGGTGTACTGTTTGATTGATAAAATGATTTTTTATTTTCAGTACCCATTTGTGAGGTATGCTTTGATTGTTGGTGTGTTGATTGCACTCTGTTCTTCTTTGCTTGGTGTTACTTTGGTATTGAAGCGTTTTTCTTTCATAGGAGATGGTTTATCTCATGTGGCATTTGGAGCTATGGCAGTAGCATCCGTTTTGAATTTTACAAATAATATGATATTTATTTTGCCTGTAACGGTTATTTGTGCGGTTTTGTTATTGCGGACAGGACAGAACACAAAGATAAAAGGAGATGCAGTGATTGCTATGATTTCGGTAGGAGCGTTGGCAATCGGTTATCTGCTGATGAATCTGTTCGCTACAGGGCCAAATCTTTCAGGAGATGTGTGTAGTACATTGTTTGGCTCAACGTCCATATTGACATTGACAAAAGAACAGGTGTTATTATGTAGCGTCTTGTCAGTTATTGTAGTGGCTGTTTTTGTTATATTTTACAATAAAATTTTCTGTGTTACATTTGATGAAACATTTGCAAAAGCTACGGGAATGAAAACCGATTTTTACAATCTGCTAATTGCTGTTATTACAGCAGTGATTATTGTTCTTGCAATGAATTTAGTCGGTTCGTTGCTGATTTCTGCACTGGTGATATTCCCGGCATTGTCTGCAATGCGAGTATACAAGACATTTTTTAACGTTACGATATGCTCTGTTATATTATCGGTAATCTGTGCAGTGATTGGGATTTTACTGTCTATTCTGGCAGGAACTCCGGTAGGATCAACGATAGTGGCAATCGATATTGTAGCATTTATGGTTAGTTGTGCTATTGGAAAAATAGGAGGACGCTCATGAAAAAGTTGATTAAATATATGATGCTGTTCTTGTGTATTTTACTGATGACTGGATGTAGTAATAAAAAGAGTGTTGGTGGGAAAAATATCACTACGGCAAATTCTGTTGATAAGATAATAAACGAGCAGATAAATAATGAAAATAAAGACAAAACAACGGACAATAAGAATCTTTTGTCCAGTAACGATTCAAGTAAGGGAACGGAAAATGCTATAAAAGATACAGAAGGTACGCAAAAAACGAAGGGAACTGTTGATTACGACCTTACGCAAATGAGTAGTGATCTGGTATATGCAACAGTATACCAGATGATGGTTACACCTGAAGAATATGAAGGAAAAACGTTCCGAATCGATGGAAATTTCTATGCTACATATTACGAGGCTACAAAAAAATATTACTTTTATTGCATTATTCAGGATGCAACTGCCTGTTGTGCTCAGGGAATGGAATTTGTATGGGGAGATGGTACACATATTTATCCAGAGGAGTATCCGGAAGATAATGCAGAGATTGTAGTTGAAGGAATCTTTGAAACATATAGGGAAGAAGGAGAGGACAATCTGTATTGCAGATTATCTGATGCAACATTACAGAACGAAAATTAAAAATATGTTGATTTTCTAAGCAAAGTTGCTTATAATTTGTATCGGAACATATTGCTATTATCCACAGTTGCTTGAGTTGTGTTATCAACAGCGATAACAAAATGATAACATTACCTTATACAGGCAGGATAATATGGATAGGTCAAATAATCAAAAGAAAGACAACTATGATAGCAAATAATCCCTAAACAAAATTGATTAGTAGTTGTCGAGTTTGAATAATTGAATATTTTACACGGGTTATTTTATATGACAGGTATTCCATAGGATTACCTGTCATATTTTCAATATATTAACTTTAAACTTTTGGATTGTTGTCAAGCAGTATTAAAAAGAGGGTAGAGTAATGAATTTTTATGAGGTTTTTACGCCAGGCGGAGTGCCAACGTATACGTATAATCCGAGAGACAGTTATAATTTAGAAGTGAAAAGAATGCGAGCAAAAAGGAACCTTTGTAAATTGATGATTGTTACAGGACAGACTAAAATGGGAAAAACTGTTTTAGCCGAAAAAGTATATAATCGTGGAAATGATAGTATATGGGTTGATGGTGGAGAAATATCTGATGAAGAATCATTTTGGGATAACATTGTTTCACAATTAGAATTGCCTACACAGTATGAAGATCAAAATACGTCTGGTGTAAATTTTGCTGTTGAAGCAGGAGCGGAAGGGCAATTGAAATTTTGTTTTTCAGAGGCGAGGCCCCAAGGTAGTGTAAAAATTGAACATGGTAGACTAAAAGGTGTAGTATCTACAAGTAAAATGAGTAATAAAATGGCGAGCATTAAATATCTTACGGATAATAATATACCTTTAATTGTCGATGACTTTCATTATAGAAAAAGAGATATACAGACTCAACTCGTTAGAGCATTAAAATCTCCAATAATGCATGGATTACCTGTAATTTTCATTGCAATTCCAAGTAGAAAATTTGATGTATTGAAGGTTGAGCGAGAAATGACCGGACGGATAGAAATGTTTGAAATTCCTGCATGGTCAGATGAAGAATTGATGGAAATAGCTAATAAGGGTTTTAAAGAGTTACATGTTGAGGTGCCTTTTTCGGTAATAATGAAAATGGCAAAAGAGGCTATGGGGAGTCCACATTTAATGCAAGAGTTTTGTAAAAAGATTTGTGAAGAATATAAAATAGAAAAGAAATCGTTACAAAGAATCAAATTGGGAGATGATATTGCATTAAGTACAATATTTAAAGAAATTGCCAAAATCAGTGGAAGAGAACTTTTTGAAAAATTAGCTAGAGGACCTCGTCGATGTTCAGATAGGATACATAGACAGCTGAAAAGCGGAAAAAAGACAGATATATATGGTGTAGTTATGGAGGAATTAAAAAGTATGAAACCAGGGGTCGTTTCTATAAGTTATGAAGAATTTAGAAGTTGTTTAAAAGAAATAATAGATGATGTCCCTCAGTTGCATGAGATTTCTAGAGTTTTAGAAAAGATTGCGGAAATATCATATGATGCAGGTGCGTCTACGCCGGTAATTGATTGGGATAAAGATGAAGCTATGTTAACCATAACAGATCCATTCTTTGCTTTTTATTTAAGATGGTGCTCAGAATAAATAATATGGCAACATTTTGGCAACGGAAAATCAGCAAGCCAGAATAATTGATGTAATTGAAGTAAAAAATGGTGTGTATTTGCATAAAAACTAAACAAATATAGTTAAGATTGGCAAGGAACACGCCGAGTTCGAGTAGCGGACAGAACCCTGGAAATGCTGATAAAATGGGCATTTCCGGGGTTGATTTATGTGTCTCTATGTGATAGTGTCAAGTTTTGGACCTGTTGACAAAATCCCCGAATACTCTATTCCCATGGCTTAATGGCAGCAAAAGAGGTGATGGAGCATAATGGGACGGAAAAGTGGACTCTACCCTTCCTCCACCATCTCCCCCGCCGCGATTCCCCCTCCCATTAAAATCAAAACCACTCCGGCCCCGGCCATACTCCACTGCAGTGGTATCCAGTCTGCCATCAGGCCGAAAATCGCCATGCCTGCAGGATAGCACACGGCATACATTGCGCCCATAAAGCCGAATACCCGCCCCTGCATGGAGCTTTCTGTATGTTCCTGAAGGGAAGTGGGGATGGTTGTCTGCACAGCCGTCAGCGCCACTCCGTAGACAGCCATTAAGACAAGGTACAGTGCGAAATCTTTTGCGGCGGCCATGCCCACTGACATTGCGCCGAATATTGCCATGGAGACAGCCAGGGTTTTTCTGCGCTTTTGAGAGCTGCCCCGGGCGCTCATCAAAAGTCCGCCTGCCATCATCCCGCCGAAGCCGCATAACTCAGTGGCCGTCAGATACCAGTAGGTATCGCCGTAGACTCTGCTTACGAGCAGTCCTGAGAGATAGCCTGCCGGGACGCATAAGAAGGTAAAGAGCCCATATATCATAAGGAATCCGCCGATGATTTTCTGTGAGAGGGCATACTGGATGCCGGCCTGGATATCAGAGAATGCGGAAGCAGGTATCACTTTTTTCTCCTGCCCCGGCAGCCCCACACAGGCAAACAGCCCGATGCCGATGCCTGCCGTAAAAATATCAATTAGCAGTATGGAACGCAGGGATCCCATGACAAGCACTGCGCCTGCCGCAGCAGGAGCGGAAAACTGCACGGCAGACTGCATGGAGGCATTGATGCCGTTGTACCGCATGAGATGCTCTTTTGGGACAAGCTGGGGGATGACTGCATTTACAGCAGGGGATTGGATGCCTGCCCCGATTGAGCGGAGAACGGACAGTACCAGCAGCAGGTGAAGCAGCATGCCGCTCTGAGAAATATGAGGAAGGAGGATGAACATTCCCAGGGTGACAGCTGCTGTTCCCCCGTCTGCGCAGATAATGAGCCTTTTTCGGCTGTACCGGTCTGCCCAGACACCTCCCCAGAAGGAGATGAAAAACTGGGGCAGATAGGAGCATACCGAAAAAGCTGCCACCCAGACTCCGCTTGCTGTGTGGAGCGTTACATACCAGACGACTGCCATCTGGACAATCTGCGAGCCAAACAGAGTGACACTCTGACTGACAAGGAAAAGGATGGTCTTCCTTCTCCAGTTATTTTGAGCTTCAGGCATTGGCTGTTTCCTCCTGATCCTTATAGTTTTGCAAAAGTACCAGGCGCTGGGTCGGATAACCGTACTCTGTCAGCAGTTCTTTTTCCGAAAAGCCGAGACGCAGATACTCCTTCCGGTATCCTGTATCTGCCTTATCGCCCTCCCGGTATGTGGTCAGGCTGATTTCCTGTCCCTGAGGCAGCTCCTCGGCAAGCCTGCGAAGAAAAATCTGTTCCATGCCCAGACCGCGGTACTGGGGATGAATGGCCCAAAACTCAATCCTTCCGGTGTCAGCCGAAAATGCCATGATGCCGGCCGCCATATCTGCACGTTCCAGGATAAACGCCTGCCTCTCGGAAATATGGCGGTACAGGTTGTTAAGATATTCCCCTTCCCTCAGGCAGGGGTATCCGTCAACGGAAAGGCGGACCAGCTCCATCCAGCTGTCTATATCCGCTGATGCGGCAAACCGTATATCGTCTTTTGAAAAGTCCGTCTTGATTGGCCCTCCAGTCAAACGAAGTTCCAGCTGCAGCGGGTAAAATGCTCCGGCTGCTCTGTATTCGCCGGGCGTCATCTTATACATGGACTTAAAGCTGCCTGCAAATGCCTGCTGGCTTTCGTATCCGCTCATAAGGGCGATCTCAATCACCGGTTTTTTGGAAAACGCCAGAAGCCTTGCCGCCTCTGTCAGCTGCCGTCTCCGGACGTAATCATGGATAGTCAGTCCGGCTGTCTTCGCAAAGCTCCGGTGAAGATGGTATTTGGAGCAGTGCAGGGCTGACGCAACTGTCTGCAGATCCAGCCGGCTGTCCAGATTTTCTTCGATATAGAAGAGTGCCTCAGAGACAATGGGTACTGTCTGTCTGTGCATTTCGCTTCCTCCTTTCTGCTGCAATCCATTGATGGCTGTTCTTCCTGACAGCCGGTAAGGGATGTTCCATCCCGCTGCCAGATGCCAGAGAGGAATTATAACACAGAGAGAGGGGGATGTTTTCATCATTCTTGCTGTCTTTTCTGCAGATCCTCCGGAAAGAAATTCCCTGACTCCTTTTGAAAAATGTCCAGGGCATGGCTTGTGACACCGGACAAGTCTTCACGCTCGCAGGTGGCAAAGTGATAGCTTAAGAATAACTGAAACATCTCCTCGTCCATCCTGTCAATGGCCTCCCGCATGAACAGAGCACAGCCGTCTGATGCCACATAGTGAAGCCTGGTTACAGGGAATACGGACATCAGATCATCGATATCCTCTTTCCGGACAAGCTCAAATATATCCTTTGGCTCTGACTTGGCTGCAAAGGTTTCCGGATCCAGCAGTCCGTTTTTTACATACTCCGCCACATGGATGTTCTGACGGTGAAATCCCTCGTCCAGCAGGCACCCGTCAGAAATCACATATGCGGCAAAAATGATGCCGCCTGTTTTTGTGACGCGAAGTGCCTCCCTCACAGCCTGCCGCTTGTCCTCTATTCTGTACAGATGGTAAAGAGGGCCCAATAACAGGGTGATATCATATTGGCCGTCAGGGAACATTGATAAATCCAAGGCATTGCCCTGGGTAATGGATACGTTCTCATCAGGCGTTATATGGCTGCGGAATATTTCTATATTATGGTCGACTAATTCCACCGCATCAACCCGGTATCCCCGGTGTGCCAGCGCATGGGAATACCGTCCTGTTCCTGCACCGATTTCAAGAATACGGTCACCGGGTTTGATGTACTTTTCGATATAGCGCATCGTCGTGAGGAATTCAACCGTGCCGTGTCTGAGCAAAAGCCGGCGTTCCTCATCATAGCGGCTATAAAAATCTGTTAAATACTCAGCTGTTTTGGCTGCTTTCATAAGACACCTCCGTTTGAACTGAAAAACAGCAGCTGTCAGCAGACTTTCTCTGCATGTTCCTGATTGATTAATGCGGATAAGAAACGCTGCACCATATCTTCGATTTTATCTCGCTGGAGAGACAGCTTTCCGGATGCAGTCAGGACAGCGATGCCGTGGCTGTAAAGAAACAGGTCCAGGAAAATTCTTTTAGCCGTTTCTAAATCCACTCCAATCATTTCGGAGAAGGTCTCAGCCTTCTGTTCATTGCCAATCTCTGTATAGAAATCATTTGCATCCCTCATATCTAAGTCCATATCTGTCACAAACAGGAGCTTGAACAGAAAGGTTTCTTCACTGGCAAATGCAATATAAGAAAGCGGGAGAGATAAGCAGGGATTTCCACCGGCAGTCTGGCTGTAATGTTCTGCATACCGACTGTAAAAGTCAAAAGCATAATCTAAAAATTCTTTTTTCAGTTCTTCCATATTTTCATAGCAGGTAAAAATAGGGCGTGTTGAGCACTGCAGTTCATGGGCGATACTTCTGGCATTTACTGTTTCAAAACCCGTCCTGCGTGTAATGCTTAAAACAGCTTTCAAAATCATATCTCTTGTAATTTTTGGCTTCGGCGGCAAAACACAGTTCCTCCAGTCTTTTTATGCAACTGATGTAATACGACAAAAGTGATAAAATTAATACAACGAATGTAACATAACATATGTAACATAACTGATATAATACAACAAATGTAATATAATATATGAAGGAAGTCAAGCACAAATCTGTAGATACCGGAGTTTTTTATATTGTGAAAAGCTGTGGACGGCTGCCGAAAAAATAAAAAGCCCATGAGCCGTGAGACGGACAGGCTCCTCCCGCAGCAGACAGATTTAACCATAAAACTGATAAAACTGATAAAACTGTCGCTGTAAGGAGGAGTCTGTCAGCTCACTCACAACTCATCGGCTATAGGTTAGTGTTTTACCGGGCCGCTTCTCTCATTTCCTTTTGCTCAAACCGGTTCAGGATGAAGAATGCCAGAATCGCTGCCAGCAGAGAAGTTGCCGGGACATTGAGCCACAGTCCGTTCAGGCCCATAGGCCAAAGTACTGCGATAATCAGCAGAGGGAAGACCACTGCCGTGCAGACGGAGATGATCATAGCGGGAACAGGCTTTTCCACTGCGGACATATAACTCTGGGTGGCAAAGGAAAACCAGCGGATTAAATAGGCTGAACTGAAAAGCTTCAGCGCGGGAACCGCCATGTCGAGCAGCGCCTGGTCGGCGTTCTGGGTAAACAGGCTGGCAATGGGAAGCGGGAAGCAGAAGATGACCACGGCGGAAGCAATGGAAAGGATGGCTCCGGCCGTAAAACAGCGCTTCTCAATATCTTTTACCCGCTTGAGAGCTCCGGCTCCCCAGTTATATCCCACAGCAGGCTGCAGGGAATCGCACATACCGTAAAGGAGAGGCTGCACGAAGCCGTCGGCAAACATGAGGATACCGTAGACGGAAACCGCCGTCGCGCCGCCCACACGCAGAAGAATCATATTCATAATGATGGAAGTGATTCTTCCTGCCACGTTATTTAAAAAGTTGGGGCTGCCGCAGGTGACGATGGTTTTTATCATAGTTCGGTTCAGTCTGGGGCGGACAAATCTCAGCTGCATTTTTCTGCCAAAAAACGGGTACAGCGCAGCCAAAGCGCACAGGAACATACTGGTACAGGTGGCCAGAGCTGCAGCCCAGATTCCGAAGCGGAACACAAACAGGAAAATAAATTCCAGCACGGCGCTCAGAACGGACATGACAATATTCAGGGCCATGCTGCTGCGGACCCTGCCGCAGATTTTTAAGTAGTTATCCATGGCAAAGACGATGGTGGTAACGGGGGAGCACAGGCAGTATACACGAAGATACTGAACGGCCAGCCTGGCCAGCTCTCCCTCAGCGCCCATGAGGCCGATTAACGCGGGAGCGGCCAGGAAGATGGCCAGTCCCAGAATCAGACCGGTAATGACAATCATCAGGCAGGCGCTGGTAAAAATATTGTTGGCCTCCGCTTCCTTCTTTTCACCGAGGCGGACGGAAATGGGAACGGCGGATCCCACGCCGATCAGGTCAGCCAGGGAAAAGTTGATAATGACTAAAGGCATGGCCAGGTTCAGGGCAGCAAACGCATTCCCCGACAGAATCCGTCCCACCAGCACGCCGTCGATGGTCTGATAGAGGGCCGAAGCCAGCATGCCGATGGAACCGGGAATTGCCGCCGTAAAAAACAGCTTTGTGGGCGGCGTTTTTGAGAACAGCTCCTTATAATTCATAAAATAATAACCTCCAAATTCATAAACCGGCGCTTACCGGAAAAATTCAGCCAAAAGAGCGCAGGCACGCTCCATGGATATTTGGGCAGTATTGATGCAGAGATCATAAGACCGCTTGTCTCCCCAGACCTTTCCTGTGTAGAGACCGTAATATTCAGAACGGCTTTTATCGATCCTTCGGATATTGGAAAGTATTTCACGGTCCGTCATCTGTTCGTCAGAGGCTGACCTCTGGCGGCAGCGCGTGAGCTTTGCCTCCATATCTGCGTAGACGAAGACACGGAGAGGATTCATTTCCTGAAGGATGTCGTCTGCACAGCGCCCTACGATCACACAGTCAGATTTCTGAGCCATTTCCCGGATAATGGAGGACTGTTCCCGGAAGATGGAAAGGTTTAAATCCCATGGGGAGTTCTGCATATAGTGAAAGCTCCTTCCGATATGGAACGGGAAGGAAAACACAGGTTTTTTCTCGGACATTTTCCGTATATACTGTTCTGAAAGCTCTGTTCGTTTGGAAATTTCTGTAATGATTTCCTGGTCATAATAGGCGATGCCAAGTTTTTGAGACAGCCTAAGACCCAGTTCCCGTCCGCCGCTTCCAAATTCCCGTCCGATGGTAATAATTCTGTTCATTGAAAATCTCCTTTCTGGCTGGTTTAAGCCGATAAATCAAAAAAAGCTGGATAAGAACAGACATTTCAGTCCGTGCCTTATCCAGCTTATCATTTCTGACGAATGATAGACCCTCCGCGCAAGCCCTTTTATTATATAGGATACATCTGATTTGTCAAGAAATTTTCAGTTAAAATTTGCGGCGGCAATAGGAGCGGAAGCAGTAAGGGCAGAGCCGGCGGAAAGGCCGGACTATCCGAATCTGCCATCCCATCTCTTCCCTCCTGAAAAGCCTGAGGAGAAAAGGGTATCTGACTATGAAGTTTTCTGCCGGGAATGAGAGGAAGAAGATTATCCTGGCAGATAAGGCTTCCAAGATGCAGAAGGGTCAGCAGGCTCCGCTGTGCTGTGGGACCGCCTCCGGTGCAATGGGAGAAACAAAATCGCAGAGGTAAAAAATAGAAAAGCTCTTCAAAAGTTATATTGACAGCTCGTATTTTTGATGATATGTTTTATTTGTCGAAAAGAAGGGAGGAAAATGATGGAACGGAAAGGAAGGGCTGCTGCCGCGGCTTTTTTTATTGTTCTGGTGCTTATTTTTCTCCCTATTTGTCTGCACGCAGAGCAGCTGGAACAGAATATTTGGCTATGCGGCCAGCCAGGGCTCTGGAATCAGACCGTCCTCTGGAATCAGAAGGAAGGCGCAGGCCAGATGGAACCGGGCTGGGTGCGTGGAGATATGAGTGATAATGAAAGCGCAGGGGATGCTGAAGGAGCTTGGAAAAGCCGGCCGGCTGTATATCATAGCGGACTTTCAGCTGTGAGAATGCCGCCGTGTCTTAGTATTCTGATAGGGATTGCCGCAGCATTTGCACTGGCAGCGTATGGGACAGGATGGACCGCCCCGTGTCTTCCGCCTGCACTGCCCCGCAGAAAGCGTTTTTTGTGTGAGCTTTCGGTTTTGCTTGAAGCTGACGGAAAGAAATGACAAGATACGCGCCGGCCGCTTTTGTTTTATAGGCTGCATGCCGGCATTCTATAAAAATAAGAGCAGTCACAGACAAAAAATGTACCAAATAAATACTGTACATTTCAGAAAGGAGCTTTTATGGAGGTATCATTTTCATACTTCTGGCAGGATATGGCAGGAAATCCCATTCTCTGCATTATGGTTCTCTTCACGCTGGGGGTTATTTTTGTAAACGGCTGGACAGATGCGCCGAATGCGATTGCCACCTGCGTGACAACTCGCTGCCTCAGCGTGCGGGGAGCTATTTTGATGAGCGCTGCGTTTAACTTTTTAGGAGTTTTTATCATGACGCAGCTGAACAGCGCTGTTGCGTCGACCATCAGCAATATGGTGGACTTCGGAAATAATACACATTATGCGATGATTGCCCTGTGCGCTGCGCTGCTGTCGATTGTAGTTTACAGCGTGACGGCATCCTTCTTTGGAATCCCCACCAGTGAGAGCCACAGCCTGATTGCAGGACTTTCCGGTGCGGCTATTGCGCTGCAGCATGGAACTGCCGGAATTAACGGATCCGAGTGGATTAAGGTTATCTATGGACTGGTTCTCAGCCTGGCCCTTGGCTTTTTTACCGGATGGCTGATCTGTAAAATAATTACGATTCTCTGCCGGGAGCTTGACAGGAGAAAGGCTAACCGCTTTTTCCGTGTGGCCCAGATTATCGGAGCCGCAGCTATGAGTTTTATGCACGGCGCTCAGGACGGACAGAAATTTATCGGCGTTTTGTTTCTGGGAATTGCCTTTTCAAATGGACAGAGCTCTGTGAGCGGCATGGAAATTCCCGTCTGGCTCATGCTTCTGTGCAGCATTGTCATGGGACTTGGAACCAGCGTGGGAGGAGAGAAGATTATCAAGTCAGTGGGAATGGATATGGTTAAACTGGAACGGTATCAGGGCTTCTCGGCAGATCTGGCCGGAGCTATGTGCCTTCTCTTTTCCAGCCTGTTCGGTATTCCCGTGTCCACAACCCATACAAAGACCAGTGCGATTATGGGTGTAGGAGCTGTGAAGAGGATTTCAGCCATCAACTTTGGAATCGTAAAGGACATGATGCTGACATGGATTTTTACGTTTCCGGGCTGCGGCCTGATCAGCTTTGTGATGGCTAAGATTTTTATGTACGTGTTTGGATAGAGTGAGGAAGTGAAAGTTAGATAACAGGGAGGTACCAGGATGTCAAAGAAACAGGATGCTTTTTATTTTGATAATTTTGTTGCATGTGCGGATTATTCTGTCAAGGCGGCACGTCTTCTGAAGGAGATTCTTTCCGATTACAGGCCGGATGAGATTTCCGGGCGTCTGGATGAGATGCATGAGCTGGAACACCAGGCTGACGGTCAGAGGCACAAAATAACTGATAAGCTGGCTAAGGCTTTTATAACCCCCATTGAGAGAGAGGATATTGCTGCATTGAGCCAGTTGATCGACGAGGTTACAGACAAGGTAGAAGAGGTTTTAATCCGCATTTATATCAATAATGTGCAGACAATCCGTCCCGAGGCCCTGCCTCTGGTGGATGTGATGAGCCGCTGCTGTGAAGGAGTCTACAATCTTCTGAAGGAATTCGCCGACTTCAAGCATTCATCGAAGCTGAAGCAGGAGATTATTAATATCAACTCTCTGGAGGAGGAGGCCGATTCCCTCTATATTTCCAGCATGAGAAAGCTCCACACAGAGGAAACGGATGTGCGCCAGATTATTGCCTGGAGAGAAATATACGATTATCTGGAAAAATGTGCCGATACCTGTGAGCATGTGGCTGACACAGTGGGCAGCGTGGTTATGAAGAATTCATAGAAGAGCGCAGAAGGCAGAGAGACGTGCGAAGAATGCAGTGATTTTTGTAAAGCTATTTTGGACTGGCCGCCGGGCCAGTCCTTTTTGTTTATATAACAGGAAACTGAAAAAAGTTCCGCCGTTTTTGTTCCGCAGACAGCGGTGGAACAAAAACAGGCGGAACTTCTGCAAGTCTTCTTTTATGCCAGCTTCTCTCCGGTCAGCATCTCATAGCTCTGGAGGTATTTGTCAATGGTTTTCTGAACTACATCCTCAGGAAGAGTCCAGTTATTTCCGGGATTCGCCTTGAGCCAGTCGCGGGCGAACTGTTTATCAAAGGAAGGCTGTCCATGTCCCGGCTCATATCCGTCAGCAGGCCAGAAGCGGGAGCTGTCCGGTGTGAGCATCTCGTCGCCCAGAACGATGGTTCCGTTCTCGTCGAGACCGAATTCAAACTTGGTATCAGCGATAATGATTCCGCGGCTTAACGCATAGTCAGCACATTTCTTATAGAGGGCAATGGTGTAATCGCGCAGCTTGGCGGCGTACTCCTCACCCTTTCCCGGGAAGTACTTCTCCAGATGGGCAATACTCTGCTCATAGGAGATGTTCTCATCGTGATCTCCGATCTCAGCCTTGGTGGAAGGGGTGTAAATCGGCTCCGGCAGCTTGTCAGACTCCTTTAAGCCCTCCGGCAGGCGGATTCCGCATACGGTGCCGTCCTTCTGATAGCTGGCCCAGCCGCTTCCGGTAATATATCCGCGGACAATGCACTCGATGGGGAGCATGTTGAGCTTTCTGCACATCATGCTGTTTCCGTCAAACTGGGGCTGCTGGAAAAATTCCGGCATGTCCTTCACATCAGCGGAGATCATGTGGTTTGGAAGGATGTCCTTTGTCATATCAAACCAGAACTTGGACATCTGAGTCAGTACAGTTCCTTTTTTTGTCACAACATTATTCAGAATTACATCGAAACAGCTGATTCGGTCAGTGGCAACCATAATTAAGCTGTCGCCGTTGTCATAAATCTCGCGGACTTTTCCCTCTTTGATCGGTTTCATTTCCATACCTCACTATCTTTTATTTAATAAGTATTATATATAATAGATAAGCAGACTTTCGGAGAAAAAGCAATACCTTTTTGCGATTTTCTGGATATTTTTTTGAAACACAGGGAAAAACAGGGGAAAAATGGAGGAAAAGGGAAGAAATCTAATATACTTATATAATTTATACTTATAAATTGAGACTGGCTGGAATATTCCAGAATCTTTCTTCCTCCTGCCTGCCGGAGGGCTCTTTCCTTTTGATTCCCCGGCCTTCCCAGCCAAAACCTGTCAAAAGAGAAGGTCTCTCCCTTTCGGCAAAGCCGCTGAGACGCCTTCTCTTTTTCTGCTGCACCTTCCGCTGTGCTATTTCTCTTCGCACACCTGGAAAATATAAAATTTCAGATAATAGGACTCATCTGCCGCCCAGAGAATGGGATGATCGGCAGCCTGCGTCCGGTACTCCACCTGTCTGAGCCGTTTGTGGACATTTCCTGCGGCCTCGCGGATGGTTTTGGTGAACAGCTCCGGAGTCATAAAGTGGGAGCAGGAGCAGGTAGCCAGATAGCCGCCGTCCTTTACGAGCTTCATGCCCCGCAGATTAATTTCACGGTAGCCCTTGACTGCATTTTTCACAGAGCTTCTGGATTTGGTGAAGGCCGGAGGATCCAGGATGACTACATCGAACTTCTCACCCTTTTTCTCAAGCTCCGGAAGCAGTTCAAATACGTCGGCGCAGACAAAGGAAACACGGTCAGAGACCTGGTTCAGTCTGGCATTCTCCCGGGCCTGACTGACGCCAAGCTCCGAGGCATCCACGCCCAATACCTCTGAGGCCCCGGAAACGGCGGCATTCAGGGCAAAGGAGCCGGTGTGGGTGAAGCAGTCCAGCACGCGCTTTCCTCTGCACAGCTTCTGAATGGCCAGGCGGTTATATTTCTGATCCAGAAAGAACCCTGTTTTCTGCCCGTCCTTTACATCCACCAGATAGCGGACACCGTTTTCCACGATCTCCACCTTGGTGTCAAACTCTTCTCCGATGAAGCCCTTTGTGCGCTCCATTCCCTCCTGGAGGCGCACCTTGGCGTCGCTTCTCTCGTAGACGCCGCGGATACGGATTCCATCCTCTGCCAGGATCCGTTTCAGAATTTCCACGATCAGGGGCTTCAGCCGGTCAATTCCAAGGGCCAGGGACTCTACTACCAGCACATCTGAAAATTTGTCGATGACAATACCCGGCAGGAAGTCCGCCTCTCCAAAGATAATGCGGCAGCTGGAGGTGTCAACGGTGGCCTTCCTGTACTCCCAGGCATTTCTCACGCGCATCTCGAGAAACGCCTCATCGATGACGGCATCCTTTCTGCGGGACAGCATCCTTACCGTAATTTTCGAGCGCGTGTTGATAAAGCCGTATCCCAGGCAGTAGCCGTCAAAATCCAGCACAGTGACAATGTCTCCGTTTTCAAAGTTTCCCTCGATGCGGTCAATCTCATTGTCGTAGATCCAGGCTCCGCCCGCCTTCAGGGCGCGGGCCTCTCCCTTTTTAATATGTACAACTGCGTTTGTATCCATGATTTTCTCCTTTTCTTCTGCCTGTCCGATTTACCGGAAGCTCTGTTTTGCAGCATCAGAATAATATTTCCCAACTGCCCGGTCACAGAGCGGCAGTTTCCGTTCAGAACAAGTATATCAGATTCAGCGGCAGCAGAAAACACAATTTCTCTATAATTTTTTCACAGTTCTATCACAAATCCCTGTTAAACTATCGCTGTAAGATAAAAAAGAAGAAAACAGAATCCAGAAAGGAGTGTTTTTTTATGTATAATGAATGGGAAAAAAACCAGAAAAGTATAAATTCAGAAAATGATGTGGACATGACAGAGGGGTCCTATGTAGACAGCACCCATTATGAGAGAACCCAGGAGAACCGGCAGGCGGACAGAAACAGAGAGGCAGGACAGGAGAGAGAAAGTCAGGCCGGCAGCCGGAGCCAGTCAGGGACAAGGCAGATGTACGGAAGGATCAGCAGCCAGGACAGCGGCCGTCAGAGCTACGGCTCCTATGAGTACACAAGTCAGGAGAACCAGAGAAACACGGAAAATACCGCCCATATGGACAGCCGGGGGAATGAACCGGAGAGGCGCAGAAGAAAGAAAGGGAAATTAGCCAAAACAGCGGCCGGGGTGGCTGCGGCAGGAATCCTGTTCGGCTGCGTGGCAGGAGGCACCATGGCCGGAATCAATTATCTGGCCGTAAAGCTTGGAGGACAGCCGGAGCTTTCGACAGAGGCGGGGACACAGGAAAGCACAGAGATCCAGACCCAGGCAGCCGAGACATCAGGGACGGTGGTGCAGGCCAGCACGGGAAATGATGTGTCTGCCATTGTGGAGAAAGCTATGCCGTCCGTTGTGGCCATTAATAATAAGACCCTCTACACCACCCAGGACTGGTTCTTCGGAACCCAGCAGTATGAGGTTCCAAGCGCAGGTTCCGGAATTATCGTGGGACAGAGCGACACAGAGCTTCTCATCGCCACCAACAGCCACGTGATTGAAAATGCAGAGGAGATGAATGTGGTATTTATCGACGGCAGCTCTGCGCCGGCGGCGCTCAAGGGAACTGACACTGAGGCGGATCTGGCTGTAATCGCCGTTCAGCTCAAGGATATCCCTGAATCCTCCCTCTCACAGATTAAGGTGGCAACTCTGGGGGATTCGGACAGTCTGAAGCTGGGAAATGGAGTCATTGCCATAGGAAATGCTCTGGGCGAGGGACAGTCTGTTACGGTCGGATATATCAGTGCGCTTAACAAGGAAGTGGATATTGAGGGTATTACGAAGAACCTGATTCAGGTAGATGCGGCAATCAACCCGGGAAACAGCGGCGGAGCCCTTCTCGATATGAATGGAAATGTCATCGGAATCAACGAGGCCAAATTAGCCAGCACAGAGATTGAGGGCGTAGGCTATGCAATCCCGATCTCCTACGCAAAGGATATTATCGATGATCTGATGACCAAGACAACGAAGGTGGCTGTGGACGAAGATGAGCAGGGTTATCTGGGTGTTCAGATTCAGAATATCAACAGCCAGATGGCCAAAGCCTACGGAATGCCTGAGGAAATCTACGTCTACAAGATTGTGGAAGGCCAGGCAGCCGATAACTCCGACCTGAGGGAGCGCGACATTATCACGGCAGTCAACGGCGAGACCGTGAAGACGGCAGAGGATCTGCAGAAGATGCTCACCTATTATAAAGGAGGAGAGACCGTGACCCTGACGGTACAGTCTCTGGACAATGGCTCCTATGTGGAGAGACAGGTTCAGGTGACCTTAGGCTACAGAAAGGACATGGCTGACAGCACGCAGGACCAGGGCCAGGGGAACTGACAGAGCAAGAAGAGATGAACAGGAGCAGAAGGGAAACAGGAGCCTTTGAAAGAGGGCTCCTGCTTTCTTATTCAACAGGAAATTTCATTTCCTGTTGAATAAGAAACGCTCCGCGGGGATCGAACTGGGTTGGAAAAGAAAATGCCGCTTCTGCGGCCCGCCGCAGGCGGAGAATCCTGCTTCGCAGGATTCTTTATTATTGATTACCCTGTTAAAATATAGTATGATGGTTTTGCGCAGTCCGGAGGGAATTCTGCAGGATTTCAGGCCTCACGTCGGCCGGAGAGGGGCAGGACAGCGCGTTGCAGAAAACCAGCCAGAGAAGAGGAGAATATGTTGGACGACAGAGAAAAAGATAAAACAGAAAATGTTTCAATAGAAGATTTAATAGAAGATTCAATAGAAGAAAATGAGAGGGCAGAGGACAGCCAGACGGCAGCTCCTGCAGAGCCGGACAGGAAGGACAGCTCTGATGATGAGTATGAGAAGATCTGCTATGTGTGCCGCAGGCCGGAGAGCAAGGCCGGCCCTATGATCACCATGCCTGGGGGAATGAATTTCTGCCATGACTGTATGCAGAAGGCCTTCGACACAGTGACAAACAGCGGCCTGGACCTGAGCAAGCTGCAGAATATGCCCTACATGAATCTGAATCTGAGCGATTTTTCAAACCTGCAGAATCTGAATACAGAGATTCCGAAAAAGAACAAGGTGAAGAAAAAGAGTCAGGACAAAAAAGGAGGGAAGAAGGAATTTTCCATCAGGGATATTCCGGCGCCCCATATCATCAAGTCAAAGCTTGACCAGTATGTGGTCGGCCAGGAGCAGGCCAAAAAGGTGATCGCAGTGGCTGTTTACAATCATTACAAGAGAGCCTTCTGCCAGACAGCAGAGGGGGAGGACGGTGTGCAGGATGAGGTTCAGATTGAGAAATCCAATATCCTGATGATCGGTCCGACGGGAAGCGGAAAGACCTATCTGGTCAAAACCCTGGCAAAGCTTCTCGACGTGCCCTTAGCCATAGCCGACGCCACGACTCTGACAGAGGCCGGCTACATCGGAGATGACATAGAGAGTGTGATTTCCAAGCTTCTGGCAGCGGCTGACAATGATGTGGAACGGGCGGAAAAGGGGATTATCTTTATTGACGAGATCGACAAGATTGCGAAGAAGAAAAATACCACAAGCCGCGATGTCAGCGGAGAATCCGTGCAGCAGGAGCTCTTAAAGCTTCTGGAGGGCAGCCAGGTGGAGGTTCCGGTGGGATCCAACCAGAAGAATGCCCTGACCCCCATGACAACTGTGGACACCAACAATATTCTTTTTATCTGCGGAGGAGCCTTCCCGGATTTGGAGAATATTGTGAAGGAAAGGCTCAATAAGTCCAGCACCATGGGCTTTGGCGCCCAGCTCAAGGGCAAATATGACGACGACCCGAATCTGCTTGGCCATGCCACCACGGAGGATCTGAGAAAATTCGGAATGATCCCGGAGTTTCTCGGAAGGCTTCCCATCACCGTGACCCTTCAGGCCCTCACAAAGGACCTGATGGTGCGCATTCTCACAGAGCCGAAGAATGCCATCTTAAAGCAGTATGAAAAGCTCCTGGCCATGGATGAGGTAAGGCTTGTGTTTGAGGAGGACGCCCTCTCCTGGATTGCCGAGGAGGCCATCAGGAAGGAGACGGGGGCGAGGGCTCTTCGGGCCATTATCGAGGAGTTCATGCAGGACATTATGTACGAGATACCCAAAGATCCCAATATCGGCTCCGTGGTGATCACCCGGGCTTATCTGGAGAAGAACGGCGGGCCGATGATTGAGATGAGAGGGTAAGAGGACGGGACTACGGGAGCCTTTTTTGAAACAGCCCGGGCTGTGCCGTCTGAAAAAGAAGGAGGATGGAAAGGATTTCCGTATCCGTCAGCGTCATATAGAGCCGGCAGTGATAAGAGAAGTAACGGAAAAGCAGCATAAGAATCCCATATAAGACGCAGCCGGCCAAAACGGCGAGGACAATCCTTTTCCAGGAAGCGTTAGGGTTCCTCATAATAAGGTATAAGAAGGACAAAATAAAAATACATTAAAAAAACAACTCCACAGCGGAGGCAAGCTTTACCGCTCCGTCAGCAGAAAAATCCGCCCAGTAATCTTCGGAAAACGAGCGGAAGGACGGATCGAGGACATAAACATTATAATTGCATATAAGCTCATATAGAAAGAAGAGGTGAAACAGCAGTATCATTGCTGGCAGGATATTTTTTCTGATTTTTGTCATGGATGCCACCTCCGGAAAAAGTAAGTTTTTTAAGACTGTATGAAATTATAGTTATTATATCATTGCCGTTTCCAAATTACAAACGGATTTTTCCCGGACGGCCAAAGACTCTACTCCCTCATCCGCAGAAAAGCATTATAGAGATTCAGCGTCCCATATCCCCACTCCCTGTTGGGATAGGTGAATACGGGATTTCTTTCTGCGCCGCGGATCAGGAAGGCCTTGGCGATGGAGGTATTCATATAGGAAAAAGAGCCGTTCCGGAAAGCCCAGGACAGAAGGTTTGCGGCTGCTCCGGCTGCATGGGCGGCCGCCGCAGAGGTGCCGGTTATGCGGATAGGGGAAAGCCCGGAGCTGGAGGGAATCTCCACGTCCACACCGGGTGCTGCCAGATCCGGTTTGACTCTCCCAAGTCTGGTATAGCCGCGGCTGGAGTGAATGTAGATTCCGCCGCTGCGGTGGTTGTAAGCGCCTACGGTGATGGGAAGGGAGGCGTTGCCCGGCTCGGTGATGACTGTGTCCGGGTGAGGGCGCAGAAAGAAGGTGTCCTCTGACAGAAAGCCGTGGGCGGGAAGCCAGAGATGGTAGGCTCCCTTCAGGTACAGGGAATTATAGACCCGCAGTCTCCAGATCCCAGGAGTGGGGCGGACGAAGCGCATGACAATGAGCTGGCTTCCTGTCTCAAATTCCGCCACCTGGTAATTCAGATAGATAACCGTGTCCTCCAGGAGAAAGGTGATCCTCTGCTCCATGGGAGAGTTGTTTGGAATCCGTCCGATGAGCTCTCCGGTGGGGGAGAGGAACCCGACGGAGAAGAGTTCCGGCTCCTGGGTCCACATTTCCATGGTAAAGCCCTCCTCGCCGGAGGCTATCCGCAGCTCCACATCTTCAAATTCTTCATCTGCCTCCACTGTCCCGAAGTAGTGGTGGCTGTAGCCGGTCTCATTTCCGGCGGCGATGACGGTGACGACGCCGGGAAAGGCGCTGACGGTGTCAAGATATCTGGCAAGAGGCGAGGTCCCCTCATGGCTTCCCATGTTTGTTCCAAGACTTATGAGAATGGTCAGGGGCAGCCGGTGCCGTCTGGCCACCAGAAGAAGGTATTTTATGCCCATCATAATGTCATTTTCCTGATAGGCTTCAGAGGAGGAGGGGATGAGGTAATAATCCCTGAGATACTGTTTGGCCTGCTTCAGCTTCACAACGGCAAGAAATGCCTCAGGAGCAGCTCCGGTGAAGGAAGCAGAGTCGGTCTCGTTTCCAGCTGCAATTCCCGCCAGCAGGGTTCCGTGCCCGCTTTCATCCCGGGAGGGGACGACGGAAAAGGGATCTTCTGCTTCCAGAGCCCGATTGATCTCCTCCCGGGTATATTCCCTGCCGTAGGGAATATCCTCGAGAATATTTCCCATCATAATTCCAGGTCCCTCCTCCGTCTGATCCCAGAGCCCCAGGATTCTTGTGGAGCGGTCAGAGCCGAGGAAGATAGGATTTCTGTAATCAATTCCGGTGTCCACAATACCGATGAGCGTCCCGCGTCCCCGAAGGGCCAGGGAGGGCTGGGCAAAAGCTGTCAGGATGCCGGAGCTTTCCATGCTGGACGTGTCAAGAAGCGTGTAGAGTTTGGGAATGGATGGATAGGAAAAACGGTTCAGCGTCAGCGGCAGAGTTTCCGCAAGAGGCATATGGTAGACGGCATACTGACTGCTGATAACAGAAAAACAGCTCTCCGCTGTCTGTCCCTGAGAAAATCCGGGGGCAGACGAATTGAAGGTCAGTGCAGTCTGAGAAAAGGAAAAATAGCGTATAATAAAATCAGAGTAATCCTGTGAGAGATCTGGCTGAATGCAGGGCATGGAGGACTCCGGCAGTTTTTGCTTTAATATATGCAGGAAAAGATGGGAATATTAATAGGAGAAGTTCCGGAAAGAGAGCAGAAAATGGCCGGCGGAGCTTTACCGGCCAGCAAAAACATGGTAGGATGGAGACAGAAAGAATGGAGCCAGAAAAGCCAGCCGGAGGGTTCACAGCCCTCTGACATAGCTGAAACTGGAAAATTTCGGGAGAGGGAAAGAGAGGAATTGTATGGGGATTTTAGGACTTGTGGCAGCTCTGTTTGGGCTTGACCAGTATCTGAAGCAGAAGATAGAAAACCAGAGCCCGGACAGCTTTCCGAGGATGATGGAGGGCACGGGAGGGATGATTAAGCTTTACAGAAACCACAACAGCGGGTTCTGTTTTGAGTTTCTCAGGCAGAAGCCGGAGCTGGTGCGCATGCTTCCCGTCTGCTTTACCAGCGCGGCGGCCGGGGTTCTCTGCTTTCTCATGACAAAGAAGGGACACAGGGCAGAAAAAGCGGGCTATGCTCTGATTGTCTCGGGCGCGCTCAGCAATCTCTGCGACAGGCTTAAGAGAGGATATGTGGTGGATTACTTCAGCTTTCAGCCGGGATTTCTGAAGAAGATAGTGTTCAATATCGGTGATCTGTGCATCGCGGCAGGGGCGGTGATCCTGGCAGCCAGAAGCCTGCTGGGAAAAGAAGACTAGAACTGCCTCAGAGTTTTTGTCTTCCGTCTCCGGGTTTCGCTCAGATGGGCAGCAGGTTCCGGGGGGGGGGCTCCTGGAGAGAATGGAAAACCTGCCGCAGAAGGCGAACCTCCCCACAAAACAAGGATTGACAGAAAAAGGGGATTCGTGTAAAATTACCAGTAAAAACAGTCTGGCCCGGGGATACGCCCCAGGCAGCAAAAAGAAAGTAGAGGTTGATTTTTTTGGAGTCGAGTGACGCCATACAATTATTGGTAATTCTTATTTTAGTTGCCCTCTCTGCATTTTTCTCATCGTCAGAAACGGCTCTTACCACTGTAAACAAAATCCGGATGAGGACGCTTGCGGATGCCGGAGATACGCGGGCCGCCATGGTTCTCAAGGTTACGGGAAATCCTGGTAAGATGCTGAGTGCGATTCTGATTGGAAACAATATCGTAAACATGTATGCTTCTTCCCTTACAACCCTTTTGTCCTCCAAGCTGTTCGGCAATGAGGCGGTCGGTGCTGCCACAGGTGTGATCACGTTCCTGATTCTTATTTTCGGCGAGATTACCCCTAAGACGTCAGCGACGATTTCCTCCGAGCGAATGTCGCTGCGATGCGCGGGAGTGATCTATATTCTGATGACTGTTCTGACTCCTGTGATTTTCGTGATCAATAAGGTATCCATGCTGGTACTGCAGCTGCTCGGGGTGGATCCGAACAAGAAGTCAGAGTCCATCACAGAGGATGAGCTGCGCACCATCGTGGAAGTGAGCCATGAGGAGGGAGTTATTAAAACGGAAGAGAAAAAGATGATCAACAATGTGTTTGACTTCGGCGATTCCGTGGCAAAGGATGTTATGGTTCCCCGCATCGACATGGCCTTTGTGGATGTAAATGCAACCTACAGTGAGCTGATTGAGATATTCCGGGAGGAGAAGTACACCAGGTTCCCGGTCTATGAGGACACGACGGACAATGTCATCGGCATTTTAAATATCAAGGACATTCTGCTGGCAGGGGAGAAGGAGGGATTTTCCGTCCGCGATTACCTGAGAGCGCCGTACTACACCTATGAGTTCAAGAAGGTTTCCGAGCTCATGGTGGAGATGAAGAAGGCGAATGTCAATATCATCATTGTTCTCGACGAGTATGGGGCGACAGCAGGACTTATCACGCTGGAGGACATGCTGGAGGAGATCGTGGGAGAAATCCGCGACGAGTACGATGAAGACGAGGAAAACGAGCTGGTGGAGGTTGCACCGAACGAGTACGTGGTGGAGGGTTCCATGAAGCTCGACGATCTGAATGACCGGCTGGAGCTTAAGCTGGAATCAGAGGATTATGACTCCCTGGGAGGCCTTGTCATCGGCCTTCTCGACCACCTTCCCGAGGAGGGGGAGGATGTGGTTTTTGACAATGTCCGTCTGGTGGTAGACCGGGTGGAAAAAAACCGGATTGACCGAATCCATATGTACATTCTGAACCCGGTTCAGGCTGTATCTGCCCGCCTCAAGGAAGAGGAGGAAAAGCGGGAAGATAAGAAAAAAGAAGAGAAAAAAGAACGCTCATAAAAATCCGGAATCCAGACAGCCAAAAGGCAGAGCTGGAAGCCGGAATAAAAAAGACGATCGGAGAAGGGGAGACGCCTGCCGGAGTGCGGGCGTTTCCCCTTCTCTTCGTGATGCAGCTGATACAGATACAGATGTCCTGGAGAAAGCAGAAAATGGCCGGGAGAGAGAATCAGCTGAGCATCCCTCCCAGAGTTCCGCTGCCTGCGCACATGAGAAACACCGTCATAAGCTCCTTTGTGTCAGAGCCCAGAGTACGGTTCATGGCAAAGGAAACGGCCAGAAGGATCAGAAAGTAGAGGGCCCCGGAGAGAAGTCCCCAGACAAAGCGCCTCTGGCGGATGGCCTTTCCGGCCAGAATGCCGCCGATCAGGCAGGCGATAATGTAAATCACATTGATGCCCAGGCTGATCTGAGCCTCCTGAAGGCGGAACCGGTAGAGCAGAAAAGCCAGAACAGCCAGAAATATGGCAGTAAGCAGGTAGGAAGCCAGAAGCGATCGGAGCATGGCCTGCAGTTTTGATTTTCCCATAAAAACCCCTCATTTTGATTTGATCTGTTTCATGTATATTCCGGCTTCGCGAAAAGTATGCGGACAGGTAGCATCTGCCGGCTTTTTCCGGTGCCGCTGCATCTGCGCTTGTGCTTGCGCTGAGGGAAAACATGTGATATAATCTCTACGAAATTATATCGAAATCCATGATAGGAGGGCATACAGCATGAAGCACGTTAAGACTTTAAGCACAAACACATTAAAGAATACAATGAAAAAGGGCGGCTGCGGCGAATGTCAGACATCCTGCCAGTCCGCATGCAAGACTTCCTGTACAGTAGGAAACCAGAGCTGCGAGAACAAGGATCGCTAGTTTAAGGAAACAGTGCCTGAATGTCAGGCAGTCATAAGGCAGCTTGATGCCCCTGCAATTTTCACCGGTTGCAGGGGCTCTAGTTTGTCCGCACGGGGGTGTGCCCCGGGGGACAGAAATGTTAAACGATTAGACAAGGAGAAAATCTGTGATTCATCAGTATATTAATAACGGTTACTATATCGTAATGGATGTAAACAGCGGCTCTGTCCATGTGGTCGATCCGCTGCTCTATGATATGATCGCACTTCTTTCTGAAACGATCGATAACCTGACCGAGCCTCAGAAAATCCCGGAGGAGGCAAAGCAGGAGATCTGCAGAAAATTAGAGGGAAAATACCGGCAGGAGGAGATGGAGGAGGCATTTTCCGACATTCAGGAGCTGATCGACCAGGAGCAGCTCTTCACTGCCGACATCTATAAGGACTATGTAATTGATTTCAAAAAGAGAAAGACCGTGGTAAAGGCCCTGTGCCTGCATATTGCCCATGACTGCAATCTGGCCTGCCGGTACTGCTTTGCCGAGGAGGGAGAGTACCACGGCAGAAGAGCCCTTATGACCTATGAGGTGGGAAAGAAAGCCTTAGACTTCCTGGTGGCAAACTCCGGCAACCGGATTAACCTGGAGGTAGATTTCTTCGGCGGAGAGCCGCTGATGAACTGGGACGTGGTAAAGCAGCTGGTGGCCTACGGCCGTTCCCTGGAGAAACCCCACAACAAGAAATTCCGTTTCACTCTCACTACCAACGGAGTTCTGTTAAACGACGAGATCATGGAGTTCTGCAATAAGGAAATGAGCAACGTGGTGTTAAGCCTCGACGGCCGCAAGGAAGTCAATGACAGAATGCGCCCCTTCCGAAACGGAAAGGGAAGCTATGATCTGATCGTCCCGAAATTCCAGAAATTTGCGAAGCTGCGCGCAGACAGGGATTACTTTGTGCGCGGAACCTTCACGAGAAACAATCTGGACTTTGCAGACGATGTGCTGCACTTTGCCGATCTGGGCTTTGAGAAAATGTCCATCGAGCCGGTTGTGGCTGCCCCTGAGGAGCCCTACTCCATCCGCGAGGAGGATCTCCCGAAGATCATGGAGGAGTATGACAAGCTGGCTAAGGAATATGTAAAGCGCCATAAGGAGGGAAGGGGCTTTACCTTCTTCCACTTTATGCTGGATTTAAACCAGGGACCGTGCGTGGCCAAACGCCTGTCCGGCTGCGGTTCAGGAACTGAATACCTGGCTGTCACCCCATGGGGCGATCTCTATCCGTGCCACCAGTTCGTGGGAATTGACAAGTTCCTTCTGGGAAATGTAGACGAGGGCATCACACACCCGGAAATCTGCAATGAGTTCAAGCTCTGCAATGTCTATGCCAAGGACAAGTGCAGGGACTGCTTTGCCAGATTCTACTGCAGCGGCGGCTGCGCAGCCAACTCCTACAACTTCCACGGCTCTATCACAGACGCTTATGATATCGGATGCGAGATGCAGAAGAAGCGTATTGAGTGTTCTATCATGATAAAAGCGGCGCTGGCCGATGAAAATGAAGTAAAGGAGAATTGCAATGAAGAACAGTAAAGGAAGAGGTCTTTTGAGGCTGGCACTCCTCCTGGTCCTTGTGGCTCTGGCCGGATTTTTCGGCTACGGCTATATGGATGACATCAAGCTGGGCCTTGACCTGGCGGGAGGCGTGAGCATTACCTACCAGGCAAAAGACGAGAATCCTTCTGCGGAGGATATGAAAGATACGATCTACAAACTCCAGCAGAGGGTGCAGAATTACAGCACAGAGGCGGAGGTTTACCAGGAGGGAAACGACCGCATTAACATCGACATTCCAGGCGTTTCCGATGCGAATGCAATCCTGGCGGAGCTTGGAAAGCCGGGATCCCTGGTATTTATGGATTCTGAGGGAACGACTATCCTCACCGGAGATCAGGTGTCGGCTGCCCAGGCCGGCATGATAGACGGCACCACAGGAAAGGAGTATGTGGTATCACTTACCTTCACAGAGGAGGGAACAAAGGCCTTTGCCGATGCCACAACCAACAATGTGGGACAGCCAATCTACATTATCTACGACAATGAAGTAGTTTCCGCTCCGATTGTGCAGGAGGCCATCACAGGAGGCCAGTGCACGATCGACGGAATCGGAAGCTTTGAGGAGGCGGAGAACCTGGCGTCTACTATCCGTATCGGTTCTCTGTCCCTGGAGCTTGAGGAGCTCCGCTCCAATGTAGTCGGCGCGAAGCTGGGACAGCAGGCCATCACCACAAGCCTGAAGGCAGGAGTGGTGGGCTTTGCCATTGTGGCTGTGTTTATGATTGCGGTCTATCTGATTCCGGGACTTGCATCTGTGATTGCCCTCTGCCTCTATGTGGGGCTGATTCTCATTCTCCTGGTGTCCTTCAATGTAACTCTGACCCTGCCGGGTGTAGCGGGAATTATTCTCTCTATCGGTATGGCTGTGGATGCCAATGTTATCATCTTTACGCGAATCAAGGAGGAGATCGGAGCAGGAAAAGCGGTTAAGACAGCGATTCAGAACGGTTTCCAGAAAGCTCTCTCCGCCATCGTGGACGGAAACGTGACAACGCTGATCGCGGCTGCTGTCCTGTTCTGGAGAGGCTCAGGCACAGTAAAGGGGTTTGCGTCCACGCTGGCCATCGGTATAATCCTGTCCATGTTTACAGCCCTGTTTGTGACAAGATTTGCCCTGAATGCCCTGTTTGAAATGGGAATTCAGAATCCGAAATTCTATGGAATCAAAAGGGAGAAGCCGGCAAAACCCTTCCTCAAATACAGGAAGCTCTGCTTCGCCCTGTCATCAGCAGTTATTGTGGCCGGTTTTGTGTTTATGGGGCTCAATAAATCTGCCACAGGAGATTTATTCAACTACAGCATGGAGTTTCAGGGAGGAACCTCCACAAACGTCACCTTTAACGAGAATCTGTCCCAGGAACGCATTGAGTCTGAGGTTGTGCCGCTGGTGGAGGACATCACCGGTGATGCCGATGTGCAGACGCAGAAGGTGACCGGAACGAACGAGGTGATCATTAAGACGAGAACTCTGAACATGGAAGAGCGCGAGGAGTTTGAGAAGGTTATGCAGGATAACTTCGGTGTGGAGGAAGGAAAGATCACTGCTGAAAGTATTTCAGGCGCTGTGAGCCAGGAGATGAAGCAGGATGCCATCGTGGCAGTTGTCATTGCAACAGTCTGCATGTTAATCTACATCTGGTTCCGGTTCAAGAACATCCGTTTTGCTGCCAGCTCCGTTCTGGCTCTGGTGCATGACGTGCTGGTTGTGATTGCCTGCTATGCGGCGTTCAAATGGCCTGTAGGATCCACCTTTATCGCCTGCATCCTCACCATTGTGGGATATTCCATCAATGCGACAATCGTTATCTTCGACCGTGTCAGAGAAAATCTGAAGGAGAGGAAACACGATCAGAGCATGGAGGAGATCCTGAATCAGAGCATTACCCAGACCTTTACGCGAAGTGTCAATACGTCTCTGACAACCTTTGTGATGGTTCTGATACTCTATATCATGGGCGTTTCCTCTATCCGTGAGTTTGCCCTTCCGCTGATGGTCGGCATTGTCTGCGGAACCTACTCCTCAGTCTGCCTGGCAGGCTCCCTGTGGTTTGAGATGAACCGCAGAAGGGAAAAAGCACTTGCAGCCGCTAAGGAGGAGGCAAGGGCCAGAGAGAAGGAAGCCAAGGAAAAAAAGAAAAATAAAAAGAAACAGTAAATAAAAGAGATAAAAAAAGAAAACAAAAAGAGAAGCAGCGAAGGGGAGCGCAGATCAGCCTGCCGGGCGAAAGCAGCGCTTCCCTGCTTCTCTTTTTGGCTGAGATGACATAATTCACTTTGATGTTTGAGAAACTGTCAACTGAAGCAAAAAGTCAGGAGAAAGAAGATGGAATACAAGATTCTGGCAAAGGACGGGCGCGCAAAGAGAGCGCAGATGAAAACCGTCCACGGAACAATACAGACGCCTGTGTTCATGAATGTGGGGACTGTGGCGGCGATCAAGGGAGCCGTCTCCACAGACGATTTAAAGACAATCGGTACCCAGGTGGAGCTTTCAAATACGTACCACCTGCATGTGAGAACAGGAGACAGGCTGATCAAGGAGTTCGGCGGCCTTCACAAATTTATGCACTGGGATCGCCCGATCCTCACCGATTCCGGCGGATTTCAGGTTTTCTCCCTGGCAGGGCTGCGAAAAATCAAGGAGGAGGGAGTGTATTTTAACTCCCACATTGACGGCAGGAAGATCTTCATGGGACCGGAGGAGAGCATGCAGATCCAGTCGAACCTGGGCTCTACTATCGCCATGGCTTTCGACGAGTGCCCGCCCAGCAAGGCAAGCCGTGAGTATGTACAGAATTCTGTGGAGCGCACCACCAGGTGGCTTAAGCGGTGCAAGGCTGAGATGGAGCGGTTAAACAGCCTTCCCGATACAGTGAACAGAGAGCAGCTTCTCTTCGGAATCAACCAGGGAGCTGTCTATGAGGACATCCGGATTTCCCATGCGGAGGAAATAGGAGCTCTTGATTTAGACGGGTACGCAGTGGGAGGACTGGCAGTGGGAGAGAGCCATGAGGAAATGTACCGGATTCTCGATGCCGTCGTTCCCCACCTGCCGGAAAACAAGCCAACCTATCTGATGGGAGTGGGAACCCCTGCCAATATTCTGGAGGCAGTGGACAGAGGCGTAGACTTTTTTGACTGCGTTTATCCGTCCAGAAACGGCCGCCACGGCCATGTGTATACCAACCACGGAAAGCTCAACATGTTCAATGCCAAATACGAGCTGGATCCGAGGCCGATCGAGGAGGGCTGCCAGTGTCCGGCCTGCCGTTCCTACAGCCGGGCATATATCCGCCATCTGATGAAGGCAAAAGAAATGCTCGGTATGCGATTATGTGTCTTGCATAATTTATATTTTTATAATAAAATGATGGAGGAGATTCGCGACGCAATCGACAATCACTGCTATGCAGAGTACAAGGAGAGAAAGCTCTCCGGCATGGCAGCGGGAGAGAAAAATTAAGATTTCGCAGCGAGGCGGCGGATCTGGATTAAGGAGGAAAAAACATGGGCACAGCAGGATGGATAGTGTATTTTGTCTTTCTTATTGGACTTATGTACTTTATCGCTATCAGACCTCAGAAAAAAGAGAAGAAAAAAATGCAGGAGCTTCTGGCCAGTGTGGCAGTCGGCGACAGCGTTTTAACATCCAGCGGAATGTACGGTGTGATCATCGACATGACAGATGACACTGTAATCGTGGAATTCGGAAGCAATAAGAACTGCCGCATTCCGATGCGCAAGGATGCGATTGTACAGGTTGAGAAGCCGGAGCTGTAATTTTAAACAGATGCAGTCACGAAGAGGAGCCGTTCCCAGGTGCATGCCCGGGACTGGCTCCTTTTGTGATCAGAAATAACTCCAGGTTATACGATAAATTCCAAATTCTTATAGTTATTTCTCTGCAAATAGCTGTCATACAGTTGAAAAATGCGGATAAATAAGATATTATGGAAAGAAGCACGAAAAATATCGCTCGAAAAACCAGGTAGTAAAGGAGAGAGGCAGGATGAATTACAACATTGCAGTGATTCCGGGTGACGGGATCGGACCGGAGATTGTCAGGGAGGCGTGCCGTGTACTGGACAGGATTGGAGAGGTCTATGGGCACAGTTTTGACTACACAGAGGTTCTGATGGGAGGCGTTTCCATCGACGCGCACGGAGTGCCGCTGACGGATGAAGCCCTTGAAACGGCAAGGAAGAGTGATTCCGTCCTGTTAGGAGCAGTGGGAGGAAATGTGGGCAATTCCAGATGGTATGATGCGGCACCGAACCTGCGCCCGGAGGCGGGACTCCTGGCCATCAGAAAGGGCCTGGGCCTGTTTGCCAATATCCGGCCGGCCTGCCTTTACGGGGAGCTTGCAGGAGCCTGTCCGCTGAAATCCGAGATCATCGGTGACGGCTTCGACATGGTGATTATGCGGGAGCTTACAGGAGGACTCTACTTTGGCGAGCGCTACACGAAAGAGGTCGACGGAGTCACCACAGCTGTTGACACCCTGGTTTATAATGAAAATGAGATCCGCAGAATAGCAGTAAAGGCATTCGATATTGCCATGAAGAGGAAGAAGCATGTGACCAGCGTAGATAAGGCCAATGTGCTGGACTCTTCCAGGCTCTGGAGAAAGGTAGTGGAGGAGGTGGCCGGGGATTATCCGGAGGTAACCCTGACACACATGCTGGTTGACAACTGTGCCATGCAGCTGGTGATGAACCCGGGCCAGTTTGACGTGATCCTCACTGAGAACATGTTCGGCGACATTCTGTCTGATGAGGCCAGCATGATCACAGGCTCCATCGGGATGCTGTCCTCTGCCAGCATGAATGAGGGAAAGTTCGGACTCTACGAGCCCAGCCATGGTTCAGCGCCGGACATTGCGGGAAAGGATATTGCAAACCCCATCGCAACCATTCTCTCAGCGGCCATGATGCTGCGCTACTCCTTTGACCTGGATAAGGAGGCAGAGGCTGTGGAAAAAGCCGTAAAGCAGGTGCTGAAAGAGGGATACAGGACAGCCGACATTATGTCAGAAGGCTGTGTCCAGGTGGGAACCGGACAGATGGGAGAGTTGATCTGCCAGCGGATTCGGTAGACGGCTGTAAGCTGCTTGCAGCGACAGCATGGAGAGACGTTTTACACTGAAACAGCACGCTGCCAGGGGACCTGAGAGCCCCTTGGCAGCATTTTCCATAAATCGGGAGGGAGCCGCGGACAGCCAGAGTGCTGCACAGAGAGGCAGAGACGGTTGAACAGCGCTTCCAGTATCATTCCAGTAATTGAAAATATGAGAGAAAAGGAGACAACAGATATGAAGAGTGACGCAGTGAAAAAGGGATCCCAGGCAGCTCCCCACAGATCCCTTTTAAATGCTCTCGGCATGACACCGGAGGAAATGAAAAAGCCCATGGTGGGAATTGTCAGCTCCTACAATGAAATTGTGCCGGGACATATGAACCTTGACAAGATTGTGGAGGCAGTGAAGCTGGGTGTGGCCATGGCAGGGGGAACTCCCGTGGTATTTCCCGCGATTGCGGTATGTGACGGCATTGCCATGGGGCATGTGGGCATGAAGTATTCCCTGGTGACCAGAGATCTGATTGCCGATTCTACGGAGTGTATGGCTCTTGCCCACCAGTTTGACGCTCTTGTGATGGTTCCCAACTGTGACAAAAATGTGCCTGGCCTTCTGATGGCCGCCGCCAGGGTTAATGTGCCCACTGTGTTTGTCAGCGGCGGTCCTATGCTGGCAGGCCATGTAAACGGGAAGAAGAGAAGCCTTTCCAGCATGTTTGAGGCAGTGGGAGCCTATGCAGCCGGAAAAATCACAGAGGAGGAGCTGACCGAGTACGAGAATAAGGTCTGCCCTACCTGCGGCTCCTGCTCCGGCATGTATACGGCCAACAGCATGAACTGTCTGACAGAGGCTCTCGGAATGGGACTTCGCGGAAACGGAACGATCCCGGCTGTCTATTCTGAGAGAATCAAGCTGGCCAAGCACGCCGGCATGAAGGTCATGGAGATGTATGAGAAAAACATCCGGCCAAGGGATATTATGACGGAGAAGGCCTTCTTAAATGCCCTGACTGTGGATATGGCCCTGGGATGTTCCACAAACAGTATGCTTCATCTTCCGGCCATTGCCCACGAGGCAGGCATTGATCTGAATATGGATCTGATCAATGAGATCAGTGCAAGGACTCCGAACCTGTGTCACCTGGCTCCGGCTGGCCCCACCTATATCGAAGAGTTAAACGAGGCCGGCGGCGTCTATGCGGTCATGAATGAGCTGTCTAAAAAAGGCCTGCTGAATCTGGACTGCATGACTGTGACAGGAAAGACGGTGGGAGAAAATATCGAGGGCTGCGCAAACAGAGATCCGGAGGTAATCAGGCCTGTTGACAACCCCTACAGCAAGACAGGGGGAATTGCAGTTCTGAGAGGAAACCTGGCCCCTGATACAGCCGTTGTAAAGCGGTCTGCGGTGGCCCCGGAGATGCTCAGGCACGAAGGCCCTGCAAGGGTGTTTGACTGCGAGGAGGATGCCATTGCCGCTATCAAGGGAGGAAAGATTGTGGCAGGCGATGTGGTGATTATCCGCTATGAGGGTCCAAAGGGAGGACCCGGCATGAGAGAGATGTTAAACCCTACCTCCGCCATCGCGGGGATGGGTCTGGGAGAGAGCGTCGCTCTCATCACAGACGGAAGATTTTCAGGCGCCTCCAGAGGAGCGTCTATCGGGCACGTTTCGCCTGAGGCGGCTGTGGGAGGCCCCATTGCCCTGGTAGAAGAGGGAGACCGGATCTCCATCGACATTGACAATCACTCCCTGAATGTGCTTGTATCCGATGAGGAGCTGGAAAGAAGAAGGGAAAAATGGCAGCCAAGGGAGCCGAAGGTGACCACCGGCTATCTGGCCCGCTATGCGTCCATGGTGACAAGCGGGAACAGGGGGGCTGTGCTGGAGATTCCAAAAAGCAAATAAGACAGGGAACAAAAAGGAGAGGCAGATGAAAAAGTTAAATGGATCAGAAATTGTCATCGAATGCCTGAAGGAGCAGGGAGTGGATACAGTTTTCGGGTATCCGGGCGGCTCTATCCTGAATATCTACGACGCGCTCTACAAGCATCAGGATGAAATTACGCATATACTGACATCACACGAACAGGGGGCGGCCCATGCGGCTGACGGCTATGCCAGGGCAACAGGCCGGGTGGGCGTCTGCCTGGCCACCTCAGGCCCGGGGGCTACGAATCTGGTGACGGGAATCGCCACCGCCTATATGGACTCCATCCCCATTGTAGCCATCACCTGCAATGTAGGGGTGAATCTGCTGGGCAAGGACAGTTTCCAGGAAATCGATATTTTAGGCGTAACAATGCCTATCACGAAATACAATTTTATTGTAAAGGATGTGACAAAGCTGGCCGATGTGATCCGGAGAGCCTTCCGGATCGCAAGGAGCGGCAGGCCGGGCCCGGTTCTGGTGGATATCACTAAGGACGTAACCTCCGCAGAGTGTGAGTATGAGAGGCAGGAGCCGGAGGAGGTAAAGCCTCAGTCTGATACGATCACAGAGGAGGATCTGGAAGCGGCACTTACCATGATACGGGAGTCCAGAAAGCCCTTTATCTTCGTCGGTGGAGGAGCCGTCTTAGCCAATGCCTCCGAGGAGCTGAGAGCCTTTGCCCACAAGATTCAGGCGCCGGTGACAGACAGCCTTATGGGAAAGGGAGCTTTTGACGGAACAGATGAGCTCTACACCGGCATGATCGGAATGCACGGGACAAAGACCTCCAATTTCGGCGTGGCAGAGTGCGACCTGTTAATTGTCGTGGGAGCCAGGTTCAGCGACCGTGTGGTGGGAGATTCCTCCCGCTTTGCAAGGAAGGCAAAGATCCTTCAGCTCGATGTGGATCCCGCTGAGATCAACAAGAACATCAGGACCAACGCCAGCGTGATCGGAGATGTGAAGGTGATCTTAAGGCGGCTGAATGCAAGGCTTGATCCCATGAACCATGATGAATGGATCGCCCACATAGAGCGCATGAAGGACATGTATCCTCTGCGCTATAATAAGGAAATTCTGACAGGCCCGTATGTCATCGAGAAAATTTATGAGATTACGGAGGGAGACGCCATTATCACCACAGATGTGGGCCAGCACCAGATGTGGGCTGCACAGTACTATAAATTCAAAAAGCCCAGAACCTTCCTCTCTTCCGGCGGCCTGGGGACCATGGGATACGGCCTGGGCGCCTGCATCGGCGCAAAGATGGGCTGCAGGGATAAGACGGTTATCAATATTGCAGGTGACGGCTGCTTCCGGATGAACATGAACGAGGTGGCAACGGCAACCCGCTACAATATTCCGATTATCCAGATTGTGCTGAACAACCATGTTCTCGGAATGGTGCGCCAGTGGCAGACACTGTTCTACGGCAAGCGCTATTCCCAGACGGTTCTGGACGATCAGGTGGATTTTGTGAAGGTTGCGGAGGGGCTCGGCGCAAGGGCCTTCCGGGTGACGAAGAAGGAAGAATTTGAACCGGCATTTCGGGAGGCTCTGAAGCTGAACATACCGGTGGTCATCGACTGCCAGATCGGAAGCGACGACAAGGTATTCCCCATGGTTCCGGCAGGCAAGCCCAATGAGGACGCCTTTGACGAGATCGATCTGAGAATCGAGGCAAGATAAGGGGCCGGGAAAAATAAGGCAGAGGAGGAAACGGCAGAAAAGGGAGAGCCGTCTGAAATGCCAGGGAAATTCCCCAAATGAGTATGAAAAAGGATAAGAGGAGGAGCGAATATGAGCAGAGTCTACAATTTTTCGGCAGGGCCGGCAGTTATGCCTGAGGAAGTGTTGAGAGAAGCGGCAGCAGAGATGATGGATTACAGGGGCTGCGGGATGTCAGTGATGGAGATGAGCCACCGCTCCAGGGATTTTCAGGATATTCTCGACGAGGCAGAGAAGGATCTGAGAGAACTTATGAATATTCCCGACAACTACAAGGTGCTGTTTATCCAGGGCGGCGGCCATGTGCAGTTTGCCATGGTTCCCATGAACCTGATGAAAAACAGAGTGGGAGACTACATTATAACAGGCCAGTGGGCCAAGAAGGCATGGCAGGAGGCGAAGCTCTACGGGACGGCCAATGCCATTGCGTCCAGCGAGGACAAAACCTTCAGCTACATTCCCGACTGCTCGGATCTTCCGGTGGATGACAAGGCAGACTATGTGTATATCTGCCTGAACAATACCATCTACGGAACCAAGTTTCACGAGCTTCCCGACACCAAGGGAAAGCCTCTGGTGGCAGACGTTTCGTCCTGCTTTCTCTCTGAGCCCCTGGACGTTTCAAAGTTCGGGATCATCTGGGGAGGCGTTCAGAAGAACGTAGGGCCCGCCGGTATGGCCATTGCCATAGTCAGGGAGGATCTGATTACCGAGGACGTTCTGCCGGGGACACCTACCATGCTGCGCTATAAGACGTACGCGGACAATGACTCTCTCTATAATACCCCGCCTACCTACTGCATCTATATGTGCGGAAAGGTTTTCAAGTGGCTGAAAAAGCAGGGCGGTCTTGAGGCTATGAAGGAGATAAATGAGAGAAAGGCAAAGATTCTCTATGATTTCCTGGATGAGAGCAGACTGTTTCGCGGAACCGTGGAGAAGAAGGATCGCTCTCTGATGAATGTGCCGTTTGTGACAGACTCTGAGGAGCTGGATGCGAAATTCATCAAGGAAGCAAAGGAAGCCGGATTTGTCAATCTGAAGGGACACAGAACGGTCGGAGGAATGAGAGCAAGTATTTACAATGCCATGCCTGAGGAGGGAGTGGCAAAGCTGGTGGAATTTATGAGGGATTTTGAGGCCCGTAATCTGAATCTGTAGAGCAGACAGAAGAAAAGGCGCAGGGAGGACGAAACATGAGAAAGATTCATTGCCTGAACCCGATTTCCAGATACGGGACAGAGCTTTTTACAGATGGATATGAGATGACGGATCGGATGGAGGAGGCAGACGGCATTCTGGTCAGAAGCGCTTCCATGCACGGGATGGAGTTCCCCGAAAGTCTCAGAGCAGTGGCAAGAGCCGGAGCCGGGGTCAACAATATTCCATTAGACGAGTGTGCAGCCCGGGGGATTGTGGTGTTTAACACCCCGGGAGCCAACGCCAACGGCGTCAAGGAGCTGGTGATTGCCGGGATGCTTCTGGCTGCCAGGGACGTGACAGGAGGCATCGGCTGGTGCCGCGAGAATGCCGGCAATGAAAATATCGCAAAAGATATGGAAAAAGCCAAAAAAGCGTTTGCGGGGACAGAGATCCGGGGAAAGAAGCTGGGTGTGATCGGCCTGGGAGCCATCGGAGCGGAGGTGGCCAATGCGGCGGCATCCCTCGGAATGGAGGTGCTTGGCTACGATCCGTTTATCTCTGTCAGCGCAGCCTGGATGCTTTCCAGGGATGTGCGCCATATCACAGATATTGACGCCATCTACAGTGAGTGCGACTATATTACCGTCCATGTGCCGCTCCTGGATTCCACCAGAGGGATGATTGGAAAAGAGAGCATCGGAAAGATGAAGGACGGTGTGGTGATCCTGAATTTTGCCAGGGATCTGCTGGTAAATGACGCTGATATGAAGGAGGCGCTGGCCTCCGGAAAGGTAAAGCGCTACGTGACGGATTTCCCAAATCCCGCTGTTATGGAGATGGAGCATGTGATTGCGACTCCCCATCTGGGCGCATCCACAGAGGAGTCGGAGGACAACTGCGCAGTGATGGCTGTAAAGGAGCTGATGGACTATCTGGAAAATGGAAATATCCATCATTCCGTTAACTATCCCGACTGCGATATGGGCGTGTGCGCTTCCGTGAGCCGGGTGGCTCTCCTCCACAGGAATATTCCGAACATGATTGGCCAGATTTCAGCTATCCTGGCCGCAACGGATATGAATATTGCCAACATGGTCAACAAGAGCCGCGACAAATATGCCTATACGCTGATCGATCTGGAGACAGAGGCAGACAGCGAAACCATCGAAAAGCTGAAAAAGATCAGCGGAATGAAGCGTGTCCGGGTGATCCGGTAGGATTTTCAGTCAGGAGAGGGAAGCTCAGAGGGGTGTTAAGATACTGTTAAATCCATGGACAGGTCTGTTGACAGAGCAATTTGCGTGTGATATTGTCCACTGTGGAAATTTGAGGAAAGTGGATAGGTAAAACACGATGGAACAGAAGAAAAATGCAGAGCTTTTCAGACTCGACGGAAAGCCGTCCTTCGGACTTGCGTTTCCCCAGGCCATGCAGCATGTCCTTGCCATGCTTGTGGGAAACATTACTCCCCCGATGCTGATTGCGGGGACCCTGGGCCTTCCGCCAGAGGAAGAGATTATGCTGACGCAGGCTGCCATGATTATCGGCGGCATCACCACCCTGCTTCAGCTCTACCCTGTCTGGGGATTTGGAATGGGGCTTCCAAGTGTAATGGGCGTTGCCTTTGCCTATATGCCGATCCTGACGATGATAGGAACTCAGCACGGAATTGCCGCTATTTTCGGCTCACAGCTTGTGGCTGGATTTCTGTCAATTTTTATCGGCATGTTTATGGGAAAACTGCGGAAATTTTTCCCTCCCATTGTCAGCGGAACCGTTGTTTTAAGTATCGGTCTGTCTCTCTATAAGACAGCCATCACCTACATGGGCGGCGGTTCCGGAGCGCAGGCAGACGGAACCTTCGGCTCCGGACGGTTCTGGATTCTGGCGATAGTGACACTGGCGGTCACTCTTGCATGCAGCCTTCTTGGAAAGGGCTACGTTAAGGTATCGGGAATGCTGATAGGAATTGCCGTGGGCTATGTGATTGCCCTGGCGATGGGAGATATGGTCAGCTTCAACCAGGTGGGACAGGCAGGCTTCTTTGCTCTGCCGAGGCCGTTTTACTTTGGGCTTGAGTTCCTGCCGGATGCCATTATTATGATGGTTCTGATGTATGTGGTTCAGGCCGTACAGACGATCGGCGATGTGTCCTCCACCGCTATGGGCGGCTTTGGAAGAGAGGCCACGGATCGGGAGCTGGGCGGCGCAATTAAGGGACAGAGCATCTGCGGTATGATTGGAGCCTGCATCGGCGGTCTGCCTACAGATCCGTACAGCCAGAACGTGGGACTTATCTGTACCACCAGGGTAGTGGCAAAAAAGGTGTTCCTGATTGTGGGCGTGATTATGCTGGCAGCCGGTTTATGCCCCAAGTTCAGCGCGCTGATGGCGACAATTCCGCAGCCGGTGTTAGGCGGAGCTACGGTGACAGTATTTGCGGCCATTACCATGTCAGGAATTCAGCTTTTGGGAGAACAGCCTTTAAATTACAGGAACAAGATGATTGTGGGGATTGCCCTGGCCATCGGCATCGGAATTGACAGCGTGCCTTCCATCCTTCAGTTCTGTCCGCAGCTGATTAAAAACATTTTCGGAAGTTCCCTGATGGTATCCTTCCTGATTGTATTCTTCCTGAATCTGATTGTCCCGGAGGATAACAGCGCCGAGTAGGCAGCTTCGTGAAAAACGTACAGAGCCTGTCAGGAACAGGGGTCAGGGGACCGAGATACAGCTTCATGATTAGGCTTCTGGGTATGAGCCGGCGCATGGTGATTGTGAGATCATCCATGCGCCGGTTCTTTTCAGTCTGACGGCCCGTTTTCCACCCCGGACTGGATGGCAGTGACTGAAGGGTCCTTCATATCGTAGACCCGGGACCACTCCTTCGTGCCCTCTACTTTTGCAGCCTCAGAGCGGTTGATGGACAGGAATTTCATCAGTTCATAGCAGTCCACCCAGATTTCATTGTTCCCTTCTTTCTGGGATTCGTCAAAAATAAGCTGAAGGCCAAAGTGGAGATGTGTCTTGTCAATATTGTTGGTATTTTCCGAAGCGCTGTAGCCGGTGCGCCCCATATACCCGATCACGTCTCCGGCGGTCACAATGCTTCCCTCGCTCAGTGTGCTCTGGTAGGGGTAATCCTTGCGCAGATGGGCGTAATAGTAGTACCGTTTCTTGTCGAAGCTGCGGATTCCGATTCGCCAGCCTCCGTACTGGTTCCAGCCCAGGGATTCCACATAGCCGGATTCCACCGCAATAATGGGAGTTCCCGTCTGCCCCATCATATCGTGGCCCAGATGCTTCCGGCTGTAGCCGTAGGAGCGGGAAACGCCAAAGTCATTGTAGTCGGAGTAGGGGAAATTTTTGGCAATGGGAAGGAAGGCTTTCAGGCCGTATTTTGTCACCCACACCTTTTCGGGCGCTGGGCTCTGGGCGCTTTCACCGCCTGACTGTGTCTGCCCGGCTGCCGGATTCGATTCATAGATCTGAGCGTCTGCCAGGGCAAAGGGAGGAGCCTCGGAGGCCGGTATTTCGATTTCGTAATAACCAACCATTCCGCCGAGGACTGCCGTGTAGGCTTCCAGGTAATAAGGGTAGTATTTCATGGAGGCGGTGAGCTGTTCCATGGAAGCTCCGCTTTGAAGACTTGATGCCACCGCATCCATATCGGCCTCCCTGTAATTGGAAAAATTGCCTCCGTATTTTGCCCCGAGATAGGCCAGAAGCTCAATCCAGTTCAGATGGATCTGCTGCTGGCAGGTGTCCACATCATAGCGGAAGGCCTTAGTCAGCGCCGCTTCCGGCACGTCAAAATCTACCCATTTGATGAAATCCTTCTCCTTGCCCTCCTCTGAGCCCTCCGTGCCGGGGAGCAGGGAGAGGAGACTGGAGAGGGCAGGGGAAGCGGGATTTGATTTGAGGTACCAGCCTCCCATCAGGATACAGAAGGCCAGAATCTCGGCTGCTATGAGAAGCCTGGTGCGTCTGCGGTAAAAGAAAAGCAGAATCCGTTCATAAGTATCAGAAATTCGTTTCCATGCTCTGTGCAAGGACATCCCTCCAATAAAAGAGCCGGAAAACGCTTCGTCCGGCCGAAAATGCTTATTATAATCATATGAGGACATGGCTTCGCTTATGACAAAACGTGACATTCGTTTTTCTGAAGGATGAAGGATGTGGTATAATAACCGCAGAGCGGTCATTATACCTGCGCATACCGGTTTCAGCCTTTGCTGCTGAAATCCGGGCGCAGCCTCTGCCGGAGGCTGCGAGGACAGATAAAGGAGATAAAAGAAATGGAACTGATCAGAGATCATTACAACGATTGCACAGAAAAGGAAAAAAACACAGAAGGACAGGGGAAAGAAAACAGCGGTGCAGAGCAGAAGACAGACTCTGCAGGTTTTAGAGATGCTCTTGGAATTCGGATTGTCGAGAGGGGCGAGGGGTTCGCCAGGGGAGAGATGGAGGTAAAGGAATGGCATCTGAATCCCCTTGGAATCATTCATGGCGGCTGTCTGTTTTCCCTGGCAGACACAGTGTCAGGGGCTGCCATCATGGGCCATGGGCACAGAGTGACTACAGTAAATGGCTCGATTAATTTTCTGCGCCCGGGAAAGCCCGATGGAAAGATGACAGCAGAAGCCAGAGAGGTGAAATATGGGAGGACCTTTTCCGTCTGTGACTGCCAGATTTTTGACGACAGGGAAAAGCTGGTAGCCACAACCACCATGACCTTCTATCATCTTGTGGATCGAAAGATCGATCAGGGGGAACAGCAGAAGGAGAGCAGAGACAAGTAAGGGTGTCTGAATCATATGTTGGGGCAGGTCCTGACGGGATGAAACTGGTGAAGGAGCCCTAAAGCTTCAGAATCTCCCCGTCATCAGGCACAAACAGGTTTCCGCTGTAGTAGTTTCTTCCCTCCGCTGTGTAGAGAATTTTGCGGCGGCTGAGGTTCTTCTCCTCGGTGTGCCAGAGCACAAGATTTGGGATATGCAGCCGTTCAGCCAGCTGGCAGGCTTCTCTGACTGTGCTGTGATGTTTTTCGTAAGGAGAAAACTGCTCTCTCTCACTGTAGAGGCAGAAGGCCTCGTGGAGGAGCCAGAAGCTGTCTCTGACATAAGGCTCGCACAGCTCGCTTAAGGGTTCATCTCCGGTGCAGGTGAGCTTTTTTCCGCTTTTAAGCACGAAAGTAAAGCCAAACTGCCTGGCTTTCGTAGAGTGGATGTCAAAAAAAGTGACCGGATAGCCGAGAATTTCCCGTGTTTCCCCGTCACTCACTGGAATCAGAAGGATTCTGTCTCCTATTAAATCATAGAACTTTTTCTGCAGGGTCAGGCGGCAGATGGTCTTTATGGTTTCCACAAGGCCGTCATGGCAGTAGATGGACAGCGTTCCCTCATAACTTCCCTTTTTCATCTGCGTGCCGATCATGCGCACCATCCAGACAATGCCTAACAGATGATCGGTGTGTTCGTGGGTGATAAAAATATGATGGATGTGAAAAAGAGATACATTCATGCGCTCCAGAATCCCGAGAATCCCGTTTCCGCCGCCTGTGTCCACCATGAAAAATTCTTCCCGGGAGCCGCTGTCAGGCACATAAGTCTCAGTCCGGATCGCAAAACAGGTATTGTAGCAATGGGTGACTGCGGCATTTCCTGTGCCGAAGACGTACAGCTCCTCAGAGGGAGAGATGGCTTCAGTAATCATATGGTTTCCTCCTTGGTTGTAATTTAGAAGCGGCAGTTTCAGAAACTCTCTGCCTTCGTTTCTGCCGGCTGTCCGGCCCTGCCCTTCATAGGGGTTTATGCCCTCTATTATAGCAGGACAGCAGGGGAGAGGGAAGATACGGTTTACAGCATTTTCAGGGCTGGCTAAAAAAACTGATTTGTGATACTATTATTCTGTCAGAAAAGCAGTGTAACGGCAAAATATTAGGAGAAGCATATACATGAGAAAAGCAGAATTTTTAAAGGAGCTGGAGGCGTCACTGAAGGGGGAAATTCCGGCAGGGGCAGTTTCCGATAACCTCCGCTACTATGATAACTATATTTCCCAGGAGGTGGCGAAGGGGCGCTCAGAGTCTGAGGTGATTGAAGAGATAGGGAGTCCCCGTCTTATTGCAAAGACGATTATCGATACCAGCGGAGCCGGTGAGTATGAGAGCCAGGAAAGTTCCTATTCCGGATACGGCTCCCAGGGATTTGGCCGGGAGTATGATACAGGCTATGACAGACAGGAAAAACAGCGCACAGGCTTCCACTATTTTAACTTGAACAAGTGGTACTGGAAATTCCTGATTTTTGCAGTTGTGATACTGGTGATGATCTCTGTCCTGTCTATTATCGGAGGTATTTTTGCCCTTCTGTTCCGCTATGCCACTCCGATTCTGATTATCTTACTAATCTGGTCACTGTTTCGAAATTCGAGAAGGTGACACAGGCCTTCAGAGAAAGGAGCCGGCGGAAAGTTTTTTTCCCATCTGGAAGAGGAAACCTTTTGCGGCAGGGAGTTTAAACAGACAAATAAAATAGAGAAAGACTGGCCGGCGAAGAAAGCCGGCCATTTTTTCAGAGAGGAGATAACGGAGAGTATGGCTCAGTTGCAATTAACAAAAGAGACAGAGAGGGAGAGAGAAAGGACGGCACAAAGACAGGGGTCTGCCTTTCAAAGACCGGTGATTTTAGGCGTCTTGGCAGTCTTTTGCTGTGCACTCTGGGGGAGCGCGTTTCCGGGAATCAAAATAGGATACCAGCTGCTGGAGATCCCTTCCGACGCACAGGGCAGCCAGATTGTGTTTGCGGGATATCGTTTTTTTCTGGCAGGACTTCTGGTTCTGATATTCGGAAGCCTTGCTGAGAGAAGACTTCTTGTCCCCTCCTCGAAAGCTGTGCCAAAGATCGTGAAGCTGTCCATGCTTCAGACAGTGCTTCAGTATACGTTTTTTTATCTGGGCGTGGCAAATACCAGCGGCGTTAAGGGCTCGATCATTGTGGGAGCCAACAGCCTGTTTGTCATATTGATTGCGGGACTTTTATTCAGGCAGGAGAAGCTGACGGGAAATAAGATTCTGGGCTGCGCTGCAGGCCTGGCAGGCGTAGTAGCCGCAAATCTGGGACAGGGGGGAATGGAGTTTTCCTTCCGGCTCTCAGGGGAGGGTTTTGTGCTCTGTTCTTCTCTGTCATATGCGTTCTCAACAGTTTTTATGAAGCGGTATTCGAAAGAAGAGGATCCGGTTATGCTCAGCGGATGGCAGTTCCTGCTTGGAGGTCTGATCCTCACAGCATTTGGTTTTCTGCTCGGGGGAAGACCGGGGAACTTTCACGCTGCATCTGCGGGAATTCTCATTTATCTTGCGTTTGTGTCGGCTGCGGCTTATTCTGTCTGGGGCATTCTCCTCAAGTATAATCCTGCCTCAAGAGTGGCAATTTACGGCTTCATGAATCCGGTCATAGGCGTTCTTCTGTCAGCTGTTTTCCTCCATGAGGGAGGGCAGGCGTTCAGTCTGAAAAACCTAGCTGCTCTTATTCTGGTATGTGCCGGGGTAGTGATTGTCAACGGAAAAAAGGAGGAGGCATAAGGCATCGGTCTGTCTGGAGAGCCGTGTATTTCCATTCAAATCATGCTCTTAAGAGTTCTTACGGTTTTTTTAAACGGAGCTGATTTCATTGACACCGGGATAAGAATTGTGTATAGTGTCATTACCGGTAACAAAAACTGAAAATATCTGAATTAATCAGAAAATATTTGTCAAACTGGATATCCGTGACAGAGAAAAGAGGAAAACGATGAGAAAATTACTTTTACTGACAGGAGCCGCTGCTATTTCCCTGAGCCTGGCTGCCTGCTCTGGAAAGAGCAGCCAGGTACAGGGGCCGGAGCCTTCCGAAGAGATAGAGATTAGTACTGATGCAGGTGAAGAGACAGATACAGAGACACAGGGGGATGAGGAAGAAGACATGACAGAAGCGCTGTTCCGCTCCTCAGCCTCTGTGGTTCAGATGGAGATAACCACAGGACTCACCACAGAATATCTGGATGGGCTTTTGAACTATCCGGTGCGTGTGAATTTTGAGGAACCGGTGGAACTTAAGGGGCTAAAGGACCTGGACGCGCTTGGACTGGATAAGCTGTACACAGATGAGCTGCTGGAGGCGGTGGGTTCCTGTGATGTGGACTCCATTGCAATTGAAGACGGGAAGATGACGGTTGGAGATCCAGACGGTGCGAATGTGGTTCTGTCTGAGGATGAAAACGGAAATATAGGAATCTGTGAATTCAATTACGGACTTTAACAGGCATATTGCAGGGATTCTGCTGCGGCCCTTCAAACGTTTGTCTTTCTGCTGCTGCGGGATCTATTAGGGCAGTGTTACGGAAAAATGCGCCTGCCGTATATTTTTTTAAAGTTCTGAAAATCAAAGGAGAGGGAGTTCCACAGTGTCAGACTCTGTGGGATGCCCTCTTTTGATTTTCTTCTCCGGTTTGCCGCAGTTTCAGTACCTTTTTTTATCCTGCTCTGAAAACTCAGAGAAAAGAACCACGACTCCTGTATATTGCAAAAGTCATATTCAGCTGCGGAGGCGGCTGCTATGCGATTTTAAGTACCATAACCCGCTCGTTGCGCATATCCCTCTCCCCGGTGTAGGCAAAGCCAAAGTGATGGTAGAGGGCTGAAGCGGTCTGATTATCATCTGTGACGCTCAGATAAATATGTTTGCGGTGGTATTTTTTCCACAACCTTTTCAGAAGATCCATAAGGGCTGCTTTTCCGTATCCCATACTCTGATAACGGCGGTCAATGAGAAAGCGGTTAAGCCACAGACGTCCGAATGGAAGATATTCCCAGAACAGGCCGTACATGGCAAAGCCAATAAGGACATTTCCGTCATAGATGCCCACCGCATGCCAGCAGGAGTGGGAATCTGCCTCAGACAGACAGTTCTCTATCGATTCGATAAATTTCTTCTGGTCTTCCCTGAGCTCAAGGCTCAGGATTTCCTTCCGGTTTTTCTCAGTGACCGGTTTAAACTGTAGTTCCATAATTCCTCCTGTACAATCATTTTGCGGAAAAATTCTGTATGCGGATTTCCGGCAGCAGAAGCGGGAGCCTCTGCCTTCTGGAATCATCCGACAGCAACTATCAATATACAAGACAATTTAGAATATTGCAACCGAAATCTGACGGCTTTACAGAATTGTAACAGGGTATCCAGGCGAAGGCTGAAAGAAACATCTGTGTTCTGGAGAACTGTCTCTCAATACACAAAAAGGGGAGCAGGACAGGGGAATGTTTTCCTTTACAGAGGAGAAAATAGCTGTTAGAATGAAGCGGTATGAGCGTCAGATAGCTCCGGGAAGGGAAATCTGGCGCTTAAAGGCGTGTGCTCCGTGAGGAAACGAAAAAATCAGAAAACAGGATATCCGCTCCTCCTGTCTGATGGCAGGAAAACGGACAGCAGATAAAGAAGCAGGACGGCGGTGTCTGAGGAAAGGAAGAGTCAGACAGAAACCGTCATGGGACAAGGAGAATGAAAAGTATGTATATTATAGCTGGACTGGGAAACCCCGGGGAAAAGTATGACAATACCCGCCACAACGCAGGCTTTCTGACGATTGATGCCCTGGCGGATCGCTACGGAATTGACGTGAGGGAGAAGGCGCACAAAGCGCTGATTGGCAAGGGAGTGATTGAGGGGCAGAAGGTAATTCTTGCCAAGCCCCAGACCTACATGAATTTAAGCGGTGAGAGCATCCGGGCTCTGGTGGATTACTACAAGGTAACACAGGAGGAGCTGGTGATTATTTTCGATGATATCAGCTTAGAGCCGGGACAGCTACGCATCCGCAAGAAGGGAAGCGCAGGAGGCCACAATGGAATCAAGAGCATTATCGCCCATCTGGGAACCCAGGAATTTACAAGGATCAAGGTGGGAGTAGGGGAGAAACCGCCGAGGATGGATCTGGCAGACTATGTGCTGGGCCGCTTTGCAAAGGAAGAGCAGGACACCATGAAGGAGGCCTTCGAGACTGCCGCCAAGGCGGCCGTCGCCATTATGACAGAGGGGGCGGACGCGGCTATGAACCAGTATAATGGCTCTAAAAAGAAGAAAGAAAAGGCAGAGGCAAAGGAAGAATAAGCCGCAGGGCCGCCGCGGCGGGAGAACAGGCTGCCCAAACGGGCAGGGGCTGTGAAGGCGCGCAAAAAGCGGGCCATGGAAACACGGCGTATCAGGCAGAGAGTCAGGAGGGATGAAAATGGGAGTGATATTTGCAAATCCGCTGGAAGAGCTGGTGGAGTTTCAGGAGATGAACCGGGATCTGGAACAGGGAAAGGGGCCTCTTCAGGTCAGCGGGTGCGTGGATTCCCAGAAGGTTCACCTGATCAGCGAGACGGCGGGAAGCCTCAGGTGGAAGCTGATTGTGACCTATGACGATTCCAGGGCCAGGGAGATCTATGAGGACTACAGGACCTTTGATCCGGCGGTGTTCCTCTATCCGGCCAAGGATCTGCTGTTTTACAGCTCCGATATCCATGGAAATCTGCTGACACGCCAGAGGATGCAGGTATTCAAGCATCTGATGGAGGACGAGGCGGGAACGATCGTGACAACGGTGGACGGGCTGATGGATCGCCTTCTGCCGCTTTCGGAGATCAGAAACAGCCGGATTGCCGTTGTTTCCGGGGAGAGCCTGAAAACGGAGGAGATGAAGGAAGCGCTGGCAGGGCTGGGCTACGAGAGAGTCGGACAGGTGGACGGAATGGGACAGTTTTCCGTGCGGGGCGGAATCATCGACATTTTCCCGCTGACCGAGGAGCTTCCCGTGCGAATCGAGCTGTGGGGGGATGAGGTAGATTCCATCCGCAGCTTTGATCCGGAAAGCCAGCGTTCAGTGGAGGAGCTGGAGCGGGTGGAGATCTGCCCTGCAACGGAGCTGCTGCTTGAAAAATCCCGGGTGGAGAAGGGGCTTTCAAAGATCGAGAAGGAAATGAAAAAGTATGGGAAAGCCCTGAGAGATCAGATGAAAAATGAGGAGGCCCACCGGATTGAGGGGCTGGTGAGGGAGCTGTCCGAGGAGATCAGAGAGGGCTTTAAGGTACACGGTCTGGGCGGCTTCATCCAGTATTTTGCCGAAAAAACCGTTTCCTTCCTGGAGTATTTCCCGAAGGAGGAGCTGGCCGTATTTCTCGATGAGCCTCTGAGAATCAGGGAGAAGGCTGAAGCGGTGGAACTGGAATTTCGGGAGAGTATGGCCCACCGGCTGGAGGGAGGATACCTGCTTCCCGGGCAGACAGACTTTCTCTATTCGGCAAAGGCCACAGCCGCTATGATGTCAGGAAGCCATACGCTTCTGGTGTCAGGGCTTGATCAGAGGATGACAGGCTTTTCTGTGAAAAAAAAGTACAGCATTGAGGCCAAGAGCATGGGCTCCTATCAGAACGGCTTTGAGATGCTGATCAAGGATCTGACCAGGTGGCAGAAGGAGAAATACAGAACAGTCCTTCTGACCGGCTCCAGGACAAGGGCCAGCCGTCTGGCCGGCGACCTGAGAGAGTACGGGCTGAAGGCCTATCTGCCGGATGAGGACGGCGGACAGGTGAAGGCCGGAGAGATTATGGTCACCTACGGAAACCTCCACCGGGGCTTTGAGTATCCGCTTCTGAAATTTGCTGTCATCACAGAGGGCGACATGTTCGGAAGCGGTCAGGGAAAAAAGAGAAAGAAGAAAAAGACGGCCTACGAGGGAAGGAAAATCCAGAGCTTTTCCGAGCTCTCCGTGGGAGACTATGTGGTACATGAAAACCATGGCCTTGGAATCTACCGGGGAATCGAGAAGATCGAACAGGACAAGGTGGTAAAGGACTATATTAAAATCGAGTACGCAGACGGCGGAAACCTCTACCTTCCGGCCACAAAGCTGGAGGGAATCCAGAAGTATGCAGGAGCGGACGCCAAGCGGCCGAAGCTGAACCGTCTTGGAGGAAGCGAGTGGAATAAGACGAAGACCCGGGTGCGGGGAGCGGTAAAGGAGATTGCCAAGGATCTGGTAAAGCTCTATGCCGCAAGGCAGGAGCAGGAGGGCTTCCAGTACGGCCCTGACACGGTATGGCAGAGAGAATTTGAGGAGATGTTCCCCTACGAGGAGACAGAGGATCAGCTGGAGGCCATTGACGCAGTCAAGAGAGACATGGAGAGCAGGAAGATCATGGATCGGCTGATCTGCGGGGATGTGGGCTACGGAAAGACGGAGATTGCCCTGAGGGCAGCCTTCAAGGCCATCCAGGAGGGAAAGCAGGTGGTTTATCTGGTTCCCACCACGATCCTGGCCCAGCAGCATTACAATACCTTTGTCCAGAGAATGAAGGATTTTCCGGTCCGGGTGGATATGCTGTCGCGGTTTCGCACGCCGGCAGAGCAGAAACGGACCCTGGAGGATCTGAAAAAGGGCTTTGTGGACGTGCTCATCGGAACCCACCGGGTGCTGTCAAAGGACGTGGAGTTCAAGAGTCTGGGACTCCTCATTATCGACGAGGAGCAGCGGTTCGGGGTGGCCCACAAGGAGAAGATTAAAAAGCTGAAGGAAAACGTGGATGTCATCACCCTGACGGCGACGCCGATCCCCAGGACACTCCACATGAGCCTTATCGGAATCCGCGATATGAGTGTTCTGGAGGAACCTCCGGTGGACCGTCTGCCGATCCAGACTTATGTGATGGAGTACAACGACGAGATGGTGCGGGAGGCCATCAACAGGGAGGTGGCCAGAGGCGGGCAGGTGTACTATGTATACAACCGGGTCAACAACATTGAGGAGATCGCAAACCATGTGGCCTCCCTGGTGCCTGACGCCCAGGTGACCTTTGCTCACGGGCAGATGAGGGAGCACGAGCTGGAGCGGATTATGCTCGACTTTGTCAATGGCGACATTGACGTGCTCGTTTCCACCACGATTATTGAAACGGGGCTGAATATCCCCAATGCCAACACAATTATCATTCACGATGCAGACCGCCTGGGGCTTTCACAGCTCTATCAGATCAGAGGGCGCGTGGGACGTTCCAGCCGTACCTCCTATGCCTTTCTCATGTACAGAAGGGATAAGCTCCTCCGGGAGGAGGCGGAAAAAAGGCTTCAGGCTATCCGGGAGTTTACAGAGCTGGGCAGCGGAATCAAGATTGCCATGCGGGATCTGGAGATCCGGGGAGCCGGAAACATCCTGGGGGCAGAGCAGCATGGCCATATGGAGGCCGTGGGATATGACCTCTACTGCAAGCTGTTAAACGAGGCCGTTCTGGCCTTAAAGGGAGAGACAGAGGAGGGGGCAGAGTTTGAAACCACGGTGGACTGCGATATTGACGCCTACATTCCTGCCTCCTATATTAAAAATGAGTATCAGAAGTTAGATATTTACAAGCGGATCTCAGGCATTGAGTCTGAGGAGGAATACATGGATATGCAGGATGAGCTGATCGACCGCTTCGGAGAGATACCGGGGCCGGTGGAAAATCTGCTGCGGGTGGCTGCCCTGAAAGCTCTGGCCCACAGGGCAGGGGTGACGGATGTGTTCATCAACCGGCAGGAGGTAAGGCTTGTGATGTTTAAAAAGGCAGAGATCGATGTGACAGGAATTCCCGAGCTCATAGGAAAATACAGGGGCGATCTGAAGCTGCGCCCCGGCGATGCTCCGGAGTTTCTCTACCAGGATCAGAGGAGCAGGAATAAGGACTGCATGAAAATGACAGAGAAGGCAAAGGAGCTTCTGACAGAGCTCTTCAGCCTGTGCGAGAGGGCCAGGGAAGGCGTGAAGAGATAGAGCGCGCGAAGAAACAGAGAGAAGCGCCGGGAGATGGAGAAAAGGCGTCAGGAGAGACAAGAGGCACGAATGGGAGGATACGGAATGGAAAAGGGAACGCAGGAGATCCGGCTGAACAAATTTCTCAGTGAGTCAGGATTCTGCTCCCGCCGGGAGGCGGATCGCCTGATTGAGGCGGGAGAGGTCCTGGTGGACGGAGCTGTGGCATCTATGGGGATGAAGATCAGGGAAGGGCAGCAGATAGAGGCGGACGGGACTCTGATTTCAGGAAAAGACAGGCCTGTAGTGCTGCTGGTCAATAAGCCCAGGGGGATTGTCTGCACCACCTCTGACCGGGACAGGGCAGAGAATATTGTGGATTTTATCGGCTATCCCCTGCGGGTGTACCCGGTGGGAAGGCTCGACAAGGATTCAGAGGGACTGATCCTGATGACCAACCAGGGGGAGCTGGTGAACCGGATTCTGAAGGGAAGATACGGACACGAGAAAGAGTATCTGGTGAGTGTGGACCGGGAGATCACAGAGCAGTTTCTGAACCGGATGAGGAAGGGAGTAAAGATTCTCGACACGGTGACAAGGCCCTGCACCGTGGAAAAAACAGGAGAAAAATCCTTCCGCATCATACTGACTCAGGGGCTGAACCGGCAGATCAGGAGGATGTGTGAGGCTTTAGGATACCGGGTGAGAACTCTGAAAAGAGTGAGGATTATGAACCTTCGTCTGGACGGCCTGAAGACAGGAGAGTACAGGGAGATTACCAGGGGAGAGTGGAAGGAGCTGACAGAGCTTCTGGAAGGAAAAGGAGAGCGGAGAAAAGCGGACCAGAAAAATGCAGGGAAACACAGTGAATTGGGACAGAGAGAGCCGGAAAAAGGCGGGAGATAGGCTGCCAGGGCCGGCCCGGGGCATTGAATGAAAAAGAATAAAGCCGCAGACGCGTGGACGAAAGGAGCTGAGCCATGCGCCTGCGGCTTTTCCTGTTTTGCCGGTATCTTTTTTCAGCAGTTCCCGCTTCTGAGAAACGGCTCCGGATTCAGCAGCGTCTGCATCCGCCCCAGGAAAGACGGGCTGTTTACCGGTCAGAGTCCCAGCTGTTGTAGCTGACAATGGAAGAGAGTTCTTTTCTCTGCTTTCTGCGGGGAGCGCCCGGGTTGGCCGGATAGCCCACGGTGATGATCAGGCGGGCTGTGGTGTCAGAAGGAATATGAAAGGCACTGTGCAGCCGTTCCTGGTTCATGGTGCCGATCATACAGGTTCCGAGTCCCAGGGAAGCGGCCTCGCAGCAGAGGGACATGGCGGCCATCCCTATATCCATCTGGGCGAAATGCTGGGAGCCGTAATGCTCGGCAACGCCAGGCTGAAGCTTTGCCTTCTCCTCGCAGATGATAAAGAAAGCGGGAACCCTGTTTCCCCACGGACAGCCGTTTAATCCCCCGTCCTCCAGACATTCGGTCAGCCGTTTTTTCGCCTCCGGCTCGTCAACGATGAGAAAATGCCAGGGCTGGGAGTTGCAGGCGCTGGGGCTTAAACGGGCCACATCTGCCAGGTGGGTGAGAAGCTCCCTGGAAACAGGAGCGTCGCTGTATACGCGGCAGCTTTCGCGGGTGTTCTGAAGTTCTTCAAATGTGTGAAAGTTCATACGAAATTCTCCTTTTTTTAAAATAGAATAGCGGCAAGTTCCGAAGACGGACAGGGCGCCGCCGGGAAAACAGGATGGATTACTTTTATTGTACTCCCGGCGCGGGAGATTTGCCATAGGATTTTTTCGAGGCAGCCCCGACGGACGTGCGGGGAGGAGGATGAACTGCTGTTCGGCTGTTTTGATGGCTTATAGGCTCCGGAATCAATGGTAAAATAAAACATCTCTGTCGGGATAATGCTGTTTACCTGAGTCCACATTAATATGGACAAAACATGGAATGGCCATCTGTTTCTATTTACAAACAAAGTTGTTACAATAAAGAAAATAATAGATAGAAAGGGAGAAATGAGAGAAAGACACGAAAAATTTATAAAATTACTGATAGAAAAAGAACAATTTATTCCCCTTCACATCTGCGCCGGAGAGCTGGGAGTATCGGAGAAAACCTTAAGGCGCGATATGGAGAGCCTGAACCGGGAACTGGAGAGAGATGGAGCATTTATTGAGAGGAGAGCAGGAGTCGGCATCCGTCTGAACCTGGATGGGGCTGACAGGGCTGCATTTTTTAATAATATGGCTCTCTGGGAGGCAGGGAAGGCAGAACGCCAGGGGATTGTCTGGGATCGAAATTCCAGAAGAATGGATCTGGCTTTGAATCTGCTTTTGTATACAGATGAGCCTGCCTCGCTTTCCGATCTGGCCTACAAATATTATGTGAGCAGGAGCAGCATTACCAAGGATTTAAAGGCAGTGGAAGAGTTTTTCAGCCGTCATGGCCTTCTGCTTGTTAAGGCGAAGAAGGGGACGAGGGCAGATGGACCGGAGCAGAACATCCGGAAGGCTCTGACAGAGCTGATTGTCATGCTTCTGGACGCATCCGGGAAGGAAGCAGAGGAGCCTGCGGCGGAGTCAGACATGATGATGACAATTCTGGACTGTTTTTCGGAAGATGATCTGATCTGTGTGGAGAAAATTCTGAGAAGGATAGAGGAGAGGCAGAACTACTATTTTGATGAGCTGGAGTATGGCCGCGTATCAGTGGGGCTGCTGGTCACGATATACCGTATCAGGGAGGGATTTTCTATTCCCCCAAAAGAGACGGGAGAGGATGGGAAGCACAGAGGAATCTACAGGGACCTTGCAGGGGAGATTGCCGATGGGCTCACAGAGGACTATGGTATGGAGATTTCTGCCACAGAACAGGCTGCCATGGCAGCTCTCCTGGAAACCACCCACCTGTCGGACTCTCTTGCAGATTCCGGCCAGGAGGCAGATACAGAGCTGTTCGACGCCTTTGGGAGTGACTTTATCGACGCCTTTTCTGTCATCATGGAGGTAAATCTGCGGGAGGAGTCGGGGCTTTACCAGAATATTATGGCTCACATTGCCCTGATGCTGAGGCGTGTGAAGGCGAATACAACGGCCAGAAATCCCCTGACTGCACAGATTATGGAAGAGTATATGGGAACGATCAATGTATGCCAGGTTATCTGCTGGATTCTTTCCAGAAAATTCAGGCTCCCGGATATCAGCATGGATGAGATCTGTTATCTGACTCTCTATATACAGGGAGAGATCCTGGAGAAGGAGGAGAAGGCGAAGGTGCTTCTGGTGTCGAACCAGCAAAAGGGCATTGTCAACCTGATGCGGCATAAGCTGCTGACCCGCCATTCCAAGTGGGAGATTACAGAATGCAGCTATTATGGCTTTTTTGAGAGAGAGCAGGAGACCTATGACTTTGTCCTGTCCACTCTCTTTCTGGATCCGAAGGAGTGCAGGATTCCCTATGCGTTCGTGTCTCCTATGCTGAGTGCAGAGGACTGGAAGCATATAGAAGCTATATCCCGCTATGCAAAAGAATTTCCTCAGAGGTATCTGCAGAAGCTGGCAGGGACGGTGAATGATCTGAGAGACATTGGCTGTGAAGTAAGAACCGTGGGCAGAGAAAAAACATTTTTGCCGGATCTTCAGTCAGTCTGCATTGAAGGGCAGAAGAAGATACGCTATCACTACCTGTTCCGGCCTGGAGGAGGAAACAGATGCCGTTTCGTGGCAGACTGTCCGTCTGGGAAAATCAGAGCTGTGGAATTTGAGATGGATAACTGGGATTTTATGCTGTTTGCCTCAAAACTGATTTACCTGCTGGGAAGCTGCAGGGATGATATTCTGGACGAATTTTATAACTATCTGCTGCATGGCTCGGGGGAGGAATCCCTGTGACCACAGAGGGGAGGAGAAGGATGTATAAAATTATTATTTTTACCCATGATGTGCTGTCGAGGGGACTTCTTGAGACGTCCCGCATTGTTATGGGGGAACAGCCGGACATCGAGACGTATTCGGTGACCCTTGGCTGTGATCTGGAGGAGCTGAGAGCGTGTGTGAAAAACTCGATTGAACATTCTGAGAGGGAGGGGCAGGAGGTGCTTGTTCTTACGGATCTCATGTACGGCACACCGTTCAATATGATGGCAGAGCTTCAGGAAACCCACTGCTTTTCACATATTACAGGGGTCAATCTGCCCATGCTTCTGGAAGCCATCAACAGGCGGCAGGAGCCCCTGTCTGAGAGCACCAACGGAGAGCTAGTGAAGGCAGCTAAAAACAGCATTTTTGACTGCCGAAAGTTCTTAGGTACAATCTGAATCCGCGGCAGAGCGGAGGAAGGGTGAATACTGCAAGGCAGCAGAACGAGAAGGGAGAAGGAAGGCAGGGAAGAGGAAGAGCAGGGAAAAGGAAGAGCAGGAGAAAAACAGATAACAGGAGTAAAAGGAAGAAAAGAAAGGCGGAGGGAAGAATGAGAAATATTGTGCTTACAAGGATTGACGATCGTCTGATCCACGGTCAGGTTGTGACCGCCTGGATCAGAAGGTATCCGATCAACAGAATTTTGATTGTAGATGACGAGCTGTCAAAAAACAGGCTGATGGAGCGAATTTACAGGGCGGCGGCCCCGGTCGGGACGGAGGTGCTGATAAAGCCTGTGCAGGAGGCGGCAGCCTTTCTTCGGGAGGACGGGGAGAGAGGAGAAAACATTCTGATTCTGGTGAAGGTTCCTCAGGTGATAGAAGCACTCCTGGAAGGGGAGGTGGAAATAAAAAAGGTGATACTGGGAGGAATGGCAGCAGGAAAGGGACGGAAAACCTTTATCAGAAATGTGTCAGCCAGCAGGGAGGAGATAGAGTGTATGAGGCGCATTTCAGAGAGAGGAATCGAGCTGAGCTATCAGCTTGTGCCGGATGAGAAGGAGACGGATCTGAAAAAACTGCTGTAGAGGAGGAAGAGATGGGGGATAAAAGTTATTTAAAATCATTTTCCAGAGAGGAATATCTGACCCATGTAGGAAAGCTGCAGAGGCGCATGGAGGAGGAGGGACTTGACCTGCTTTTACTGTCATCGCCGGAAAACATCTATTATGCCACAGGATACCGCTCCTGGTACACCTCAAGCCTGTTCCGGCCGGTATTTGTCTTTGTGCCGGTGAAGGGGGAGCCTGGGATCTATCTGAGAATTCTTGAGAAAACCACGGTGGAGAATACAAGCTGGTGTCCGAACATTTACTGCTCCGGCTCCCCGGAGAGGAGGCTGGGAAAATTAAATGCCGCAGATCCGAAGGATGCCCTGAGACAGTTTATCTGCTCCCTTGACTGCACGGTAAAGCGTGTGGGCCTGGAAGCCGGGGACGGCCTCCACTACTTCTGGTCCCTGAACCTTCTGAAGGAGCTTTCAGAGGAATTTCGGGGACAGCTTGAATTCTGTGACGGAACCAGGGCAATTCAGAGGGCGAGGATGATCAAGACAGACTGGGAGACAGAGCGGATCCGGACAGCGGGCTATGTGACAGAGCGGGCTATAGTGGATGCGTTCCGGGAGATAAGGGCAGGCATTACAACGGAGAAGGAGATTGCCAGGAGCATTGCATCGAAAATGGCTGCCGGGGGAGTTGACCGGATTTCCTATCTGACGGTCAATTCAGGAACAGACAAGTACAGTACCTTTAACAGCTACGCTACAGACCGGGTGGTGAGAGAGGGGGAGATTGTGCTTGTGGATATCAGCGGGCACATCGACGGCTATGCCTCGGATCTGACGAGAACCATGTTTTTGGGAAAACGGCCTCCTGAAGTCTACCTGGAGATGGCAGAAATTGCCAGAGAATGTGTCCATGAGGGATTCCGTGCTCTGAGGCCGGGAAGGCCGGTGAGAGAGGTCAGTGATGCGGTGGAGGAGTATCTGAGAAATGCCAGGTATGGAAGGGAAGTGCTGCACACAAGCGGCCATGCCATCGGGCTGAATGTGACAGAATATCCCAATATTACAGGCTCTGAGGAGGAGACTGTACAGCCGGGAATGGTATTTGCCATCGAAAACGGTGTGTACCCCTATGACAGGGAGCAGGGAGCCTCCTCGATCTGGATCTCATTCCGGATGGAGGACGAGGCCCTGGCCACAGAGGGGGAGGCGAAATGGCTCTCCGGCCCCGGGCATGCCCTGTATACATATGAGGACTTTGTGTAGCAAGAAAAGCCGCGGAAAAACAAAGAGAGGGAGGGTTACTGGATGATTATTATTAAGGCGCTGCTGCTGGCTGTCACGGCCAATCTGGCCAGCGGAAGGGTTTGGAGCCCGATTACATGGCCGTTTTGTTACCCGTTAATTAATGGAACTGTAGTGGGATTTATTTTGGGCGATCCGCTCTTGGGACTTATGGCCGGAGCCACCATCAACCTGGCCTATATCGGCTGGATCTCTGCAGGGGGAACGATGCCGTCCAACATCGGAATCGCAGGCGTGTACGGGACAGCTATCACGGTGCTTGCCAAGGCGTCGCCGGAGCTGGGCATCACACTGGCCATCCCCATCGGCCTTCTGGGAGTCCTTCTGTGGAATCTCCAGATGACGCTCAACGTGTTCTGGGTGCACAGACTTGACAGCAATGCAGAAAAGGGAGAGATAAACAAGATTTTCTTTAACGCCTGGCTGTTTCCGCAGCTTACCTGTCTGGCAATCAACGGATTTCCGGCCTTTATCCTGATGTTCTTAGGCGGAGATTTCTTTACAGAGCTTCTGGGAAGGATTCCGGAGTCCTTTGTCAATGCCCTCAGTGTGACGGGAAATATTCTCCCGGCGGTGGGAGTGGCCATGCTGCTTAACTATCTGGGAAAGAAAAAAGTGTTTCCGTTTTTTGTCATCGGCTTTTTCCTTGCAACCTATCTGAATCTGCAGATTATGCCGATCGCTATTTTCGGAGCCTGCCTGGCACTCTTAAGCTACTATGGAGGCCAGGGAAATGAGAATTTTGGAACAGAGACGAGCTGGGCGGCGGAAGAGACAGATGCGGAGGGAGACAGCAAAGAAAAATCAGGAAAAGAGGGACTGTCGGTACGCCTCAGGCGTTCGGATCTCATCAAGCACTGGCTTATCGGACTGGGAGCTGAGGTAGGATATAACTATGAGAGGATGCAGGCGTCGGGAAATGTTCTGGCCATGGTTCCCATTATCAGGAGGCTGTATAAAGATCCCAAGGATATCAGCGATGCCCTGAAGCGTTACCTCGTATTTTTCAATACAGAGCCGTCTTTCATCGGCAACGTGATTCCCGGTATCTGCGCTTCTCTGGAGGAGGAAAGGGCGAACGGAGCTGAAATTTCAGATGAGATGATCAATGGGCTGAGGACAGGACTGATGGGACCTCTGGCAGGCGTCGGAGACAGTCTGGCAGGCGGCGTGATTTACCCCATTGCAGTGTCTATGGGCTGTTCCATGGCTTTAAACGGAAACTTTGCCGGCCCGGTGCTGTTTTTCGTAATTTTTACAGGGATTATGCTTGTGGTGGGTTATAATCTGTATTTTATGGGATACAGGAAGGGAAGTCAGGCCGTGATGGCTCTTCTGGGAGAAGGAGGAAATTCCATCACAAGGCTGACAGACGCCTTCGGTATTTTGGGACTTATGGTAATAGGAGCCATGGGAGCACAGAAGGTTCTGGTGTATGTGCCGGCTGTATTTTCTGTGGGACAGACCTCCGTTGTCATCCAGGATGTGCTGAACGGGGTAGTCATGAATATTCTTCCCTTTGGAATTATCATCGGAGCCTGGATGCTTCTGAGAAGGAAGGTATCCCCGATCCTTGTGGTTCTGCTTTTGATGGCAGTGGGGATTGTGGGCTATTATCTGGGAATCCTGGGACTGGCCGTGTAGAAAGCACAGAGGGCAGCTTTGCTATTCCAGCCAGGGGAGATCTACAAGCGTATACTCGTGCCCCAGAGCGGGAAGGATTTTATCCAGCAGATCACAGGTTCTGATTTTCAGGCTGGAAGTGTTGATACAGGGGTGACAGCCGAAGTATTCATCCTTCAGCACATCTCTGTCAATCGCCAGCCTGACACGGTTTTCTGTATCGTTCATCAGCCCCAGAACACTGACGGAACCGGGGGTGATGTCGAGAAACTGTTCCATAAATTCAGCAGATGCAAAGGACAGTCTGGAGCAGCCCATCTGTTTGGAGAAAATGGCTGTTTTGAACTTTTTTTCACCCGGCGTCAGCAGAAGGTAAAAATTTGTCTTCTGGGCATTGCACAGGAACAGGTTTTTACAGATACGGATCTGCAGCAGAGCCTCGACTTCATGGCAGACCTCGATGGTATCTGTGGGATCGTGATCCATCCTCTGGTAGGAAACGCCGAGGCTGTCTAAGAAGTCATAGGCGCGAAGTTCTTTGGGAAGGCGGCCCTCCTCAAAGGAGGGCCGGCCGGTGTATATGGTTTTATCGATAAAAAGGTTGGTCATGAGTTAGAGCTCCTTTGTCAGTATAGTAATTGGACTTTGGGGTACAGAGGAGGAACGGCGGCGCGAATATGCAGGCAAAGGCCAGCGAAGCAATAGTAATTTTAATCCGCGCTCCCGGGCAGGGAGCGACAGCAATTTTTTGTAAATAATTTCCCCGTTCTTTCAGAACCATTAAGCAATTATACTTGATGGATTTTCCCAGTGCAAGCCTGCATTCTGTTTTACCCATGAAATACAAAAATGGTATCGGTATTCAGGTGCGAATCTTCCGGGAAATCTATATGTGCCTGGTATTCGCACCTGTTTTCAAATTTTTCTATTTTCTTATTTTCTCCAGTTTCACCACACACTCGCAGTGTCCAGTCCACGGAAACAAATCCACCGGCCATGCCTCTCTGGCCTTATACCCCTTTTTCTCAAATACCCTCAAATCTCTGGCCAGGGTCTCCGGCCCGCAGGAGATGTAGACCACGGTTCTGGGCCCTGCCTGTGCTGCGGCCTGGATGAACTCCTCTGTGCTTCCGCTTCTGGGAGGATCCATAAATACCACATCCAGCCGCTCGCCGTCTGCCGCCATCCGGCTCATAAAGCGCCCTGCATCATTGCAGTAGAATTCGATATTTTTGATTTCATTTTTCTTTGCATTCTGCACAGCGTCCCTGACAGCGTCACGGTTTAATTCCACACCGATTACCCGGCCGGCTCTGCCGCTGGCCGTGATCCCGATGGTACCGATTCCGCAGTAGGCATCCAGCACGGTTTCCCGTCCTGTCAGGCCGGCCAGTTCCATGGCCTTATTGTAGAGCTTTTCTGTCTGAACTGGATTTACCTGGTAGAAAGAGCGGGAAGAGATTCTGAATCTGTGACCGCAGAGAATATCCTCAATATAGCCCTTTCCCCAGAGGACATGCTCCTTTTCACCGAGAACCATGCTGGTGCTTCGGCCATTTATATTCTGGATAATGGTGGTAATCTCCGGATGCTTCTCCCTGAGAGCTTTGACAAAGTGATTCTTGGATGGAAAAACGGGGGAAGCGGTTACGAGAACCACCATGATTTCCCCTGTTGCAAAGCCCCGCTTGACGAGAACGTGGCGAAGCAGTCCGTAGCCTGTATCCTCGTCAAAGGTGCGGATCTTAAAGGAGCGCAGCATCCCGCGGATGGTGCCGATGATCTCGTCTGCTTTCTCATCCTCAATGAGGCAGGTCTCCACAGGAACCAGCTCATGGGTGCCCTCTTTATAGACGCCGGAAACCGCATTGCCCCTTCTGTCATGGCCGAAAACAGCGTGCACCTTGTTTCTGTAGTGGTACGGATTTTCCATTCCGATAATCGGTTTTACAGGGCACAGTCCCTTCAGGAGCCCGTTTATCATCTCCTGTTTGACTGCAAGCTGTTTTTCGTAGGAGAGGTGAAGATACTGGCAGGCGCCGCATTTTTTGTACACGGGACAGGCGCTTCGGTTTTTGCCGGAGGATTTTTCCACAGTCTCAGACGGGATACGGGAGGACTTTCCGTCTGGAATCTGCCTGTCCGGGCGTTTTCTGTCTGAAAATCTGTCAGAAGACAAGCCCATGCCGCCGCTTTTCCTGCTTTTCTGAGAGGGAGCGGACCTCCTTTCACCGGACTTTCCAGGGCGATCTCCAATTTTCGGTCCTGCCGTCTCGGTTCTGCTGTTTTGTCTATGTGTAGGTTTCATATTTCGTTCTCCTTCTATGTTCTTTCATTCATTTTCCTGTCTGATTCGGTTCGGCAGATTCAGAAAAACTGTATCAGCCCGCCTCGGTTCTGTCTGGGGAACCGGCGTTTTTTCTGTACGGTTTTCTTTACTCTGCGCGTGGGTTTCTGTTCCGGGCTTTATCAGCCGGTTTTAGCTGTATGGTAATTATAAAAGATCTCCTGACCGCGATCAATCCCTATAAAATAACTGCGTCCCCAAGAGGAACCGGATAGTTCCTCTGCCGGATAAAGGGGCGTTTTCGGCGTTTCCTGTGGAACCATAAAACTATTTCATGATATAATGAGCGCAAGCGAGCCTGTGGGAGCTTGCTCACACGAGACGAGCGGCGAATGACGATCACAGGCTGTGCCTGTGATATAATGACCGCAGGGCGGACATTATATCTGTGCCGAGCCGCTGGCTCCCGAAGGGAGCCTGAATACTCCTGCGGCGAGTGCGCATCCCTCGGAGAGATACATATCCGAAGGATATGATAATAATGAGCTGCGATAAAGGATCAATTCCATTTGAAGGGGGAAGTATGTGATGGATATATGGGAAAAGTTATATATCAGAGCAAAAGAACAGTACCATCCAGAGGACGTGTCACCTTTTATCTATGCACATCATGTGGTCTGTGCCTTAGAAAGTGAGAACGGGGAAATTTACACGGGATTCTGTATTGAAAGCTGCTGCGGCGTTCTCGATCTGTGCGCAGAGAGAACTGCGGCGCTGAATATGTATATGAACAGCGGTCAGACGGTTGTGAAACGGCTGATTGCATTCAGAGACAAAGCGCCCTTTGGTGAGGGAAGCGGAATGCCCTGCGGCGCATGCAGAGAGTTTTTTATGCAGCTAAACAGTAAGAATGAAGAGATGGAAATCATGGTTGACTATGACAGGAGAAAGACAGTCCGGCTGAAAGAATTGCTGCCCAACTGGTGGGGATGGGACCGGTACAAGAACAGTGAAGGGAACCAGTAAGCCTACGCTCAGTCAGATTTTTTCTGCTCCGTTTCATTCAGATGGAATACATTTCGTTTGAAATCAAGCACGCCTTCCCGCTTCAGCCGGCCAAGCTCCGAAGAGAGCGCGCTCCGGTCTGTGCAGAGGTAATCGGCAAGCTGCTGCCTGTTGAATGGGATGGAAAAGGAGCTGGAGCCTGCCTGGGCGGAAACATCCGACAGGTAGGCCAGGAGCTTTTCACGGATAGAGCGGCGGGACAGCTGCTCCATCTTTTTCGTGAGCATCAGATTTTTCCCGGCAAGAGCGGAGAGCACATTCCGGATCAGCGTCTGGTGGAAGGGGCAGGAAGAGGGGCAAACGTCAAGAAGCCGGCTGACATTGACAAACAGCAGGGAGGAGTCCTCAGCTGCCAGGACGCTGACTGATAGGGGAGTTCCCGGAAGGCTGGCATAAGCCTCGGCGAAAAAGTTCCCTTCCCCGGCTTCCGACAGCAGATGCCTCCTGCCCCAGAAATCTTCTTTTACAATGTGCACAGATCCGGACAGCACGATTCCCATGGAAGAAACAGGTTCCCCGCTGTGATAAATAAATTCATTTTTCAGAAAGGTTCTTTTTCTCGCATCCAGACAGCCTAAAAGCCCGGTAAGCTCCCCGGCGTCAATCCCTGAAAACAGGGTACAGCCAAGCAGAGCCTTCAGCTCCCGGCCGGAATACCCCTTCGCTGAATTCTCAGATACATGATTAGTTTCTCCTGATATTCTGTCCATGTCCATGTTTTCTCCTGTCATTTTGATTTTATTCAAGCGGTTTTATTCAATCAGTTTTACCCCAAACGGTTCTGCCTCAAACGTCCTGAGCAGGCTGAAGCTTCCCCTGAGCCGGTTTATGGCGGAAATAACTGCTGTTTTTGTTGTAAATACAACAGAACTTTATTCCTCATTATAGTATAGTATCCCCAGACAGTCAATGGCGCCCACTGGTGCGTCTGTGCTGCCTTAAAAGAATGGAGATCACATCTTGCTGAAAAAGACAGAAAATGGTCTCCAAATTCATGGAAACAGAGAGAAAAGCGCCAGAAAAGGAGGATACAATGGCTTACAAAATGTTTTGTTATCAGTGTCAGGAAACGTCAGGGTGCAGCGGATGCACTCAGGGAGGGGTCTGCGGAAAGACGGCCAGGACAGCAAATCTCCAGGATCTGCTTGTCTATGCGTCAAAGGGGCTTGCCGCCGTCCTGTACCTGTCCGGTGAGAATGGGGAGGGCGCGGGAAGGCTGCCTATTAAGGAGGACAGCAGGCTGCTTCGCGACAACCTGTTTGCCACCATCACCAATGCGAACTTTGACGATGAGAAGCTCGTCTGCCGTATCTTTGCGACACAGAAGAGAAAGGAGGAAGCTCTGAGGGAACTGAACAATCCTGACGCCATCCTGGCGGGAGCCTGCGAGAGCCTGAAAGATGCCGTTCTCTGGATGCCTGGGACGAAGGAGGAAATCCTGGATCTGGCCGGGGACAGAGGAGAGAAAGAGAGTTCTGTTTCAGAGATATTCGGAATCCTGTCTGCAGGAAATGAGGATATAAGAAGCCTGAGAGAGCTGATCACCTATGGACTGAAGGGAATGGCCGCTTACCTGAAGCATGCGGACGTTCTCGGAAAGAGGGATGAGGAAACGGAGAACTTTATGATCCGCGCCCTCTCCGCCCTGGCTGATGACAGACTGTCGGCGGAGGAGCTGATCTCCTTAGCCATGGAGACAGGGAAATTTGGCGTTTCTGCCATGGCACTTTTAGACAGGGCCAATACGGAGCGGTACGGCTCACCGGAGATCACAGAGGTGGAGCTGGGAGTCAGAAAGAATCCGGGAATTCTGATCTCCGGACATGATCTGAGGGATCTGGAAATGCTTCTTGAGCAGACGGAGGGGACGGGAGTGGATGTGTACACCCATTCGGAAATGCTCCCCGCCCACTATTATCCCGCATTTAAGAAGTACAGCCACTTTGCGGGAAATTATGGCAATGCCTGGTGGAAGCAGACGGAGGAGTTCGAGGCCTTCAACGGCCCTGTGATCCTTACCACAAACTGTCTGGTTCCGCCGAGAGCTTCCTACCGGGATCGCGTTTACACAACAGGGGCCGTGGGCTTTCCGGGCTGCCGCCATATTGAGGGAGATAGTGGAGAGAAAAAGGATTTCAGCGCAGTGATCGAGCAGGCCAGACACTGTGAGCCGCCGAGGGAGCTGGAGAGAGGGACAATCACAGGAGGTTTTGCCCACAGCCAGGTGCTTGCGCTGGCCGATAAGATTGTGGAGGCAGTGAAAAAGGGAGCTGTCCGCAAATTTGTGGTGATGGCAGGATGTGACGGCAGACAGCAGGGAAGGAGCTATTATACGGAATTTGCAGAAGCTCTTCCAAAGGATACAGTGATTCTCACTGCCGGCTGTGCAAAATACAGGTACAATAAATTAAATCTGGGAACCATCGAGGGGATCCCCAGAGTGCTTGACGCTGGACAGTGCAATGACTCCTATTCTCTGGCTGTCATAGCCATGAAGCTGAAGGAGGTCTTCGGCATGGAGGACATCAATGACCTTCCGATTGTCTACAATATTGCCTGGTATGAGCAGAAAGCCGTGATTGTGCTGCTGGCCCTTCTGCATCTGGGAATTAAAAATATTCACCTGGGGCCCACCCTTCCGGCCTTCCTCTCCCCGGGAGTAGCCCGGATTCTGACAGAGAAGTTTGGAATTCAGGGAATCACAGAGCCGCAGAAGGATATGGAGAGAATGGAGATTTTGTAAAGAAAATCGTGGAGCTTAAAGGCTTATAAGAGAAGGCAGAAAAGCCGAAGAAAAGGAAAAGCCATGCGGCAGGTTGCTATTTTCCCTTTCTGGATTATAATGGAAGCAGAGCGAAAACCTGCTCCCGGGATAAATAAGGGAGCAGGGCGGGCAAAGGAACGACTGATAAGAGATAAAAGATGCAAAGGAGAACCCATATGTATATTGCCGATCTGCACATCCATTCCAGGTATTCAAGGGCAACGAGCCGTGATCTGACGCCGGAACAGCTTGACTATTCTGCAAGGCAGAAAGGAATCAGGCTGCTGGGGACGGGAGATTTTACCCATCCGGTGTGGAGGGAGGAGCTGAAAGAAAAGCTGGAGCCTGCTGAGGATGGACTCTACCGCCTGAAAAGAGCGTACAGGAGGGAGGAGGAGCTGGCGTCTGGAGAGGAGGAAACACGTTTTGTGATATCCGGAGAGATCAGCTCCATCTACAAGCAGGACGGAAAGGTCCGGAAGGTTCACAGCCTCATCCTGCTTCCGGGACTGGAGGAGGCCTGGAAGCTCTCGGCCAAGCTGGAAACCATTGGAAACATCCACTCAGACGGCCGGCCGATTCTGGGGCTTTCCTGCCATGATCTCCTGGAAATCATGCTGGAAATCTGCCCGGAAGGGATGTTCATACCGGCCCATATCTGGACGCCCCATTTTTCCATGTTCGGAGCCTTTTCCGGCTTTGACCGGGTGGAGGACTGCTTCGGGGAGCTGACACCCTATATCCATGCGGTGGAGACAGGACTCTCCTCCGATCCTCCCATGAACTGGCGGGTCTCCGCCCTGGACCGGTTCCAGCTCATCTCAAACTCGGATGCCCACTCTCCGTCTAAGCTGGGGCGGGAGGCAAATGTGCTGTCCTGCGAGCTGTCCTATGAGGGGCTGAAACGGGCCATTGAGACAGGAGAGGGACTTTGCCGCACCATCGAGTTTTTCCCGGAGGAGGGAAAATACCATTTTGACGGGCACAGAAAATGCCATATCTGCTTAAGCCCTGCCGAGGCAGAGCAGTGTGAGGGGATATGCCCGGTCTGCGGAAAGAGGATGACCACAGGCGTTTCCCACCGGGTAGAGCAGCTTGCAGACCGGCCGGAGGGCTTTCTTCCAGAGAAAGTCAAACCCTTTGAAAGTCTGGTTCCCCTGCCGGAGGTGATTGCCGCGTCCACAGGGCGGTCGGCGGCGGGAAAGAAGGTGCAGGAAGAGTACGGGAAAATGGTGAGAGAGCTGGGCACGGAATTTGCTATTCTCAGGGAAATCCCCACAGAGGATATTCAGAAACATTCCGGCCGCCTGATCGCAGAGGGAATCAGGCGGCTCAGGGAGGGCAGAGTTACACGGCTTCCGGGCTTTGACGGGGAGTATGGAACCATACGCCTGTTTGAGCCGGACGAGATAGAGAACACGGACGGACAGATGAGCATGTTTGACATGATGGGACCAGGTGATTTTACGGAGTCTGCCGCCGGGCCGGAAAAAACAAAAGACCCGAAACAGGAGCCCCAGAGAGAAAGGGATGCAGAAGCCGGAGAGGCAAGGGGCATAAAGGCAGGGGACAGAGAAGAAAAGAACGGAAAAGAGGAGAATGGAGAAAAAAAGAACGGAGAAAAAGAGAGCGGAGGAGAGAAGCTCGGAGGGGACAGGGAAGAAAACGGGGGCGGAACGGATCTTCCCAAGACGGAGCAGTTTTTAGAGCGTCTGAACCGGGAGCAGAGGCGGGCGGCTGCGCTGCCTGCCCGCTCCATGGCCGTCATAGCTGGGCCGGGAACAGGAAAGACCGGGACTCTGACAGCCAGAATCCGCTGCCTTCTGGAGGTAAGGAGGGTCAGACCTTCGGAGATCACGGCAGTGACATTTACAAACCGGGCGGCAGAGGAGCTTCGGGAAAGGCTTAAACGGGAGATGCCCCGCCACCGGACGATTTCCCGGATACAGACGGGAACTTTCCACTCTCTCTGTTATTCCATGCTGCGCCAGGCCGGAGCGGAGTTTGAACTGGCGGACAGCCTGGAGCTAACGGAACTGGCCTCGGATGTGCTGAAGGAGAAAAAACTGAAAATCCGTCCGGCAGAATTTCTGAGGAGAGTGTCTGCAGAAAAATGCAGAAGGTGGGAAGCAGGAGATGCAGCCTGCGGGAAGGAAGCCTGCAAAGAGGAAAAGAACCTTTTATCTGAAAAGCAGGAGGAAGCCTTTGAGCTGTATCAGAGACGCCTCAGAGAAGCGGGACTTTACGATTTTGACGATCTGCAGATAGAGGTGCTGCGCCTTCTGGAAGAGGACAGGGAGGCAGCGGCAGGCCTCTGCTCTCGTTTCCGGTATCTGCTGGTGGATGAGTTTCAGGATATAAGTCCCATCCAGTACCGCCTCATAAGAAACTGGAACCAGGAGGGAAGGGAGCTGTTTGTGATAGGAGATCCGGATCAGTCCATCTATGGGTTCAGGGGCTCCGATCCAGAGTGCTTTCGCAGACTTTTAACGGAGTTTCCTGAGACATGTACGGTCCGCCTGGAACAGAACTACCGCTCCTCCTTGCAGATCACAGAGGGAGCCTGCGCCATGATTTCCAATAATCCTGGGGGAGAGAGAAGACTCATCTCCGCAGCTGGTGAAGGGCTTCCAATTCGGATTGCAAAGGCGGCGGGAAGGCTCTCAGAGGGGATCTTTACCGCCAGAGAGATCAACCGGATGATCGGCGGAATCGATATGCTGGATGCTCAGGAGAGAGAGGCGGTTCAGGAGAAAAAAGTCAGGAGCTTTTCCGATATTGCCGTGTTGTGCAGAACCCACAGACAGGCAGAGGAGATAGAGGAGTGCCTGAGAAAAGAGGGGATCCCCTGCATTGTAACGGGAAGAGGGGAATTTCTGGAAGCGGAGACCGTGCGGGAGGCCACGGGCTTTTTCAGAAGTCTGCTGTATGACAGCTCAGATACGGAAAAGGCCCAGCAGCAGAGCAGAGAGATTCCGTTTATGAAAAAGCGTCTGGGAGAGAGTGTCTACGGCGGTCTCAGGGAGAAATACGAGCCAATGATGAAGAAGAAACCGGCAGAGCTTATCAGAAGCTACAGAGAGGACAGAGGGCTCTTGGAGGATGAGCCTCTTGAAAAGCTCACAGGGATGGCTCTGTTTCACAGGACGATGAGGGAGTTTCTGGACAATCTGGCCTTCGGGGCAGACGGAGATCTGAGAAGATGCGGGGAAAAGCGCTATACAGCAGATGCTGTTTCCCTGATGACGCTCCACGCCGCCAAGGGCCTGGAATTTCCTGCGGTTATCATAGCGGGGGTGAGAAAATACTCCATTCCCATGGAGCCGGAGCAGAAAAAAAGAGAGGAACCGGGCAAGATAACGGCTGAGTCTGAGGAAGACCGGTTAAAGAAGGAGGAGGAGAGGCGTCTGTTTTATGTGGGCATGACCCGGGCAAAAGAGGAGCTGATTCTGGTAACTTCCGGGACAGAGTCGGAATTTCTCGGTGAAATTCCGGAGCGCCTGGCTGTGAGGGAAGAGACAGGCGGAAAAAAGACCTTTGCACCGAGGCAGCTCAGCCTGTTTGATTTTATGAAGTAACAGAAGAAGAGAGAAAAGGCGGGCCTTGGGAGCACGCCGTTTAAACGGAGGTTTGCCAGACCTCCGTTTTTGTGGTATAAAAGAGGGGATACTATTATATAAGTATACTCCCTGTGAGCAGCAGCGGACCGGGAGTGTGAAGCACCTGAGGAAAGAGAAGCATACGAAGATGAAGCATACAGGAATAAAGCATACAGAATATGCGGAAAGTACAGAAAGCAGACAGGGAAAAAAACTGCCGTATCCGGTGATCCTGGCCTCCGCCTCGCCCAGGCGAAGGGAGATTTTAAATCAGATCGGCATAGAGCCCACTGTGATGCCGGGAAATCTTGAAGAACAGGTGACATCGGAAAGACCTGATGAGGTGGTGATGGAGCTGTCAGCCCAGAAGGCAGAGCATGTCTATAACATGTGCAGAAAAGACAGGGAAAACGGCAGTTTCATTGTCATTGGCTCAGATACGGTCGTGGCTGCCGGAGGAAAGATCCTGGGAAAGCCCGGGAATGAGGAGGAAGCGAGGGAGATGATTCGCCTCCTGTCCGGAAACGTCCACCAGGTCTATACAGGCGTCACCCTGATCCGGGGGGATAGGAAAATCACCTTTGCGGAAAAAACGGAGGTTTCAGTCTGGCCAATGACAGAGGAGGAGATAGAGGACTATATCGCCTTTCATGGTTCAGAGGACGATGGCGAGTCCGAAGAGAATCCCGGAAAGCCGCGGCATGAGTGGGAAGACAAGGCCGGCGGATATGGAATACAGGGCAGTTTTGCAAAATTTATCAGGGAGATTCACGGAGACTATTATAATGTGATGGGCCTTCCGGCCAGCAGGACGTATCAGGAACTTAAAAGGATTTCGGAGGAGAGGCTATGATTAAACTGATTGTGTCAGACATTGACGGAACTCTGGTGCGTGATGGGGAAAACCAGTTAAACACAGAGCTGTTTGATGTGATTATGAGGCTGAAAAAGGAGAAGAAAATCCACTTTGCGGCTGCCAGCGGCAGGCAGGTGGCCAGCATCGAGTATACTTTTGCGCCTATAGGGAAGGAGATTTTCTATGTGGCGGAGAACGGGGCCTATCTGGGATGCCTGGGCAGAAACCTGTTTCTCTACCCTATGGATCAGGCTGCAGCGGCAGAGCTGATTGAGGATATAAGAAAGAACCCTGTGATGGACATGGTGGTGAGCGGTGCAAAGCACGCATACATGGAAACGAAGGATCAGGCGTTTACGGACTGGGTGAAAAACGGCTACCACTTCGATGTGGTTCCGGTAGACGATGTGACAAAGGTGGACGATGTGATCATCAAGGTAGCTGCTTATAAAAAGTCCGATATTCAGAAAGAAGCGGGATTTTTCTTTGATAAATACGGCAGCAGAATGAAAATCACTATCTCCGGAGACATGTGGATGGACTGCATGCACACGGGCGTCAACAAGGGGGAGGCAGTGAAAACACTTCAGGAGAGCCTGGGCATTCTGCCGGAGGAGACCATGGTATTTGGAGATCAGCTGAACGATATTGAGATGCTGAACCGGGCCTACTACAGCTTTGCCGTGGGCAACGCCAGAAAAGAGGTCAAGGAGGCTGCCAGATTTCAGGCAGATACCAATGTGAACGACGGTGTTCTGAAAATTTTAAAACGCCTCCTTTAACAGGGGCAGTCCCGCCGTAGGGAGAAGAACAGAAGGAGAGATGGAATGGAGAGTAAAAACAGAAGGAGGGCCTGTGGGGCCAGACTGACGGCAGCTGCGCTTTTGGGCGCTGTGCTTCTGACCGGCTGTCAGAAGGCAGAATCCATGCTGGCCGGGATCACCAGCGAGCAGGGGTATGACCTTCCGGAGATCATGATCGTGGCAATGTCCCAGAAAAATACGTACGAGGAAATCTGCACGGATCAGATCTGGAGCGTGCAGGTGGATGATTCTGGTCAGACCTTTGAGCAGTATACAAAGGATCAGATAAAGAGCTTCATGGACGAGATGAAAACCATGACCCTGCTCGCAGAGGAGAGGGGAGTGGAGCTGACCAGTGAGGAGAGCGCATCCATGGACGCGGCTGCGGCCGAGTATGTGGCTGCGCTGACACCGGAGGATATCGCCTATATGGGAGTGGATGAGGAGACCGCCGGGACCGTGTTCCACGATTACTGTCTGGCCAATAAACTGGTGGGCGAGCTGACAGAAGGAATGGATATGGAAGTCAGTGACAGTGAGGCGAAGGTGATCGACATTACTGAGGCAAGGGCTGAGGATCAGGAGACCGCTGAGCGGATTCTGGCCGGCATTTCAGAGGGCTCTTCTCTTGAAAAGGCCGCCTCTGCCGAGGGACTTACAGTCTCTGAGAGAAAGCTGGGAAGAGCCGAGGAGAGTGAGGATTTTGAGTACGCTGCCTTTGGTCTGGAAACGGGGCAGGTGAGTGAGGTAGTGGAGGATAACGGACAGTACTGCGTCATCCGCTGTGACAATGACTATGATGAGGAAGCCACGGCTGAGAGAAAGGAACAGATCTATGAGGCCAGACGGGAAAAGGCCTTCCAGGACATCTACGGCAGCTTCAAGGAGGGCATTGCCCTGAAGGATTCGGAGAAGATCTGGGAAGGCGTAAGTCTCAGCGGAGAGCCTCACGCTGTCAGCGCTGACTTCTTTGAGATATACAAAAAGCATGCAGGCGCTTTTGAAACGCCGGGAGACAGATAATGGACAAGGACAGTTTGGACAGAACAGAGGGACTGGAGATCATAAGGAGACGAGGGGACGCAAAGAGGGAAATCCCCGCTGCGCAGGATAGGACAGGACAGAGGGAAAGGGAAGAGAAGCCCCGCTCCAGAGACAGGAGAAGCCGGAGGCGCCGCAGGAGAGGGAGAAACAAGGGCAGGATAGCTGCGGTTATTCTTATTGCTCTCCTCTGTGCTGCGGCATTGGCCGGAGTATTCTGCTTTGCAGGAAAACGAAGAGCTGAGGCTGGCAGAGAGGAAGCCGGAGCGATCCGTCCGGAACGGATTCCGGGGGATGACACAGGGACGGGGCTTGGCGGAAAGGCTTCAGAAGCTCATACGGCGGCAGAGTCCGGTGAAAAGGCCCCGGGAGAGGAGACTGGGCAGTCAGGAGAAGGCGCACAGGCGGAGGGCCGCTCTGAGGCGGAAAAGAAGGCAGAAGAGATTTTGGATTCTATGACCCTGGAGGAAAAAATACTGCAGCTTTTTATGGTAACTCCTGAGGCTCTCACCGGATATGACGAGGTGTATGCTGCCGGAGAGGCCACGAAGGCTGCCATTGAACAGTATCCGGTAGGCGGCATTGTCTATTTCAGCCAGAACCTCCGGGATGAAGCCCAGACAAAGGACATGCTGACACGCACGAACCAGTACGCGAAAGAGCGGACAGGGCTTCCCATACTGCTGGCTGTTGATGAGGAGGGAGGACAGGTCGCCCGCATCAGCGGCAGGGAGGGCTTTGACCTTGACGCTTTTCCGGATATGAGCGATATTGGAGCCCAGGGTGATTCAGAGAAGGCCTACGAGGTGGGGGACGCCATAGGCGCTTACCTGGCAGAGCTTGGATTTAACATGGATTTTGCCCCGGTGGCCGATGTGCTGACAAATCCCGACAATACGGTGGTAAAAAGGCGTTCTTTCGGAAGTGACGCAAAGACCGTGGCCAACATGGTGGTGCGGGAGACGGAGGGTCTGAAAAAACATGGAATCAGCCCGGTTCTCAAGCATTTTCCGGGTCATGGCGGCACGGCAGAGGACAGCCATGAGGGAGCAGCAGTGATCCACAGGACGGTGGATGAGCTTTTGGAAAATGAGCTGATTCCATTTTACACAGGGATTGAGGCAGGCGCCGACTTCGTCATGGTGGGGCATATCAGTGATCCGGAAGCCGTGGGAGATAACCGCCCGGCTGTGTTTTCCAAAACTCTTGTGACAGAGGTGCTGAGAGATACCCTGAAATTTGACGGGATCATTATCACGGATGCAATGAATATGGGAGCCATTACCGAGTCCTGCAGCAGCGGCGATGCGGCAGTAAAGGCGCTGGAGGCAGGAGTGGATATGATCCTTATGCCGGAGGATTTCAAAGCTGCCTGTCAGGGAGTGGAGGAAGCTGTGGAGGCGGGAACCATTGGCGAGGATCGGATCGAGGAGTCGGTTTTAAGGATCCTCACTCTGAAGGCAGAAAAGCAGCTTGGCGCGTCAGAAAACCAGGAGTGAGACAGCACAGAAAGGCGTCTTGCGGCTTCAGGTCAGAAAAAAGATACAGAAGGAAAAATAAAAGAAGGGGAAGTAAATAAAAAAAGAGGAAATAAATAAAAGAAGAGGAAATAAAAGAAGAGAACACAGAAGAGAAAATACTGACAATGAGCGAAAAAGGAGACAGAGCAGCCCAGGCAGCCCTGCCTCCTTTTTCGCTCTGAATTAAGATGTTTTCCAGGTGTATTCCCTGTGACCTGATCTTTAACTGCCGTTTTTCCGGCAGGATGTCCGGATTAAGCCAACAGGCAGCGGGCCAGCTCAGCCAGAGCCCACTGATCCTTTACCCCCATCATCTCGCGGGCAGAGTGCATGGCAAGGATTGCCACACCTGCGTCCACTGCCGGCATGGTGAGCAGGCAGGAGGAGATGCTTCCGAGGGTGGAGCCGCCCTTGATGTCAGACCGGTTGGAGAACTTGCGGTAAGGAATGTGGTTCCTGCGGCAGATTCCCTCGATGACGCTGACGTGGGAGGCGTCGGTGGCGTAAGCCTGGCTGACTGCCAGCTTCAGCCCCACGCCGCCGTTTAAAGGAACCCGATCCTTAGGATCGTATTTCTCCCCCTTGTTGGGGTGGTAAGCGTGAGCCACATCCAGGGAGAGGAGGAAGCCTCCGAACAGGGAGTCTAAAAATTCACTTCTGCTGTAGCCAAGGCTTAAGTAAATTTTTTCCAGAGTCCTGTCTGTCAGAGGAGAGGCAGCGCCCTGCTTCGTGCTGCTTCCGATCTCCTCATTGTCATAGAGAGCTGCAACGCTGATTCCGCTCTTTCTGCTGCTGTTTATAAGGCCGCTCAGGCAGGCGTGGACACTTGTCAGGTTGTCCAGGCGCGGGGAGGATAAAAATTCATTGTTTATGCCGAGAACCTGAGGCTCGTCGCAGTTGTAAATGTAGAATTCGTAGTCTAAGATATCCTCCTTCTTCACCTTTAATTCTCCGGCTACCAGCTCCAGGAAGAAGTCGTCCCTGTTCAGGCTTTCATCCAGCATGGCGATAATCGGCTGCATGTCGATCTGCGGATTTAAGGCAACGCCGCTGTTCACCTCCCGGTTAAAATGAATAGCCAGGTTTGGAACCGTTAAAAGGGGGCGCTTAAAATCTACGAGATGCACGTTGGGGCTGAACGGATCGTCGGACACAGTGCAGACCTTTCCGGCCATGGAGAGGGGGCGATCCATCCATGTACTTAAAATAGGGCCTCCGTATACGGCTACATTGAGCTTTGCGTAGCCCTCAGAAGCGATCTCGGGAGACGGCTTGACCATCAGACAGGGCCAGTCCGTGTGGGAAGAGGCGATGCGGAATTTCGGGTAGTTTTCTGCATCCTCTCCCACAGTAAAGCCTACAAGGGTTGTGTCAAAGGCGTTGACGAAATAGCCCTTTCCGGCCTCGATGGACCACGGCTCGTCCAGCTTAAGTTCTGTAAATCCGCGGCTCTCAAGAAGCTCCATGGAGTAGCGGATCGTATGAAGCGGGGAGACTCCTGCACGCAGGAGCTCCATCAGCTCGTTTAAATCATTTGTATACTGTTCCATTACAGTTCCTCCTATTTTGCAGTCGTGCCCTGCAGCTTAGAAACAGTTCCCGGCCGGGGCCTGCTCTGAGCGGACAAAAGCACACATAAGAGTATAAATAAAAGTGATGTTTTTTGCAACGGAAAGAAATGAGAAAAGAAGAAAGGCGCAGGCAGGCTGCGGTTTCATCTTGTAATGACAGGGCGGTTCATAGTATACTTGTGTTATCTCTTTGCAGCCGGGAGACCAAAGCTGGCGTGAAACGGAAACTGGCAGAAAACTGAAAGCAGCCGGTAAGCCGGAAGCTGACAGCAAGCCTGGCATGAACAGAGGGGAAATATTTGGAGGAATGAAAATGGTAGCGCTGCAGACAGACGAGTTAAAGGAATTTACAAGACAGCTTTTTATTGGAGATACATTTGACCATTTCCTGGTCAGGGAGGTAAAGATCGTGACCTTCAACAGCTTTCAGATAGACGGGCGAATCCGCCCCGGCTATTATTCCAGCGATGAGGCACAGGTTCGCCGGCTGGAGGACTTTTCTGCGTGGAGCGCCCTTCGCCCGTTCTGCTTCTCACTGATTAAGGGCAGGCATCTGCCGGAGAGCTTTCACATTGTGCTGCAGCTGTCGGACAGTGAGAAGGAGGCGTTTGTGAGCGGGAGAGCCTCCGGCTTTGCCCCCTCTGAGGTAAATGGGCTCTATCTGAACATCCGTTATGAGGACAGAGCCCTCACCTGCATCACAGGAACCTCTGTGAGCCGCTTCACCCTGGACCGCTCGCTGGAACAGGAGTGGGACGGGGCAGTAAAGGAATTTCTGAAAAAGAAAGGGCTGGCCTTTTTTGAGGTCTAGGCCCGGACACAAAAATGAAATCGGACGGACTCTTCTGCAGGAAGGTCCGTCCGGTTTTTTCTTTATTTTTTCAGCATGTGATTTCGAGGCAGCAGCCGGTGCCTGTCCGGCAGTTCCATGCCCCTTTAATGGGTGAGAACATACTCGATGACAATGCCTGGAACGGCCCGGTTCTGTTTCCAGAGTGTTTCATACTCAGAGAAATTCACAGGGCAGGTGGATTTTCCCACTTCAATGGTAATGCCTGGGATTGCGTTCTCTCTCTTCTGGATCCAGTCTTTATAGCCGCCGACGCCCTTGCTTCCTAGAATCTGGTAGCCGTTATTTTTAGAAACCAGCTCTGCCAGCTCCCTGGAGGCCGTCTCTTTCCGGTTATTCTCCGTATCCCAGTAGATTACCTGGCCCATGGCGTGATAGCTGATGCAGGCGGCAAAGGGATACTGATCCGTGAGGGATGCTAATGCCCTGGACTCAGGCTCGGAGAGGGGACTTTCGCCCTTATAGTCGGTGGAGGACGGATGAGCCACTGTGTTCAGGCCATCCCAGCCTGCGTCAAAGTTGTGGTTTAAGTCAACGCCGCGGCCGTTGCTCTTCCAGCGCCTTAAGTAGGAATCATAGTCAGCTGTGGTGCGGCCGTCGGCCTTGTCAGCCTCGTAGGCTTTCTGTATCTGTGCCCTGAGCTCTTCGGAGCGGATGCCGCCCTCCCCGTTCTGGCTGATAGAGGCGCCGTCAGGGTTTGCTAGGGGGACAAAGTGTACAGCTACCTGGCCAAGCATATCGGACAGGTTTCTGCCCTGGAAGGTTCCTGTATTCTGGTAGGCGAGAAGGTATTCAAGCTGCTGCATCATCAAAGGCACGTTGATATATTCCCTCCCATGTATGGTTCCCTGGAATAAGATGTGCTTGGAGGCGGATGGATTGCCGATGATGATGTGGTACAGGTTTCGTCCGTCTGCCGACTGCCCCATAACATTGACATTCATCTGGTTTGGATAGCGGTTTTTCAGGGCGTTTATATCCTGCTCCATCTGCTCGTAGCTGTATTTATCCACAGGCTTTACTATGGGATCAGAGAGGCGGCCGTTGTAATAGTTGGACGCGCTTAAATCGGCTGCCGGTCCAAGTGCTGCCGGTACAGACGGTTCGTCAGAAGAAACGGTGGCTTCCTCTGCCGGCCCTGCGAAAGCCGGAAAGGCCAGGGTCTGTGAGACAGACAGGGCCAGGGCCAGGACGCCGGCGCAGAGAGAGAGGCGGGAACGGCGGCGAGAGCCGCCGGATTTTGCTGTGTTCCGTAAATGCGGTGTGTATTTCATGTGAGATCCTCCAAAATGGCGTGTCAGTATCGCTTTTCAGTATCGTTATAAAGAACAAAACGGCGGAACAGATACAGACAGGGCTGTCCCAGACGCCGTATGAAATCCATTATAGGAAGCCCGCAGGCAAAAGTCAATGAAGAGAAGGACAGGCAAAAAAATTGTAAGAAATGGACCCGGGATATATGGATTATTAGCACTCAATCAAAATGAGTGCTGATTTTATATTGACATCTGCTAAAAGGAATACTAAAATATAGAAGGAATTTGAGAGAAGAGACAGGCAGAGGAATGTCTGTTCAGAACTATACAGAATCAGAAAAAAGGAGTGTTATCTATGGCAAAGTCAGGCAGTTTATCCATTAACAGCGAAAATATTTTCCCGATTATTAAAAAGTGGCTCTATTCCGACCACGACATTTTCTACAGAGAGCTGATCTCCAACGGCTGTGACGCTATCACGAAGCTGAAGAAGCTGGAGATGATGGGCGAGTGGGAAAAGCCGGAGGATATGGAGTTTAAAATCCAGGTGACAGTAAACCCGGAGGAAAAGACCATCGTTGTGGAAGACAACGGTATGGGTATGACGGAGGATGAGGTAGACGAGTACATCAACCAGATCGCCTTCTCCGGAGCCCAGGATTTCCTCAGCAAATATAAGGACAAGGCAAACGAGGATCAGATCATCGGTCATTTCGGCCTTGGCTTTTACTCTGCCTTCATGGTGGCCGACAAGGTGACTATCGATTCCCTCTCCTACAGAAAGGACGCAAAACCGGTTCACTGGGAGTCAGAGGGCGGTACGGAATTTGACATGAAGGACGGCGACAAGGAGGGCATCGGTACAAGGATTACCCTCTATTTAAACGAGGACAGCACAGAATTTGCCAATGAATACCGGGCCAGAGAGGTCATTGAGAAATACTGCTCCTTCATGCCGGTTCCGATCTATCTGACCAATGCGAAGGCTGAGCCGGAATACGAGACAATCGAGAAGGATGAGTTAAATGAAAAGGACACGATTGTAGAGACGATCGTGGAGGAGGCCAAGACAGAGGAGAAGGAAAAAGAGGACGGTACCAAGGAGGTTGTGGAGGTTTCTCCTGCCAGAGAGAAATACAAGATTTTAAAGAGGCCGGTATCCTTAAGCGATGTAAACCCGCTCTGGAACAAGCACCCCAATGAGTGCACAGAGGAGGAGTACAAGTCCTTCTACCGCAAAGTATTTATGGACTTTAAGGAGCCCCTGTTCTGGATTCACCTGAATATGGACTACCCCTTCAACTTAAAGGGAATCCTCTACTTCCCGAAGATCAACATGGAGTATGAGAGCATTGAGGGAACCATCAAGCTCTACAATAATCAGGTATTTATCGCCGACAACATCAAGGAAGTAATTCCGGAATTCCTGATGCTCTTAAAGGGTGTTATCGACTGTCCGGATCTGCCGTTAAACGTATCCAGAAGCGCCCTGCAGAACGACGGCTTTGTGAAGAAGATTTCCGATTACATCACAAAGAAGGTGGCAGACAAGCTGTCCGGCATGTGCAAGACAGACAGAGAAAACTATGAGAAATACTGGGATGACATCAGCCCGTTTATCAAGTATGGATGCCTGAGAGACGAGAAGTTCGCCGAGAAGATGGAGGACTTTATTATCTTCAGGAACCTGGACGGAAAGTATGTGACTCTCAAGGATTACCTGGAGGCAGCAAAGGAAAAGCATGAAAATAAGATATTCTATGTGACAGATGAGAAGGAGCAGAGCCAGTACATCAACATGTTCCGCGAGGAGAAGCTGGACGCTGTCATCCTGACACACAATATCGACAATCCCTTTATCACCCATGAGGAGCAGAAGCACGAGGGAGTGAAGTTCCTGAGGATTGACGCCGATGTCAATGAGATGTTCAAGGAAGAAGTGAAGGAGGAGGACAAGGAGACTCTGGAGCAGGAGGCCAAGACTCTGACCGAAACCTTCCGCAGGGCCCTTGGAAACGATAAGCTGGAGGTGAAGGTGGAGAAGCTGAAAAACGAGTCCGTTTCCTCCATGATCACAGTGGCTGAGGAGACCCGCCGTATGCAGGAAATGATGAAAATGTACAATATGTACGGCATGGATCCGTCCATGTTCGGCGGCACAGGTGAGGTTCTGGTGTTAAATGCCAACAACAGCCTTGTTAAGTACGTGTTAGAGCACGGAGAGGGAGAGGAAACGCCGGTAATCTGTGAGCAGCTCTATGACCTGGCCCTCTTAAGCCACGGCAGTTTAAGCCCGGAGAGGATGACAAAGTTTATTGCAAGAAGCAATGAGATTATGGCAAAGCTCGCAAAATAGAAAATAAACGAAATACAGGGCAGACAGGAGCAGAAGAGATCCGAAGGAGATTTCTTCTGCTCTTTTTGTTTGCGGGAGACTCCGCTTTCTGTGAGAGGCGGATTTTCTGACGGCCGGGAGCGTGTCTGGCCATACCTCTTTTCCGGTCTGCCGCATTATGTTGCGTTATTGCATATTTCGATAAAGACGGGTCTGTATGGGATTTTTGAATTTGTCTCACAGGGGGATGGGTTATATAATGCACCATAGATTGTTAAAAGACAGAACAGAGAAAATGAAAAAAGATGGAGGAACGACATGAGAAAGAGACTGCTGAGCTTTGTCCTGTGCGCAGCTATGGCGCTGACAGCCATGACTGGATGCGGGGCAAAAACAGAGGACACGGAAGCTTCGTCAAAAGGTGCGGAGACAGGCTCTGAGGCTGCCAAAGCAGGAGAGGAAGAGACAGAAGCCGCCAGGGAGGCTGACGGAGAGGAGAAGGGACTTGTGATTCCCAGCGCCAGCTGTGTGGCCAACTTAAACCCGCTGCTTGAGAGCTACAAGGAGGGCGTGATTATGTTAAATCCCCTCTACGATCCGCTCTATGTGATTGATGTAAATGAGACAAGATATTACCTGGCTGAATCCTATGAGGTTTCCGAGGACGGAACTTCCGTCACCCTGAAGCTGAAGGATGGGCTGAAGTGGCATGACGGGGAGCCGATTACGGCAGACGATGTAATTTTTACCATGGATGTCAATGCTGACACAAACAACGGAGCAGGAAACACGAACGTGGTAATTTTAAATGACCAGCCAGTGAAATATGAGAAGGTGGATGACCTGACGGTAAAGATTACCCTTCCCATGGCGTCCGCATCCTACCCGGCCCTTCTCGGAGAGCTGACTCTGATTCCGGAACACGTGTATGGAGGCAATACGAGCATCGTGGGAGCGGAGGCAAATATGTCAGGCATTGGCTCCGGCCCTTATAAATTAAGAGAGTTTAAGCAGGATCAGTACCTGATTCTTGAGAAGAATGAGGATTACTACATGGGTGCGCCGGATATCGACACAGTAACCTTCCGGATTATATCTGATATCTCTGCCCAGGAGGTTGCTCTGATGAATGGGGAGATCAACCTGATGGAGCTTTCCAGCGCCCCGGCAGTTGCAAAATATTCTGAGGATCCGAACTACACGGTGGTTATGTATCCGGAGGGACGTGTCAACTACCTGGCAGTCAATAAGTTCTGTGAGACCGTTCAGGATCCGAAGGTAGTGGAGGCAGTGTTCGCAGCCTTAGACGCCCAGGAGATTATCGACGGCGCTTACGGCGAGGGAATGGCAGTTCCGGCCAACACGGTTCTCAGCAATATGACAACCTTCTATGACGAATCCGTGGAGGGCTACAGCCAGGATATTGAGAAGGCAAAGCAGCTGGCAGCCGAGACAGGCATCGAGGGGTCAACCATGACGCTCTATTTCAACTCAGAGCGCGCCTATATGAAGGAATCTGCCCAGGTGATCCAGCAGCAGCTCAAGAACGTGGGCATCAATCTGGAAGTAATTCCTCTTGAGTCCACCGGCTTCTTTGAGAAGGTGTTCGGAACAGACGGAGATTATGAGTTCTACCTGAACGGCTACGCTGCAGTTGGAGATCCAGATACTGTGGTTGCGGGAATGTATGACGGAACCTGGGGAGTAAATCTGGCTGTCAGCGACGAGCTCTTAGGACTCTGGCAGGAGGCCCGCTCCGTGTTCACTGAGGACGAGAGAGCCGCAATCTACAAGGAGATTCAGGAGAAGACAAAAGAGGAGATGAGCTGCTATCCGATAGCATATCCGAACTATGTATTTGTCACAACAGGCAATGTAAAGGGAACGGATACGATCAAGCGCACTCCGATCTTTGAGGATTACACAAAGCTGACTATTGAATAAATGCAGGTTCAGCCGGCCCTGAAACAGGGCTTTCTGCAGGGCTGCCGCAAAATGAAACAGCTCATATGAGAATGTCCTTAAAGGACTGTATGAGAGTACCGTTTTGCGGCGGCCCTTTGTGCTTATAAAAACAACGGCCTGATAGGATAAGGGCCCTGAAGGAAAGGAGAGACAGCCTTGAAGCAATTTATAGTAAAGCGTCTGGCCCAGATGCTCTTTGTATGGATTCTGGTCTCCATGTTTTCCTTTTCCATCATCTACTTTGCACCGGGAGATCCCCTCTACATCTACATGACGCCGGGAGCTACGGGACACAAGATGACGGATGAGGAAATGTACCGGATGAGAGAGTCCCTGGGCTTAAACGGAAACGTGGTGGAGCAGTATGTGAGCTGGGCAAAAAAGACGGCCCGCGGAAACCTGGGAATCTCCATCAGCAACCGACAGCCGGTGTTAGACCAGATACTGGAAAAGCTGCCCTGCACAGCCGGGCTGATGGGAGCGTCCCTTCTGCTGTCACTGGCGATTTCAATTCCTCTGGGGCTTTTGGCGGGGGTCTATAAGAACAGACTGCCCGATCATATCATCAGCGGTTTTACCTACCTGGGCATCTCTGTGCCTGCCTTCTGGCTGGGTATTATGCTGATTATTATTTTCTCCATGAAGCTCAAAATACTTCCCAGTTCCGGTATGCGCACCATCGGAGTGGACAGCGCCTGGGATCTGATCAGGCATGGGATTATGCCGGCTATTGTCCTGGGCCTTAATAACATGGCTGTCTTTGTCCGCTATATTCGTGCCAACACCATTGTACAGCTGGAGGAGGAGTATGTGCAGACAGCTATATCCAAGGGACTTTCAAAACGCGGGATTCTGTACGGCCAGGTGCTTAAAAACTGTATGCTCCCGGTGATCACCACCGTCGGCTCCCGGCTGGGAACCCTGGTGACAGGTTCCTTTATCATAGAGTCCGTTTTCGCATGGCCGGGGCTGGGAACCCTGGGAATGTCTGCCATCAACAACCGGGACTATCCGATGATTATGGGCATCACCATGTTCTCCTGCACCATTCTGCTTTTGGGGAACTTCCTGGCAGATCTCCTCTACGGCTTTGCAGATCCGAGAATTAAGCAGGGAAGGGGGTAAAAGGTATGGCGAAGTTAATATCACCCTTAAACCAGGCAGCTCTCCGGGCGGAGGATTTTGCCCGGGCAGAGCTCGGGGGAGAGGAAAAGGCGCCGGACTGCGGCAGAGGACTGGGGCATCAGCTGAAAAAAGCCTTCTGGGAAAATAAGATGGCAGCTGTCAGCCTGGCGATTCTTCTCCTGATAGCTGCGGGAGCACTTGCGGCCCCGTTTCTGCCCCAGGATCCGGATTACATGGATGTGCTTAATAAGATGGCTCCTCCCAGCGGGGAGCACTGGCTGGGAACGGACGAGCTGGGGCGCGATACCTTCACGAGAGTCCTCTACGGCAGCAGAATTTCCCTGTTAGTCGGTATTGCCACCATGATTGTGTCAGTGGTGGCGGGAACTCTGGTGGGAACCATAAGCGGCTACGCAGGGGGGAAAACAGACGCGGTTTTAATGCGGATTGTGGATATGTTTCAGTCCGTGCCGAGCCTTCTGATGATCATTGTCATCTTTTCCTTTATCCCCAACAATATGGTGACGCTGGTGTTTATGCTGGCCCTGTTTTCCTGGACCGGAGTTGCGAGGATTGTCAGGGCCCAGACGCTGACCCTGAAGGAGAGGGATTTTGTGGCAGCTGCCAGAACTCTGGGGGTGGGCCATACCGCCATCATCATGAGACACATTATCCCGAATATGTCAGCCCAGATTATTGTGGCTGCCTCTTTGAGCATTGCGGGGGCGATCCTGGACGAGTCGGCTTTAAGCTTTCTTGGATACGGCGTGGCTCTCCCCATGTCCTCCTGGGGCAGCATGCTCCAGAACGCACAGCAGTATATTCTGTATGATCCGCTGCTGGCACTGGTTCCGGGACTGTTTATTCTTCTGACAGTTCTTTGTCTGAATATTCTGGGAGACGCGCTTCAGTATGCCCTGGATCCGCGTCTGCATAAATAGGAGGTGGCTTTATGGGAAAACTTCTGGAGGTAAAGGATCTGAGAATTTCCTTTTGCAGCTACGCCGGGGAGGTGCAGGCTGTGCGGGGAGTGTCGTTTTCCGTGGAGGAGGGCGAACCGGTGGCCATTGTAGGCGAATCCGGCTGCGGAAAGTCCGTGACGGCAAAGGCAGTTATGGGGCTGATCCGGCCGCCTCAGGGAGAGATCAAGGCGGGAAGCGAGATCATTTTTGATGGAAAAAATATACTGGAGCAGACGGCAAAGCAGTGGAGGGAGTACCGGGGGAAGGACTGCGCCATCGTCTTTCAGGATGCACTGGCGGCCTTAAACCCCACCCTCACCGTAGGGCGCCAGATTGTGGAGAAGCTGCTGGTTCACACAGATATGACCAGGGAGGAGGCGCGGCGCGAGGCAGTGCGGCTCCTGGAGCAGGTGGGAATCCCGGAGGCGGGAAGGAGGGTAAGGCAGTATCCTCACGAATTTTCCGGAGGAATGAGGCAGAGGGCGATGATAGCCATCGCTCTGGCCTGTCAGCCGAGGCTTCTCATCGCCGACGAGCCCACCACGGCTCTGGACGTGACGATTCAGGCAGAAATTATAGAACTCCTCAAACAGATCCAGAAAGAGACGGGGATGGCGGTCATTATGATCACCCACGATCTGGGAATTGTGGCAAATATTGCAAAAAAGATCGTTGTCATGTATGCGGGAAAGGTGGTAGAGACCGGCAGCAGCGCAGATATTTTCTACAGCGCCAGACATCCCTATACCAGGGCACTTCTACGGGCGGTTCCGAGGCTTGATCTGGAGAGCGGGCAGGAGTTAGAGTCTATTGAAGGTGCTCCGCCCAGTATGCTCTGCCCGCCGCCAGGCTGTGCCTTTGGCACCCGCTGCCAGAACTGTATGAAAATCTGTACAGAGCAGGAGCCTCCTCTCTATGAGTTTGAGCCAGGCCATACGGCCAGGTGCTGGCTTTATCACCCCATGGCAGGGGCCGCAAAATGAAATTACAGGGGAAGGGTTAGATTAAGAAAGGTGAAAGCATGGAACAGAAGGAACACGCAGAGAAAATACTGGAGGTCAGCCATCTGAAAAAATACTTCCAGTCAGGAAAGAAAACCTTAAAAGCTGTGGACGACGTGACATTTTCATTGAACCGGGGCGAGACTCTCGGAATTGTAGGTGAGTCCGGCTGCGGCAAGACTACCTGCGCCAGAACCTGCATCGGCATCTATGACAGGACGGAGGGCCAGGTTCTCTACCGGGGAAAGAATGTCCATGAGCTAAGAGGGGCCGCAAAGAAGGCATTTACGAAGGAGGTACAGATTATTTTCCAGGATCCCTACTCCTCTCTGGATCCGAAGATGAAGGTACATGACATTATTGCTGAGGGCTTGAGAGCCCATAAGCTGTGCAGAAGCAGGGAGGAGGAGAGGCAGAGAGTAAAGGAGCTTCTCCTCACTGTGGGGCTGAATGTGGAACACGCCGCCCGCTTTGTCCACGAATTTTCGGGAGGACAGAGGCAGAGGATCGGGATTGCCAGAGCTCTCGCCGTGGATCCGGAGCTTATCGTCTGCGATGAACCGATCTCCGCTCTGGACGTATCCATCCAGGCACAGATTGTAAACCTGCTTATGCGGCTTCAGAGAGAGAAGGGCCTTACCTACCTGTTTATCGCCCATGATCTGGCTATGGTGCGCCACATTTCCGACCGGGTGGCAGTCATGTACCTGGGAACGGTGGCAGAGCTCACCAGCTCTGAGTCTCTTTACAAAAATCCGCTGCACCCGTACACGAAGGCGCTGCTGTCCGCGATCCCCATTCCGGATCCGAAGGTGGAGGAGGAGAAGGAGAGAATCCGTTTGACAGGAGAGATACCAAGTCCCATTGACCCTCCTCCCGGCTGCCGCTTTGCAGGCCGATGCCGTTTTGCAGCAGACAGGTGCAGAAGGGAACGGCCAGAGCTTCTTGAGGTGGAGGAAGGCCATTTGGTAGCGTGTCATCTCTATGAAAAAAGCGGAAAAAAGAGCGGACAGTAAGAGCAGAGGCAGATGAGAGTACAGAAAAATAAAACCGTCTTTGGTGCGAAACCAAAGGCGGTTTTATTTTTCTGTACCTTCCGATTCTGTGTGGGGCTCAGCCGGAGAAAACTCATTTTCCGGCTCACCAGGACGATCAGGGATAAATGTGGCAATATCTGAGATGTCAGAGCACTGAAGGATATTGCACAGCATATCCAGCGTACTGGTATATACGACCTGATTATGTTTTAATCGGTATATCTGAGCTCTGCTGATATTATAATATTTATATAGCCGGTTCTGAGATATACCCTTGTCCTGAGGGCAATCCACAATTTATCATAGACAATCATAAAAATGTCCTCACAAAACTCATCTGTAGCTTGCAATAATTGTATTATCTCATTAAGATAGAAAATAAATAAGTTTCCGAGTTCGGAAACTGCTGGGAAAGGGGAACGGGGAATGAAGGAAAGGAAACTTCTGGGGGCGCTTGAGCCGGTACAGAGAGAAATAAAATGTTTTATGGAGCAGTATGGCACAGCAGGATGGCAGATTATCCTGAATGGGGAGCAGGATGCAGACAGCTATCTGCGCTCCGAGGTAGTCTGGGAGCTCTTTGACAAAATCACGCGGGTCAGTGAGCTGATCGGCTACCTGGACAGAGAGGTGTCAGAGGAGGGCAGCCTGAAAACAGAGGCAGATGGTTCTATCAGCCTGAATGATGCCGGGCTGAAGCCGGGCCAGGAGGTAGAGGTTTACGTCTATGAACCGCTTCTTCAGAAAATGATCTGGACAAGGGTCAAGGTGAGTGCAGGGAAAAATCAGAAGCTGATAGGAATTGACAGAGGAGTGAAAATAGACGGGCTGAGGGCGCGGATACGGTAACGGACATTTTCCTGGGCTCCATACAGGCTGCAGCCTCTGTCTTTATTTCCGGAATCTCCGGAATCACGGAAAAAGAACACTGCGGCCGCCTGCAGAAAAGGGGGCTGCGGCTGAGGATGGCTTCTTACAGATTTATGAAGGCCGCCTAAAGGCTCCTGCCTGCTGAACTTTATAAAAACTGCCGCGAAAACAGAAGGTACGCTTATAGAAGGTGGAGGAATACTGTCCGGCAGATATATTACAAAATATTAAAAACCCTTAAACCGCCACACAGAAAGCAGATTTTATGGTAAAATATTGGAAACCATTTTGTCAGTCTCTGAAATGGATATACCGAAGAAAGGAAATCATGCTTATGGAATACACAGGAATGAACGAGGAGCAGGAGAGAGTACAGAGGGAAAGCCGGGAGAACGGCGGGATGGGCACACCGGGCAGATATCTTGGCTCTGTGAGAAAGCAGTGCTCACGTCTTGGCTTCGCCCTCATTATAATCATAGCTTTCTCCTACATATCCTCTTTTGCCTGGAAGCAGCTTGTGGCCTTGATGGCCGCTTCCGGAAGCAGTGCAGGACAGGAGGAGGTACATTTTCTGACTGACCGAGGGGCGGTCATTGCGTTATCGTCCCTCTGCGGGTATCTGGTATCCCTTCCGCTGGCAGCACGGTTTCTGAAGCCTTTTCCAGAAGAAAAGTCTCTGAAAATGAAAATGAGAGCCGGGAAATTTCTGATGCTTCTGGTGCTTGCCATGGGACTTGGCTATATCGGGAGCTTTGCGGGAAATCTGATTAATATGCTGATTTCTGCCGCTACAGGAAAGTCGCTATTTGAAATGAACCCGGTGAACCAGATGTTGAATATGCTGAGCTGGCCCAATATTCTCATGATTACGGTAATGGCGCCCCTCGTTGAAGAATGGATTTTCAGGAAGATGCTTTTAAACAGGGTCCGCTTTCTGGGAGAGCAGAGAGCCATCGTGTTCACTGCGCTGCTGTTTGGCCTGATGCATGGAAATATAAGTCAGACGATCTTCGCCACCATAATCGGACTGGTTCTGGGGTATGCAGCTGTAAAGACAGGAAGAATTGTGCACTGCATTCTGATTCATATGATTGTGAACAGTTATTCAGTTCTGGCCTCTCTGCTCACGAAATGGACAGGAGAAGGAAGCTCCCTTTCCGTGTACGCAGGATACGGCCTACTGACGCTGTTTGGTCTTTCCGTCTTCGTATTTATGATTGCGGCTGTGGTTATTTTGATCCTGAAATGGAATAAGGCAGTATACAGGAAAGGGAGTGTTCCGGACGGGATTGGGGGAGGCGCCCTTTATCGGGCAGTTTACCTGAATCCCGGAATGATCCTCATGTATCTGTACTGCATATGGGAAACGCTTCAGTACATTCTGTAACGGGCAGCCAGTGCCGCAGAAGCCCGGGCAGACGGAACTGTTTTCTGCACCGTCCATTCTTGACTTTATGTAATGTGATTACTATAATAAATAGTAATGAATACCACATTATATAGAGAATACAGTTTCAGGAGGAAGCCTATGACATACAAAATTATTGGGGACAGCTGCATGGACCTGACGGAAGAGCTTAAGAGAGATCCGCATTTTCACACGGTTCCCCTTACACTGCAGGTAGACAGCCGTCAGATTCGCGATGATGAAACCTTTGACCAGAAAAACTTTCTGGAGCTGGTAAGGCAGGCAAAGGAGTGCCCGAAGACTGCCTGCCCGTCTCCGGAGGATTTCAGGGAGCAGTTTGAGGGGGAGGCGGAATGGATTTTTGTAGTCACTCTCTCCCACCATCTGAGCGGCAGTTATAATTCCGCCTGTCTGGCAAAACAGCTTTACGAGGAGGAGCATGGGGCAGATGGAGAGAGTGGGGGAAAACGGATTGCCGTGATTGATTCCCTGTCTGCCTCCGCCGGAGAGCTGAGCATAGCCCTGCAGATACGAGAACTGTGTGAGTCGGGACTGGATTTTGACTCTGTGGTGGAACAGACAGTCGGGTACAGGGATCGGATGGGAACTTACTTTGTCCTGGAATCCCTCGACATTTTGAGAAAAAACGGCAGACTTTCAGGGCTTCAGGCCTTTTTTGCCACCGCTCTGAACATAAAGCCCATCATGGCCGGCGACAGAGGAGTGATCGTCAAGCTGGAACAGGCGAGGGGGATAAACCGCGCTCTGGGCCGCATGGCGGATCTGGCTCTGAAGCAGGCAGGCAGGACAGAGGACAGGCGTCTGGTGATCGCCCACTGCAACAACAGGGAGAGGGCAGAGTATGTGAGAGACCTTCTCTGCGGCAGGTCACAGTTTAAAGAAGTAGTCATCACGGACACAGCCGGAGTTTCTACTGTCTATGCAGGGGACGGAGGCATCGTCCTGACATTGTAAATGGAAAGGAAACAGACAAAGATGAGGAGACGATCACATGCCTGGCTCCTGATTTTGGCAGGCTTGTTCCTGACAGCGCTTTTGCTGCTGCTTGGAGTCAAGCAGATTTTAAAGGAAAGAACGGGAAACCCTGTATACCGGGAACAGGCGGCAGGGACAGAAGCGGAGGAAGAACTGGAGGCAGAGAAGGAGGACATATCCCGTCCAATCCTGCAGATTAATACAGAGGAAGGAGCGGATACGGCCGGTCCGGGAGGCCGGAATCCGGAGGAGCAGGCCATGGACGGTGAGGCATCAGGCAGCCGTTCGGTGAAGCTCCTCTTCGGCGGAGATATTTATCTGTCAGATCACGTGCTGAACGCCTGGCAGAGAGGAGGCGGACTCGAAGGGATCCTGGATGACGGCTTCAGGCAGGAAATTGGGCAGGCCGATATTTTTATGGCCAATCAGGAGTTTCCCTTCAGCAACAGGGGCACTCCCGAGACGGACAAGCAGTTTACCTTCCGGCTTCCGGAGGATAAGGTATCTGTCCTGCAGGCCATAGGCCCTGATATTGTGGCGCTGGCCAACAACCATGCTCTGGATTACGGGGAGGAGGCGCTTCTCGATACCTGCCGCGTGCTGGACAGCGCCGGAATCTTTCACGTAGGTGCGGGAGAGGACCTGGATGCGGCGAAAAAGCTGGAGGTGATTGAGGCGGGAGGAAAGAAATTCGGCTTTCTGGCAGCCTCCCGCGTATTTCCCAAAGGATATTGGGCGGCAGGGGAGGAACATGCAGGCATGCTGACGGCCTATGACTCCACCGTGCTGCTGGAGGAGATAAAAAAGGCGAAGGAGATCTGCGATTTTCTGACCGTATATGTACACTGGGGAATTGAGAAAAGTACAAAGCCGGAGAGCTATCAGAGAACGCTGGGGCAGCAGTATATTGATGCGGGAGCGGATCTGGTAATTGGAAGCCATCCCCATGTGCTGCAGGGAATTGAATACTATAAGGGAAAACCCATTGTATACAGCCTGGGAAATTTTATATTTGGAAGCAGTATTCCAAAGACCATGCTGCTTTCCGTCACAGTGCCTCCGGAGGGAGAACCGTCCCTGTCCATGCTTCCGGGAACCTCCTCTGCCGGGTATACGAGAACTCTGACAGATGAGGGGGAGAGGCAGGCCTTTTATCAATATATGGAAGAGATTTCCTTTGATATAGCTGTGGACAAAGACGGCACGGTCATTCAGACCCACTCGCCCTGATAGGCGCCGGTCTCCCGCAGAGCCCTGGCGATGGAGTTTAAGACAAAACGCTTGTTTGCGCTCCACTCAGGGGCAATGAGGAGGCGTTTGGGCCCGTCGCCGCTGATCCGGTGAATGACGATATCCTGGGGCAGAAGACGGATGCAGTCTGCGATCAGGGAAACGTATTCCTCCGGCTCCATGACAGGAAAGGGCTCCCTCTCATAGAGACGGGCCAGCTCCGTGCCCTTCAGTATGTGGAGGAGCTGCAGCTTGATGCCGTCGATGTGATCGGTTCCCGGCGCTTCAGCGCTCAGGGCAGAGCCTGCAGGAAGCGACGGAGTCTGCAGCCCTCCGGCGCGGAGGCTTCCGAGAAAGCGGACTGTTTCCAGCATATCGCTTCGGCTCTCTCCGGGAAGTCCCAGTATCACATGGACGATGACGGAGAGCCCGGCTGTCTTGAGCCTCTCAAAGGCGTCCAAAAAACAGGGAAGCTCATAGCCCCGGCGGATGAGGCGGGCAGTTTTTTCGTGGATGGTCTGCAGCCCCAGCTCCACCCACACCGGCTTGATTTGATTCAGCCGTGAGAGAAGGGCGACTGTCTCCCCGGAGAGACAATCCGGCCGTGTCCCTATGGAGAGGGCCTCCACATCCGGATGGGACAGGGCGGCAGAAAACAGCCGCTCCAGATAGGAGACGGGAGCATAGGTATTTGTATAGGACTGGAAATAGGCGATATATTTCCCGTCCTTTATTTTTGCCGAAACCCGCTCCTTTGCCTGCTCGATCTGTGAGAAGACGGCCTGCGTCAGCTCCGGGCCGTCCTGCCTGAGACCTGGGCCGGCCTTCTGCGCAAAATCTCCCGAACCGCCCTCGCTGCAGAAAATGCAGCCTCCCGTTCCGAGGGTTCCGTCCCGGTTAGGACAGGTCATTCCTCCGTCCAGGGCCAGCTTGTAGACCTTGTGTCCAAAGGTTTCCTTTAGGTAAAAATCAAGAGAATAGTAGGGCTTTTCTCCCCATCTGCGTCTTTTTTCGTTCATGCTGCGACGTCCTTTCCGGTTTCATATTCCAGTAGTATATCATCAAACCGCCTGCCTGTCACGGCAGAGCAGGCGGCTGTGCTTCAAAAAATCCGTGGCGGCTGCAGCTTTGCCGGGGGCTTCGGGCGGCTTTGCAGTATTGATTTTTGCACGTATTTTTGGAAGATATCGTATTGAGGTTCAGCGTCTAAAATGGTATACTGAAAGCAAAAAAACAAACAAAAAATTTGCGATGTATTCAGAGAAAAACGATTACATCCAGGCGGAGGAGATAGTTATGACTGTGAATGAGACACTGCAGAAACTTGATACAGCAGAAGCTGGCAAACTGATGGAAACGCTTTACGGCGCGGCCCAGGCTTCCGAGAATACAGAGCGCTACCGCCATGTGACAGAGGGCTTTTTAAGAGAGTACGGAGATAAGGACATTCTCTTATTCAGCTCACCGGGACGCACAGAGATCAGCGGAAACCACACAGATCACAACCACGGAAAGGTTCTGGCAGGAAGCATCAACCTGGACTGCGTGGGAGCGGCTGCGAAGAACGGCACTGACACGGTAAGGATTTTAAGTGAAACCTTCCACCAGAAGTTCATTATTAATTTAAAGGATTTAAAGCCCAGCAAGGACATGGCCGGGACGATTGATCTGACAAAGGGAATTCTCCAGGGCTTTAAGGAGAGAGGGTTTGAGATCGGCGGCTTTGACGCGTTTATCACCAGCAATGTTATCAGCTCAGCCGGCGTCAGCTCTTCCGCCTCCTATGAAATGTTAATCTGCGCCATGATCAATACATTTTTCAACGATGGAAAAATGAATGTGGTGGACTATGCGCACATTGGAAAATACTCCGAGAACAAGTTCTGGAACAAGGCATCCGGCCTTCTGGACCAGATGGCCTGCGCGGTAGGCGGCCTGATCACGATTGATTTTAAGAACCCGGAAGCTCCGGTCGTTGAGAAGATCGATTTCGATTTCGGTGCCCAGGATCACAGCCTGATTATTGTAAATACAGGAAAGGGACATGCAGATCTGAGCGCCGACTATTCCTCCGTGCCCAACGAGATGAAGAAGGTGGCGGAATTCTTTGGAAAGGAAGTCTGCGCCGACATTGAGGAGAAGGATGTGATTGAAAACCTGGCGAAGGTCAGGGAGTTTGCAGGGGATCGCTCTGTGATGAGAGCCTTCCACTTCTTCGAGGAAAACAAGAGAGTGGAGGCGCAGGTAGAGGCTCTGAGAAACGGTGATTTTGCCACCTTCCTGACAAAGATCACAGAGTCCGGCAATTCCTCCTGGAAGTGGCTGCAGAACTGCTACACGACTGCAGACCTGCAGGAGCAGGGAATCTGTATTGCCCTGGCTCTCACAGAGATGTTTATCGCTGAGAAAAAGCGCGGCGCCTGCCGTGTTCACGGAGGCGGCTTCGCGGGCGTTATTATGGCTATGCTGCCCAATGACCTGGTGGACGAGTATGTGGCATATATCGAGGCAGCTCTCGGAAAGGGAAATGCCTACCGCATGAGCATCCGCCCATACGGGGCCGTGTGTGTCAATGAGCTGATGAAATAGAGTGAGATAAGTGAAAGAAAGCGCTGAACTCAAATCCGGACACAGGGGAGAACGGGCGCTGAAAGGATGGAGGCAGGACAATGGATATAAAAGCAGAGCTTTCGGCCCTCTCCGATGAGGAATACAGAAAATTTCACAGCCGGCTCCTGCCCGGGACGGAGCATATCCTGGGCGTCAGAGTGCCGGAGCTGAGAAAGCTTGCAAAGCGCCTTGTCAGGGAGGAGGGGCTGTCCTGCCTGGAACGCCTGACAGACGATACCTACGAGGAGCTTCAGCTTCAGGGGCTTGTGATCGGAGGCCTCAGGGAGGATCTGGAGACAAAGCTTTCCAGGATCGGCAGTTTCGTTAGGAAAATCGACAACTGGGCAGTCTGCGATGTATTCTGCGGAGCGTTGAAATTTACCCAAAAGCACAGGGAGGAGGTTTTGAACTTCCTCCGGCCCTATCTTACCTCAGAGAGAGAATTCGAGGCGCGTTTCGGCGCGGTGATGCTTCTGAGCTATTTCGTGGACGACAGGTATATCGGGGAGACGCTCAGGCTTCTCGATCAGGTGAAGCAGCCAGGCTACTATGCCAGAATGGCTGTAGCCTGGGCAGTTTCCGTCTGCTATGTGAAATTTCCTGCTCTGACAGAGCAGTATCTGAAAGAGGGAAATACCCTGGAGGACGATACCTACAATAAGGCAATACAGAAAATTCTGGAATCTAACCGCGTAGGAGCAGAGGAAAAGCGCCGCCTGAGGTCCTGGAAGCGCAGGCCTGCTTTGGGGGAAACGGTTTCGTGATTTCTGACTGGAAATAAAAGATTTGAAAGACGCCTCTTGAGAAGGGCGAGAGAGGAAGGGAGGCTTATTATGGGAAATAAAAATCTTGTAATTACGATTGAGCGGGAGTATGGAAGCGGAGGCCGTATTGTAGGCCGCAGACTGGCAGAGGAGCTGGGAATCCATTTCTATGATGATGAAATTTTAAAGCTCACCTCTGAAAAGAGTGCCATCGGTGAGGAGTACTTCCGCCTGGCGGACGAGAAGGCGGGAAACAACCTGCTTCACAGAATTGTGGGGAGAAAGCTTGACTTTACGGAGGATCCGGTGCTGAGCGGAAATGTGACCGCGCCTGAAAATCTGTTTCGGTTTCAGTCCTCTGTGATAAGGGAGCTGGCCAGGGAAGAATCCTGCATCATAGTGGGCCGGGCTGCCGGGTATGTGCTGGACCAGGAGGAGGATCTGGAGCGGCTGATCCGGATCTTTGTCTGCGCTGACAAGGTGAGAAGAGTGCAGAGGGTCATGGAGGTAGATGCCATTGACGAGGATCGGGCAAAACGCCGCATTAAGAAGATTGAGAAGTCCAGGAGGGAATACTACAGGTATTTTACAGGAAGTGACTGGCATAATATGAAAAACTATGATCTTACGATCAACACCACAAATTTTGATCTGGACCAGACCGCAGAGCTGGTGAAGACTTATATTCGCCTGAAAGGATTTGACAAAGAGGCATAAATCTGGTAAAATCTGCTGGATTAACTTTTAAAAGAATATGACTGCCGGAGGCTATAGATTTTCCTGTTTCTGATTTTTAAACAGGGAGTCATAGCCTCTTTTTTTGACAGAAAGGAGCTGACTGATTAATGGAAGAAAGAGAAAATACCATGGGCAGCCGGCCGGTGTTCCCGCTTTTAATGTCCATGTCTGTCCCGCCTATGATTTCCATGCTGATCCAGTCCCTCTACAATATTGTGGACAGCATTTTTGTGGCGAGAATCAGTGACAAGGCCCTGACGGCGGTGTCCCTGGCCTATCCCCTTCAGAACCTGATCATAGCCGTGGCGGTGGGATACGGTGTGGGGATCAATGCCTGCATCGCCAGGAGCCTGGGGGCCAAGAGGCAGGAGGAGACCAACCAGACGGCGGCCCACGGAGCCCTCGGGACGGCCCTCCACTGCATTCTTTTCATCCTTGTTGGAGTATTTCTGACGGAGCCCTTCCTTAGGCTATTTACAGATGATCCGGAAATTTTCTCCATGGGCTGCAGCTACACCTATATTGTGGTATGCTTTTCCTTTGGAAGCCTTTTCCATATCTACATTGAGAAAATGTTCCAGGCCACCGGAAACATGGTAATGCCTATGATCCTGCAGGGAGTGGGCGCGCTGATTAATATCATTCTGGACCCGATTATGATTTTCGGGCTGCTCGGATTTCCCGCCATGGGGGTGACCGGAGCGGCAGCAGCCACCGTGGCAGGCCAGATACTGGCCTGTATTCTGGCGGTGACTCTGTTTAACCTGAAGGAAAAAAACATCAGAGTGAGCTTTCGGGCCTTTCATTTTGACAGAAGGATATTCTTTCGGATCTACTCCATCGGGATTCCTTCCTGCATCATGCTCTCGCTGCCGTCCCTGCTGGTAGGCATTCTGAATTCCCTTCTGGTAGGGCTTTCTTCTGTGGCTGTGGCAGTGTTCGGCCTTTACTTTAAGCTTCAGAGCTTTGTCTATATGCCGGAAAACGGAATTATCCAGGGAATGCGCCCTATTATCAGCTACAATTACGGGGCGGGGCATCTGGACCGGATGCGGGAGACCGTCAGGTGCAGCATGATCTCCTGCGGAGCGATTCTGGCAGCTGGAACTCTGCTCTTTCTGGCAGTGCCGGACTACATCATGATGATGTTTGGAGCTGAAGGGGAGATGATGGAGATGGGAATGTCCTGTCTGAGAATCATCAGCCTTGGCTTTATATTCTCGGCGGCAGGCACCGTGTTTTCAGGATGCTTTGAGGCGATTGGGAGAGGTCTTCACTCTCTGGCAGTGTCCCTGGTCAGACAGCTGGTTGTGATCCCGCCTCTCGCCTTTCTCCTTGCCGAAACCATGGGCGTGACTGGCGTGTGGATCGCTTTCCCGGCAGCTGAGATTTTAGCTGCCCTGCTTGGGCTTGTGCTGTACAGAGGACAGATGAGGAAGGTGAAGCTGGAGCTTTTAGGCTCTCTGAAAAAGGAAGAACGGCGCTGAGGACAGAATAAAACCTCCAGGGACAGCGGAGAAATAAGACAGAAGGAAACAGGCGAAAGATAAACAGACGAAAGATATGCAGGTGAAAGATAAACAGACGAAAGATAAACAGGCGAAAGACAGACAGAAAAAAGGAAATAGATAAAAGGAATAATTCAAAACAACAAAACCAGGAGGAAAGACAATGGGAAAGAAGATTTTGCTTGCAGGGGAATCATGGATGAGCTATACCACACATGTGAAGGGATTTGACACCTTTTACACATCTGTCTATGAGACAGGTGAAAAGTATCTGAAGGCGGCTATGGAGAAGGGCGGCTATGAGTTTGTATTCCTTCCGAATCATCTGGCTATGGAGGAGTTCCCGTTTACCATGGAGGAGCTGAAGGAATACGATCTGATCATTCTCTCAGACATTGGCGCAAACACCCTGCTGCTTCCCACAGCTACCTTTACGAGAAGCGAGATGAGGCCTAACCGGTGCAATCTGCTCCGGGACTATGTGCTGGAAGGAGGAGCCCTTCTGATGGTGGGAGGCTATATGACGTTTTCCGGTGTGGACGGCAAGGGAAAATGGCAGGATACGGCGGTACAGGAGGTACTTCCGGTTCAGGTGCTTCCCACAGACGACCGCATGGAGCACTGCGAGGGCGTAAGACCTGTGACGGTACAGGATCACCCGGTATTAAAAGGGCTTGACAGGGAGTGGCCGAGAGTTTTAGGATACAATAAGACGATTTTGAAGCCGGAGGCAGTAGAGGTGGCTTCTGTCTGCGGTGATCCGTTTATCGCCCTCGGCGAATACGGAAAGGGACGGTCTGCAGCCTTTACAACAGACTGTGCGCCTCACTGGGCTCCGCCGGAATTCTGTGAGTGGAAGGGATACGACATACTGTTCCAGAATCTGGCCAGATGGCTGATGCGGGAGGAGTAGGAAGACGCAGACGGCGGAATGCTCCCATAAAAGAGGCGGACTGTCCCGGACAATAAATGACAAGGTGGTTAAACAGATGAAGGTACTGAATTTTGGATCGCTGAATATTGATTATGTGTACAGCCTGGATCACTTCGTGCAGAAGGGAGAGACGATCTCCTCAGAGCGGCTCGATATATTCAGCGGAGGAAAGGGATTGAACCAGTCCGTGGCTCTGGGGAGAGCGGGGGCCGAGGTGTACCACGCGGGAGCAATCGGACAGGACGGAGAATTCCTCATAGAGCTTCTCTGCGAGGCTGGAGTCAGGACGGAATTTGTCAGAAGGCTTGAATCCGTCCGCACGGGAAATGCCATTATACAGAGAGATAAGGCAGGAGATAACTGCATTATCCTCTACGGCGGGGCGAACCAGAACATTGAGCGGACACAGGTAGATGAGACTATTGGCTTTTTTGAGGCAGGGGATTACATTGTGCTGCAAAATGAGATCAATGAGATGGCCTACATTATGGAAAAGGCCCATGAGAAGGGTATGAAAATTGTGCTGAACCCTTCGCCCATGGATGAAAAAATTCTCGCTCTCCCCCTCTCCTTCGTAGATCTGTTTATTCTGAATGAGATTGAGGCCTGCCAGCTTCTCGGGCTTTCCGGAGAGGAGAGAAGGGATGCCGCATCCAGAGGGGAGGAGCTTTTAAGAAAACTCTCTGAGCGGTTCCCACAGGCGATGATCGTTCTGACGCTGGGAGAGATGGGGTCGGTCTGCATGGACGGGCAGGAGACGGTGAAACAGCCCATCTACAAAACCAGGACAGTGGATACCACAGCGGCAGGAGATACGTTTACAGGATATTTTGTGTCCGGTCTGATGGGGGGGCTTTCTGTGAAGGAGTCCATGGATCTGGCTTCCAGGGCTGCGGCGATTACAGTGTCCGGCCTGGGGGCAGCTCCGTCCATTCCAGCCCTTGTACAGGTGATGGAGAGGGAGTTTTAGATCCAGGAACGGGCCGGGAATGGAGAAAATGATCAGGGGATGAAAACGAAAACAGAATAGGAGACAGGGCGGACAGGCAAAAAACAGGAAAAGGCACAGGCAGGGAGAACTCTCCCTATCCTGTGCCTTTTCCTGTTTTGCCTGCGAAGCAGCGCCTGTTCACGCTGCCTGGCCTGTACCAGTCATGAAAGATTTCCCCTTCCGGCAATACCCTGAAATGGCAGTGTGGCAGAATTCCTGCAGAAGGTGCTATAATGAAACCAGCAGAAACTGGTTTCTGCGGAGAGTGACCTGGGAGGAATGAGAATGTTTGATCGGGATGGATATATGGCTTTCGTGGGAGAGAAAAGCAGGAATAGCTATGCCAGCGGCCTTAACAGAATAGAAAATTTATACGCAGCAGATATTGATGAGCAGTATCAGAGGGACTGCTGCCGTGCTCTGCTGGAGCAAATCGAGGAGGATAAGAAACGCACTGATTTAAGCCGCCAGGAACTGAAAAGCCGCAGTGACATGGCGTCCCACCTGAGACGGTATATAGCGTTTAAGGCTGGAATTATCCCGGCAGCCGGCTGCCCCGGATTCAGTGAACGAAAAAATCCGTATGGTTATCGAAAAATACAAAACTGAGTTTGCAGAGACAGACAGTAAGGAACGCTACAAATGGGAGGGAATCGGCTGGTACAAATCCCATTGGAATATAGATGCCCCCGATTTTGCAGCCATGGCTGAACTGGCGTTTCGAAAGATGGCGAATTTGCTGACCTCCGGTATGTACTACCCCTACAAGATGCTGGTGGAATTCGCACAGGCAGATCCGGAAGCGGTCAGGGAACTGTTTCGCATGCTCTACAATGAGGAGCTTCCCCTGGCTCAAAGATATACTGCGTTCAGGGAGGGGTTTGAGAACTACATAAAACAGAGAAGGAAACAGGAGACGGATCAGAACAGGACCTTACAGCATTTTCAGGATCTGCGTGCCGTTATGGTATATCTCACATGCGAATATCCGGAAACATACTATCTGTTTAAATCCAGAGTGTTTGCAGCTTTCCGTGATCGGATCGGCTATGTGGAAGAAAAACCAAAGCAGAAATCGGTGGTCTGGAAGGTGGAAAGCTATACCCGGATGTGCCGGCTGATCCTGGAGGAAATTCAAAAGGATCCGGAGCTTATGGAAATGAGCCGCTCCCGTTTAGACGATGACTGCTATCAGGATGAGGCATACCATCTTCTTACGGCAGACATTGTATTCTTTGGAAGCGTATATATGTCTGAAGAGGAGTTTAAGGGAGGAGACAGGGAGACTCCCGCAGCGGACGCCTGTCCTGATTCCGGAAAGGAAGCCGCAACAGACGTTGGCCTGAACACCATTCTTTACGGCCCTCCCGGAACCGGAAAGACTTATCACACAGTGATTTACGCCGTGGCAGTTATTGAAAACAAGGAACTGGCCCAGGTGGAACAGGAGGCGAAGAACAATTACCCGGCTGTTCTGGGACGCTACCGTTGGTACAGGGAGCAGGGACGGATCGAATTTACAACATTTCATCAGTCCTACGGGTATGAGGAATTTATCGAAGGGATCAGGCCTGTGGTTGCTTCCCCGGACGGTACAGAGGGGGAATCCGGCGAGATCCAGTACAGTGTGGAGCCTGGCGTGTTTAAGAGATTCTGTGAAAAGGCGCAGCGTCCAGGCCCTTCAGGAGCGGAGAATTTTGGCTTTAACGAGTATCCCAGCATCTGGAAGGTATCCCTGTGGGGAACCGGCGATAACCCGGTCCGCTCAGAGTGCCTGGAACACGGCCATATCCGTATCGGATGGGACGGATATGGAAAGGATATTACGGATGAAACAGACTTTGCCGATGGCGGAAGCGCAGTTCTGAATGCGTTTATGAACCGTATGAAGATCGGAGACATCGTATTTTCGTGCTACAGCTCCACCACCATCGATGCGGTCGGTGTTGTGACAGGTGAATATGAGTGGCACGACGAGTACGACACCATGAAACGGCTGCGGAAAGTCAAATGGATTGTGAAAGACATCCGGGAAAATATCCTTTCCATCAATGGAGGCGTTACCATGACACGGGCGTCTGTCTACCGGCTTGGGAAGGTGTCACTTGACGATGTATACCAGATTATTGAGAAATATCATCCGGCGCCGGCCGCTCCCATGGCAGAAAGCCGTGAAAATTATGTTTTCATCATTGACGAGATCAACCGCGGCAATATCTCGAAAATTTTCGGCGAACTGATTACCCTGGTGGAACCGGCAAAGAGATGGGGGAGGCCGGAAGGCATGAAGGTGATGCTGCCCTATTCTCAGAAAGCCTTCGGCGTGCCTGAAAATGTCTATCTCATCGGCACTATGAATACGGCTGACCGTTCTATCGCAGCCATAGACACAGCGCTGCGCCGCCGTTTCTTTTTCAGGGAGATGCTGCCTAATCCGGATGTCCTGTCCGATATTTTTGTAGAAGATTTGTCTGTTGCGGAGATGCTTGACCGCATGAATAGGAGGATCGCGGTTCTGTATGACAGGGAGCATACCATCGGCCATGCCTATTTCATGCCCCTGAAGAAAAATCCGACGATAGAGGTTCTGGCAGGCATTTTTGCAGACAGCATCCTTCCCCTTCTGCAGGAATATTTTTATGAGGACTATGAGAAAATCAGGCTGGTGCTCGGCGATAACAGAAAGACAGATGCAGAGGAACAGTTTATCACGGTTAAACCCAACGACTACGGGGAACTGTTCGGTGATACAGAGGTTGGCCTGGATGACGGGTGCAGTTATGAGGTGAACGATTCTGCATTCAGCAATATAGAGGCTTACCGTTCCATCTAAAGGAAAAAGAAGCGAGGTGCGGCAGTGAAGCCAGTTTATCAAATTAAAGAGTATGGTTCGTTTATTTCCGAAAAAGAGGCTGCCGGCTATGAGACTCTGCCGGAATATATCTTCAGGCAGCTGGAAGATTTCATTCTGACAAGCCGCAGCAGCGATACGGATGCTCTGGAACTGATGGGGATTTCCGCAAAGAAGGGGATTGGCAAGGTTATCACAGCGAAAAATTATGTCGGAATCATCACATTGAAGGATGGGGCGGTTATTGAAATTCTTTCGAAGATTCACTCCTCTATCCGGGATGACGCATGGAATACCAGAACAAAGAGGGTATTAATCAATATGCTGAAAACCCTCCGCGAAGCGCCGTATAAGTCTCTGCAGACTTCCAGTGTGAATGTGGAGAAGATGAATCTTTTTGAAGTGTTTATCCGGATGTTTGTGGATGAGGTTTTCTCCATCGTTAAGCGAGGACTCAGATGCAGTTATGAGCTGACAGAAGAAAACACCTCTTTTTTTAAAGGAAAGCTGCTGTTTTCAGAGCAGATCAGGCACAACTATTCCCACAGAGAGCGAAGCTATGTGGAATATGATGATTTTACCGCCAACCGACCGAAAAACAAACTGCTGAAAGCCACTCTGCTTCGCCTTTACAGACAAACTTCATCACAAAAAAACAGAAGCGATATAAAAATTCTGCTGACCGCATTTTCCGGGGTAGAGGCCTCCACCGACTGTAAGGGAGATCTTGCCAGGTATATTCCTGACAGGAATATGAAAGGCTACCGCACAGCACTGATGTGGTGCAGGATCTTTCTGACGGGAAAGAGCTTTGCCTCCTTCGCCGGTTCGGAGCAGGCGCCGGCATTGCTGTTTCCGATGGAAGTTCTGTTTGAAAGCTATACAGCAGCCTTGCTTAAGAAAAAACTTGACGGGAGCCGGTTTGCCGTGCTGGTTCAGGACAAAACACATTACCTGTTTGATGAGCCGGGAAAGAAATTTTTGCTGAGGCCGGATATAGTGGTAAAACGAAAATCAGACGGAGCGATCTTTGTGCTGGATACGAAGTGGAAGGTGCTGGACTTAGGCAAGACAAATTATGGCATCTCCCAGGCAGATATGTACCAGATGTTTGCCTATCAGAAAAAATATGGTGCAGAACACATGACCCTGCTCTACCCGGAAACAGAAAAAGTGCCGCCGGACAGACGGATTGAATTTCGGGCAGATGACGGGGCGGCAGTTCTGGTGAAATTTATTGACTTATTTCATCCGGAAGAAAGCCTGACAAACGTGATACAGTCATTTGAAGCCCCCTGCTGATACTTCTTTCCTAAAAGGAACCCAGCTGCCGCCGTATGGGAAACGCCTGTGCGGCGGTTGCTTTTTAAACAGTATTTTGCTAGAATAAATCGAGATGAAGACAGGAGGCGGTGAAATGGGCAGAAGCAGGAAGAGACGCTCCGGCGGGCCGCTGTCAGACCAGGAGCTCAGAAGGTACGGCTTATTTCTGACAGTTCCGCTCATAATCCTGGTGCTTGCAGGGGTGCTGCTTGCAGCAGGCCTTATAAGAGAGCGGGGGCACGGGCCAAAATCAGAGCCGGAAACAGTAGATAACCTGGACAGTATCGGTGAGGAGCAGGATGTGGTGATTGAGCCGGATACGAAGGAATATCATTATAATTTTGGCGGCAGCATTCTGGAGAAGGATGCGCACCATGAAATCAACCAGCTGATGGAGGAGTATTTCCGCTCTGTGTCCTCCTGTGATATGGATACTTTCCTGAATCTGTTTACCTCCCAGGATACCTCTCAGGAGGAGCAGTTCAGAGAATCCTTTGAAAAGCAGAGGGCGTACATAGAGGGATATGAAAACATTTCCTGCTATACAGCAGATGGACTTACGGAGGACGCCTATGTGGCCTATGTATCCTACGATGTAAGATTTTCCGGAGTGGCGACGCCTGCGCCGTCTTTGATTGCCGTGTATGTGGAAAAATGCAGCGACGGCCAGTGGCGCATTTTCGACGGAGAGCCGACGCCGGAGCTGTCTGCCTATCTGGATGCAGTGGCCGCCAATGAGGATGTGGTGCTGCTGGGAAAACAGATTGATGACGCCAAGGAGGCAGCTATGGCTGCTGACGAGGATTTGAAAAACAGGATTCTGTTTATGGAAAACGGCCCGTCCCACATCGAGGAGTCCGAAGTCTCCCTGGAAGAAGCCGGGGAATAACAGGGACAGTGAGAGAAAAGAAGGAGAGGCCAAAGACTCTCCGGCAGGCAGAAGGACCGATACGGTCATGAGAAGCCGGAAAAGACAGGCCCTGTCAGGACAGGGCAGGCGGGGGAGAAAGACAAGGCCGGAACAGCCGGCAGAGATTCACAGAAAAGAGGATAAGAAATGGATGTAAAGGACTTTTATTTTGATTTACCGCAGGAGCTGATCGCCCAGGATCCGCTGGAGGACCGGGCTTCCTCCAGGCTTTTAGTGCTCGACCGCAGCACGGGAGAGGTGGAGCACAGGAAATTCAGGGACATTTTAGAGTACCTGAATCCCGGGGACTGCCTTGTAATCAATGACACAAAGGTCATTCCGGCAAGGCTCATCGGAAGCAAGGAGGGAACAGATGCCAAGATAGAGGTTCTGCTTTTAAAGAGAAAGGAAAACGATATCTGGGAAACCCTTGTAAAGCCTGGAAAAAAGGCAAAGCCGGGAACGGTGATCCGGTTTGGCGACGGCATATTGAAGGGGACCGTTGTGGATGTAGTGGAAGAGGGAAACCGTCTGATCCAGTTTTCCTATGAAGGAATTTTTGAGGAAATCCTCGATCAGCTCGGCCAGATGCCCCTTCCCCCCTATATTACCCATCAGCTGAAGGACAAAAACCGCTATCAGACCGTCTATGCAAAGCATGAGGGCTCAGCGGCGGCGCCGACGGCAGGCCTTCATTTCACAAAGGAGCTGCTTCAGGAAATTGAGGACAGAGGGGTAAAAATCGCCCATGTCACCCTCCATGTGGGGCTTGGAACTTTCCGTCCGGTGAAGGTGGAAAATGTCCTTGACCACCACATGCATTCAGAGTTTTACGTGGTGGAGAAATCAGAGGCAGAAAAGATCAACAGCACGAAGCGGGAAGGCGGGCGCGTGATCTGTGTGGGAACCACAAGCTGCCGGACCATAGAATCTGCCAGCGATGAAAACGGAGTTTTGAAGGCAGGAAGCGGCTGGACTGATATTTTTATTTACCCGGGATACCAGTTTAAGATTCTGGACTGTCTGATCACGAATTTCCATCTTCCGGAGTCCACTCTGGTGATGCTGGTTTCTGCCCTTGCGGGAAGGGAACATGTGCTGGCCGCCTACGAGGAGGCTGTAAAGGAGAGATACAGGTTCTTCAGCTTTGGTGATGCGATGTTTATCGAATAACACCGTTTTCTTACTTTTGTAAGGAAATCCCATACCTGAAAAATAACTGAATAATGGGATAAAATAAAACCCAGGAGCGTTGAGGCTTCTGGGTTGTTTTATTCCAGGCAGTTATACCGACATCATTTTTTGTATATAAAAGTATGGGTAAGGCCGTTCTTGAATATGATGGAGGAAACACGTCCATCAATCACATAGACGGAATCTAAAATAGTTTCCATGTATATCTTGAGCACACCAGGAGAAACAGTCTGCGCCAGGGATTTATAATAAATATATTCTCGACCAATAAGTTTTTTCGTAATGAGGAGGTGGCTTGCTTGCCGTACAAAATCCTCATCTGACAATGTGGAATTAGCATCGTGCGTAACCATACCGAGCCGGGTGTTAATATCCTGAATCCTGGAGGATATTTCATTCTTCTGTATGATGAAATCTTTTTCGGTCATTGCCCTTTCGGAATAAAGGTATAAATCCTGCAATCGTTTCAGAGCACGTTCCTGTTTCTCCTTATCCTTGCGGAGAGCTTCAACCTCTGGATTGACAGCAGCCTTTTTCTTACGAGGACGTTTCACAGCAAAGACATAGGAACTATCCGAACCGTACCGAGATAGAAGATTGTAAAATTCATTCAGACCATCTTCCGAGATATGCTGCACGTCCTTGAATGAACCACCATAAAGCAAATGCTCTTCAAGTTCCGCAGGGGAACTGATGGAGGAAAAAGAACTTTTCGCATTGAGCATATTCAAAATATAATTTATGACAAACTCTCCGACAATCAAATCATTTATAGATGGATTATCGCACTCATGCGTTTTCCTCTTTTTCGGGCACGAATAAGTGGTAGTGCGGAATCCATCGGCTTGCAATCTTCCGGGAGTAGAAACTAATTTACTGCCACACTTTCCGCAGTAAAGGATGCCGGAAAAGGCATACACATTTTTTGCCCGGTGTTTTTGCCCTGGGAGATTAGACATTCTTTTATTTGTATCCATAATATCACATATCTTTTCGTGTTCCTCCAAAGTAAATATTGCAGGATGATGGTCTGGGACAAGAACCCACTCTTCCTCTGGATTGATGGTTCTGTTTTCAGTTCCCTTGTAATGATTGTATCGGTAGATACCGGCGTAAAAAGGACTGGACAGTATTTTCCATACCGCAGTAGGGGACCAGAGCGCACCTGACCTGGTAGGAACTTTCCTATCGTTTAGCAACTTTGCTGTATGAATAATAGACTTATGCTCGAAATAGTCTGTTTTCATAAGCTGACACACATCCGCTTCATCCTGGATGATGGAGAACACAGAAGTTTCTGCATCGTAGGAATATCCGTAAGGAACCCTGCCACCATTCCAAAGTCCCTGATTGGCTCTTGAAATCATTGTTGCGGTAACACGCTCCGATGTCATGTTTCGTTCCAGCTCCGCAAACACCAAAATGATTTTGAGCATAGCTTCGCCCATAGCATTTGACGTATCGAACTGCTCATTTTTACTGACAAAAGTTACTCGCAGGGATTGAAGCTCTTCGTACATTTCTGCAAAGTCCAGAAGATTACGAGAGATACGGTCTATTTTCCACACAAGCAAATGGGAGAATGAGCCGGAACGTATTTTCTGCATCATTTCTTGGAACGCAGGCCGGTCGGTGTTTTTTCCGGAGTATCCTGCATCCTCAAATATTTCGTAATCCTCAATGCCGAGGATAAGTTCACAATATGCGATAAGGTCCTTGCGCTGCATCGGCAGAGAATCCTTATCTATCTGATGGGTTGTAGATACACGAATGTAAATAGCAACCTTACGAGGGCGTTCTGCCCGGTTATTGGCTCTTCCTGCCAATGATTTATTTCTCATAATGTTTTTCCCATACAACAAGAAAAGCCCCATGCCTGGGGCTATATCGTGTCGATATGCGGTGCATATTTGTTCAGCACTGCCCAAACGACATTTTTATCATCCGAGCTGGCAAGCTGATAGCAAGCAAGCAAACGCTGGAGTTCCTGAACGTAAGCATCACGCTCGCTGTCATTGCACTTAGATGATGGCTCATACAGTTTTATGATATTGTCAGTTTTTGACATAGCACACCGTCCTTTCTAAAATTATTCTGGTTTATTAAGATGCCGGTATCTGGCATAGTCCAAAGTAATTATGCGTTCATCTTGTCGGCATACTTTTCAGGCTGGACCATATGAGTGCGTAAGAAGTCCAGGCACAGTTGCTGTCTGTCCGCCGGTATGTGGGAGAAAACCTCAAGAAGTTCCTGCTCCATATTGGATAACTCACTATTTTGTGTTGATGGTTTTGCGATAGGTGGGTTATCGCCATATACAAAATCATCCAATGTCATGTTGAGGTGTTCAGCCATTTCCATAACAATGTCCAGTTTCGGGGATTTTCCTGCTTTCCAGCTCCCTGTATTTCCCTCTGCACGCCCTATATCACGCAGAACTTGTGTTATTGTAGTGCCTCGCTTTTCGCAGGCTTCACGAAATCTATCGTATAACATAATGACCTCCTAAAATAAAAACTCAAAAAAATGCGTTACAGGGGTTGACCTACTCAAAACTATGAGTTATAGTTACCAATGTAAGATGCATTTGAGAATGAAATAAAGATTACATACTCATTATTTTACATGAGAACCTTACAAAAGTAAAGAATAAGCGGAACCGAGAAAGGGAGGGTGCGAGATGAAGAAAAGACTTCCGCCTTGGTGCAAGTTGGTAAAGCACACCTTAATTGACAAGGACATGGATGTGTCCGAGCTGGCAACAAAAACCGGGCTGGCAAGACCATATTTATCCTCAATTATTAACGGCAGGATTTACAGCCAACCGGCAGTAAACAAAGTGAGTGATTGTCTGGGAATCAGCAATGATTACGATGCCATTTATCAACCTGCTAATAGTATAGGGCAAAGCGAAGAGAACTGACATAGAGGATGGTTACAGGATATGAACGAAAACGTGTATTTTGAGTGCAGGAAAAAAGCTGCAATACATAATGAGAGATTGAACAGCAGAGCCGGAGCGGCTGAAATACTTGGAATTTCCGAATCAACCCTTGCACATTACGAATTAGGAATAACGAAAAACATTCCTGTAGATGTGGTTGTGATGATGGCGGAGGTGTACAACGCACCAGAGCTGAAATGCATCTACTGCAAGAGCGAATGTCCGATAGGAAAGGAACTGCCAATAGCAACAGAGGCAGGGAATATAGAGGGCATTACGGTAAGAATGCTTGCAGGGTTGGAGGATGAGAAAATCGACAAAATCCAAAAAACATTATTGAGGATTGCCGAGGATGGAAAAGTCGAAGCTGCAGAGAGAGAAAAACTAAAAGAAATGGTCCAGTCTTTAGACGGAGTTTACAAGGCTATTACAGAACTGCGAATGATAGCGGAGAGGAAGTAAAAATCATGGAATTGATTGACAGACTGAAAGAAGTCCTGAAAGAAGAATTTAATATCTGCTCTGACGAGGAACTTTTGGAGGCTGTACAGTCGATGCCAGAACTTGATTTAGGGATATTCGTTACGCCGCTGAAAGGAGATAACAATGCAAAGAGCGCATAAAAGAAAAATTAAGGTCCTTGTAGTTGATGCGGCGATGATGTTTGCCGCAGTTCAAATGACAGTGTGTATGCATGGGAAACAAAGATATACTGCATCAGCGCAGGATGTATCTGGTTATGAAGTTTCTATTGAAGATAACACACAAACAATTACCACAGAGAAACCGCAGGAGACATTCAAGACAGAATATACCAGCACAATCATGAATGAAGAAATAAATGCGGATGATGCCTATATGCTTTGCAAAATAGCCATGGCAGAAGCCGAGGGCGAAGATGTGGAGGGGAAAGCTCTTGTCATGTTGGTAGTTCTGAATAGAACAAAAGCAGAGGGATTTCCTGATACGGTATCAGATGTTATTTACGAAAAAGGGCAATTCACACCGGTTGCAAACGGAAGATTTCAAAAGGTGGAGCCGGACAAAGAATGCTTCGAAGCTTTGCAGATGATTGTATCAGAAAAGTGGGACGGCAGCCTGGGAGCAACCTATTTCGAGAGTGAAAGCAGTAGCACATGGCACAGAGATAATCTGAATTACCTGTATTCGCATGGTGGGCATGATTTTTACATAGACAGGGAGGAATGAAAAGATGCTGGAACGCATGATAGTGAAACACTGGATAGCATTAACTGTTGGATTCACACTGTTAGGAGTGCTTATCAGAGTGAGATACAACACGCAGGGGCATTTTGCAATAGGCGGTGAATGGTTAGTACCGGAGTTTATGCTTTTTATTGAATGGCTCATAAGGATGATGAGAGGAGTGCTGATTGATGCAGGAATTATACGAGGGCATAAGAAAAGATGCAGAGGAACAAGGGTACAGCATGACAGACGAGAAGTTTACAGAACTGGTTCGGTACGCAGAGAGAAAAGCGGCAGTAGCCGGTAAGGATGAATCTTACATTCCGTATTTACTCCCGGATGTGATAAAAGAATATTTTATCAGAAATGCAATAAATGAAGTTTCAACCGGGATGATGGAATTTGAGAGATATATAAAAACACAAAAACAGGAGGTTACAGACGATGGCAGAAATGACAGAAAAACAGTGGCTTTCAGGGGTGCAGAGTTCGATTATCAAGGAATTGACTACCCACAAAGCAGCATTGCCAGCAGGATTTAATCAGGAGCGTTTCGCCTTGAATACGGTTACGGTTATTTCCGAAATGCTGAAAGACAAAAAGAAAAAGACGGAGCTTTGCAAGCTGACATTTGAATCAATGGCAGTGTGCTTGTGCAAAGCGGCATATCTGGGGTTGGATTATTTCAATGGAGAATGTTATGCGATTCCGTATGGAGGAGAACTTAACTTCCAGACGGACTACAAGGGCGAAATCAAGATGTGCAAGAGGTTTTCCAGAAACCCGATTAAGGATATATTCGCAAAGGTGGTCAGGGAGGATGATTTCTTTACAGAAGAGGTGGACGCAGGCATTCAGAATGTGATTTACAGACCACAGCCATTTTCAAATAAGCCAATGATTGGAGCTTTTGCGATTGTGGTTTTCAAGGATGGTTCCATGATGTATGACACTATGAGCGTAGAAGAAATTGAGAATGTCAGAAATACATATTCCAAAGCCAAAGACAGCCAGGCTTGGAAGAGCAGCACAGGAGAGATGTATAAAAAGACAGTCCTCCGTAGATTGTGCAAGCTGATTGACCTTGATTTTGACAACATCGAACAGCAGAAAGCCTATCTTGCAGGCGGCGATGTGGAGTTTGAAAACGGTCAGCCGGTATTCATTGATGGAAGAACAGCAACAGCCGCATTACCGGATAACGGTGCGCCGGTTGACGTGTTCGCACAGATGGAGCAAGCGAAGAAAGAGCCTGCACCGGTAGAACAGCCACAACCGCAGGAAACAAAAGAACCAGCACAGCAGGCGATTCCTTTTGAACAGCAGCAGGAGGAACAGCCACAGCCGATGCCTGATGGCATGGGTTTTATGACGCCGGATGAATCGGCAATAGATGATTTACCTTGGAAATAACAGGAGGATGAGAAGATGAACGAATTACAGGTAGTAGTAAAACAGCAAGTAGGAAAAATCAACTGGAACTTTGAAGAATTGAAAACGGCACTCGCCGCAGAGATGGAGAAATACACCGGCATTGTGTATGACGATGATTCAATCGCAGATGCGAAGAATACCGTTGCATATCTTAGAAAGTTAAAAGATTCCGTTGAGGAAAGAAGAAAAGAAGTTAAAAAGGAGTGCCTGAAGCCATACGATGATATGGAAAAACAGGTAAAGGAATTGACACAGCTTATTGATGAGCCTATCAATACGATTGCAAAACAGGTAAAGGATTATGAAGAGGAGCAGAGAAAGAAGAAAAAAGAGGAAATTCTTGCATACATGAAAGAAGCGTTCACAGAATTACCGGAAACAGTTGCATCTAAGCTGAAATCAAAGATTTATGACAGTAAGTGGGAGAACAAGTCAACCACGAAGAAAACATGGCAGACTGCGGTAAATACTGCACTTGAGAATACAAAAGGCGACCTGAACATCTTGGATGGAATCGAGGAGGATTTCAGAGAGGATGCCAAAAAGGTATATGAGAAAAATCTGGTATTATCCGAGGCGTTATCTAAGGTACAGGAGCTTCGCAAGCAGAAAGAAATGATTCTGGAAAGAGAAAGACAGAAGAGGGAGAGAGAAGAGGCAGCAAAGCGTGAAGCACTTGCCAAAAAGGAAGAACAGCCGCAGGAGCCAAAGAAAGCACCGAAGCCTGTCACTTCTGCAGAACCTAAGACTGAAATGGGAAAGGCAATCGAAAGCATTGAAAGACACGCATATCAGCAGGCAGTAACCGGAACGATTGCTAATCCGGTAACACAGCAGCCAGGATTAAGCGGAGGCAAAAAGATTTGGACAATCCAGGTCAGAGGAAACGAAGAACAGCATAAAAAGATTTTGGATTATATCAAATTTGTTGGAGCAGAGTACAGGGAGGTCTAAGAAATGGGAATGCAATTAACGGAAGAAAATTATTATTCAGATATTGCAAATTATGAATATATGTCCGTATCCCAATTCAAAGACTTTAATGGCACATATGGCAAGGCAGCTTGTGAAGCGGCTGCCGTTGCCAAACTCAAAGGTACATACAAGGAGCCGAAATCAACAGCATTGCTTATTGGCAGTTATGTAGACCGGTACTTTGAGGGTACCTTGGAGAGCTACAAAAAAGAAGAGCCGGCAATTTTCAAAAAAGACGGGAAACTGAAAGCGGAATACATTCAAGCAGACGCCTTAATAAAAAGAGCGGAAAGGGACGAACTCTTTATGAAATATATGTCCGGGAAAAAACAGGTCATAATGACTGCTGAATTGTATGGAACACCTTGGAAAATCAAGATGGATAGCTACATTCCGGGATGGGCCATAGTGGATTTAAAAGTTGTGGAATCCCTTACAAAAATGAAATGGGTGCGAGATATAGGATATTTAGATTTCGTCCGCTACTGGGGGTATGACATCCAGGGGGCGATGTACCAGGAAGTTGTATATCAGAATACAGGAAAGCGATTACCATTTTACATTGCGGGAATTAGCAAAGAAAAAACACCAAATATAGAGATTATTCACATACAAGATAATTACTTAAGAGAGGCGAGGGAAGTTGTCAAAGCAAACATCAATCATGTACTGGCAGTAAAGAGAGGAGAAATCGAACCTTTGAGATGCCATTGCTGTGATTACTGCCGGGAAACTAAAGTCCTGAAAAGACCGATAGGAATAGCCGACCTTGTAGCAGAAGTTTAGAGGAATTGGAGCGGATACAATGGGAAAGTCAGAGGACAAAAAGAGCTTTCAACTTTATAACGATTATATAGACCACTTCTCGCTCATGTCTGATGAGGAGGCTGGAAAGCTGATAAAGGCAATCTTCTGTTATGTAAATGATTTGCCTTGTGAAGAGCTGGCAGGACTGCCTTTAATGGCTTTCTCCTTTATCCGGTCACAGCTCAAAAGAGATAGTGACAAGTACGATGCCAGATGTGAGATAAACAGAAGAAACGGAAAGCTGGGAGGCAGACCGAAAAAGGCGCAGACAGAAGAACCGAAAAAACCGGACGGTATGGAAGAAACCCAGTCGGTTCTTGATATTCCTGGAATAGAGGCAGAAGAAAAAACACCGGAACAGGAAGTACCGCAGGAGCCACCAAAGAAACCGAAGAAAACAGAGTACAGCACAGATTTCCAGAGATTTTGGGGAATATACCCAAGAAAAGACGGAAAAGGTGAAGCGTATAAGAAATACAAGGCACGCCTCAATGATGGATGGTCACCCGATGAATTGTGCGAAGCGGCTGAAAACTATAAGAAAAAACTGGTTCGAGAGAGAACAGAGAGCAAATACATAAAACACGCCAAGACGTTCCTTAGCGAGAATACACCTTTTGAAGACTTCTTGGATAAACGGGAAAATAATAGGGTTGAGGAATCACAAGAGGATGAGGGAAACCCATTCAGATAGATTGGAGGCATAGCAGATGGAGGGAACAGCAGAATTGTTCACAGGATTTGCAGAGAGGATTGCAAGAGAAAAAGGAACACGGCAGGAAATGATGCGAGAGGGAGATTATATCGAGGACGGTCTTATCCATTGCGGAAAGTGCAAAGGTAAAAGACAGACCAGAGTAAAAATCCCAGGCGGTGATGGGACAACCATTACGGTTCCTTGTATCTGTAAATGCGAGGCAAAGGCAGAAGAGGATAGAAAGAAGCAGGAAGAGGCCAGACAGGAATTACAGCGCATGGAACGCCTGCGGTCAGCAAGTCTTATTGAGAACAGATTAAAAAACGCCAACCTTGCCACATTTCAACAGACCAAAGATAATGCACAGCTTTATAAGATAGTCAGAAATTATGTGCAGAATTTTGACGAGATGTACAGAAACAATCAGGGATTGCTTCTGTATGGCCCGGTTGGAACCGGCAAGAGTTATGCTGCCGCTTGCATTGCAAACGAACTGCTGAATCAGAAAATACCGGTAATAATGACATCATTTGTAAAAATATTACAGATGATACAGGACAAGCAGGTGGAGGAATCGGAGCTGATAGTTAGGCTGAACAATGCAAAGCTGCTTATCATTGATGATTTAGGAACAGAACGTAATACGGATTATGGACTGGAAAAGGTTTACAACGTGATAGACAGCAGATACCTCGCAGGAAAGCCATTGATTCTGACAACTAATTTGATGCTGGTGGATATGAAAGAAAACATTGATACGAGATACAAAAGGATATATGACAGAATTTTCGCAATGTGCTTTCCACATAGAGTAGCAGGAGCATCCTGGAGGATGAACCAGGCGGCGGATAGATACGATGAGATGCGAAAGAGATTATTGGAGGACTAAGCGATGGAAAAAGTAGCAGAGTTGATTTGTTCAACAGTGGAGGACCGGTCAATCATGACTGGAATCCTGGTAAAAAACGGATACACAGTAGGACCGGGAAGAATCCCTAGAAAATCAGGGAAATCTTATGATTATACCCTGAAAATATACAGAGAGAAAGAGGAGGAAACTGCAAAGTGAATGAAATAGCAGCGGAGGTGGAGGAGATGAAGAACATTCGGTTTACCGTAAAAGGAAATCCTTTCGGGAAAGAACGTCCGAAGTTTGCTAGGAGAGGAAATTTCGTGCAGACATATACACCAAAGAATACACTGCAACACGAAAAAGAGGTTGCAGCAGTTTATATGGAGGCAGCAAAGGGCAGGAAATTTGAAAAGGGCAGACCGCTTGACATCAGAATCATAGCGTATTATCCGATTCCGAAGTCCGCCTCAAAGAAAAAGCAGAGGGAAATGCTGGAACACCGGTTACGCCCAACAGTGAAGCCAGACCTTGACAATGTAGCAAAGCTCGTATATGACGCCCTGAATGGCGTAGCGTGGTATGACGATAATGCGATTGTAGATACACAAGTAAGAAAATTCTATTCCGATACGCCGAGGGTAGAGGTATTCATCAGGGCTGTGGAATAGATTTTCAAATAAAACATAGGAGGATTCAAACAAAATGAGTATTTTAAATTACGAGGAAATGACACTGGAAAGAGATACATTCCAGGCGGCAAGAGAAACATTCAATCTGATGATGCAGAAGTTATTCAGAAAGATGGAACAGTCTGATATGGACGAGGGAAGTATCGACCTCAAAATCAGCATCGAACTGAATGAGGATTTCGTACCGCAGGAAGATGGAACGACGGTAAGAATCAAAAAGCCTCTTATCAAGCATAAGATTTCCACCGTTGTGCCGGTAAAGGACAGTGCGGACGGTAAGAGAGATACAGGAATGTGCCTGGTATATGATGAAAAGCTGAAACGATATGTGCTGAAATATGTTTCTACCGGAGGACAGATGAACATTTTCGATATGGAGCAGCAGGCAGAGAACGATGCAGATATTGTGGATAGTGAAACACCAGCCGTTGAGGGACAGCCTACATACTTCCTACCGGACAATCAGGCGAATGAGGAATCAGAAGAGTCGCAGGAGGAAGAGCAGGACGGCGAATCAGACGGTATGATGACCGTACCCGATAATGTGGATGAGGAAACAGATACCGACGTTCCTAGCGGCGATTACGATAGCACAGACGATAGTGGTATGCCATTACCATTCAGCGAGGGAGATGATGATTACCCATACGATGACCCGATGGAGGAATAGAGATGTTCAAGAGAGAAAAGAGAATGCATAGCTTTATTATCAGAGCACAGGAAATCCTTGCAGATGGAAAAAGAGAAGAATCGGCAAAGATGGTCATTCAGGGATTGCAGCATTATTCCAACAAAATCATTGGAGCGATACAGCCATATTCCAAAGCGGATGCAACTCTGTTGGTAATTGCGTTGAGATACCTTGCAGACCAGGTGGAACAGAAAAACGGTTGTGCATTGGCAGTAAAAGCATTGAGCAAAACCATTGAATTTCCTGAACTGGAAGAGGTTGAAAAGGTCAAGAAAGCAACGGAGGGACTGGGAGAATGAAGCGAATAAAAGTGCTTGCGGCCATTGCCATAATTACCGTATTGACGTTTACAGGATGCGCAAAAATTAGTGAAAAAGCAGAAAATACAGAAGAAAACAAATACGGAGCGGATGCATTAGAGTGTTTAACGAGTGAAAATTATGCTTATACCGCAGAATATAGAGATAAAGAAACCGGAGTTCATTATTTCTACACTTATAAAGGCGGATTAACAGTAAGAATCAATGCTGACGGAACACCGTATGTGGATTAAGATTCAAGCCTTGGAAAGGAGGCGATAAAGGATGAAAAAGGCGAATCGTGGAAATTTTGGAACCTGTGCAAAATGCCGCCAGCAGATATTATGGATTAAGACCATAAACGGTAAGAATATGCCAGTAAACGCAAGGCTGATAACATACCGGGTTCCGAAAGAGGGAAAAGGAAAAGAGAGAATCGTCACACCGAACGGTGAAACGGTAAGCGCGGAAATTGTACAGCCTGGGACGCAGGATGCCACCGGCGTAGGGTACATTTCACATTTTGCCACTTGCCCGGTTGCTAATATGTTCCGCAGAAAATAAAAAAATAGAGCCTCTTGCAATACGATGATTGACAATCGGCTCATAAAACACAAAAACTACTGTCATTTTATTATGACAATTCCGAAAAGTCAATCTGTAATTGTAGGAGGTCAGAGAAAGTGGGAAAAGCAGAAAGAAGAGTATCACTCACGAAAGAGGAAATAAAAGCACTCTGTGAGGAGGCTGCCGATAAAGCAGTTGAGAGAAGCGAAAAGGCAAGAAAAAAGAGTATTGCGCAGGAAAAGAAAACCCTCCTGTATAATACCAAAAAGCTGTTAGAGAATTACACGAAGCTGAAAGACTATGCAGAAAAGGCAGTCTGCACTATTGATGAGGCAGAGCAGGTGGATGAGAGCATCGTAAATATGGATGTTCTGTACGGATTCAGAATCTTTGATGAAGATAAAACGTTACATAGGCAGTTAAAGGGAATCAATGCAGTAAAATTTATGCTTGCACACGTAGACCGGATGCTGGAAGTGTACCAGAGAGAGTGCGAAACCTCATCGAATGAGATTATACAGCGCAGATGGAAAGTCATTCAGATGATGTACCTTGACAGAGAGAAAAAGAAGAGCACAAAGGAAATTGCGGAATTTTATAACATGGAATTGTCCACAATCCAGAAAGATGCAAAAGAGGCACGAAATGACCTGACGGTGCTATTTTTCGGCTTAGATGCTATGATTTTGCATGATTTTGGGAACCCGATGGATAAATAAAAAACCGTTCGGTTTATTTTGAATCCGTTTTTTTTCCTTTGACCGTCAATTCGACCGATGATATAGTGTATGGTGCAATCAGAAGAAGTTTTGATTGTAAAGAATGTGGCTGCTGTACTCGTTCTTTTTCTCGTGTGGCAGGAGAAATACCTGCCACGCTCCTAAAATTAAATATCAGTAACATGAAAAGTCATATCTGAAAACGGTATGGCTTTTTGTTTTGCCCGGAATGAGGAGCACAGAGGATGAACAGACGCAGGAGCCGAGAAGATGAAAGGAGCGAGGCAATAAATGAACAGCAGCATTGAAATTGTCATGCGGAAGATTGGAGAACTGAAACCGTATGAGAATAACCCAAGACATAATGATATGGCGGTGGATGCAGTAGCAGCATCTATTCAGCAGTTTGGATTCAAAAATCCAGTTATCATTGACAAAGATGGAGTGATTGTCGCAGGACACACCCGATATAAAGCGGCAAAGAAGCTGGGAATCACCGACATACCATGTATCAGTGCAGATGATTTATCGGACGAGCAGATTAAGGCGTTCCGGCTGGCAGACAACAAGACCGCAGAGCTGGCAGAGTGGGACGAGGACTTACTGGGAAAAGAAATGCAGGGAATCATAAACATTGATATGAGCCAGTTCGGATTTTCTGTTGGGGAGGATGAACTGGGAGAGGAGATGCAGGACGATAAGTACACTCTGAAAGTCAAAATACCGCAGTATGAAATTACAGGAGAGTGCCCGGAAATATCTGATATGCTGGATAGCAGCAAGGCGGATGAGCTGATACAGGAAGTTGAAGCCACAGACATCCCGGAGGAGATAAGGGAGTTCCTGATACAGGCAGCACGCAGGCACAATGTATTTAATTACCGGGACATCGCAGAGTATTACGCACACGCAGAGCCGGAAGTACAGAAATTGTTTGAAAAATCTGCACTCGTAATAATTGATGTGAACGATGCCATAGCAAACGGATATGTGCAGTTGGCAACTGACATCACAGACATTATGGAGGGCGAAGCCGATGAGGAATGATTTCGCAGTTTTCATACTGACACATGGGCGAGCTGATAATGTGGTTACGGTTCCTGCAATTAAAAAGGCAGGATATACCGGTAAGATATATTTCATCATAGATGATGAGGACGAGCAGGCAGAAGAATATAAAAAGAACTTCGGAGCAGACCGAGTGATTATATTTGATAAGCAGGCAGCATATGACCGGGCAGATACGATGGATAATTTCAATGACCACAGGGCAATCATTTATGCTCGTAATGAATGTTGGAGGATTGCGGAAGAACTGGGGCTGAAATACTTCCTGATGCTGGATGATGATTACAAAAGCATTGATTACCGGTACGAGGAAGATGGAAAGCTGAAATATAAGCCATCGCATGATTTTGACAGAGTGTTTGAAGATATGATTCAGTTCCTGGAGGTGTCGGGAGCTGATACAGTGGCATTTTGCCAGGGAGGAGATTTCGTTGGAGGAGTAGACGGAGGAAACTTCCACAAAGGATTATTGCGAAAGGCGATGAACAGTTTCTTTTGCAAGACAGATACGCCGATAGAGTACAGGGGAACCATGAACGAAGATGTTGTGACATATACAACATTGAGCAGCCGGGGACACCTGTTCTTTTCAAATACACAATATTGCGTGGTACAGTTGCCAACCCAAAGCCTGTCGGGAGGAATGACAGATGCGTATAAGGAGGGCGGCACGTACCTGAAAACCTTTTATGCGATTATGAGTATGCCGAGTGCTGTAAAAGTCAGTATGATGTACACCACGCACAAGAGGATACACCACAGGATAAACTGGGAACACACAGCCCCGAAAATCCTGAATGAAAAGTGGAGGAAAGAGAGAAAGGAGGATACCTAGAAAATGGAGAAAAACATAACAGGCGAAAAGATGCTAAGCCATATAGACAGGATTGCAGGGGAAAAGAAACCCATAACAGCAGATATATTCCTCACAAATTATTGCAATAACAGATGTCCCTATTGCACCTACGGACGGTGGGAGCTGGATACAGGGGCGCAGGCAATGAGATATGAGGATTTTATCACATACGCAAAAAGACTGGCAGTTATGGGTGTACAGGGATTTATACTGACCGGTGGAGGAGAGCCGACCATCAATCCTGATTTTGAAAAGATTGCAGGATGGCTTACCGAGAACAATTTCCAGTGGGGAATAAATACGAATTTCAATAAGCTGGTAAAGGTCAAACCGAATTACCTGAAAGTGTCCCTGGATGCGTACAGTAATGAAAGCTATGAGCAGTTGCGAGGCGTGGCGGCATATGAAAAAGTCCGGGAGAACATAAAGGCGTATGCGGCATGGAAAAAAGAAAACAGTCCTGGCACATCTCTTGGAATCCAACAGCTTGTAAAAGAGCCGGAGGACGTAAAGAGATTTTACGATGCAAATAAGGACCTGGACGTTGACTACATGGTTTTCAGACCAGTGGAAAGCACCGCAGGAAGTTACTACAGGGATGAGAGGAAAAAGAGAGATGCGGAGGAAATAAAGAAAATCGTATCGGATATGGCGATGGATGATGAGAGAGTGACGCTCAATTTCAAATGGGGATTACTCGACAGGCAGGAAGAGAGATGCACCGCAAGCTGGGCGCAGATAGCTTTAAATGAAAAAGGCGAAGTCATGTACTGCTGTCATAAGCCGTATCAGATTATAGGTCATATCATGGACGAAGATATTCTGGCAAAGAAAATGGCGGCGGTAACGGATATGTCAATGTGCGACATACCTTGTAGAATGACAGCCCCTAATCTGGAGGTCAAAAAGATGGAGCAGGCGAGAAAGGACGCTTGCTTTATTTAATTTTATCGGAGTTGAGAACGAAGCGAGGTGGTGGCATTGGCAAATGACGAAAATCTGATACCTATGAACCGCCGAACAAAGAGCGAGCAAAGAAAAATCGCCACAGCAGGAGGTAAAGCATCCGGGGCAGCGAGGCGTAAGAAAAGGGATATGCGAAAGGCAGCCGAAATGCTGTTGAATATGCCGGTATCGAATAAGCAATCGACCATGAAAGCCACGCTCACAGCTTTAGGGATTGACGAAGAGGATATGGACTACAGTATGGGAGTGATGGCGGCAATGTTGGTGCAGGCGGCGAATGGAAATGTAAATGCTGCAAAGTTCCTAAGAGATACCGCAGGGCAGAACCCAACGCAACAGCTACAAGAAAAAGAATTTGCATACCGGAAGAAACAGGACAGAGAGGCAAAGAAAGCCGAAGAGGATGGAGGCATGACCGGTGGAACGCCAGTAGAAATATATCTGCCAGAAAAGGAGGGCGAGGACGATGAGTAATATCAAAGTCATACGGCCGCAGAAAGGACCGCAAGAAAAATTCCTTTCAACAACAGCAGATATTGCTATTTACGGTGGAGCCGCAGGAGGCGGAAAGTCATACGGATTGCTGATTGAGCCTTTGAGGTATAAGAACAACAAACGGTTTGGTGCTGTAATATTCCGACACGAATATAAGCAGATATTCAACCAGGGCGGCTTGTGGGATACGAGCAATGACGTATATGGAGATATAAAGGGAGCCGATGGAAGATACAGCGCAGGTATGTGGAAGTTCAAAAACGGTATGACAGTTGCATTTGACTATATCAACCGAGATGATGATTTGCAGAAATGGCAAGGTTCGCAGATAACCATGATAGGATTTGATGAGCTTACCCATTTTTCCGAGAAACAGTTTTTTTATATGCTATCCCGAAACCGTAGTGTTTGCGGAGTAAAGCCATACATGAGAGCAACTTGCAATCCAGATGCGGATTCGTGGGTTGCTGATTTTATTTCATGGTGGATAGACCAGGACACCGGCTATCCGATAAAGGAACGTTCCGGCAAGAAGAGATGGTTCGTCCGCATTAACGAAACTGTTATGTGGGCTGCCACAAGGAAAGAGGCTGTACAGATTGCCCTTGATGCCAATATAGGCGAGGAAGAGGCAGAAACAATGCCTAAATCTGTCACATTCATTATGTCCACGTTGGATGATAACAAAATCTTGATGAAAGAAAACCCAGGATACAAAGCCAACCTGTTAGCATTGACGGAGGTTGAGAGAGAAAGGCTTCTCCGAGGCAACTGGAAGATTAAGGCAGCCGCAGGCTTGATGTTCCGCCGCACAAAGGTAAATATGCTGGAAGAATTACCGACAGACGTTATCAAGTGGGCGAGAGGATGGGACCTTGCAGCCACATCCGAGGATGAAAAGGGCGACCCGGCATATACAGCCGGTGTTCTTATTGGCAAGAGGAGGAACGGACGTTATATCATTGCCGATGTTATCAATAAAAGACTTAGCTCGGCAGATGTCCGGGAGATAATAAAGCAGACCTGCATTACCGATAGGGCAAAGCACAAAAGAGTTTTCACAAGACTTCCGCAAGACCCAGGACAGGCAGGAAAGGACCAGGCGCAGAGTTTCTTAAAATTCTTAGCCGGTTTTACTGTTAAGTGCATCCCTGAATCCGGGGATAAGGTTACAAGAGCAGAGCCGTTTTCTGCACAGTGGTTAGGACTTGAGGGAATGGATAAAGGCAACGTTGATGTGCTGATAGCTCCCTGGAATGAGATGTATTTCAACCAGGTTGAGAGTTTCCCGGAAAGCAAGTTCAAGGATATGGTGGATGCGAGCAGTTCGGCGTTTACAGAACTTGAAAGCGGAAATACATATTCCGCACCTCCGACAGATGGAGGATTGAGCAAAGAAAGTTACTGGCGAAAGTGAGGTGGTAAAGATGGCCGATAACAAAGAAATTGGACGAATAGGACAAAGGAGATATGGTGGAGTGATTTACGAAGAGTTCCTGCATGAGCTTAGAGGAAAACGAGGGATAGAGGCTTACAGAGAAATGTCTGAAAATGACGATGTTGTAGGTGCTATCCTTTTTGCTATCGAGATGTTGGTTCGACAGACTGATTGGAACGTGGAACCGGGAGGAGATAGCCAGGCAGATATTGATGCGGCAGAGTTTGTCGAAAGCTGCATGAATGATATGCAGAACACATGGATTGACACCATATCAGAAATCCTGTCATTCCTCACATTCGGATGGAGCTATCACGAGATTGTTTACAAACGAAGAATGGGGAGGACAAAAGACGGTAGAACACGAAGCAAATATACAGATGGGCTTATCGGATGGAGGAAACTTCCGATACGAGCGCAGGAAACCCTTTACCAATGGGAGTATGACGATGAGGACAATCTGAAAGGAATGACGCAGATGCCGCCTCCATCCTACAATCTGTACACGATTCCGATTGAAAAGGCATTGCTTTTCCGAACCAAGAGCCGAAAGGACAACCCGGAGGGCAGGTCTATTTTGCGTAATGCGTACCGTTCCTGGTATTTCAAGAGAAGAATACAGGAGGTTGAGGGCATCGGTATTGAACGTGACCTTGCAGGACTTCCGGTAATATATGGACCGTCAGACTTAGATATCTGGAATCCTGACGATGAGCAGGCGCAACAAATCCTGAACGGATTACAGACGCAGGTTAGGAACATCCGCAGGGATGAGATGGAGGGCGTTGTTCTTCCAGATGGTTATAAACTGGAACTGTTGAGTACCGGAGGCAGCCGACAATTTGATACAAACGCAATCATCAACCGCTATGATAACCGCATTGCAATGACGGTACTGGCGGATTTTATATTTTTGGGGCATGAGCAAAACGGCAGTTGGGCGTTGAGTTCCGATAAAACGGAGCTGTTCTCAATGGCGTGTGGAGCATTTCTTGATATTATCTGCGAAACATTCAACAGCCAGGCAATCCCGGCTTTGATTGATATTAACGGAGAGCATTTCAAGGGCATCACAGATTATCCCAAAATGACACATGGGGATATTGAGGATGCAGACATCACGAAAGTTTCTGCATTTATCAAAGATATGACCGGTATCGGCGTATTGGTTCCTGATGATGGTTTGGAAGATTACATCAGACAGGTGGGGCATTTACCGGAGAGAACATCTGACACAAGAACACCTGATGAGGTAAGAGCAACACAACAGACGCAGAACCAACCGCCAGAAAGCGCAACGGCGGCAGGGAAAGAGCCAAAGGATGGCGATGGAGAAATACCCAGTGACATTACCGAAGCTGCCAAACGGCGACTAGGGAGGTACTAATCATGGCAATACTGATAAGACCTGGGAAGAGATTCAGAAAAGCCAGAGCCGGTAACGGTGCAGAAATTCTGAAAAAGTTGGAGGATTATCTGAAAACAGCCAGTTCAGAACCGGTTGAGTTGTTATGCGGATTCTGGAAAGACCAGTCCAATGCTATCACGTATCAGGAATTAAGACAGGCGGTGCTTGATGGAGAACTGGACGAAAAGACAGCAGATGAATGGATGCAGGACTATTCTTTATTGGTGCAGGGAAAGCTCAACGGTATGTGGCAGAATGCGATTATAGCCGGTTCCACAAGCCAGCCAATAATCCAGGCTCTTGCTGATACGGATTATATTTTTTCAACGAAGCAGGTTCTTGGATGGATACAGGAAAGAGGAGCCGAGCTTGTGACACAATGCACTGATACGCAGAAAGAGGCAATCAAAGTATTCCTGGAAAGGACAGTCCGGGAAAGACATTCGGTTGATGAACTGGCAAAGATGATTCGCCCCTGTATTGGATTGACAAAACCGCAGGCGCAGGCAAATCTCAAATATTATGAGAATATGGTCAAGACTTTGAGAGAACAGCATCCGAGGATGAAAGCAGAAAGCATCCAGAAGAAAGCCAGGACAGCCGCAATGAAGTATGCAGAACGTCAGCATCGGCAGAGGGCAGACAATATTGCACAAACGGAAATGGCATACGCTTACAACAAGGGAGCTGATGAGAGCGTGCGACAGGCGCAGGAACAGAAACTTATAGGCGAGGTCATAAAGAGGTGGAGCACATCAGGCGATGATATGGTGTGCTCTTTGTGCAGTTCTTTGGAGGGTGTGGAAATTGGCATGGATGAGGAATTTTCTTTCAAGGGAATAGGAACCAAAGTTACAACCGACCTCACACCACCAGCGCATCCGAGATGTGCGTGCGCTATTGAGTACATAGAGGTCACACCTGATAAAAATAAAAAGTAGAGGAGGCGAGGAATCATGCAGAAGTTTTCAGAGTTGATAAAGAAATCAACGGAAGATGGAGCCGGAAAGAAGAAAAGACCGGCAGTTCAGAAAGGACGGTTCAAGATTGCAAAATCCGATGATGATAAGATGCTTGCGTTTGGATGGGCGAACGTATCCATTACCGCTGATGGGGAACTGATAGAAGATTACCAGGAGGACATCATCGAACCAGAGGAACTTGAAAGTGCTGCCTACAAGTTCGCAGAGCTGTACCGTGAGGGCGGAGAGATGCACGAAAGAGGCGGAGCCGCAGTCCTTATCGAATCAGTGGTATTTACCGAAGAGAAGATGAAAGCAATGGGAATCCCGGAGGGCACGTTACCTGTCGGATGGTGGATAGGATTCAAGGTGCTTGATGAGGATGTCTGGGAAAAGGTCAAGAGCGGCGAATACCCGATGTTCTCCATTGAGGGAGAAGCAGAGCGAGTGGAGGTTGAGGAAGAATGACAATACTTGCAGGAATAGGGATTTTTCTTTCCGGTGTGGCTGTTGGGATGGTTTTAATATCCCTAAGTGCAGTCACAAGAAAATATTTCGATGAAAAATAATAGCGGTAATACAGGGAAACATCCGAAAGGGTGTTTTTCTTGCATTATAAAGAATCTTTAAGAAAGGAGCAGAGCAATGGCAACAAAATTGAAAAACCTCAAAATCACAAAAGTTGATTTTGTGGACGATGGAGCCAATCCAGAGGCACACATCCGATTGTTTAAGAGCAAAGACGGAGTGGAGCCACCACATGACGAGGGAGCAGAGAAGAAACCGAATATCTGGAAACGTTTGATTATGGCAATCACAAAGGCCGCAGGGAGCGAGACGGATACATCGGAGCTGGAAAGCGTGATAGATGATATTCAGAAGAGTTCGGAGAGCTTCGGAGAAAGAATAGCCGAAGTCAAAAACCGAAAGATTGCAGATGAAATCTGGGATATCTGTTACGCTCTTCAATCTTCTCTGTGTTCTATCCTGAATGATGAGGACATGGATGGAACCAGCGCAGCAACCGCAATGCAGGAAAGCCTTGACGAGTTTAGTGAGTTTACGAAAGAAGCAATCTCACAGTGGTCCAGCGGAAAGGCAACAAACATTGTGAAGAAAGAGGAGGTTACTGCATCAGACTTGGCGATGATGAAATCCATCCGCAACAGATTGGATGATACCATCGAAAAGGCAGAAAAGGCACAGGAGGAACCTGGAGCCGAAGACCCTAAGAAAAAGGACCAGAACAAAAAACAGAACGATGCGAAAGGAGCAGAAGAAATGAAGATTGACAAGAGTAAACTTACACCTGCGGAACTGGCTTTTTTACAGTCCATTGAAAAACGTTACGGTGAAGAGGAGGGCGCGGGAGCAGAGGGAGTAACACCACCGGCGCAGAATACAGACCCTACACCGGCAACAGGAGTTGGCAAGGCCAATACACCTGCACAGGGAACAGATGGCGGAGAGGATATCTACAAGGGTATGCATCCGGCAGTAAGAGCAGAGCTTGAGAACTTAAAGAAGTTCAGAGAGGCAACAGAGGAGCGTGAGCTTGAAGGCGTTGCCAAAAAGTATGAAATCATCGGAAAGAAGAAAGAGGAGCTTGTGCCGGTGCTCAAAAACCTGAAAGCTGCAGGAGGCACAGCATACACAGATATGATTGCTGTACTCGATGGTGCAGTTGCGGCCGTTGAGAAATCCGGTGCTTTTACTGAAATTGGTAAATCCGGTGGAGCTGGCACAACAGATGGCGCAGCATGGTTAAAGGCAGAAACCCAGGCGGCAGAGGTTATGAAGTCAAAGAATGTGACAAAGGCACAGGCACTTGATGAAGTATTCCAGAATGACCCGGAACTTGCAGCAGAATGTGAAAAGGAGGAGTAAGACATGGCAGATTATTTTGGCACAAGCATCAATGAAAGCCCGACTATCGTGTTAGAGGCTGGAAAAGACATTGAGGGCGCACAGGGAATTGCCCTGGCAATCAAGAATGGTAAGGCTGAAAAGCCGACAGCCGGTGCAAATGTTATCGGCTTATCACTGTTTACGAATGATGAGAAAGTAAAGGCCGGTGATGATGTAGACATCCAGGTAAAGGACATCGGAAAGTGGATTGCCGGAGAGGCAGTTGCGGTTGGAGATGAGCTTACAACCAATGCAGAGGGAAAGGCAGTAAAAGCGGCGGCAGGTAATTTTATTACAGCAGTTGCCCTTAGTGCAGCAACAGAAGCAGGTAGCGTGGTAAAGGTTCAGCTTATTAAGGCTGGCTACAAACCGAAAGAGTAAGAAAGAGGAGGACTATAAACGATGGGTAACACAAGAGAAGTAAACGGAAATGCGGCGATTCTTGCGAGAATAAATAAGGGTTGGAAACCTAACCGCTATTTAACAAACATGAGCATGGCTTATTTTGCCGACCCGAAAGACCATGTTGCAACCAGTATTTTTCCGATTTGTCCGGTGGATTTTTCTACCGGATTTTATTATGAATTTCTGAAAGGCGACCTTGCAAGAGATAATGTTGCGAGAAAGCCGGCTTTCGGTAAAGTGGCACCGGCAAAGATGGGACACACTGATAACAGCTACAAATGCGTTGTAGACCAGATTATCGTAGGCGTAGACCAGATTGGAGCCGTAAACTATCAGCGTGCAGGAGTACCGGCATCCATCGACCCAAGACGTAGCAAGGTACGTTTTGTATCAGAACAGCAGTTGCTTCACCTTGATATTTTATTCGCAGAGAGCTTTTTCAAGACAGGAGTTTGGGCGAATGAGTTCACTGGTATTTCATCTGGCACACCGAGCGGCAGCCAGTTCCTGAAATTCAATGATGCGAACTTCGACCCGGTTAATTTCTTCGATGCAAGAAAGAGAGAAATCAAGCTGGCAGGCAGACGTATGCCGAATAAGTTAAGCCTCGGCTATGATTCATTCACAGCATTAAAGAATCACCCGGACATCCTGGAGCGTGTGAAGTACACAGGCGGTACGGCAAATCCGGCAATCGTAAATGAACAGGTACTTGCACAGGTACTTGGATTTGAGGAAGTAAAGGTCCTGGAGGCAACATACAATGCCGCAGAAGAGGGACAGCCGGACGATATGAAGTTTGTATGCGAATCTGATGGAGCATTACTTACATACACAACAAATGCACCGGCTATTGATGAGCCGTCCGCAGGATATATCTTTACATGGGATATGCTCGGCAACGGAAACTACATGGCAACAGACCAGTTCGAGGGCGAGGGTGGTACTCATTCAGAGTTCATCGAGGGCTTAATGTCTACGGATATGAAGAAAACCTCCGATGACCTAGCTTGCTACCTGTCTGCGTGTGTGTAAACAGTAAGGAGGTACAGCGATGAGCTATGTTTGTACAAAAGCTCTTCGTATCAGTGGTGTTGATTATGCCCCTGGGGATGCAATCCCTGATGGGGCAATCCGCCCTGAAAGAGTAAGAGCATTAAAAACATCCGGCCTTATTGGAGAGCTTACAGAGGAAGTAGCACCACCGGCTGATAAGAAACCGGAGGAAAAAGTGGTTATCGAGCAGGTAACAATCCCGGTAAAGGCAGAAGATGGCAGAGAAATGGAGGTATCACTTGTGCTTTCAGGAGTTGTGAAAGTATTTGAGGTTATGCAGATGCCGGAAGAGGATGCTGTCAAAGAAATTGCAGGAATTGAGGATGAAAACATTCTTATTACGATTCATGCCACAGAGAGCAGAGAAGCGGTAAAAGCGGCGGCAAAATCCAGAGCCGTTGAATTAAGCACAGGCGGCGAGAAAAAGGCAGCCACAGGCGGTAAGAAGCCTACAAAGGGTAGTGCGAAAGACACAGACAAAGATACGGAGAAAAAGTAAAGGCGGTGCGTGAATATGGCAACAGGAACTTACAGTTACAACCCGGCAGACCTTAAAGGAAACACGATGAGCCGTATGCGTTTTGAGCTTGGCGATACGATGGTACAGGGAGCCGAAAATACTTGTGCGGTAACGGATGAGGAAATCAATGCTGCCATTGAAATGTACCCGAAGTCATGGAAGAAAGCAAAGTTGATGCTGGTAGAGAGTATCTACCGGCGTTTTTCGTATGAGGTGGATACAAAGACAGGACCATTATCTTTGAGCCTACACGAAAGGGCGGAAACCTGGAAAGAGGCATACGAGGCATTGAAGAAAGAAGTCAAAGCCGAAAATATTTCCGTTCCGGCATTTGCAGGAAACGCAGGCAAGAAACCACCGTATTTCTTTACCGGTATGCAGGAGAATGAAAGGACGAGGCAGGGATGATAAATGCAAACATGATGTATTTAAGACCTGGCAACCTTTTCAAAGAATTTGTGATTGAAAATAACCGGCAGAAAGTGACATCCACCGGGCGAGTAGTGAATGACCATAAAGGGGACGGCATAAAAACTCTGTATGGATGCCTTGCAGATGCAACCACAGAAACTGCGAAAAATAAGTCTACCGAGGACCATACCGTTACACATACGATTGTGCAGAGAGGAACACCTTTAGCGAAGAAAACTGATAAATTAGTGCTGGGAAATCGTGTTTTTTATGTTGTTGCAGTAGATGATACAGGAGGTCTTGGAATTTCCACCCTGTATTATGTCGAGGAAAGGGATGATATAAAAAATGACACCAGAACAGGCTCCTGATGGAGTAAGAGAGGCAGTCGAAAAAGAGGTAAAGCACATCAATCAGAAAGTCCGGTCAAAGGCAGCCAGAGTAAATAATGCATTGAGAAATGCAGAGCTGGAAGTACTGAAAGGACAGAGAGGCGGAAAGAGATACCGCAAGCCGCATTCAAAACGTACCTATCAGGCATCATCACCCGGAGAACCACCGGCAAGAAGAACAGGTGCATTGCGATTACAGTGGGCCAAAGGCGTTGAGGGTGGTTCATCTGGAAGTGGTGGAGCAAAATATACGGCATACATCGAAAGCCAGGTTCCGTATGCAGGGTATTTGGAAAACGGTACAAGCAAAATGGCGGCAAGACCGTATGTGGAAAAAATCAAAGAAAAGGCACTGCCGGAAATAGAAAGTATTTTCAGCGAAGATAGCTGATAGGAGGCGAAGAGATGGAACTGATTACAGAAAAGCCAGTGAAGCAGTTCGACACATCCGCCATAGCGAAAGGCAATCTCATATATGCAAAGCATTCCTCATGGGATGCAGGAAAGAGTGGATTCGTTACAGGAGTGAACGGAAACGAAATTGCGGTGCAGTTTCATCCGGGCATTGGAAATGTGACGAATCATTTTTTTATCCTGGCATCAGAGGCAGCCGCAGGACAATGGGAAATCCGATGGTCTGTGGATATGTCCGAAGTATATGAGTACGGCATAACACATGAGGAGGAGCCTATCGAGAATGGAGGGCAGGAATGAAACTGGAAGAACTGATTCAAAAAAGATTTACAGAGCGTGAGGGATTAACAAAATTCCTTGCCAAGTTTGGAGATTACCCGGCGATATTCAGCCCGGAGGCTCCAAAGGATAACCAGGACTGGGGTACAGATGTTCATTATCCGAGGCTTGTATATAACTATGATATGCAGGCGGATGAGGAGCGGAAGAGCGCAGGAACATTGTCTGTATCGTTGCTATGCCAGAACACAGAGGATGCGACAGAGGAAGATATAACACCGGAAATGCTTGAACCGCTGGTTCGGGATTGTCTGAAAGATGTGTTGCTCCATTCCGAAGATGGAAAGCTGTATGCATTCGCATGGAACCGGACGGACGCATTTGAACTGGCAGAAAGCAAAACAGACCTTATTATCGGTAGCGATGTGAGGTTTGACATCCTGGAATATACAAGCCAGGAAACAACCGACCCGGACCCGGTAATGGCAATGAATAAGTTCGTAAAAGAACTGTATCCAGAGTGCATCGTGGTAGGGCTTGACCGTATGGAGGAAATTACAGAAGCTTCAAGAGAAACGCCTGTTATATATTGCAGGCTCAATAGCATGGAAAAAGTAGAGGAAACGAATACGGTTGTTTGGATGGATGGTAAACTTGCCATCCATATTTTATGCCCGGACACTGATATGAGGCTGAAAATGGCAGCCGCTATCACAAATGCGATGTCACTAGACGGAGAAGTCACAATGCTGGATTACTCACCAATGTTTATCCGCAAATTACAGATGGACAATAAATCTGATTACCTGAAAGACGGTCAGATTTTTGTAACAGGCAGATATGGTTTATTGCGATACAAAGCAAAACCACATCAGCTTAATAGAACCACGCAAAATTATTTTTAGGAGGTATGAAGATGCCAAGAACAAAAGCAGAATCCACAGCAGATGCAGTGGAGGAACAAAAAACCGATGCTGTCGAAGATACTGCACCGGTACAGGCAGAAGAGCCAAAAGCTCCGGCAGAATCCGAGTACACAATCGAGGAACTTGCAGACGGGGCAGGAAACATTTTCAAAGTCCAAAGAGAATGTGTTGTTGCGGCATTAAAAGTCGCAGGAGTAACAACGTGTACAGTGCCTAAAGCCAAAGAGCTTGTGGACGCATTCATGAAAAAGGAGGTCAAATAAGATATGGCTGGAACTTATGTCTTAGGAGAAACAAAAGTCAGACCGGGAGCATATTTCAATATTCAGAAGAAAGGGACAGGACAGCAGAGTGGCACTGTAAGCGGTGTTACGGCTGTCCTTTTTCGTTCCGATTTTGGACCGTTAAATACTGCGGTTGAATTAAATCCCGATGATGGATTTGCAAACACTTTCGGTAATGGAGGCACAACAGATGCCATCCAGGAGGCAATCAACGGCGGAGCGCAGACAATTATTGCTTGCCGAGTTGGTAATGGAGGAACATCGGCAACTGCCACTCTGAACACAGCAGAGGGACAGGCGGCAGTAAAAATCACAGCAGCATATCCGGGAAAGAAAGCCTTTACCGTAACGGTAAGGGAAAAGCTGACAGACAGCACCCTGAAAGAGTGTATCATCTATGCCGGTGTGACAGAATTTGAGAAAGTCGAATTTACCGCAGGCGCAGGAGAAGCAAAAGCACTTGCAGATGCATTTGCAGCAACGAAGAAATTCAAAGCAGAGGTACAGTCTGGAAAAGACCAGGAAATCGTGATGAATGTATCACAGAACGCCTTTACTCCGGGAACTGACCCGCAGGTTACGAATGAGGATTACTCAAACGGATTTGTAGCTGTCGAGCCTTACGAGTTCAATACAATCTGTGTTGATACGGAGGAAACAGCAGTACATATCCTGATGCAGTCATTCATGAAACGTATTTTCGGTGTAGGTTCCCTGACACAGGGAGTTGTAGCAGAAAAGCATACTGTTGACCTGGAAACCAGAATGAGCCATGCGGCATCATTTAATGATGAAAAAATGAACTATGTTCTCAATGCTTATGTGAATGAGCAGGGCAAGGAGATTGACGGATACCAGACGGCGGCACGTTTGGCAGGAATGATTGGAGCTTGCGCTTCAAATTCTTCCCTTACACATACTGTTGTGAGTGGATTCAGTGAAATCCTGGAACGCCTCACAAATACACAGATGATTGCTGCAGAAAAGAAAGGCTGCATCGTACTCAGCTACAGCAGCGCAAAACAGGTGTGGATTGATAATGCTATCAACACTCTTATTACACCGGCTGACAATCAGGATGATGGTTGGAAGAAAATCAGAAGAGTAAAGACCAGATTCGAGCTTATCCGCAGAATGAATGCGGCGGCAGATGCACTTGTCGGAAAGGTAGACAATGACAAGGATGGTCGAAGCACTGTAGTAAGCCAGTTACAGGCAATCGGTGACAATATGATTGCCGAGGGAAAACTGACAGCGATTACCGTTTCCGAAAGCGCAGTAAATGTGGCTGATGGGGACAGTGCTTGGTTTGATATTGACGTTGTTGACAAGGATTCTATGGAACACATCTACCTGTCTTATAGATTCCAGTTCAGCACAAATGCATAAGGAGGTAACGGAAGATGATTAACACAAGAGCAGCCGGAGATTCTCGTTTTGCGAGAACCGGTAAAGATGGAGCGATTTACAACGCTGACGGCGTGTTGCTGGCTACCGTAGACAGCTTCACAGCCAATGTAACTTATAACAATGCCGCATATTCCGTTTTAGGAAATGCGCAGGAGCTTGAAACCGCAAACACATTTAAGGTTGCCCTTACAATGTCCCAGGTTGTGGTTGAGGATGATGCTTTCATCCAGGAGCTTGTCGAGGCTATGGAATCACAGACAATGCCTGTATGGGATTTCCAGGGCGTACTCAAGGGAAGAAACGGCACCGAGGAAAGAATGGTGTATCGTGAGTGCATTCCGAGTGGACAGGTTGATTTACAGAACATTACCGTCGGGGATGTTATCAAGAGAGCATGGAACTTTGCGGTCAACAGACCACCGAAATTACAGAACTTACTTGCACTGGGTTAAGAAATACAGTGCGATTCACCGGAGGGTGCCGAGATGGCATCCTCCATTTAATTTTAACAATATTTTTTGAAAGATGGAGGAAAAAACGATATGGCAGATACAACAAAAAAAGCAAGTGTACAGATTGTAAATGAGGAGCAGGAGAACATGGCAGTTACGGAAGTGGAAACAACCGAAGAGGAGAACAAAACCCTCATCAGAATGAATGAGGATGATTTCATCCAGGGACTTATCAGTGCGGCTGATTATGCGAAAGATGATACACAGCGCATCGAAATTGCCAGAAATGGAAAGGTGCTTTTCGCATTTGAAATCAGACCGTTATCCGAAGAGGAATACAACAAGTGCAAGAAGAAACACACCAAGTACGTGAGAAACAAACAGTTCGGTATGAAATTACCGGAGGAAACGAACACTGTCAAATTCAGAGATGCACTGATTTATACAGCGACGGTTGAAGCAGACCGCGAAAAGCTCTGGGATAACAAAAAGGTATGGGAAAGCCTTAGAGCAAAAGACCTCCAGATTATGAATGGTCTGGATGTTATCGAATACTGCCTGAAAGCCGGAGAGAAAGACAAGATTATTGAGTGCATCGATTCTCTTAGCGGATTCGAGGAGAATATCGAGGAAGTAGCAAAAAACTAATTAAAGCCGGAGGAAAGACTTGTCTGTTGCATCACATATTCCAACGGACAGGAATTACACCGGATGAATTTTATAAAAAACCGCATGGAGTACAGGCGTTTATGCTTGCGTCCATGCGGATTTATTTAGAAAGCACGAAAGGAGGAGAGGAGGACGGCGGAAACAATACGAATTGAGATACCTATCGAAGTCGATGATAACACTGGTCCTGGTACATCGAGTGTTGAAAAGAACATGAACAAAGTCAAGGATGCAGCCGACAAAGTGAAAAGCTCTACCGACCAAATGAGCACATCTGCGAAAAAGGCAAATGATGAGGTTACAAAGTTTGACCGGTCGGCACAGAAAACACAGAAAAGTTTGTTATCATGGGCGAAAGAAAAGTATTCGGTGCTGTTGGAGGCGAAAGATAAGATTTCACCAATATTGTCAACAATCAAGGGTGGTCTTACCAGTTTTGGAAGAAAGACCTGGAGCGTGACAATGAAAGCAGTAGACCTTGCCACCGCACCGATACGAGGCGTAATAAACCTCCTAAAAAATCCAATCTTGCAAGTGGGGGCGGTTCTCGGTGTCAGTATCGGATTGAAAGATACGATTGATACATATAAGGACTTCGAGGCCGCTATGTCACAGGTCAAAGCAGTAAGCGGGGCAACCGGCAGTGAATTTGATAAATTAACAGCCAAGGCAAAGGAGATGGGAGCGACCACAAAATTTACCGCCACGCAGAGTGCAGAGGCATTTAATTATATGGCTATGGCCGGATGGGATTCACAGCAGATGCTTGATGGTATCGAGGGAATCCTGAACCTGGCAGCTGCATCCGGGGAGGATTTAGGAACAACCAGTGATATTGTAACAGATGCGCTCACAGCGTTTGGTTTGAAAGCCAGCGATGCGGCGCATTTTTCAGATGTATTGGCACAGTCGGCGGCGAGTGCAAATACCAATGTTTCCATGATGGGAGAATCTTTCAAATATGTTGCACCAATCGCAGGAGCGATGAAGTACAGCGTTGAGGACACATCTCTTGCCCTGGGACTGATGGCAAATGCAAGCGTAAAGGGTTCGATGGCTGGTACATCCTTAAAAACAGCGTTGGCGAATATGGCGGCACCAACAGATAAGATGGCAACCGCCATGAAGAAATACGGAATCAGCCTTACGGATAGCAACGGAAATATGAAAACGCTGAAAGGCGTTCTTGATAATTTACGTTCAAGCCTGGGAGGATTATCTGAAACCGAAAAGACAGCAGCCGCAAGTACCATTTTCGGTAAAGAGGCTATGTCTGGTATGCTGGCAATTATCAATGCGACAGAATCCGATTACAACAAACTGGCTGAATCTATCAACAATGCAGATGGAGCCGCATCTAAAATGTCTGACACTATGCTGGATAACTTAGAGGGTTCAATCACATTGCTGCAATCAGCTATGGATGGAGTAAAAATCTCATTCGGAGAAAGATTATCTCCTTATGTGAGAGGCATTGCGGATTGGCTGACGGAGCAGATGCCGGAAGTTGAGCAGGGACTTAATGAGATGATGGACTGGGTAGACAGCAAAGTGGACCGAATGAAGAGGAAATTCAAAGAATTATCACAGTCGGATGAGTGGAAAAATGCGGATTTCTTCGGAAAAGTGAAACTTGCCTGGGATGATTTCATCGCAGAACCGTTCAGCGAATGGTGGCACAGCACCGGAAAGCAGAAAATCGCAGATATTGCAGGCGATATGGGAACCAGCATCGGAACCGGATTAAAGCTCGGAATATTAACACTTCTTGGAGTGGATGTTTCGGACACTTTGAATGAGGGTGCGAGCGTTGGGGCTTCGTTTGCGAAAGGATTTGCAGAGGGGTTCGATACAGATGCGATAGCAAGCAAACTGTTTGAGGGCTTCGGAAATATGGTAAAGAGCGCAGGAAAGTTACTTCCAGGGGGAGAATCGGCAGATTTATCCTCCATTTTTTCTGCAATTATGCTTGCCAAAATCGCAGGTCCAGTTGCGAGCCTTGGCAAAGGTGCTTTCAGCGTAGGAAAAGCAATTTTCGGTAAAGATGCAGCCACCGGAACATCACTGGCCGGAAGTATTGGAAGTTCAATCATAGGTTCAGCCGCAAAGGGAACCGGTCTAAAAGGACTTGGCGTAACGATGGGTATGATTGGAAACACACTCGGTTCTGGAGCCACTACCGGTGCAGGATTGATTGCGGCAGGAACAGCCGGTACAGCCGGAGGGGTAGCCGCAGGAGCAACACTTGTAAGTGCAGGAATTGATGCGTACAAAGCATTGAAATCCGATGATAAAGCCGAAAAGTCAGCTTATGGAGAATCCGCCGCATGGAAAGCAGGGGGAGTTGCAGCCGGAGCAGCCGCAGGCGCGGCAATCGGTAGCATTATTCCTGGTCTTGGTACTGCGGTAGGTGCCTTGGTAGGCGCAGGAGTTGGAGGCATTGCAGGTTGGATAAAGGGAAACAAGGTCAAGAAAGAGTATCAGGACAATGTGGAGGAGATGCAGAAAGAAGCTGAAAAAGCTCAAAAGGTATTCGATGCCACTGGATTATCAATCGACAAAGTAAGATTTGCGAATGATGATTTGAACGATGCAATGAATGACAGTTCCGTAACCGCAGAACAGCTTGCATCATACATCCAGGAGGATGTTGCAAAGGTCGGAAAAGAGGCTTTCGGTAACATAAAGTTATCGCTTAGTGAAATTAAAGACCTTGCGAACAAAATCACGTTTGCTGATATGGGCGATGGAATTACAAAGTTCAATGAGGCAACGGAGAGCGCAAAAGAATCCTTATCATCTTTGGAGAGTTCTGTTTCCACGATGAAAAAGGAAAACTGGAAAGTTGGTCTGGGTATGCAGTTATCCGAAACGGATGTGGATGATTACAAAACATCCATTGATAATTTTGTGAAGTCGGCGCAGGACTACATCGAAAACAGCCATTACGAGGCTACAGTTGCCCTAGAATTGCTTACAAACGGCGAGGGCAGCACAGAGGGGCTTGACAGTATGTATAACAACATGAAATCCCAGATAGAAGAACTATCGGGAAAATTGAGTGATACAGTGAACATTGCCCTGGAAGATGGAGTTATCACGCTGGATGAATCGAAAGAAATCACAAATCTGCAAGAACAGATTACAGAAATTACAGAGAAAGTATCAAAAGCGCAGGAGGATGCATCGTTCCAGACCTTGAAAATCAAGTACGGAAATGGTGCAAGTCTTGATATTGATTCATTCAATCAGTTGCAGGAGGAGTTGCAGGCACAGGTAAGTTCTTTCAAAGAAACTTATGATAATGCGCTTACAGTAACCCTCACAAACCTTAATTTGCAGTTATCCGAGGGAGCTATCACGCAGGAGCAGTACGATGCGGCTGTACAGCAGGCTACCGATGGATATTACGCAAACATCAACGATATGGAGGTGAGAGTATCAAGTTTCAATCTGGATACGATAGCAGAGGCTTGGAATGATGAGCTTGCCGGTATTATGCCGGATATGGAGGGTAGCGTTTCTGAAAAATTGAACGCTGCTTTACAGACTGCATTATCAGAAAAACCGGATATATCAAGCTGGACCCAGGAGGATATGATGGGATGGCTTGGACTTGATGATATGACAATAGACACATCAGCTTTTGAAAATATCTATCAGGAGTTGGTGGCAACAGCAGAAAATATGGCACCGACAGCTAAAGAGGAAATCGTGCAAAGTCTGAAAGAATCCATCCCAACGATGGAGGAAGTCATGGCAGAGTACGGTCCAATTTCCAATGAGGCATACGAATCCATAGTAGAGCAATACAAAGAAGCGATGAACAGCTCTTTCGAGAGCGCAGATTTTTCTAGTATTGGCACAACATTAAGCACGAAAATGAGTGATTCGATTTTGAATACTGATACGTCAGCATTCTCAACAGCATTTGCGGAGCTTGGAACGAAATCTGGAACCGATGCGGCAACAGCTTTCCAGGCTGCGGATTACTCCGGTGTAGGTGCGGCTGTTGGAAGTGGAATCAGCAGTGCTATTACAAATGCTGATATGGCACAGATTAACAGTGCGGTAGATGCACTGAAATCAAATACGGATAGTTCCGTAAACAGTGCGTTTGGCGCAGGCGTTTCTACAACAATGCCGGTAAGAGTAACCCTGGACTATTCACTTGTGAATCCGACAAAGACGTTCACGATAGGCGGTGGAGGAAGTGGAAGTACAACACTTACTGTATCGGCTCATGCAAGCGGCGGTTATGTAAATGACAAGCAGTTGTCATGGGTTGGAGAAGAGGGACCGGAGGCAATCATACCTTTAGTTCCCGGCAGAAGAAACAGAGCACTGGAACTGTACAAAGAGGTTGGGGACATTCTCGGAGTACAGGCAAATGCGAATGGTAACATCATCGGAGAGGCAGCACCTTTAGGTGGAGGAAGTGGAAGTACAACCATCGGAAGTACAGCAACAGAAATGTTTGCTTACAGCTCCATTTCGGACTTTTTATCTCTCAATGATAATTTGTTAGCCGAAGCGATTAGAAACGGAGCCACAGGCTATAACGGATTCACAGAGGGTACAGAAAGCGATTCAGATACCGCAGATGAACCTTTGAGCAGTTCGAGCACAGTGGAAACCGGAAAGACAAATATAAACCTTAATATCCAGATGTCACCGCAGTTCAATATTTCGGATTCAGGCACCGGAAAAATGGATGAGGCAAGCATCATGGCAATTATCCGAAAGAACATGAAGTCAATGGCTGATGAACTGGGAGGAGAAATTGCTGACAGACTGGAACAGGTATTTTCAAATATGCCGGTAGTGAAGGAGGGGTAGGCGATGGAAATAAAACTGTTTGAAGCGGCTGATAAAAAGAAGTCGTTTACGTTCTCTTCGTTGCCGGAGAAGATAAGCGGCAGTCTTGGGACGAAGTATCAGACCTATGATATTATCTCCCAGGGTGCCGTAAAGGTGCCAAAGGGAACAGAAGTGGCGGAAATCTCATGGGATGCCGTTTTCTTCGGACCGGACAGAAAGAATCTGGCGGTTGTGAAAGCGGAAAGTTACCAGAGACCCGATAAGTGCATTAAGCAGTTGAGGGAATGGCAGGAAAAGGGAACGGTGCTGAATCTGCTTGTAACAGAAACATGGATTAACATGGATGTTACGATTGATTCATTTACACCCGACCCTTTTGGTGCTTATGGAGATGTAAGCTATGGCATTAAATTTTCACAGGCAAAAGACCTGAAAATCTATACAACAAACGAATTGAAAATTGCCGCCTTTGTAAAAAAGACAGTTCCGAGAAATGATAACTCAAATAAAGGCTCTTCCTACACGATTGTCAGTGGCGATACGTTGTGGGGGATTGCTTCACGAAAACTTGGAAGTGGTACAAAGTGGACGAAGATTTACGATGCAAATGCTTCAACGATTGAGGCGGCAGCCAAGAAACATGGCAAAAGCAGTTCAGACCATGGTCATTGGATATGGCCGGGAACAACGCTGTCGATTCCGGCGGCATAGGAGGTGCGAAGATGATAGATTTATCAAAAATCGCATACCGACTTACCGTTATGGATAGTGGCGGAAAGCAGTATAACATAAAAGAATTTGTCACAGGTCTTGGCTGGGAAGAAAACAAAAATGAGATTTCTGTCCGAACTTCATTTACAGCAAAGAATGATAAGACATCTGCGGGGCGATTATCAGAGTTAATCAAACCCGGATGTCTTATTGGTATTTTTGCGAGTGATGGAGGAAAGCAGGACAGAGAAGTGGCAAGGGGAACGGTGCAGGAATGGAATCCGCAGGAGCAAAGCAGTTCCAATACCCTAAAATGCGTTGCATATGATTCTCTGTATGATTTGCAGAGGAGCCAGGACAACAAATTTTATTCCGCAGGAACCGGTACAAAATCCATTATGACCGGTGCATTTGACGAGTGGGGAATACCCACAAAAGGATATAGCGGACCGAATGTATCTCACGAAAAAATGAAATACAGCAGTTCGTATGTATCTGATATGTTGCTGGATGTTTTGGACGATGCCTACAAAAAGGGCGGAGGAAAATTCATCATCCGGGCGGCGGAGGGGTATGCAGATGTGGTGGAGCGTGGCACGAACACAGATGTTTATGTGTTCCGGGTGGATAACACAAAATCTATCAGCCAGTCAATAAGCACCGCAAGCCTTGTTACCAGGGTAAAGGTGCTGGGGCAGGCAGACGATGATGGTAATTCTCCGGTCGAGGCAACGGTAGATGGGCTTACAAAATACGGAATCCGTCAGAGAATCTACACCAGAGGAAAAGACGAAAGCCTGGATGAGGCAAAGACAGCCGCACAAAAAATCATCGATGAAGATGGTGTGATTGATGAAGAAATCACAGTGCAGGCTCCAGATGTGCCATTCATCCGAAAAGGCGATTTAGTTTACGTTATGATAGGTTCCGCACAGAATTATTATTACGTGGTTGGAATCCGGCACGATTGCGATAATTACAGCATGACAATGGACCTGGAACTTGCTAAGACCGAAACAGCAACACAGACAACAAAGAAAAAGGATTACAATGTCGGAGATATTGTAAATTTTAAGGGCGGTACGCATTATGTATCGTCCTATTCTGGTTCAAGAGGATATAGCGCAAGAGCCGGAAAAGCGAAAATAACAATCAAAAATGGTTCTGGAAAAACTCATCCCTGGCACTTGATACACACTGACAGTGGCAGCAATGTTTACGGATGGGTGGATGATGGAACTTTTGAATAATGGGAGGCGATAACGTGGAAAATTTCGATGCGAATGCCGGTACAAATAAGCTGGCAAATGTTTTAAGTGACAGGATGCGAAGAGAAAATGATACATCGTTATGCCTGGACTTTGGAGAAATCCAGGGAAACGGCAGCCTCATCACAAATACTTTCCCAGTAGCAATTCCGAAAGGTCAATATTCGGTATGCAGACACGTAGGAGGATTATCTTTTACAACAAGCGGCGGAAAGCATGGAGGACATTCAAGCGGCGATGGTTCACATGGTCACACGATTACGCCTCCACAGATAAAGCCTGGGGACAGGGTGCTTGTGGCGTGGGTAATGAATGAAGCCTGCGTCATAGACGTTGTAACAGGTTCGTAGGAGGTAAACGATGGCAAATATTGTAACAGTTGCCGTTCCTGCGTTTATCGAAGAAAGTTCCGAGTATGATACACAATACAAAAGGACAATGAAATGGAATCCCGAAAAAGGGGATTTCGTGAGAAATGCAGCAAACCAGGTTGTGGAGTGTACCGGAGAAGAGGGCTACATGATTTGGTGCATGAAAGTATCTATGACAGAACGATATTCCTGCCTTGCATATTCCAACGATATAGGTGTTGAGATGGAGGACGCACTGGCGCAGGACGATGAAAAGACAGTCGAATCAATGGTGGAGCGAACCATCAGAGATGCACTGCTTGTAAATCCGAGGACTGAATGGGTGCGAGATTTCGAGTTTGAATGGAACGGCGATAGCATGAACTGCTCTTTCAAGGTTAAGGGGAAAGAGTGGGACAAAGTATTTCAAATCAATATTTAGAACGGAGGTGGTAAGATGGCGCAACCAGAATTTCATAGACCGGAGTGCTTCGATGGGAGCACAACCGATGAAATACACGAGCGAATGATGGCGAGCTTGCCGGATGATATAGACGATATGCCTGCCGGATTTCCTTATGATTTCACAAGACCGGCGGCAGAGGAAAAATCAGAGTTTATCAATTATCATCTGATAAGGGCAGTAATGCTTGCGTTTCCGCAGTATGCCTGGGATGATTGGCTCGATTTGCATGGGGCGCAGGTTCATGTGACAAGGCACGCAGAACAGTATGCGACTGGAAACATAACAATTACCGGTGTTGCAGGCAGCGTAATAGCCGCAGGCACCGTTTTTTGCGTACCGGCTGTAGATGATAACCCTGCGATAGAATTTGCCACGAATGAGGACTGCACAATAGCTGATGATGGCACTGTAACAGTAGCCGTAACAGCAGTTGAAAGCGGTATCGGTTCAAACGTGGCAGCGCATACCGTATGTATCATGGCAAAAAGTGACAAGAACATTACCGGCATAGATAATGCAGAGCCGATTTCTGGCGGAACGGTACGGGAAGAGGACGGAGATTATTTCGACAGGATATTTGCTGAATATGATAACAGCAAAACATACCTCGGAAATGACAGCGATTTTGTCCGATGGGCGAAAGAAGCAGGCGCAGGAGATTGCATCGTTGTGGCGGCTTTTGATGGACCCGGAACCGTAAAACTGGTACTGGTAGATGGAAACGGACAGCCGGCAAATGCAAAGTTGATAAATGATGTATATAACTACATTGTTTCTCCGAATGACCGGATGCAGCGATTATTGCCGACAGCGTGCGCAAAACTGTCATGCGTGGCTGCAACCACTGTAAAGATGAATTATACCATTACTGGATTGTTGCTGGATGAATCGGTGGACAAGTCGCGTGTGGAGGAAGATTTCAAAAAGTTGGTGCTTACCGTTTACGGTGTGGCGAAAAACGAGGGGATACTTCGATACAATGATGTGCGCCCGCTGATAACTGCCATTGATGGAGTGGAGGACTTCGACACATTCCTGATAAATGGCAAAATGAGCAATATCAAGTTGGAGAAAGAAGAATATCCGGTTACTGGAACGATTGATTTCAGAAGTTAGGAGGACGGACGATGACAGATGAAGAATTGGAATTATTCCCGACGAGCGAGAGCGCCTTAAAAATGCTGTCCTATGTGACACCCGGATTTTACGATAAATCGTATGTCGGCAAATGGATGTTTCAGGTCATGGGGTTGGAATATGACAAGGCCTTGAAGCTAGCGGAGGAATTACCGGAACAGTTTTTCCCGGAAACAGCGACCTGGGGATTATGCTGGCATGAAATAAAATGGGGATTGCCGGTGCAGGAAAATCTTTCTTACCAGGAGCGCAGACAAGCGATATACGAAAAGAGAGATTATCATTCGCCAATGACACCGTACATTATGGAGCGGTATCTGGAAAATGCAACCGGATTTACGGTACATATAGCAGATTGCCACGATGCAGGACCATTGAAGTATAAGCCGCCTCACCCGAATGTATTTAAGGCTTTTTTCAATGGCGATGGCACGCTGGATTCAAAGAAAGTCCGAAAGCTGATTGATAAATTAAAGGAATCACATACAACATATTTTGTGAATGACTATTCGATGTTCGAAATTGTGTTTTCTGAAAAATTCATGGTCAGCAATATAGGGTTGCTATTCAAAATACCGTTCTGGAAAGCTCGACGGTTTGATGGTTCCGAGTTGTGGGATGGTTCACATCTCATGGATGCGGCTATCGAATATGAAATGCGACTCGGAGTGAAATACAAAGAGGGCGAATTTCGGATTGCAGAAACGTTGGATATTGAGCGAATGACAGCGAGGGCGAAAGTTCCGCTATCAGAAAAAATGCATATTGAGAAGCAGACTGTCAGTGCGAAAGCATTTAACTGGCAGTCTTTGTTTTTTGATGGCTCTGTTCCGATGGATGGAAACTTGCTGATGAATTATTGCAGAGCAGACAATAAGACTACGGCAAATATCAAAATACCGGTGGCATCCATTTCTGAAAGTTATGGAAATGCTACCTGCACAGTGAAAAGGAATCTGGCATATTTTGATGGTTCATTGAAAATGAACGGTTCAAGATTGCTTAATTCATTAAACAGAAAGGAGGCTATCTAAGAATGGCACAGAATGTAATTATTACAAAATCAGCCAGAAAGAAAATGGTACAGGCAAGAGCAGGAGCGATTACACTTCCTAAAATTGTCGGCATGGCATTTGGCTCTGGAGGAGTAGACAGCGCAGGAAATGTTATTTCTCCGTCTGAAACACAGACAGCACTGAAAAAGGAACTGCTCCGTAAGCCTATCAGCGGCTATAACTTTATCACAGAAACCACATGCAGATACGAATGCACGCTTGGAGAATCAGAGCTTGCCGGACAGTATATCAGTGAAATTGGGCTGTATGATGCCAACGGCGATATTGTTTGTATCAAGACCTTTACCAGAAAGGGAAAGGATAACGATATTGAAATGACATACACGCTGGATGATGTTTTCTAATCCGGCAGAGAGGAGGAAACCATGAAAGCATACAAACCGAGTTCCGCTACCTACAAAGACAGCATTCCGATAGTGGAAACAACCGACACAAACCATGCGGATAATGTGAACCAGGCACCGAAACAGCTCATTGAGAATGACATCGCATTAAAAGAGCAGATGGACGGATATGGATTTTCAGTTGTCGATGGCACGTTATGCGTAACCTATGAAAGTGAGGAATAAAAGAGATGAGCAAAATTACAGAACCGATGCTGTTGGATAAAACCGGTCAGCAGTTTCTTGGATTGATGGAGAAACAGAACGAATTACTCACAGCGATTGCCAGTGGGTACAATTACAAACCGACTTCCATTGCAGATGTGTTTGCAGTGGTTCAGTCAGGAAATGCAAGCCAGGTTTTTAATTATGGCGACCAGATTATTTTACCATGGACCGACAAAGCAACCGGAAAAACATATGAGTGTCCGCTTGATGTGGTACATTTTGGAGATGTCACACTTGCGGATGGCGAAACTGTACCGGGAATGTTGGTACAGTGGCATTATGCAACGCCTTTTGGCGTGCAGTTCAACCAGTTCCAGGCGTTTAAGTATTGCGAGGAGCAGTTACCGGCAGGAACCTACAATGTCATTATCGGTGATACCTGGGGAAATAACTGCGTAAAGGGTAAAACATACCAGTTCACGCTTACGAAGCCTGTACCAGCGAAAGGACAGCTTGCAGGATTATACAGAGCACCGGATGTCAGTCCGAGCGAATGGAAAGTATATTCATTCGAGAGCAATACGGCAACAGACCCTATCGAAACTGTAGCGATGGTGGAGGGAACAGGCGGAACCGCCCTTGGTACATTATCTTTCAAACCGACATCGCCATTGAATGGATTGCAGAGCACAGCTTACGGATATAACCGTTGGGCGCAGAGTGCTATGCGTCAGTGGCTTAATTCCGAAGAGGCAAACGGTAAGTGGTGGACACCACAGCACAATTTTGACCGTACACCGGACCAGCTCAAAGAAAAGCATGGATTTCTTACCGGATTCGATGAGGAATTTACAAAGAGATTGAAAGCAACGAAAGTATCCACCTGGAAGAACACTCTTACAGACAATGGAGATACGGACGGTATTGAGGTAACTTACGATAAAGTGTTCCTGCCGAGTTTGGAGGCAATGTCAATCAATCCGCAGAAAGCTGGCGAGGACGATGTATGGGAATACTGGAAACGTGCATCCGGTATGGCGGAGAAAATGCAGCAGTACAAGACTTATCCGCAGATTCGTACATTTGCGATTGAGAATCACACTTCGCCGCAGACCGTCCGCCTGCGCTCGGCTACTCGGGGCACCTCGGGCAGTACGTGGTGTGTGAACTCCGATGGTAACGTCGGCGGCTACAACGCGTACTGGGCTTATCGCTGCGCTCCGGCTTGTTGGCTTTGCTAATCGAATAATCGTTTTAATCCCCGGCACCCACGGATGCCGGGATATTTTTTGAAAGGAGGAATCAAGATGGCAGTACCAGAGGGAGAAAGACGACCATGTAAGATGGACGTATTCATGCACGAGTTGGACCTTGTGACATATACGCTCCAGATTACAAGAAATGAGAAAATATTTCTTCCAGAATATAAAGGCTGCGTTACGGACGATATTGTGGAAACCGCAAAGAATATTTACATAGATTCATGGGACGCAAACAATATCAGAGTACAGAAACGTGGCGATAGCAACTGGGAGGAGAGGAGCCGTCTACAGTTAAGAGCCGCAAGAAATTGCAACAGGCTTTTAGCACTCATAGGCATCGCAAAATCCTCGTTTCACCTGAAATCAAAGCGTGTCAAATACTGGGTTGGTAAAGTATTAAAAATCCGGGGAATGATACGAAACTGGAATGAAAGCGATAGTGAACGCTATGCCGTAAAACAACGGAAATAGTGTTTATTATACAGGGATGAGGACTGAAACGCAGAACGTCCGCCTGCGCTCGGCTAATCGGGGCAACTCGAACAATACGTGGTATGTGAACTCCGATGGTAACGTCAACAACAACAACGCGAACTGGGCTAATCGCTGCGCTCCGGATTGTGTGGTATTTAGGACATACGGCTGCCTCACAGAGGTGGTGCTCCGACCAATCTAACACAAGGAGTTCTTATCCTTGCCGAATGGCAAAACACCACTGTAGCGATGCAGTCAGCCCTTGAAAGGACTGGTACTGCTATATACGTTATGGACAATAATTCAAATTACGTGGATAGAGAAGAGATAATCGGTTTCGATGCCTTGTACGATTCAATGATGAAAAGTAAGAAAGGGGTTACCTGGAAAGGTTCAGTTGCTCATTATGTGCTTAACAGCATGGAGGAAACTTACAAATTGAGCGAAGAGCTTGAAAAGGGAACCTATAAAGCAAGGCCGACAACACAATTTAAGATAACATCACCGAAACCCAGGGACATAATAAGTACTTGCTTTCGGGATAGGGTATATCAGCGGAGTTTGAATGATAACGCTCTATACCCGATTATGACAAAACAGCTCATTCGTGATAATTGGGCTTGCCAGAAAGGAAAGGGAACGGACGATGCAAGGGATAGAATGAAAATATTTCTGCAAAGGATGTACCGGAAATATGGCACAGATTTCTATGGTTTACAATGCGACATTCATGGATATTACCCGAATATGAGGCATGACCTTACAAAAGAATTGTTCCGGGATAAACTGGACGATTGGCTGTATGAGCAGACTGCAACTGTTCTTGACGGACAGTACGCAGGGGATGTGGGATATAATCCTGGCAGCCAAATGATACAGATAGCCGGTATTACATTTCTAAGTGAGTACGACCATATGATGAGGGAGCAGACCGAAGCCGAGGATTACGGCAGATATATGGATGATTCAACACTGTTCCATCCATCAAAAGAATATCTGGAAAACCTAAAATTGATAAATGAGAAATACCTTGCAAGCAGGGGAATGGAGTACAACTCGAAGAAAACGAAAGTATTCAGCATTAAAGAGGGCTTTACATTCCTGGGATTCAAGTATCGGTTGACGGATACTGGAAAAGTTATCATGACAGTCAGCTCGGAGAAAGTCAAAGAAAGGCGCAGAAAACTCCGTAAGCTGGTGAGGAAAGCCAAAAGAGGCGAAATCACAAAGGCGAAAGTAGATGACTGTTATCAAGCATGGAGGAGCCATGCGAGCAAAGGAAATTCCTTTCACCTTATATGCCGCATGGACAAATTTTACAAGAGTTTATGGAATGACCAAGAAACGGAGGTAACTGACAATGAGAATTAAGCAGATGGACGGCAGTATTTATGATAGCCGGGCGAATGAAAACCTGCGTGCAACAGTTGCAGAGCAGGCAGCCACGATTGATTATCTGGCTATGATGGCAGATATTGATATTCCGACAGAAGATAAAAACGAAATGGGAGGCGTAGACGATGAGTGATACACAGAATATGGAACAGGCGCAGGAAGTACAGCACAGTCCTAAATTTGAGGACATCAAAGGTTATTATGACAGCGGATTCTGGAACGCCGCCATGGTAAAAAATGCTGTCAAGAAAAAGAGAATCACAGCAGAAGAATATACGGAGATTACCGGAAAGGAATACAAGTAAGAGGAGGAAAAAGCAGGTGCTTTGCAGAAGTCCACCTGGCATAATGCCTTATGAATAAAATATCGATACCGCCCTTGTCAGAATATTACAACTTTGACCGGTTGGAGGATGCGGCAAGGGAATTACATCTGAATACAGAAGAGCAGGAGAATGAAGAAAAATTATTCAACCTGCATAACCATTTGATATGGCATTCGTACCGTCCTTTCGAGGATGCGCTTACGGATGCCATTTTCAGTGTTGTTATTCAGAAAATAATTGAGGATTACAACCTTACTCCGCAGGACGCACCGGCTGACTACCGGGATTTGTTGGAGTGAGAGAAAGGAAGTATAGGACAATGGATTTATTTTCATTAGCCATCGCCATAGGGATTCCATCGGCAATCACAGGTTTTTGCTTTTGGTGCTTGGAACACCACATGGAGAAGCGAGAGGAGCGGGACAAGGAGGAACGCAAGAAAAGGCAGAAAGAGCAGGACGAGAGGGAACAGGCGAGAGAAAAGAGCGAGCTGTGCATCATCAACTGCATAAATGCCTCGCTTGCGCTCGGAGAAGCCACAGCAAAAGCGGTACAGCGTATCCCTGATGCGAAATGCAATGGAGATATGCACGCCGCCCTGGATTATGCTCAGAAAGTGAAGCATGAACAGAAAGATTTCCTGAACTCCCAGGCTTTACATCAACTTTACTGATTGGAGGTTGCGGAGTGAGGAAAAGAAGAGTTGCTAAAAATAAAAGTAAAGCCGCCATTCTTTGGATGTGGGAGCATACCAAAATGATTGTGAACTGCCTGTCGGTATTGTATGTGCTGAACTGGCTGTATTCCCTGGTCGTGATTGTGGTTGCGATAAAGGAAACCGGGCAATTCAGCTACCTAGATACTCTTATAAGCGAAACGAATGAAACGTTCCGAATTGTGGTGGGGGCGAACATAGTCAAAGCAGGTGTTGAAAACATATTCAAATACAACGATTTTGGCGGCAAGGGTTCCCGGTATATGGGGACCAGTAACAGTGAAAATGAAAACATAGAAAATGTGGAGGACAACAGAGGATGAATGACATTATTTTTGAAGCATTAAAGTTACTGATTATGGTTTGCGTGGCTGTGATTGCCAGATACGTTATTCCTTGGCTTAAAAGCAGAATCGAGCAGGATAAGATGGCAGCCATCGAAAAGATGGTTACACAGGCCGTACTATACGCGCAGCAGGTACTCACATCAAAGAGTGGAGCCGAGAAAAAAGCTATTGTTACTGACCTGCTAAAAGAAATGCTGACAGCAAAGAATATTTCCATTACTGATGAACAGCTTAACATTTTGATTGAAGCGGCTGTCAAGCAGATGAAGATGGAGGAAAACGCAGGAATCGTAATCGAAGCAGTAGACGAACAGACAACAAAAACTGAATAAAAGACAGGAGATGATACCATGTCGCTCAAAGGAAATAGCAATGAAGAGCGCATCTGGAATTTTCTGATAAGCAAGGGGCTTAATCCATTTGGTGTTGCAGGTTTGATGGGAAATCTGGACCGAGAAAGTGGGTTGAGCCCTATTAACTTGCAGAATACCTACGAGAAAATACTGGGATTTACGGATGATACCTACACAACATCCGTAGACAATGGCGATTATCAGAATTTCGTACATGACAAAGCAGGATACGGCATTGCGCAGTGGACGTATTGGAGCAGGAAACAAAACCTGCAGAAGTATGCCCAGGAAAAGGGAACCTCCATCGGTGACCTGGAAATGCAGCTCGAATTTCTTATACAGGAATTGAGCAGCAGCTACAAATCTGTGCTGAATGTGCTGAAAATAGCAACGAGCGTTTCCCAGGCATCAAATGCCGTACTGCTTAATTTTGAAAAACCGGCAAACCAGGGAAGTTCCGTACAAAAAGAAAGAGCCGAATGCGGACAGAAATTTTATGACAAATATGCGTCTGGAAAAGGAGGAACATCTATCATGGGAAAGACGATTACAACAGGATGGCTTTCAGCCGTTATCAATGGAATTAAAATCAAATCTGATTTGAGATGCAACCTGGACAATTACAGCAGCAGGTCAAGCAGAGATGCTTCATACGTGACTATGCATTATACAGGAAATAAAAAGGACACAGCAAGGGCGAATGCAAACTATTTCGGTGGAGCCGGAAGAAATGCATCCGCCCATTTGTTTGTAGATGATACGGAAATCTACCAGAGTGTACCGTTAAATTCTGTAGCATGGCATTGTGGAGCGAAGACATATAAACACGCATATTGCAGAAATGCAAACAGTATCGGTATTGAGATGTGCTGTACCGCCGGAAATTATAAGATTTCCGAAAAGACTAAACAGAACGCCGCATATCTGTGCGCGTATATCTGTAAAATGCTTGGCATCAGTGCAGGCGAAGTTGACAAGTATGTACTTCGGCATTGGGATGTTACAGGAAAGAATTGCCCGGCACAGATGGCAGGAAGTAACAATGCTGAATGGGTAGCATTCAAAAATATGGTAAAATCCATCCTTAATGGTGGAGGAACCAGCAACAGCACTTCCGGTGGAACGCAGACAAAGCAGATGTACAGAGTGCGCAAAACATGGGCTGATGCAGCGAGCCAGAAAGGTGCATTTACAAGCCTGGAAAATGCAAAAAAATGTGCTGACGAAAATAAAGGGTACAGCGTATTTGATTCCAACGGAAACAAGGTATATCCGGTATCAGCAAATACTGGGACTTCCTGCAACTATGTGGTAAAAATCACAGTTGATGGATTGAGATACAGGGACAATCCTGGAACCAGTGGAACAAAGGTACTGGGATATTTGAAAAAGAATTACAAATATACAGTAGTGGAAGAACGCACTGTAAATGGCGTAAAATGGGGCAAGCTGAAATCTGGCGCAGGATGGTTTTCATTACAGTCAGAATATTCTGTACGCTGTTAACGCCTGACAAATAAGGAGAACGGACCTCTCTATCACACAAAATGTGGTGGAGGGGTTCTTTTTTTTATGCTCGAAAATATTATGCACATGTGGTAGACTGTAGAAAAAAGCCAGGAGGTCTAAGAGGAATGAGAAAAAGACATTTTTTATTATTGGCATTTGCCATAACTGGTCTTGCCCTGAACGGATGTTCGGGGGGGGTACAACGGATGTTGATACCTCGCAGACCGAGCGCGTAGCTGAAAGCGAAAGCAGCGAAGTGGAGCCGACATCGGCGGTAGAAATGCCGGACGGATTCACGAAAATAACACAAGAACAGGCTGAATCATGCCCGGATGGGGATGGAGTGGTCAAGGCTTTAGAAACTGCTTTACAGTCGATTGGAGTAAAGAAAGTTTCTGATTGTTATTGGGGGAATTACAAGACAGCCGGAAGTGTTGTCGATATGGAGGCTTACCTTATCACAGATGCACAAAATCTTATTGTCAGATGCCAGTACCTGAATAATAGCTGGACGGTTGTTTATATCACTGACAGCGAGAACGGACACCTGTATTATCCTACAACCGGTAAGGATGCATACAACTACGCAACAGGGGAATTGATAAAGCCGGAAGAAACAACGGAGCCTGCGGAAACAGAGGACACGCAGGAAGTACCGCACCGGGATGGAATGTACGGAATCAGCGATAAGAGCTGCCACGATATAGATGCGACATTTTCCAGAGATAAAGTGCGGAATGATGTTACAGGAAAATGGAGAGTGTCTGCCATTTCTGCGGATGTGCAGATGGTGGAATATGCAAAAGATTACTACCAATGGAAATTTACGAACGATGATGAGATTCACTGTATTGTGAATTTTTATAACAATACCACAACGAAGATACAGTATCTTAGCGGCAATCTGTTCGTTACGGTCCATGAGTATGTAAAAGGAGAGGAGCACGATGCTAATCTGATGTTTAGCGGAACAGTCCTCCAGGATTTTATAGTTTATCTCGATAATGGAGATATTGAGCAGATACAATAACAGAGTTATCCCCAGAGTTATTCACATTATCCACAAAATATTGAGTTGATAAAATAATCGTTTGGTAACCGACCGATACCGAACGGTTATTTTTTATGCGTTCGGAAAATTTCGGTTTATTTTTGACTTTATACCAGGTACAAACCTGCACTTCAAAATTTGTACCACCCAGTACAGAAAACCGAAAAACCGAACGGTTATTTTCTAACAATCCTTGAAAACCGCATAAAATAAGGATTTTCTGATGATTCATTTCTAAAATAAAAACTGAATTAACGAACGGTTATTTTCTGAACCGAAAAAACCCGATACAGATACAGAAACAGATAAAGATACAGATATATAAATATATTTATGTTCATTTGTACCTCGAAAACTTTTTCAAAAATTGTAAATAAGCATATTGACACTACTAACCTACGTGTTATTATAATGTCAACAACTCAATAAAACGAGTTGAAATAAACCGAGGCAGGAGGTTGAGAGTACATGGAGGAACTTGAAATGACACAGACAGAGTTGATTTTATTTTTAGAAACATTAGCAGAGAACGTGGAACTGAAAGCAAAGACCGGAGAAGATGCCGCAGGCATCATACGAAAAAAAATTGAGGTATTAAAAAAGGAAACCCCGACACCTGGTAAGTAAGAGGGTTTCCAATCCGTAATAAGGGTAAGGCGGTTCCTGCCACCGCCAAGCCTTACCCTTTTATTATAGCAGGGCGGTGGAAGAAATCAAGAGCGGAATGCAGGAGGACATAGAAATGGCAGCAACCAAAGAACAGGAGCTGAAAGCACTGGAAAAAATCAAAAAAATCGTGGCAGACCTTGGAGAGGATAGCTATATCGGCATGGCATTTGAGGGATGCTTTGAAATTGCCAAGGATAATATCGAAAATGATTTCGGATGCAGTATGAAACAGAGAGCTGAAAGTTCGGCGGCAGAGGCAGCAAAATATAAAGAAATGTACGAAAGTGCAGTGAAAGATTATGAAGCAGAGAAGAGAACTGTCGAAGAACTTGAACAGAAAGTTCTCACGTTGGAAGAGGCTGGCGCAATAAAATCTCTTCTTGCCTATAGCCAGACGGAGGCGATAAGAAGAACAGAAGAATCCGCCAGAAGAATTGTTGAATTTGCGGACAACCCGGATAGTGCAGAATTTAAACAGGCTGTGCAGGACAACAGACATAACAAGCAGTTGGTTGAGGAAAGCGGAAAACTTATCCAGAGGATTCTTGATACTATGTTTTAGGAGGAGCAGAGCTGATGAAAAAGTACAGAGTAAACGAGAGTGAACATTTCAACCTGTATTCAATGCACGATAAGCTGAAATGCATCGAAATTGATATGCAGGAGGCACCGGCACACACATATACAGACGAGCAGTGGGATGAGGTCCAGGAAAGAATCAGCGAAGTCGAGGAGCTTATGGAAAAGGCGTATTGCGTGGGCGCATTGGTGGACTGGACAACCTTAAAGAGAATCAGGGAGATTAAGGAGGAACGGCAGTTGATGAGATATAACGCCTGCATGGCACAGGGAGCATCGGAGAAAGATGCAGCAATGGCATTTGAATTATAAAACAGTTACCCGCCCCGGAGGGTACGAGGGCAGAAAGCGAGGACACACAAATGATGGCGAATATTGTAGCAATGTTTCATTCAACACTGCATATGGACGATGGATACGTGAATCATATCGCAATAGTCCAGGACGTTGATGGATACCACAATCATTTTCTTTATGATGAGGACAAGGAAAAGGGAGCCGCAGGGACAGGGCCATTCAAAACAATAGAGGATGCGAAACAGGATGTCATAGCACATTACCCTGATGCGAAAGAAAAGGAAATCGCCCTGGCAGGATATAAGTATTACAGTACACAGCGTCCAATCATGCCGGGAGGATACCCGAAGCCAAAAAACAACGAAGTCCTGGAGATTGAGAACTTCGACAATAAAAAGTTTGTTGAGGAAGTAGGCTGCCAGGCATGGGGGTATATCAAATACAAAAAGCCGCTCGGACATTTTGATGTTATCAATTATGAATTGGCTGCTGTAAAGATTAAAACATTGCATCTGAAATATATCGGCAGGGATGATTGGGGACGGTACGTGTATGAGGATGAAAACGGAAAGCTCTGGAAGAATACAGACTGTTGCAGTCCGAGAGAGTGCTGTGAGGAAAGAGGAGATACGCTCAACTCATCCGCAGGCAACGAATTTGACGGAGAACCTGATTGCTTCATGGCGGCTCACATTAAAGTTGAGTATTTACCGGAAGAGGGAGGCGAGCAGGATGGATAAATCAGATACTGGCGGACAGCCGGCGAAACTGTACCGGAATAAAGAAACAGGAGAGCTGTTTACATACCGAGGGATGCTGAAAGAATGGCGAGAGCGGTACGAGGGAATTAACCCTGCCAATGGATTTTACCAATACCACTGGCACACCAGGTACGATTACTTAGGATAATGGAACAGGAGGGCGGAAAGTGAGAACGATTGATTTACTGTATCAGGCATATGCCGATGAGCGGATGGAGAGAGCAGAAAGCGGAGAGGAGCAGGAGGCGATTCGCCAGTTTAGAAATATATGCAGCAAAGCAGATAACAGCCTTATGAAATTGCAGGGCGATATATGGGACAGCATGGTCCAGTATGGAGATAGCAGAGAAAAGCAGGGATTCATTGCAGGCTTTATGATGGCGTGTGATTTATTCAGAACAGGAGGTGCAGGGAGCTATGACAGTAAGGGAAATGCTTAACAGTGCAAGCGATGATGCGATAGCAAGTGCAATATTGAGAGGGGCATTCAAGAAATGCGCGTACTGTATTTATGATGATGCGATTGCGCATGAAGATGGCGAGGGCGCGTGCCCGAATCCGTACACAGGGCAGTATTGCAGAGAGGGAATAAAGAAATTTCTTCAAAGTGAGGCAACAAAAACAAAGGCAGATAGAATCAAGAAAGGCAGATAGGAGGTGCGGGGCATGGAAGATTTAATTCTGCATCCTGATATTGCAGAGCCGGTAATGACATTGAGCGATAGAGATATGGGAACGCTCTTCAAAGCTCTTATGATTTACAGGTGGAGGGGCGAAGAACCAAAAGACTTGAGCGCGGCGGCAGATATGGCGTTTATATTCATTCGGACAAAAATGGATATGGAAACAGAGGCGAGAAAGGAATACTGCCGAAAACAGCAGGAAAGAGGGAAACTCGGAGGCAGACCGAAGAAAAATCCAGAGGAAAGCAAGGAAAAGAAATAAAACTCATTTTTTTGAGCTTTTTGTAAATAAAGGTATTGACACCTACCTACTACGTGTTATATTAAACTCATAAGAGCGAGTTACTGAACACATAAAAGTGAGTAGGAGGTCAAAATCATGGCAGCACAGATTATCCAGTTTCCTGTACAACATAGCAACGGTTACAACAACCTGATTCAGTTGTTTGAGATTTGCAGTTCTTTGGAATCCTGCAATTTCTATCTTGAAAGCGTAGAACAGCTTTTCCAGAAAGGATATATTTCTGAAAAAGAGATGTACACTCTTCGCAGGATTGGCAGGGGAAAACGCCTTGAGCTGGCACAGCCAGAAGAACAGGAGGCGCAGGATGCAACCGAACCTGGGGTATACCAGTACACGCCGGAGATGGGAGGCACAAAGCCTGATTGCCAGATGGAGGCGAGCCGGGGATATTATGGCGGTCATTGGTTTATTGATACGCCACTGGAAATCAAAGGTCGGGGAATTACTTTCCTGAAAAAATATACGGATAAAGATTTCTGCACACCGGGGCATTACCGGGTAGGTTGGAACGAATACCGGGTAACCAATAAAGCGTTTGATAAATTAAAAGAACAGTACACAATTTCGCAGGAAGTCTGCCTCGATTAAGAGGCAGATACAGAATGGAGGGAGGGCAGAAGCGTGAGCCGGAGAAAGATGCACGCATACGGAGAAAGAGAAAGCGGAGGAAGATACGTCCTGGATGATTTCGATTTCTCTCGGAACCATACAAAAGCGCAGACAATCAAAAGATGGAAAAGGAACTTGAAAAAGAAAGCAAGGTCTGAACGCCGGAGAGTGGAGCACAAGGCGATGAGCACAAACGATGAACAATAGGAGGAATAACTATGGCAGATATGACATTAAGACAGTTTTGCGAGAGATACCGAAAGGGAGATTTCCTTGCGAAAGACAGAGCAACACAGATTGAGGCAGGCTGGTATGACTGGTTTTGCGATGATAAGGCACTTGCAGGAAGATTGGCGAAAATCTGGGGGATTCTGAAAGGTATCACAAGCGATTACATACTGGATAACTACCGGGTGTGGTTCAAAAATAATTGCCCGATGGTCGGTCCGCTTTATGATGATGTAAGATTCGAGCCTCTTGATGAGGAGCAGAGAGATGAGCTGTATTTCGGAGTTGCCATTGATGATAAGCGCAGGGAAAAGAAATACGTTATCTTCACAGCCAGAAATGATTATGAAAACGAACGCGGTTTTAATAATGTCCGGGAGGTTCGACATTTCATAAATGGGTGGGAAGATGAGCTGAAAAATGAAGAATTTTACAAGGCAAGAGAGAAGAAACGCCAGGAGATGGAAGAGACAAACAATAAATTTGCAGAGATTATGCAAAGGGCGGATGAAATCCTGGGGAATCTCAAGGAGGACTAAAGTGTGGAATATACCGGACGAGGACGAATACTGGGAGCGCAGGCGAGAAGAATATGAAAACCCACCACGCAGGCGGAGCCAGTGGGATGATGAAGAGCCGCCTCCATTAAGAGAGGACTATCTGTTCCTGGATGAGGAGCAGGAAGAGTTGGAAAGCAAATACGGCTGCCCGATGGTGGAACTGGACGAAGATGAACTGTTCGAGATTGTAGAACAGTTCGTAAAATTAACGCCAGAATCTGCCAAATGGGAAGAGAATATGCAGGGCATAAAATACAAATACCAGGAGGAATGTGCGTAATGATAACAGCAAAAATCGTAAAGTATTATAACGATTATAACCAGAAAGCGTTCGACAAGACGTTTGAAAATCTGGACGAATTGGCAGATTGGATATTCGACCAGATGCAGCTTGACTATACCAAAAAGCCGGGATGCGATTTCTTGACATTTCCGACCAATAGATTCGGGAAGTGGTACGAAATTTCAGTACGACCGAATTATGGGGGATATGTGTACTGGATTCACGAAATTGACAGTGAAAGCGGCATTATTTTTTCAAGTGGGAAATATACAGCCGGGAAAGATTTCTGTGCAGAAAAGGTGCAGGAGTGGTTCCAGAAATGCGAGGAGCGAAAGAAACATCCAAAATTCAATTTTGTGGAGGTGTAGGTAGTGGATATTATAGAAAAATTCAAGCAGTATATGCTCGATAATGGTATTACATACGAGGAGGCAGCAAAACGTATCGGATGGACCAGGCAGAATCTTTGGTACAAACTGAATGTGGGAGTATCACCGACCTATGGAACAATCAAAAAGATTGCAGACGGTCTTGGCTTCGAGATTAGACTGACGCAGGATGGAAAGCCGGATATAACAAAGCTGGAAGATATAGCGGCTGATACAGAGGATGATTCTGCAAGATTCATAATTATTGAGCACGTCATAAATTCTATGGGATATTCTCTCGAAATAGTACCACCTGAAAAGTAAACTCATAAAATTGAGATTTTGTTAATAAAGGTATTGACACCTACCTACTACGTGTTAGTATATACTCAACAACTCAATATAATGAGTTTTAACACAAGGAGGTACGAAGATGGGATTATTCAAAGAGCTTATGAATGCAGTAGAAAACAGGTTATACGGAACAGGAGCAACTGCTACAGCCAAGGAAAAGAACGGTGTGCAGATGATTTTGATTCAGACAGGGAAAGCATTACAGGCATTGTATGTTGGCTCAATCCTAAATGAGATGGCAGCCGGTATCATGGATGCGGAAGAGGGAGCAGAGGAAGTGGAAAGAATGTTCTTCCACGCAACGGCAGAATAAGAAAGGAACTCACAAAAATGAGCAAAGAAAAAATTGAAATGACAGAGAAACAGTTCACGGAGTTGTGCAAAGCAGTATATCCGCACCTGAAAGCGATTCAGGAGGTGTTAAAAGGAAATGGCGAGGAAATGTCAGCGAGCATATCAGTTGGCAGTGATGGATACTTTAGCTTCCATCCTTATAGTTCGGACTGGGAACTTGTAAAGTTCAAAGATTCACAGGCAACGATGAAATATGAGCACAGAACAGTATTAGAGATGGAGGAGGACGAGTGATGGATATTCAGTTCTATACAATCAGCGAGGATATGGCAAGAGCCGCCAATGATGCCAATTCGATGAGTGATTATAAGCAGGGCAGCGCAACAGAGGAATACCGCAAGCGAGTAGAGAACGTCTATGCGGTTGTTGAGAAAATCAAAGAGAAAAGACCGAACCTTGCTGAAAAGGCAGAAAGAATGGCAGGGAGATACAGCAAGAAGCTGGCGGAATACTACAATTCTTACTACAGAAACGAGGCAAGTTGCCCGTCAGTTCTGATTTCTGGAGCCGGTAACTTCCCGGTTAAGAAAAAGAACAAGCAGAACAGCCGCAGGGATTCACTTATGCAGAAGTGGAACAGCCTGGAATCCTATGCAAAGAAGATTACAAACCTGCTTACAATGAATCAGCCGATTTTATCTGGGGACGCACAGGCCATTGAAATGTTGGAGGAAAAGCTGGAAAGCCTTACAGAGCTTCAGGACAGAATGAAAGCGGTCAATGCATATTGGAGAAAACACAAAACAGTCGAGGGATGCCCGGAGCTTTCCGTTTCACAGCAGGAAGAATTGAAAAAGGCTATGTCAGAAAGTTGGCATTTGAGCGATGCACCATTCGCAGGGTATCAGCTTTCAAACAATAATGCAAAAATCAAAAATACCAAGGCAAGACTGGAAAGACTGAAAAAGGTAAAAGAGGCAGGAACTAAGGAAACGGAGAACGATTTCTTCAAAGTGGTAGAAAATACAGAACTTATGAGATTACAGCTTTTCTTTGACGGAAAACCGGATGAAGAAACAAGGGACATCGTAAAAAAACATGGTTTCAGATGGTCACCGAAGAATGGATGCTGGCAGAGGCAGCTTACAGCGAATGGCAAATATGCCTTGAAAGAAGTTATCACAGAATTACAGAAAACGTCTGCTTCGGGCGTATAGGAGGTAACAGAGGTATGGCAGAACTTTTGACAAGGGCGATTGCAGAAGAATACCGGAAACGCGCAAAAGCTCTGCCGGACACAGCAGGGCAGGACATAAGGGAGCGAAGAGAATTAAGAATTGAGTTACAGAACCGATGCGGAATAACGGAATTACAGGCAGTTAATATCCTGAACGGATTCCATGCGGACAGCTACATAGTAAGCGAATACAGAAAGGCGGCTGAAAATGCATCGGAGAAAGCTCAAGACCATGAAAGACTGGGAAAGAGAGGCAAACGGTAATTGCCAATATAGCTGGTATGATTATGCGAAACCGGGCGACCTGGTGGACGAAAGCGTATTCATATATTTTATGGATGTCACAACACCAAGAATATACAGAGATGGATACTTACAGGTGGGTGCGCCATACAGCAGAGTGATGGACGATGAGATGGGAACGGAGCGTGACACTTTCCCGACTTTTGAAAGGGTGGAGAAAGGCATATACCGGTTCTGTGGAAATTGCTTTGCAGGAGAAACAAAACATATTGAATAACAGGAGGACAAAAAGAATGAGTATCAATTCAATCAGATTAAGTGCATACGGATTCCGTATGGAGGCAGTAGGCAGCAAGAAGTTTATCAAGAGAGAAAGAGATGCGTTTCTGGAATTTGCGGCAGGAAGAGTAAACGAAACAGCACAGAAATTAGCAGAGGCAGTATGCGCAGAGCCGTTGCATCCATTTTGTAACTGCGCCATGCCAGGTGTAGATTCAGACCAGGAACGTGAAAAGCCAAAAGATACAGGAAAAGAGCTGAACATCACACATAAATACAAGAAAACATTTACGCTGGATGAATTAAGAGCACTTATCAGAAACGGAGAAATTCAGAATCATGTTTCTGTTGGAGATACAATCTGGATTATGTTTGACGGAAAAGAGGTTCCATACGATGTTATCGGCTTTGATGTGGAGGAACTTGCAGACAAAACACTCGACCATAGTATGACAATCCAGGCTCATGTGGCGATTGAGGCAAGAGAGTTTGACACGAAAGGGGATTACGGCAGTAACGTATGGGCGGATTCCGAATTAAGGGAATACTTGCAGAGCGATGAGTTCAAGGAAAGATTTACAGACCTTATTCCGTATCTGGCAAAGGTAAAGAAAAATAACAGCAATGGAGAACAGACAGAAGATTTGTTTTTCCTGCTTTCAAAAGAGGAGTTCGACCCGGAGGAAACGCCATACGAATTTTACGAAAACAAGGCGAACAGAGTGAAATTCACAGAGGATGGCAATACTTGCCGACACTGGACCCGCTCGGCTCATCGGGGCGACTCGAACCATACGTGGTATGTGAACTCCGATGGTCACGTCGACAACGGCACCGCGAACTGGGCTAATCGCTGCGCTCCGGCTTGTACCATTGCATAGAAATCTATCAATCTTCTCATCCCGGCACCCATGGATGCCGGGGAGGGGATAGAAAAGAGGTGCAGAATGGCGAAGAAAAAGACGAGGGCAGAGGAATTGCAGGAAAATTTACAGAAAGATTTTCAAAGATGGGAATATCTAAACACATATGGAGGTAGCGACCCATTATACGAAGATGGCTTCAATATGAACATTGTGCGGAACCATGTCATATACGACAAGCGAAAGTGCCAGGAAGAGTTGGAAGAAAAGGACTATCCGAAAGAATATTTCAGAGAAACGCCTCCGCAGGTAGACAATTATTATATGGCGAGGATGGATGAAATCAGGGAAAACGCAAAAAACTCTCTCCTGGTCTATAAGGCAGATGAAAATTATATTTTTATTATGCAGAATCTTGGAAAGCTGGACGAAAGGCAAAAAGTACAGTGCCATATCGGTGCGGTCATGGGATATATTACGGGGTTACAGAGTTTTATCAATGGGAATGATTACGTCGGGATGCGGCGGCATGAACACCCGGAAAGCTACCAGGACAGCTTTAAATATTGTCGCAAGCAGATTGAGGAATGCCTGAAAAAGATTCCCGAAGAAAAGGTACTGCCTACCGGACAGCTTACGTTATTTGACCTATTCGACATGAGTGGAGGCTAGAAGATGGAGGAAAGAAAGTGCTTGTATTGCAGGAAGATATTTCAGACGGATATTCCCGGAAAGAAATATTGCTGCCGCAAGTGCTCTGTAAAATACAGGAGACATAAGAAAAATGCTGATAAACACAAAATGTGAAAGATGCAATGAACCGACCAAACACGTTGTCGGGTTTTGGGATGGAGAAAATGGGAAAAGCGGCTTCGTACACGATTGCGAGAACGAGAAATGCGAAGTACGGCAACTGATTAAGGCTACAGAAACAAAAGCCATGCAGGAAAGATTCAGAATCCAGAACTTGAACAGTCGAAAAAGAATGTACGCAGGGTACATAGCAGCATTACGGAAAGATGCAAAAATATCGATGATGGAAATGTCAAAGATAGCCGGTTGCAGTCCGGCGGAATACAGTGCATATGAGCATGAAAGAAAGCCATTTGATGAGGAGGCTTACAAGAAATGCGAAGAGTATTTACTGAAAAACGAAAAGAAGTACAATGCGAGCGGATTATCTGTATCCGAGAGGCTACTGCTCCTTGGACCTTTTACAGGGGAACAGAAAGACTGGAAAGAACTGGAACGGTGGGTTGATACAGTAAATAAAATCATTTACGATTTGCAGAAAAACAGACAGTAAGGAGAAAAAAGATGGAAGTTAAAATCATTAGTGGATATGGAGAAAATACATTTCAGATGGACGATGCGGATACCATGTCACTTCTTAATAATGCCATGAGATTCCACAATAAAATCAAAGCAACTGGCGGTGTTGAGGATAATACTAATACCAAAGCTGAAAAGGAAGAGGAAATCAAGGAAAGTATCACAGCACAAGAATTTGTGAAAAAAATGCAGGAAAAGCCTCACAGCCGGAATGACAGCCTGTTTGGTACTGGATGGAAGAAAGAACCAGAGAAAACCGAAGAGCCGCAGGATGTGGAACATCCTGACGGATACAAAGGATTCCTGTATATCAAATGTGATAAATGCGGAAAAGAAAAAGGATTCTGTGCAAAAGAAAAGATAAAGTCCTATAAATGTGAATGTGGAAAAGAAACGGAACTGGTAAACCTTAAACCACTTTATACGAAATGCAAGTGTGGCAATGAATTTAAGTACATGACAAATATGAATACTGCGGAATTTACTTATAAATGCTTTACTTGCGGTAGTCCGGTAGATGTAAAGATGAACAGCAGAAGAACAGCCTATATTACAATCGGGGGGGGTACTAAAGGTTATAGCCGCAAGCTCGCTCGGAAATATGGTGCATCAGTTAGTTGCTGGTAGAAAGGAGCTGAACTATATCTATGTTTTACGATTATGAGGATGAAGATTTTTACACAAAAAACGAATATCAAGAAGAAATAGATAATTTGAAAGAGGCTATAAAAAAGTCTGTAAAAAGAGAAATCACCGAGGAAATGAACCGGCTTCGTGAAGAAAACAAAAAATTGCAGGGAATTAAAGAAAATTTCGATACTGTCAAGAAAGATTTCGAGAGGAAGAAAGACGAGTGTGACAGAGCAATACGGAATGCAGAATATAATGCAAGATGCGCACGAATAACGGAATTGATGGAAAAATTCAAAATAGTTATGTGGTCTGTAACTTGGGAAAATCTTTATAAACAAAAATGTGATAAATGCGATAGCTGGAGAAAAGTAAAAATTGCATTACCATCAGGAAAAGTTGTTGAAGATGATTGCAAATGCAGAAAATATGCAAAAATCTATTTCCCGAAAGCAAATGTAATATATGAGATGGAAGATAGAAGCGGCGGAGTTCGCATCTGGTACAAAGAAAAAGGAGAGCCAGGAAGTGGATATATTGTTGCTGACAGTAGCGCAGTGTTGCCAGGAATGATAATTGACCATGACAAAAATTTTGAAGATATTGAAGTGAAAAATCTATACACAATATTTTTTACTTCTCAGGAAGAATGTAAAGAGTTTTGCGATTTCCTAAATAGAAAGGCAGATTATAAAGGGTATGGATACGATATGGAGGGAAAATTGGTACGAGATGCACTAATGACAGAAACTGGATTTACAAACGGCAGTGAGCAGGAGGAAAAACATGAATAAAGCAATCGAGATAGGTCGCCTTACGCGCGACCCGGAGGTTAGATATTCGCAGGGGAGCAATACAGCAGTAGCAAGATACACTGTTGCGGTAGACAGAAAATTCAAAAGAGAGGGAGAACCAACAGCAGATTTCATCCCTTGTGTAGCGTTTGGAAAACAGGCGGAGTTTGCCGAGAAGTATTTCAGAAAAGGAACGAAAGTTGTTATTTCTGGAAGAATCACAACAGGAAGTTATACAAACAAGGACGGTCAGAAAATATATACCACTGAAATAACAGTGGAGGAGCAGGAGTTCGCAGAGAGCAAAGGAAGTAGCGAAGTGCAGGGAGCCGGTCAGATGTCAACTCCGAATGGCGATGGTTTTATGAGCGTCCCAGATGATGATACCGGCTTACCGTTCAATTAGAATTATGAGGAGAAATATCAATGCTTGCAAATTATGAAAAATTCGGTTTCAAAATTAGGGCGGAGCATCTGCCTAAATCATGCACCTGGTGTCCTTTTTGGACGGCTCCAATGGCGGATGTAGAATTTGCTGGATGCTATATAACCGGAAGTGAAGTCCGGCTAGATACCGGAGAGGCTGACAAAAGGCGAATGCCTGATTGCCCGATAAAGTGCAAGAGAGGCAGGGAGCGTAGGAAAAAAGTTTACCAAAAAAATAAAAGGATAAATAGGCAGGAGGAATAACGATGGACGATTATACAATCGAGGAAAAAGACAAGGAAGTTACAGGGATTACGGTAACGTATGACGATGGGAGCACGAAAGAAATTCAGAAAGGATGCTGTGTAGACCTGAAAAACGGCAGTGACGATTTAAGCGTAGAACTGTTGAATATAAAAGCGTTCGATTTAGTAAAACTTACATATGGTCTGATGGTTGTGATAGAAAAAATAGGGCTTGAGGATGCTTTCAATGCATACGCCAAAGGAGAAACAGTACAGGAGGAGCAGGATGAATAGAAAGGCACTGGAAGAAAACCTGGGACGGAAAATAAAGGTCAGACTATTCGATGGAGCAGAGCACGAGGGGTATCTAATAAAATCGGGAGATGAACGGTATCGGAACGACCCGAATTTGTATTTACCGAAGAACTATTACTTCTTGACAGATGATTATGGAGTGTGTAAAACGTGTTTGTTCCGGGTATCGCATATCCAAAATTACAAAATATTAGCTTAAGAGGAGCAGAGAGAATGAAGAAAACAAGAGCGATGGCGGTTCTTGTAATTGTGGCGGTACTGGTATGTGCCGCCTTTGCTATAAGCAAGAACAGTGCCGAAAAAAGAAAACAGATGGTAGCGCAGAAATATGGAATCACGCAGGAAAATACAAAAAATGTTATCACAATCGAAGAAAATGTATGCAAAACCCAGGAAAGCGATTCAAAAACTCAAGAAAGTGCGCAGGAAGTTCCGGAAAGCGTTATCATACCGGGGAAAAATGAAACAGGGAATCCACTGATTGATGCAGAGTTGCAATCCAAAATAGTAGGCGATAGCTTGATGGCATACATTGAGGTTGACAAAGACACCTTAAAGGGAATATCAGAGGAGGAGTACAGAGCGTTCGCCGAAGAGGTTGTGAGGAACAGCGGATACAGATGGTTCGTAATTAAATGCGGAGATGGCACCGGGATAGTTCATGCCGGCTCATATTATGCTTGTGCCGTATATGGGAAACTGGATACGGATGGATGCATAGCGGAACCATACGGATACATATACCTTACAGACAACGGATTTATTTATGAGGAATAGTACAGAAAAAAAGAACTGGATTACTTCCTATATATATGATATACTGACAAATGTAACATTTCGACTACATTCCTAAAGGTTCGGGGATGCCATGTTTATTCACTAGGCACAGACAGCTGCCTGCTGAAATATCTGTCTGTCATGGAGGAGAAATGGCCTGAACGTGCCGGCAGACGGTAAGTCTGTGGGACACTTCGGGCTATTTTTTGTTGTGGAGGAAAAGTGGCAGTGTTTTCTGGGAATATGAAGCTGTAAAAGTTGCCATACAGAATACAAACAAAAAATGCCTGACAGACCATGCAGCCTGTCAGGCATTCCAGTTATAAAAACTGGGGTACAAGGATTCGAACCTTGAAATGACGGAGTCAGAGTCCGTTGCCTTACCATTTGGCGATACCCCAACAACGAGTGCTATTATACGACATAACATCCATATCGTCAATACTTTTTTTAGAAAAAATTCAAAAAAATTTTATGGAAAAATCCCCCTCACCCGTTCGAACCACATGGACAAGCAAGAGCGGATCATTTATAATGAAGAATAGCTGAGCACACGGGAGTGTGCGAAGCTATTCGCTGCTCAAACGGAACGAAGAGAAGTTTGAGGAACCCGAGAGAGCACACGGGAGTGTGCGAAGCACAGACATCTGCCCGAAAGAGGTGAGGAGTATGTACACATTTGAGAGCAGAGTCCGCTACAGTGAGACAGACGAATCGGGAAGGCTGTCGGTTACCGGGATCATGAATTATTTTCAGGACTGTTCCACCTTTCAGTCGGAGGATCTCCATATGGGTCTTTCCCATCTGGAACAGGTGAGGAGAGCCTGGTGGCTGAATTCCTGGCAGATTGTGGTGAGCCGATATCCGGCTCTGGGAGAGAGGATCCGCATATCCACCTATCCCTATGGATTCCGGGGAATTTACGGATACCGCAATTTTCTGCTTCAGGATGAAGCCGGAGAGTGTATAGTCAGGGCTGATTCCAGATGGGTGTTCTATGATTTGGAGCACGAATGTCCGGCCAGGGTGACACAGGAGGAGATCAGGGGCTATGGGGAGCTTGGCAGTCCCCTTTCCATGCCGGAGACACAGGGAAGGCTCTGCCTGCCTGAAAACTGCGGGGAAAAAGAGCCGGTAACGGTTTCCAGACATCATCTTGACACGAATTTTCATGTAAATAATGCCCGGTATGTGGAGATAGCAAGAGAGTTTCTGCCCGAAAATTTTGAAATAGAGGAGCTTCTGGCAGAATACAGAAAGGCAGCAGTTCTGGGAGATGTGATGATCCCGAGAATCTGCAGAACAGAGGACGGATATATGGTTTCACTGACAGAACAGAGCGGCCGTCCATTTGTCAATATGAAGCTCAAAGGAAGGCTGAAATGAGACTTTCAGAACCTGGAGCGAAAATTCCGGTGACAGGACAAATTCTGTAAAAAGACGGGCCTGAAGAAGGCTATTCAGATCATACAAAAAGAGAGGACGAAGCACATGATTGAATTAGGAAAAAGACAGGAGCTGGAGGTACTCAGAGAAAAGGAATTTGGCGTATACCTGGGGGAAAAAGAGCGCCCGGAGGCATCGGTGCTGCTCCCCAGAAAGCAGGTTCCGGAGGGAACGAAAATCGGTGACAGGCTTACGGTATTTATCTATAAAGATTCAGAAGACCGCCTGATAGCCACAACGGCGGTGCCAAAACTGGAGGCAGGAGAGGTAGCGCTTCTGAAGGTAAAGGAGATTACAAAAATCGGTGCTTTCCTGGATATGGGACTTGAAAAGGATCTGCTTTTGCCCTTTAAGGAGCAGACCGGGAAGCTGAGAGAGGGGGAAGAATGTCTGGCCGCCCTCTACATTGACAAGAGCAGCCGTCTGGCCGCCACCATGAAGGTATATCCCTATCTCAAGACAGCAGACGGGTATAAAAAAGAAGACAAGGTCAAGGGCCATGTCTATGAAAACAATGAGAGATTCGGTGTTTTCGTGGCTGTGGACGATCAGTATTACGGGATGATTCCGGTCCGCGAGGTATTCAGAAATTTCCGCATCGGGGAGCTGGTGGAGGCCCGTGTCACCAAGGTTCGGCCGGATGGAAAGCTGGATCTGAGCTGCCGTGAGAAGGCATATCTGCAGATGGACGAGGATGCAGCCATGATTTTAAAGGTGTTAGATGAGTTTGACGGCGTTCTTCCGTTTAATGATAAGGCCTCACCGGAAGTGATAAAACGGGAGTTCAATCTGAGCAAAAATGCGTTCAAGAGAGCTGTGGGCCATCTGCTGAAAGAGGGGAAGATTGAGATCACAGAAACCTCCATTATCAGGAAATAAGAGGCTGAGATAAGAAAATCAGAAAAACAGAGACCCTGTCAGAGACAGATAATCAAAAAATTCATATACTCAAATTTAAAGGAGGAACCTGAACATGAAACAAGTAATCAGCACATCCAATGCACCGGCGGCTATCGGCCCCTATTCACAGGCCATTGAGGTAAACGGAATGGTCTACACTTCCGGCCAGATTCCGGTAAATCCTGCCACCGGTGAGATCGCAGACAGCATCGAGGGACAGGCAAGACAGGTCATGGAGAATGTGAAAAACCTTTTGGAGGCTGCGGGAACCAGCATGGGAAATGTAGTAAAAACCACCGTTTTCATCAAGGACATGAATGATTTCGGAAAAATCAATGAGATTTATGCCGAATATTTCGAGGGAGCCTGCCCGGCCAGATCCTGTGTGGAGGTGGCCAGACTTCCGAAGGATGTTCTGATGGAGATGGAGGCTGTAGCTGTAAAATAAAAGCTCAGATGCCTTGGGACAGACGAAGATATGATACAGAGAAAGGTGCGGAATTCAGGTTCTGCACCTTTTTTCGCGGAAAAACGGATCCTGCAGTCCTCTCTTCTGAAAAAGCTATGAAAGAAAGTGCTGTTTCTTTTATTGGCAAACGAAGCGGCGGGGATTATAATGGATGTAGGCCCGGACCGGGGAGGGTTTGAAAGCCGGAGTAAGGGTTCAGGGAATTGGAATGTCCGGGAAAAGTCAGAACAGAACAGCTGAAACAGGGACCAAGATGGTAAGAGAGATTAGAGCAGATGGCAGAAGGGGATAGAACCATGCTTCAGAGCAGACGCGAAAAAATTATGGAAATGATACAGGCAGAGCGCATGATCAAAGTCAGCGATCTGATAAAACAGTTTGGAGTTTCGATTGAAACAATCCGGCGGGACCTGGAGTTTTTGGAAAAAGAAGGTCTGCTGACCCGGGTATACGGGGGCGCTGTCCTGAATCAGAAAAAGGCCGCAGAGCCTCTCTATGAACACAGAGAGGTAAAGAACTACGAGGAAAAAGCAGCCATTGCCAGGCGGGCAGTGGAGCTGATAGAGGACGGGGATGTGCTTGGAATCGATATTGGGACAACAGCCAGGGAGTTTGCAAGAGCGCTTTTGGGAAAAAGGAAGGTGATTGTGCTGACAAACTCCATGCCGATCGCTGAGATTCTGAGCGGGGACGATGATATAAGGGTGATTATGCTGGGAGGCGAGGTGAGAAAAGGAGAATTCTCCGTTTCCGGTTTTGTGGCGGAAAATATCATGCAGCATTTTAACCTGGATAAATATATCCTGGGGATTGGAGGAATTACCGTGGAAAACGGGATCACCGACTATCACATCGAAGAGACCAACCTGAGACGCGTGATGCTGTCGCGGGCCCAGAAGGTGATCGGGCTGGCAGATTACAGCAAGTTCGGAGTCATTGCCATGAATACAGTCTGCCCGCTGAGCAGGATGGACGTGCTGGTGACAGACGGAAGGGCCGATCGGAGCATCATCGCGAGAATGCATTCCATGAAGACGGAAGTGATCCAGGTGGAGACCGAAGAAAGGTAAGGGCGCATTTCAAAGGGCCGGAAGCAGATTCAAAGCCTGGTAAAGACTGGCCTGTATACACTGATACTGCAAAAGGGCTGGAAGCCGTAGGACTTCCGGTCTTTTTTTGTGGAAGCGCCTGTAAACCCCCTCATTTTTTCCGTTTCCAGAGGGACGAAATCTTTTGCCTCATCCTTTCCGGTTGCAGTTTCTTGTATTTTTCATCGATTCAGCAATAGAAGAGCCGCCCATGACAGAGCAGTTCCCCTGTCTGCCGTTTTACAATCTTTGGGGAGGAGGAAGGGGCAGGGTGAAAAGCCCTGTTTTCTCTTCATTTTCAATGTGCAGTTCTTTTCGGACGAGTTCGGCAATAGAATGTTTTAGAAAACAAGGATGTGCATTTTATTGTAGTTTGAATAAAAAACACAATTATTACGTAAAAGTGCACAAAAATTACCTGAAAAAATAGGATATTTTGTGGTATTGATTTTAAAATAAAAAAGAATTACAATTAACTACAACAAAAAGCACAAAAAATGTGGATTTTACAACATGAAAAAAGTGTACGGAAAAACAGATGGGACAAGAAAAAAATGAGAGAAATGAGAGAAAAGAGAGGGAAGGAGGAAAGAAAAAAATCTGCAGCAACCAGTGAAAACGGGAGGAAGGATATGACATTTGATCAGATTATTTTATGGGTAATGGCAGCAGGGGTGATAATCGGAGCTGCCGATAAGATTTTTGGAAACCGCCTGGGGCTTGGGGAGAAATTTGACGAGGGGTTTAACGCAATGGGACCTCTGGCTCTGGGGATGGTGGGAATTGTCTGCCTGGCGCCGGTGATCGCGGATCTTTTAGGACCTGCGATTATTCCGCTGTTTGAAGCCCTCGGCGCAGATCCGGCTATGTTCGGAGCGATTCTCGCTAACGATATGGGAGGCTATCCTCTGGCCATGGAGCTTGCAAAAAACCAGGAGGCAGGGCTTCTGGCTGGAAACATTGTGGCATCGATGCTGGGATGTACGCTGGTATTTTCCATTCCGGTGGGTCTCGGGCTGATTGAGAAGGGAGACAGGCCGTATTTTTCCAAGGGACTGTTAATCGGGCTTGTGACGATTCCGGCAGGAAGCCTCATTGGAGGACTCATTGCCGGCTTTGGCCCTGGAATGGTGCTTAGGAATACGGTGCCGGTAATTATACTGGCCGTACTTCTGGCTCTGGGACTGAAATTTATCCCGGAGGCTATGGTAAAGGGCTGTATGATTTTCGGACAGTTTATAACCATTGTCATCTACATAGGACTGGCAGCGGCAGCATTTGAGCATCTGACCGGGGTGGTGATCATACCCGGAATGGCCGATATTATGGAGGGAATGAACGCCATCGCCGGAATCGGCATTGTGCTTCTGGGAACCTTCCCGGTGCTTACGATTCTCACGAAAATTCTTGACAAACCTCTGAATGCAGTAGGGAGGAAGATTGGACTTGACAAGACCAGCGCAGCGGGACTTGTGTTCACCCTTGCCAATTCCGTTCCTGTCTATACCATGATGAAGGACATGAACAAAAAGGGAATCATTGTGAACACAGCATGGCTGGTTCCCGCTACGGCAGCTCTGGGAGATCATCTCGGATTTACGGCAGGCGTCCGTCCGGAAATGATCACTCCTGTTGTCATCGGAAAGCTGGCAGCAGGTGTGCTTGCTGTTCTACTCGCCCTGTTTATCTGCAGGAATATGAAGGAGCCTGAGAAGACAGCGGCCCCTGAGACAGAGGCAAAATAGGGGGATACAGAAGAAAAGGGGCAGAAAACAAAGGCAGAAGCAGAAATATCAAAGAATAAGATAAATGGAAACATGATGGGTCAGGCGGCAGGAAAGCCGCAAATTTATGGCAGGAGGAGGAAATTTTGTGGAGAAGTATTATTTAGGGTTAGATCAGGGGACCACAGGGACGACTGCACTCATTTTTGATTCCCAGTGGAATCAGGTGGCAAGGGGATACAAGGAACATACCCAGTATTATCCTCAGCCGGGCTGGGTGGAGCATGATCCCATGGAGATCTGGGGGAGCATTCTTGAAACCATTGATTCGGCTGCAAAAGAGGCTGGCATCCAGGTGGCAGATCTGACCTGCATGGGACTGGACAATCAGGGCGAGACGGTGATGCTCTGGGACCGCTTCACCGGTGTGCCTGTATACAATGCCATTGTGTGGCAGGATCGGAGAACTGCGAAAATGGCAGATGAGATTGCAGAGCAGTATGGCGACATGATCCGCGAGAAAACAGGGCTTGTGGTGGATGCCTATTTCAGTGCCACGAAGATTCGTTGGATTATGGATCATGTGGACGGAGTCAGAGAAAAAATTGAAAACGGCCATGTGATAGCAGGAACACTGGATACCTGGATGATCTGGAAGCTGACTCACGGCCATGTCCATGTAACGGACTACTCTACGGCTTCGAGGACCATGCTGTTAAATATCCACACCGGAGAGTGGGATGATGAAATTCTGGAGGCTCTGGGAATCCCTAAACAGATTCTTCCGGAAATTCATGACAGTGCCGAAGTCTACGGAACCACAGATCCTCTGGACTTTTTCGGGGCAAAGATCCCCATTTCCGGTTCCGTGGTCGATCAGCAGGCAGCACTTTTCGGTCAGGCCTGCTTTAAGCCGGGGACAGTAAAGACCACCTACGGAACGGGCTGCTTTATGCTGATGAACACAGGAGATAAGCCGGTATATTCGGAAAACGGGCTTCTGACCACGGTAGGGTGGGGGCTGAACGGAAAAAAGATTACCTTCGCCCTGGACGGAGGCATTTACATATCGGGAGCGGCAGTTCAGTGGCTGCGGGATAAGCTCCATCTGATTGTCACTGCGGCTGAGACAGAGGAGCTGGCGAAATCGGTGCCTGATACGGGAGGTGTATATTTTGTGCCGGCCTTTGCCGGACTTGCGGCCCCTCACTGGGATCAGTATGCAAGGGGAACCATCGTGGGCATTACAGGAGGGACGACCAAGGAACAGCTGGTGAGAGCGACCCTCGAAAGCATCGCCTATCAGGTAAAGGACAATCTGGATGTTATGGTGAAGGATTCTGGGATTCCCATTGAGGTCATGCGTGTGGACGGCGGGGCTGCGGTCAATACGTTTCTGATGCAGTTTCAGGCAGATATTCTGGGAATTCCGGTGGATGTTCCGGTGATTACGGAAACCACGGCTCTCGGAGCTGCCTATCTGGCCGCCTGCGGAATCGGAGAGTTCCACGATTTATCGGAGCTTGAGAAGAACTGGAAGCTGTACCGCCGCTATGAGCCTCATATGGAAGAGGACGTGCGCCAGGAGCTTCTCAGAAACTGGCACAAGGCAGTAGAGAGGGCGAAAAACTGGGCAGAAAGCTAGGAACTGACAGGAAAAATAGGAGGAAAAAGATGCTGAAAACAGATGTGGTAATAATCGGAGCAGGAGCAGTAGGCTGTGCCATAGCCAGGGAACTGTCAAAATATCAGATTGATGTGACAGTGGTAGATAAGAATGAGGATATTGGAGGGGACGCGTCGAAATCAAACAGCGCCATTATCCACACCGGCTACGACGCCTCGCCGGGAACACTGGAGTCAGAGCTTGTGGTGGCTGCAAACCCTATGTATGATGAGCTCTGCCGTGATTTGGACGTTCCCTTCAGGCGGATCGGCGCAATCCTTCCGGCCATTACACAGGAACAGTATGAAAAACTGCCGGAGATCAAGGCCAAGGCCTTTAAAAACAGGGTGTACGATGTGGAGTACAAAACGGGAAAAGAGCTCCTTGAGATGGAGCCGAACCTGAACCCGGAGGTGAAGGGCGGGCTTTACATACCGAGGGAGAGCATTATCGATCCCTTCATCCTGGTGCAGGCTCTGGCGGAAAACGCCAATGAAAATGGGGTTTCCTTCCTCTTAAACACAAAGGTGACAGGAATCCAGACAAAAGAAGGGCGCGTCACGGCGGTGGAGACAACGGCAGGCGTGATCGAGACAGAGTATGTGATTAACGCAGCGGCCCTGTACTGCGACGAGATCGCGGCAATGGTGGGTAAGGCGGACTACAAGGTTGTGGCAAGAAGAGGACAGTTCTATATTCTTGACAAGAATACCAGCTGCAAGGTAGAGCACATCGTGCTTCCGATTCCGACGAAGGTGACAAAGGGAAAGCTTATGTGTCCCACAATCCACGGAAACATGCTGGTGGGACCCACTGCGGAGGATCTGGACAACAAGACGGACAAGAGCGTGACAGAGGAGGGACTTTTAAGTATTGTGGAGGATGTGAAGAGGCTGGTTCCGGAGGTGAATGTGAGAGATTCCATTACCCAGTACAGCGGACTTCGCCCCAACAGGAATCCGGAGGGACTCCACGTAGACATGTGGGATGATCTGAAGGGATTTGTCAATCTCTCCGGTGTCCGCTCCACAGGACTTACCCTCTCCGTGGCCATGGGAAAATATGTAGCCCAGCTTCTGCTGGATCACGGCTGCCAGCTTGTGTTTAAAGAAAATTATAAGAAAACGCGCAAGGGGATTGTGCGCTTCCATGAGCTGAGCAGAGAGGAAAAGGAGCAGCTCATAGCAGTAAATCCAGCGTACGGAACAGTGATCTGCAGGTGCGAAACCATCACCGAGGGAGAGATTTTAGACTGTATCAGGAGGCCTCTGGGCGCCAGAAGCATGGATGCTGTAAAGCGCCGTGTCAGAGCCGGGATGGGACGCTGCCAGGGAGGCTTCTGCGGCCCGAAGGTGCTGGAAATCCTGGCAAGAGAGTGGAAGGTTCCGGTGGAGCAGATCAATAAAAACAATGAGGGCTCCTATATGGTGACAGGAAAGATGAGATAAGCCGGGCTGAAAGATGACGGCAGGATAATCAAAGCTTAAACAGGGACAAAAGGAGAGGGAAAGCATGTATGATATTTTCTGTGATGTAGCGGTGATCGGAGCAGGCCCGGCAGGCCTTTCGGCAGCTGTTGCGGCAAAAAAGGAGGGGGCAGAGCGCGTTCTCCTGATAGAGAGAGATGAAAGCATTGGCGGAATTCTGCAGCAGTGCATTCACCCGGGATTTGGGCTCACCTATTTTAAGGAGGAGCTGACAGGACCGGAGTATGCCGGCAGATTTGAGGATGAGGCGAAGGAGCTGGGAGCAGAGGTTCTCTTAAATTCCATGGTACTTGAGGTGGACCCACGGGAGCCGGCTGTCTACTGCGTCAATGCCCAGTACGGTATGACGAGAGTGAAGGCGGGGAGCATTGTGCTGGCCATGGGCTGCAGGGAAAAGACGAGGGCCGGAATCCAGATACCAGGAACACGCCCGGCAGGAATCTATACGGCAGGCGCTGCCCAGAGACTTCTGAACCGTCAGAACACGATGGTAGGAAAGGAGATTGTGATTTTGGGTTCCGGCGATATCGGAATGATCATGGCCAGGAGAATGAGTCTGGAGGGCGCACACGTAAAAGCAGTTGTGGAGATTATGGACTTCCTGGCCGGCCTTACCAGAAATAAGGTGCAGTGTCTGGATGACTTCGGAATTCCTCTGATGCTCTCACACACGGTAACCAGGATCGTGGGAAATGAGAGAGTGGAGGGCGTGTACGTGGCCCGGGTAGATGAAAATAAAAAGCCTGTTCCGGGGACAGAGGAGTTTCTCTCCTGCGATACCCTGCTCCTGTCTGTGGGTCTGATACCGGAAAACGAGCTGACAAGACAGGCAGAAATCGAACTTTCACCTCTCACCAACGGGCCCATGGTAAACCAGTATATGCAGACCTCAGAACCTGCTGTGTTTGCCTGCGGAAACGTGGTCCATGTCAATGATCTGGTGGACAATGTGACAGCAGAGAGCATGAGAGCCGGTACCTTCGCAGCCCGGTATGCCATGAAACAGAAAGAGGAGGGAGCGCCGGAAGAAAGCAGAACCGGAGCCCAGGAAAAACGGGAACATTCAGTAAAAACCGTTCCCGGCAGCAATGTGCGCTATCTCTGCCCCCAGTATATCAGGACAGACAGCGCCCTGACGGCTCAGGGTCAGGAGGAGTCTGAAAAGATACAGCTCTTTTTCCGTGTCCTTCATCCGGACAGGAAGGTGAAAATTACTGCCAGGTGCGGCGGGCAGGAGATTGCAGTAAAACGTGTTCTTCGCGTAAGCCCGGGCGAAATGGAATCGATTGTCATTCCTGCCGCAGCTGTGACAGGGGCTGTGACAGTAGAGGCAGAGAAGGAGGTGTAGGGAATGAAAAAGGAAATTATCTGTACCGTTTGTCCCATGGGCTGTCATATCACGGTAGAAGGGGAGGCAGACCAGATACAGTCCATATCTGGTTACACCTGTAAGCGAGGCGAGGAATACGGATGCCAGGAATTTATCAGCCCGGTCCGGATTCTCACCACAACCGTCAGGACAGATGACAGAAAGCAGGAGCTTCTTCCTGTGCGCTCCAACCGTCCGGTGCCGAAAGATCGGATCATGGACTGCATGGAGATTATAAAAAAGGTAGAGGTCAAGGGACCGGTAAAACGGTATGATGTGATCGTGGAAAATATCTGCGGCTGCGGGGCGGATATTGTGGCTTCGGGGGAGCTGAGAGGGGAACCTGATTCACACCTTATCTGAGGTTACGCAGGAGGGCAGACATGGGAGAGGGAAACGGCTATTTCTATTCCATACAGCCATTTTGGAACGGCTCTGTGAGGACAGAAAAAGAAATAAGGGACGGCGGAATTTCCATATGCAGGATGGAGTGGGAAAATGGAAAATGGACTTGTGTTCCGGGAAACGGGCAGATTGGAGTTATTTTTACAGAACCGGAGAGATTTCAGGCGATTTGTTACGGGGTGTTGAGCGAGAAAAAAGAGATATCTCTTTATAGCGTGAGAAAAGGAATATTGGTACGATTTTCACCGGGAATATTTTCCAGAATCTTTTCGGTTCCAGCCTGTGCGGTGAGGCCGGAAGGAACGGCTCTTGATGAAATATTACCAGCAGAAAAGATAGGAAAATTAAAGGACAGACTGGGGAAAACGTGTCCTGAAAGAGAACTGCTCCTATTATTGAAACAGTGGGAGGAGGAACGAAAAACAGAGAAGAGAGCAGGGGCGGAAGGAAATCTGCTGGCATCTCAGGTTCAGCAGCTGATTTGGGAGCGGAGAGGGGCAGTTAAAATAAAAGACCTGGAAAGAGAAACTTTTTATTCAGCGCGAAGACTTCAGGAAGTGATCGTGCAGCAGATAGGGATCGCACCGAAACAGCTCTGCCGCCAGACAAGGTTTCAGCATGCATTGAGGGACGCGCTGAGTATGCAGAAACTGTGTATGGCCCAGGAGGCATATGGGCTTGGATACTGTGATCAGGCTCACTACAGCAGAGAGTTTAAAGAGTTCATGGGAATATGTCCAAGAAAAATTCTGGCAGAATCAGAAAAAGTATAAATATATGTAAAGCAAGAAAAAGAAAGCAGAGAGTTCCGATTTGTACAAGAAAAATTTAGATAAATCCGATACAATACAAACAGAAACCAGGAACAACCGACAGAGAAGTAAAAGGGAGAAGGAGGAAAAAGTATGCTGATAGGGACCTGGATTGTTACCTTTGTATTGATTATTGGAGTGGGAATTTATGCAGGAACAAAAATCACTCAAGCAAATCAATGGAGCGGAGGAGACCGATCCATGAGTGTATTTGCTGTAGGCGCTATGCTGGGGGCATGGCAGATAGGCGGTATGAGCGTGGTGGGAGCTGCGCAGAATGGATATACCATGGGAATTGCAGGGTGCTGGTATTCTATTGCCAGCGGGCTGTATATTTTGCTGATCGGGCTTTTGGCGGGACCGCTCAGAAGGAATCTTCCCAGCGATGCTCTGCCAGACTACCTGGAAGGGAGATATTCGACAACCGTTGCCAGAGTCCAGTCCTATGTCTGGATCGTATTCGGAATCCTCTACATACCCATTCAGCTAAAGACCATAGCATCCATCATCCAGATCGTGCTGCCCCAGTTAAATACAGGGCTGGCCATGTTTGTGGGAGTTACCATTGCTGCTGTGTATACGGGATTTGCCGGTATGAAGGGATCTGCGGCCATTGGGCGTGTCGTCTGTGTGGCCACCTATGTGCTGCTCATTTGGTTTGTAGTTTCCCATCTGGGAGAATTCGGCGGATACTCTGGCCTTATTCAGAGGCTTCCGGAAGGCTATGACAAACTGAGCGCCATGCCGGCACAGGAAATTATAGCCTGGGCTCTGGGAGGAGCTCTAAGCTCCGTAGTGCTTCAGTCAGCCCTGCAGCCTATGCTGGCGGCGAAAGACGACCGCACGGCAAGAAACGGATGTATTCTGGGCTATGTGATTGCAGCTCCTATCTGTATTCTGACTGCCATGATTGGCATGATGGCCAGGGCGTCCAACGATGGGCTGGGAGATGGAGCAACCGCATTTGCCTGGGCGATCCGCGATATGAGCTCACCTGTGATGGCCGGTATTATCTTTGCGGTATGTACGATGATTATAGCAGCAACGATGGCAACTATGATGATGGCAACGGGAACCATTCTCACTAATATTTATAAAAAACAGATCAATCCTGATGCATCAGACAGAAAGGTGCTGCAGATTTCAAGGTTTGGAACAATTATTGTTGCCTATATTTCGCTTTTAGTGGGATTTTTCATTCCATCCGCTCAGATGACAAGCCTGTTTCTGACATTAACCTATGTGGTGACATCTCCGTTCAGCTACTCGGTGATTGTAGGATTATTCTGGAAGAGGGTAAATGCGAGAGCGTCTCTTGTGAGCGTGGGGGCAGGTATTATCACAGCGATCCTGTGGGTGGCATCTGGTATGAATGATACGCTGAATGTGGTGTACCCCACAATTCTTGTGAGCTACGCAGCTGGTATTGCGGCTACATTGTTAAACCAGGAACATAAAAGCTGAGAGATAGAGAAAGAAGGAAAGAAACCGGTTAACGGAAAAACAGAGTGAGAAGTAAAATAACAGAGAAAACTGTCAGGAAGGAGAAATAATTATGCCAAACAGACCGTACCTGAAATTTGTGGCAGATGATTCGATTGCCATGTACAAGCCCCATGTATCCGGAACCTGCGGGGCAGTCAGCGCTAATAATCCATATGCGGCCCAGGCAGGGCTGGAAATTATGAAAAAGGGAGGAAATGCCTTTGATGCGGCTGCAGCCGTCGCTCTGGTGCTGGGAGTAGTGGAGCCATACCACAGCGGGATTGGCGGAGGATGTTTTCACGTATTTTATGACAGTAAAACAGGAATGTGTCATACAGTGGACGCCAGAGGCACAGCCCCTGCCAATGCCAGCCAGGACATGTTTCTTGATGCAAAGGGAGAAGTAGATTTAGAGCTGACGGAATTTTCGGGACGTTCTGTAGCGGTTCCAGCTTTTTACAGGGCCATGGATCAGCTTCTCAAAACCTATGGAACCATGACCTGGGAACAGGTGTCAGAGCCGGCGATCCGACTTTGCAGAGAAGGCTTTTACTGCGGTTTTGCCTATGCCAGAGTGAGCAATACACCGGAAGCCGAACACAACAGCAGGGAATATGAGGGATTTAAAGAGCTCTTTCTAAACAACGGAAAACCGCGTCAGTTCGGAGAACTTGTGAAAAATGAAGCTCTGGCTGACACGATGGAAGCGGTGGCAAGATTCGGGGTGGACTGGTTTTACAGCGGCCCTGTGGCTGATGAAATTGTCTCACAGGTAAACCGGTATAAAGGGGTTTTGACAAAGGCAGATTTAGAGCAGTGCCGTCCAAAGGAGAGGGAGCCAGTGAGAGGCAGCTACAGGGGATATGAGATCATTTCTATGCCGCCTCCATCCTCAGGCGGAAGCCATCTGATACAGATGCTGAATATTCTGGAGAATTTCGACTTAAAGGAAATGGGATTTCACTCAGCAGACAGCATCCATGTGATAGCTGAAACTATGAAGATGATGTTTGCCGATCGGTCGGTGGCCATGGGAGATCCTGATTATGTGAAAATAAATCTGGAGAAAATTCTTTCAAAAGACTATGCAAAAGAACTGGCAGCTAAAATTGACATAGAGAAGGCCTGTGAATACGCTCCTTCAGAAGGGATCGAAGCCAAGGAGTACAGAGGATGCACCTCAAATTTTACGGTTATGGATCGTGAAGGAAATGTGATTTCCCAGACACAGACCATACGCAACTGGTGGGGCTGCGGAGTGGTGATACCCAAACGGGGATTTATTATGAACAACACGATGGCCGATTTCAGCCCCAAGGCCGGAGTCAGAACGACACAGGGGCTGGCGTACGGAATGGCAAACGCCATACGCCCGGGAAAGACGCCGCTTTCCAGTATGACTCCCACGATCGTGATGAGAGAAGGGAAACCTGTAATGGCAGTAGGAGCAGCCGGAGGACCCAGGATTATCACAAGTACGCTGCAGCTTATCATCAATGTCATTGATTACGAAATGATGATGGATTCAGCGGTAAAAACACCGCATCTGTGCTGCCTGACGCTGAATCAGGGGCTGGAACTGGAGTCTGGATTTTCACCTGATACAGTAAGGCTGCTGAAAGAAAAAGGACACACGGTAAAAGAGACAGGAGATTTTGGAGTTCTGCTGGTGATGCCCAATGGTATCCTCTGCAGGGACGGCATCTTTTATCCGGGAGGAACCAGCCGGGTAGACGGCGGCGGAGGGGCCCTGACAGAGGCAGGCGGAATGTGTATTGAAGGATTGTGTTTTATAGGATAGCCGGCGGGGACTAAAAAAGTATGGAGTCCAAAATACCCACATACTCCCGGAAGAGCTGAGTGCAGAAAATCTGAAAGATATTAAACAGAGCAGACATAACTCTCAGAAGCACGAAAGTGCAGTGGGATTATGTCTGCTTTATATTGAGAAGATGCATTAAATGTTTAGCTGACTTTTTTCCCCTCAGACAGCCAGTTTTCCAGCTCCCTGTGGCTGAGAGCAAGAACCATCTGGAGATCCTGCTGCTTTTTCAGTAAGAAGGCCATACCGGCGATAATGGCGCACAGGCAAAAAATAATAGCAATTCGTATGTCTTTCATGTTGGTTATACCTCCGTTTCAAATAATTATAATCAATTAATGGATAATATTCAACCTGTAAATCACAGGATAGTCTTTGCTTTTTTTTGTATTTTCACTCGCCGGTTAAAAAATCAGGAAACCTTTTGCTGCCTGCGAGATTGATTGAAAATATAATGTAAACTAAAAAATAAAAATAGTTGACAAACAAAAGAGACAGATCTAAGATAGACACAGACAGAGGATAAATGATCGGGCTGTCTGTTTCTTAGGCAGAACTGTGTGCAGAAAATCTGCGGCAATGAGAAGATAAACAGAAAAATTTTGGGAAAGCCAAAAACGAAAAGGAGAGGGAACATGGAGAGAACAGCGGAGCAGAAAGCAGGACGCAGAGCAGGGGTGAGAGATCTCACCTACATTGGAATAATGGTTGCTTTTATGGCGGTATGTTCATGGATTTCCATACCAACGGCAGTGCCGTTTACCATGCAGACGTTTGCGGTATTTCTGGCAGTAGGCGTATTTGGAGGCAGGAGAGGAACGATGGCCGTGCTGGTATATATTCTGCTGGGAGCCGTGGGAATACCGGTATTTGCCGGATTCTCAGGCGGCATCGGAGTTTTGGTGGGCCTGACGGGAGGCTATATAGCGGGATTTGTCTTAACTGCCCTGATTATGTGGGGGATGGAGCGGGCCTTTGGAAGAAAAACTGCTGTTTTCTGGTGTTCCGCCGTGCTGGGGCTTATGGCATGCTATGCCTTTGGAACCTTCTGGTATCTGTTTATGTATGCCAGAACGGCTGAGCCGGTGGGCATTATGACGGTTCTGGGATGGTGTGTGATCCCGTTTGTCATCCCCGATCTGCTGAAAATCACACTGGCGGCAGCTATGAGCAAAAGACTCGGAAAGGCTGTAAGAAGCATGGAAGCCTAGGAGCGGTCAGAAGTAGACTGACTGAGATTCTGCAGAAAAAGGAAAGAGGATTGAATCGGAAAGAGGATTGAATCGAGAGATGACGAATACAGATAAAAGGACAGAAAAAAATCTGCCGCTGAGACTCAGACCCCACCACGGACTCTGTATTTACTATTTCAGAGGAAGCGGGTACAGCGAAGAATTTACAGAGCACATGAAAGAGGTAATCCGCAGTCTGAAAGATAACCCGAGGATTATTCTGACAGTCGGGGAGGACGAGGTCTGCTCCTCCTGTCCCAACCGGACTCCCCGGGGATGCAGCGAAAGGCAGAAGGCAGAATCATACGACAGAAAGGTGCTGGAGCTCTGCGGCCTCTTCGGCAGTCAGAATGGGCCGGGAGGCTCAGAAAATGAGCTGCGCTGGGAAGAGTTCAGGCAGGCGGTAGTAAGCAGGATTATCAGAGCCGGAAAGAGAAGGGAAGTCTGCGGGAACTGTGAGTGGGACGGACTGTGTGAGAGAATCGCAGAGAAGGCTTAAGAGACAGAAGTTCAGGCCGGTTAGAGTCAGAGACTGAAAGAAAAGAAAAAGCGAAAGAACGGAGCGCGTGAGGCGTTTTGTCCTTCCGCTTTTTTTATTATGGGGCTGTCGCACTAAATAATTAGTGCGGCAGCACTTTTTTGCAGAGAATAAGAG